>ERZ1292633.37-Hain-H41-02um-R1-37-length-187431-cov-9_pt1 | contig 187431 bp, 162 predicted proteins | sample MGYA00564406_ERZ1292633 | MGnify/ENA primary metagenome ERZ1292633 (study PRJEB36523, sample SAMEA6512639) | groundwater metagenome | collected 2019-01-08 | study: AquaDiva: Metagenomics assemblies of 32 groundwater samples
CCGCTGGCGTGGACACCATTGCCGAGATCAACGACCTGGCACGCATCGCCAACGCCATCCAAACCATCGCTGCAGGCGGCACAGCCAGCCCAGCGCTCACCCCAGCCGATCTGCTCAAAATCGGCCTGGCCGATGTGACCGACAACAACCTGGCCGCTGTGCTGGCCGCCATTGCTGCCAAGAACAATGACGGCAGCCAGACCGACAGCCTGGTCGAGTTGCAAGCCCTGGTGACCGGCCTGAACACCGCCGCCACCGATCTGGGTGCATTCGCACAAGCGAACACCACCGGCTTGGCCAACGCCACCGGCACCGTGCCAGTGCTGACTGACTACACCGACGCAGGTGTGACCGGCGTCACCGCTGACAACCTGGCGGCCATCAACGACGCACTGGCCAGCGCCCCGATCACCGGCACGCAAGCGGACAGCCCTGCAGAGCTGCAAGCCATCGTGGACGCCTACAAAGCGATCCTGGCCGAAGCCAACGACACAGCCAACACCCCCGGTGACGGCACAGTTGACGCCACCCCGACCGTGGACCCCACAGCGGCGCAATACGCCGCCATTGGTGCCAACATTGGCGATGCAGCGACAGACACTGAGACCCTGGCCTTGCTCAACGACATCGTGGGCGCACAGCAAACCGCTGGCGTGGACACCATTGCCGAGATCAACGACCTGGCACGCATCGCCAACGCGATCCAGACCATCGCTGCAGGCGGCACAGCCAGCCCGGCACTGACCCCCGCCGACCTGGCCAAGATCGGCCTGGCCGATGTGACCGACAACAACCTGGCCGCTGTGCTGGCCGCGATCGCCGCCAAGAACAACGACGGCAGCCAGACCGACAGCCTGGCTGAGTTGCAAGCGCTGGTGACCGGCCTGAACACCGCCGCCACCGATCTGGGTGCGTTCGCCGAGGCAAACACCACCGGTTTGGCCAACGCCACCGGCACCGTGCCGGTACTGGTTGACTACACAGACGCAGGTGTCACCGGCGTCACCGCCGACAACCTGGCGGCCATCAACGACGCCTTGGCCAGCGCCCCGATCACGGGCGAGCAAGCCAACAGCCCCGCAGAGCTGCAAGCCATCGTGGACGCCTACAAAGCGATCCTGGCCGAAGCCAACGACACAGCCGACAGCGCAGGCGACGGCACAGCCGACGCCACCCCGACCGTGGACCCCACAGCAGCGCAATACGCGGCCATCGGTGCCGACATTGGCACCACCGCCACCGACCCAGAAAACCTGGCCTTGCTCAACGACATCGTGGGCGCACAGCAAACCACGGGCGTGGACACCATCGCCGAGATCAACGAACTGGCCCGCATCGCCAACGCGATCCAGACCATCGCCGCAGGCGGCACAGCCAGCCCGGCACTGACCGTGGACGATTTGACCAAAATGGGCCTGGCCACCACCAGCGTCACACCGGCCAACTTGCCCGCTGTGCTGGCCGCCATTGCCGCCAAGAACAACGACGGCAGCCAGACCGACAGCCTGGTTGAGTTGCAAGCCATCGTCGACAGCGTCGACACGGCACCGCCCACCATCACGACCGTGGCCTTTGGCAGCACCACGGGTGCTACGGGTGGCTGGCTGAACGAGGGCGACACGGTTTCTTTCACCGTCACCTTCAACGAAAACGTCACCGTGACGGGCACGCCCCAGTTGCAACTGAACATCGGCGGCACCATGGTGCCGGCCACCTATGTCAGCGGCACAGGCACCACCGCCTTGACTTTCAGCTACACCATCCAGGCGTCGCAGAACGACGTGGATGGTCTCAGCATCGAGCCCAACAGCCTGGGCTTCAACGGCGGCAGCATCCAAGACAGCACGGGCAACCTGGCCATCTTGACGCACGCTGGCGTCACCGCCACCAACCCGCTGGACTACCGTGTGGACACCACCGCACCGGCCACCACCGCCGTGGCGACCGGCTTGGCCGACGACGTGGGCCTCTTGCAAGGCAACGTGGCCTCGGGCACAACCACCGACGACACCCACCTCACGGTCACGGGCACCTTGGGTGGTGCCATCGCCGGGGCCAGCCTGGTGTCTGGTGAAAGCCTGCGCATCTATGACGGCAGCACCTACCTGGGCGACGCCACGGTCACTGTCAACAACGGTGGCCAAAGCATCTGGAGCTTTGTGGACACCCGCACCCTGACTGAAATCCAAACCGTCAGCTACACCGCGCGCGTCACCGACGCGGCGCTGAACCAAGCGGCCGCAGGCACCGCCTACACCGCCACGGTGGACACCACCGCGCCCACTACCACGGCAGCGGTGACCGGTTTGGTCGACAACGTGGGCGCCTTGCAAGGCAACGTGGCCACTGGCACCACCACAGACGACACCAGCCTGATCGTGACCGGCACGCTGGGCGGCGCGACAGCCGGGGCCAGCTTGGCCGCAGGCGAGAGCGTGCGCATTTATGACGGCACCACCTTCTTGGGCAACGCCACGGTGACCACCGTCTCCAGTGGTCAAAGCACCTGGAGCTTCACCGACACCCGTACCTTGGTCAATACCCAGACCGTGAGCTACAACGTGCGCGTGGCCGACGCGGCCTTGAACCCAAACACGGCCAGCACGGCCTACACCGCCACCGTGGACACCACTGCCCCGGCTTTCAGCGCAGCAGTGACCGGCTTGGCCGACAACGTGGGTGCGGTCACGGGCAACGTGGCCACTGGCACCACCACCGACGACACCAGCCTGACCGTGACCGGTACGCTGGGCGGCGCGACAGCCGGAGCCAGCTTGGCCGCAGGCGAGAGCGTGCGCATTTACGACGGTGCCACCTTCCTGGGCAACGCCACGGTGACGGTTGTCTCTGGTGGTCAAAGCACCTGGAGCTTCACCGACACCCGCACGCTCACCGACACGCAAGCGCTGAGCTACACCGCGCAAGTGGCCGATGCGGCCTTGAACCTGACGACAGCTGGCACGGCCTACACCGCCACGGTGGACACCAGCGCCCCAGCGACAAGCGCTGCGGTGACCGGCTTGGCCGACAACGCCGGTGCAATCACGGGCAACGTGGCCACTGGCACCACCACCGACGACACCAGCCTGACCGTGACCGGTACGCTGGGCGGCGCGACAGCCGGAGCCAGCTTGGCCGCAGGCGAGAGCGTGCGCATTTATGACGGCGCCACCTACCTGGGCGATGCCACGGTGACGGTTGCCGCTGGTGGTCAAAGCACCTGGAGCTTCGTTGACACCCGCACCTTGGCCAACGCCCAGGCCGTGAGCTACACCGTGCAAGTGGCCGATGCGGCCTTGAACCTGACGACCGTAGGCACGGCCTACACCGCCACGGTGGACACCACAGCCCCCACCACCACCGCAGCAGTGACCGGCTTGCTCGACAACGTGGGCACGATCACAGGCAGCGTGGCCACTGGCGCCACCACCGACGACACCAGCCTGACCGTGATCGGCACGCTGGGCGGCGCCACAGCCGGGGCCAGCCTGGCCGCAGGCGAGAGCTTGCGCGTTTATGACGGCGCCACCTACCTGGGCGACGCCACGGTGACGGTTGCTTCTGGTGCTCAAAGCACCTGGAGCTTCGTTGACACCCGCACGCTCACCAACGCGCAAGCGCTGAGCTACACCGTGCGCGTGGCCGATGCGGCCTTGAACCTGACGACCGCAGGCACGGCCCACACCGCCACCGTGGACACCACCGCCCCCACGATGTCCAGCACCACACCGGGCGACGACACCACCGCCGTGGCGACCAGCGCCAACGTGGTGCTCACCTTTGCGGAAAACATCCAGCTCGCCTCCAGCGGCACCATCACCTTGAAGTCGCTCAACGGCGGCACCGACATCGTGATCGACCTGGCCAACACCATGGGCCAACTCTCGGTTTCTGGCGGCACGCTGACCATCAACCCCATCGGCAACATGGCCTCGCTGGGCCAGTACGCCATGCAAATGACCGCAGGCAGCGTGACCGATCTGGCCGGTAACGCCTACGCCGGCATGAGCGACACCACCACGCTCAACTTCACCGCCACCAGCAGCTCGGCCGTGGTCACCGGCACCGGTGGCAACGACCTGATGACCGTCACCAGCGGCACCAGTGGCACGCCTTACACCGACGCCAACGGCAACCAAATTGACGGCAGCGACGGCATCAACGACACCATCGACGGCGCGGGCGGCAACGACACTATCGACGGCGCTTTGGGCAACGACTCCATCGACGGCGGTTTGGGCAATGACTCCATCACCGGCGGCGCAGGCACCGACACGCTCAACGGCGGCGCAGGCGCAGACACCCTCATTGGCGGCATCGGCAACGACAGCATCGACCTGGGCGCAACCGACGGTGCGGTGGATGTGGTGGTCCTGGCCAATGGCTCGGGCAGCGACACCCTCTCCAACTTTGAAGCCCCCACGCTGTTAAACGGCGTTTACACCGCGCATGACTTGCTGGACGTGAGCCGCATGACCGTGAGCGGTTAACTCGTCAACATCAGCAATGTGCAGGTGAGCAGCGTAGCGGGCAATACCGTCTTGACATTCACTGGGGGCGAAACAGTCACCCTGGTGGGCGTCACGGCACCTGCTGCTGGCGATACCAACGCATTTTTGAAAGCCTTGGGTATTCCAACTTCGCTGGTGTTCACCAGCGGTACCACGGCCTCTGTGGCCGAAAACACCGCCGCCAGCACGGTGGTGTACGACGCCAATGCCAACCAAGTCGGCGAAGCAACCGACGCAGGCATCACCTACAGCCTGCAAGGCATTGATGCCAGCTTGTTCAGCATCAACGCCAGCACGGGCCAGGTGAAGTTCCTTGCGCCGCCGGACTATGAAATTCCGCGCAACGAAGGCCTGAACAACAGCTACCAGATCCAGGTGCTGGCGGCCAATGCCGCAGGGGCACAGGCCACCAAGGATGTGACCATTTCAGTGACCAACGTGGCGGAGTCCACCACCGCCAGCACGGGGACCACGTTCACCCAAACGGGGTTGAATGGTTCTGGTTTGGTCAATTACGAAGCCAATGACTTGAATTTCATCATCGCAGGGACCACTGCGGGTTACAGGGTGTTGCAGGTGGCCGACAACGGCAGCGGTGGCTTTGCTGTCACGACGGTCGCGGACTACAATTTCGGCACCACTTACAACGCGATCAGCCTCACAGGTGCGCAAGGCAGCAGTGGTGAGCGCGAGTTCCAGCTGGTGCGCATTGGTTGCGAGGTTAAGTTTGTGGATGTGGCCGGTGGCAGTGTGAACGTGTTTGCTGTCAACGCAGACACGGGCGTGATGACGTTGGAAGCCTCCGTCGTCGCCACCGCCAGTACGGCCAATTACCCGCGTGCTGTCTCGGTTTGGGAAAACACGGATGGTGGTTACACCGTCAATTGGTCGAACTACAGCACAGCGGGTGAATACTCCATCGTTTTCAATGCCAACAACACGGTGAAAACGGCTCAAGCGTCCGTGGGTACGGCTGGTGCCTGGACGGGTACGGGTGCCACGGTCGACACGGGCAATGGCACGGAGGTTCGGTTCGAGCTGGACAACCCTTACAGCGCAACGGTCAGGATCATCAGAATCAATGCCGACGGCACTTCCACGAACTTGGGTACACAAGCATTGACCAGTGGCGATGGCTATGCCTACACCATGTTCTCGGCAAGGGTTCCCCAAGCAACTGGGCCCGATAAAACCTATGTTTACTCGACCGCCACCAATGCGGTGTATGCCTACGAGTTGAGTTCGACCGGGATATTGACCTACAAAGGCACGTACACGGTGACCGGGACGGCGGTGGGGGCGAGCAGCGCAGATGTCTATGTCAATCCGGTGGATGGCACGGTGTTGGCGACCATCAGTGGCAACACCTTGCGCGTCAACGCTGACGGCTCTTTGACTTCTTTGAGCAATTTGGCCACGCCAATCAATGCTTCCGGTTCAAACGAGAGCGATCAAATAGTCATCAATGGCCAGTTGGTGTTGACCAATAACACTAGCAACACCTTGACGATCTACAAGACGGGTGTGGGCACCGGCGACCAAGGCTTGCTGAACGAAGGCCTGAACCAACAAGGCACCTCGGGCAACGACAACCTGGTGGGCGATGCCGATTGCAGCAGCAAGCTGTGGGGCCTGGCTGGCAACGACACCCTGACCGGTGGTACAGGCGCTGACAGCCTGTACGGCGGCAGTGGCACCGACAGCTTGCTGGGTGGCGCAGGCAACGACAGCTTGGTCGGTGGCACCGGTGCCGACACCTTGAACGGTGGCACGGGCAACGACACCATCGACTTGGGCGCCGCCGATGGCGCCAACGATGTGGTGGTGTTGAGCAACGGCATGGGAGCAGACACTATCGTTGGCTTTGAAGCCCCGGTCAGCAATGGCAGTGGCGGCTTGACGGCCAAAGATGTGTTCGACGTTTCGGGCTTCTTGGTGAACGGCAGCGTGGTGATGGCTGCTGACGTGGTCGTGACCAACGACGGCAACGGCAACGCCAGGCTGACATTCCCAGATGGGGAGAGCGTGGTTTTGGTGGGCATCAGCCCCTCCACAGCCAGTGACCTCAGTTTCTTGAATGCCATCGGTTTTGCCGACGGCAGAGGCACCGTCGAGGGCACCAGCGGCAACGACTTGATCGACGTGAACTACACCGCCGATCCGCAGGGTGATCTCATCACTTCGGGCAGCGACACGGTGAGGGGTCTGGCCGGCAACGACACCATCAATGCTGGCGGTGGCGCTGACAGCATCATGGGTGGCGCGGGTGACGACACCTTGCTGCTGGCAGGAACCTTTGGTAACGACACCATCGCGGGCGGTGAAACCCTTGAAACACTGCGCGACACCCTGAACGCCAGCGGCGTGACCGCCGACACCACGCTGACTTTCAGCGCGGCAGAAGCGGGCACTTTGACCGACGGCACCAGCACGGCGACCTTCAGCCAGATCGAGCGCTTTGTGCTCGGTTCGGGCAACGACACGGTCAACCTGGCGTTGGACACCGGTGCCATGAACGTGAACGCCGGAGACGGCAACGACGCCTTTGTGCTGGCTGCGGCCAACATCACCAAGCTGGCCAGCACCTACAACAGTGCCGACGGCGTGGTGCCCAACCTGAATGGCGGTGCCGGTCTGGACACGCTGCGCGTGAGCGGTGGTGCCAACCTGAACCTGACCACCATCGCCACCGTCAGCGTGACGGATGCCGGTGGTGCCTACGGCAGCCGCTTGAGCAGCATCGAAAAGATTGACCTGCTGACCGACACGGCAGCCAACGTCGTGACGCTGGACACCACAGACGTGCAGGCCATGGCCGGCACCAACGTCATCAACAGCGGCAACAAAGCCAGCATGGGTGTGACCGGTGGCACCTATGTGTTCAGCGCCACAGAAACCCGCCACACCATGATCGTGGACGGCAACACCAGCGATACCGTGGTGCTCACCGGTGGATTCACCGACACGGGCACCACCGTGGTCATGAATGGCGCCACCTACACGGTCTACAACCAGGGCAGCGATGCTCAGGTGTGGGTTGATTCGACCGTGTCCTTGACCACGGTGCCGGTGGTGTTCACCAGTGGTGTCACGGCCTCTGTGGCCGAAAACACCGCCGCCAGCACGGTGGTGTACGACGCCAATGCCAACCAAGTCGGCGAAGCAACCGACGCAGGCATCACCTACAGCCTGCAAGGCATTGATGCCAGCTTGTTCAGCATCAACGCCAGCACGGGCCAGGTGAAGTTCCTTGCGCCGCCGGACTATGAAATTCCGCGCAACGAAGGCCTGAACAACAGCTACCAGATCCAGGTGCTGGCGGCCAATGCCGCAGGGGCACAGGCCACCAAGGATGTGACCATTTCAGTGACCGATGTGGTGGAGTCCACCACCGCCAGCACCTGGACCACGTCCACGCAAACGGGCTTGAATGGTTCTGGTTTGGTCACTTACGAAGCCAATGACTCGAACTTTGTCATCGCAGGGACCACCACGGGTTACCGGGTGTTGCAGGTGGCCGACAACGGCAGCGGTGGGGTGGCTGTCACGACGGTTGCGAACTACGACTTCGGCACCGCTTACAACGGGATCAGCCTCACAGGCGCGCAAGGCAGCAGTGGTGCGCGCGAGTTCCAACTGGTGCGCATTGGTTGCGAGGTCAAGTTTGTGGATGTGGCCAGTGGCAGTGTGAACGTGTTTGCTGTCAATGCAGACACGGGCATGATGACCTTGGAAGCCTCCGTCGTCGCTACCGGAAGTACGGCCAGTTACCCGCGTTCTGTCACGGTTTGGGAAAACACGGATGGTGGTTACTCCGTCAATTGGTCGAACTACAGCGGAGCAGGTGAATATTCGATTGTTTTCAATGCCAACAACACGGTGAAAACGGCTCAAGCGTCCGTGGGCACGGCGGGTGCTTTTACCGGTACCGGTGCCACGGTCGACACGGGCAGTGGCACAGAGGCGCGGTTCGAGGTGGACAAGCCTTACAACAGCACAACGGTCAGGATCATCAAAATCAATGCCGATGGCACGTCCACGGACTTGGGGGTGCAATCGTTGACCGGTGGAGGTGGCAATTCTCAGACCATGTTCTCAGCAAGGGTTCCCCAAGCGACAGGGCTCGATAAAACCTATGTTTACTCACCGGACGGCGGTGTGGCGTATGCCTATGAGTTGAGTTCGACCGGGACATTGACCTACATAGGCCAGTACACGGTGACCGGGGTGGTTTCGACGTCGAGCAGCGCAGATGTCTATGTCAATCCGGTGGATGGCACGGTGCTGGCGACCATCAGTGGCAACACCTTGCGCGTCAACGCGAACGGCTCTTTGACTTCTCTGAGCAATTTGTCACCGGCTATCAACACCGTCAAAGCAACCGAGAGCGACCAAATGGTCATCAATGGCCAGTTGGTGTTGGCCGACAACACCAGCAACACCTTGACGATCTACAAGACGGGTGTGGGCACCGGCGACCAAGGCTTGCTGAACGAAGGCCTGAACCAACAAGGCACCTCGGGCAACGACAACCTGGTGGGCGATGCCGATTGCAGCAGCAAGCTGTGGGGCCTGGCTGGCAACGACACCCTGACCGGTGGTACAGGCGCTGACAGCCTGTACGGCGGCAGTGGCACCGACAGCTTGCTGGGTGGCGCAGGCAACGACAGCTTGGTCGGTGGCACCGGTGCCGACACCTTGAACGGTGGCGCGGGCAACGACACCATCGACCTGGGTGCCGCCGATGGCGCCAACGATGTGGTGGTGTTGAGCAACGGCATGGGGGCAGACACTGTCGTTGGCTTTGAAGCCCCGGTCAGCAATGGCAGTGGCGGCTGGACGGCCAAAGACGTGTTCAACGTGTCGGGCTTGCTGTCGAACGGCAGCGTGGTGATGGCGGGTGAAGTGGTTGTGACGAACGACGGCAACGGCAACGCCAAGCTGACTTTCCCAGGGGGAGACAGCGTGATTTTGGTGGGCATCAGCCCCAACACCGCCAATGACGTCGGTTTCTTGCGGGCCATTGGTTTTGCCGACGGCACAGGCATCGTCGAGGGCACCAGCGGCAACGACGTGATCGACGTGAACTACACCGCAGACCCGCAGGGTGATCTCATCACTTCGGGCAGCGACACGGTGAGGGGTTTGGCTGGCAACGACACCATCCAGGCGGGTGGTGGCGCGGACAACATCAGTGGTGGCTCAGGTGACGACACCGTGCTGCTGACAGGAACCTTTGGCAATGACGCCATCGTGGGAGATGAGACCGGTGAAACGCTGGGCGATACGATCGATGCCAGTGGCTTGACCGTGGCGACCACCATCACCTTCACTGGTGCAGAAGCCGGTACCGTGGTCGATGGCACAAGCACGGTCACATTCAGCCAGGTAGAAAACTTCAAGCTGGGTGCTGGCAACGACACCCTCAACGGTGCTTTGGCCACCACGGCCATGAGCGTTGACGCGGGCATTGGTGCCGACAGCGTGATCGGTGGCTCGGGTGCCGATACTTTGGTGGGTGGTGCCGGTGCCGACCTGGTTGGCGGTGGTGCGGGCAACGACACCATTGATCTGCGTGTCAGTGGTGTGGGCGACGGCAGCAACGATGCTGTGGCCTTGACCAATGGCATGGGCAACGACGTGATTTACGGCTTTGAAGCCCCCACAGGCACAGGCAGCAACTTGACGCCGCGTGATGTGTTCAACCGCAGTGGCCTCACGGTGAACGGTTTGGGCGTGTCGGTGCCTCAAATCACCGTGGGCAACGATGGCAACGGCAACGCCACGCTGACTTTCCCCAACGGCGAAAGCGTGACCTTGATGGGCATTGCCCAAGCCGATGTGACCTCTGATTTCTTGAAGGCCGTGGGCTTCCCCCTGGAGTTGAGCGACAACATCGTCACGGGCACCACCGGTGCGGAATTGATTGACACCGCTTACACGCTCGATCTGGGCGGTGACATGGTCACCAACAGTGGCAGCACCTTGCGCGGTTTGGCAGGCGACGACACCTTGAACGGTGCCAATGGCAACGACACGATTGGCTCTGCGGTCACACCGACCGAGGTGCTGACCAACGGTGGTTTTGAGTCCAGTACGTACTCTGCAGGTTGGGCCTCTGGTACCGTCGGCAACTGGACGGTGGCGGGTTCTGGAAATGTGAATTTCTCGCAAGACGGCGGGTCTGAGTGGAAACCAGCCATCAGTGCAGGGGCGGGCAGTGCCTATGCGTTGATTGGTACCAATGGTGGAACGAACTTGAGTGAAATTACCCAGGCCGTGTCGCTCACCGCAGGACAGTCTTACACGTTCAGTGCGAAGGCCATGGCACTGGACAGTACAGGCGCTTGGTTCACGCCTTCTGCCACCCCGCCTTCTGCGCTTTTGCAGGTGCTGGACCAAGCGGGCAACGTCTTGGGTTCGGTGACGGTGACACAACCCTCCGATACCAACACGTATGCAACGTACACCTTCAGCATCACGCCCACGTTGGATGTGACCACGTTGCGTGTTGCAGTGAAAGGGCAGAGTCAGTACAACTCGATCGCATTGGATTCGGTCTCTGTGTTGAACGCGGTGACCACCATTGATGAGTCAGGCCATGACGTGATCAACGGTGGCTTGGGCAATGACCTGGTGTATGCGGGGACAGGCAACGACACCGTGCAACTCACTGGGGTGTTCGGCAATGACACCATTTATGGTGGCACCGATTCGAACGGCCTGGATCGGGATGTGCTGGATGCCTCCACATTGACGGCTGCGTTGACCCTGAACTACATCGCCAGCAAGTCGGGCAGGTTGAGCGATGGAACCTCCACCGCCAATTTCTATGAAATGGAAGCCGTGAAACTGGGTTCTGGCAATGACACGCTGAACGCCGGTGGCCAGACTGTCGCCATCAACGTAGACGGCGCTGCAGGCAATGACAGCCTGTTGGGTGGCGCAGGCAACGACACCTTGATCGGTGGTGCCGGGGCTGACACGATCAAAGGCGGTGCCGGCAACGACAGCTTCGACTTGCGTGTGAGCGATGCGGGCGATGGTGTCAACGACACACTGGTGTTGAGTACCGGTTCTGGTGATGACACGGTGGAGGGTTTTGAAGGCCCGACCGGTTCGGCAGGCAGCTTGGTGGGGCATGACCTGCTGAATGTGGCCGCGCTCACCACGTCGACAGGCGCACTGACCCACACCAACAACGTGACCGTGGCCGCCAGCGGCAGCAACACCGTGTTGACCTTTGTCAACGGTGAAAAGCTGACCCTCAATGGCATCAGCGCGGCTTCGGTTACGTCTGAATTCCTGGCGGCCATGGGCATTCCGCTGTATTCAGCGCCTCAGACCTTGAACACCACAGCCTCCAGTACCGTGATCTCTGGACACACCGCGCCAACGCTGACCAACGGCAGCGGCGGGGCTGCGTCGACAAATTCCGATGTGGTCACCTTGTCGAACGGCAACTTTGTGGTGCTCAGTGGTGACTGTGCTGCCGGCAACAACGGGGCCATGCCACTCAAGGTCTACCTGACCGTGCACAACGCCAGCGGCACTGTCCTTGGCCAAGTGGCCGTGGTCAACAGTCCGGACGCGGGTCAAACAGCCATTCGGGATGTCAGTTTGACCGATTTGCACGATGGTCGCATTGCGATCCAGTATCTGTTGAACACCGTCATTGTGGGGGGCAATGGTGAACAGACGATCCGATCGTATGGCCATATCTACGACATCTCCAACTTGGCCAGCCTGACACAAGTGGGAACGTTCAATAACGGGACATGGAATTATGTAAACAACATTGCCGGGCTCCCGATGGCGGACAGTGTGGACTTGGATGCGAACAGTTTTCTGAGTTATTCAGTGACCCAAAACACCACCAACCTGGTGGCCACGGTGCTCTCCAATACAGGGACGGTATTGCGCTCTTACACCATTGACTCGGCAGTTTTGTCCAGAAGCGCCATTCGCAATGACGCCCAGCTGGAAGCCAATGGCCATGTGGTGTTTTTGTACCAGCAAACCGATGGCGATGTGGTGATGACCGACCTGAACCCGACCACAGGCGAATTGAGCACGCCGAAAGTGGTCACGACCTTGTTGTCTGGCACCTCCCCGGCCACGGTTTCCCAGTTGCGCATGACGACCTTGACCAATGGCGATTACCTGGTGGAAGTGAACACCTCGTTGTACCGCCTGGATTCAAGCTTCAATGTGTTGACGCAGATCACACAGCCTGAAAGCACAGAAATTGCATCGGACGTCACCAAAGTGGTTGCGCTTGCCGATGGCGGGTTCGCCATGGTCTACGGCGCGCATTACGTCTACAACGTTGGCTATGGAATTTATGTGCAGGTGTATGACAAGTTCAACAACAAAAATGGTGGGGAAATCACTTTGGCCGCAGCTGGATCAGCCTATACGTCGAATGATGTCGGCTTGTCGGCATTGAACGGTGGCGGTTTTGTGGTCACTTGGGCAGGGGGAACCGGCGGACGCGAGGTGAGCATGAAGATCTTCAATGCCACGGGTGCGCCTGTGGTGCTGGATCTGAACCATGACGGTGTGCTGGACTACAGCACGGTGGCGATGGACGTCAACGGCGATCGCGTGCTGGACCAAACGGCATGGGTGGGTGCCAAAGACGGTGTGCTGGTCTGGGACAAACAGGGCGATGGCCTGGTGCACGACCAAAGCCAGTATGCGTTCATCCAGTACGGCGGCAGCACCGACTTGGAAGGTTTGGCGATCGGGTTCGACAGCAACCACGATGGTGTGTTCAATGCCCAAGACGAGAAGTTTGGCGCGTTCATGGTTTGGCAAGACGCGGACCAGGACGGCGTGAGCGACGCGGGCGAAACACGCAGCTTGGCCGAAGAAGGTCTGACCTCGATCGACCTGACCAGCGACGGCGTGGCGCGCACACCGGCAGCGGGCGTGACCGAATCCGGTCAGACCACGGCCACGACAAGCGACGGCTCGTCGATGCTGGTGGCCGATGCGAGCTTTGACTACAGCAGCTTGGCTTACAGCGTGCAAGCGGGCAGCGACGGCGCGCAGCTGACCTGGTTGGGGGCCGACATGGTCTTGAACTTCTCCAGCTTCGTGGCACTGCACGGTGACGTGGCATCGGTTGACCTGAATGGCTCGGGTGCCAACACACTCAAGTTGGACTTGGCCGAAGTGCTGAGCAGCCTGGGCGAGATGGGCCAGCCGGTGCTGAAGGTGCAAGGCGGCAGCGACGACCGGGTGGCTTTGACACACGCCACCGATTGGACCGCCACCGGCACCAGCAGCGAAGCGGGCGTGCTCTACAACGTGTGGCAACACACAGGCAGCGCACACCAGGTGTTGATCGACCAGCACCTGCAAGTGATCTGACCTGAGGTCCCCCAGCCAAAACCCCACACCTCACCAGAGGTGTGGGGTCACAAGCACGAAGCGCTTGTGACCCAGGCAAGAGCGAAGGATCAACCGAGAGTGAGTGACGCAGGCGCCAGAAGAGGCTCTGACGCGGTGGTGCCGACCGGGCACACCCGAGGGGGGTGCCCTGGCGGGGTGCTTGCAGTCAGGGTTGGGCGTGGGCGTGGGCTTTGGCGTGGTATTGGGTCACGCGCTCGACTTCGTTTTTGGAGCCCAGCACCACGCTCACGCGCTCGTGCAATTGGCTTGGCTGCAGATCCAGAATGCGGTCCTTGCCGTTGGTGGCCGCGCCACCGGCTTGTTCGATCAGCCAGCTCATGGGGTTGGCTTCATACAGCAGGCGCAGCTTGCCGGGTTTGTGCGGCTCGCGCTTGTCCCAGGGGTACATGAACACGCCGCCACGCGTCAGGATGCGGTGCACGTCGGCCACCATGCTGGCAATCCAGCGCATGTTGAAGTCTTTGCCGCGCGGGCCTTCCTTACCCTGCAGGCATTCGTCGATGTAGCGGCGCACCGGCTCGTCCCAGTGGCGCATGTTGCTCATGTTGATGGCGAACTCTTGGGTGTCGGCAGGCACCTGCACGTTTTCTTGCGTGAGCACGAACGAGCCTTGCTCACGGTCGAGTGTGAACATGGCCACGCCATCGCCCACGGTCAGCACCAGGGTGGTTTGCGGGCCGTAGATGCAGTAGCCTGCGGCCACTTGCTGCTGGCCGGGTTGCAAGAAATCTTGCTCGGTGACGCCCTGGCTGTCTTCCGGCTTTTTGAGTACGCTGAAAATCGTGCCAATGCTGACATTGACATCGATGTTCGACGAGCCGTCGAGCGGGTCGAACATCAGCAGGTATTCGCCTTGCGGGTAGCGGTTGGGCACCAGGTAGATGCTGTCCATTTCTTCCGAGGCCATGGCCGCCAGGTGGCCGCCCCATTCATTGGCTTCGATCAGCACCTCGTTGGCAATGATGTCCAGTTTTTTCTGCACCTCGCCTTGCACGTTCTCGCTTTCGGCACTGCCCAGCACACCGCCCAACGCGCCTTTGTTGACGGCGTGGCTGATGCTTTTGCAGGCGCGGGCCACCACTTCAAGCAGCAAGCGCAGCTCGGCCGGGATGTGGCCTTTGTCGCGTTGTTGTTCGACCAGGTAGCGGGACAGGGAAATTTTGCTGCTCATGGGAGGTCCTTGGGTTCTGGTGCTGAGGTCAGGCCGCGTTCATGCGGCACTGAGGGCGCGGCTGATCACTTCGCGCACATCGTTGCTCAAGTCGGCTTTGGTGGCCACGCGCTCGATCGCCACGTGGGCGGCACTGCGGTAGGGCTCGGCCAGGCGGCTCCAGCGGTCCATGGCACGGGCCAGTCGCGCGGCCACTTGCGGGTTGATCGCGTCCAGCGCCAGCACCTGCTCGCTCCAGTACACATAGCCTGCCGCATCGGCGCGGTGAAAGCCTGCCGGATTGGCGCTGCAGTAGCTGAAGATCAGGCTGCGCGCCCGGTTGGGGTTGCGCAGGCTGAAGTCTGGGTGTTGCATGAGCTGACGCACGCGTGGCAGCACATCGCCCGCGCGGGCAGGGGCGCTGGCCTGCAAGGCAAACCACTTGTCGATCACCAGGGCTTCGTGCTGGAACAGTTTGTGGAACAGGGCCAGCGCGTCTTGCGCCAAGGCATGTCCGCTGACCACCAGCGCCGACAAGGCGTTGAAGCGGTCGGTCATGTTGCCCGCATCCTTGAACTGCTGGTACACGCGGCCAGGCGTGACGGCATCGCCACTGTGCACGGCGGCCACGCACAGCATGCCCATGGCCAGGCCCGCCAGGGCGCGGCGGCCGCTGGATTTGGCGTCGGGCGTGTAGGCACCGTTGTGTTTGTGGGCATCCCAGGCCCATTGCCAGTCGGCCTGCAAGGCCGTGGCCAGTTGCAGGCGCATGGTTTCACGCAAGGTGTGCACGCGCTGCGGGTCCACCATGGTCAGTTGGTCGGCGATGTAGTTCTCGGACGGCAGCGTGAGCGCCAGGTCCTTGAAGGCCGCGTCCAGACCGGGGTGGCGCAACACGTTGCGCAGGGCGGCGATCAGCGCATCGGACAGCACGGGTTGGCCCGTCAGATCCTTGTTTTGCTGCATGGCGTCGAGGGCGCTTTGCAGCATCAGGCGTTGGCCGGCTTCCCACTGGTTGAACGGGTCGCTGTCGTGGGCCAGCAAGATCAGCAGGTCGGCTGCACCCAGGCCATCTTCCAGCACCACGGGGGCACTGAAGCCCCGCAGCAGGGACGGCACGGGTTCGCTGTCCAGGTTGACGAAGGTGTAGCTGGCGCTGGCATCCGTCAGCACCAGGGTCTGCTGCAGGGCGCTGTCGGTTGCACCCGCCAATTGCAAGGGCAGCGCTTGGCCGTCGCGATCGAGCAAGCCGAGGGTGACCGGGATGACAAACGGCGCTTTGTGAGCTTGGTCGGGCGTGGCCGGGCAGCTTTGGCTGAGCGTGAGGGTGTAGCTGCGCTCGGCGGCGTTGTAGGCCCCCGTCGCCTGCAGGCGGGGTGTGCCTGCCTGGCTGTACCAGTGCTTGAACGCGGGCAGGTTGTGCGCCAGGGCCGATGCCGGGTTGGCGTCGGCAATGGCTTGCGCAAAATCGTCGCAGGTCACGGCCTGGCCATCGTGGCGTTCAAAGTAGAGCTTCATGCCCTTGGCAAAGCCGGCTCGGCCTTGGTTGTCGGCCGGTGTGGCGACCAGGGTCTGCATCATGCGAACGACTTCAGAGCCCTTTTCGTAGATGGTGACGGTGTAAAAATTGTTGATTTCCACATAGCTGTCGGGGCGCACCGGGTGGGCCATGGGGCCAGCGTCTTCGGCAAACTGCACCGTCCGCAGCACGCGCACGTCTTCGATGCGTTTGACGGCGCGGGCACTGACCTCACCGGCCATGTCCTGGCTGAACTCCTGGTCGCGGAAGACCGTGAGGCCTTCTTTCAGCGAGAGCTGAAACCAGTCGCGGCAGGTGATGCGGTTGCCGGTCCAGTTGTGGAAGTATTCGTGACCGACCACGCTTTCGATGTTGCCGAAATCCATGTCGGTGGCTGTGGCCGGGTTCGCCAACACGTATTTGGTGTTGAAGATGTTCAGGCCCTTGTTTTCCATGGCGCCCATGTTGAAGTCGCTGGTGGCGACGATCATGAAACGTTCCAGATCCAGTGGCAGGCCAAAACGCGCTTCGTCCCAGGCCACGCTGGCCATCAGCGAGTTCATGGCGTGTTCGGTCTTGTCCAGGTCGCCGGGGCGCACGAACACTTGCAGCAAATGCTCGGTGCCGCTGCGGCTGAGGATGCGTTGTTCACGTGCGACCAGTTGACCCGCCACCAAGGCGAACAAATAGCAGGGCTTCTTGTGCGGATCGACCCACTTGGCAAAATGCCGGGGGCCGTTGGGGCCGTCTTCCAGCGCACCTTGCTCGACCAGGTTGCCGTTGGACAGCAGCACCGGGTACTTGGCCTTGTCGGCACGCAGCGTGACCGTGAAACTGGCCATCACGTCCGGACGGTCCAGGAAATAGGTGATGCGCCGAAAGCCCTCGGCTTCGCACTGGGTGAAGAATGAGTCGTTGCTGACGTACAGGCCCATCAGCTGGGTGTTCTTCTCGGGGCTGCAGGTGGTGAAGATTTCCAGCTCGAAGGTTTCGGCGCTCCCGTCTTCCATGCCCGGCAGGTTTTCCAGCACCAGTTGGCCACCGTCCATCTTGAACGAGGTGCCTGCGCCGTTGACCAGCACGCGTGCCAGGTTCAGATCTTCCCCATGCAGGCGCAGCGGCTGGGTCGCCACGTCGGGATTGCGGCGCAGACGCATCTTGTTCAAGACGCGGGTTTTGGCCGGATCGAGGTCGAACGTCAGATCGACCGTGTCGATCCAGAAGGCCGGGGCGGCATAAGCCTCCCGGCGAATCGCGGTGGGTTGTCCTTCACGCATCACTAACTCCGTTGTGTTTGCTGTCTGACGAGGTCAGAGGCCTTGTTTCAGTGAGGCTTCGATGAACGCATCGAGGTCGCCATCGAGCACCTTCTGGGTGGCCGAAATTTCGACGTTGGTGCGCAAATCCTTGATGCGGCTGTTGTCCAGCACATAGCTGCGGATCTGGTGACCCCAGCCCACATCGGTCTTGGTGTCTTCCAGCTTTTGCTGCTCTTCCATGCGTTTGCGCATTTCGAAGTCGTACAGACGTGAACGCAGGCGCTGCCAGGCCACGTCGCGGTTGCTGTGCTGGCTACGCCCGTCTTGACACTGCACCACGATACCGGTCGGGATGTGCGTCAACCGCACAGCCGAATCGGTTTTGTTGATGTGCTGGCCGCCCGCACCACTGGCGCGGAAGGTGTCGGTGCGCACGTCCGACGGGTTGATGTCGATCTGGATCGAGTCGTCGATCTCGGGGTACACAAACAGCGAGGCGAACGAGGTGTGGCGACCCCCGGAAGAGTCAAACGGGCTTTTGCGCACCAGACGGTGCACACCGGTTTCGGTGCGCAGCAAGCCGTAGGCGTATTCGCCCTCGATCTTGATGGTGGCACCTTTGATGCCCGCGGTGTCGCCTGGCGTTTCTTCTTCCACCGTGGCTTTGAAGCCCTTGCGTTCGGCGTATTTGAGGTACTGGCGCAGCAACATGCTGGCCCAGTCACACGCCTCGGTGCCGCCCGCGCCTGCCTGGATGTCCACGAAGCAGTTCAGCGGATCGGCCTCATGGCGGAACATGCGACGGAATTCGAGGTCTTCGACCAGCTGAGCCAATTTGGCGGTCTCGGCCTCGATGGTCTTGAGGCCATCGTCGTCGCCTTCTTCCTTGCTCATTTCGAAGAGTTCAAGGTTGTCGGCCAGTTCACTGGTCAGGCTGGTGATGGTCACCACCACGCCGTCGAGGGCTTTTTTCTCTTTGCCCAGTTCCTGGGCTTTCTTTGGGTCGTTCCAGACCGAGGGATCTTCGAGCGATGCGTTGACGGTTCTCAGCCGTTCAGATTTGGCATCGTAGTCAAAGATACCCCCGTAATTCATGGGTCCGCGCAGTCAGGTCTGTGAGGGTTGCGCCGATTTGGTTGATGTGTTCTGCGTCCATGGGGAAAGTTTCCGGTTCGGTAAACCGGGCATTTTCTCATGAGTTGACTCGGTGCGGCCTGGGCTGTGGCTTAAAACTGCCGCCCGTAAGAGAACATCACCGCTGCGGTGCCCAGCAGCATGACCTGAACCGAGTCGTGCTGCGTCAGCTTGTAGCCAATGGCCGGGATGACAGCGGGGGAGAACCCGTGGACATTGAAAGGGACTTTGTGGTCATAAGGTGCCACATAGCCATACAGCAGTCCGCCCGTGACTTTGGCAAACAGCTGCGGCACACCCAGCAGGTGGTTGAACCGCTGCCCGGCATACACATAGACCGAGGGCTGCCCAAAAGAGTTGCTGAAAAAGCTGATGCCGCACAAACGGTCACCCGGCAAGGCTTCGTCGACCGCCACCAGGACCACCTGTTTGTGTTCCGGGTTCTGGCTCCAGTGGTGGGTGTGGGGGGAAAACATGAACTCCCCCCGGGTGGAGGGTTCAGGGGCCTCTTGCACGGCCAGAAAGTCTGGGCAATGGCGTTGACTGGACGCAGCCTGCGCCGACGACAAACAGGCTGAAAGGGCCCCAAGCAGGAAAAAACGCAGTGCGTGCACGGAAGACATGGCGATCGATCAAGGATATGGAATCCATGGAATTCTAAAACCTGTCAATTGACGAACTTTTCAATCATTGTGGCCAGGGTCTGCGGCTGGTCGTGGTGCAGCATGTGGCCTGCGTCGTGCACAACGGCTTTTTCAAGCACCGCAACGGCTTGCAAACGCTCGTGGTATTCGGCCAGCGTGTAGCGGCCCTTCCACCATTGGCCGAGCGAATCGTCCACCGCTTCCACCGCGAGCACCGGGGCCGCAATGCGGCGGTACGTCTCCAGCGTTTCATCGACATGGAACAAATAGGGGTTGATCACCTTGTGTGCTGCGTCGCCCAGAATCCGCCACTGCCCATCGCTGCCGGGCTGGGCCCAGTGCTGCGCCAGCCAGTGGGCCTTGTCCGGGCTCAGGCGGCGGTTGGTTTTCATCAGCCGAGCCGCCACGCCGGAGGCATCGGCATAGGGTTTCAGGTCATTGTCCCCATGGCGCTGCGCTTTGAGCTCGTCCAGCCATTGGGCCATGCGCCCGGGGGCTTGGGCGGGTCGGGTCGCGGGCATGCCAAAACCTTCCAGATTGACCAGGCGGCGAATGCGCTCGGGGCGAGTGCCTGCGTACATCATGACCACGTTGCCGCCCATGCTGTGGCCCACCAGATCGATGGCTTGGCCGGGGTAGAGGGTGTCCAGCAAGGCGTCCAGGTCGGCCAGGTAGTCGGGGAACCAGTAGCTGTCGGTGGCCGTGGCTTCGGTCAGGCCGTAGCCGCGCCAGTCCATGGCGATGATGGGGCGTTGCTGGACAAAGGCTTCGCTGAAAGCGTCCACCATGAATTGCCAGGACGCGGCCACATCCATCCAGCCGTGGGCCAAAACCAGGGGGGTGGCGCCGGGCGAGCCCCATTGGCGAACGTGGTAACGGCAGCCGCGCAGCGGCACCCAGAGGCTTTGTGATTCGCGTTGAACTTGGTACATACTTTCGATCATAAGGAGACACACCATGCGCGTCAGTCGTATCCAGGACTGCTCGGCCAGCAGCGCCGCCGACAAGCCAGCAGATCGGTACCAGGCCATTCACCAGGGCTTTGGCTGGAAGGTTCCCCGACGCTTCAACATGGCCCAGGCGTGTTGCGGGCGGTGGGCTGCGCAGGCGGCCACCGCCCAGCGCCAGGCCGTGCGTGAGCACGTGGCGGGGCAAGGCCTGGGCCGCAGCTGGACATTTGGCCAATTGCAGCAAGACGCCAACCGCCTGAGTCGGGTGCTTCGCGCGCAGGGCGTGCAGCGGGGTGACCGGGTGGCGATTGTCATGCCCCAGCGCTATGAAACGGCCGTGGCCTACATGGCGGTGCTGCAAATGGGGGCGGTGGCCATGCCGCTGTCCATGTTGTTCGGCCCCGAGGCGCTGTCTTTTCGCATCAACGACAGCCAGGCCCGTGTGGCGGTCTGCGACGAATCGACCGTGCACGCTTTGCAGCAGGCCCGCCCCGATTGCCCCAGCTTGCAAATGTTGCTGGGGGTGGGGCAGGCCGCTGCGTTGGCCGACCTGGACTATGCCCAGGCCATCCAGGCCTGTGCGCCCACATTCAAGACCGTGGCCACTTGGGCCGAAGACCCGGCGGTGCTGATCTACACCAGCGGCACCACAGGCAACCCCAAAGGCGCCTTGATCCCGCACCGCGCCCTGATTGGCAACCTCACGGGTTTTGTGTGCAGCCAGAACTGGTTTGGCTTTGACCCGGATCGGCCCGATCAAGCTTCGCAGGCGGTGTTCTGGTCGCCCGCCGACTGGGCATGGACCGGCGGCTTGATGGACGCCTTGCTGCCCAGTTTGTATTTTGGACGGCCCATCGTGGCCTTCAATGGGCGTTTCTCGCCCGAAGCGGCGTTCGAGATTTTGCAAGACCATGGCGTCACGCATACCTTTTTGTTCCCGACCGCGCTCAAGGCCATGATGAAGGCCGTGCCCGAAGTTCAGGGCCGTTACCGCCTGAAACTGCAAGCCATGATGAGCGCCGGGGAGGCGGTGGGCGATGCGGTGTTTGGCTATGGCCAGCAACAACTGGGCGTGACGGTGAACGAAATGTTTGGCCAGACCGAAATCAACTACGTGGTGGGCAACTGTGCCCGCCTGTGGCCCGCCAAACCCGGCAGCATGGGCAAGGGCTATCCGGGCCACCAGGTGGCGGTCATCGACGAAACAGGCCGCGTGTGCCCCGCTGGCACACCGGGCGAAGTGGCGGTCAACCGGTTTGATGTGCATGGCCACCCGGACCCGGTGTTCTTTTTGGGTTACTGGAACAACGACCAAGCCACCACCGCCAAATACACCGGTGACTGGTGCCGGACCGGCGACATGGCCGTGGCCGACGATGATGGTTACCTGTGGTACCAGGGCCGCACCGACGACATGTTCAAGGCGGCGGGTTACCGCATCGGCCCCGGCGAGATTGAAAACTGCCTGGTCAAGCACGCTGCTGTGGCCAACGCCGCGGTGGTGCCCAAACCCGACCCGGAACGGGGGGCGCTGGTCAAGGCCTATGTGGTCATGTCGCCCGACTGCCTGGCCCAAAGGCCTGAGGGCGCAGCCCGGCAGGCCTTTGATGACGAAGTGCGCAGCCAGCTGCAAGCCCATGTGCGCGGTCTGCTCGCGCCCTATGAGTACCCCAAGGAAATCGAGTTCATCGACCAGTTGCCCATGACCACCACGGGCAAAGTGCAGCGCCGGGTGCTGCGCTTGCAAGAAGAGGAACGGGCAGCGCAGGCGCGGGCCTGACCGTCGGCTTCGGCGTGACAAAATAAGCGCCCAACAGGGCGCTTGGCGCTGCCGTCCAGCCATGGACTTGGCGCTGCTCTTGCCCGCTTGACCCACCCGTCACCGCTGCACAAAAAATCACACAGGAAACACCATGAAACTCGTTCAACTCGGCCAGTCCGATTTGCAAGTCACGCCCATTTGCCTGGGCACCATGACGTTTGGTCAACAAGTGAATGAAGCCGATTCACACGCCATCCTCAGCCGCTCGCTCGAAGCCGGCATCAACTTCATCGACACCGCCGAGATGTACGCCGTGCCCGCTACGGCCGAAACTTGTGGTGCGACAGAAACCTACATTGGCAATTGGTTTGCCAAGAACCCCGGTGCCCGTCAGAAACTTGTGCTGGCCACCAAAGTGGCTGGCCCATCGCGGGGCATGCCCTGGGTTCGCGAAGGTTCGGGGCTGACGGGGCAGGACATCTTGCAGTCATGTGAGGGCAGTTTGCGTCGCCTGCAAACCGATGTGATTGACCTGTACCAGATCCACTGGCCCGAGCGCCATGTGCCGGTGTTTGGCCTGACTTATTTCGATCCAGCCAAGGACAAGTCGGTCACGTCCATTCACGAGCAGCTCGAAGCCCTGTCCAAGCTGGTCAAGGCGGGCAAGGTGCGTTATATCGGTCTGTCCAACGAAACGCCTTATGGCGTGCACGAGTTTGTGCGCCTGGCCGAGCAGCATGGCTTGCCGCGTGTGGCCACGGTGCAAAACCCCTACTGCCTGGTGAACCGCATCTATGACAACGGGCTGGACGAAACCTGCCATCGTCTGAATGTGTCGATGCTGGCGTACTCGCCGCTGGGCTTTGGCTTGCTGACGGGCAAATACGACCCCACTGACCTGACCGGCCCGCTGGTGCCCGATGGCGGCCGCCTTGCCCGCTATGACTCGGTGCGCAAGCAGCGCTGGGGCCGCCCCGAAGCCCTGGTGGCGGCGCGCCGCTACAACCAGTTGGCGCGTGACAACGGCATGACGCCCACCCAAATGGCGCTGGCGTTTTGCTACCACCGCTGGAGTGTGGCCAGTACCATCATTGGCGTGACTTCGGTGGCGCAATTGAACGAAGACCTGGCGGCCTGGTCCACCACCTTGTCGCCCGACGTGCTCAAAGCCATCGATGCGATCCGCTGGGACATGCGCGACCCGGCACTGTGAGGCGATCTCAAGTCAGCGAAACCCCCGCCACGGCGCTCTTGCGCCAGCAGGGGGTGTCTTTTACCGAACACCCCTACGTTTACCTAGAGCACGGCGGCGCTCAGCACAGCGCCCAGGTGCTGGGCATGGACCCGTTCACGGTGGTCAAAACCCTGATCATGCAAGACCAGGACGCCAAGCCGTTGGTGGTGCTGATGCACGGCAACCGCAAAGTTTCCACCAAAAATCTGGCCCGGCAGGTGGGGCTGAAGTCCATCGTGCCGTGTGCCCCCGAGGTGGCCAACCGCCACAGCGGCTATCTGGTGGGGGGCACCTCGCCGTTTGCCACGCGGCGCACCATGCCGGTGTTCATCGAAGAAACCATTTTGGCGTTGCCCCGCATTTGCATCAACGGCGGCAGGCGCGGTTATCTGGTGGGCCTGGACCCGCAAGTCTGTGTCCAGTTGCTGGGCGCCAAGCCGGTGAACTGTGCGCTGGCAGAATGACGCACGTTCAACAACAAGGAAAACACCCATGAACTTTTTGCTTCCAGCCCTTGTGGTGCTGGCCAGTTACCTGGTGGGCTCGCTCAGCTTTGCCGTCATCGTGAGCCGCCTGATGGGGCTGAACGACCCGCGCAGCTATGGCAGCAAAAACCCCGGTGCCACCAATGTGCTGCGTTCTGGCAGCAAAAAAGCCGCCCTCCTGACCTTGCTGCTGGACGCGCTGAAGGGCTGGCTGCCTGTGGCGCTGGTGCTGGCCTGGGGGCCTGAACACGGCTTGGGTGCTGGCGTGGCTGCGCTGGCGGGTCTGGCCGCATTTTTGGGACACCTGTACCCGGTGTTCTTTGGTTTCGTGGGCGGCAAAGGCGTGGCCACGGCGGTGGGGGTGCTGGCGGGCGTCCATGGTGTGCTGGCGCTGGCCACTGTGGTCACTTTTGGCATCGTGGTGTATTTCAGCCGCTACGTGTCGCTGGCCTCCATGGTGGCGGCGGTGTTTGCCCCCATGTTCTACGTATTCGGTGATGGCGTGGCCTGGACCGCGCATGCGACGGAAGTCTTCAGCTTGGCCGTCATGGCCTTGTTGCTGGTGTGGCGTCACCGCGAAAACATCAACCGCCTGCTGGCGGGGAGCGAGTCGAAATTGGGGCAGAAAAAAACATGAACCAGGACATTCAACGACTGCATGTGGCGGCACGCTACAGCGAAGCGGCCATTTTCCAGGGTGTGGTGTATTTGGCAGGCATGGTGTCCGAGTGCGAAGCCACCGACATCCGCAGCCAGACGGCCGATGTGCTGCGTCAGATTGACCTGCGCCTGGCCGAAGCGGGCAGCGACAAAACCCGCATCTTGCGCACCCAGATTTACCTGAAGGACATCGCCGACATTGTGGCCATGAACGTGGTGTGGGATGCCTGGGTGGTGGCCGGAAGTGCGCCGCCCAGAGCCACGGTGCAAGCCGCATTGGCCGATCCGGTGTACCGCATCGAGGTGGTGGTGACGGCGGCGGTGAAGCCTTGAGGCCTGAAAGAACAGGCTTCGGCCGCAGGGGCGGCCTCCCACAAAAACCCGAGCGCTGTGGGAGCGCGCCCCTGCGCACGAATGCCCGTTGAGGCAATAAAAAATGGGCATCTGATAATGCCCATTTTTGTTGGCCCTTGGCCGCCACAGTCTGACCGGGTGTGGCCCGTGGCCCTTCAGGTCAGACTGCCGTGCATCACATCCGCTCAAAAATGGCTGCAATGCCTTGACCGCCGCCGATGCACATGGTCACCAGCGCGTAGCGGCCGTTCACGCGTTGCAGCTCGTACAGGGCTTTCACGGTGATCAGGGCGCCGGTCGCGCCGATGGGGTGACCGAGCGAAATGCCCGAGCCGTTGGGGTTGACCTTGGCCGGGTCCAGGCCCAGCTCGCGGGTCACGGCGCAGGCTTGGGCGGCAAAGGCTTCGTTGGCTTCGATCACGTCCAGGTCGTTCACGGAGAGACCGGTTTTCTTGAGCACCGCCAGCGTGGCCGAGACGGGGCCCACGCCCATGATCTTCGGGTCCAGACCGGTGTGGGCGTAACCCACCAGACGGGCCAGCGGCTTGGCGCCACGGGCTTTGGCGGTGCCGGCTTCCATCAGCACCACGGCCGCAGCGGCGTCGTTGATACCCGAAGCATTGCCAGCGGTCACAGTGCCGTTTTCTTTCACAAACACGGGCTTGAGTTTGGCCAGGTCTTCGAGTTTGCAACCGGGGCGGAAGTGCTCGTCGGTGGCGTAGGCCACGTCGCCTTTTTTGCTCTTGAGCATGACCGGCATGATCTGTTCTTTGAACAAGCCTGCGGCGGTGGCGCGCTCGGCGCGGTTGTGGCTCTCGACCGCCAACGCGTCTTGCATCTCGCGGGTGATGCCGTACTTGGCGGCGACGTTTTCAGCGGTCACGCCCATGTGGATGGTGTGGAAAGGGTCGTGCAGCGCACCGATCACCATGTCCACCATCTTGGTGTCACCCATGCGGGCACCCCAGCGGGCGCTCAAGGAGGCATAAGGGCCACGGCTCATGTTTTCTGCGCCGCCGCCAATGGCGATGTCGCAATCCCCCAGCAAGATGGACTGGCTGGCGCTGACGATGGCCTGCAGGCCCGAGCCGCACAGGCGGTTCACGTTGAAAGCGGGTGTGCCTTCGGCGCAGCCGCCGTTGATGGCCGCCACGCGCGACAAATACATGTCTTTGGGTTCGGTGTTGAGCACATGGCCGAACACCACGTGGCCGACGTCTTGGCCATCGGTGCCAGCGCGGGACAGGGCCTCGCGCACGACTTGAGCAGCCAGCTCGGTGGGGGGGATGTCCTTCAGGCTGCCGCCATAAGTACCAATTGCGGTGCGCACACCGCTGACAACAACAACTTCACGGCTCATGGGATGTCTCCAAAATGAAAAGATTGAAAGGAAATGATTTGTCCAGTTTCAGGGGCAATGACTACATTGACCTGACATGGCGGGCGGTTGAATTTTGCGCGGGGCTCAATCCCGCACGTCGGCGACCGGGTTGTGACCAAAGTCCGGACGCGCCAAATAAGCCAGCACCTGGCTGGCCGCTTGCTGGGGCGAGCTGAGCAGGCCTTTTTCCTTGAGCTGGGCAAACCGGCCCTGGTCGGGAAAGGCTGTGTTGGCTGCCCCGCGCAACTGCACCTGCATGTCGGTGTCGATCACGCCGGGGGCCAAAGAGCAGACCTTGGCCCCATGGGGTTTGAGGGCTTCGTCCAGCGCCATGCAACGGGTGAAATGGTCCATGCCCGCCTTGGCGGCGCAATAGCCCGCTTGCGAGGCCATGGCGCTGCGGCCCATGCCCGAGGAAATATTGAGCACCTTGCGCGGCAGGCCCCAGCTTTCGGTGGCACCCAAAAATGCCGCACACAAAGCCATGGGCGCTTCCAAGCCGACGCGCAGGGCCAAGGCCAGATCGGCGGGCCGCGATTGGCTCAAGGGCACGACGGGTGGAACGACCCCCGCGTTGTTGATCAGGCTGGCGCTGGCGAAATGGCCCGGGTTCTGGCTTTGCAGCCAGGCGCTGAGGCGCACGCTGGCCCCTTCCCCGTCGGCCAGGTCGTGGGTCCATTGTGTCAGTGGCACATCGGCCTGTTGTGCTGCAGCGGCCAGCTCAGCATGGGCATGGCGCGAAATGCACAGGAGGTGGTTGCCTGGCACCAGCAGTTGCTGGGCCATGGCCAGGCCCATGCCTCTGGAGGCGCCTGTCAGGATGTAAAGGTGTTGTGCCATGGCCGGCATGTTAGCGGTTCGGCCCCCATTTTTGAGTGCCGCAGATGACACCCATTTTCGCGGCTGTCAATGCCCTTGCGCCGCCCGGATGCGGTTGACTTGCAAGGGGGTGACCTCGCTGGCCTGGTTGCCCCATTGGGTGCGCAAGTGGGTTAACACAGTGGCAATGTCGCGGTCGTCCAGTTCCAGCACGGCAGGGGGCATGCCAAAAGGGCGCGGGTGCAAGGCGGTGGCGGGACCATAGCCACCGTACAGCACCATTTGCACCAGGTTGGTGGGGTCGTTCAGCAACACGGCGCGGTTACCCGCCAGCGCCGGGTAGGCCACAGCGCCTGCCGCTGTGGTGATGCCCTGGCCTTGTTCGCCATGGCATTGCACGCAATGCCGTTCGTAGGTCTTCAGGCCTTTGATCGCCACGGCCAGACTGACTTTGGCACGCACGGGGGCTGCCGAGGCGGTTTTTTGGGCGCGGGACTGCAGGTACACCGCCATGGCGTGCAAGTCGGTTTCGGTCATGTGTTGGGTGCCGTGTTGCACCACTTCGGCCATGGGGCCACTGGTTTGGGCTTGGGGTGACTGGCCCGTGCGCAGCAGTTGCACGGTGTCGCGCAAAGGGGTGCTGGCCAGGCCCGTTTCGGGGTCGCTGCCCAGGTTGGGCGCGTACCAGTTGAGCACCGGCATGAGCCCACCGGACAGGTCGTCCACCGCACCGCTGGCCCCCAGCGCGTTGCGCGGGCTGTGGCATGCGGCGCAGTGGCCCAGGCCCTGGACCAGATAAGCGCCACGGTTCCATTCGGCTGATTGCGCCGGGTCGTTTTGGAATGGACGGGGGCTGAAAAACAGGCTGCGCCAGACCGCCAACGCGGCTTGTGTGCCCACGGGCCAGATCAGGGTGTGGGGCGGGGTGGCTTGGTCCACCGCGGGCAGGCTTTGCAGCCAGGCCAGCAGGTCGTCGCTGTCGGCACGGGTGATTACGCTGGTGTGGTTGTAGGGGAAGGCGGGCGTCAGCAGGCGGCCGTCTTTGGAGCGCCCGTGGTGCAGCGCTTGCCAAAAGTCCTGGCTGTTCCAGGCCCCGAGGCCGGTTCGGGCGTCGGGCGTCAGGTTGCTGCTGAAGACGGTGCCAAACGGCGTCTCGATGCGGCGCCCTCCGGCCATGGGCGCAGCCCCCCGTGCCGTGTGGCAAGCCACGCAGTTGCCGGCACGGGCCAGGTAGTGGCCGCGTTCGATTTGCGCGGTGGGCTCCAGCGGTGCAGCCAGGGCGGGGGGGCGGGCATCCTGCTGGGCCGGTGCCAGCCAGGTGTCGCCCCAGTTGTCCCAGGCGACGAAAGCCGTCAACGCCAGGAGGGCCCCGGCCAAACCCCAGCCGATGCGGGCCATGCGTGGTGCTTTCATGGCTGGCCCCCTGCTGTGCTGGAAAGCTCGGGTGCGCTGCCGCAACGCAGCGTCGCAGGCAAGGGCGGCCCTGCCGGTGGGCGCGGGGCCGGGTGGGTGTCGGCAGGCAAAGCCTGGCGTGCCAGCCAGCTGGACACGGCAATCAGGTCTTCTGCCGGGATGCGCCGCACCACTTCGGCCATGCAGTCGGGCGCATGGGCTTGGCGCTGACCGGTTTGCCAGGCGCCCAGTTGGGCATTCAGATAGTCCAGCGGCAAGCCCAACAGACCGGGCACGTTGGGTTGCACGCCGGTCAAACGCAGGCCGTGGCATTGGGTGCAGGCGGGCACGCCCAGCGACGGGTTGCCTTGCGTGACCCATTGCTGGCCTTTGGCCAGACGCTCGGCCGAAATCGTGTTGGTGGCGGCGGGCTGGGCATAGGGCAGCTGAAGGGCTGAAAAATACCGTGCCATCTCGCCCAGATACTCATCCGAGAGGGGATCGACCAGGCGTGTCATCAGCTCGTAATGGCGTCGGCCCTGGGCAAAGTTGCGCAGCTGGTTGTGCAGGTAGCCCGCAGGTTTGCCAGCCAGACGCGGGTAATAACCGTCGGGCCCGGCCCGGCCTTGATCGCCATGGCAGGCGGTGCAGGCCCGGGTGCGTTCGGCCATGTTGTCTGCAAAACGGGGGCGGGGCGCGGCGGCGGGAGGGGGTGGACTTTGGGCCAGTGCTGCGGCACTGCAGGCCAGCAGCGTGGACACGATCCAGACCGGTGACCATTTCCAGGTATTCATGAGCGTCAACATCTCTTGACGATAACCGAAGCGGCGACAATACCGGGTTGGGCTCTGCACATCCATGTGCACGCAGCCGGTTGTTTTTTCATTCCCATTCAAGCCATGTCCGATATCCAAGTCCGATTTGCCACCCTTCAAGATGCCCCCGCCGTGGCCGCATTGCATGTCAGCGCCTGCCGCGCCGCCTACGCGGGCCAAGTGCCCGATGCCCATTGGGACGCCACCCCCATGCCCAAACGGGTTTCGTTCTGGAAAGAAGCCATTGAATACGGTGAGCCGCAAGTGATGGTGGCCACCGAGGGGCCGCAGGTGGTCGGGTTTGTGGGTTTTGACCGTTCACGCGACCCGAAGTCCAAAAATACCACCGGCGAAATCTGGGCCATTTACGCCGCGCCCGACCGTTTGGGCCAAGGCATTGGCCTGGCCTTGTGGGACGCGGCCCGCGAGGGCCTGGAAGAGGAAGGCTGTACCGATGTGACGGTCTGGCTGCCCCTTTTGCACGAAAACACCTTGCGCTTTCACGATTTGGCCGGTTTCAAGCGCGAGATGAACACCGCCCGCACGGTGCCCTTGGGTGGGGTCAAGGTCGAAGAGGTGCGCCTCAAGCGCAAGTTGGGCTGATGGTTTGAGCGCACGAGCATGAGCCACATGGGCGCGCGCGTCTTGCTGGCCCCCATGGAGGGCCTGCTGGACCACACCCTGCGCGACATGCTCACGCGGGTGGGCGGCGTGGATTTGTGCGTGTCCGAATTCATCCGGGTCACCAACACCGTGTTGCCGCGCCGTGCCTTCATCCGGGTCGCGCCCGAGTTGCTGAACAACAGCTGCACCGTGGCGGGCGTGCCGGTCAGGGTGCAATTATTGGGGTCTGACCCCGATTATTTGGCGGCCAACGCGGCAGCCTTGGCCGAGCTGGCGCCCGCAGGCATTGATTTGAATTTTGGCTGTCCAGCCAAGACGGTGAACCAGCACCGTGGCGGTGCCGTGCTGTTGGATGAGCCCGAATTGGTGGGCCAGATCGTGGCGGCTGTGCGCCGGGCGGTGCCTGCGCACATTCCGGTGTCGGCCAAGATGCGCCTGGGCTTCAACGACGACAGCCGCGCCGAAGACTGCGCCTTGGCCATCGAGGCCGCTGGCGCCAGCGATCTGGTGGTGCATGCCCGGACCAAGGTGCATGGCTACAGACCGCCGGCTTATTGGGACCGGATTGCCGATTTGCGCCAGCATGTGCGCTTGCCCATGGTGGCCAATGGCGAAATCTGGACTTTGTCAGACGCTTTGCGCTGCCGCGAAGTGACCGGCTGTGACCGGTTGATGATTGGTCGGGGCATGGTGGCCGACCCTGGCCTGGCCTTGGCGATCACGCAACACGATGCCGCGTCAACAGGCGGCTTGACCGGCAGCGCGGTCGCCTGGTCACAGATTGTGGGCTTGATGCGCTTGTTCTGGCAGGGCATCAGCTTGCGGGTGGCGCCCCGGCACCGCGCTGGGCGACTCAAGCAGTGGCTCAATTATTTGCGCCGCGTGTACCCCCAGGCGCAAGACGCCTTTGACCAGCTGCGCCTGCTGCACGACCCGGCCAAGATCACGCAGTGGCTGGACGTTCAGGCTGGGGCGTGAAGGCGCAGGTGGGTGGCCACTTCGGTGCGCAACTGTTCCAGTTTGGGGGCCAGGTGGCTGTAGGCGCCACGGATTTCTGCAGAGGCTGCGTGTTTGCTCAGGTGTTCGATGCGCACAACTTCTTCAACCAGGCTGTCCACGCAAAACACCGGGGTGAAGCCTTTGAGTTGGTGCAGCAAGCGGTTGGCACCATGCATGTCATCCTTGTCCAGCATCGCCTGAATGCGCGGTAAGTCATCACCCAGGGTCTGGTGCAGGGTTTTCAGCAAGGACAAGACCCCATTGACGTCGCCAATGAATTCCATGGCCCGATCAATAGACAGGTAAACAGGGGCGGGAGATGGGTTCATAAAAACAGGGGGTGTATCCATAAAGGTTACAAATTGTAATGCCCTAGATTCTAATCAAGCAAAGCGGCCAAACCCAATTCAGGCTCAAAGCGCTTGTTTTTAAACATCAGTCGGGTTGGACCGGGAAACGCCGCATGCGGCACCGAATGCCGTGGGTCACCGGGGTAGCAAATGGTGCGCACGCCGTCTTGGTCAAAGGGCTCGGGTTCCACCACCGGCGGCTGGCGGCTTTGGGCTTCTGCCAACGCGCTGTGAGCGTTCCGGTGCCGGGCCAGATGAACCAGGCCCATGATCTGGGGCGGTGCCAGCTCGATCTGACGGTCCCAATAGCGGATCAGTGCCTCGCGTGGGGTGGTCCACAGGGTCTCGGTGGTTTCGTGGTTGTCGTGCTCGGCGGTTTGGCCTTCGGGCACCCGGGTGATGAAAAAGCGGGTGTCAAAGCGCTTGTGGGTCACAGACGCTTGTCGGGGCGTGATCCAGCGGGTCCAAGGCACCAGGGTGTCGGTGTGCAACTGGAGTGACAGGTGTTGGGTCGCCTGCGCCCAGCTTTGTCCGTTGGCCAAGGCCTGATGCAGGGCTTGCAGATCGGGGGTGTCCCCACCATTTTGGCCCAGCAAGATGCGGCATTCCTCAAACGCTTCGCGGATCGCCGCGACAAACAAGCCCGCGGCCCGTTGCGCGTCCAGCGCGGGTTCGGCCAGCCGTTGGTGCAACGTGGCGGCGTTCTGGCTGAGCTGGGCCAGCAGCGCGGGGCTCTGGTCGGCCTGATCGAGCTTGCCGCCCGGAAACACATAAGCCCCGCCCAGCACATTCGACGCCTGGTGCCGCCGCAGCAACAGCACTTGCAGGCCCTGCGCACTGTCGCGCAGCAAAACCACCGAGGCAGAGTCCAGCGGCGGGGTGGTGATGATTTCGGTGTTCAGTTCCATGGCAAAGTGTCAATCAGGTAACACAGCCGGCGTGCAGGCTGTTTTAAAGTAGGGCAAGGCTTTTATCAGCAGCCAGATTAGCAGAAGGGGCTGCCATGCCCTGTCTCCCATTCATCCGCATTCAATCAAGGAAAAACCATGAGCATCGATTTCAAAGGCCGCGTCGCGATCGTCACGGGCGCCGGTGGCGGTTTGGGCAAACAGCATGCCCTGGCCCTGGCGGCACGCGGCGCCAAAGTGCTGGTGAACGACCTGGGGGGCGATCTGCACGGGGTGGGCGGCTCGGTGTCGGCGGCGCAGTTGGTGGTGGACGAGATCCGGGCAGCGGGCGGTGAAGCCATCGCCAACGGCGCATCGGTCACCGATTTCGAAGCCGTCAAGGCCATGGTCCAGCAAGCCGTCGACGCCTGGGGTCGGGTCGACATCCTGGTGAACAACGCCGGCATCCTGCGCGACAAGAGCTTTGCCAAGATGGAGTTGGCCGACTTCAAACTGGTGATGGACGTGCATGTGATGGGGGCGGTGCATTGCACCAAGGCGGTGTGGCCGATCATGCAGGCACAAAACTACGGCCGCGTGGTGATGACCACGTCGTCCAGCGGTCTGTACGGCAACTTTGGCCAGGCCAACTATGGCGCGGCCAAGATGGCGCTGGCGGGTTTGATGCAAACCCTGTCGATCGAGGGCGAAAAAAACCACATCCGCGTGAATTGCCTGGCCCCCACGGCCGCCACCCGCATGACCGAAGGCCTGATGCCGGAACAAGTGCTGAAGGCGCTGGAGCCCAGCGCGGTCGTGCCCGCCATGCTGGTCATGGCCAGCGAAGACGCGCCCAACCGCACCATCATTTGTGCAGGGGCCGGCAGCTTTGAAGTGGCCCACATCACCTTGACCCAAGGGGTGTACCTGGGCACCGGCCCCGACACCCCGGAACGGCTGGCCGCCGCGCTGGCGCAGGTCAGCGACCGTCAGGGCGAAACCGTGCCGCGCTCGGGCGCAGAGCAAGGGACGCTGGAAGTGGGCAAGGCGCTGGCCGCGCACCAGGCCTGATGTCACCCACCCGCCCCTGCGGCCGAGGCATTCGCGCGCAGGGGCACGCTCCCACGAGGTTCAGGTGTTTTTGTGAGGGCAGCATTCAGGGGTTTTGTGGGAGACCGCCCCTGCGGCCGAAGGTGACGTGGGCGTGGTCACCATTGCACCTGTTTTTGGCATGACGCCACGCACCGATCTGAACGCACACCAAGACAGTTGGCAAAAAACCGATTGCCGCTCTGTTTTCCATCGCCGGGAACGTTGTCAATGCGTTTGGCGAACTGACCATTCAGACCACCAACCCTTGCCCCTGCGGCCCCGTTCATGGCAAAATTTTGGCCAACTTTTTGAGCGGGAAAAAGAAATGAGCGCCTATACCCACGTTGTTTTGATTGCTGCCAGCCTGTTCATCACGCTACCTGCCTTGGCCAGCGAAAATTGCTCTCAATTGCCGGATGCATTGCAAGCCATTCCGGTGATGCACATCAGCCAAAGCAGTGAATTAAACAGTCTGGACGACAAGCTTGATTCTTATCTCAGGCCATGCCTATCACCTGTCACTGAACAAAACAAAAAAGCCATCTGTGCCAACGGCAAGTTGGCTGGCGAACAAGCACTGAGAGTGATCGCCCGACTGGACCATGCGGGCGCGAGAAACCCATTTTTGGCCAAAGCAAAAGTCAAGTCTTACGCAACCGCCTTGAAACTTTTGGACCACATGAAGCATTTGCACGCTGACGCTACCTGTGTCTAGAAGCCTGTCGGGCTTGAAGCGCACCGCCCAGTCGATCTGATCGCTGGGCCATTTTTTGTGGCAGGCCGCACCTGCGGCCGAAGCATTCGCGCGCAGGGGCGCGCTCCCACAGGGGGGGGCGGTTTTTGTGGGAGGCCGCCCCTGCGGCCGAAGGCGGTTCAAGGCCAGTGCGTTGTGGCTTGAGCATTTCAACAGACCGTCGCCACGCCTCAAAACCTGCGTGGGTGGCCTCCAGGGCTTCAGCGATGTCCTCTTGTCCAGCGCCTTGGACCTGCGCAAACACCTCGGCTGTTGCAGGGTTGGTCAGCGTCAGCAAGGCACCACCCTGGCCATGCCGCCAAGTACCGGCAATGCAGATCAGCGGCAGCCTTTCGATGGGTGTGTTCATATTTTCAAATCTTCCTGAATCAGATCGGCAGCACGCTCGGCGAGCATGATGATGGGTGCATTGGTGTTGCCCGACACGATGCGCGGCATGATCGATCCGTCGACGACGCGCAGACCACGAAGACCATGGACACGCAAGCGTGCATCCACGACCGCCATGGGGTCGGATGCCGGCCCCATCGCGCAGGTGCCAACGGGGTGAAAAATGCTGCCTGCACGGCGACGCACCCATTCCAAAATTTCGGCATCCGATTGCCGGGCGCTTCCCGGCTCGTGCTCTTCGACGACAAAGCGAGACAGGGGTTGGGCGCTGGCGATGTCACGCATTTTTCGCACCAAAGCCACGGCCAGCGTGCGGTCTTGCTGATGGCTGAGGTAGCCAGCCTGAATGCTGGGTGCTTGGAGTGGATCGTTGCTGGTGATCGCAATTCGGCCCCGGCTTTGTGGCCGCAAGATGCAGGCGGACAGCGTGACGCCCGGGAAAGGGTGGGGCGGCTGGTGGGGCCTGTCAAAACTCACCAGTCCAAAGTGAATCTGCGCATTTGGCCAATGGGGGTCGGCGTCTTGGCCCGCAGAGAAAAAGGCACCGGCTCTGTAAACGCCATTGCGCAAGGCCCCTTGGCGGGTGGTTTGGTAGCGCAGAAACTCCAACGCACTGCGCCATGTGCTGTTTGCAATGTCGTTGAGCGTGACCACATTCTGGCAGCGGTACGCAGGGCGGACTTGCAAATGGTCTTGCAAATTCTCGCCCACACCGGGCAAGTCATGGACGACATCCACGCCGTGCCGCCCCAGCAGATGTGCGGGCCCGATCCCTGACAGCTGCAGCAGCTGAGGCGTTTGAATGGCACCGGCGCACAGCACCACCTCATGCCGTGCCCGCACCGTTTGTGGCTTGCCACCGCACAGGATTTTCACGCCCGTGGCCCGCTGCCCCTGTGTCAATATCTGCAAAGCCTGGGCACCCGAAACCACGCGCAAGTTCTTGCGCTTTCGCGCAGGATCGAGATAGGCCTTGCCCGTGCTCATGCGCACGCCGTTGCGCGTGTTCATGCGGAAATAACCGGCACCCTGGTTGTCTCCTTGGTTGAAATCGTGGGTGCGCGCCATGCCACACAAGCCGGCGGCCTCGATGAAGGCATCCGACAGAGGGTCCGTTGGCAGGTCAGAAATCCACAGTGGCCCCCCTTGACCGTCTGCAGCCCCCTTGGTCTGTTCCGCGTGCATGGAGCGCTGAAAATAGGGCAGGACGTCTTGCCAACCCCAGCCTTCATTGCCCATGGCACGCCATTGGTCATAGTCCCGGCGATGGCCGCGCAGGTAAAGCATGCCATTGATCAAGCTGGAACCCCCCAAGCCTTTTCCGCGCGGCCAAGGCAGACGGCGGTCCGCCATTTCAGGCTCGGGGTCGGTTTGAAATCCCCAGTCAAATTGGGGATGGCCGACCGTCTTGAAATAGCCGATAGGAATGTTCAGCCAGGGGTATCTGGAAGGTTTGCCTGCTTCAATGAGAATGACCTGCAGTGTGGGGTCTTCGCTCAAGCGCGCAGCCAGCGTGGCACCGGCCGATCCCGCGCCCACCACCACCACATCGGCTTGCCAGTCGTGATCCGTCATCATGGTGTTGTCAATCAGCTTTGATTTGCGCCGAACGCCCAATGCGCAGCCATTTGTCCGACTCGGACGCGATGGTTTGTCCAAATCCTGCAGGCGTCATCGCATCCACTTCCAGCGCCAGTGGCATCAAGCGTTCACGCACTTCTGCGCTGTTCAGTGCCTTGTTGAGTTCGCTGTTCAGGCGCTCCACGATCGGCTTCGGCGTCCCGGCCTTGACCGTCATGCCATCGAATGAACGCAGCACAAAGTCGCCGAATCCTTGCTCCGCCATGGTGGGCACGTCCTTGAGCACCGGCAGCCGGTGGCTGCCTGTCACGGCCATGGGGCGCAGCTTGTTGCCTTGAATCTGAGGAATCGCAGCCGATGCCGTCAGGAACATGAAGTTGGTGCGATCGGCGATCAAGTCACCAATCGCCATGCTGAACTGGTTGTAGGGCACATGGGCCGTTGAGGTGCCCGTTTGTTGCTTGAAGAGTTCACCCGCCAGGTGCGCCGGTGTGCCATTGCCGCCCGATGCAAAGCTCAAGCTGTCTGGCTTGGCTTTGGCCGTTTGCACGATGTCTTTCGGGTCTTTCAGGGCACTGCTGGTGGGCACCACCAGGACGTTGTAACTCCAGACCATCATGCCCACGGGCTGCAGGCTTTTGTTGAAGTCAATGGACTGCGAGGGGAACAGCATGGGGGCCACCAGGGAGGCAGAGGACAGCATGTAAAGCGTGTAGCCATCTGCAGGTTGCCGCAAGGCCTCGGCCATGCCGATGGTTCCGGCTGCCCCGGGCTTGTTTTCGACCACCACGGCTTGTCCCAGCCCGGCCGACATGCGTTCTGCAACGACCCGGCCGGTTACATCGGCAGGCGTGCCTGGAGGCCACGGAACGACCATGCGGATGGGTTTGCTGGGGTAAGTTTGTGCGGCTGCCCAAACTGGCAGTGCGCACAGCAGCAACAAGGCGCGTTGGATCGAATTCATTCAAATGTCTCCGTGTTTTATTGGATAAGGTGCACGCGATTATCAAAAGTCCACGCGCCATCGACAAATGCCAAATGGCATTTTATTTATGCAAAAATTGGTATCAATGAAATCACCCTACCTTCAAAGAGTGCTCACGCTCAAGCAGCTGCGTTTGATCAGCGTGCTGGGCCAAGAATTGAATTTGAGCCGCTGTGCTGAGCGTCTGCACACCACGCAACCCGCTGTGTCGCGGACCTTGGCGCAGACTGAGGGTCTGCTGCAACGGACGTTGTTTGAACGAACCACCAAACGGATTGTTCCCACGTCGGCCGGACTGAGTCTGATGCAACATGCCAATCGCATCCTGGCGGAGCTCGATCAAGCAGAAGAAGACCTGCAAGGCCTGAACCCAGGCCATCGCACGGAGCTGCGCATAGGGATGCTGACCGTTTTCTCGCAACAAGCCATGGCCCAGGCCATCAATCGCTTTCGCGGCTTGATGCCCCATGTGTTTTTAAGGGTGCAAGCACTCCCATTGCAGGCGCTGCATGAGCAACTTCTGGCGGGTCAAATTGATTTGATGCTCTCGCACGCGGAACTTCGGCTGGACCTCAATCTGGTGGAGGTGTTGCCACTCTATGAAGAGCAAAGCGCCGTGGTGACTGGCCCCAACCACCGCCTGGCCAAGAAACGCAAGGTCAGTTGGGAAGAGCTGGCGCGCCATCCCTGGGTTCTGCCACCGCCATCAACGCCTGTGCGACCCAAACTGGACCGTGTGCTGGCGATCTATCGCCAACGGGACATGTCGGAGTCTGATGTCGAGACAGATTCCCCGCTGCTGGCAATTCAGCTCCTCAAAAACTCTTCCATGTTGTGGGCAGTGGCCAGTCAGCAAGCCCTCAATTTCTGTCAACAAGGGCAGGTGTCGATCATCAACGTGCCACAAGAATTGTTGCGCGGTCCCATGTGCTGTATGCGCTTGCACGAGGCCGCCGACAAGCATGCTGCGCAGGTCTTTGTCAGCTGCCTTGAAGATGCGGTTTTGTCGATGCAGAAATCCAACCGGCCATAGCGCAGCGCAATAGGGCTCTCACAATAAGTTATTGGCGTCACCCTGCATCTGCCCCTAGGATGCGTGGGCCATGCAAACCAACTTCCTTGTTTTTATCGTCGATCAGCTCAATGCCCAGCATCTTGGTTGCTACGGCAACCCGCAGATCGAAACCCCCCACATCGACGCGCTGGCCGCCAGCGGCTGGTCGGCCACGCAGTGCCATGTCGCCAGCCCCATCTGCATGCCCAACCGCGCCAGTTTGATGACCGGGCGCATGCCTTCGGTGCACGGCGTGCGCCACAACGGCATCCCGCTGTCTTTGGGCAGCCGCACCTTTGTCGATGCGCTCAGGCAGGCGGGCTATGCGACGGCCTTGTGCGGCAAATCGCATCTGCAGAACATCACCAACAAGAAACCGTTGCCGCACCCGGCGCGGCCCGACCACGGGCACGACGCCCATCTGCCTTATCCGGGCAACTATTTGCAGGAGTGCATCGACACCTGGCGTGCGGACCCGGCGTTTGAGCCCCAACTGCCGTTCTACGGATTTGGCAGCGTCGACCTGGCCATCGAACACGGCGACTGCCCCGAGGGCCATTACCTGCGCTGGCTCAAACAAAATCACCCGCAGGCGTTGGCGCTGGCCGGCAAAGACAACGCCACCCCCACGCCCGACTACGCCTTGGCCGCAGTGGGTCAGGCCTGGCGCACGCGCCTTCCCGAAGAACTGCACCCCACCGCGTGGATCGCTGACCGTGCCATCGCGCGCATCGAATCGGCGGCTGAGCAGTCGCGCCCCTTCTTTGTCTACTGTTCATTCCCCGATCCGCACCATCCCTACACGCCACCGGGGCGCTACTGGGATATGTACAAACCCGAGGACGTGACGCTGCCTGCATCCTTCTACGCCCAGCCCTCGGTGCCCCACCTGGCCTGGCTGCACCAGCAGCGCGATGCGGGGCAGGCGGTGAAGAACAGCCAGGCCTGCTTTGCCGTCAGCGAACGCGAGGCGCGCGAAGCGGTGGCGCTGGGTTACGGTTCGCTGTCTTTCATCGACAGCAACATTGGCCGCGTGCTCGCGGCCTTGAAAGCATCGGGGCAGGCCGAGCAAACCGTGGTGATTTTCACCAGCGATCACGGCGAGTTTGCAGGCGACCATGCCTTGCTGCTCAAGGGCTCGCTGCACTACGACAGTCTCACGCGCACGCCCTTCATCTGGAACGGGCCCGGTGTGGCCGCGCCGGGGCGTCAGGACAATGCCCTGTTGTCGAGCATCGACATCAGCAGCACCATCCTCGATCAGGCCGGCGTTGAACCCTACAACGGCATGCAGGGGCGCTCTTTTCTGCCGCTCATCGAGGGGCGCGAAGACTTTGTGCGCCGTGACCACTTGCTCATCGAGGAGGAGGGGCAGCGCACCTACTTCGGTTTCGACGAGCCGGTGCGCATGCGCAGCCTGCTCTCGGGACAGTACCGCTTGAGCCTCTACGATGGGGAGGATTGGGGCGAGCTGTATGACCGGCAGGCGGACCCCATCGAGTCACGCAACCTCTGGGACGACCCTGCCCACGCCAGCCTCAAGCATGAACTCTTGGGGCAGCTCGCGCGCGAGATGCTCCGCCTCTCTGAAACCAGTCCCGCACCCACCGCACTTGCATGAGAAAAACGACCATGACCATGAGACATACAACCGGCCCCACTTTGCTGCGCCGCTGCTTGAGCGCCGCCGCCCTCGCGCTGCCGCTGGCCTGCGCCGCCCAGGCCTGGCCCAACAAGCCCGTCAAGGTGGTCGTGTCCTCTTTCTCTGGCTCGCCCGCCGATGTGGTGATCCGAGCCCTGTCTGACGAGATTGCCTTGCGCATTGGGCAGCCACTGATCGTCGAGAACAAGGGCGGTGCCCAGGGCGCGATCGGTCTGGGCGCGGTGGCCAAGGCCGAGCCCGACGGTTACACCTTCGGTGTGGTGAACTTGCAGAGCGTGGCGGCTGCCATCTTGCGCAAGGACATGCCGTACAACATGCGCACCAGCTTTGCGCCGGTGGCCCAGCTCACCTACGAATCGCCAGTGCTGATCTCCGGCCCACGGCTGCCCGCCGACAACCTGGCTGATCTGGCTCGGCAGCTCAAGGCCAAGTCGGGGCAGGTGAGCTACGCATCCGCTGGTTCCGGTTCACCCTCGCACCTGGGCATGGAGCTGTTCGCCCGAGAAATCGGCGCCAAGTTGCAGCATGTTCCCTACAAGGGCGCGGTGCCGGCTGCCACCGATGTGGCCGGGGGGCAGGCCGAGCTGACACTGGTCGGGTCGTCCGCCGCCACGCCTTTGATCAAGAGCGGCCGCGTCAAGGCCATGGCCGTTGCCTCGGAGCATCGCCTGGCCTCGTTGCCGGATGTCCCCACTTTCGCCGAAGCGGGTTTCCCCAACGTCGATGTGCGCGGTTGGGTTGGGTTGGTGGCACCGGCGCAGACCAGCCCGGAAATCCTGGCCAAAATGCAACAGGCGGTGACTCAAGCGCTGGGCATGAAGGTGGTCAAGGACAGGCTGGCGACACTCGGCTCGTCTGCGGCACCGAGCACTTCGGCCGCCTTCGGTGCCATGATCGTTCGAGAGGATGAGCGCTGGGCCAAAGTGGTCCGCGATGCCAACATCGGGACCGAATGAAGCGCTTTATTTGTGGGCTTCGAACTCGCGCCTGAGCACGTCCGCAAGCACCGCCTCGCAGGCCTGAACCGAGGGGGATTTGGGTGTCTCCGGATGCGCGTACAGGCAGATCCCACGGTCAAAACCCATCACCTTCAGCATCTTCAGTCTGGGGCGCTCGGTACGGACCAGGTTCCTGGCCAGCGTCTCGGACATGAAGGTGGCCGCATGGCCTTCGCAACACAGCGTCGCCAGGGCTTCAGAGGATTGGATGTTGCCAATGATGTTGAACGGCACCCCCAGCTTCTGCCCCATGGCCCGCAGTTCGCCGTGGATCGGCTGGGTGGGCGACACCAGCAGGGGAATGCCATCCATTTCCTGGATGCTGACCGGCCCGGACAAATGCTTGAGCAATTTGCGGTTGCCGATCAAGCACACCGCTTCGGTGAAGAACAGCTCGCTGCCGGCGGGTTTCGCCTCGGGTTTGACCACTTGCAGGGCCAGATCCAGCCGGCTGGCCTTCACGTGCTCGATCAGGTCGGAGGAATAGCCGACGACGATCTCGGGGACGATTTCTGGATGGCGTGCGCGCAATTCCCGAAACAAGGGCACCGCCAGCAAGCGCGACAGGCTGTGCAGCAAACCGATGCCCACGCGCCCGCCGATCTGACCGCCGCGCTCGCGCGTCGCCTCCTGCGCCGCCGTCAGTTGATTGAGGATGCTGCGTGCGCGGTCGTACAGCTCCAACCCGGCGGGCGTTGCCTTCACCCCCAGGCGCGAGCGCACCAGCAGTTGCACCCCGATCTCGGCCTCCAGTGCCGAAAGCCGCTGGCTCACGGCCGGCTGCACCACGTGCAATTGACGCGCCGCGTCGCTGACGCTGCCGGCCTGAACAACGGCGATGAAGTAACGAAGTTGGCGAAGGTCCATGGGGCTCAGTTTAGCCCGCCTATTTCAGCGCACACCGCTGCCGGGTCAAGCCTCCAGCCTGTCACTTTTTGCCAATGCCTTTGACCCTTGAGGCGATTGCGGCTGGGCCGGTCGCGCGGTGCAATGGTGCATCGCGATCGCTCGGTCCTACCCGGTGGCGCCGCGTTGGCTGTATTGGAGACCCCGCATGTATCTGACCGCAGGTTTGCACCGTTCGCTGCAACGCCACCCCGACAAAATTGCCACCGTCACCGGTGCCCGGCGCCAGAGCTATCGCCAGCTGGTGGACCGTGTGGCGCGCACCGCCGCGAGCCTGCGCGCACTCGGCCTGCAACCGGGCGAGCGCCTGTCGGTGCTGAGCCTGAACAGCGACCGCATGGTCGAACTTTTGCTGGCCGGTTGGTGGGCCGGGCTGGTGGTCAACCCCGTCAACACCCGCTGGACCCCGGCCGAGGTGGCCTACGCCCTGGGCGATTGCGGCGCCAGCGCGCTGGCGGTGGACGATGGCCTGATGGCCACGGCCAGCGCCATGCAAACAACGCAGGTGGCGCTGCCTGCGCTGCGGCACAAGCTCTACATCGGCGAGACGCAGGCGCCCGAAGGCTTTGTGGCGCTCGAAGAAGGACTGGCCTCGGCCGTGCCGATGGACGACATGCGCAGCGCTCCCGACGCGCTGGCGGCCATTGTTTACACCGGCGGCACCACCGGTTTTCCCAAGGGCGTGATGCTCTCGCACGGCAACCTCTGGGCCTCGCTGCTGGGGCGCATGGCCGAGGTGCCCAACCCGCCGCACTACGTCACCTTGTTGACCTCGCCCATGTTCCATGTGGCCGGGCTGGGCCGCATGCTGGGGCAGATGATTGTGGGCGGCACCTGCGTGACGGTGCCGGCCTTTGCGCCCAAGCAGGTGGTTGCGCTGATGGCGCGTGAGGGCGTGAACGACCTGGTCATCGTGCCCAGCATGTTGCAGATGTTGCTGGACACGCCGGGCTTTGACCCGCAAGGCCTGCCGCGCCTGCAGCGCATCCTGTGGGGCGCGGCGCCGATCACCTTGCCCTTGCTGGAGCGCGCGCTGGAGGCTTTTCCGCAGGTCGATTTCATCCACGTCTATGGCATGACCGAAACCTCGGCCGCCGTCTCGGCGCTCCAGATCCTGCGCGATCCGGCCTTTCTGCAAAGCGAGCGCATCCGCTCGGCCGGTCAGGCCGGCCTGTCGGCCGAGATCCGCATTGCCGACGCGCAGGGCCATGAACTGCCGGCCGGCACGTCCGGTGAAATCCTGGTGCGCGGCCCGGCCGTGATGCAAGGCTATTGGGGCCGCCCCGAGGACAGCCAACAGGCGCTGGCCGGCGGCTGGCTGCACACCGGCGACGGCGGCGTGATGGACGCGCAGGGCTACCTTTATGTGATCGACCGCATCAAAGACATGGTCATCACCGGCGGTGAAAACGTCTACCCGGCCGAGGTCGAAAGCGTCCTCACCAGCCACCCGGCGGTGTCGATGTGCGCCGTCATCGGCGTGCCGCACGAGAAATGGGGCGAGGCGGTGCACGCCGTGGTCGTGCTCCAGCCCGGCGCGCAGGTCACACCCGAAGCGCTTTCGGCGCATTGCCACGCGCACATCAGCGGCTTCAAGTGCCCCAAGAGCTATGAGTTCCGCGAGCAGCTGCCGCTCACGGCCGCCGGCAAGGTGCAAAAAACCGCGCTGCGCCAAGCCGTGGCGGGGGTGAGCGCATGAACACCGAACAAGGCGCGCCCTTGCGCGGTGTGCGCGTGCTCGACCTCACGCGCCTCTTGCCCGGCCCCATGTGCACCCTGCACCTGGCCGACCTGGGCGCCGACGTCATCAAGATCGAAGACCTCGGCGCGGGCGACTACGCCTCGCCCCCGGTGCGCGAAATGCTCAACCGCAACAAGCGCGGCATGCGCCTGGACCTCAAGCAGGCCGAAGGCGTACAGCTTTTGCTGCAGCTGTGCGAGCAGGCCGATGTGCTGGTCGAAGGCTTTCGCCCTGGCGTGATGGCGCGGCTGGGCCTGGGCTACGACGCGGTGCGCAGCCGCAACCCGCGCCTGGTGTATTGCAGCATCAGCGGCTACGGCCAGACCGGGCCACTGAGCCAGAAGGCCGGGCACGACCTGAACTACTGCGGCTTGGCCGGCGTGGCCGACCAGGTGGGTACGCCCTCGGGCGAATTGGCGCTGTCCAACCTGCCCATGGGCGACTTGCTGGGCGGCACCATGCCCGCCGTGATGGGCATCCTCGCAGCCTTGTTCGACGCGCAGCGCAGCGGCCAAGGCCGGCATGTCGATGTCGCCATTGCCGACGGTGTGCTCGCGCACGCGGTGATTCCGTTGGCGGGCCTGCACAGCCGGGGCCGCACACCCGCGCCCGGTGGCGACAAGCTGACCGGGGCGCTGCCCTGCTATGGCCTGTACCCCACGCAAGACGGGCGCTACCTGGCCGTCGGCGCGTTTGAGCACAAGTTCTGGGACAGCTTTTGCGCGCTGCTGGGCCGGCCCGACTTGGCCGAGCACCACATTCCCAAAACCCGCGAGTTGTCTGACTGGGTGCGGCGCGAAGTTGCCCAGGCGGTGCAGGCGCACCCGTTGGCCCATTGGGCGCAGGTGCTCGACGGCGCAGATTGCTGCGTGACCCCTGTGCTCAAGCTCGACGAAGCGCAGCAGCTGGCGCACTTTCAGGCGCGTGGCATGTGGGTGCAGGTGCAGACCGCGCAGGGCGAGCAGATGACACAAATGGCCATGCCGGTGCAGATGAGCGGCTACACCTTCGCGGTGCACAACCCCGCGCCCACACAGGGCCAGCACACCCGCGAGGTGCTGGCCGAAGCCGGGCTCGATGCCGCTGCCATTGATGTTTTGTGCCAACGTAAAGTCGTAGGATAGGGGCTTGTTGAACCCAACCCATGATGTTTAAAGCCCTTGCTCCGCAGCCAGAAGTGCAGGCTGACAGCCTTGCAGAAGTTTGTTTTGTAGGAGGCCGCCCCTGCGGCCGAAGCATTCGCGCGCGGGGGCGCGCTCCTACGGTGAGCCTCCGTGGGTAATTTGTTGCCAATGACCCGCCCCCCAAACACCCCGCCTATCCAACACACCATCGCGGTTTACCAGGTGGTGCAGATGCTGCTGGCGGTGGAGGGCGAAGACGCCCGCGCGGCGGTGCTGCGCCGTGCGGGCATCTCGCCCGCCTTGCTCGAATCCCGGCTGGCGCGGGTCACCCAGACGCAGTTTGCCCGCCTGATGGTGGCCCTGGTGCGTTACCACCGCGACGAGTTCTGGGGCCTGGGCTCTGCGCCTTTGCCCCTGGGCTCGTTTGCCGTGTGTTGCCGCATGCTGGTGGGGCAGCGCAAGCTGGGGGACGCGCTGCGTGCCGGGTTGCGCTATTACCACGCCTTGCTGGTCGACTTTGTGCCCCGGCTGCAGGTCAGCGGCGGCGTGGCCTACCTGCGCATGGGCTCACGCCACACCCTGACCGATCGGCAGATCTATGCCGTGCGCGTTTTCATGTTCCTCAGCTACGGCGTCATGTGCTGGCTGGCCGCGCGGCGCATCCCGGTGGACGAAGTGGTCTACCAAGACCGCGATGTGGCCCGCCGCAGCGATGCGTCGCGGCTGTTTCAGGCCACCATCCATTTGGTCGATGGCGAATGGGGTTACCGCTTTGATGCCAAGTGGCTCGACCTGCCCGTGGTGCAAAGCCACGAAAGCGTTGAGACCTTCTTGCGCGAAGCCCCGGCCTGCCTGCTGGTCAAGTACCGTGACCAGACCAGCCTGACCGAGCGCATCCGCCGCTTGCTGCGGCGCTACCTGGCCGAAGAAATGCCCTCGCTCGAAGCCGTCAGCGACATGCTGGCCACCACCCCGCAAACCCTGCGCCGCCGCCTGCAGCGCGAAGGCCAGGGCTACCAGATGATCAAGGACGCGCTGCGCCGCGATGTGGCCGTCGAGTTCCTCACCCAGTCCGACCTGCCCCTGCTTGAAGTAGCCGCCCGCGTGGGGTTTTCAGAGGCCAGCACCTTCCACCGCGCCTTCAAAGGTTGGACTGGCCTGACGCCTGGCGCCTACCGCCAAGCGCACAACGAGCCAGGCGAAGAAGCAGCACTGTAAGGGTGGGGCCTCTTGCCGCGATACATCGCCCGTGCTGTTTGGTAGCTATCGCCCATAGTCATTGACTGTCTCTATCCGACCCTCAGCAGACGTTAGCTACACCGCATTTGATGACCGCTAATGTGGGCTGCTGCCTTAGGCGTACAACCGAAGCACTGCCGCCCGCAAAGCCAGTTCATAGCTATCCGCACCAAATCCACAGATTTGCCCAGTCACGATCTCAGCAAATACTGAATGATGGCGAAATTCTTCGCGCGCATGAATGTTCGACATGTGCAATTCGATCACCGGGCAGGTCAAGATGGCCAATGCATCGCGAATGCCATAGCTGTAATGCGTCCAAGCCCCTGCATTGATCAGAACGGCATCCATTTCCTCAAAGTACGCTTTATGAATGCGGTCACACATCTCCCCTTCGGAGTTTGTTTGAAAGCTTGTGACTTCAGCGCCGAGCTCTTGACCAACCTTGTGCAATCGTGCGTCGATTTGTTCGAGCGTAATGGTTCCGTACTGTTTGGGATCACGTTTTCCAAACATGTTGTGGTTGATCCCATGCAACATCAAGACGCGCATCTTTATCTCCTAAAGAGAGAGGGGGCTGGCCCCTCTCACAGTCTTACTTACGCAGCTTGGCCAATTCGGTTTGGACTTCCTTGACAGTGGCTTCGCCGACTGATGCGGTGTACTTGTCAATCACCGGTTTCATCTTCTCACGCAACTTGTTCACTTCAGTTGGAGGCAGCTGGGTGACAGTCATGCCGTTTTTCTTGAGCAACTCCAAATTGGCAGCAACTGCAGCACGAGCTTCCTTGCGCTGATTCTGTGTGGCCTCATCGGCAGCATCGTCGATGATTTTGCGATCAGCTGGCGACAGGCTGTCCCAGACCTTTTTGCTCATGAGGACGGATTGTGGGTTGTACTGGTGGTTGCTCAGAACCATGAATTTCTGAACTTCCCAGAACTTGTTGGCAGCGATCACAGAAACAGGATTTTCCTGCCCATCAATGGCCCTTTGCTCCATGGCGCTGTAGACCTCTGGAAAAGGCAGCGGTGTTGGATTGCCGCCCAGAGCCTTGACCCAGTCGATGTTGATCGGGCTGGGAATCACGCGCAGCTTGAGACCTTCGATGTCTTCGACCTTGTTGATGGCGCGTTTGCTGTTGGTGATCTGGCGATAGCCTAGCTCCCAGTAGGACAGTCCCACAATGCCCTTGGCCTCCAGGAGGCTGTGCATCTTCTTGCCCACAGGACCATCCACAACCGCGTCAGATTCTTTCTCGTTGGCAAACAGGAAGGGGAAATCGAAGATGGCCATTTCTTTGACTTCGCTGGCCAAAATTCCCGAGTTCATGACGGCCAGTTCAATGGTGCCGCCTTTGAGGGCTGAGACCACCGCCTGATCGCTGCCCAATGCGCCGTTGTAGAACAGGCTGATCTTGATGCGGCCATTGGTTTTGGCAGCAACAGACTCTGCAAACTTTTTCATCCCCGCTGCCGCTGGATGGTTGTCCGGGCCATTGAGGTTCATCTTCAGGGTGCGCTCCTGAGCAGATGCCAGGCCCAATGCAGCCATTGCTGCAACAGCCACCACAGATTTCAAAATTAAGCGTTTCATACGTGTCTCCAGTTTTTCGGTGCGCAGTTTGAAAAATTCCTGAATTGGCGCACTGTTCAAATCAGGATGTCTGATCAAGCAGTTTCAGACCAAGGGAACGGTCAGTTCTTTGATGACGTGCCGTGTGTCTGGACGCACTCCCCTCCACCAGACAAATGCTTCTGCAGCCTGCTCAGCGAGCATGCCTACACCATCAGCCAGTTGGCGAACGCCAGCGTTTTGCGCCAGTCTCAGGAATGGCGTCAATCCTTTTCCATAAGCCAACTCGTAGGCCAGCGCACCTGGACCAAAGACGGTGGCTGGTACGGCGGGCAATTCACCTCGCAAGCTGGCTGAGGTGGCGTTGAAAACCACATCGAATTGCATTGCGCCAAGCTTATTCATGGCAACAGCCTCCACTGTGGTCGATAAAGTTTTGTGCTGCGTAGCGATCTTGGTCAGGGCTTTGGCCTTGGACTCGGTTCTGTTGGAAATGACCAACTGCTGTGGGCCCTCGGCCAGGAAGGGTAGCAGTGCCCCTCTGGCTGCGCCTCCTGCGCCCAGCAGCAACACCCGCTTGTTTTTCAGGGCATGTCCGAGGTTGTGAACCACATCTCGCACCAGCCCCACCCCATCGAAGTTTTCGGCGAGAACTTCATGACCCTGAAATTTCAGGGCATTGGCGGCACCAGCCAATTCTGCAGCTGCTGAACGCTGGGTGGCATATTGAAATGCGTCGAGTTTGAAGGGGGCGGTCACATTCATGCCCAAACCACCGGCTTGCCGGAATTCATCGACAGTCGAATGGAATTGCCCCAGAGGCCCCAGCACCTTGGTGTACTCGATGTCCTGGTCAGTGGACTGGGCAAAGCTCATGTGAATGAACGGTGACTTTGAAAAGTCAATCGGGTTGCCAATCACGGCATAACGGTCGGTCATGAGGCCCCCACTCACTTTGAAAACAGAACGCCATCGGCCTGCATGGCTTGAATGTCGGCATCGGAGTAGCCCAGTGTGCGGGCAATCTGCGCGTTGTGCTGTCCCATATCGGGCGCCACCTGTTGCATCGGCGCCGTGGTGTCACAGTCTGAAAATCGGAATGGCAGATTGGGCAGCTTGAGTGTGCCGTAGCGTGGGTGCTGCTGCTCCAAGACCATGCCACGTGCCTGAATCTGCGGGTCATTGATGACCTCGTCGATGCGTTGGACCTTGGCGCTGGGTACATCGATGCCATCCAACAAAGCCAACACCTCAGTCACTGCACGCTGCGCCACCCATGCTTTGACTGTGGCCAGGATTTCTTCCCGATGGGCGTTGCGGCCATTGAGGCTATGGAAGCGGGTATCGCCACCAAATCCTGCTGGGCCACCATGCTGCTCCAGCATGCTGGCAAATCGCGCCCAGGCGTCATCCACTTGCGCGGCAATGACCAGGTCGCCGTCCTTGGCGCGGAACACCCCGTACAGCGTCGAGGTCGGCATGTCGTGCCCGGTCTGCTGCGGCAGCACTTTGCCGCCCGAGAGGGTGTAGCACTGCACCGCGTACTCGTGCATGGACACCAGAGTGTCATACAGCGCCATATCGATGTGCTGGCCCTTGCCGGAACTGACCCGCCCCAACAAGGCCGCATTGATGGCTGCGACCGCGTGGATGCCGGTGTACATGTCGCCCAGGGAAATGCGCAGCAGCGGTGGCGCCTCACCCGGTACCCCCACCATCTGCATGATCCCGCTCTTGGCTTCAGCGATCAGGCCAAAGCCTGCACGGTGTGAGTCCGGTCCGGTGTGTCCATAGGCAGAAATCGAGCAATACACCAGCTTTGGGTTGCGCTCGGAGAGCTCCTTGTAACCCAGGCCCAGTTTGTCCAGTGCGCCGGGGCGGTAGTTTTCGATGAAGACATCTGCGCTGTCGCACAGCTTTTGCATGAAGGCTTTGCCGCGGGGGTCTTTCATGTTGACGCTCACCCCCTGCTTGCCCATGTTCAGCTGCAGGAAATAGCCGCTTTGCTGGTCGTCGATGATGTGTGCGTGCTGGCGCCCGGCATCACCAAGCCCAGGACGCTCCACCTTGATGACTTCGGCCCCCATGGCGGCCAGGCAACGGCCCACGTAGGGGCCGGCAAGAAAGTGGCTGTAGTCGATGACCCGGATGCCCTTGAGTGGCAGGTTTTGCATCAGAACGCTCCTGGACGACGGGGAATCATCAAACGGTGTTCGCCTTTGTGGACGACTTCACCGTGCTGGTTGATCAATTCGGAAGGCAGGATCACGATGCCCCAACCCGGGCGGCTTTTGCTGGCGCGCAAGCCCGTCACCGTGAACTTGACGTGCAGCACGTCGTTGATCTTGATGGGCAGCAGAAAGTCCCAGGTCCAGCCCAGCGACATGCCGGGCAGGAAGCGGTATTCGCTTTGCGTCTTCAGCCCATCGGCAATCGACAGGCCCAAGAGACCATGGGCCACCCGCGTGCCAAAGGGCGTGGTTTTGGCGTAGTCCTCGTCAATGTGGACGGGCGTGTAATCGCCGGTCAGTACCGCATAGGCGTTGATGCGGTCCTCGGTCACCTCATAGCTGGGGCTGATGCAGACATCGCTCTCCTGGGCGTCATCCCAGTATTTTTCGGGTGTCTTGAACTGAATGGTGGGGGGCGTGAGTTTCATGCGCTTGCTTTCAAATCACTTGGCACGAGGATTGACCTTGAGGGCCTGTTCGACGGTGCCAGGTGCTGCCTGAATCAATTCAACCGCCAGTCCATCCGGCAATTGCAGCCAGTTTCGACCTTGGGGTAGGGCTTTGACACCCCAGGGCTCAGCGGCTTTGATTGCCGCCTCCAGGTCATCGACCATGACCCCCAGGTGAGCCAACCAGCCCCCGTCATTGCTGGGGGGCGCCTCAAAATCTGGCGTGGCCATCAACTGCATGCCCCCAATGGTCCAATACTGCTTTGGGTCGTCGGTCGGTCCATCGATCTCCCTCACGTCCATACCCAGAACTTCGTAAAAGAACTTGATGTGCCAGTGAATGTCCTTGACGCGGACAGCAACATGTTCGACGTAGGCTTTGACTGCCATGGTTTTTCCTTGTGTTATGCAAAAAGGCCGCGCTCAATGCCTTTGAGGCAAGCGACCAAGGTGCGGTTGACTGGGGTGGGGACGCCACATTTCTGGCCCCAGCGAACCACCGAGCCGTTGACGTAGTCCACTTCGGTGACTGAGCCTTTTTCCAGGCTTTGCAGCATGGACGCTTTGAACTCGGGTGGCAGGCCAGTGGCCGCCTTGATCCAGGGTTGCTCGGGGTCATCGATGGAAAGGCGGATGCCGCTGGCCTTGGCCACATCAATGGCCTCTTGAACGGCAGCCAAGGCACAGGCCTTGACTTCGGGCACTTGGTACAAATCTCCGTAGGTCAGGTGGGTGATGCCGCTGAGCGCACCCGTGGCCACGTTGACCAACAGCTTTTCCCACATCGTGCCCATGATGTTGTCGCTGATGTGGGTGATCAGCCCGGCGTCGTTGAACGCCTGCGCAATGCGCTGAACTCGCTCTGTCAAATGCCCGTCAAGCTCGCCGATGTAGGTCTCCTTGCCTTCGGTGCCCCGGATGATCCGGCCCGGGCCGAGCATGACGCCGCCTGCATAGGTTTTGCCTGCCAGCACCTTGTCGCGCCCCACCACCTCGGCCAGCACGTCCTCATGCCCCAAGCCGTTTTGCAACGACAAGACCACGGTGTTCGGTCCGACGATGGCAGTCGCCGATGTGATGGCTTCCTGCGTATGGAAAGACTTCACGAGGACCACGATCAGATCGACCACACCCGTTTGTGCGGAAATTTCTTGCGCGGTGAGCGCGGCTTTGACAAGGACATTGCGGTCAACACCGTGGGTGCGCACGCTCAGACCATACTTGTTCATGGCCTCAACATGGTCCGCACGGCGATTGATCAGCCAAACCTCATGGCCAGCTTCGCTCAGGCAACTGCCCATCGCACAACCCAGGGCACCTGCGCCCAGGACAGCAATCTTCAATTTGTACTCCTTTCCCCCATGTTTGGGGAAGTTGCACGGATGCTAGAGTTCCGACACAATTTCTGAAATGCAATAGAACAAATATTCGGTATTGAAAATTTAAATATGGCAGAAAAATCTGAACCAAGCGCTGACGAAATGGACCTCAAGCTGCTGAGACTTCTCGATGCGCTCTATGCCACACGAAGCGTGACCAGGACGGCAGAGCGAATGGAATTGAGTCAGCCTACGGTGAGTATTGGCCTTGCTCGACTGCGGAAGATGCTCTCGGACCCACTGTTTGTTCGAACTTCGGAGGGCATGCAGCCTACGCCCCGAACGGAAGACCTGATGCCTTCTGTCAGGCAAGTTCTCTCGGGTATGTCACAGCTGATCTCCAGCGCAAGCCATTTCGACGCCGCCACCAGTGAGCGCACATTTCGCATCTTTATGACAGATGCTAGCCACATCACGTTGATGCCACGTCTTTTCGCGCATGTCCATGCACTGGCGCCAGGCATACGCCTGGAAGCAGCCACCATTGGTCCGAATATGGCAGCCGAACTACAGTCTGGCGAAGCCAACCTGGCACTGGGTCTGATTCCAGGATTGGAGGCTGGCTTCTACCAACAAGCCTTGTTTGATCAGGACTGGATCTGCCTGGCCAACCCAAGACACCCACGGCTAGGCGCAAAGCTCACGCTCAAAACGTATTTGTCTGAAGCTCATGTTGGCATCGTTTCAGGGACAGGTGCAACCTTGCTCGACAAGGCATTGCAGAAGGCCGGACAGCAACGGCAGGTTCAACTGGCATTGCCGGGCTTTCTGGGCTTGTCCGCCATCCTGCTGAGCAGCGATTTGATTGCCACACTGCCCAGACACATCGGAGAGACGCTGGCGCACGCGGCAGGCCTGAGAGTTTTTCCGAGCCCTTTGCCAATCGAAGGGTTTACGGTCAAACAGTACTGGCACACTCGCTTCCACCATGACCCCGCCAATCGTTGGCTAAGAGCAGTGTGCAGCACCTTGTTTTTGCAGACGCAGCGGAAAAAATCCAAAGCCGAATAAGGACCGTAAATATTAAATATTTCAATAAAGGTCATTTGGTTCAGTGAATGGACCAAATGATGCGTGTTTTCTAGTATGAGGCCGTTACAACCCACATAGCCTCAAATAAAGGAGACACCTCATGAAATATGGATTCAAACATTGGGTCACCGCGTCCGCACTTGCAGCGGTCTGCAGCGTGGCAATGTCACAACCATTACCTGTCTTTGGACTGGTCGAGCTGAGTGGTTCAGGCACCACAGCTGGCACCAACTATGACAACGGCGTCAAGCTGGCTGTTGCAGAGATCAATGCCACCGGAGGAATTCTCGGGCGTCAAATCAAATACACATCGATGGATACTCAAACCAACGCTGGCGTGGCCAAATCGCTGGCAGCCAAAGCCATCGACGAAGGTGTGCCGCTGGTGATGGGGCCGGTGTACTCCGGATCGATTTTGGTGAGCATGGCTGAAACCCGCCGCGCTGAGATTCCCAACATCATTGGTGGTGAGGCGGCGGCAATTACTCAGCAAGGCAATCCCTACGTCTTCCGCAGCTCATTCACCCAAGCCTCGGCCATGCCGAAGGTTGTGCGATACATCTCCGAAATTGTCAAAGCCAAATCGATCGCTGTGATCTACGTCAACAACGATTTCGGCAAGGGCGGTCGCGACATGGTGCTCAAAGGACTGCAGACCGCAGGCATCAACGTGGTCGCGGATATCTCTACGGACGTTGGCCAAGTGGATTTTTCTGCGGCAGTTCTGAAGGCCAAGCAATCGAACGCAGACGCCTTGTTCGCCTACACCAATGAAGAAGAGTCTGCCCGTCTGCTCAAAGAAATCCGCAAGCAGGGTTACAGCAAACCCGTGATTGGTGAAACCACCTTGGCCAACGACAAGGTCATCGAGTTGGCTGGCGACGCGGCCAATGGCGTGGTCGCTCACGTGGGTCTGACCCCTGACGCGCCTAATCCACCTGTGCAGGCCTTTGCTAAAAAATACCTTGCAACCTACAAAGCCAAAGCCGACCACAACGCCATGAAGGGTTACACCGGCATGCATGCTGCCAAAGCTATTTTTGACAAATTTGGCAAGATTGACTCCAAAGCCTTTGCCGTGGCGATGCACGGCGCCAGCATCTCAGTCAAAGACTATCCAGGTGTGCTGTTCGATGTGAAGTACGACGACAAAGGCGATCTTGACCGGGAGAGCTTCATCGTCAAGGTTGTCAACGGAAAGCCTCAGGTGGTCGAAATCCTGAAACCTGCCAAATAACACCAACGGTCAGCCACATCACCATGTCAGATACGGGATTCAAATACTGCCTTGTTGAGCGCCGGGATCACATCCTGACGATCACACTCAACCGCCCCGAGGTTCTCAATGCCATGAATCCAGGGGCGCACTTCGAGCTGGAGGAGGTATTTGACCTGTACACCGCAGACCCTGACATGCATGTGGCCATCATCACCGGTGCTGGAGACCGTTCATTCTGTGTCGGGACCGATTTGAAAGAATTGGCCCGTACGGGGGATCATCGAAAACCCCCAGGGGGCTTTTGTGGAATCACGACAAGATTTAACCTCTTCAAACCGGTTATCGCCGCAGTGAATGGCTTGTGCTTAGGTGGTGGCACTGAAATCGTAGCGGCCTGTGATCTGGCCATCGCCTCCGATCGAGCGGAATTCGGTTTGATCGAACCCCGAGTCGGACTGGCCGCTTTGGGTGGTGGTGCTTTACAGCGTTTGGCACGCGAGATGCCCATGAAGGATGCAATGATGCTCGTTCTGACGGGTAAACGCATCAACGCCCACGAGGCGCGCAGGATAAGTTTGATCAATGAGGTAGTCCCTCATGAGGACCTGATTCCCGCAGCTCGTCGTCTGGCTCAAGAAATCCTGGCCTGTGCCCCTTTAGCAGTGCAGGCATCTAAACAAGTCATGCTCCAAAGCAGAGACATTCCAGCGATGAGGGACTCTGTGGTTGCACCATATGACGCGGCCGAAAAAATGCTGGCAAGCAAAGATGCCATCGAAGGTCCTTTGGCGTTCTCTGAAAAGAGAAAACCTCGGTGGACGGGACGTTGAACTATCCGATACCCAATTAACTCCAAGATAAGCTGAAGATTTCCCTCTTGCTTGACTTCGCCCGCTCAAAGCTGTCGTTTGCCAAAATCACACAAACGACAGCTTCTGGCCGAATCCGGTTAGTCGGCGATCATTGCTGCGGCAGCCGTTTCATGCCTACGAGCGGCTATTTGGGTGGCGGCAATTTTCTTTGACGCCTCAGTGGCTATTATGATTTCTTGAAATCGCAGGTGGCAACCGCCTGTTCAGCAGCCGGCCAATCTATTCTTTGCCAAGGTCATGCCACCCTTGGGCACTACGATTGCTACACCACTGTCATAGGACATGTGTAGAAAACTTTTCGTACCGTGCGGGAGGGTGGATGTACCACCGACTTGCGTCTGCCCGAAGTGGTCGAACCTAAAGAAAATTGATGCCTCAGAGGGGGGCAAATTTGAGTGCATCCCCCTTGGGACCCTGCATCAGTTCACGATCTCGCCACAAACTAACTCATTTTTTATTAGGCGCCGCGTATTTCGTAGCCTTAGAGGCAGCGCTCTTCATTGCGGCCAACATATCTTTTGTGGATATCAATTCTTGGGCATGAATTTGAGTAAAACCACCACTGGCCATGGTGATCATTTGAGCCTCGGCAATTTGAGCTGAAGTGCCTTCCAGCAAGCAAACGATTTCACCGCTTGTCACAGAAAACATGATCTCTTTGGTCTTGATGCCAAGTGATTTGAATAACACCTTTGCGGCTTGACCACGATCGTGGGAAGCAGCAAGCATGCCTTGAAAAGCGGCAGGGCTGTAGCGACCATGAACCAGATAAGTTGCCATGTTTACTTCTCCTTATGTTTGCAAAAAATTTTGATCGGGCAGTCCATCGATTGAACGCAGCATGAGGTAGAGAATTCAGTCATGGACTCTCGAAGTGCAGATTGCTGCAGAGCCATCTGCTCAAACCCGATGCCAAAGGGCCTTAAATACTTTGCCTTTTGAGTGATTCATCACTTAGATCGGCATTTCACGAACCAGGTTGCTGCGTACCCACTCAGCAGTACCAGACGCATTGATTTTTGCCATCAGTGCCTGCACAGATTGTTCACCGACCATCTTGTCTAGGGTTTTTCCATAAGCCTCATAGCTGCCCCAGTGAGCCGTAAAGACCAAATTGCCAATCTCACCAACGGAGACTGTGTAGACCTTGACTTCAGCGCCAGCGCTTCGCCACAAGGCTGCTGCGTCTTTCATGTTGCCCATGATCGTTCCCATGTCTGCGCCAGGTAAGGGTTTGGACACGATTTGCAATGCTACTGATGCCATGATGATTCCCACAAAGTTGATTGGGAATTTATCTTGATCGTTGTCAATTTTGTTGAAATCAGCAATTACCCTGATGTGTATCAGTTCTTAGGGCTTACGCCGTCTGACCAGTATGCAACTTTTAAGACGGAAGCCGCCAAGTCAACACCACGTTTCACCAAATCTCTGCCGTTGCCATGAGAGATACTTAATGATTGATGACAGGTATCTTTGTTTATCGCAGTTTCAATAGATACCAGCATCAACAACAGAACATCCAGGAAACAACCACATGCAAACCATCGAAATCTTGGGAGTTCCCGCCTCGCCGTACACACGGAAAATGTTGGCCTTGCTTCGCTATCGGCGCATTCCTTACCGTGTTTTGTGGGGCAGTCATATCGCCCCACCTGCAGGTTACCCGGTGCCCAAGGTTAAGTTGCTTCCAACGATTTATTTTCAAACCGATGCCGGGCAGGATGCCATGGTTGACTCCACGCCCATCATTGACCGGTTGGAGACGCTTCAACCCGAACGCTCAGTCCGACCCAATGATGAGGTGCTGCATTTTTTGGATTTATTGATCGAAGACTTTGCCGATGAGTGGCTCACCAAGGCGATGTTTCACTACCGCTGGCACTTCGCCCCGGATGCGAAAAATGCTGGACCTTTGATTGCCTTTGGGCAGAACCTGCAATTTGACAGCTCTGATGCCATGGCCATGAGTGAGTCTTTCTCGAAACGTCAAATTTCGCGTTTGCCCCTGGTGGGCTCCAGCGCGATTACAGCACCTGTGATTGAAGCAAGCTTTCAGCGTTTGATCGGCATTTTGGACCGCATCATAGAAAGGCGCGGCTTTGTGTTGGGTTCACGACCGGCCTCGGCTGATTTCGCAATTTTTGGCCAACTGACCCAGCTCGGCATCATGGACCCCACATCAGCACAATTGCTGGTCCGTACGTCGCCCCGTCTGCGGGCCTGGTTAGACCGCACAGAAGATCTCTCAGGACACGTTGACGCTTTATGGCTTGAACCAACGACGATTGTTGCGCATCTAGGCGAATTGCTGTCAGAAATTGGCAGTGTCTACATCCCGTTCCTGAAGGCCAACGCGCAGGCTTTTGCAAAGGGAAAAAACGATCTTAAGACCATTATTGACGGGCACGCTTGGACGCAGCCAGTGTTCCCCTATCAGGTGAAGTGCCTCGAAACCTTACAAGCAGCAAGAAATTCCATGTCCTCAGAAGCACGTGCTAGTTTGGATAAACTGCTGGTCGGGACCGGATGCGATGCGATGTTCAGCAATGCCTCAGACTGAGGCGGTGGCGGCCTTGTACATTCGAAAAACTGCAAGCTCAGCTCAAAGCTGATGTGGCATGGTTGGGCCAATAGTTCTGTTTCATTGCCCAGTTAGTCAATTGGCGGCCCCTCGGGGCCTTTTTCTATGGTTACTCAGCATCAGGCAACTCGTTAGTCTGGCACGAGTCGTTGCTGTGGGTTTTGCATGGCCTGCGAATGTCCGCTGCCGGTAGCAGCCATGGCTGTCTGGTTCTGGCCGTGTGCGATCACGACCAAAGAGTCTTCCAATCATGTCTTGATTGCTGATCAACATGCAGGAATTTGCATGAATGTCATGGGCGGCAGCTACCGGATAGCGCATCGCCCGCAGTCCATAGACATTTGCCACGAGGGCGGGTTTCTCAAAAAAATTGTCATTTTCTGCCAATCATCTTGAGGTGATTGGCGATTGGTGCGCGGGCCTTGCCGCTCGATACTTTGTCTGTATCGAACCTTTTCAAGGAGCAGGCATGGCCGTTACCCAGCGCGCTGTCCACGTCGTCGGCGTGGGCATGATCCCCTTCACCAAACCCGGTGCCAGCGAGCCCTACACCGTCATGGGTGCCCGTGCCGCCAAGCTGGCGCTTGAAGACGCGGGCGTGCCCTACAGCGCCGTGCAGCAATCCTATGTGGGCTACGTCTACGGCGACTCCACCGCCGGCCAGGCGGCCATCTACGGCGTGGGCCTGACCGGCATCCCGGTCTTCAACCTCAACAACAACTGCTCGACGGGCTCCAGCGCCCTGTACCTGGCGCGCCAGGCGGTCGAGAGTGGCATGGTCGAATGCGCCATCGCCCTGGGCTTTGAGCAGATGGTGCCCGGCGCGCTCAAAGGCGCTTACGACGACCGCCCCTCGCCCATGCTCCGTTTTGCCGATGCCATGACCGCGCACCAGGGCTACGACCCGACGGCGCCGCGCGCCGCGCAGCTCTTTGGCGGCGCCGGCATGGACTACATGAAGGAATACGGCATCCGCGCCGACACCTTTGGCCGCATCTCGGTCAAGGCGCGCCAGCACGCCGCGCGCAACCCGCTGGCGGTGTTTCGCCAGACCCTCACGCTCGACGAGGTCATGGCCTCGCCCACGGTGTTTGGCCCGCTCACGCGCTACCAGTGCTGCCCGCCCACCTGCGGCGCGGCGGCGGCCATCGTCTGCTCGGCAGACTTTGCCAAGAGGCACAAGCTCGACGCCAGTGTGGTGATTGCCGCGCAGGCCATGACCACCGACACGCCCAGCACCTTTGAGAGCGACGACATGCGCCGCGTGGTCGGCTACGACATGACCGCCGCCGCCGCCCAGCAGGTCTACGAAGCAGCCGGCATCGGCCCCGAAGACCTTGACGTGGTGGAGCTGCACGACTGCTTCACCGCGAACGAACTCATCACCTACGAAGGCCTGGGCCTGACGCCCGAAGGCACGGCCGAAAAATTCATCGTCGACGGTGACAACACCTACGGCGGGCGCATCGTCACCAACCCCTCGGGCGGCCTGCTGTCCAAGGGGCACCCGCTGGGCGCCACCGGTTTGGCGCAGTGCTACGAGCTGGTCTCGCAGCTGCGCGGGCGCGCCGACCAGCGCCAGGTTGAAGGCGCTCGCCTGGCGCTGCAACACAACCTGGGCCTGGGCGGCGCTTGCGTGGTCACGCTGTATCAGAAAGTCTGAACATGATCGACCGCCAATACATCGGCCATGTGATGCCGCCCTTTGAGGTGCTGGTAGAGAAGGGCCGTCTGCGCTTTTTTGCCAAGGCCACGGGTCAGACCGACCCGGTTTATTCCGACGAAGCGGCCGCGCGTGCCGCAGGGTACCCGGCCTTGCCTGTGCCTCCCACCTTCTTGTTTTGCCTGGAGATGGAGTCGCCCGATCCGGCCGCGATCCGCAACCTGCTGGGCATGGACTACCGCCGCCTGCTGCACGGCGAGCAGGGCTTCAGCTTCCACCGCATGGCCTATGCGGGCGATGTGCTGCGCTTTGAGCAGCGCATCGAAGACATCTACGACAAAAAGGGTGGGGCGCTCGAATTCGTCGTCCGCAAAACCCGCGTCACCAACCAACGTGGCGAGCATGTGGCCGATCTGCGTGCAGTGACTGTTTTGCGCAATGCTTGAGGAAAAAAATGACCCTCCCATCCTTTGACACCCTGCAAGTGGGCGACGCCATTCCCGTGCTGGAGCTGCCGCCTGTCTCGCGCCTGACGCTGGCGCTGTACTGCGGCGCTTCGGGCGACCACAACCCGATCCACGTGGACACCGACTTTGCGCACAGCGCAGGCATGCCCGACGTGATCGCCCACGGCATGTTGTCCATGGGCTGGCTCGCCCGTTTGCTCACCAACTGGGTGCCGCAAAGCGCGATTCGCGACTACAGCGTGCGCTTTGCCGCCATGACCCAGGTGCACGAAAAAATCACCTGCACCGGCCAGGTGACCGAGAAATTCGAAGTCGATGGCGAGCGCCGTGTGCGCCTGTCGTTGAGCACGGCCAACGCCGAAGGCCAGATCAAGTTGGCGGGCGACGCCGTCGTTGCGCTGGCTTGAACCTCATTGTTGAAAAGGATTTTTATGACCCGCAAACTCGAAGGCCAAGTGGCTCTGGTGTCAGGCTCTGGCCGCGGCATCGGCCGTGAAATCGCGCTCAAGCTCGCCAGCGAAGGCGCGCACGTCGTCATCAACGACCTCGACCAGGCGCCTGCCGAGCAGACCGTGGCCGACATCGTCGCCAGCGGTGGCCAGGCCGTGGCCTGCATCGGCAGCGTGACCGATGCCGATTTTGGTGAGCGCTTTGTGAAGACCGCGCTCGACACCTTTGGCGGCATCGACATCATCGTCAACAACGCCGGCTACACCTGGGACAACGTGCTGCAAAAGATGAGCGACGAGCAGTGGGAAGCCATGCTGGCCGTGCACCTGACCGCGCCGTTTCGCATCCTGCGCGCGGCCGCCAACTTCATCCGCGAAGCGGCCAAGCGCGAAGCCGAAGCGGGCACGCCCAAGCACCGCAAGGTGGTCAACATCTCGTCCACCTCGGGCGTGTACGGCAACGCGGGCCAGGCCAATTACGCGGCGGCCAAGGCCGGCATCAACGGCCTGACCAAAGCCATGGCCAAAGAGTGGGGGCGCTACAAAGTCAACGTCAACAGCGTCGCCTTCGGCCTGATCATGACGCGCCTGACCCAGCCGCTGACCGCAGGCGACGCCAGCGTGGACATCGCTGGCCGCACCATTGCGGTGGGCGTGCAGCCGGATCGCCTGAAGGCCGCCGAAGCCACCATTCCGCTGGGCCGTGGCGGCACACCCGAAGAAGCCGCAGGCGCGGTCTACATGTTCTGCATCCCCGAATCCAACTACGTCAGTGGCCAGGTCTTGGTCTGCGGCGGCGGCCGTCCCTGAGGTGTTTCATGGACAGCATCCTCACCTTCCCCCGCAGCGTGTTCCGTGAGGACCACGAAATGCTGCGCGCCACGGTGCGCCGTTTTCTGGAACGCGAATGCAAACCCCGCCAAGCCCAATGGGACAAAGACGGCAAGGTGGATCGCGAAACCTGGCTCAAGGCCGGGCGCGAAGGCCTGTTGTGCGCCACCCTGGACCCGCAGTGGGGGGGAGGTGGTGGCGACTTTGGCCACGCGGCGGTGATCGTCGAAGAGATCGGCCGCTCCGGCGTCGGCGGCCTGGGCTTTGGCCTGCACTCCGACGTGGTGGCGCCCTACATCGAGCGCCTGGGCACCCAAGAACAAAAGGCACGTTGGCTGCCGAAATGCGCCACAGGCGAAGTCATCCTGGCGATTGCCATGAGCGAACCCGGCGCGGGCAGCGACCTGAAAGCCATCCGCACCACGGCGCGGCGCAAGGGCGACGAGTACGTCATCAACGGCGCCAAGACCTTCATCTCCAACGGCCTGAACTGTGACCTGGTGGTGGTGGTGGCCAAGACCCAGCCCGAGCTGGGCGCCAAGGGCGTGTCGCTGATCCTGGTCGAGGCGGACCGCGCCGGTTTTCGCAAAGGCCGCAAGCTCGAAAAAATGGGCCAGCAAGCGGCCGACACCGCCGAGCTGTTTTTTGAAGATGTGCACGTGCCGGTCAGCAACATCCTGGGCGAAGAAAACAAGGGCTTTGCTTACCTCATGCAAGAGCTGGCGCAAGAGCGTTTCGTGATCGCGCTGGGCGCGGCGGCCAAGATGGAAGCCATGTTCGACGAGACCGTGCGCTACACCAAAGAGCGCATCGTCTTTGGCAAGCCACTGTTTGATTTTCAGAACACCCGCTTCAAGCTGGCCGAGATCAAGGTGCGCACCACCGCCGTGCGCATGATGGTCGACCAGTATTTGGGCGAGCACCTGCGGCGCAAACTCACCGTGCAAGAAGGGGCCATGGCCAAACTCTTTGCCACCGAAGAGCTGGGCAAAGCGCTCGACGAATTGCTGCAGCTCTACGGTGGCTACGGCTACATGATGGAGTACCCCATCACCCGCGCCTTTGTCGACTCGCGCGTGACCCGCATCTACGGCGGCACCAGCGAAGTCATGAAAGAGCTGATCTCGCGAAGCCTTTGAACCAGGCGCTGACCATGGCTGATTTGCCCCACGCACACGACGCGCATCATGCACATTGGCCCAAGGGCGTGCCGCATGACCTGCATGTGCCCCAGGTCACGCTCAACCACTTTGTGCAGACGGCGGCCTTGCGCTACCCGGACAAGCCGGCCCTGATCTACGCCGAGCGGGTGCTGACGTACCGCCAGCTGCACCAGCAGATCGAGGCCGTGGCCGCTTACCTGCAGCAAAGCCTGGGCGTGGCGCGTGGTGACCGCGTGCTGCTCATGAGCCAGAACTGCCCGCAGTTCGTTATCGCCTTTTACGCGGTCATGCGGGCAGGCGCAGCGGTGGTGCCGGTCAACCCGATGAGCACCTTGGCCGAGGTGGCTTATTACGCGCAAGACAGCGGTGCCCAAGTGGCCCTGCTGGCGCAAGACCTGCTGCCCCAGGTGCAGCCCTTGCTGGGCCAGGCCGACAGCACGTTGACGGCGCTCATGGTGCACGCCTACAGCGAGGGCGTGCCCGAAAGCGGCATGCAGGCCTTGCCCGAAGCCATGCGCTTTGCGGCGCAGCCCTTGGCCGAACCGCATGTGCACGCCTTCAGCGATGCGCTGGCCTGTGCCGCGCCCGTGCAAGAGGTGGGCAGCGCGCCCGGCGACCTGGCCGTGCTGCCCTACACCTCAGGCACCACCGGCCACCCCAAAGGCTGTTGCCACAGCCACAGCTCGGTGCTGGCGTCCAACATCGCCTCGCAGGTGTGGCGCGGGTTGCATGCCGACGCGGTGTTCCTGTGCGTGGCGCCACTGTTTCACATGCTGGGCATGCAAAACGGCATGAACATGCCGCTCACGCTGGGCGCCACCATCGTGATGATGCCGCGCTGGGACGCGGCACGCGCCGTGGCCCTGGTCGCGCGTTACCGCGTCACCGTCTGGACCGCACCCCCGGCCATGGTGATCGACTTCTTTGCCCAGCCCAGCGCGCAGACCAGCGACCTGTCGAGTCTGGCGCTGCTCTCGGGCGGCGGCGCGGCCATGCCCGAGGCCGTGGCCCAAATGCTGTTCGACCGGTTTGGCCTGTCTTACAACGAAGCCTATGGCTTGTCGGAAACGGCGGCTTTTCTGCACGCCAACCCCCTGGCGCGTGGCAAGCGCCAGTGCCTGGGGGTGCCCACGCAGGGCGTGCATTCACGCATCATCGATCCCGAAACGCTGCACGAGCTGCCGCAGGGCGAAGTGGGCGAGTTGGTCACACGCGGCGCGCAAGTCATGCGCGGCTACTGGCGTAACCCGCAAGCCGACCAGGACGCCTTCATCACCTTGGACGGCGAACGTTATTTCAGAACCGGCGACCTGGCACTGGTCGACGCAGACGGCTACTACTTCATGCGCGACCGCCTCAAACGCATGATCAACGCCTCGGGCTTCAAGGTCTGGCCCGCCGAGGTCGAAAACACGCTGTACGAACATCCGGCGGTGCACGAGGCCTGCGTCATCGCCGTGCCCGACGACAAGCGCGGCGAATCGGTGCTGGCGCTGATCGTGCTCAAGCCCGGCTTCCAAGGCCAGCTCACCGAGCAGGCGCTCATCGACTGGGGCCGCCAACGCATGGCCGTCTACAAGGCCCCGCGCGAAGTGCGCTTCATCGGCAGCCTGCCCAAATCAGGCACCGGCAAGATCATGTGGCGCCAGTTGCAAGAGCAAGAGCACGCGCGTGTGGCCGCATCCCCCTTGCAGGAAACCCCATGACCGGCCCATACCCCGGCAGTCTTGTAGGAGGTCGCCCCTGCGGCCGAAGCCTTCGCGCGCGGGGGCGCGCTCCCACAAGGTTCCCGCTTTTTGTAGGAGGTCGCCCCTGCGGCCGAAGCCTTCGCGCGCGGGAGCGCGCTCCCACAAAAATCGCCACAAAATTTTCCCAGCAGGAGACCCCATGCGCATCCCCTTGAGTTTCAAAGGCCAGTCGGTGTTTGTGGCCGGTGGCAGCAGCGGCATCAACCTCGGCATCGCCACCGCGTTCGCCCAAGCGGGTGCCAAGGTGGCCATCGTCAGCCGCAACGCCGAGCGTGTGGACCAGGCGGTGGCGCAATTGCGCAGCCATGGCACGCAGGTCGAAGGTTACGGCGCCGACGTGCGCGATGCCGCGGGCATTGCGGCGGCGCTGCAGCAGGCGCGTGACGCCATCGGCCCGTTTGACGTGCTGGTCTCGGGCGCGGCGGGCAACTTTTTAGCGCCTGCTTTGGGCATGTCGGCGAACGGTTTCAAGACCGTGGTCGACATTGATTTGAACGGCACCTTCCATGTGCTGCGTGCGGGCTTTGAGCACCTGCGCCGACCCGGTGCCTGCGTGCTCAATATTTCGGCGCCGCAGGCCTTCAACCCCACCAAGTTCCAGGCCCATGTGTGCGCCGCCAAGGCCGGTGTGGACATGCTCACGCGGGTGCTGGCCATGGAGTGGGGGCCCGAAGGCGTGCGCGTGAACTCCATCGTGCCCGGCCCGATCGGCGACACCGAAGGCATCCGCCGTCTGGCACCCACGCCCGAAGCGCTGCAACGCATGACGCAGTCCGTGCCTTTGCAGCGCATGGGCCGCGTCGAAGAAATCGCCGACATGGCCCTCTTTCTGGCGTCGCCGCACGCCGCATTCGTCACCGGCGCCATCCTGGCGGTGGACGGTGGCAGTTCCCTGGCCGGTGGCCGCGATTACACAGGAGCGCTTTCATGACCAACTCATCCTTGCTGCAGTTCGATGTGACCGACCAGGTCGCCACCATCACCTTCGACAGCCCGACCAAGCGCAACGCGCTCGAGCCCGCCATGCGCGACGAGCTGGCGGCGGCCTTGCGCCACATCCAGCAAGACGCGTCCATCCGCGCCGTGGTCCTCACGGGGGCGGGCGGGCATTTTTGCTCGGGCGGCGACCTCAAGAACATCGCTGCCGCCAAGCTGGACAACGGCGGCTGGCTGGACCGCATGCAGAACCTGCACGAATGGGTGCAGGTGCTGTTGACGCTGGACCGCCCGGTGATCGCAGCCGTCGATGGCGCGGCGGCCGGTGCGGGGTTCAGCCTGGCCTTGTCTGCCGATTTTGTGCTGGCCACGCCGCGCGCCTGGTTCAACATGTCCTTCCTCAAGGTCGGGCTGGTGCCCGATGTGGGCGCGTTCTACACACTGCCCCGCGTGGTGGGCGTGCAGCGTGCCAAGGAAATCATGCTCTCGGCCCGCGACATTGACGCGCAAGAGGCCTTGCGACTGGGCATCGTCATGGAGCTGCACGCGCCCGAGCAGCTGTTGCCGCGTGCGCAGGCCCTGGCGCGAAACTTTGTCAACGCATCGCCCGCAGCGGTGTCGCTGATCAAGCGCAGCCTGAACAACGCCCTGGGCGGCGGCCTGCAAGACATGCTGAGTTCGGAAGCCCAGGCCCAGGCCCTGGCCGCAGGCACCGCCGAACACCGTGAAGCGGTGGGGCGGTTCCTGAACAAACAGGCACCTTTGTTTGCTTGGCCGACCCGCCAGGATTGAGTGGGTTTCGGAAAAGTGTTCGTGTGCCGTGGTCCAAAACCAAGGGCATTCCCTGGGTTCGGCAATCTGAAAGACCCGGTTCAGCATTCGCAGATTGCCCAGAATGGCTCGACACCGCAAGATAGATCAACCCCCCATGGATGACGCTGGCCGCCAGCGGTTCATCCCATGACCTACAGGAGAAAACATGAGTAAAGCAGGATTGGTGCAGGACAAAGTGGTGGTGGTCACCGGCGCGGGCGGCGGCATTGGCCGCGACATCGCGCTGGCCATGGCGCGTGAAGGCGCCAAAGTGGTGGTCAACGACATTGGCGCTTCGGTCTCGGGCGAAGGCCAGGATGCGGGCCCTGCACAAAAAGTGGTCGATGAAATCCGCGCCCTGGGCGGTGCGGCTGCGGCCAACACCGACAGCGTGTCTGACGCGGCAGGCGCAGCGCACATCATCCAGACGGCCATCGACCAGTTTGGCCGCATCGACGTGGTGGTCAACAACGCCGGCATCTTGCGCGACCGCTTCTTTCACAAGATGAGCGTGGACGAGTGGGACGCGGTGCTCAAGGTCCACCTGTACGGCGCTTTTTATGTCAGCCGCGCGGCGGCCACGCATTTCAAAGAGCAGGGCAGCGGCAACTACATCCACATGACTTCGACCTCGGGCCTGGTGGGCAACTTTGGCCAGGCCAATTATTCGGCGGCCAAGCTCGGCGTGGCCGCGCTGTCCAAGTCGATCGCGCTGGACATGCAGAAATTCAATGTGCGCTCCAACTGCATCTCGCCTTTTGCCTGGAGCCGCATGATCGGCTCGATCCCGACCGACACGCCCGAAGAGCAGGCCCGCGTCGAGCGCATCAAGCAGATGACCCCCGCCAAGATCGCGCCCCTGGCGGTGGCCCTGGCCAGTGATGCTTCGGCGCATGTCAACGCGCAGATTTTTGCGGTGCGCAACAACGAAATCTTTTTGATGAGCCAGCCGCGCCCGATCCGCTCGGTGCACCGCAGCGAGGGCTGGACACCGCAGACGGTGCTCGACCAGGCCATGCCCGCGCTCAAGGCCAGTTTCTTTGATCTGGAGCGCTCGGGCGATGTGTTCAGCTGGGACCCGGTGTGACCGAAAGGCATTCGCGCGCAGGGGCGCGCTCCCACAAGGTTGCCGATTTTTGTGGGAGGCCGCCCCTGCGGCCGAATCCCCGTTCTCTCACAGTGAGGAAAGTTCATGCGTGATGCCAACACACAAGGCGTGTTCGTGCGCCACCAGGCGGCGCTGGCCGAAGGCCGTTTCCTGATCCAGCGCTGCGCCGACTGCGGCCAGCACATTTACTTCCCGCGCGAGGTCTGCCCGCACTGCGGCAGCGGTGCGGTGGACTTCGTCACGCCCAGCGGCCTGGGCACGGTGTATTCGGTGACCACGGTGCGCCGCAAGCCGGACGCGGGCGGCGACTACAACGTCTGCCTGATCGACCTGGACGAAGGCGTGCGCCTGATGAGCCGGGTCGAGATGCAACCGGTCGATGCGGTGCAAGTGGGCCAGCGCGTGCAGGCCCGCGTGGTGCTTGAAAAAGACCAAGGCGTGGTGGTGTTCGACCCGGTCAACAATGCTTCCGTGTTGACCGCTGCCGCGTCGGCCCAACCGGTGCCCCGGGGGCCGGCCGCATCGGCGGCGGTGCACAGCTCTTCGGGCCTCAAGGCCTTGCGTGGCAGCGCCGCCATTGCGGGCGTGGCCACCTTTGGTTGCGGCGAAGCCACGGGCTTCACCGAGATGGAAGTGCTGGCGCGCGCGGCGCGTGCGGCGGTGGCCGATGCCGGCTTGAAGATGAGCGACATCGACGGGCTGTGCACGGCCAGCGTGCTCTCCACCATGTGGCCCATGCCGGTCACCGAGTACCTGGGCATCAACCCGCGTTACATCAACGGCACCATGGTGGGCGGCTCCAGCTTTGTCGCGCACCTCTTGCCCGCCATGATGGCTTTGCAGTCGGGCCAGTGCAACGCGGTGCTGGTTTGCTACGGCAGCACGCAGCGCACGTCCACCTTTGGCCGCGCCGAGATCGCGCAGGCGCGCCGCGTCATGGACCCGCAGCCCTACGAAACACCCTACGCCCCGATGCAGCCGCTGAGCGCCTACGCCTTGGCCACGCGCCGGCACATGCACGACTACGGCACCACACGCCAGCAGCTGGCCGAAGTGGCGGTGGCCGCGCGCGCCTGGGCGCAGCGCAACCCCGAGGCCTTTATGCGCGAGCCGCTGTCCATCGACGACGTGCTGAAGGCCCGCATGGTGTCCGACCCCTTGTCGGTGCGCGACTGCTGCCTGGTGACCGACGGCGGCGGGGCTTTTGTGCTGGTGCGCGCCGAGCGTGCGCGTGACCTGCCCAAAAAGCCCGTCTACGTGTTGGGCAACGCCACCGCCAACTGGAACCGCCAGATCTCGTCCATGCACGACCTCACCGTCACCGCCGCCAGCCAGTCGGGCCGCGAAGCCTTTGCCATGGCCGGCCTCAGGCCCGCCGACATGGGTGTGGTGCAGCTGTATGACGCCTTCACCATCAACACCTTGCTCTTCCTCGAAGACCTGGGCTTTTGCAAAAAAGGCGAGGGCGGGGCCTTTGTGCAAAACGGCGGCATCGCGCCGGGCGGCCATCTGCCGGTCAACACCAACGGCGGCGGCCTCTCGTGCGTGCACCCCGGCATGTACGGCATCTTCACCCTCATCGAGGCCGTGCGCCAATTGCGCGGCGAAGGCGGCGAGCGCCAGGTGAGCGGCGTGCAGACGGCGCTGGCGCATGGCAACGGCGGCACGTTGTCGAGCCAGTCCACCGCCATCCTCGGCACCGAAGAAGTGCTCTGAACTCGTGACCGCCATGACCGCACTGGACGCCTTGTTGGCTCAGCCCTTTGGCAGCTTGCCCGCGCTGTTGGCGCAGCATGCTGCCACGCGGGGCGGGCATGCGGCCCTGGTGCTCGATGGCCAGGTGCTGAGCCATGCGCAGATGCATGCGCGTGTGCAGCAGGTGGCCGGTGCCTTGCAGCGCGATGGTGTGCAGCCGGGCCAGGCCATCGCCCTGTGCGCGGCCACATCGCTGGCTTATGTCTGCACCTTTTTGGGCGCGGTGCAGGCCGGTGTGGTGGTGGCCCCGCTGCCGCCCACGGCCACGCCCGAGCAGCTGCAGGCGCTTGCCGCCAATGCGGGCGCGGTGGCGGTGTGTGCCGATGACAGCAGCGCCGGCCTTTGGGCGAAGTCCTCTTTGCGCCGTATCCCGCTCGATGAACCGGCTTGGTCGCAGTGGTTGCAGGGCGCGCCAGCGCCGCAGCCGGTGACGCGCCAGCCGGGCGAGGCGTTCAACATCATTTATTCCTCGGGCACCACTGGCTTGCCCAAAGGCATCGTGCAGCCGTGCGGCATGCGCTGGGCACAGTTGCAACGCTCGTCGGCCAATGGTTTTGGCCCCGAGGCGGTCACGCTGCTGGCCATCCCGCTGTATTCCAACCTCACGCTCACCTACCTCTTTGGCGCCCTGGGCCTGGGCGGCACGGTGGTGCTGATGGCCAAGTTCGACGCCGCACGCTACCTGGCGCTGGCGGCGCAGCACCGCGCCACGCATTCGGTGCTGGTGCCGGTGCAGTTTCGCCGTCTGCTCGACCACCCGGACTTTGAGCGCACCGACTTGTCGCGTCTGCGCCGGCGCTTTTGTGCGGGCGCGCCCTTTGCAGACGAACTCAAGGCCGAGGTGTTGCGGCGCTGGCCCGGCGAGCTGACCGAGTACTACGGCCTGACCGAAGGCGGTGGCCGCACCGAGCTGCAGGCGCACCTGCACGCGGACAAGCTGCACACTGTGGGGCGCGTGAGCGCGGGCAACGACATCCGCTTGATCGACGAAGACGGGCATGAGTTGCCCCGCGATGCCACCGGCGAAATCGTTGGCCACTCGGCCACCATGATGAACGGCTACCACGGCCTGCCCGAGGCCACGCGCGAGGCCGAGTGGTTCGATGCCAGTGGCAAGCGCTTCATCCGCACCGGCGATGTGGGCCGCTTCGATGCCGACGGTTTTTTGTTGCTGCTGGACCGGCGTAAGGACATGCTGATCTCGGGCGGCTTCAACGTCTACCCGAGCGACCTCGAAGCGGTGCTGCGTCAGCACCCGCAGGTGGCCGATGTGGCGGTGGTGGGCGTGGCGTCGGCGCGCTGGGGCGAGACCCCGGTGGCCTTTGTGGTGCCTGGCGCCAACGCCCCCGTCGACGCCCCCCTAGACGAAGAGGCCCTGTGCAGCTGGGCCAACGCCCGCTTGGGCAAGGCCCAGCGCTTGGCGGGTGTGCAGTTGACCGACAGCCTGCCGCGCAGCGAAGTCGGCAAGGTGCTCAAACGCCAGTTGCGCGAAGCCTGGCAACACGTTGTGCCTTGAAACCTGAACCCTGAAATTTCCCTCACCCTTGAACCACCATGATCCGCGATCCAGAAACCTTTGAAGCCCTGCTCGATTCGGTGCGCCGCTTTGTGCGCGAACGCCTGGTGCCCGCCGAAAACGAAGTGGCTGAAACCGACCAGATTCCCGAGGCCATCGTGCAACAGATGCGCGAGATGGGCCTGTTTGGCCTGACCATTCCTGAGGCCTATGGCGGGCTGGAGCTGAGCATGGAGGAAGAGTCGCGCCTGCTGTTTGATCTGTGCCAGACCTCGCCGGCGTTTCGCTCGGTGATCGGCACCACGGTGGGCATTGGTTCGCAAGGCATCCTGATGGATGGCACCGAAGAACAAAAGGCCTACTACCTGCCCAAGCTGGCCACCGGTGAGCTCAGCGCCTCGTTTGCCTTGACCGAGCCCGAGGCTGGCTCGGACGCGGCCTCGCTGCGCACCAGCGCCATCCGCGATGGAGACCACTACGTGGTCAACGGCACCAAGCGCTTCATCACCAACGCGCCGCACTCCAAAATTTTCACGCTGATGGCGCGCACCAGCCCGGCCGACAAGGGCGCGGGCGGCGTCACCGCGTTCATCGTCGATGCGCAATCGCCGGGCATCAGCCTGGGCAAGATCGACCAGAAGATGGGGCAAAAAGGCGCGCACACCTGCGACGTGATTTTTGACAATGTGCGCGTGCCGGCGGCCAACATCATTGGCGGGCAAGCCAAGGAAGGCCAGGGCTTCAAGACCGCCATGAAGGTGCTTGAAAAAGGCCGCATCCATGTGGCCGCTGTGTGCGTGGGCGTGGCCCAGCGCATCCTGGGCGACGCGCTGCGTTACGCCGTCGAGCGCAAGCAGTTTGGCCAGCCCATCGCCGACTTCCAGCTGGTGCAGGCCATGCTGGCCGACAGCAAGGCCGAGCTGTACGCCGCCGAGTGCATGGTGATCGACGCCGCACGCAAGCGCGACGAAGGCCGCAACGTGGCCACCGAAGCCTCGTGCTGCAAGATGTTTGCCTCCGAGATGTGCGGCCGCGTGGCCGATCGCGCGGTGCAAATTCTGGGCGGCGCCGGCTACCTCTCGGAATACGGCATCGAGCGCTTCTACCGCGACGTGCGCCTGTTTCGCCTTTACGAAGGCACCACGCAAATCCAGCAGCTCATCATCGCGCGCAACATGGCACGCGAGGCGCGCGGCTCATAACCTGCAGACCCGTTTTTTTCACAACCACAAGGAGACACACCATGCGCCCATTCACACGACGCCTTGCACTGACTGCGATCAGCAGCCTGACCCTTCTGGGGGCCGGCCACGCGATGGCGCAGACCGCCGGACAGCCCATCAAATTCATCGTGCCTTACCCGGCCGGTGGTGCCACCGATGTGCTGGCCCGCATGGTGGCGCAGAAGATGCAAGACAACTGGCAGCAGCCGGTGGTGGTGGAAAACAAACCCGGTGCCGGCGGCACCATCGGTGCCAACCTGGTGGCCAAAGCGCCGGGCGATGGCAACACCGTGTTGTTCTCCATTGTGGCCCTGGTGCAGCAGATCACGCTGATGAAACTGCCCTACGACCCGATGAAGGATTTCGCACCGATCTCGCGCGTGGCGATCAGCCCCAGCGTGCTGGCGGCCACCCCGACCATCGCGGCCAACACCTTGCCCGAATTCATCAAGATGGTGAAGGCCGAGCCTGGCAAGCACAGCATCGGCTCTTATGGCCTGGGCACCTCGGCGCACCTGCAGGGCGCGCTGCTGAACATGCAGAGCGGTACTGACCTGACCCATGTGCCCTACGCGGGTGGCGCGCCGCTGGTGACCGCCATGCTGGGCGGGCAGCTGACCTCGGCCTTTCTGGACGCCGGCACTTCGCGCCAGCACCTGCCCAAGTTCAAGCTGCTGGGCGTGACCGGCACGCAGCGCCTGTCCTGGCTGCCCAATTTGCCCACGCTCAAGGAGCAGGGCCTGCAGTCGTATGAGCCCATGGGTTGGTTCGGCATCTTCCTGCCCGCCTCGGCGTCGGCCCCGCTGGTCGACAAATACTCGGTGGAAGTGCAACGCGTGCTGAAATTGCCGGAAGTGCGCGAGAAGATCGAGGCCATGGGCTTGATCCCCGGCGGCGAAAGCACGGACAGTTTTGGCAAGGTGATGAAGGAAGATGCCGAGATCTACGCCCGCATCATCCGCGACGCCAAGATCACGCTCAACTGAGCGCAGCCCAGCCATGAAAACCCGTGTCACCGAGATGCTCGGCATCCGCTACCCCATCCTCCAGGGTGGCATGCAGTGGGTGGGCAAGGCCGAGCTGGTGTCGGCGGTGTCCAACGCGGGGGGGCTGGGCATTCTCACGGCCCTGACCCAGCCCACGCCCGAGGCGCTGGCGGCCGAGATCGCGCGCACCCGCACACTGACCGACCGGCCCTTTGGTGTGAACCTGACCATCCTGCCCTCGATCAAGCCGCCGCCTTATGCCGAGTACCTGCAGGCCATCATCGATGGCGGCGTGAAGATCGTTGAAACGGCGGGCAACAGCCCCAAGGAATTCATCGCCCGCATGAAAGACGCGGGCATCACCATCGTGCACAAATGCACCTCGGTGCGGCACGCGCTGTCGGCCGAGCGCAACGGCGTGGACATGGTCAGCATCGACGGCTTTGAATGCGCCGGCCACCCGGGCGAAGACGATGTGCCCGGCCTGGTGCTGATCCCGCTGGCGGTGCGCGCGCTCAAGGTGCCGGTCATCGCCTCGGGCGGCATCGCCGATGGGCGCGGCCTGGCCGCGGCCCTGGCCCTGGGCGCCGAGGGCGTGAACATGGGCACGCGTTTTTTGCTCACGCAAGAAGCGCCGGTGCACGACAACATCAAACAGGCCCTGGTGGGCGCGAGCGAGCGCGACACGCAACTGATGTTTCGCACGCTGCGCAACACCACGCGTGCCTGGAGCAACGCCGTCTCGCGCGAGGTGGTGGCCATCGAAAACCGTGCAGGCGGTTGCAGCTTTGAAGACATCCGCCACCTGGTGGCCGGGCAACGCGGCCAGCAGGCCCTGCAGTCGGGCGATGTGGACGGCGGTGTGGTGGCGGCCGGGCAGGTGATCGGCTTGATCGACGACGTGCCCACGTGCGCGCAATTGCTGGAACGCATGGTGGCCGAATGCCGCCAGCAGCTGGCCCAGGCTTCGCGCTGGGCCGAACCCGAAACCTTTCACGCCGCATGAAAACAGACATCGACACTGACACCGACATGGCCATTGACACGTCCAATCTCTACGACAAAGTGGCCTTCGCCAAACTCTTGGGCCTGCGCCGCGAGCAGGCCCAAGCCGGCGTTTCGCGCATGGTGCTGGAGACCCGCGCCGAGCTGTGCAACAACTTTGAGAACACGCATGGCGGCGTGATCATGACCATGCTCGACATGGCCATGTCCAGCGCCGCCCTGTCCAAGGTCGACTTCAAGAAAGCGGTGATCACAGTGGACATGTCGACCCACTTTCTGAGCCCGGGCAAGGGCCGGCTCACCGCCCACGGCCGCGCCAGCGGCGGTGGCAAGAGCACCTGTTTTTGCGAGGCCTACATCGAAGACGAGGCGGGCCGCACTGTGGCGCGTGGGATGGGCGTGTTCAAGTATGTCGATCCGCGCTGAGTTTTTTGGCTTCCCTGGCGGCATTCGCGCGCAGGGGCGCGCTCCCACAGCGTTCGGGGGTTTTGTAGGAGGCCGCCCCTGCGGCCGAAGCATTCGCGCGCAGGGGCGCGCTCCCACAATGTTCGGGGGTTTTTGTTGGAGGCCACCCCTGTGGCCGAAGGTTCTTTCACATCAAAAAGGAGACCGAGCATGAAATTCCCGATCCATTCCAGGGGCCGCCGCGCGGGCCTGCGCGCTGCTGCTGCGACGCTGTGGGGCCTGGCCGTGACTGTGGGCGTGCAGGTGCAGATGCCAGCGCAGGCACAAACGGCGGGCGCCACCGTCAAGCTCATCGTCGGCTACGCCGCCGGTGGCCCGGTGGACTCGGCGGCACGCGTGTTCGCGCCGGTCTTGGGCCGCGAGCTGGGCCAGCCGGTGGTGGTGGAAAACCGCGCGGGTGCCGCTGGCGCGGTGGCCGGGCAAAGCGTGGTCAGGGCCCAGCCCAACGGGTTGGAGATGTATTTCGCCGCCAGCCCGACCATGACCATCAGCCCGCATGTGCTCAAGGCCATGACCTTTGACCCGCTCAAAGACCTGACGCCGCTGGCGCCGATCCTGAGCTACGCCAATGTGCTGGTGATCAACCAGAACCAGCCCTTCAAGACCCTGCCCGAACTGGTGGCGCACGCCAAGGCCCATCCGGGCCAGCTGGCCTATGGCTCGGCCGGCATGGGCGCCTCCAATCACCTCAGCGGTGAGCTGTTTGCGCGCCGCGCCGGCCTCTCGCTCAACCATGTGCCCTACAAAGGCAACGCGCCGGCCATGACCGATGTGATGGGCGGCCAGATCCAGATGATGTTCGACATCGTGGGTGGGGCCAAGGCCCACATCGACGGCGGCAAGGTGCGTCCGTTGGCGGTCACCTCCAAAGAGCGCAACCCGGCCCTGCCGCAAGTGCCGAGCATGGCCGAGCTGGGCATTCGCGACTACGACATCGGTGGCTGGTACGGCCTGTATGGCCCGCTGGGCATGAGCGCCGATCTGGTCCAGCGCATTGGCGCGGCCAGCACGCGCGCCCTGCAAGACGCCGAGCTGCGCGCGCGCTGGATCGCACAGGGTTATGTGTTGTGGGCGGGCGGCCCGCAGGAGCTGGCCGAACGCATGCGGCGCGAACACGCGCTGTGGGCCGAGGTGACCAAAGGCATGGCGTTCGAATAAAACATGTTGCAGACGCCCCAACACACACGCATCCACCAGCTGTTTGACGCGCGCGCCGCGCAAGCGCCAGACCACCCCTTCCTCTTCATGCCGGACGGGATGATGACCTTGGGCCAGTTGGCGCTGCAGGTGAACGCGCTCGAAGCCGAGCTGCGGGACGCCGGCGTGCAGCTGGGCGACCGCGTGTTGGTGGCCGCAGAAAACTGCCCCGAGCACGTGGCCCTGGTGCTGGCCTGCAGCCGTGTGGGCGCCTGGGCCTGCGGCGTGAATGCGCGCATGACGGCGCATGAGCTCGCAGGCTTTGCCGCCAAGGCCGAGGCCCGTGTGCTGTATTTCACGGTGGGCGTGTCGCAGGCCGCGCGCCAGCATGCGGCGCAATATGACACCCGTGCCAGCGTGCTGCCAGCCTTGCAACGCACCCTGGCCGACGCGCAGGCCAGCGCGCAGACGGGCGAGCTGGCCGAGCGCGTGGCCGCGATCATCTTCACCTCGGGCACGACGGGCCAGCCCAAGGGCGTGATGCTCACGCACGCGGGCTTGCTGCAGTTCGGCAAGGTTTCGGCGCAATCGCGGCAGTTGCAAGCGGCTGACCGCTCGTATGCCTATTTGCCGATGACGCACATCTTCGGTCTGGGCACCGTGCTCATGGCCTCGCTGCATGCCGGCGCTGGCTTGCTCATGCGCAGCCAGTTCGACCCGGCCGATGTGTTTGACGCGCTGGCCCACCAGGGCCTCACGCAGCTGCAAGGCCCGCCGGCCATGTTCACCCGCTTGCTGACCTGGCTTGACAGTCAGGGCGTGGCGCGCCCCGCTGCGCCCGATCTGCGCTACGTCTACACCGGCGCTGCGCCGCTGGACCTGAGCGTCAAGAAAGCCATCGAGGCGCGCTTTGGGCTGCCGCTGCACCACGGCTATGGCCTGTCGGAATACGCCGGCGCTTTGACTCTGTGCCGCTTGGGCGAGTGGCGCGACGACACCAGCGCCGGCTACTTGGTGGACGGGGCCGAGTTGCGCATCGTCGATGCACAGGGCCGCGACCTGCCTGCTGGCGAGACGGGCGAGATCTGGATGCGCGGTGTGGGCCTGATGCCCGGTTACTTTCGCGACCCCGAGATCACCGTCCAGGTCATGCAGCCCGGCGGCTGGTACGCCAGCGGCGACCTGGGCCGACAAAACGCCGATGGCGCTTTGCAGGTGGTGGGACGCCTCAAGGAGATGATCATCCGCTCCGGCTTCAACGTGTACCCCGGCGAGGTGGAGGCCGTTTTTCTGGCCTGGCCCGGTGTGCAGCGGGTGGCCGTGGCCGGACGCAAGACGGCTGATGGCAACGAAGACATCCTGGCCTTCATCGAGCCCCAGCCCGGTGCCCACATCGACTTGCAGGCGCTCAAGGCCCATGCGCACGAACACCTGTCGCCCTACAAGCGGCCTTCGGTCGTGGCCCTGGTGCACGAGATGCCGATGACCTTGAGTGGCAAGGTGCTCAAGCGCGAGTTGGTCGCGCAGTGGCTGGCCGAGGAGGGCGCATGAAGGGCGCCTCTTCGTGCGGTGCAAAGGCCTGCTTTCACAAATACAGACGGGCGCAGACCCGGATGTCGGCGAAGATACGTCCATGAACACCATCACCCCACTTGACCCCGACCAGGTGGCGCACCTGCGCAGCTGGGAAGGCCGCAGCGAAACCCTTGACGATGACATCAGCGCCGCCCCTTTGCGCGGCCAAAGCGCGCTGCTCGACCGTGACGACGCCCGCCAAACCGCGGGCAGCGACGTGCCGCCCCTGTGGCATTGGCTGTACTTTTTGCCGCAAGCCCGGCAAAGCCAGATCGGACCCGACGGCCACCCCTTGCGCGGGGGCTTTTTGCCGCCCGTGCCGCTGCCGCGCCGCATGTGGGCCGGTGGCCGCTTGGAGTGGCAGACCGAGAACCCGCTGCGCGTGGGCGACGCCGCGCAAAAGCGCTCGCGCATTGCTTCGGTCAAGCACAAGTCAGGCCGCACGGGTGATCTGCTGTTTGTCGAAGTGGCGCATGCCTTTCACAATGCCCAGGGCCTGTGCCTGACCGAAACGCACGACATCGTGTACCGCGCAGCGGCCGTGCCCGGCGCCGCCGAAGTGCCACCCACGGCGGCCGAGACCGGCGCGCCCTGGCAGCGCGAGTTTGTGCCCGACCCGGTGTCGCTGTTCCGCTACTCGGCGCTCACCTTCAACGGCCACCGCATCCACTACGACCGCAGCTATGTGACACATGTTGAAGGCTATCCCGGCCTGATCGTGCACGGCCCGCTGATCGCCACCTTGCTGGTGGACCTGGTGCGCCGGCAAGTGCCCGAGGCGCGCGTGGCCGCGTTCCAGTTCCGCGCCGTGCGCCCCACCTTTGACCTGCACCCCATGCGCCTGAACGGCCGCCCCTCGGCCGACGGCAAGACCATCGACCTGTGGTCCTGTGACCACGAAGGCTGGCTCACCATGCAGGCGCAAGCCACGCTGGCCTGAGCTTGCGCTGCGCGCACGCCTGCATTTTTCAGTAACCCGTTTTGATGGCCATCATCACCTACCACCATGCACGCTCCTGACCCCTACCAAGACATCCGCGACGCGGTGCGCGCCCTCTGCGCCCAGTTCCCCGACGAGTACCACCGCAAGGTCGATGAAGCACGCGGTTACCCCGAAGCCTTTGTCGACGCACTGACCCAAGCCGGCTGGATGGCCGCGCTGATTCCGCAGCAATACGGCGGCTCGGGCCTGTCCATGTCCGAGGCCTCGGTGATCATGGAAGAGATCAACCGCTCGGGCGGCAACTCGGGCGCATGCCACGGCCAGATGTACGTGATGAACGCCATCGTGCGCAGCGGCTCGCAGGCGCAGAAAGACCTGTACCTGCCGCAGATCGCCAGCGGCCAGTTGCGCATCCAGTCCATGGGCGTGACCGAGCCGACCACCGGCAGCGACACCACCCAGCTCAAGACCAGCGCTGTCAAGAAAGACGGGCGCTGGGTCATCAACGGCCAAAAGGTCTGGATCTCGCGCATCCAGCACAGCGACCTGATGATCCTGTTGGCACGCACCACGCCGGCGGACCAGGTGAAGAAACGCTCCGAAGGCCTGTCGTGCTTTTTGATTGATTTGAAGGCGGCGATTGGCAACGGCCTCACCGTGCGCCCGATCTTGAACATGGTGAACCACGAGACCAACGAGCTGTTTTTTGACAACCTCGAAATTCCTGAAGACGCGCTGCTGGGCGAAGAGGGCAAGGGCTTCAAGACCCTGCTTGACGGCCTCAATGCCGAGCGCACTTTGATTGCTGCCGAGTGCATTGGCGACGGCTACTGGTTCATTGAACGTGCGCGCCAATACGCCAGCCAACGCGTGGTGTTTGGCCGCCCCATCGGCCAGAACCAGGGCGTGCAGTTCCCGATTGCCGACGCCTTCATCGAACTCGAAGCGGCCAATCTGATGCGCTGGAAAGCCTGCGAAAAAATCGACGCGCACCAGAACGCCGGTGCCGAAGCCAATATGGCCAAGTACCTCGCGGCCAAGGCCAGCTGGGAGGCGGCCAACGTCTGCCTGCAAACGCACGGCGGCTTTGGCTTTGCCTGCGAATACGACATCGAGCGCAAGTTCCGCGAAACCCGCCTGTACCAGGTGGCGCCGATCTCGACCAACATGATCTTCAGCTACGTGGCCGAGCACATCCTCGGTCTGCCGCGCTCGTTTTGACATGACCGCGCCAAGACCCCTGGACGGCATCACCGTCGTTTCACTTGAACACGCGATTGCTGCGCCGTTCTGCACCCGCCAATTGGCCGATCTGGGCGCACGCGTCATCAAGGTCGAGCGTCCTGGCGCGGGCGATTTTGCGCGGGCCTACGACACGCGGGTGCGCGGGCAGGCCTCGCACTTTGTGTGGACCAACCGCTCCAAAGAAAGCCTCACGCTCGACCTGAAGCAGCCCGAAGCCATGGCCGTGTTGCGCGATTTGCTGAAAGACGCCGACGTGTTGGTGCAAAACCTCGCCCCCGGTGCAGCGGCGCGCATGGGCCTGTCGTTCGAGGCGCTCAGCGCCACCCATCCCCAGCTCATCGTTTGCGACATTTCGGGTTATGGCGAAGACGGGCCGTACCGCGACAAGAAGGCCTACGACCTGCTGATCCAGAGCGAGGCGGGCCTGTTGTCGATCACCGGCACGCCCGATGCGCCGTCCAAGGCCGGCAACTCGATGGCCGACATCGCGGCGGGCATGTACGCCTACACCAACATCCTGTCGGCGCTGCTTTTGCGCGGCAAGACCGGCCAGGGCAGCCACATCGACGTGTCCATGCTCGAAGCGTTGGGCGAGTGGATGGGCTACCCGCTGTACTACGCCTTTGAAGGCGCTGCGCCGCCACCGCGCACGGCGGCGTCGCACGCCAGCATCTACCCCTATGGCCCGTTTGCGGCGGGCGATGGGGGCACGGTGATGTTGGGCCTGCAAAACGAGCGCGAGTGGAAGGTGTTTTGCGACGTGGTGCTGGGCGAAGCGGCCCTGGCCACCGATGCGCGTTTTCACACCAACGCCCTGCGCAACGCCCACCGTGCCGAACTGCAGCAACTGATCTTGGGCGTGTTTTTGGGCATGACCACAACCGAGGTCGAAGCGCGGCTGGACCAGGCGCAAATCGCCAACGCCCGCATGAACGACATGGCCGGGGTTTGGGCGCACCCGCAGCTCAAGGCCCGTCAGCGCTGGCAGACCGTGGGTTCGCCTGCAGGTGACATTCCGGCGCTGCTGCCACCCGGGCGCAACAACCGTTACGACTACCGCATGGACGCCGTGCCCGCCGTGGGCGAGCACACCGAGGCCATCTTGCGCGCACTGGGCCTGGACGACGCGGCGGTGCAAGCGCTGCGCAACAAGCAGGCCATCTGAGACAGAACACAAGGACCGCCATGACCCACAATGCCCCATCGCACACCGCCCAACTCGCTGCCTTCGCCTCCGGGCTGCGGTTTGACGACATCCCCGAGCCCGTGGTGCGCAAGATCGAAGACCTGCTGGTCGATTGGTTCGGCTCGGCTGTGGCCGGGCATGGCACGCGCCCGGTGGAGAGCATCACCCGCTTTGCGCGCGCGATGGGGCCAAGCGAAGGCCCGTCGGAAGTCATCATCAACGGCGCACGCACCACGCCGTACCTGGCCGCCATGGCCAATGCGGCCGCGTCGCATGTGGCCGAGCAAGACGACGTGCACAACGGCTCGGTGTTCCACCCGGCCACGGTGGTGTTCCCGCCGGCGGTGGCGGTGGCGCAGGCGCTGGGTGCCAGTGGCCAACAGTTGCTGGCCGCATCGGTGGTGGGCTACGAAGTGGGCATCCGCGTGGGTGAGTTTTTGGGGCGCTCGCACTACCGCGTGTTCCACACCACCGGCACCGCTGGCACGCTGGCGGCGGCCGCCGCCGTGGGCCATTTGCTGGGCCTGAACGCGCAGCAGATGCAACACGCCCTGGGTTCGGCCGGCACGCAGTCGGCGGGCTTGTGGGAGTTTTTGCGCACAGCGGCCGACAGCAAGCAGCTGCACACCGCGCACGCCGCTGCGGCCGGTCTGATGTCGGCCTACCTGGCCCAAGACGGTTTCACCGGCGCGGCCGAGATTCTGGAAGGCCCGCAGGGCATGGCCGCTGGCATGTCGAGCGACGCCGACGCTAGCCGCTTGGTGGATGGCCTGGGCACGCGCTGGGCCACGGCCGAAACCTCATTCAAATACCACGCCAGCTGCCGCCACACGCACCCGGCGGCCGACGCGCTGCTGCACGTGATGCAGACCCACAGCCTGCAGCTTGGCGACCTGGCCAAGGTCGTCACGCATGTGCACCAAGGCGCCATTGACGTGCTGGGCCCGGTGCTGCAACCGAGCACGGTGCACCAGAGCAAGTTTTCCATGGGCACGGTGTTGGCGCTGGTGGCGCAGCACGGCCACGCGGGCCTGACCGAGTTCGAGCGCGACTTTTTGAGCGTGCCCACCCAGGCCCTGCGCGACAAGGTGGAGATGGTGCTCGACGCCGAAGTCGACGGGGCCTACCCCAAGCGCTGGATCGGCAAGGTCACCGTGACCACCACCGACGGCCGCGTGCTGCACGGTCGCGTGGACGAGCCCAAAGGCGACCCGGGCAACACCCTCTCGCGCCAGGAAATCACCGACAAAGCCCTGCGCCTGGCCGCTTTCAGCGGGGGCGCAAAACCTGAGGCCATGGGCCGCGCGGTGGATGCGCTCTGGCAAGTGGCCAGCTGGCCCAAGGTTGGCGCGCTGCTGTCATGACGCGGCCTGTGCTTTCTCGGGCGCGCAGCTTTTTGTTCGTGCCGGGGCACCGGCCAGAGCGCTTTGCCAAGGCCTTGGCCAGCGGCGCCGACGCGGTGATCGTGGACCTGGAAGACGCCGTGCCGCTGGATGCCAAAGACGCGGCGCGTGCCGCACTGGCGGCGGCCTGGCCGGACTTTGACGCGGCCCAACGCGCACGCTTGCTGGTGCGCGTCAACCCCGCAGGCACCCCTTGGCATGAGGCCGACTTGGCCGCTTTAGGCGACTTGCCCGGCTTGGGCGCGCTCATGCTGCCCAAGGCCGAAACCGCGCAGCAGATTGCGCGTGCATTTCACACCTGCGGCGTGCCGGTGCTGCCCTTGATCGAAAGCGCCGAAGGCGTGGGGCAGATGGACGCCATCGCCCGTGCAGCGGGTGTGCTGCGTCTGGGCTTGGGGCACATCGACCTGCAGGCCGATCTGGGCATGCGCTGCGGACCCGACGAAGCAGAACTCGCGCCCATCCGGCTGGCCATGGTCGTGGCCTCGCGCCGCGCAGGCCTGGTGGCCCCGGTCGACGGTGTGACCACCGCCACGACCGACGCGCAAGTGCTGGCGCAAGACGCACAGCGCAGCCGCCGTTTTGGCTTTGGCGCCAAGCTGTGCATCCACCCCGCGCAGGTGGTGGGCGTACACCAGGCCCTGGCCCCTACGGAGGCTGAATGCGCCTGGGCCGAACGCGTGCTGGCCGCAGAAGGGCAGGCCCGTGGCGGCGCCTTCAGCGTGGACGGCAAGATGGTCGATGCGCCCGTGCTGCTGCTGGCGCGGCAGATTCTCCAGACTTCGCGCTGACGGCGAAAGACCGGCCATTCGCGCGCAGGGGCGCGCTCCCACAAGGGAGTCGTTCGTGCTCCCACAAGGTTCGGTGGTTTTTGTAGGAGGTCGCCCCTGCGACCGAAGGCCTGTTCTTCCACAGTAAAAATTGGCTTTATGCTTGGAAGCCCAAGGACGTGTCACATGCAAAACCACAAAACCTGGCAGATGAATGACCGCCAACACGCTTTGCTGGCCGTGCTCTGCACAGGGGTGGCCATGGCATTGAGCGCTTGTGGCGGGGGCGGCAGTGTCAGCGCAGATGTTTCTGACAGTGCATTTCCAAACGTGGCCACGTACACCACCCTGGATTTGAATGCCCCGGTCAATTACGCAGCGCCCAGTCTGTTGGCCCACTACGATGCCAGCCTGCTGGCCACGCGCAACCAAACGGTCGCCAACATCACAACAGACAAAGGCGCCACACTGGGGCGCGTGCTGTTCAACGATGTGCGTTTGAGCATCAACGACACAAAGTCTTGTGCCTCCTGCCACGTCCAAAGCCAAGGCTTTGTCGACCAGAACCAATTCAGCACCGGTTTTGCAGGCGGGCTCACCACGGCACACGCCATGCGTTTGGGCAACGTGGCCTTCTACCAAGGCAACAGCATGTTTTGGGACAAACGCGCCAGCAGTCTGGAAATCCAAGCGACCGAGCCCATCCAAAACGCGACAGAGATGGGCTTTGACGCGGCGCACGGCGGCTTGAACGCACTCATCACCAAGATGCAAGGCTTGCCCTATTACCCAGAGCTGTTCACATGGGCCTATGGGGACGCCGCCATCACGACGACAAGAATTCAAAACGCGCTGGCGCAATTTCAGCGCAGTATGGTCTCGGCCAACAGCCAATGGGACCGCGCTTATGCGGTGATCTACGCGGCCAACGGCAGTGCCAACACGCCGCAAAACTTTGGGCGTTCGTTGGCGGGACCGAACATACCGGCAGCGGACCGATTCTCGGCATCGCAAGACAACGGGCGCGAACTGTTCATGCGAGGCCGGCCCGAAGGCAAGGGCTGCGCAGGCTGTCACCAACCGCCCACATTCGCGCTGGACCCCAACTCAAGAAGCAATGGCCTTGACCTGAATGAAACCGTGGTCTTCAAATCACCGTCACTCAAAAACGTCGCACTGTCGGGGCGCTTCATGCACGATGGCCGTTTCAGCACCCTGAGCGAAGTGCTGAACCACTACGCCACGGGTGTGAAAGATGGCACGGCACGCGATAACCGTTTGCCAGTGGGTGGCATCGCCATGACCGCCCAAGAGCAAGCCGACATCGTCGCCTTCTTGCAAACACTGACCGACACCACACTCAACACCGACGCCCGCTTTGGCAACCCTTTCAGGTGATGAAGGGGAGGGCATCGCGAAGCTCAATACCAGTGATGGGCCTGCGGCGTCATGTCGGCAGGCCAGCGCTGTCACGCTGCGCAGGACAGGTCACCACCGGCTGGCACAATGCCCCCATGTCTGTTCATTTTGATCTGGTGGATTTGCGCCTGATGGTGCGGGTGGCCGAAGCCAACAGCCTCACCAAAGGGGCCGAGGCCTCGCACATCTCGCTGCCTGCGGCCAGCACGCGCATCAAGAACCTCGAAGAAAGCATCGGTGCCAAGCTGCTGTACCGCCACAGCCAGGGCGTCACGCTGACCCCGCCGGGCCAGGCCTTTGTGCACCGGGCGCGGCTGGTGCTGGGGCAGATCGAACACCTGCGTGGCGACCTGCAGGAATACGCGTGCGGCATCAAGGGCCACTTGCGTGTGTACGCCAACACCACGTCGCTGGGCGAGTTTTTGCCCGAGGTGCTCAAGCGCTACCTGGCCACGCACCCGGATGTGAACATCGACCTGCAGGAAAAGCTCTCCAACGAAATCGTGCGCGCCGTGATCGACGGCAAGACCGACATCGGCATCGTGGCCGGATCGGTGCGCACCGAAAGCCTGCAGACCTTGCCCTACCGCTCGGACAGCCTGGTGCTGGTGGTGCCCGAGCAGCACCCCGTGGCCGATCTGCCCAGCATGCCACTCATTGACGCGTTGGAGTTTGACCATGTGGGCCTGCACGAAGCCAGCGCACTGCACGCCTTCTTGAACCGCGAATGCGAGCTGCTGAACAAGCCGCTCAAGGTGCGCATCCAGGTCGGCAGTTTTGAGTCGGCCTGCCGCATGATTGAAGCGGGTGTGGGCGTGGGCGTGCTGCCCGAGTCGGCCGCCCGCCGTCACGCCCGCAGCATGGCCATCCGCCTGGTGCCGCTGTCTGATGCGTGGGCCTTGCGCGCGATGCAGATCTGCGTGCGCAGCCTCGATGAGCTGCCCAGTTTTGCACGCGACCTGATTGATTTGTTGTCAGAGGATGCGCGGTTGGCGACGGCTTGAGCAGCACTGCGCGTGCTGACGTGGTGGCTTGCGTTTTTTGAGGTCAGTTTGGAGAGGGCGATGTCTGAAAGAGGCTGAGAGCAGACAATCGCTGCTAGCATGTAACCGGGCCTAGCCGCCCGATAGCCGACATCAGTCGGACTAAACGCACGTAGACGTTTGCTCGTTGAAATATGACCGCACGGTGGTAACGTAACGAACCAAAGCAGGGAGCTCTCACATGACACCCGTAGAGGGAGCCACGATCCTTCAAAAATTCAGTGAAACGGTCAAAGACCTACCGGCGTGGATTTTTTCCGCTTTTGCAACGACCGCTGCGGTTTTGCTCTTCGTCCCGCCTGTCAACACGGAGCTGCCGAAGGAATATCGCCCATGGCTCGTCATCAGTCTCGTTCTATTCGGCGTTCTAGCCATATTCAAGTGGGCCATAGTCGTATTAAGGGCTTGGAGGGCATTCCAGGCTCTTAAGTCCGGCATGTTCACATGAAGAACTTTGAAAACATTCAATACCAAAAGCCCGGCTTCAAGGTGGTTATACCCAAGTGATCAACCTCTGCAATTGATGAGAATAACTTAATGACCGACATCGACAAAGTAGAAACAACAACCAGCCGACTCGGGCAATGGCGTTTTTTGTTGTTGAGCTACGGCTATTTGGCAATGCTCGGTGCCGGTTCTTTGCAAACACAATCGCTAAATTCTCTCTGGTTCGGAATTTTGGTATTGGCACTTTCAGTTCCGATGATGCTCGCGCTTTGGCACCAAAGTACAGTGCATCGACTGATTCTTTTGGGGCAATTCCGGCACGATACGTTTTTGTATAAATGGGGAAGTCGGCGGGCGTTGAGCATATTGCTGCAAGTTTGCGGTGCTGTGCTACTTGCCGCGCTAACGCTGTTGCAAGCAGCTTACTTTGGCTGGTCTGAATGGTTGTTGATAGTGCTGTCGCCGCTAGTCTTCAATGTCATTCATCGCTGGGCACAGTCAAAGTCTGAAACACAGTTTTCGAAGGAAGTTTACGCAACCCGGTGGGTTTTTTGGTTTACACAATTGTCGTTTCTGGCAACATTGACGACCACCTTCGTGTGCATCGCTTATGCCACTGCCAGCACTGACCAAATTCCCTATCTGGATCGTGTGTATCAATTGCAGATTCAGTGGGATGGAGCGCAATCATCGGTCGTGAAATGGGTGCTTGATGCTGGAGCGTATGGGCAAGCTGCACAGGAATCCATTGCTAGCGTTTCTGAGCAAAGTTACTGGAAGGTGCTGACGGCTTTCTTCTTTGCACCATTGACGGTGTTTGCTTCGGTGGCGCTCGCACTTTCAGGGGTATCACTCTCGCGCGATGATCTGCGGCGCACGATAGGTGATGGTGTTCATTCCAGCGACAAGCCGCCCTCCATTGGCCCAACCAATGCTGCAGTGTGGGCCGCCGTGGCGGTGGTGTTGATAGGCTCTTACTTCCAGCTACTTGCCTATGCAAACCAGGTGGCCAAGAATGAAGACAGTCCGATGGCAATTCGACCGATGGAGCCGTGTGAAAAAATTGACGGCATCACTTATCACATCAACACGATGAAGGCTGTGGAGAGTGTGATCGCGCTGGCGACACCGAAATTTGCGGCCGTTGGCCTTGATGCCTGCAGACGGCTTACCCAGTTGGACACCAACATCGCAGCCGGTGTCGATGACTACCTCAATTGGTATTTCAGTCTTGGCGCCGATTACGCCCGGTTAGCTATGATTCTGTCGGGGGACGTGGACCTCTTCCTCCAATCAAAGGTCAATGAACTGGTGATGGGGAAACTGCAGCATGACGATGCTTTCAAAAAGCTGCAGACAGCATATGAGAATCAGTGGATGCAATTGCATGAAGCCAGTAACGCGATTCAGAGACTGCTAATTGAAAACCGCCTCAGTATCGTTGACCGTGGTTGCAAGGTTGTCAGTGATACGTCTACACGGCAAATGTCCATGCACCTCGACGAAGCCAAAGCCCGTCTTTCTTCCAGTGCTGCCGCTGGATTGATCGGTGGGGTGTTTGCTTCAAAGTTGACGGCCAAAGTAATGACCAAATCCAGCGTGAAGATCAGCAGCAAGGTTTTACTTAAGGCAGTCGCCAAAAAAGCAGCAGGAAAGGCCGGTGGGGCGTTAGCTGGCGCAGGTGTGGGTGCTGGTATCGGGTCAATCGTGCCATTCTTCGGAACTGCCGTCGGTGCAGTCGTAGGGACGGTGGTGGGTGCTGCGGTAGGTGTTGGGATTGACATCGCTGCGTTGGCCATTGAAGAGGGACTTACCCGGGATTCGATGCGAAAGGATCTCATTGATTCGGTGACTGAGACGCTACAGCCGATGCGCAACACGTTCGCCTGCAAGTAAGATTTATTTTGGATTTCTGGTCCCAGCTGGGAAGAACGACACGACCTGTCGATGGGTGGGTGGATCATCCAAACATGGCTTTAATAACTCGAAAGAAAAGCACCATGGTTTGTTTTTCTACTGTTTGTGGGAGCCGCAGCGAGCTTTGCGACGCTCGGGGGGGGGCGTTCTGTTCAAGATCATGTGTCTTGCGTTGATGGCAACAGGGGTTACCGCTGCACTTCGGTCGGTCGACACAACGATGTCGGATAAAGGCTGGAAACCGAAATCCGATTTGCTAATCAGCCTGCCCTTTAGCGGGCATTGGGTTTTACGACTTCCAACAGGTACCAGATGGCACGACAGTGCGTTATGTCAGCGCTGGGAGCTATTGCTGGCTGGGTAACAGTAAAGAAGCGTTTGAACAAAAAACGTTCGTGACATAATTAACCTACCAACTAGTAGGTAGTGAAATTCAAAATCAACGAGATCATGACAACTCACATAGAACTTTCTCCCTCAGCCGAGCGCATCGCGGATGCGGCTCAAGCCTTAGTGCAGCAAGTGGGTTACAACGGGTTTTCTTTTGAGCACATCTCCCAGATAGTTGGTATGCGCAAGGCCAGCATTCATCATCACTTTGGCTCCAAAGTGGTTTTGGGTGTGACCGTGGTTCGGCGATATGCCGCGCAATTTGACGGGGCATTGCGGCAAATTCACGTGTCCATCAAATCGGCGCCAGACCGCTTGAAAGCCTACGCAGATTTGTTTGAGACAACATTCAAGAATGACCACCTTCTCTGTGTTTGCGGAATGTTGGGCGCTGAGTCCAAATCCTTGGACCCTGCGGTGAATGCCGAGGTGAAAAAATTCTTTCAGCTGAATCTTGTTTGGCTCAGCGATGTCATTCAGGAGGGCTTGGCAAACAAGACCTTGCGGAGCGAACACGAGCCAAAGGAGTTGGCCGAAACACTGCTGTCGTTGCTGGAAGGTGCCATGCTGGTTGGGCGTTGCTTGAAGACCCCGATGGGGCCGCGCCGCATGTTTGATTTGGTGCTTTCGACTCTGGAGACGTGAGTCGTTTTATTTGAACAAAAGCGAAGTCGCCACGTGCGCATTGCTGATGGTCACCTCAGTCATTGCATTTCTCATGTTTAAAACCACGATCTTGTTATTCAAGGATCGGATGCTTCCACTGCAATACGGCGCCAAACCTTGCTAGGCGTACCACGTTGACTACAACACAAAGATTTGAAAGCATATGAAAAATAAAACGGTTCTGATCGCTGGAAGCAGCGCCGGTTTGGGCCAAGCGTTGCAAACCAGATTCAGCGCAGGTGGCTACCACGTGATTTCTATCTCCCGCAATGGCTCGGGGCATGCACACGTGGATCTGAGCGACGCACGGGCTACAGCCGAGTGGTTCAGCCAACTCGACCCCCACCAGCCACTGGCCGGTGTGATTCACAACGCCATGCAGTTTCACAAAGAAGCATTTTTGGACACAACGCCCAATACCTTCGAAGATGTCTGGCGCGCTAGTGTCTTGACTGCGGTGAACGTTGCGCAACAGGTTATTCCACGTCTGCGGACGCAAGGCGGTGGCTGCTTGATTTTCAGCGGCGCTTCAGGCAGCCTGCGCGCTGGGTCCAATTTTTCGGCCTTCAGCAGCGCAAAATTTGCACTTCGCGGGCTTGCGCAAGGTTTGGCACGTGAGCACGGTGAAGATGGCATCCACGTTGTACATACCGTGATAGATGGCTTGATTTGGTCCGATAAAACACAGCAACGATTTACCTCTGCGCAAGAGCAGCGCAGCATGGCACCAGCCGATTTGGCTGATGTCTACTGGCAACTCTTTCACCAACCGCGCAGCACCTGGACTCAGGAGCTTGACCTGCGCCCTCAAGGTGGCAGCTTCTAAGCCCCGTTTAAAGACCTCCTGTTATGAACACATCTTTCCAAGCTCCATCCGATGCCGTGATCGTTGTTGGTGCAGGTCTGGCCGGCCTGCTCAGTGCGTACTTGCTGGAGCAGCAAGGGCAAGCGGTATTGCTGATTGAGTCGCGCGATCGCACTGGCGGGCGCGTGCTCAGCGATGCAGCCAACGCAGCCGAGTCATTCATAGATTTAGGTCCTAGCTGGGTATGGCCCAGCATGAACGAGCGACTCAGCGAATGGAAAAACAAGCTGGGCTTGCAACTTTTCCCTCAATATCGGCATGGCGCCACCGTAGTGGAATCACAAGATCACCAAGTTAATCACTACGCAGCCACCCATGCGCAAGAGCCAGAATCCCAGCGTTGGGTCGGGGGGGCCATCGCGCTTGTGAATGCGTTATTGGATCGACTCCAACGCACTCAGCTTCTACTCAACACACAGGTGACGCTGATTCAACATGCACCCGAAGGCGGCGTGATCCTCACTGCGCAAGGTCCGCAGGGAGAACAACAGCTATGCGGTGCATCGGTCATCGTTACGCTGCCACCCCGTTTGCTGGCCGAGTGCATTCGCTGGGAACCCGCACTGCCCGCAAACTTGACTGCGCAATGGCAGCGCTCACCCACGTGGATGGCAGGCCAAGCCAAATTTGTAGCGGCCTACAAAACACCGTTTTGGCGCGAAGCAGGTTTGTCCGGTTATGCATGGAGCAAAGCGGGTCCTTTGGTTGAAATTCATGACGCCAGCGATGAGTCGGGTCGGTCGGCGGCGCTCTTTGGGTTTGTGGGTGTTGCTGCCCGATGGCGCGTCAAAATGGGCGAGGCTGAATTGATTCAACGCAGCCTGAAACAGCTCACCAATTTGTTTGGCCCCAAAGCGGCACAGCCGGAATGGATCAAACTCAAAGACTGGGCGCAGGACAGCCACACGGCGACCGCGGCCGATGCTTTACCGGTGAGCAGCCACCCCACACCGCAGCCCAGAAACTTGCCTGCACCGTGGAATGGTTTGGCCTATTTGGCAGGGTCTGAGTTCGCCGACGACTTCAACGGTTATCTCGAAGGTGCGGCGCGATCTGCTGAATTGGCGCTCAGCGAGTGGGTGACGCAGCAAGGCGCAAAGCGAAGCACCCAGGGCACCGCCATGGTGAGCTGACCTGCTCGATTGTTTTATTTCTAAACTAAACGTCCGCCGTATGTTGATCAATGCAGATTACTCTGTACGAACCTTGGTGCATGCCGATGAATTGCCGTGGATCCCCTCACCTCAAACGGGTGTGGAGCGGCGTATGCTGGAGCGCATCGGCGACGAAGTGGCACGTGCCACCACCATCGTGCGCTATGCCAAGGGATCATTTTTCCCGTCACACGCCCACGATATGGGTGAGGAATACATCGTTCTGGAAGGCGTTTTTCAAGACGAAAAGGGCGACCACACAGTTGGCCGCTACGTGCGTAACCCACCGGGCAGCCAACACTCGCCGGGGTCGGAACCAGGTGCCATCATCTTCGTCAAGCTGCGCCAGTTCGATCTGCATGACCGTCAGTCTGTGGAGGTCGATCTAAGCGTCGTGCCTAAACGCATGGACACCCATAAACCAGGGGTGCTGGTGCAAGACTTGCACAGCGACACGCGAGAGGTCGTGCGCGCCGAATACTGGCAGCGCGACCAAATCTGGCAGGAAACCTTTGCCCACGGCGCGGAACTACTGGTGCTGCAAGGTCAACTTCAGGAACGCGGTGACTGCTTGCGCACCTGGAGTTGGCTTCGCCTGCCCGCCGGGGCCAGCTTGCAGGCGCGAATCATGTCCGACTCTGCGACGGTATGGGTGAAACGTCATTTGATTTTCCCGCTTCAATAAACTGATTCAAAAACAAGAATTCAGCAAACTCCCGGCTGGGTAAATTGTTTGATTGAACAGCCCTATACCGGGCATTCGTGACCGTCTGGTTTCGCTGCATTGAAGCCGTTCACAATGTTGGATGGGATGACGCAGTGGGTCGAATACTGCCCAGTCAGTCCTGCAGCTTCTGCAAATACGCGTCGAGCTTCACAAAGGTGCCTCCAAAGCCCACTTCCATACCCGGTCGTGCTGTGTCGAAGGTTTGGCGGCCGATGTCGTCACTGTCGTGCGGCATCCACGTGATCGTGACACGGGTGCCCACGCCAGCGACATCTTCAAAAGTGGTGGTGACGTGCATGAGCTTTGGCCAGGTGGGGGCCATGGGATGCGCGTCCAGACCGCCCTCGCGGGTTGAAAAGCTTTGCAGATGCACCAGCCGCTCGTTCAAAGCGATGTCCAAAAATTCTTGCTTGCCCCACATTTCCATGCCGTTCGCACCTTGGATGCCGTAGTGATAACGGCCCCCGACGCGAAAGTCCATGTCGGTGTGGATGTTGTGAAAGCCCTCAGGGCTGAGCCACTGCGCGAGGTGGTGCGGCTGCGTATACACCTCGAACACCAGTGGGCGAGGGGCATGAAAAACGCGGGAGATGACGAATGGGGCGATGGGGGTCATGGCGATTCCAGTGGACGTCTGGGGTGAATGTTGAGGTCCGCAAATTTTGACCCAATTTTTGCCTCGTCGCTGCCGGTGACACTTGCGCAGACCCTGGAGGTGATTCAATGGCGTTCGATCCGTCTTTCTTGAATTAGCTTGCAGCTTGAACGACCAACCACATGAACAAAGACACTTTGCACACAAAACCCGCCCACCATCGCGAAGCAGGCTTCTCTAACAGGGACCCCTCCATCGTCATTGGCAACTTCCCTTGGTATGAAATGGTTTGGCGCAGCCTGCGCGGCGACTTCAAACCGATCTCTGCCCCGCACAAAGGTTACGCCGCATTCGCCAAGGAGTGGAGCGTGCCCGTCGACCATGCGCGCATTGCCCAGCGGCAAGACGCACCCCTGATCACCTGGTTGGGCCATGTGTCGGTGTTGCTGCAGGTCGGCGGGCTCAATGTGCTGACCGACCCCACACTGGCTGACTTTGCCGGGCCTTACGGACGCTTCGGTGCACCCCGCATGGTGCCTGCGCCACTGCGAGGGAACATGTTGCCGCCCATTGATGTGCTGCTGATTTCACACAACCATTACGACCACCTGTGCGGTGCGACCATTGCCGCGATGGTCGAGTCTGGACAAACGCCTCAGATCTTTGTGCCGCTCGGCCTGAAAGCCTGGTTTGACGCGCGCAACATTCCCAACGTGACCGAGTTGGACTGGTGGGAACACGTGGATGTGACTTGCGACAAAGATGGCAGAGCCTTGCCAGAGCCCATTCGCATCCACTTCACCCCCGCACAGCACTGGAGCCGCCGAACACCGTTTGACACCAATGCCTCGCTCTGGGGTGGTTATATGGTGGAGAGAAATCCTGGTGCCATGGATGCTTGGCGCTTTCTGTTCCCTGGTGACACGGGCTACAGCGCCGACTTCAAAGCCATTCGTGAACGCTTGGGCGCTGTGGACTTTCTGGCCCTGCCCATTGGCGCCTACTTGCCGCGCGACTTCATGAAAAGCATGCATGCGAACCCAGCGGACGCGGTGCAGCTCATGCTGGACCTGGAGGCCAAGCAAGCCATGGGTGTGCATTGGGGCACCTTCAAACTGACCCAGGAATCCTTTGACCACCCGCCACGCGATCTGGCCGTGGCACTGCAAGAGCGCGGCCTGGCGCAAGAAAGGGTCTGGCTGATGCGGCACGGCGAATCACGCGCTGTTGCACTATGAGACTTTCAATCTGGTGACGTGAGGGGCCAGCAGCGAGGCGGGCACGCGCAGTGGCATGTCCAGCAGCATTTGCGCAAACGATTTGCCCAGCGGGTCCGAGCGCAGGCTGCACACGCCGCCACCGCCCAGCGCTTGCTGCAAGACAAAGTTGAGGGCCTGCAGGCCGGGCACTTCGTAGCGCTGCACCGGTCCCTGCACCAGGTGGCTGAAATAAGCCTGCACCTGATCGGCTTGCAGCTGCGTGCGCAGCCAGTCCCAGGCGCGGTCGTGGCGGGCGATGACGCCGATGTTTTCATCATCGCCCTTGTCGCCGCTGCGCGCCCAGGCCAGGTCGATCAGGCGGCAGTCGCACAGGGGCTCATCGGTGGTGGCTGGCGTGGCTTCGTTGGGGCTAACGGTCATGAATCCAGAGCGATGCCCTGGATGGTGAAAGTCATCGGGCATTCGCGCGCAGGGGCGCGCTCCCACAGCGCTCGGGTTGTTGTGGGAGGCCGCCCCTGCGGCCGAAGGCTGTTCATTCACGTTAACGCTGGCGCTGGCCGTGGTCAGCGGTGTTGGGTCGCTCGCGTCTTGCACCACTTCGCCCAAACGCATCTGCAAGCGCAATTGCTGCTTGGGCACCAGAAAAGAACACAGCTTGATGACGGGCTGGATGTCAGCACGGCCGGCGAACGACGAGCGTGTGCCCGGCCCCATCGAGGTGCCGCTGCTGGCGCATTCGCGTTGCAGCACGGTCAGGGCTTTGGCCTGCGCGTGGCGCACTGCAATGCGCAGCACCACTTCGCGCGCGGTGTGCTGCTGCGCGTGCGGGCCGTAGTGCGATTCGCCGCCCAGCAGTTCAACGCAGGTCTCGCTGTAATCACCCCAGCCCGCCTGCGCCATGAGCGCGCGTGAGCGCTCAAACAGGGCTTGCGCTGTGCGCTCGGCTTTGCGCGGTGCGTCAATGCCGCGAATGGCCATCATCAACTGCAGCTGGTAGCCGTCTTGCCAGGTGGCGTTGGCTTTGTAGTGCGTGGGCGCGGGCAGGCCGCGTGCGCCACTGACGCGAACGGTGTCCTGCGCTGTGCGTTCGCTGCGCACTTCGCGCCAGTCGCAGCAGACGTCGGGCATCAGGTACTGCGCGGGGTCGCCCACTTCGTACAGAATTTGTTCGGCCACCGCGCCGGGGTGGATCAGGCCGCCCGTGCCTTCGGGCTTACTCAGTTCCAGGCTGCCGTCCTCGGCCACGTCGATCACCGGGTAGCCGATGTTCGCCCAGTCGGGCACCGTTTGCCAGTCCGTGAAGAGGCCGCCGGTGGCCTGCGCGCCGCACTCGATCAGGTGGCCCGCCAGCGTGCCGGCCGACAGGCGGTCCCAGTCCTGCCAGGACCAGCCCCACTCGTGCACCAGCGCGCCCAGCACCACCGCGCTGTCGACGCAGCGGCCGGTGATGACCACCTCGGCCCCAGCGGCCAGTGCCTGGGCAATGCCGCGCGCGCCCACATAGGCGTTGGCCGACAGCGGGCGTTCGGGCAGGGGTGCGTCTGCTGCGGTGCCGGTGCTGGTGCGCAGGCCTTGCGCTTGCAGCGCGGCCATCTGCGGCATCAGGTCGTCGCCCGTCACCACCGCCACGCGCAGCGTGAGGCCTTGCGCCTGCGCCACTTGCAGCAGCGCGTCGCGGCAGCCCTCGGGGTTCAACCCGCCCGCATTGGCGATGACCTTGATGCCCCGCTCATGGATCGCCTTCAGGTGCGGCGCCATGACGGCCTGCACAAAATCGGTGGCGTAACCCAGGGCCGGGTCTTTGGCCCGCGCCCTGGCCAGGATGGCCATGGTGGTTTCGGCCAGGTAGTCGTAGACCAAATACTGCAGGCCGGGCACTTGCAACAGCTGTGGCGTGGCCATGGCCGAGTCGCCCCAGAAGCCACAGGCCCCGCCGATGCGCACGGCTTGTTTGGCATTGGGGGCGGCGCTGCTCATGCCGCCTCCGCTTCGATCTGCAGCAGCAGCGCGCCTTTGAGCGCCTGCCCACCGGCTTGCGCCAGCAGCTCGCGCACCACGCCCTTGATGGGTGCGGTCAGCGTGTGTTCCATCTTCATGGCTTCGAGCACCAGCAGGCGCTCGCCCGCCTGCACGCGCTGGCCGGGCGTCACCATCACGTGCAGCACACGCGCTGTGAGCGGGGCCAGCAGGGCGCCGCTGCCCGCAGCTTGTTCGGCCGCACGGTGCGCAGGCGGGCAATCAAAAGCCCAGGCCCGGCCTTGGTGAAACAGCTGCACGCCGGTGTCGCTGCGGGCGATGCAGATGTGCTCGTGCAGGCCTTCGCATTCCAGGGCTAACATGCTGCGCGCGTTGTCTTGCCACTGCACATGCGTGAGGTTCAGGCTGACCGATTCGCCGAGGGCGTTGTGCGGTGTGCATTGCACCTGCCAGACCGTGCCCTGGCTTGCGGTGGAGGGGCTCGGTAGGGGGCTGATGCGGCAGTGCCAGCGCTGGTCGCCCCATTGCAGCAGGCTCAGGGCCAGGCCTTGCGCCAAAGTGCCTGCCTGCAAACGGCCTTGCGCGTCACACGGCAGGCTGGCGGCGTGCGCGGCCAAGGCGGCCAGCGCCACGGTGCGCGCGTTGGGCACGGGTGCGGCCGGGGGCATGCCCATGCGCTCGGCGACAAAGCCGGTGTGCACGCCCACGCCTTGCACAAACACCGCATCGCTCAGGCAGTCAGCCAGAAAACCCTGGTTGCTCGGCAGGCCCAGCAGCACGCAATCGCGCACCGCTGACCGCAATTTGCGGCGCGCCTCTTCGCGGTCGCGGCCATGCGCCACCAGCTTGGCCACCATCGAGTCGTAATGTGGGCTGACCTCGCCGCCTTCGCGCAGCGCGCTGTCGACGCGCACATCGTGCCCGGCAGGAGGGCGCCAGCGCAGCACGGGGCCGGTTTGCGGCAAGAAGCCCGCGGGCACGTCTTCGGCCGTGAGCCGCACTTCGATGGCATGGCCTTGCAGTTGGATGTCTTGCTGCGCAAAGGGCAGAGCCTCGCCAGCGGCCACGCGCAACTGCCATTCCACCAGGTCCAGCCCGGTGATGGCTTCGGTCACCGCGTGCTCGACCTGCAAGCGGGTGTTCATCTCCATGAAATAAAACGCGCCATCGGCGTCGAGCAAAAACTCCATGGTGCCCGCGCCGATGTAGCCCAGCGCGCTTGCGCAGTCCACCGCCACCTGGCCCATGCGCGCGCGCAGCGCGGGGCTGACCGCCGGCGAAGGCGCTTCTTCGATGATCTTTTGGTGCCGTCGCTGCACCGAGCAATCGCGCTCGCCCAGGTGCAGCACCTGGCCCTGGCTGTCGGCCAGCAGCTGGATTTCCACATGCCGTGGCTGGTCGAGTGCCCGCTCCAGAATCAGCTCGTCCGAGCCAAAGGCGCTGAGTGCCTCTGAGCGCGCCGAGGCCAGTGCGCCCAGCAGCGTATCGGGGGTGTCGACCCGCCGCATGCCGCGCCCGCCACCGCCCGCTGCGGCTTTGCACATGATCGGAAAGCCGATGCGTTGGGCTTCGCGCACAAAGGCCGCGTCACTCTGATCTTCCCCTTCGTAGCCGGGAATGCAGGGCATGCCCCAGCCTTGCATCAAACGCTTGGCCCCGGCCTTGTTGCCCATGGCGCGGATGCTCGCGCCCGAGGGTCCGATGAAGACCAGGCCGGTCGCATCCACCGCGTCGGCAAAGTCGCCGTTCTCCGACAAAAATCCATAGCCAGGGTGCACCGCGTCGGCCCCGGCCAGACGGGCGGCGGCCAAGATCGCTTCGGTGTTCAGGTAAGACTGGGCGGGGGCCGCCGCGCCGATGCACACGGCGCGGTCGGCGGCCTGCACATGCGGGCTGTCGCGGTCGACCTCGGAATACACGGCGACTGCGCCATAGCCCAGGCGGCGCACGCTGCGCAGCACGCGCAACGCGATCTCGCCCCGGTTGGCCACCAGCACGGTGTGAAAAGGGCGGATGTTTTTGGTGGGGCGCATGGACGGCTCAGGCAGGAGAGGACAAGGAAGGAGACACGCTGCGGCCATGCAGTCGCGCCACATCGGCCGCTTGCAGCGTGACGGCCCAGGCGGCTGGGCGCCGCTCGCGGAAGGCGGCGATGCCCTCGGCGCCTTCGCCGCGCAGGCATTGCGCAAAGCGCTGGGCCGCGTCGTCGAGCCAGGCGCCGAGTGAATGGTCACCGGCCACGTCACGCGACAGCAGCGCCTTTAGCGCACGGTTGGCCTGCGGGCCGCAGGCCAGAATGCGGTTGAGCCATTGCGCTTGCAGTGCGTTCAGCGCGTCGCTGTCAGCGGCCAGCGCATCCACCAGGCCCAGCGATTGCGCCAGCGCGCCGCTCACGCGCTCGCCACTCAGGCCCAGGCGCAGCGCCACACGGCGGCCCACGCGGGCCTGCACAAAGGGCGCGATCTGCGCCGGGATCAGGCCCAGGCCGGTTTCGCTCAGGGCAAAGCGGGCGTCCTCGGTGGCCAGCACGATGTCGGCGCAGCAAGCCAGGCCCATGCCGCCGCCCATGGCCGCGCCTTCGACGACGGCCAGCACCGGCATGGGCAGGGCCGTGAGGGCTTGCAGCAAATGGCCAAAGGCCCGGTTGCGGTTGACCGCCGGGTCGACTTCAGTGTGGTCGGTGGCCTGCAGTCGCGACTGGAAATTGCCCACATGGCCACCGGCACTGAAAAAGCCCGCGCTGCCGCGCAGCACCACTGCGCGCACGGCGTCGTCATGTGCGGCCTGGATGAAGGCATGGGCCAGCTCGGCCACCATCTCGGGCGACAGCGCGTTGCGCGTCTCGGGGCGATGCAGCGTGACCCAGAAAATATGGTGCGTGTGTTCCACCAGCAGATGTTCGTATTTCATGAGGGTTTCCTTCAGACAGCCGTGTCCATCAGGCCCATCTTGCGGGCGATCACCATCAGCATCACCTCGTCCGCGCCGCCGCCGATCGAGCCCAGCCGGTAGTCGCGGTAGGCGCGCGAGACGCGGTTGTCCCAGGTGTAGCCCATGCCGCCCTGAAACTGCATGCACCAGTCGGCCACGTCGCGGCCCAGGCGGCCGGCCTTGAGCTTGGCCATCGAGGCCAGCTCGGTCACGTCCTGGCCCTGCACATAGGCGTGGGTGGCCATGTGGATCAGGCCGCGCAGGGCTTCGATCTCGGTCTTGAGTTCGGCCAGCTTGTACTGGATGAACTGGTTGTCCAGCAGCGGTTTGCCAAAGGCCACGCGCTGGCGCAGATAGGTGGCGGTTTCCTCGATCAGCGCGATGCTGGCCAGGCGCCGCGCCGCACCGTCCAGGCGCTCTTCCTGGAACTGTTTCATCTGGTAGATGAAGCCCATGCCTTCTTCGCCGATGCGGTGGCGCACCGGCACGCGCACCCCGTCAAAAAAGATTTGCGCGGTGTCCGAGCTCCACATGCCGAACTTCTTGATCTTTTGCATTTCGATGCCCTTGGCGCGGCGCCCGGCCGCGTCCTTGAGCGGCACGATGATGAGCGATTTGTTTTTGTGCGCCGGCCGGTCTGAGGTGTTGCACAGCAGGCAGATCCAGTCGGCCTGGGTGCCGTTGGTGATCCACATCTTGGCGCCGTCGATGACGTAGTCGTCGCCGTCGCGGCGCGCGCGTGTTTGCAGCGAAGACACATCCGAGCCCGCGCCTTGTTCGCTCACGCCGATGCTGGCCACCACCTCGCCCGCGATGGCCGGGGCCAGGAACTCGCGCCGCAGTTCATCCGAGCCAAAGCTGGCCAGCGCCGGCGTGGCCATATTGGTTTGCACGCCGATGCCCATGGCCACGCCTTGTGCGTGCGCGTGGCCGATGGCTTCGGCGGCGGCCAGCGCGTAGCTGAAGTCCAGCCCCATGCCGCCATAGGCCTCGGGTTTGGTGATGCCCAGAAAACCGAGCTGCCCCATCTTGCGAAACAGCTCGTGCGCGGGAAAGGTTTCGGCGGCTTCCCATTCGCTCACAAAGGGGTCGATCTCGGCGCTGATGAAGCGGCGCAGGCTGGCCATCAGCTCGTGGTGTTCGGCGGTGTAGATCATGGCAAGGCTTTCAGAAAATGCGTGACATTCAGAAACGGGGCACGGCGAACTGCATCGCGCGTGGGGTGCGTGCGGCGGCTTCGCGCACGGTGGCCAGCACCAGGGCCAGCACGTCGCGGGTTTGGCGCGGGTCGATGATGCCGTCGTCGAGCAAATGGCCGCTGGTGTAGAAGGCGCTGGCCTGGCTTTCAAACAGGGCCACGATCTCGGCCTTTTGCGCCTGCAGGCGCGACTCGTCCACCGGCTTGCCGTTGCGCTCGGCTTGTTGGCGCGCCACGATGTCGAGCGTGGTGGCCGCTTGCTCGCCGCCCATGACGGACGAGCGGGCGTTGGGCCACGAAAAACAAAAGCGTGGATGGAAGGCCCGCCCACACATGCCGTAGTTGCCTGCGCCAAACGAGGCACCGCAGTAAATGGTGATGTGCGGCACCTGCGAGTTGCTCAGGGCCTGGATCATCTTGGCGCCGTGCTTGATCATGCCGGCCTCTTCCGAGGCGCGCCCGACGATGAAGCCGGTGGTGTTTTGCAAAAACACGATGGGCGTGCCCGACTGGTTGCACAGGTGGATGAACTGCGCCGCCTTGGTCGCGCCGGCCGGGTCGATGGGGCCGTTGTTGCTGATGAAGGCCACCGCATGGCCTTCGATGCGGGCATGGCCGCAGACGGTGGCGCTGCCGTAATCGGGCTTGAAGTCCAGCCAGCCCGAGTCGTCGACCACGCGCGCGATGACCTCGCGCATGTCGATGGGTTGGCGGTGCTCCAGCACCATCACGCCGGCCAGTTCTTCGGGGGCCAGGCGCGGTGGGCGCGGCGCTTGTGTGGGTTCAGGCACCGCAGCACGCGGCCAGTCGATGGCGGCCAGCACATCGCGGGCCAGGGCAATCGCATGGGCGTCGTTTTGCGCCACGTACTCGGCCAGACCGCTCACGCTGGCATGCATGTCGGTGCCGCCCAGCGCTTCGTCGGTGGCGATCTCGCCAGTGGCGGCTTTGAGCAGGGGCGGCCCGGCCAAAAAGGCCTTGGCCTGACCACGCACCATGATCACGTAGTCCGACAGGCCGGGCATGTAGGCGCCACCTGCGGTGGACGAGCCGTGCACCACCGTGATCACCGGCAGGCCGGCGGCCGAAAGGCGCGCCAGGTTGTAGAACATGCCGCCGCCGCGGATGAATTTCTCGACGCGGTACTTGCGCAGGTTCGATCCGGCCGACTCGACCAGGTGCACAAAGGGCAGCTTGTTTTCGAGCGCGATCTCCTGGCAGCGCATGAGCTTTTGGTTGCCGGCTTCGGTCAGCGCGCCGGCGTCGATGCCGGCGTCGGTGACCACCACCATGCAGCGCACGCCGCTGACCTGGCCGATGCCCGCCAACTGCGAGCCGCCGGGCACGCAGCGCGAGAGGTCGGGGTCGTCCATGCCGTAACCGGCCAGCGTGGCCAGCGGCAAGAACGGGGCACCGAGGTCGAGCAGTTGCGCCAGCCGCTCGCGCGGCAGCAAGGCGCCGCGCTTGGCAAAGCGCTCGGCCGATTTGGCCGAGGCGTCGCTGGCGCGTTGCTCCAGCGCATGCCAGGCGTCAATCAGTGCCAGCATGCCCTGGCGTTGCGACGCAAAGGCTTCGGAGGCCGGATGGATCTGGGTCTGAAAAGGTGTCATGGGTTTCATCGGTGTGTCAGGCCACCTGGCGCGGTGCCCCCCAAGACCATTCAACCGCAGCGTCTGTGTCAGCGCCATCCAGGGCAAGCGGTCTGTGCATAATGTGCACATGGTGCTTTCCCTGATGTTTCACCCATGAGTGGCCCGAAAAAACCGGGCCATCGGCCTGGCGCGCAAAGCATTGACCGAGCGGTGGGGCTGGTCAATCTGGTGGCCCGTCAGCACGACCTGGGCATCAGCTTGCAAGCCCTGGTGCAGGCCAGCGGCCTGGACCGCACCACCGCCTGGCGCATGCTGGGCAGCCTGCAACACACTGGGTTGGTTGAGCGTGATGCAGACAGTGGCCTTTACACCCTGGGCGCGCAAGCCACGGCCTGGGGCGCCGCCAGTCTGGGGCAGGCGGCCTTAATTCGTCAATGCCAGCTGGTCATGAAGACGCTAGCACGCCTGAGCGGCGACAACGTGTTTTTGGTCTTGCGCGTGGGCGACTACAGCCACTGCCTGCACCTGGAGCAAGGTGCGCACGCGGTGCGGGCCTTCCAACAAACCGTGGGTGAGACGCGGCTGCTGGGCTTGGGCGTGGCCAGCATCGCCATGCTGGCCGCGCAAAGCGAAGAAGCGGTGTTGCAACACCACGCCCGGCATCGCGAGGCCTACGCGCTCGAAGGGGTGACGCTGGCGCAGCTGTTGCGCTGGGTGCAGAGCGCACGCCAGCGCGGCTTTGCTTACCGCAACACCGCCGGCATCGCGGCGGTGGGCCTGCACTGGCCGCTAGGCGGCGTCGCCACGGCGGCTTTGTCCATCGGTGGCTCAAAAACGCGCGTGCCGCTGAGCCGGGCGCCGCAGCTGGCAGCGCTCATGCGCGCGCAGTGGCCCTTGCTGGTGCGCTGAGCGAGCCACAGTCCGCCCGATTAGGGCAAACACCATGTGCACATGGTGCACAAATGGCGGCGTGGTGCTTGTCTTGGGTGCCAGACTTTTCTAGATTGGCGTGACCCATCCTGTTCACAAAGGAGACCCCATGGCCCTGCCCGAACGCCCGCCCATGACGCGCAGCCTGCCGGTCGATGCACCTGCTTCGGCCACCTACCATTCCGTTTTTCGTCCAGGGCTGATGGCCGGCCGCGTGGTCCTGGTCACGGGTGGCGGCAGTGGCATTGGCCGTTGCACGGCGCACGAGCTGGCTAACCTGGGCGCCGATCTGGCCCTGCTCGGTCGCAAGCTGGAGAAGCTGCTGGCGGTGCAGGCCGAAATCAGCCAAGCCCTGCCCCAGGCGCGCATCAGCCTGCACGTCTGCGACATCCGCGAGGAAGAGGCGGTGCGCGCGGCGGTGGGCCAGGTGCTGGCGCAGCATGGGCGCATTGACGGACTCTTCAACAACGCCGGTGGTCAGTTCCCGGCGCCGCTGCGCGACATCAGCCAAAAAGGCTGGGAGACGGTGGTGCGCAACAACCTCACCGGTGGCTTTTTGATGGCGCGTGAATGCTATACGCAATGGATGGAAGCGCATGGTGGTGCGGTGGTCAACATCATTGCCGACATGTGGCACGGCATGCCGGGCATGGGCCACTCGGGTGCGGCACGGGCGGGCATGCTCAACCTGACCGAAACGGCGGCCTGCGAATGGGCTGCGTCAGGCGTGCGCGTCAACGCCGTGGCGCCGGGTTGGGTGGCCTCCAGCGGGCTCGACACCTACCCCGAAGACTTCAAAAACCGCATCCGTCAGCTGGCGCGCAAAGTGCCTTTGCAGCGTCTGGCCACTGAAGCCGAGGTCAGCGCGGCGGTGGTGTTTTTGCTGTCGGACGCGGCCGCCTTCATCACCGGCACCACGTTGCGTGTCGATGGCGGCGTGCCCAATGCCAAGCACACCTGGGCGTTGCCAGCGCACCGCAATTCGCGGCCCTACAACGGCTTTGCGCTCGCGCAGCCGCCGGCTTTTCTGGACACCGACGAAACCCCTAGCTGAGCGCCACGCATGCTGCAAGCCCCCAACCCGCGCCACTACAGCGCCGAACACGAAGTCTTTCGCGCCAGCGTGCGCCGCTTTTTCGAGACCGAGGTGGCCCCGCATGCCAACGCCTGGGACGAGGCCGGTGAATTCCCGCGCGCGCTGTACCGCAAGGCGGCCGAGGCGGGGCTGCTGCAGCTGGGTTTTCCCGAGGCCTATGGCGGCGTGCCCTGCGACGCCTTGCACCGCCTCATCTTGTTCGAGACGCGCGCCTGGGGCGGCTCGGGCGGCGTGGCCTCGGGCCTGTTTTCGCACACCATCGGCGCGCCGCCCATTGCCAGCGCGGGCAGCGAAGCGCTCAAAGCGCGCGTGCTGCCGGGCATCCTGGCCGGAGAAAAAATCGCGGCGCTGGCCATCACCGAAGCGGCCGGCGGCTCCGACGTGGCGCAGCTGAGCACGCGCGCGCGGCGCGAGGGCGACGTCTACATCGTCAACGGCGCCAAGATGTTCATCACCTCGGGCATGCGCGCCGACCATTTCACCGTGGCGGTGCGCACCGGCGGGCCCGGCGCTGCAGGGGTGTCCTTGCTGCTGATCGACGGCGACACCCCGGGCCTGAGCCGCCAGCCTTTGCAGAAAATGGGCTGGTGGGCCTCGGACACCGCCGAGATCGGCTTCAGCGATTGCCGCGTGCCCGCCGCCAACCTGATCGGCCAAGAAGGCCAGGGCTTTGCCGTGATCATGCGCAACTTCAACCACGAACGCTTGGCTCTGGCGGCGGCTGCCTGCGGCTATGCCCAGGTTTGCCTGCACGACGCCGTGGCCTGGGCGCGCGAGCGCAAGACTTTTGGCCAGGCGCTGTCGGAGCGGCAGGTGATCCGCCACAAGCTGGTCGACATGGCCACGCGCATCGAAGCCACGCGCGCCCTGCTGGACGATCTGGCGCTGCGCCTGGACGCGGGCCAGTCGCCCTTTGCACAGATCGCCATGGCCAAGAATGTGGCCACGCAGACCTTCCAGTTCTGCGCCGACCAAGCGGTGCAGATCCTGGGCGGCATGGGCTTCATGCGTGGCACCCGCGTCGAGCGCCTGTACCGTGAGGTCAAGGTGATGATGATCGGCGGCGGCGCCGAAGAGGTCATGAAAGATTTGATTGCCAAACGTCTGGGGCTTTGAGGCTCCGCAGAAAGTCCAACATGAAATCCATTTTTGAAGGCATCCAGGTGCTGGACCTGACGCGCATCATCGCCGGTCCTTTGTGCACCCAGACCCTGGCCGACATGGGGGCCACGGTCTACAAAATCGAAAAGCCCGGCGAGGGCGACGACACCCGCCGCATGGGCCCTTTTTTGCCCGATGCCGAACACGGCGGCGACAGCAACGACTCGGCCTTGTACATGGCCTACAACCGGGGCAAGCACTCGATCACGCTGGACATCGCCACGCCCGAAGGCGCAGCCCTGGTGCGCCGACTGGCCGCGCAATGCGACGTGGTGGTAGAGAACTACAAGGTCGGCGGCTTGCGCAAATATGGCCTCGACCATGAGAGCTTGAGCGCGGGTCGGCAAGACCTGATTTATTGCTCGGTCACCGGTTTCGGCCAGACCGGGCCGATGGCCTCGCGCCCCGCTTACGACTTCATCTTGCAAGGCATGGCGGGCATGATGAGCACCTGCGGCCAGCCCGACGGCACGCCCGGCGGCGAGCCGATGCGCACCGCCATTCCGGTGGTCGATGTGGTGACCGGGCTGTACGCCGCCATCGCCATCCTCGGCGCACTGTTTCACCGCGAGCGCAGCGGCCAGGGCCAATACATCGACGCGTCGATGCTGGACGCGGCGGTGGCGCTGAATGGGCACCTGGCGCTGGGCTTTTTGATGAACGGCGTCAACCCGACCCGGGTCGGCAACACCAACCCGATTGCCGCGCCCTCGGAAGTGGTGGCTTGCCTGGACGGGCACCTGATCGTGGCGGCCGGCAACAACGGCCAGTTCCAGAGCATTTGCAAAGTGCTGGGGCACCCCGAGTGGGCCGCCGACGCGCGCTTTGACAGCAACGCCAAACGCGTGGCCGCGCGCAGCGACCTGCTGGCGCAGCTGGCGCCGGTGTTGGCCACTTGGCGACAGCAAGATTTACTGCAAGCCCTGCAACAAGCGGGCGTGCCCTGCGGCCCGATCAACAACATGGCCCAGGTCTTCGCCGAGCCCCAGGCACAGCACCGCGAACTGGCCTTGACGCTGCCACACGGCCGTGGCAGCGATGTGCCCAGCGTGCGCAGCCCTTTGCGCTTTTCAAAAACCCCGGTCGAGCACCGCAGCCCACCCCTGCTGGGCGCGCACACCCGGGACATCCTTTGCGACAAGCTCCAGCTTGACGAAGCGGCCTTCCAGCGTCTGCGCGAGCAAGGGGTGGTTTGACGCGGGGCAGGGCGTGCGCCTTTCACCGACGTCATCGGTTGGCTGCGCCTGTGCTTGGCAGGTTTTGCCAGCGGTTTTGTGCTTTTCGGCCATTTGAAGAAGGCCTGTCCCGGCCTTACCCTGAGGCCACGTAGATCGCATCGGCCTGTGCTTGATGACAAGCGCGCTGTGCATCACGCCAGGAGACAAAAATGGACACCCACGGATTTTCGTTGCACCGCAGGCAAGCGCTGTTGGCCATGTCTGCCATGGCGGTGGCGGGCTCGGGCTTGGCGCAAAGTCGGGCAGACACGTTCCCCAGCAAGCCGATCCAGCTGGTGCTGCCTTTTCCGCCGGGCGGCTCGTTGGATCCGATTTTTCGCACATTGGCCGAAGCTGCAGCCAAGGAGCTGGGCCAGCCGGTGGTGCTGATGCACAAGCCCGGCGCAGGCGGGGTCATGGGCACCGCCACGTTGGCCACGATGCCCGAGTCGGACGGTTACACCGTGGCCGTGATGCACAACTCGGTGATCCGTGCGCCGCTGGTGCAAAAGGTCAACTTCGATCCGCTCAAGGACTTCAGCTACCTGATCGGCTTGTTCAACCTGACCACCGGTATTTGCGTGGCGGCCGATGCGCCGTGGCAGACCTTGGGCGACTTGCTGGCCGATGCCAAAAAGCGTCCCGGCGCCATCAGTTGGGGCACGGTGGGCGCGATCAGCATCAACCGCATCGTGGCCGAGCGTCTGGCCAAGATGGCGGGCACCTCCTTCAACATGGTGCCCTTCAAGGGCGGTGGTGAGGCGTTCACCGCCTTGATTGGCCGCCATCTGGACGTGTATGGAGATCCCGGTTTCGGCCCGCAGGTGCGTGGCGGAAAAGCGCGGCTGCTGGCCACTTTCACGCAAGAGCCTTTGAAAGGCTACCCGGGTGTGCCGACCGTCAAGGCTTCGGGCTTTGACCTCACCATCGACTCGCCCATGGGGCTGGTGGCGCCCAAGAACCTGCCGCCGGCCATTGCGGCCAAGCTGGCCGCTGCTTTCCGCAAGGCCTCGCTGGATGCCGCCTACCAAACCCAGCTGGAAAACTTCGACATGCAGCACAACCTGATGACGGGCGAGGCCTACACCGCTTATGCCCACACGGCCTACGAGCGCGACGCGAAGATGCTCAAGGACATCGGCTTCAAGCTGGATTGAAAGCGCCCCCATGAAACCCGTCATCTCCGACGACCCCCAAGCCATTTTTGCGAAGACGCCCTTCACGCGCCTGATCGGCATGCAGCGCGATTACTCCGAAGGCGGTAAGGCGCAAATCTCGCTCGACCCGCATGCCGATCTGGGCAACGTGATCGGTGCGGTGCATGGCGGCGTGGTGGTCACCTTGCTCGATGTGGTGATGGCCAGTGCGGCGGTGTCGCGTGTGGATTTTCAAAAAACCGTGGTCACGCTGAACCTGGACACCTGTTTTTTGGCGCCGGGTCGCGGCCCGCTGACCGCGCAAGGCGAGGTGGTGACGTGTGACGACGATGTGGCCTGGTGCCAGGCCAAGGTGAGCGATGCACAGGGGCAGCTGGTGGCCAAGGCGCATGGTTCTTTTCGTTATTTGCCCAGACCGCAGTGAACGCCCATGAACACCCCGATGCCAGGTGCCCACATGATCACCGCCCCTGAAGCGCAGACCCCATTGACGCGCAGTGCTGTTATGGCCTGGCTGGACGAAGCCATGACCAAAGCGGCCGGGCTCAGTCTTCATCAGCGCAGTGCGCGCGACCACGTGGTGGTTGCGGTGGACTTGCACATCTCCTTCATGCGACCGGTCACAGCCAAGTCCGAGGCCACGGCCAAGGTCGTCGGCGGTGGCAAGACCATGGTTTTTTGCGAAGCGCAATTGCTTGACCAACAGGGTGATGTGCTGGCCCAGGCGCTGGGCACTTACCGTGTTCAGAATCAATAGCCAATCAGGCGATGGGCGATTGGGGAGCCTCAACGACCCCATGGCGACACCGGTTGAGCGCAGCAGTCAAACCCGCACACATGCCCGCCATCCAGGTTCGGCGCAACAAGCAGGCACCCAGTTCGCACCCACCAAGAAAATTCATGTTTTGCGGTTCACTGTTGAATCCGCCTGCTTTATTTCTTGTCCTGGCAAGTTTGCGTTTTTTGTTAAGGATGGTCTGCATAACCCCCCCAAAACGCGAGTTGAAGCGTGAACGTTCGCATGGTGAAACCGACTTTGAATTCGCCGCCGATTCCCCCTCGTTTCGGCCCAGTTGGCCCAGTTTTCGGGGCTTAGCCCGCGCTGCAGGCGCACTCATGCCTGCGGCCCCTGCAAAATCCTTTTGCTCATGTGGCGCCAGACCAGGCGTCTGTGTTGATCGTCATCAACGATTGCATCAAGTCCTTGCTGGCGGGGTAAATGCAATGGTTGCGGGATACAAAAGCCCTGGGCAAAACATTCATCATGCGTGGTTATTCCGTTTCGGTGTATAAAAAGCAACGTCTTGATTATCTAAGCCAATTTAATGAATGAAAACAAGCCGCTGGTCAGTGCTGTAGAGCTTGATGCATTGATTCAAGGTTGGGGGGCGTTTCCCAACCAATCCATAGATACCTACTTTCCACTTCGGTCTTGGTTCATTCTTCTCCTGTCCGGAGCCTACGCACTGAGGCTGCTGTTTTTCCCAGAGGTAGTTGCCGCCAACTTCTCCAGCGAGGCGATAGAGATCGCCAGATTGAGTAAATTCCTTTACTTCAGAGGCTGGTTTTTGATCTCTGTTATTGGCCTGGCCGCATATGCCTACTTCAAGGATTGGTATATGGGTATTTTGTTTTTTTGCATACTTTTGGTTGGATGTGTCAATTTCATTTTCGATCTGTTCAACATCTATGCAGAGCAGTTGTCCAAGCCAACGCCTTTGCTGACGTTGGTGTTGTTGGTCAGGCTATTTATCCTGTGGTTGCTGTATATCAACCTTAAAAATACCAGTCGCATGCCGCAGGGCTGGGACAAGATCAACGTTTTACTGCCATTCAAACGCTTGGCTTGACCGACTCAAGCGTCGTGCCAAAGCCATTTTTGCGAAGACGCCCTTCACACGCCTGATCGGCATGCAGCGCGATTATTCCGAAGGCGGCAAGGCGCAAATTTCGCTCGACCCGCACGCCGATCTGGGCAATGTGATCGGTGCGGTGCATGGCGGTGTGGTGGTCACCATGCTCGATGTGGTGATGGCCAGTGCGGCAGTGTTGCGCGTGGATTTTCAAAAAACCGTGGTCACGCTGAACCTGGACACCTGTTTTTTGGCGCCGGGTCGCGGCCCGCTGACCGCGCAAGGCGAGGTGGTGACGTGTGACGACGATGTGGCCTGGTGCCAGGCCAAGGTGAGCGATGCACAGGGGCAGCTGGTGGCCAAGGCGCATGGTTCTTTTCGTTATTTGCCCAGACCGCAGTGAACGCCCATGAACACCCCGATGCCAGGTGCCCACATGATCACCGCCCCTGAAGCGCAGACCCCATTGACGCGCAGTGCTGTTATGGCCTGGCTGGACGAAGCCATGACCAAAGCGGCCGGGCTCAGTCTTCATCAGCGCAGTGCGCGCGACCACGTGGTGGTTGCGGTGGACTTGCACATCTCCTTCATGCGACCGGTCACAGCCAAGTCCGAGGCCACGGCCAAGGTCGTCGGCGGTGGCAAGACCATGGTTTTTTGCGAAGCGCAATTGCTTGACCAACAGGGTGATGTGCTGGCCCAGGCGCTGGGCACTTACCGTGTTCAGAATCAATAGCCAATCAGGCGGTAGGCTATTTGGCAGCCACCTGCCCCATGTGGGCTGGTGGGGTGGCGCACCTGAATGGCCAGCATGATTTAAGTCGCAGCCAGAACTTTTTGAATCAGAGCGACAAGTTCTGCTGCTTTGAATGGTTTCATAATGCTCGCTGTAGCGCCAGGCACATGGATGCTTTCAATACCCATCCTTTTCATGGCTGTGCCAGTGCTGCCAGAAATCACGATCACAGGTGTCTGGGGGTGATTGGCACTCACATGCTCTATAAATTCAACGCCATTCATGTTGGGCATGAAGAGGTCTGTCACTATCAGATGGACAGTCACTTGCCCTAACCACTCAATTGCCTCCACGCCATCTGCAGCTCCTATGACCACATACCCATGTGCTTCAAGTATTTCCTGTATGCCTTCCCGAAGCAAGGTTTCATCTTCAACAAGCAAGAGGGTGGACATGGTGGGCTTAAGAGTTAATCCGTCTGATTTTACTTAGTCGGCCCTGCCATGGCAGCAAAAGACCGATCAAGGGGCGCTTTTAACCTCCCGCGCCACCGCCTCGGCCAGCTCGATCACCGCCATGGCGTAATAACTGCTCCAGTTGTAGCGGGTGATGGCGTAGAAGTTTTCGGTGCCTGCCACGTAGCTGGGGGCGTTGCTGCCGTTGCGCAGCTCGATCAGTGCCAGCGGGCCGGGGTGCGTGAGCGCTGCACCTTCCAGCGCGGCGCCTTGGCCTACAAAACTGGCCACGCTGAAGGTGGGCAAGATGTCGGGGGCCAGCAAGCTGTCCATGTCGGTCTGGCCTGGGGTCAGCGTGACGGGGTAATGCGTGGGCATGCCGGGGCGCCACTGGAAGGCGCGAAAGTAATTGGCCACCGAGCCAATGGCGTCCTGGGGGCTGCCAAACAGGTCGATGCGGCCATCGCCATCAAAATCGACGGCGAATTTCGCCCAGATGGAGGGCATGAACTGGGGCAAACCCAAGGCACCCGCGTAGCTGCCCCGGATGGCCAGAGGGTCTGCACCGCTGCGTGAAGTCAGTTGCAAAAATTGCTCCAACTCGCTGCGGAAAAAAGCTTGGCGTTCGGCGGCGCGGGGGTGGGCTTGCGGGAAATGAAAGGCCAAGGTGCCCAAAGCGTCCACGGTGCGGAAATTGCCGGTGTTTTGGCCATACAGCGTTTCGACGCCAATGATGCCGACCACGATCGATGCGGGGACGCCGTATTCGCGTTCGGCCCGCTCCAGCGTGGCCCGGTGTTGCAACCAAAACCGTACCCCGGCCTGGATGCGGACCGGCTCAATGAAGCGCGCCCGGTAGGCGCTCCAGTCTTTGGCCACCGGGCTGGCAGGGGGCAGCACCAGTTTTTCCACCGCGGGCAAGCGTTGGGCTTGGGCGATGGTTTTTTGCACCCAGGCCGGATCGAGCTGCAGCCGATGGGCGGCTTCTTGCGCCCACAGCGCCACTTCGGGGTGTTGGTTCAAGGGGGTGCCGCGTGCCGATGCGGTTTTTTTGCCCAGCGGTGGACGGGCTGCGCGGGCGTTGGTGGGTTTTTTCTTGGCTTTTTTGCCCGCGTGCTGCGCGTGCTTTGGCTGTTTGGCGGGGGTGTCTTGTGCTTGGGCGGGGTTCAGCCATGTCCATGACAAAGCCAGGCCCAGCAGAGCGGCGCAGACGGTGTTCAGATGGCGCGGCGCAAGGCGGCGTGAGGGGTGTGGTGGAAAAATCATGCGCGGCCAGTTTAATCGCCCAAGGATGGTTCAGGCGAAGGTGTGGGCTTGGCGTGATAAGCTGAAAACACGCAAATTGCAGCGATTCAAAAAATTCAACATTTTTGCCAAAGTGTTGAGCATGCAGGAAGACAAACCGTATGGGCGCGACAGGTTATTTCACACACCCCACATGCTGGAAACACGAAATGGGCGCGGGCCATCCGGAGTGCCCGGAGCGGCTCGGGGCCATCGAAGACCGTTTGCTGATCACGGGGCTGGACATGGCTTTGCAGCGCCGTGAGCCTTCTCCTGCGGCGCTGGCCGACATCGAGTTGGCCCATGGGCGCATGCATGTGGCGGCTTTGCGTGGTTTGGGCGATGCCTTGCGTGAGGACATGGCTGCTGGCGGCCCCAGCCACACCGCCCTGGACCCGGACACGCTGATCAACGCGCACACCTGGGAAGCGGCGTTGCTGTCGGCCGGTGCGGCCATTGACGCGACCGACGCCGTTTTGTCGGGCGAACTGGAAAACGCTTTTTGTGCCGTGCGCCCGCCGGGGCACCATGCCTGCCGCGACAAGGCCATGGGTTTTTGCTTTTTCAACAACGTCGCCATTGCCGCCAAATACGCGCTGGAGCGCCATGGCCTGAAAAGGGTGGCGATTGTGGACTTTGACGTGCACCACGGCAACGGCACAGAGAACATCGTGGCGGGGGATGCCCGTATTTTGATGGTGAGTTTTTTCCAGCATCCGTTTTATCCGGAAGGGGGCGCGCAATCGGATGCGGCCAACCTGCTCAACTTGCCCGTTCCGGCCTACACCAGGGGCATGGACATTCGCGAATTGATCGACATGATGTGGTTGCCCCGGCTGGAAGCGCACCGGCCCGAGTTGATTTTCATCAGCGCAGGCTTTGACGCCCACCGCGAAGACGACATGGGCCAGATGGGGCTGGTGGAGCAGGATTACGCCTGGATCACCCAGCGCATCAAGGAGGTGGCGCAGCGCCATGCCAAAGGCCGCATCGTGAGTTGCCTGGAGGGCGGCTACAACCTCAGCGCTTTGGGCCGCAGCGTGGAAGCGCACCTCCGGGTGTTGGCCGACGTTTGAAAGCGGGCGGGTTGGTTCGATCCGGTGGGTTCCGGTTTGGGCACAATCAGGGCATGACCGATGCCACCGCTCCCCTTCCCGAAGATCTGTTGTTGCACACGCGCGATGCGCGGGGTGTGCATCGGCTGACCTTGAACCACCCCGCCAGTTTCAACACCCTGAGTGAAGCCCTGATCACTGCGCTGCAACGCGCCTTGAGCGCCATTGGGCAAGACGGGCAGGCGCGTGTGGTGGTGCTGGCCGCTGCCGGCAAGGCGTTTTGCGCTGGGCACAACCTGAAGGAGATGCGGGCCCAGCCGCAGTTGGCCTACTACCAAACGCTGTTCGCGCAGTGCAGCCGCATGATGCTGGCGATCCAGCATTTGCCGGTGCCCGTGATCGCCCGCGTGCAAGGCCTGGCCACCGCCGCGGGGTGCCAGTTGGTGGCGCAGTGCGATTTGGCCGTGTCGGCCGACAGCGCCAACTTTGGCGTGAACGGCATTGACGTGGGTCTGTTTTGCGCCACACCCAGCGTGCCTTTGGTGCGGAACATGCATGCCAAACAGGCCATGGAAATGCTGCTGACGGGCGGCTTCATTTCGGCGGACGAGGCGTGCCGCCGGGGGCTGGTCAACCGGGTGTGCGCGGCCGCTGAACTGGATGCGCAAGTCGAAGATTTGGTGCAGGCGATTGTGGCCAAACCACGCGAAGCGGTGCGCTTGGGCAAGGCGCTGTTTTACAAACAGCGTGAAATGGGCGTGGAAGCCGCTTACCAATTGGCCGGCCAAACCATGGCCTGCAACATGATGGATGACGTGGCCCAAGAAGGCGTTCAGGCCTTCATCGAAAAAAGGAAACCCACATGGCGAGCCTGAAATTGGCGCACATGGCCGACCCCATGGTCTGGCTCAATTCTTTGGTCAGCGCCGAATCGTTTCTGGTGCTGGCGGCGTTTGCGGCGTGTATTGCATTGGCCTGGCTGTTCGTCTGGAGCGTTCGCCGGGCTTTTGCCGCGCAGGACTTGTCTGTTTTGCTGGGCAAGCGCTTGATTGACGGGGTCTTGTTTCCTGTGGTCTTGCTGGGCTTGACGTTTGCGGCCCGCACGCTGTTGACCACGGACCACCCGGTGGCCTTGTTTGGCATTTTGCTGCCGGTCTGCATGTCGTTGGCCTTGATTCGGTTCGGGGTCAAGGTGTTGCAAGTGGCGTTTGGCGCCGCCCCGTTTGTGCGGGTGCTGGAGCGCACGATTTCCTGGATCGCCTGGCTGGCTGTGGTGTTGTGGGTCACTGGCATTTTGCCGTTGCTTCTGGACGAGCTGGACCAGATTCGCTGGAAGATTGGCGGCGCCATGTTGTCGGTGCGCACGCTGATCGAAGGGGCGCTCACGGCAGGGGCGGTGCTGATCGTCATGCTGTGGATTTCTTCGGCCTTGGAGTCGCGCTTGCTCAAGTCGGCCACGGGAAGTGACTTGTCTTTGCGCATGGTCATCAGCAACACGGTGCGGGCCTTGCTGATGTTTGTCGGTTTGTTGCTGGCTTTGTCAGCGGTGGGCATTGACTTGACGGCCTTGTCGGTGCTGGGTGGTGCGGTGGGCGTGGGCATTGGTTTTGGTTTGCAAAAACTGGCAGCCAACTATGTCAGCGGCTTTGTGATCCTGGCCGAGCGCAGCATGCGCATCGGTGACATGGTCAAGGTGGATAACTTTGAGGGGCGCATCACCGACATCAAGGCCCGCTACACCCTGATCCGTTCGCCCACCGGGCGTGAATCCATTGTGCCCAACGAGATGTTGATCACGCAGCGTGTAGAGAATTTGTCGCTGGCCGATACCAAGGTGGCGCAAAGCACCACGGTGTCGGTGGCGTACAACGCACCGGTGGACGAGGTGATGCAGTTGTTGCAGCAAGCCTGCCAGGCGCAGCCACGGGTGTTGGCCGAGCCGGCCCCTTCGGTGGCTTTGTCGGCGTTTGGTGCCGATGGACTGGAGTTCACCGTGAACTACTGGTTTGACGATCCTGCCAGCGGCCAACTGAACCTCAAGTCGGACGTCAACCTGGCCATCTTGAAAACCTTGCGGGACCATGGCATCGAGATCCCCTTCCCGCAGCGGGTGGTGCACCTGCCGACCAAGTCCTGAGCCTGATTGGGCGGCGCATAAGCATCAATGAATTTGTGCCAATCAATCTGCGCCAATGAAAAAGGCACACCCCAGGGTGTGCCTTTTTTGCAGGGTGCGCTGAACTCAGTCCATCATGGACGGCAACCACAGGCTGAGGCTGGGGAAAGCCAGCAGAATGCCCAGCGTGATGACCAGCACCAAAACCAGTGGCCACACACCACGGAAGATGGTGGTCAGCCCCACCTTGGGCAGCAAGGTGTTGAGCACAAACAGGTTCATGCCCACCGGTGGCGAGATCAGGCCGATTTGAATGACCATCACGATCAACACCCCAAACCAGACGGGGTCAAACCCCAGCTGGACCACGATGGGGAAAAACAAGGGAATGGTCAGCAGCACCATCGTGAGTTCTTCCATCACGGTGCCCAACAAGATGTAAATCAGCATCATGGCGGCCACGATCATGATGGGCGACAAGCCCAGGTGGGTGATCCATTCTTTCAGTTCCATGGGCATGCTGGTGAAGTTCACGAAGTTCGCGAAAATCGTGGCGGCAATCAGCAGGGTGAACAGCATGGCGGTGGTCCGTGCCGATTCAACCAGCACTTCAAACAAGGCTTTCCAGTTCAGTGCGCGGCGCGCCAGCGCAAACAAAAAGGCGCCCATGGCCCCCATGCCAGCACCTTCTGTGGCGGTGAAGAAGCCGCCGTAGATGCCGCCCAGCACAATGACCACCAGCAACAACACGCCCCAGATGCCACGCAGTGCTGCCCAGCGCTGAGCCCAGGTGAATTTTTCGCCAGCGGGGGCGTGTTCGGGGTCGCGTGAGGTCATGATCACCACGGCCACCATCATCAAAATGGCGGTGAGGACGCCGGGAATCACGCCCGCTGCAAACAACTTGCCAATGTGGGTCTCGGTGATGATGCCGTAGATCACCATGATGGTGGACGGCGGAATCATGATGCCCAGTGTGCCGCCCGCTGCGATCACGCCAGTCGACAGGGCGTCGCTGTAGCCGAGCTTTTTCATCGACGGGTAGGCCACCTTGCTCATGGTGGCGGCGGTGGCAATGGACGAGCCGCAGATGGCCCCAAAGCCTGCACACGCCGCAATCGTGGCGTGGGCCAGGCCGCCACGGCGGTGTCCGATGAAGGTGTAGGCCGCATGAAACAGTTCATGGGCCAAGCCTGCACGGGCCACAAAATTGCCCATCAAGATGAACAGCGGAATGACCGACAGGGTGTAGGCAAAGCCGGTTTCATAAACGACTTGTGCCGTGCTGGCGAGTGCGGGTAACCAGCCCCGTGTCAGGCCAATGCCCACCAGGCCGACCAGGCCCATGGAGAAGGCCAAGGGGACACGCAGCAAAGCCAGGCCAAAAATGGCGGCAAATCCAATCAGGGCTTCGATCACAGTGCGCCTCCTTCAGCGTCTTCATGGTCCAGCGGCTGGAACATCATGCTCAGGTGAATCACGCCGGTGAAACCACACAACAGGCCCATGCCATAAATAAAGGGGGCTTTCAGGATTTTCAGTTGGGCGGTGGTCTCGCCACTGGCCACAAAATCACCGCCGGTTTGCCACATGAGCCAAGCCAGGCCCAGCAAGGCCGATGCGCACAGCAAATGCACCAGTGCGCGCTGAATTTTTTTCAGGGCATCCGGCAAGATGGCATCGATCGAGTCAAACACGACATGTTCGCCTCTCTCCGACACCAGCGGCAGTGCGCCAAAAATCACCACCACCATCAAGAGTTCGGTCAGCTCCAAAGAGCCGGGAATGGAGTGGTCCAGCATCTTGCGGCCACTCACGTCCAGAAAAGTCAGAACCATGATGGCAAACAAGGCCAGTCCTGCCAGGAGGCCGCAGGCCGTTTCCAAAAGTTTTTTCAAAATCATTCCTTCATACGAAAAAGCGGTATCCGCCTGTGAGGGCGGATACCGCTGCAGGCTGAGGGTGCTCAGCTTACCCGTTCAAGTGGTGCCGGTCGCTTACTTTTCGAGTTTGGCAATTTCAGCGCGGAACTCGCCCAGCACTTTGGCCGCATTCTTCAAGCCCTTGCCTTCAGCGGCTTTGACCCAAGCCTGTTCCAGCGGAGCGGTTTTGGCTTTGATGTCGGCCACGAATGCGGCATCGGCCTTGGTCACGGCCACCCCGTTGGCTTGCATCAAGCCGAAAGCGCGGCGGTCCACTTTGTCCCAGCCACGCCCAAAAATGCGGGCAGCGGTTTCGCCAGAGATCGCATCCACCGCCTTCTTGTCTTCAGCAGACAGTTTGTCGTATCTCGCCTGGTTCATCAGGAACACAAAGCTGGTGTTGTACAGGCCGCCCGGGAACGTGGTGGCGTGTTTGATGATCTTGTCGATTTTGAACGACTCGGTCGACTCGGCCGGGAACAGTGTGCCGTCCATCACGCCGCTGGAGAGCAGCTCGTAAGAATCGGGCGCAGGCTTCAGGGTCACGTTCATGCCCAGTGCCTTGGACATTTCATTGACCATGCCGCCGCCCACGCGGAACTTCAGGCCGCTGAGATCGGCGGTCTTGGTGATGGCGCGCTTGGTGTTGAACACAATGCCGGGGCCGTGAGAAAACAGGGTCACGACTTTGACGCCTTGGTGTTCGGCTGCAAATTCAGGGTGTTTGCCACTCACACGACTCAGGGCCACCGAAATGGTTTCGGCGCTGTTGCCCAGGAAAGGCAACTCGGTCATTTGCGTCATCACAAAGCGGCCAGGCGTGTAGCCATGCACGGTGTAAGACAGATCGGCCAAACCATTTTTGATGGCATCGTAGGTGCCAGGGGCAGGCGAGACGCCGCGGGGCAAGATGTTGCACTTGATGCGCCCCTTGGTGTTTTCTGTCAGCAGATCACACCATTCTTTTTGCGCCATGCTCGCCGTGTGCGAGGGTGGCAGCCAGCTAGAAACGGTCAAAACCGTTTGGGCCTGGGCCAGGCCAGTCAAGCCTGTCAGTGCCACTGCTGCCATGGAAATCAGGGTTTTTTTCATCAGAAAGCTCCGTCAAATTGGTTGCAAAACATCATTTCATTCGGATTTGGTCTAAACGCCCCACATGCTAACCCTGATTCCCCAACCGGTTGGTCGGTGAATTCCCGGGGGTAGGATATTGAAAAGTCCCGAAGCGCTCGTTGTAAAATACGAACGACCGTGCTTTTTTTGATGTTGCCTGGTTCTTTTCAACATGTTTTGATGCAAAATTGACGTTTACGTCAACGTCAATTGCGTTCCCTCAATGGCGCGTTTCAAAACGTCGCTGGTTTTGAATATCAATGGAGATGATTTCATGAAAATTCTCGTTCCCGTCAAAAGGGTGGTGGACTACAACGTCAAGGTGCGTGTGAAGTCCGATGGTTCGGGCGTTGACATTGCCAACGTCAAGATGAGCATGAACCCGTTTGACGAAATCGCCGTCGAAGAAGCCGTGCGCTTGAAAGAAAAGGGCTTTGCCACGGAAGTGATTGTCGTGTCTTGCGGCGTGACCCAGTGCCAGGAAACCCTGCGCACCGCCATGGCCATTGGCGCTGACCGTGGCATTTTGGTCGAGACCCCCGCTGATCTGGATTTGCAACCCTTGGCCGTGGCCAAGCTGCTCAAGGCCTTGGTGGACAAAGAGCAACCCGGTCTGATCATTCTGGGCAAGCAAGCGATTGACGACGACTGCAACCAGACAGGTCAGATGCTGGCTGCGCTGGCCGACTTGCCGCAAGCTACATTCGCCTCCAAGGTCGAGATCGTGGACGGCAAAGCACAGGTCACGCGCGAGATCGATGGCGGCCTGGAAGTGTTGGCCATCAGCCTGCCTGCGGTGGTGACCACCGACTTGCGCCTGAATGAGCCGCGTTATGTCACGCTGCCCAACATCATGAAGGCCAAGAAAAAGCAGCTCGACATCTTCAAGCCCGAGGACCTGGGTGTCGATGTGGCGCCCCGCATCAAGACCCTCAAAGTGGCTGAACCTGCCAAGCGCAGCGCCGGCATCAAGGTGCCCGATGTGGCCACTTTGGTGGACAAGCTCAAGAACGTGGCCAAGGTCATCTGACCCAGCAAGGAAAACCCATGACTTCTCTCGTTATTGCAGAACACGACAACGCCTCGATCAAAGGCGCCACTTTGAACACCGTGACCGCAGCCGCCGCTTGCGGTGGTGATGTGCATGTGCTCGTCGCAGGCCACAACGCAGCGGCTGCTGCGGCAGCGGCTGCCCAAATCGCGGGCGTCAGCAAGGTCATCCATGCCGACAGCGAAGCGCTGGCGCATGGCTTGGCCGAAAACGTGGCGGCACAAGTGCTGGCCATTGCTGCGAATTACAGCCACCTCCTGTTCCCCGCCACCGCCGCCGGCAAAAACGTGGCCCCCCGCGTGGCCGCCAAGCTGGACGTGGGCCAGATCAGCGATGTGACCCAGATCATTTCTGCGGATACCTTCGAGCGTCCGATTTACGCGGGCAACGCCATGGCTACGGTGCAAAGTACCGACGCCACCAAAGTCATCACCGTTCGTACCACCGGTTTTGACGCCGCAGCCGCAACGGGCGGCAGCGCAGCTGTTGAGACATCAGCCGCACCAGCCGACAGTGGCAAGAGCGCTTTCATGCGCAGCGAAATCGCGAAGAACGACCGCCCTGAACTGACCGCCGCCAAGATCATTGTTTCGGGTGGCCGCGCGTTGGGCAGCTCAGAGAAATTCAACGAAGTGATGACACCGCTGGCCGACAAGCTGGGCGCTGCCATTGGTGCCAGCCGCGCTGCGGTCGATGCCGGTTATGCCGCCAACGACTTGCAAGTGGGCCAGACCGGCAAGATCGTGGCCCCTCAGCTCTACATTGCTGCCGGCATTTCGGGCGCGATCCAGCACTTGGCGGGCATGAAGGATTCCAAGGTGATCGTGGCGATCAACAAGGACCCTGAGGCACCGATCTTCAGCGTGGCTGACTTCGGTCTGGAGGCCGATTTGTTTGCCGCCGTGCCCGAGTTGACGAAGGCACTTTGATCGTTGGCATTGGACACTGGGGATGCGTCCTGTTGAACCAGTGTCTGTATTTTCCGTGCGCAGGAGCCGGATACCGGGACTGGCTCAGAGGCGCTTCGCTTTGCCACATCGCCAGCCCCGGTATCCGGCCCCTGCGCACTGCGTTTTGGATGTCCACAGTCGACTGCACAAAGGGCCTGGGCCTGCGGTGGGGCGATGTGGCAAAGCGAAGCGCCTCTGAGCCCCGCCGCAGGCCCAGGCCCTTTGCCCTGAACTGACTTGTTTCAAACCACCGACCTGATTTCACGGAGACAAACCATGAGCTACACCGCACCTTTGAAGGACATGCTTTTCAACATCGAGCATCTGGCCCGCATCGACCAAATTGCACAGATTCCTGGTTTTGAAGATGCCGGTCTGGAAACCGCGCAAGCGGTGTTGGAGGAATGCGGCAAGCTCAACCGCGATGTGATCTCTCCGCTCAACTGGGAAGGCGACAAGAACCCCTCGTTCCACAACGGCAGTGGGGTGACGACCACACCCGGCTTCAAGGAAGCCTACAAACAATTCACCGAAGGCGGCTGGCAGAGTCTGCAACACCCGGCAGATTTTGGCGGCCAGGGCCTGCCCAAAACCATCGGTGCGGCTTGCGGCGAAATGCTCAACTCGGCCAACATGAGCTTTGCGCTGTGCCCCATGCTGACCGATGGTGCCATTGAAGCGCTGCTGACAGCGGGTTCTGACGAACTGAAAGCCACCTACCTGGAAAAACTGATCTCCGGCGAGTGGACCGGCACCATGAACCTGACCGAGCCGCAAGCGGGCTCGGACCTGGCCGCGGTGCGCACGCGTGCCGAGCCACAGCCCGACGGCACGTTCAAAATTTTCGGCACCAAGATCTTTATCACCTATGGTGAGCACGACATGGCCGACAACATCATTCACCTGGTGTTGGCCCGCGTGCAAGGTGCGCCCGAAGGCGTGAAGGGCATCAGCCTGTTTGTGGTGCCCAAGTTCATGGTCCAGGCCGATGGCGCTGTGGGTGAACGCAATGACGTGCATTGCGTCAGCATTGAACACAAGATGGGCATCAAGGCCAGCCCGACGGCTGTGCTGCAGTTTGGTGACCACGGTGGCGCGACCGGTTTCCTGGTGGGCCAGGAAAACCGCGGCCTCGAATACATGTTCATCATGATGAACGCCGCCCGCTATGCCGTGGGCGTGCAGGGCATCGCGATTGCCGAGCGTTCTTACCAGCACGCCGTCCAGTACGCCCGTGACCGTGTGCAAAGCCGCCCGGTGGATGGCAGTTTGCCGGCTGCAGGCCCCATCATTCACCACCCGGATGTGCGCCGCATGCTGATGACCATGCGTGCCTACACAGAAGGCTGCCGCGCCATGGCGTCGACCGCTGCGGCCGCGTACGACGCCTCGCACCACCACCCGGATGCCGAAGTGCGCAAGCAAAACCAGGCCTTCTACGAATTCATGGTGCCGCTGGTCAAGGGCTACAGCACCGAGATGAGCCTGGAGGTCACCAGTTTGGGCGTGCAGGTGCACGGCGGCATGGGCTTCATCGAAGAAACCGGGGCCGCGCAGTATTACCGTGACGCCAAGATCCTGACGATTTACGAAGGCACGACAGCGATCCAGGCCAATGACCTGGTGGGACGCAAGACCGCCCGCGATGGCGGTCAGACCGCCAAGGCGCTGGCAGCTCAAGTGGCACAGACCGAGTCTGAATTGCTGGCTTGCGGTCAGGCCGATGCACGGGTCGTGGCCCAGCGCCTCAAAGCCGCCCGCGAAGCCTTTTTGGACGTGGTGGACTTCGTGGCGGGCAATACCAAGGCCCACCCCAACGATGTCTTTGCAGGCAGCGTGCCTTACCTCATGCTGGCGGGCAACCTGATGGCGGGCTGGCAAATGGGCCGGGCCATGCTGGTGGCGCTCACACCTGAAGCCCAGGCGCAAGATGCGGCCTTCATGGCCGCCAAAGTGACCACGGCACGTTTTTATGCCGACCACATTTTGTGCAAGGCGCCGGGCCTGCGCGACAGCATCGTGGAAGGTGCCGCCAGCGTGACTGCGATGGCGCTCGACGCTTTTTGAGTTTGTTGGCTTCTACACCTTCTGCCCATTTTTTGAGGAATATCCATGTCAAAGCTGCCTTCCGTGTTGGCCAACTTGCCTTTTCCCGTCATCGCATCGCCCTTGTTCATCATCAGCAACCCCCAGTTGGTGATTGAGCAATGCAAGGCCGGCATCGTTGGCTCCATGCCTGCGCTCAATGCGCGCCCAGCGGCCCAACTGGAGGATTGGCTGGCCGAGATCACGGAAACCCTGGCCGCCTACAACCTGGCCCACCCTGACCAGCCTGCTGCACCGTTTGCGATCAACCAAATCGTGCACAAGAGCAATGACCGGCTGGAGCACGACATGGCCTTGTGCGTGAAGTACAAGGTGCCGATCATCATCACCTCGCTCGGTGCCCGTGAAGAAATCAACCAGGCCGCGCACAGCTATGGCGGGGTGGTGATGCACGACATCATCAACAACAAATTTGCCCGCAAGGCGATTGAAAAGGGCGCAGATGGTCTGATCGCGGTGGCGGCCGGGGCGGGTGGCCATGCGGGGGTGAAAAGTCCCTTCGCCCTGATTCAGGAAATCCGCCAGTGGTTTGATGGCCCCGTGGCTTTGTCGGGTTCCATTGCTTCTGGCGATGCCATTTTGGCCGCCCAGGCCATGGGTGCCGACTTTGCCTACATTGGCTCAGCTTTCATCGCCACGCACGAAGCACGCGCGGCCGAAGACTACAAGCAAGCCATTGTGGACAGCGACTCTGATGACATCGTGTACAGCAACCTGTTCACCGGTGTGCATGGCAACTACCTGGCCCCATCCATCCGGGCCGCAGGTCTGGACCCGGACCACCTGCCCGAGTCCGATCCAAGCAAGATGAACTTCGGTGGCGACGCTAAAAAAGCCTGGAAAGACATCTGGGGTTGTGGCCAGGGCATTGGGGCCATCACCGCGGTGGTCAGCACCGCCGAGCGTGTTGCCCAACTCAAGCGCGAATACCAGGCCGCGCGTGCGCGTTTGGCCCTTTGAAAGACGGGACAGTCCGCTGACCCCCGATTTGCCGACCCTCCAGCAGCGCCCTTCGGGGCGCTCTTTTTTGATTGATCTGATCAAGGCCGCAGGCTGCTTGCTGATCGTGCTGCACCACATGGCGTTTTATGGGCCCATGTCGGATGTGGTGGCGTTGGCCTGGCCTGCGTTGCTGGAATGGCTGTACGACCATGGGCGTCTGGCGGTGCAGTTTTTTTTGGTTTGTGCGGGTTTTCTGACGGCGGGCAGTCTGGCGCGTTTTGAGGGGCTGGATGGGGCACAAGCGCTGAAACTGGCATGGCAGCGTTATCTGCGTTTGGCCATTCCCTTGCTGGCTGCGCTCAGCTTCACCGTGCTGGTCACTGAATGGTTGCGTCCCGACTTTGACCATGCCAGCCTCTCGGCCACACCTGACTGGGGCCAGGCGCTGGCGCACATGGTGCTGCTGCAGCATGTGCTGGACATGGACGCCTTGTCGGCGGGCATTTGGTATGTGGCGATCGATTTCCAGTTGTATGCCATGACCTTGCTCAGCCTGGTGGTGGTCAAGGCCTGCCGTTCTGCACAGGCGGTGCATTCGACGCAGACTTTGCGCTGGGGGCTGTGGTTGGGGCTGACCTGTGCCTCCTTGTGGTGGTGGAACCTGGACGCCCGGCTGGAAAACCATGGCGTGTATTTTTTTGGTTCGTATGGCCTGGGTTTGCTGGCCTGGGAAGCCCGCCGGCGTGCGGCTTCAGGCCAGCCCAACGCAGACTTTCAGCGCTGGACCGTTTTTGTTTTGCTGCTGGTTTTGGGCGCTGTGGCCTGGTGGCTGGGGCCACGTTGGCGCATTGTCACGGCCTGGAGTGTGGCCTGCTTATTGGTCTGGGCACCTGCGGACTGGTTCCAAGCCGGGACGCCGCGCACAGCGCCGTGGCAACGGGGTGTGCAGTGGCTGTCCACCGTGTCGTATTCGGTGTTCTTGATCCATTACGGGGTCGGTCTGGTGGTCAACGCACGGGTCGTCAGCGCATGGCCAGATGCATTGTGGGCCAACACTTTGGGCATGCTGGCGGCACTGGTGCTGTCCGTGCTGTGTGGTGCCTTGCTCTACCGTTGGGTGGAGCGCCAGCCACCGACGATATGGCGGTGGTGGCTTTGGGCGGGGGTGTTCAAGGCCAGTGTGGCACTGGCCATGCTCATGAACCCGGGCGCTTGAAGCCCGCTCTGTCTGTCCGAAGTCAGCCGAGCGAAGCCGCGCGCACTTTCTCGGTGATATAGGCCAGGGCTTCTTCCACCTGGTCGATCAGGATCAGGCAAAGATCGCCCGGTGACAGACGCGACAGCGCCATGTCGATGGCGTTGAATTCACCCTGGATGTCCTGCACATGGGTGGTGCGGGCAGCGCCCTGCAAACCTTCACGCAACAGTTGAATGACTTCACCGTCGGCACGGCCACGCTGGCACGCATCCTGGTAAAGCAGCACCTCATCAAAGGCCTGGCCCAGAATTTTGGTCTGGTCACGGATGTCCTGGTCACGCCGGTCCCCCGCGCCACTGATCACCACCATGCGCTTGTGCGCCTGCATGTTGTCAACGGCCTGCACCAAGGCCTGAATGGCATCCGGGTTGTGGCCATAGTCGGCGATCAAGGTGGCACCACGGTAGTCAAACACGTTGAACCGGCCAGGCACGCCCTGGATGTCGCTGATGAAGGTGGCCAAGCCCTGGGCGATCGCCTCCCACGGCACCCCCACGGCCCATGCGGCACCGATGGCGGCCATGACGTTTTCGGTCTGGAAACCGATTTGTCCTTGCCGGGTGAGTGGGACCTGGGCCAAAGGAATGCGGACCACCTGCTTGCCCTTTTGCGCCACGATTTGACCGTCTTCGGTGAAGACCACTCGTTTGCCCTGGGCACGGTGCGTGGCCAGCACGGGTTGGTTCGCGTCGAGCGCAAAAAAGGTCACATCGCCGGGGCAGTGCGGTGCCATGGAGGCCACCGCAGGGTCTGCGGCATTGAGCACGGCCATGCCGTTGTGCTCGACGTTGAGGACGATCACGCGCTTGAGGACGGAGAGGTCTTCCAGCGTGGTGATGTAGTTCAGGCCCAGGTGATCGCCTCCGCCCATGTTGGTGACGATGGCCACGTTGCAGCGGTCAAAGGCCAGGCCTTCGCGCAGCAGACCCCCTCGGGCGGTTTCGAACACGGCGGCATCCACCTCGGGGTGCATCAGCACGTTGCGTGCGCTGCGCGGGCCGCTGCAATCGCCCGAATCGGTCTGGCGGCCATTGACATACACGCCATCGGTGTTGGTCATGCCCACGCGCAGTCCTTGCGCTTTGAGCAAGTGGGCGGTCAGGCGCACGGTCGTGGTTTTGCCGTTGGTGCCGGTGACCGCAATCACCGGAATGCGGCCGGTCGCGCCGTTCGGGAACATTTGGTCGATCACGGCGTTGCCCACATCGCGGCCCTTGCCGTAAGACGGGCTGATGTGCATGCGCAAGCCTGGGGCGGCATTGACTTCGACAATGCCGCCATTTTGTTCTTCCAGGGGACGCAAAACGGATTCGCAAACCACATCGACACCGCAAATGTCCAGGCCCACCATCTGGGCGGCTTCGATCACCCTGGCGGCCACTTCGGGATGGACGTCGTCGGTCACATCGGTGGCGCTGCCGCCTGTGGAGAGGTTGGCGTTGTTGCGCAGAATGACGCGGCGGCCTTTTTCGGGCACCGATTCTGGCTCCAGGTCCTGGGCGTGCAAGCGGCCAATCGCAATGTCGTCAAATCGGATTTTGGTCAGCGAGGTGGAATGGCCCGTGCCGCGGCGGGGGTCGGCATTCACCAGGTCCACCAGTTGGCGCACCGTGTGCTTGCCGTCGCCCACCACCAAGGGGGGCTCACGGCGTGCAGCCGCGATCAGTTTGTTGCCCACCACCAGCAGGCGGTAATCATGGCCTGGCAAAAATTTCTCGACCATCACGGTGCCATAACGCTCTGCCGTGGCATAGGCGTTGTCAAAGGCCGTGCGTTCGCTGATGTTGACCGTGACGCCTTTGCCCTGGTTGCCGTCTTGCGGTTTCACCACAACGGGCAAACCCACCTCCTGGGCAATGGCCCAGGCTTCATCGGGGGTTTGTGCCGGGCGGCCCAAGGGCACGGGCACACCGGCCGCGTGCAGCAGTTTCTTGGTCAGGTCCTTGTCCTGGGCAATCGATTCGGCGATCGCGCTGGTGGTGTCGATTTCTGCGGCCTGGATGCGCCGCTGTTGCGAGCCCCAGCCAAACTGCACCAGACTGCCGTCGGTCAAGCGCCGAAATGGAACGCCCCGGGCAACCGCCGCGTCCACGATCGCACCGGTGGAAGGGCCCAAGCGGACATCTTCATCGAGTTCATGCAATTGCGCCAAAGCGTTTTCGAGGTCGAAACCACGGTTTTGCGCGGCGGCCTGGCAAAGTTGTTCGGCCAGTGCCAGTGCGAGTCGACCCACCGCTTCTTCTGAGTACTGGACCACGACCTGGTACACGCCGGCCTCTTCGGTGGCCGTTGTGCGGCTGAAGGTGACGGGGCAGCCCGCTTGGGCTTGCAGGGCCAGCGTGACTTTTTCCAGGGCATGGGCCATGGACGGGGCCTGGCCCGAGCGGCTGCCCTCGATGGGGCCGACTTCGGGAAAGATGCGCCGCAGGCGCTGCTCAATGGGGTGGTTGGCTGCCAGGCTGCGTTCGGCCTCGGGACAGGTCACGATGGCTTCGATGGCCGTGTGACGGCTCCACAAATTGGGGCCGCGCAGTGCGCGAATTCTTGACACTTCCATGAACCAGGATTCCTGTGATGCGGTAAGGCCGAGGGGCTCGTCGGGTGTTAATGGGAGGCGTTCTGGCCGAAACTTTTGACGCCAGCGCGGATCAAGTCGGTGCTGATGTCCAAAGCCCACGCCACGCTGGCTGCGACCAGCATGTCATCGGTGTTGAGCTTGCCGTTTTGCAGCAGGCGTGACACGGCAGGGCGTTTGGTGGACAGCACGTGGGACTCGTGTTGGCCTTCGCGCAACACCAGTTGTCCGTCACGCCAGAAGGCCACACGGCCTCCCTCGGCCAGGTGGGTCACCAGGCGAGGGGTGTTTTCGTCATCGGCGTAAAAGACCACACGGCCATCGCAATGGCGGGCCAAGTCGGCCACTTGCGGGTCGGTGGCATTGAGCACCGCCGTGCCATCGGGCAACACCACGTCGATTTGTGTGCGCACGTAGCTGGGCATTTTGTCGTCGCTGCCGGCGTACAAGTCGTCCAGGCCTTGTGCCGTGGGCATGCGCGTGACCACGCCGACATGGCAGCGGTCATACGGCAGGCCTTCGGTGAGCAATTGGCGGACGTTGCTCTCAAATACCGCGGTTTGAACCGAACGGTTGATCAACAGGCGTTGGGCATTTTCCCAGTCCATGCCGTTCTGGTTTTGCAACGGACGCTGGTTCATGAACAAACCATGGGCGCAGGCCAGACCGGTGTAAAGACCTTTGAGATGCAGCAACCAGGCCACCAGCTGCGCCGGGCGTGTCGTGTCGCCATCCCCCATGAAACCGACCACCGGAATCCGGCCGCTGTCTGCGGGCTTGAACAAATGGTTGGTGATCGCTTGTCCGACAGGGCGGGGCTGACCCACGGCGGGCTTCAGGTGCATGAGCAAGCCGGGGCCTGCGTTGACCTCGACAATGGCACCCCCTTGCGCGGCCAGAGGCTGCGAGATGTCTTGCGCCACCAGATCCACGCCTGCGATGTCCAGTCCGACCACGCGCGCGGCCAGCACGGCTTGCGCGGCCACCTCGGGATGCACCGAATCGGTCACGTCCAGGGCCATGTTGCCGGTGCGCATGATCAGCACGGATCGGCCCGCTTCTGGCACGCTGTCGGCCGTCAGGCCCTGGCGTTTGAGTTCCAGCACCGAGGTGGTGTGTTCGTCCAGACGGATGGTGTCCAGGGGAAAGTCTTCTTCTTCGCCGCGGCGGGGATCGGAGTTGATCTGAAGCTCGATCAGCTCCGTTACGCTGTGCACGCCATCGCCCACCACGCTGGCGGTTTCGCCTTTGTTGGCGGCGGCAACGTGGTCACCCACCACCAGCAGGCGGTGTTCTTCACCCCGGATGAAGCGTTCCACCAGCACCTCACTGCCTTCGGCCAGGGCAAGGTCATAAGCGGCGGCGATGTCTTCTTGGGTTGACAGCTCCAGGGAGACGCCGCGGGCATGGTTGCCATCGGTGGGCTTGACGCACACCGGCAAGCCAATGTCTTGTGCGGCTTCCCAGGCCGCAGCCGGGCTGTCCACGATTTGACCTTGCGGCACGGGCACGCCGCACATGCTGAGCAGTTGTTTGGTCAGGTCTTTGTCTTTGGAGATGCCTTCGGCAATGGCGCTGGTGCGGTCGGTCTCGGCCGTCCAGATGCGGCGTTGCTGCGCGCCATGGCCCAGTTGCACCAGGTTGCCGTCGTTCAGGCGAATGGCCGGGATGCCGCGTTCGCTGGCCGCGTCCACAATGCTGGCGGTGCTGGGGCCGATGCACAGGCTGTCCACCATTTGCTTGAGGCGGTTGACTTCGGCCTTGACGTCAAAAGGACGGTCGTCCATGGCCGCCAGGATGAGGTCGCGTGCGGTTTCCAGGGCACTGCGGCTGACCGCTTCGTGGCGGGTGCGGATCACGACTTTGTACACACCGCGTGGGCCTGCTTCTCGGGCTTTGCCAAAGCCCGTTTGCATGCCGGCCCGGGTTTGCAGTTCCAGCGCGACGTGCTCCAGCACGTGGCCTGTCCAGGTGCCTTCTTCCAGGCGTTGCAAGAAACCACCGCGTTCGCCCACGCTGCAGCGGTGTTCGATCAGGCCCGGCAGCCAGGCGGTCAGGCGTTGCGTGAAACCGGGCAGGGTGTTGGAGGGGAAGTCTTCCAGTGCACCAATGTCGATCAGGGCTTCCATCACAGGACGGTAGGTCCAGATGTTGGGACCGCGCAAATGGGTCATGCGCAGAAATTGGATGTTTTTGGCGTTCATGAATGAAAGGGGCGGCGATACAATGGCCGGCCCGTCATGGCGTTGGTGGATGGCTCTGGATTCAAAAAATACATGGTCATGCATGCGCAGTCGTGGCCGACATCATTGGTTGTTTTTTGTCTCGTCGGCCGCAGTGGCTGTTCGAGTCGCTTCCGGTTCATCCTTCATGACATCAACTTCTTCTTTGGCTCTTGCATCCCGTCAGGTCATTCCCGACGCTTGGCAGGCCGAAGGCCATTCTTGTTTGCACCCTCAAGAAAACGCAACAGCCTGGCTGGAGGTTGACCTGGACGGCAGTTTGCGATTCGCCAAAAGTGCCATCATTTTGACCGATCAGCGGGTCTTATCCAGGCTGGAGAGTGAAAAAAACTGGTCCAGCTGGGCTTTGCAGCCCGGTTTGTCGCTGAAACTCACGGACCATGCGGGTGTGGGGTGCCTGGCCTTGACCAGCGCCGAGGGTCAATTGGCGGTTTGGCGCTTCACTTTGGGCTTGCAAGCGGCGGTGGCCCGCTGGGTGGCCCAGTTTGAAAGTCAATTGGCGCATGCGCAAAGTCCTTCCCTTGGGCGTCCTTTGCAAGCCGTGCTGTCGGGCTCGGTGTGCCCGGTCTGCCAGACCGTCATGGACGACGAAGACGAAGAGTGCCCCAGCTGTGGCCGGGAAGACCTGGCACCACCGTCCACCTGGACGCTGTTCAAGCTTTGGCGCTTTGCACGGCCTTATCAGCGTTCTTTGCTGGCGGGCTTTTTGCTCACATTGGCCGCAACGGCGGCGACTTTGGTGCCGCCTTACCTGACCATGCCGTTGATGGACGACATCTTGATTCCGTACCAGAACGGCAAAGAGATCGACCCCACGTTGGTGTCGATGTACTTGTTGGGCTTGCTGGCTTCCGCTTTGCTGGCCTGGGGCCTGGGCTGGGCCAAGACCTACATCCTGGCCCTGGTGTCCGAGCGCATTGGGGCCGATTTGCGCACCAACACCTATGAGCACTTGCTCAAACTCTCGCTGGAATATTTTGGCGGGCGGCGCACCGGTGACCTGATCGCCCGCATCGGCAGCGAGACCGATCGCATCAACGTGTTCTTGTCGCTGCACCTGCTGGACTTTGCCACCGACGTGTTGATGATCCTGATGACCGCCGTCATTTTGTTCACCATCAACCCCACTTTGGCGCTGGTCACCTTGTTGCCCTTGCCGTTCATTGCCTGGTTGATCCATGTGGTGCGAGAAAAACTGCGCACCGGCTTTGAAAAGATCGACCGCGTTTGGGCCGAAGTGACCAATGTGCTCGCCGACACCATTCCCGGCATTCGGGTGGTCAAGGCGTTTGCCCAGGAAGACCGTGAAGCCCAGCGTTTCAAGGATGCGAACAAACACAACCTGCAGGTCAACGACCGCCTGAACCGCGTGTGGTCCTTGTTCTCGCCCACGGTGACCTTGATGACCGAGATCGGCTTGCTGGTGGTCTGGGGCTTTGGCATCTGGCTGGTCTCGGACGACCAGATCACCGTGGGGGTCTTGACCGCTTTTCTGGCGTACATCGGGCGCTTTTACAGCCGCCTGGATTCGATGAGCCGAATCGTCTCGAACACACAAAAGGCGGCTTCGGGGGCCAAGCGCATTTTTGACATCCTGGACCATGTCTCCAGCGTGCCCGAGCCCGTGCAGCCTGTGGCCTTGCCGGAACAAGTGCAAGGGCGCATCACGGTGCGCGACGCAGGTTTCCGTTATGGCAACCGTGCCGTGATTCGCCAGCTCAACCTCGACATCCAGCCCGGTCAGATGATTGGCCTGGTCGGCCACAGCGGATCGGGCAAGAGCACCTTGGTCAATTTGATTTGCCGCTTTTATGACCTGAGCGAAGGCGCTATTGAACTGGACGGGACCGACATCCGCCAGTTGAAAGTGGCCGACTACCGCCGTCAAATCGGCCTGGTGTTGCAAGAGCCGTTCTTGTTCTTTGGCACGATCGCCGACAACATTGCTTACGGCAAACCCGAAGCGAGCCGCGAGGAGATCGTGGCGGCGGCCCGTGCCGCCCATGCCCACGAATTCATCTTGCGCATGCCGCAGGGCTATGACTCGCTGGTGGGTGAGCGTGGCCAGGGTCTGTCGGGCGGAGAGCGCCAGCGCATCTCGATTGCGCGGGCCTTGCTCATCAACCCGCGCATCTTGATTCTGGACGAAGCCACTTCGGCGGTGGACACCGAAACCGAGAAAGAGATCCAACGCGCGCTGGACAACCTGGTGCGCGGGCGCACCACGATCGCGATTGCGCACCGCCTGTCCACCCTGCGCAAGGCCGACCGCCTGGTGGTGATGGACAAAGGGGTGGTGGTGGAAGAGGGCACGCACGATGCGCTGATTGAGGCCCAAGGCGCGTATTGGCGTCTTTATGAAGCCCAGCAACGTCAGGCCGAAACCGAAGCGGTCTTGGGCGGCAGCCTCGGCGATTCAACACAAAAGGTGAGCGCATGAGCCCGTTTGACTTGCACCGTGATGCCTTTGGCCGTTGGGAGCTGGAGATGCCCGATGGCACGCGCCATGTCCCGGTCACGACCTTGCGCGCCTATCCCGTGTCGGCCCCGGATTCGGGGGTGGCGGTGATGGATGCCGATGGCCACGAAATCGTCTGGATCGATGAATGGGCCCAGCTGGATGAGCCCCTGCGTGCGCGGGTGGAGCAAGCCTTGAACGAGCGCGAGTTCTTGCCCGAGATCCTTCAGCTGACCGAGGTCAGCAGCTTTGCCACGCCCTGCACCTGGTCGGTGCGCACCGATCGGGGGGCCACGCAGTTCCTGCTCAAAGGTGAAGAGGACATTCGGCGCCTGACGGGCACGGTGTTGCTCATCAACGATGCCAATGGCGTTCAGTTCATGATCCGCGACCTCGCGACCATGGACAAACACTCGCGCAAGCTGCTGGACCGCTTCCTTTGACGCGCGCTTGTGGGGGGCCGTCGAGCCCTGTGGGGGCGCGCCCCTGCGCGCGAAGGCGCCTTGCATTATTCGGTGTGTCGCCAGGCTGCATAGAAAATTAAAGCGGCCAGACCGAACCGTGTTCGGGCACCATGGCCCGCCATTTGATTTCGTGTTCGATGCGCTGGCGCAGCATGTCCGAGCCTTCGCGCTCGCCGTGCACCACGAACACCTGACCGGGTGCGCTGGGCATCTTGTGCAGCCAACTCAGCAACTGGTTGGCATCGGCATGCGCAGACGCCGATGCGATTTGTGCCACCTCGGCCCGCACCACCACCTCTTGCGCGTGGATGCGCACGGTCGTTTGACCGCTGACCAATGCCGCACCACGGGTGCCCGGGGCCTGGTAGCCGGTCAGGATGACCATGTTGCGGTGATCACCCGCGTACTGCGCCAGGTGGTGCAACACGCGCCCACCGGTGGCCATGCCACTGGCCGCCAGAATCACCATGGGGCCGTGTCGCCGCGCCAGTGACTTGGACTGCTCGGGCGTTTCCAGCATCGTGGCCACGCGGTCCATCTGGTGCACTTCCTGATCGCTCAGGCGGTGCTCGCCGGGGTGGCGTTCAAACAAAGCGGTGGTGTGGATGGCCATCGGGCTGTCCAGAAAAATCGGCAGACTGCGCGGAATTTCGCCAGCCGCCTTGAGCTGCGCAATGGTGTGCAGCACCGCCTGCGCCCGCCCGACCGCAAACACCGGCACCACGGCCACACCGCCACGGGCGGCCAGCTTGTGCAGCAGGGGCCCCAGTTCTTCAAACATTTTTTCTCTGGGATGCAGGCGGTCACCGTAAGTGGATTCGATCAACACCGTGTCGGCTTGCGGAGGCGGCTCGGGTGGGTGCATCAACGGGTCGTCAGGGCGGCCCAGATCGCCTGAAAACAAGATGCGTCGCCCCGCCACGTCGAGCAGCAAACTGGCCGCACCCAAAATGTGACCCGCAGGCTGAAAGCGGGCTTTCCAGCCGTGAATGGGCTCGAACCACTGGCCCTGCTTTTCGGCATGCAACTGCTTCAGGCTGAGGAGGGCGTCTTGCTTGGTGTACAGCGGCAGGGCCGGGGCGTGTTTGGAGAAACCGTGTCGGTTGGCAAAAAAGGCGTCTTCTTCCTGGATGTGCCCGCTGTCAGGCAGCAAGATGGCGGCCAGATCGCAGGTGGCCGAGGTGGCATGCACCCGGCCCCGAAAGCCGTTTTTGACCAGCAAGGGCAGGTAGCCGCTGTGGTCCAGGTGCGCATGGGTCAAGGCCACCGCATCGATGTGCGCGGGGTTGACCGGCAGGGGTGTCCAGTTGCGCAAGCGCAGCTGTTTGTAGCCCTGAAACAACCCGCAATCGACCAACAGCCTTTTTTGGTTGTGCTCGATCAGGTACTTGGAACCCGTGACGGTGTCGGCCCCGCCGAGGAAGGTGATGGTGGCGCTCATGACTTGCATGCTGCCCCCAAAACAAAAAGGCTGCTTGACGCAAGTCAAACAGCCCTTGGATCGGATTGTTTTGCATGTCAGGGCTGAAGCCGCCGACCTGCGGGTTTTTTGTAGGTCGGACCTTCAGGTCCGACGTTGCAGGGTACGGCGCGAGCCTGTGCCCGAGCGTCAGCCGCCGAAAAAGCCCTTCAGCTTGTCCGTCCAGCTCTCGCCTGAAGGCTGGTGTTTGCCGCCGCCCTTGGTCAGTGAATCGTCAAACTCCTTGAGCAGCTTGCGCTGGTGTTCGGTGAGTTTGACCGGCGTCTCGACGGTGATGTGGCAATACAGATCGCCGGGGTAGCTGCCGCGCACGCCCTTGATGCCCTTGCCGCGCAAGCGGAACTGTTTGCCCGTTTGGGTGCCTTCGGGGATGTCAATGGCCGCTTTGCCGCCCAGGGTGGGCACATCGATTTCGCCGCCCAAGGCCGCTTTGGTGAAGCTGATCGGCACCGCGCAATGCAGGTCATCGCCATCGCGTTCAAAAATCGAATGTTTCTTGAGTCGGATTTCGATGAACAGATCGCCCGGTGGGCCACCGTTGGTGCCTGGTTCGCCATTGCCGGCGCTGCGGATGCGCATGCCGTCGTCGATACCGGCCGGAATTTTGACTTCCAGCGTCTTTTGCTTCTTGACCTTGCCTTGTCCGTGGCAGGTGCCGCAGGGGTCGGGGATGATCTTGCCGGTGCCACGGCAATTGGGGCAAGTTTGCTGCACACTGAAAAAGCCCTGGCGCATCTGCACCTGGCCCTGGCCCTGGCAGGTGGCACAGGTCTTGGCGCTGGTGCCGGGTTTGGCGCCGCTGCCATTGCAGGTGTCGCACGCGTCCCAGCTGGGGATGCGCAGTTGCGAGTCTTTGCCATGGGCCGCTTCTTCCAGGGTGATTTCCATCGCGTAGCTCAGGTCGGCACCACGGAACACTTGCCGTCCGCCACCGCCGCCGCGACCGCCACGGCCCTGGCCGCCGAAGATGTCACCAAAGATGTCGCCGAACGCATCACCAAAACCACCAAAGCCTTCGGCACCGCCGCGCATATTGGGGTCGACACCAGCGTGGCCATGCTGGTCGTAGGCGGCGCGTTTTTGCGCGTCCGACAGCATTTCGTAGGCCTCTTTGACCTCTTTGAATTTGGCCTCGGCTTCTTTGGCCTTGGCGTCTTCGCCCTGGTTGCGGTCAGGGTGGTACTTCATCGCCAGTTTGCGATAAGCCTTTTTGATGTCTTCGTCTGAGGCGTTTTTGGCAACGCCCAGCACTTCGTAAAAATCTCGTTTGGCCATGGGGCAATCCAACCGTTAGAACAAGAACGCCGCGAAGGCGATTCAGTCACCTGAATCAGCTTGCGCGGCGGGACTGCGGGAAACCCGCAGAGGGTGGGGTGTTAGCCCTTTTTGACTTCCTTGACTTCTGCGTCCACCACGTTGTCGTCCTGTGGCTTGGCTTCGTCAGCACCGGCGGCGGCGCCTGCACCCGCAGCGGCTTGCTGCGCTTGCATCTCGGCATACACCTTTTCGCCCAGCTTCTGGCTGGCGGTCATCAGGGCTTCGGTTTTGGCTTCGATGGCGTCTTTGTCTTCGCCCTTCAAAGCTTCTTCCAGTGTCTTGGCCGCTGCTTCGATGGCTTCTTTTTCAGACGCTTCGATCTTGTCGCCGTGCTCGGTCAGGCTCTTCTTGACGCTGTGCACAGCGGCTTCGCCGGCGTTGCGGGCTTGCACCAGTTCGAGCTTTTTCTTGTCTTCTTCGGCGTTCAACTCGGCGTCTTTCACCATTTGTTGAATTTCGGCTTCGGACAGACCCGAGTTGGCCTTGATCGTGATCTTGTTCTCTTTGCCTGTGCCTTTGTCTTTGGCGCCGACGTGCAAGATGCCGTTGGCGTCGATGTCAAAGGACACTTCAATTTGCGGCGTGCCGCGTGAGGCTGGCGGGATGCCTTCGAGGTTGAATTCACCCAGCAACTTGTTGCCCGAAGCGATGTCGCGCTCACCCTGGAACACCTTGATGGTCACGGCGGGTTGGTTGTCTTCCGCGGTCGAGAATGTCTGTGCAAACTTGGTCGGGATGGTGGTGTTCTTGGTGATCATTTTGGTCATCACACCGCCCATGGTTTCGATGCCCAAAGACAGAGGCGTCACGTCGAGCAGCAGCACGTCGGTGCGGTCGCCGGACAAGACCTGGCCCTGGATCGCAGCGCCCACGGCCACGGCTTCGTCGGGGTTCACGTCCTTGCGTGGCTCTTTGCCGAAGAACTCTTTGACTTTCTCTTGCACCTTGGGCATGCGGGACATGCCGCCGACCAAGATGATGTCGTCGATGTCACCGACCGCCACGCCCGCGTCCTTGATGGCCATGCGGCAAGGGGCGATGGTGCGCTCGATCAGCTCTTCCACCAGCTGCTCCAGCTTGGCGCGGGTCAGCTTAATGTTCAGGTGCTTGGGGCCGGTCGCGTCTGCCGTGATGTAGGGCAGGTTGACATCGGTCGCGGCCGAGCTGGACAGCTCGATCTTGGCTTTTTCAGCGGCTTCTTTCAGGCGCTGCAGGGCCAACACGTCTTTGGCCAGATCGACACCGGATTCCTTCTTGAACTCGGTGATGATGAAGTCGATGATGCGCTGGTCGAAGTCTTCGCCACCCAGGAAGGTGTCACCGTTGGTGGACAACACTTCGAATTGCTTTTCGCCATCGACATCGGCGATTTCGATGATGGACACGTCGAACGTGCCGCCACCCAGGTCATACACGGCGATCTTGCGGTCGCCCTTTTCGGTCTTGTCCAGGCCGAAAGCCAAGGCTGCAGCGGTGGGTTCGTTGATGATGCGCTTGACGTCCAGACCGGCAATGCGGCCTGCATCTTTGGTGGCTTGGCGCTGTGCGTCGTTGAAGTAAGCGGGCACCGTGATGACGGCTTCGGTGACTTCTTCGCCGAGGTAGTCTTCGGCGGTTTTCTTCATCTTGCGCAGGATTTCAGCGCTGATTTGCGGTGGCGCCAATTTGTTGCCGCGCACTTCCACCCAGGCGTCGCCGTTGTCGGCTTTGGCAATGGTGTAAGGCATCAGGTCGATGTCTTTTTGAACTTCTTTTTCCGCGAACTTGCGACCGATCAAACGCTTCACGGCGTAGAGCGTGTTGCGTGGGTTGGTCACGGCCTGGCGCTTGGCGGATGCGCCGACCAGGATTTCGCCGTCTTCTTGGTAGGCAATGATCGACGGGGTGGTGCGTGCGCCTTCGGCGTTCTCGATCACTTTGGTCGTGTTGCCTTCCATGATGGCCACGCACGAGTTGGTGGTGCCCAGGTCAATACCGATGATTCTTCCCATTTTGATGCTCCGAAATTGAGTAAAAGTGCAGATGGTCTGCAGGTGGGGCGACAAGGAAACTTTTCAAGTCCCCTTACGCCAAAAAGGTTTTTGATTATTTGGGTGCAGTGACCGTGACCAAGGCGGGGCGCAACACGCGGTCCGCAATGGAGTAGCCTTTTTGCAGCACCATGACCACGGTGTTGGCTTCTTGTTCGGCCGGCACCACGCTGATGGCCTGGTGGTGGTGCGGGTCGAATTTGGTGCCCGCAGCGGGGGCAATTTCGAGCACTTTGTTGCGCTCGAGCGCACTTTTGAGCTGGCGCAATGTGGCTTCAGAGCCTTCGCGGATTTGCTCAATCGTGACGTTGGGGATGGCCAGACCGGCCTCCAAACTGTCCAGCACGGGCAGCAAACTGTCGGCAAAGCCCTCGACGGCAAATTTGCGGGCCTTGGCAATTTCGTCGTCTGCACGGCGACGGGCGTTTTGCACATCGGCCTGGGCGCGCAGGTACTGGTCGGCCAGGTCGGCGTTTTGCGCTTTCAGGTTGGTCAGTTCGGCCTGGGCGTCGGCCAGCGGGTCGGTGGCGGCCTGGGCTGCGGCTTGCGCCAAGGTGTCGTCACTCAGGGGTTGGGATGTGGGGTGGGGTGTGGCTTCTGACATGAACAATGTCCGCAAAAAATGAATACCCCTTTCAAGTAGGGGCGTATTCCTGGGTTTCAAGAGGGCAAGAAAAAACCCGCCAGACGGCGGGCCGGGTGGGCGCAGTGGACTGCGCCGGGCTCAGTTCAGGGCCAGCAATTCCACGTCAAACTTCAAGGTGGCGTTGGGCGGGATCACGCCACCCGCACCGCGGGCACCGTAGCCCAGCTCGGCCGGGATGATCAAGGTGCGTTGACCGCCCACTTTCATGCCCGCCACGCCTTCGTCCCAGCCCTTGATGACCATGCCTGCGCCCAGTGCGAACACGAACGGGTCGCGGCGGTCCTTGCTCGAGTCGAACTTGGCGCCTTGCTGGCCGTCTTTGTAGAGCCAGCCGGTGTAGTGCACGGTCACGTCCTGGCCAGAGGTGGCTTCGGCGCCTTCGCCCACGACGGTGTCTTCGTACTGCAGGCCGGAGGGGGTGGTGTTCATGGGGGACTTTCTGTCAGAAATGGCCCGGGTCGCCCGTTGGCAGGCCCGGAAGGTCGAAAAGGCAAAATTATGCCAGCTGCGCTCGGCAGGCCCGACCCAGCGCACCGCTCCCGTAGGACCTGGCTGCGGGCCAGGTCTCAGGTCAGCAGTCCCCGGCGCGCCAGATCGCGCATCAGGGCGTTCACGCCATAGGACCAGGGCGGGGCCGCATCGGAGGTGGTGACCCGGTTGACCAAGGTGCCCAGCAGGGGGGTCGAGACACGCACGACATCGCCCACCACATGGGTAAAGCCCTGGCCTGGGCCGTGGCGGTCCTGGGTGGGGGCGAACATGGTGCCCAGGAACAGCATCATGCCGTCTGGGTATTGGTGGTAAGGGCCCATGGCTTGTCCCACCAGGTCCAGCGGATCGCGACTGATCTGGCTCAGCGAGCTGCTGCCTTGCAGCACAAAACCCTCCGGGCCTTGCACGTTCAGGCTCAGCTCGCACTGGCGCACGTCGTCGATGCCAAAGTGCTCGTCAAACAGGCGGATGAATGGGCCGATGGCGCAGCTGGCGTTGTTGTCTTTGGCTTTGCCCAGCAGCAAGGCGCTGCGGCCCTCAAAGTCGCGCAGGTTCACGTCGTTGCCCAAGGTCGCGCCCACCACCTCGCCGCGAGAATTGGCGGCCAGCACGATTTCGGGCTCGGGGTTGTTCCATTGGCTACCGGGATGGATGCCCACCCAGGCGCCGCTGCCCACCGCGCTCATGGGCTGTGCTTTGGTGAAGATTTCGGCATCCGGCCCAATGCCCACTTCCAGGTACTGGGACCACATGCCCTGGGCCAGCAGGACCTCCTTGAGTCTGGCCGCTTCGGGTGAGCCGGGTTTCACGCTGCGCAGGTTGTCACCGATCACGGCCACCACCGCCTGCCGCACGGCCTCGGCTCGGCTGGCGTCGCCCCGGGCCTGTTCTTCGATCACACGCTCCAGCATGCTGGCCACAAAGGTCACGCCCGAGGCCTTGACCGCTTGCAAGTCGCAAGGGGCCATGAACCAGGGCAAGGCCGTGTTGCGGCCGGTTTCGTCACTGTTGCGCACCACCGCGGCCGTTTCGGCCAGTCGAGGGGCTTGGCCAGACGCGATGGATTGCCGAACACGCGCGGCGGGCTGGTCTTGTTCCAGCAGTGCGCTGCAAGTGGGGGCCAGCTGGGACAGGTCCAACACGTTGTCGGATGTGACGGCCACCAGGGTGGGGCCTGCGCCGGGTAGCCAAATGCGGCCAATCAGCAGGGCCTGTTCGGAAGACGGGGGCAGTGGGGAGGTGTTCATGGTGTCTGGGGAGGATGCCAAGGGGTGCCGGGCATCTTGCCAGATCGGGATTGAGCGGGCTGTCACGTACAGGCTTGGGCTGTGCCTGCGGTGGCGCTGGGAGACGCAATTTGTTGCAAGCTTGTGTGTTGCGTCACGGCGTCTTCAGGGGAATGCACTTAGAGTTTGCGCACAAATTGAAAGGAAATTCCAGATGAACACGAAGACTGCTTTCAGAACCGTGGGTGGCTTGACTTGCGCCCTGGCCATTTTGCTGACGGGTTGCGCCACGGCCACGTCCGAACAAAAAGGGGCCGGCACAGGCGCTGTGATTGGTGCCGTGGCAGGGCAAATTCTGGGGCGCGACGCCAAATCCACCGCCATTGGTGCGGGCTTGGGCGCCTTGGGCGGCTACGTCTGGTCGAAAAGCATGGAGGACAAAAAACGGGCCATGGAAGCCGCCACTGCGGGCACGGGCACGGTGGTCACGCAAACCCCTGACAACCAGCTCAAGCTGAGTATCCCGAACGACATCTCCTTTGACACGGGGCGCTCGGACATCAAAGCCAATTTGCGCCCGATCCTGGACCAGTTTGCCCAAGGTCTGGGTCAACAGCCCAGCATGGAAGTGCGCATCGTGGGGCACACCGACAACACCGGAAGCGATGCCGTCAACAACCCCTTGTCCGTCAACCGGGCCCAAAGTGCGCGTGACTATTTGGTGTCACGCGGCGTGAGCAGCAGCCGCATCAGCATTGATGGGCGCGGTGAACGTGAACCGATTGCCGACAATGCCACAGAGGCCGGCCGCGCACGCAACCGCCGCATCGACATCTTCTTGGCGGAACGCGGTCAGAGGTAAATTTTTTGCAACAGCGCCAGCAGTGTCTTGCGCTGTGCGGGCGTCAGTTTGGCGGTTTTTTCGATCTCGAGATCGCTGGCGGTTTGCTCGGCTTGCACCATCAAGGCCTGGCCCTTGGCGGTGGCATGCAGACCCACCGCCCGCCCGTCGTGCGGATGGGGTTTGCGCTCGATCAGCCCACGTGATTCCAGCGACTGGATCAGCCCGACCAGGTTGGGCGGCAGCAGATTCAGCGCGGCGCACAGTTGGCGCGAGGTCACACCCGGGTTGTGCTGGATGGTGGACATGACCGAAAAATCCACCGGCTTGAGGCCATAGGGCGCCAGCCGCTCTAAAAACAACTCGATGATGCTCAGCGCTGCACGGCGTGCGTTGTAGCCCATCAGGGTTTGCAAAAAGCCTGTGTCCACCTTGTCGATGGCCGCAACCGCGCTGTCACTGCGCTTGGGGGAAACCGCCTGGCGAGGTGTTTTGACCGCCCGTTTGGGGGCAGTTTTTTCGGTGGGCAGTGGCTTGGCGCTGGGCATGGTGGCTGCCGATTATGCCGCCGCTGTGCACTGCGACACGATGATGAAGCTGCGCATCTGGAACTCGGGCAGTACCCAGTCGCGCAGGGCCTTGGCCGGGGCTTTCCAGCGTGTGTCGGCGTGGGGGGTGTTGTCGTCCACCCCCGCTTCGATGCGCAGCCAGGCCCAGTCTATCAGCACCAGGGCCACAGCGCGCAAGTAGTCGTCGGCCACGCGGTAGGGCAGGGCCGCATCATGTGGTGCGGCCTGGACGATTTGTTGCGTCACGGCGCGCAGGGTCTGGATGCGGGCGGTGGCTTGAGTGCTGGCTTTGGCTTGCTTGAGCAAATCGGCTTGAAGGGTGTCCAGCAGGGCGTTCAGTCCCTGGCCGCCATCGGCCAGCACCTTGCGCACCAGCAGGTCAATCGCCTGGATCTCGTTGGTGCCTTCGTAAATCATGGCCACGCGGGCGTCGCGCACGATTTGTTCAATGCCCCATTCGCGCACATAGCCGTGGCCGCCAAACACTTGCAGGCAGTCACTGCCGCCATGAAAGGCTTGGTGGGTGAAGACCGATTTCATGACCGGCGTGACCAGGCTGCACCAGCGCTGGGCGGCGGCTTGTTGCTCGGCGTCCTGGCTGTGCTTGCTCAGGTCGAGTTCGAGCGCCGTGCGGTAAGCCAGCACACGACCGGCGTCGATCCAGCTGCGCTGTGTGTCCAGAATGCGGCGCATGGCGGGGTGTTCGCCAATCAAATCTGCATGGTCCAAAGCCCCCACGCTTGTCACTGCGTGTACTGCGCTGCCCCCCGAGGGGGCTGGCGCACCTTGGGGCGGCCCGGCGGTGCGCCCTGCACTTTTGCCTTTGCCGGGCGCACGCATCTGGCGGCGCTCTTGTGCGTAGGCGTCGGCCTTTTGCCAGGCGGCGTCCAACAGGCCAATGCCTTGCAAGGCCACATGCAGGCGCGCGGCGTTCATCATCACGAACATCGCGTTCAGGCCCTTGCCGGGCTCGCCGACGATGGCACACACCGCTTCGTCAAAACGCATCACGCAAGTGGGGCTGCCGTGCAGGCCCATTTTTTCTTCGATGCGGTCGCAATGCACGCGGCTGCGCGTGCCGTCGGGGTAGAACTTGGGCACCAGAAACAGCGACAGGCCTTTGGGGCCGGGCGGCGCATCGGGCAAGCGCGCCAGCACCAGGTGCACGATGTTGTCGGTCAGGTCGTGCTCGCCACCCGAGATGAAGATTTTGGTGCCGCTGACCGCAAAGCGGCCATCGGGCAAGGGGACCGCCTTGGTGCGGGCCAGGCCCAGGTCGGAGCCAGCATGCGGCTCGGTCAGGCACATGGTGGCCAGCCACTCGCCGGTGGCCACTTTTTCGAGGTACTGCGCTTTGAGTTCGTCGCTGGCGTGGTGCTTGATGCACTCGTAGGCACCGTGCAGCAGGCCAGGGGCCATGGTCCAGCCGTGGTTGGCTGCTGACAGCATTTCGTACAACATGACTTCGAGCACCGCAGGCAAACCCTGGCCGCCGTCTTCGGTGCTGGCGGCCAAGGCCGTCCAGCCTGCGTGCCAGAACGACTGGTAAGCGGCTTTGAAGCCCGGCGGCATGGTGACCGCGCCGTCTTTCCACTGCGCGCCGATCTCGTCGCCATCGCGGTTCAGCGGGGCAATCACTTCGCCCACGAACTTGCCGGCCTCCTCCAGCACCTGCTGCATCAACTCAGGATCGACTTCGGCAAAGGCGGGCAGGGCTTGCAGTTGGGCGGGCGCGTTCAAAACGCGTGACAACACAAACTGCATGTCGTCGGTGCGGGGTTGGTAGGCGTTCATGGTCAATGGGCTTTATTTTTTGGCGGCACCCAGATAGGTGTCGATCACGCGGGGGTCTTGGGCCAGGTCAGCGGCTTTGCCGTGCAGGCCGATTTCGCCCATCTCCAGCACATAGCCGTCGTCGGCCACGGCCAGCGCGGCGCGGGCATTTTGCTCGACCAACACAATCGTGACGCCGGTTTTGCGCAGGGTTTCGATGATCGAAAAAATTTCTTTCACGATCAGCGGGGCCAGGCCCAGGCTGGGCTCGTCCAGCATCAAGAGGGAAGGACGCGACATCAAGGACCGGCCCACCGCCAGCATCTGACGCTCACCGCCCGACAGCGTGCCCGCTTCTTGCAGGCGGCGCTCTTTGAGGCGGGGGAACAGATCGAACACATCGTCCAGGCGGCTGCGCCACTGCGCGTTGCCCAGGCGCATCTGGCGGTAGCCGCCCAGCACCAGGTTGTCTTCCACGCTCATGGTGCCAAACAGTTCGCGTTTTTCAGGCACCAGCGAGATGCCTTGCATGACGCGCTCTTCCAGCGTCAGCTCGGTGATCGACTGGCCATCAAACTCGATCTGGCCCTTGGCGGGCAGGATGCCCATCAGGCTGTTCAAAAATGTGGACTTGCCAGCCCCGTTGGGGCCGATCACGGTGATCACGCTGCCCTTGTCGGCTTGAAGACTCAGGCCATGCAGCACTTCGGCTTTGCCGTAACCCGCACGCAGGTCGGTGACTTTGAGGAGTGGGTGCGACATGTCAGTGTTCCGTTCCGAGGTAAGCGGCGCGCACGGCCGGGTTGGCTTGCACTTCGGCGGGTGTGCCGCGCGTGAGCAGCGTGCCGAATTCCATCACCACCAGTTGGTCACACACGTCCATGACCAGGTCCATGTCGTGCTCGACCAGCAAGATGCTCATGCCTTCGCCTTGCAGCTGGCGCAGCACGGCGATCAGGCCTTGTTTTTCCTTGTGACGCAAGCCAGCAGCAGGTTCGTCCAGCAACAGCAGGGCGGGATCGCAGCACAGCGCGCGGGCGATTTCCATCAGGCGTTGCGGGCCCATGGCCAGGTTGCCGGCCTGTTCGTGCATGTAAGCGCCCATGCCGATGCGTTCGAGCTGGCGCTGGGCTTCTTTCATCAGGCGCTGTTCCTCGGCTTGGTTGGTGCGCAACATCGACGAGACCACACCGCTGCTGCCCCGGGTGTAGGCACCCATGGCCACGTTTTCGAGCACCGTCATGTCGGCGATCATCTTGACGTGCTGGAAGGTGCGGGCCATGCCTTGGCGCGAGATCTCGCGCGAGGGCAGGGCACTCACATCCTGGCCACAGAAAGTCACCCGGCCGCTGGTCTTGGACAGCACGCCGGTGACAAGGTTGAAGGTGGTGGATTTGCCGGCGCCGTTGGGGCCGATCAGGCCGACGATCTGGCCGGCAGCGATGTCAAAGCTGATGTCGTTGACGGCCACCAGCCCGCCAAACTGCTTGCGGATTTTGTCGACCACCAGCACCGGCTCGCCGATGGCGGGTTTGGCGCGCACCGGCAGGTCGGCCGCGTCTTGCCAATCGACCACGCGCTGCGCTTTGGGGAACTTGCGCGCCACCACCGACCACAGGCCGTCGGGCAGGTACTTGAGCACCAGCACCAGAGCGATGCCAAACACAATCACCTCGTAGCTGCCGCTGGTGCCAATCAGCGCCGGCAGGGCCACTTGCAGGTAGTCGTCGAGCAACTTGACCAGACCGGCGCCGACGATGGCACCCCAGACATGGCCAACCCCGCCGATCACCGCCATGAACAGGTATTCGATGCCCATCTTCAGGCCGAAGGCCGAGGGGTTCACGGTGCGCTGAAAGTGCGCCAGCAGCCAGCCTGCGATCGAGGCGAACAGCGCGGCGATCAGAAAGATCGTCACTTTGTAGCGGAAGGTGCTGATGCCCATGGCCTCGGCCATTTGCGTGCCGCCCTTGAGCGAACGGATGGCGCGGCCAGGACGCGAGTCGAGCAGATGCGTCAATGCCAGCGCGCCGGCAATCAGAATGGCCCAGCACAGCACAAAGAACAGGCGGCCCTGGCCGATGTCAATGGCTCCGATAGACAGGCTCTTGAGACCTTGCAGGCCATCGTATTTGCCCAGCACGTCGAGGTTGCCCATGAGGTAGTACAGCGACAGGCCCCAGGCGATGGTGGCCAGCGGCAGGTAGTGCCCGGACATGCGCAAGGTGATGAAGCCGACGACGAGGGCACTGACCCCAGTCAACGCCATGCCCACAAACAAGGTGAGCCAGGGCGACATGCCGGTGTTCAGCGTGAGCCAGGCGGTGGTGTAGGCGCCGATGCCGACAAAGGCGGCTTGGCCAAAAGAGGTGAGCCCGCCGACGCCGGTCAGCAGCACCAGGCCCAGCGAAACCAGCGCATACAGGCCGATGTAGTTGAGCTGGGCGATCCAAAAATCGGGCAGGGGCAGCCAGGCGGTGACGGGCACGGCCAAGGCCAGCAACAGGATGGTCAGGTTTTTTTTGTTCATGTCAGTGTTCCTCGTCCGAATGGCCGCTGCGCAGCGAGCGCACGAGGAGGATGGGCAGGACCAGGGTGAACACGATCACTTCCTTGAAGGCGCTGGCCCAGAAAGCGCCAAAGGCTTCGACGATGCCCACGAACAGCGCGCCGACCAAGGCCCCCGGGTAGCTGGACAGGCCAGCAATCACGGCGGCCACGAAACCTTTGAGGCCAATGAGGAAGCCGGAGTCGTAAAACACGGTGGTGGTGGGGCCAATCAACAGGCCCGAGAGCGCACCGATCAGTGCTGCCAGCAAAAAGGTCAGCTGACCCGAGGCGTGGGTAGAGATGCCCATCAGGCGGGCACCGGTGCGGTTGACCGCGGTGGCGCGCAGGGCCTTGCCGCGCAGCGATTTTTCAAAGTACAGCCACATCAGCACGATCAGGGCCAGTGAGACCACAAAGATGATCACGGTTTGGCCCGACAGGGCCACCGGGCCGAGCGCAAAACGCTCGTCCCAGAACGAGGGGTTGCGAAAGCCCTCGGCACCAAAGAAGAGCAGACCCAGGCCGGTCATGGCAAAGTGCACGCCGACCGAGACGATGAGCAGCACCAGCGGTGTGGCTGCTTCGAGCGACTGGTAGGCCACACGGTAGACCAGTGGACCAAAGGCGGTCACGATGGCCACGCTGAGTGCGGCTTGCACCCACAGCGGGAATTGTTGCGGCGCCGCCCAGATGGACAGCAGGGCGATCAGCAACGGAAACGCCAAGGTCTTGAGGCCGGCCTTGAGCGCACGGTTGATGTCTCCAAGGTGCCGCCAGCGCTCGACAAACTCCATGACACAGGCCAGCAACGCCAGGCACAGCAGCAGCCAGACCGTGCCCGGTACTTTGCCGGTTTGCAGCATGGCCAGGGTGAGTGCGCCATAGGCCACGAATTCGCCCTGTGGAATGAAGATGATCCGTGTGACGGTGAACACCAGGACGGTAGCCAGCCCGAGCAGGGCATAAATGGCACCGTTGGTCACGCCGTCGAGCAGCAGGATGCTGGCGATGGAGGAGTCCATGAAAAGCCTTGGAAAAAACTAAAAAGAGGTGAATCGACCACAAACCCGAGGTCTGTGGTCGATCGTGCGTGGGCTTATTCGACCTTGAACTTGCCGTCCACCACCTTGGTCATGACACCGGTTTCCAGGGTATAGCCCTCGTGGTCGGCGGCGGTCCAGTTCATGACGCCGTGGGCAAACACGGTGCGGCCCATGGTCTCCAGGCTGTCACGGATGGCCATGCGGAACTCGGGCGTGCCCGGCTTGGCTTTTTTCAGAGCCATGGGAATGATTTTTTCCATGGCGACCTGGAAGTCATAGGCGTGGCCGGCAAACTGGTTGCGCGTGTTGGCGCCGTTGGCCTTCTCGAAGTTGGCCACGAAATTCAGGGCCTGCTTCTTGGAGGGGTGGTTGTCTGGCAGTTGGTCGCCCAGCAGCGCAGGGCCGGAGACCACAAAAGTGCCTTCCACGGTCTTGCCGCCGACGCGCGTCAGGTCGGGGGTGGCCGCAGCGTGCGTTTGGTAGATCTTGCCTTTGTAGCCGCGCTCGGCCAGTGCCAGCTGGGGCATGGCCGCGCCAGAGCCCGAGGCCACCACCAAGATGGCGTCGGGGTTGGCGGCATTCAGCTTGAGGGCCTGGGGCGTGACGCTGGTGTCGGCGCGGGCAAAGCGCTCTTCGCCGACCAGTTTCATGCCGGACGCTTCGAGCATGGGCTTCATGTTGACCAACCAGCCCTGGCCGTAGCCGTCAGCGTAGCCCAGGAAACCGACGGTCTTGACGCCTTGCTTTTTCATGTGCTCGACCACGGCATGGCTCATCACCTTGAAGCCCTGGGGCAAGCGGAAGATGATGGATTCTTTCTCGGCTTGTGGCGGCACCGGGGCACCCGAGACCTGGGCGGTCTTGGCGTCAAAAGCAATCGGGGTGATGGCAGCCGATGTCGGTGTCAGGTTGGCACCAAAGATCACATCGACTTTGTCTTCGGTCACAAAGCGGCGTGCGTTGGCAGCGGCCTTGCCGGGATCGGACGCGTCGTCCAGGATGGTCAGTTCGACTTTTTCGCCGGCAATGGTTTTGGGAAACAGTTGCAACTGTTTTTGCATGGGGATGCCCAGGCCGGAGCCTGGGCCGGTCAGGGACAGGCTGACGCCGACCTTGATGTCGGCCAGTGCAGCGGTGCTGGACACGGCGGTGATGGCCAAAGCCAGCAGGGTTTTCTTGAGTTGCATGCTTGTCTCCTCGGAGGGTGGTTGAAAAACGGGTGAAGGGAAATGAATCGGGAAGCGGTCGGCCTTCAGCTGCACAAGGCCTTGATGTCTTCGGGCACCGGGATGGACTTGATGCGGTCCGGGTCTTCGGGGTGCTTGATGCAAAAAGCCCGCACTTCGGTGCCTTCGCACAACACCGTGTCGCCACGCATGACCACGTGCTTGTGCACGATGACTTTTTCGCGCCATTCCTGCACGCTGGTGTGCACCTGGATGGTTTCGCCGTAGGTGGCGGGGCGGATGAATTTGGTGTGGATCTCCAGCAGCGGGGTGCCGATGATGCCGCGTGTCTTGACCAGTTCGCGCCAGGGCGGCACGCCGCACTGGACGAAGAAGTTCAGCGACGCCGCGTCCATCCATTTGGAGAAATTGGGAAAGAAGACGATGCCTGCGGGGTCGCAGTCACCGAACATCACTTGCACTTCGTAAACAACGGTTTTGCTCATGGCGGCTCTTTTAACGGGGGGCCATGCGCAAGGCGCCGTCCAGGCGAATGACTTCGCCGTTCAGGTGGTCGTTGCTGACAATGTGGCAGGCCAGCTCGGCAAATTCGCTGGGCTTGCCCAGGCGTGAAGGGAAAGGGATGCTGGCCGCCAGAGATTGCTGCACAGGTTCTGGCAGTTCCTTGAGCAAGGGCGTGGCAAACAGGCCCGGCGCAATGGTGCACACACGGATGCCGTGTTGCGCCAGGTCGCGCGCCATGGGCAAGGTCATGCCCGCCACACCGGCTTTGGAGGCGCTGTAGGCTTGCTGGCCGACCTGCCCGTCAAACGCGGCGACCGATGCGGTGAAAACCATCACGCCGCGTGCGTTGTCTTCCATGGGCGCGAGCTTGGCGCAGGCGGCGGCAAACAGCCGGGCCGCGTTGTAGGTGCCGATCAGGTTGACGTTGATCACCTTGGCAAAATCTTCCAGCGGGGCCGCGTTGCCGTCCCTGCCGACCACGCGTTTGGCCGAACCGATGCCCGCGATCTGCATCAGGATGCGGGCCGGGCCATGCGCTGCGGCTGCGGTTTCAATGGCCTGGGCCATGCTGTCTGGATCAGAGACGTTGCATTTGACGGCCACGGCGCAGCCGTTGCCAAATTGCGCGTTGAGGTCGTTGGCGACGCGCTGCGCGTTGTCCATGTTGAGGTCGAGCACCGCGACCTTGGCGCCCAGACGGGCCAGTTCGCGTGCGGTGGCTTCGCCCAAACCGGAACCGCCGCCGGTGACCAGAGCTGCTTGTCCTTGGATGTTCATGTTGAGTCCTTCAAATGATGTTTAAGGTGTTCAGGCGGCCTCGGGGTTTTCAATCAAAAGCGCAATGCCTTGACCGCCGCCTACGCAGGCGCTCGAGATGCCATAGCGCAAACCTGAGCGCTTGAGTTCGCGTGCCAAGGTGATGGTCAAGCGCACGCCTGTGCAGGCGAGGGGGTGGCCCAGCGCAATCGCGCCGCCGTTGACGTTGAGCTTGCTCAAGTCAAGGCCGAGTTCGCGGCCCACGGCCAAGGTTTGTGCGCCCTGCGCTTCGTTGATTTCAAAGCGACCAATGTCTGACAGCTGCAAACCTGTGCGCTCCAGCAACAAACGGATGGCGGGTGCAGGGCCAATGCCCATGATCTCGGGCGGCACACCTACAGACGCTGCCGCCACCACACGAGCCATAGGCTTTTTGCCGTGGGCCTTCGCGTACGCACCAGAGGTCACCACACAAGCGGCTGCTGCGTCGACCAAGGCCGCACTGTTGCCGCCGGTTTGCACGCCACCTTCGTAGACGGGCTTGAGCTTGGCCAACACGTCGACGGGAGAAATGCGCGCGTGTGTGTCGGCGTTGACTTCGGTCACCTTGCCTTGCAGCTTGATGCCGCGTGCTTTGTAGCCTTCGAGCTCAAACTTTTCAGTGACCACGGGCACGATTTCGCCGGCGTGAAATCCGGCTTCTTGTGCGGCCACCGCTTTGGCAAATGAGTCAGACGCAAACTGGTCCACATCTTCGCGGGTGATGTTGTATTTCTTGGCGAGGTTCTCAGCGGTCTGGATCATGTTGATGCCAGCTGCTGGGTCCTTGAGGGCTTCCCACATGTAGTCTTTGAAGCCCACCGGTGCGCCGAGTTTGAAGCCGGTGCGGTGGTCAAAGGCCGCGATGGGGTTGCGCGTCATGCTTTCGGTGCCAACGACCAAGGCAGCGTCGCACACGCCGGCTTCGATTTGTTCGCCCGCTTGACGGAACAATTCGAAACCTGTGCCGCAAATGCGCTGGGCCATGATGGCGGGCACTTCTTGTGGCACGCCCGCATACAAGCCAATGTGGCGAGGCAGAAAAAATTGGTCAAAGTCACCAGGGGCCATGTTGCCGGTGATGACCGAGCCGATTTCGGTGGGGGCAATGCCTGATCGTTTCAAAGCCTCGCGGGCGGCCTTGATGCCCAGATCCGTGGGCGAAATGTGGCCAAGTGCGCCGCAGTAGTCGACCATGGGTGTGCGCACGCCTTCTTGCATCCACACATCGGCAAACGCGTTGAAGAAACCTTTGGATGCCATGTCAGTCATTTCAGTAGGAGGCCGCCCCTGCGGCCGAATCAATGTGGATCGGGGTATGTGGCCGCAGGGGCGGCCTCCCACACAGAATCAGTTCTGGGGTTTGAGGATGTAGTGCAGCGTGTCGTTATGCAGTGCCGCCACGGTGTCGGCGCGGTGTGTCAGCACGGAACGCTGGTTGATCGAGCCCTTGTCGGTGATCTCGCCCTTGTCGATGGTGGGAGGTTCGCTCAGCAGGCACAGGCGCGCGATGCGGTTGGCACTGCCAGTGGCGGATTGGGCCAGCTCGTTCACGATCTCCTGAAACTTGGCCAGCACCGGTGCCGAGGCCAGCACGTCGGACATCGGTGCACCGGCAGGCAAGCCGCTCAGAGCGCATACAGCAGAAGTCGGGAAAACCATGGCACCGACTTCTTTGAGGTTCAGGCCGGTGAGCACCGCATCCTGAATGTAGGGTGCACCTGCGGCAATGATCTTGCTGCGCAGCGGGCCGACGCTCACAAAAGTGCCGGTGGCCAGCTTGAAGTCTTCGGCGATACGGCCATCGAATTTCAAACCCAGGTGCACATCGGTTTCGTCGATCCACTTGACCGCGTCGCCGGTCTTGAAGAAGCCTTCTTCGTCAAAGGCCTCGGCGGTTTCCTTGGGCGCACGCCAGTAGCCGGGCGTGATGTTGGGGCCGCGGTAGCGCACCTCGGTCTTGCCGTCCGTGTCCACCAGCTTGAGTTCCAGGCCAGGCGTTGGCACGCCCAGGTCACCGGCGCGCACATGGGGGTTGGTCACAAAGATGCCGAAGGGGCCGGACTCGGTCATGCCCAGGCCGGTGCCCATGACGATGCGCTCACCGATCTCGCGCTCTTCGCTTTCATAGAGGCTGTCCCACACTGGCTGGGCCAGGGCGGCGCCCGCGTAGAAGAACATCTGCACGCGCGAGAGCAGGGTCTTGCGCAGCGCGTCATCGCTCTTCATGGCGTTGGCAATCGCTTCGAAACCGGTGGGTACGTTGAAATAGACCGTGGGCGCGATCTCGCGCAGGTTGCGCAGCGTCTCGTGCATGAGCGCGGGCGTGGGCTTGCCGTCGTCGATGTAAAGCGTGCCGCCGTGGAAGACCACCATGCCGAAGTTGTGGTTGCCGCCAAAAGTGTGGTTCCAGGGCAGCCAGTCGATCAGCACCAGTTCCTGCTCGGCCAGCACCGGCATCGATTGCGCCATCTGCTGCTGGTTGGCACACCACATGCGGTTGGTGTTGATGACGGCCTTGGGCAGCTTGGTCGAGCCGCTGGTGAAAAGGAATTTGACGATGGTGTCCGGGCCTGTGGCGGCCATGGCCCGGTCCACGGCCTCGGTCACGGGCGTGGCACAGAGTTCGGCAAAGGATGTGCTGGCACGGCCTTCTAGGCCGCCTTCGGTCATGACGACGGCCACCTCATCGCCGACGCTGGCGGCGATCGCTTTGGCATAACGCGCGTCCTGCGCGAAGACCAGGCCGGGAGTGACGGTGCGCAGCACGTGCTTGAGCTTGTCGTAGTCGACGCTGATCAGCGAATACGGGGGCGATACCGGGGTGTAGGGCACGCCCGCGACCAGGCAGCCGAGCGCGAGCAGGGCGTGTTCGAGGCTGTTCTCGCTGAGGATGGCGACCGGCTTGTCGGCGCTCAAGCCGCGGTTGATCAGGCCTTGTGCAATCGCGCGTGCGGCCTGCCAGGCCTCGGCATAGCTCACATGCTTCCAGTCGCCCAGGCTGGCATCGGCCTGCTTGGCTCGGCGTGCCATGAAGGTCTGCTGGGGTTTGACTTGCGCCCAGTGTTGCAGGCGATCGGTCAGGCGCTCGGGGTAACCCTTCAAATCTTGCTCTGCGCGCAGGTAATGGGTGCCTCGCACGCCATCGCGCAGGGTCACGCGGGTGACGCCGAATTTGAGTGGGCGGAAAAGGAAGTTTGGGTTGGTCATGGCGGGTCTCCTCCGTCAATGCTTCAGTTTGTTTTTTGCACTTTGGCCGCCTTGCCTTCGAGGAAGGCGCGCACACGGGCTTTGGCTTCGGGGGCGGACTGGGCGATGGAGGCCATCAGGGCTTCGGTCAGGTAGCCGTGGTCGGCAGGTTGCTCGGCGATGCGCGGCAGGGCGTGTGTCAGCGCGTAATTGGTCAGCGGTGCATTGGTGGCGATGCGGCTGGCCAGCTCGATGGCTTTGTCCAGCGCCGTGCCCTGGGGCACTAGGTATTGGGCAAAGCCCAGGCGCTCGCCATCGACCGCGTTGTAGACGCGACCGGTGAGCATCATGTCGGTCATGCGGGCCACGCCGATCAGCTTGGGCACGCGCACCGAGCCGCCGCCGCCCACAAAGATGCCGCGTGTGCCTTCGGGCAGGGCGTAGAAGGTGCTCTGGTCAGCCACGCGGATGTGCGAGGCGCTGGCCAGCTCCAGGCCGCCACCCACCACCGCGCCATGCAGGGCGGCGATCACCGGCACGCGTCCGTATTGCACGGCATCCAGCGCCATGTGCCAGCTGCGCGAGTGGTGCACGCCTTCACCCGCGTCACGCTCTTTGAGTTCGGACAGGTCCAGGCCCGCACAGAAATGCTCGCCTTCGCCATCGATGACGGCGGCTTTGGCCTCTTCAGGCAGGTTCTGGAAGGTGTCGCGGATGGCTTCGATCAACGCATCGGACAGCGCGTTGCGCTTGGCCGGGCGACGCAGCGTGACCACGGCCACCGCGCCACGCATGTCCAGAGTGACCCCATGTTGGGCTGCGCGTTCGAGGATAGGATTGCTCATGAGAGGCCTTTAAAAAAACTTGACCGTGCCGTCAATAAAGTTATGATCAATAATCATATTGTGGTTGCTTGCTGGCGTTTTTCCCCTGGTATTTACCCTAGGTTGCCCGAAGTGCCTGCACATCCGCTTTGAACAGGAGACACCGACACCATGAACCACCAAGACCTGATCGCCATCGACATCCACACCCACGCCGAGGTGAGCTGCTGGAACCCCTTTGACAATTACGGCGAGGAATACGACCGCGCTGCCGACAAGTTTTTTGGCAGCAACCGCCGTCCGACCATCGACGAGACCGTGGCCTATTACCGCGAAAAGAAAATCGGTTTGGTCATGTTCACGGTGGACAGCGAGTCACAGCTGGGCCGTCGTCGCATTCCCAACGAAGAAATTGCCAAGGCTGCGCGCGAGAACAGCGACATGATGGTGGCCTTCGCCAGCATCGATCCGCACAAGGGCAAGATGGGCGCGCGCGAGGCCGAGCGCTTGATCAAGGAAGAAGGCATCCGGGGCTTCAAGTTTCACCCCACGGTGCAGGGCTATCACCCCTACGACAAGATGGCCTGGCCGATTTACGAGGTCATCAACGAACATCAATTGCCCGCGATTTTTCACACCGGCCACAGCGGCATAGGTAGTGGCATGCGGTGCGGCGGCGGCCTGCGGCTGGCCTACAGCAACCCGATGCATCTGGACGACGTGGCGATCGACTGGCCCGACATGCAGATCGTCATGGCGCACCCGAGTTTTCCGTGGCAGGACGAGGCCTTGAGTGTGGCCACGCACAAGCCCAATGTCTGGATTGACTTGTCGGGCTGGAGCCCCAAGTACTTTCCAAAGCAACTGATCCAGTACGCCAACACCTTGCTCAAAGACCGCATCCTGTTTGGCAGCGATTACCCGCTGATCACGCCTGAGCGCTGGATGAAAGACTTCGAAGTCGCCGGGTTCCGCCCCGAAGTCATGCCCGGCATCCTGAAGGACAACGCGGTGCGCCTGTTGGGACTGGACAAGGCGGTTTAAAAACACCCTCGCCTGGTGGCCTGACGACCGTCAACACGACCCATCCGCCAACGCAGGAGGCGCTGAGTTGATGGCGGAGGGCGGGCACGCTTTGGCGGTGCAGATTTTTGTGAACAAGACTCGGTGGTTTTTGTGGGAGGCCGCCCCTGCGGCCGAAGCATTCGCGCGCAGGGGCGCGCTCCCACGGGGCTTCCATTCGCGCGCAGGGGCGCGCTCCCACAGGGTCCCCGGTATTTGTGGGAGGTCGCCCCTGCGGCCGAAGGCCTTCGCGCGCGAATGCGCCTGGGCGTTGCCAGGCGGTAGACAGTCAGGAGGCATGGCCTTGAAGCGGGTGGCTTTGCAACAGCGGGTCCATCGGCCAATTGAGCAACTCGGCCAGCCGGCACACCACCCAACGGGCCTCGGCCGGCGAGACCACCGCCGGCTCGACCAGCAGGCCCAGCTCACATTGCTGCAGCACCAGGTCTTCGGTGATGCACAACGTGAATTGCAGGTTGGCCGCCTTTTCCGTCAACAAGTTGGCCAGGTCTTCGCACAGCTCATAGCGCTGGGCCATGTCGCGTTGGCCCAAGGTGGGTTTGGTTTTTCCAGGGGGCACGTAAAGCGCCATGAAAGAGGGCGGGATGTGGATCTGAAATTCTGCGGTCATGGTGGTCAATGGCATCCAGGGTGAATTAACGCACAGACGCCCAGTCCAGGATTTTTTAAATTGACGACAACGCTGTTCACCGGGCTGCGCATTTCCAAGTGGTCTGGTTGGAACAAGCGGTTTATCCACCTTGAAAGGAGTTTGATATGCGTGCCTACTCTCAACTTTCCGCGCTGACTTTGGCGCTGCTTGCTTTGTCCTCGGCCCAAGTCATGGCGCAAAACACAGGGCCTAAAACCCGGGCGGAGGTCAAAGCCGAGCTCATGGAGGCGATCCGCACGGGCAACATGCCGGCCAACGATGATACCGGACGCATGCTCAACGAGGTCAACCCTTCCGCCTATCCGCCAAAGGCGATGGGCTCAACCAAGTCTAGGGCGCAAGTGAAGTCAGAGCTTGAAGATGCCAAGCGTACCGGCAATATCCCTGCCAATGATGAAACCGGGCTGATGCTCAAAGAAGAGTACCCGAACCGTTATCCCGCCAAATAAAGTGCACGGCACTTTCGTGCCTTGAGGGCAATGCCCGCAGGTCCGGCTTTCAGCAGGGTGCTGCGGGTGTGTTGCGCCACTCTCAGGCTTTTTTCACGAACTCGGTTTTGAGCTGCATGGGCCCAAAACCCTCGATCTTGCAGTCGATGTCGTGATCGCCTTCGATCAGGCGGATATTTTTCACCTTGGTGCCGACCTTCACCACAGCCGACGAGCCCTTGATCTTCAGGTCTTTCACCAAAGTCACGGTGTCGCCGTCTTGCAGCACATTGCCGTTGGCATCTTTCCAGACCTTGGCCACTTCACTGGCAGCGGCTTCGGCAGGGTTCCACTCGTGCCCACAGCTGGGGCAGATCAACAAGTTGCCATCTTCGTAGGTGTATTCATCGTGGCATTGGGGGCAGGCGGGCAGGGTGCTCATGGGGTTCGGGCTTTCAAATAAAAACCTGTCGATTGTCCACGCTTTTTTTGCAGGACCGCGGGCTTCCCAGCAGCTTGGCCGCAGCCACAGTGGCCAGTGCTGGCCGCATCCGCGCTGCAAAAGCCCGTTACCATGCCCACCATGAACGCACAATCTTTTCTCACCCAAGCGGCCGCGCCTGGCCCTGCTTTTGCCTTTGCGCCCAGCCAGCGTTACCCCGATCCCCGCGTGGAGATCCTGCACCCCTCGTTTGCGAAGTACCGCATCTTCAGCAGCAGCGTGGAGATGCTGGGCAGCGGCATGCGCTGGGCCGAAGGCCCGGTGTGGTTTGGCGATGGGCGCTGCCTTTTGGTCAGCGACATCCCGGGCAACCGCATCATGCGTTACGACGAGGCCACGGGGGCCTGGGGCGTGTTCCGCGCGCCGTCCAACTTTGCCAATGGCCTGGCGCGCGACGCGCAGGGCCGCTTGCTGGCCTGCGAGCATGGCGGGCGCCGCATCACGCGCACCGAATACGACGGCTGCATCACGGTGCTGGCCGACTGTTTTGAGGGCCAGCGCCTGAATTCACCCAACGACATCGTCTGCCAGTCGAATGGTGCCATCTGGTTCACCGATCCGCCCTTTGGCATCGGGGGGCACTGGGAAGGTGAAAAAGCCGAGCCCGAGCTGCCGCATGCGGTTTACCGCATCGACCCGGCCTCGGGCACATTGCAGCAGGTGCTGACCGATCTGGCCGGCCCCAACGGACTGGCGTTTGCGCCCGATGGCCGCGTGCTCTACATCGTTGAAAGTCGCGCCCAGCCACACCGCAAGGTCTGGGCCTACGACGTGGATGCGTTGGGCGGGCTGTCTGGCAAGCGGTTGGTGATCGATGCACAGGGCCCGGGCGCGTTGGACGGCATCGCCGTGGACGAGGACGGCAACCTCTGGTGCGGCTGGGGCAGCAATGGCAGTCTGGATGCCCTGCCCGAAGACGCGCCGGACGGTGTGCGGGTGTTCAACCCGCAGGGCCAGGCGATTGGGCACATCCACCTGCCCGAGCGCTGTGCCAATTTGTGCTTTGGCGGTGCCGGGCGCAACCGCCTGTTCATGGCGGCGGGGCACTCGCTGTATGCGCTGTATGTGGAGACGCGGGGGGCCTGATTCGCCTTGTTTCAACCGGACGTCGTACAACAGACGGCGTTGTTGTTGAAAGAACACCCTTCGGCCGCAGGGGCGGCCTCCCACAAAAATCTGAGAACCCTTGTGGGAGCGCGCCCCTGCACGCTTATGCCTTCGGTTTTAAGCAGCCCCTTCTCGGGCCTTGCGCAGGCGGTCGCGGCTGTTGGACAGGTGGGTGCGCATGGCCGCACGCGCGGCTTCGGTGTCGTGGTTGCGGATGGCGTTGAAGATGCTTTCGTGCTCGCCGTGCACGCGCTCCAGATAGGCTTGCCGACCTTCGGGGCCTTGGTCGGCTGTCTTGATGCGGGTGCGCGGGATGATGTGCGTGCCCAGGTAGGTCATCAGGTCGGCGAAATGCCGGTTGCCGGTGGCCTGGGCGATTTCCATGTGGAACTGAAAATCGCTGGGCACGGCGTCTGATTGGCTGTGGATGGCTGTGGCAAAGCCGTGCAAGGCGGTGGCCATGGCGGTGAGCTGGCCGGGCGTGGCGCGCTGGGCGGCCAGGCCGGCCGCCTCGGTTTCCAGGCTGATGCGCAGTTCCAGCACGGCGATCACATCGTCCACGGTGGCCATGTCCTGCTCGGCAATGCGGAAGTTGTGCGTGGTGGGCGCTTCCAGCGCAAAGGTGCCGATGCCATGGCGCGTTTCGACCCGTCCTGACGCTTGCAGCCGCGAGATCGCTTCGCGCACCACGGTGCGGCTGACGCCTAAAGCGTCCATCACAGCCGACTCGGTGGGCAGTTTGTCGCCGGGCTTGATCTGACCCGCTTGCATCAGTTGCTGCAGGTGCTGTACCACTTCTTGGACCAGACCCCCGCGGCGGTTGCGCGTGGCGAGCGGGGCAGCACGGGGGGCAGAGCGGTTCATTTTTTTCGTCCAGGTTCTTGACAACAGGTGTTCAAGCATACAGAATCGCCAGTCATCAGACAACTAACAACTTGGCAAATCAAATCATGACCATCCCATCTCACCCTACTTTGCTCATGACGGGGGCCGCCGGCGGACTCGGTCAGGCCATGCGGCAGAGACTCAAGGCCAATTGCCAAGTGCTGCGCTTGAGTGACATCGGCGCGATGGCCCCCGCACAGGCCGGTGAAGAAGTGGTGCAGGCCGATCTGGCCGATGCCGACGCGGTCAAGGCGCTGGTGGCCGGTTGTCAGGCCATCGTGCATTTCGGTGGCGTGTCCACCGAGCAGCCCTGGGGGCCGATTTTGCAAGCCAACATCATCGGCGCCTACAACCTGTACGAAGCGGCACGCCTGCACGGCGTCAAGCGCGTGGTGTTTGCCAGCTCCAACCATGTGATGGGTTTTTACCGCCAGAGCGAGGTGGTCGATGCGCTCAGTCCGCCCCGGCCCGATGGCCTGTACGGCCTGTCCAAGGCCTTTGGCGAAGACCTCTCGCGCCTGTACTTTGACCGCTACGGCATCGAGACCGCCTGCGTGCGCATTGGCTCGTCCTTTCCTGAACCACGCGACCGCCGCATGCTGGCCAGCTGGATGAGTTACGACGATCTGCACCGCCTGATCACGGCTTGCCTGACCACGCCGGTGCTGGGCCACAGCATCATTTACGGCACCTCGGACAACAGCGTGAGCTGGTACGACAACCACCTGGCGCGCCACATCGGCTACCGCCCGCAAGACAGTGCCGACGTGTTCCGCGAGGCCATTTATGCGCGCACCCCCGAACCCGATCTGAATGACCCTGCTGTGCAATTCCAGGGCGGTGGTTTCGTCAAGATCGGCCCGCTCTGAGCCGCGCATTCCCGCATTTCTTTCTGACCCCCACTTTTTTCACAAGGACCTTCCGAGATGAATCCGCAAGAACTCAAAGCCATCATGTCCCATGGCTTGCTGTCGTTTCCCTTGACCGACTTCCATGCCAACGGTGATTTCAACAAACAAGGCTACATCGACCGTCTGGAATGGCTGGCCCCCTATGGCGCCACCGCCTTGTTTGCCGCAGGCGGCACGGGCGAGTTCTTCTCGCTGACCGGTGAGGAATATCCCGAGATCATCCGCACCGCGGTGGACACCTGCCGTGGCAAGGTGCCGATCATTGCCGGCGCTGGCGGCCCTACGCGCTTTGCCATCCAGTGCGCCCAAGAGGCCGAACGTGCCGGTGCCCACGGCATCTTGCTGTTGCCGCACTACCTGACCGAAGCCGGCCAGGAGGGCCTGATTGCGCATGTGGAAGCGGTCTGCAAGAGCGTGAAGTTTGGCGTCATCGTCTACAACCGCAATGTCTGCAAACTCACGCCAGAGTCCTTGGCCATCCTGGCCGATCGCTGCCCCAACCTGATCGGTTTCAAAGACGGCATTGGCGATATTGAGTTGATGTCTTCGATTTACATGAAGATGGGCGAGCGCTTTGCTTACCTGGGCGGCCTGCCCACAGCCGAGGTCTATGCCGCTGCCTACAAGGCGCTGGGCACACCAGTCTACTCGTCGGCGGTGTTCAACTTCATTCCCAAAACGGCGATGGATTTTTACCACGCTGTGGCCCGTGATGACATGGCCACGCAACACCGCTTGCTCAAAGAGTTTTTCATGCCCTACCTGGCGATCCGCAACCGCAGCCAGGGTTATGCCGTCAGCATCGTCAAGGCCGGTGCCAAGCTGGTGGGCCACGATGCCGGTCCGGTGCGTGCCCCTCTGACCGACCTCAAGCCCGCCGAGATGGAGCAACTCGACGCGCTGATCAAGACCTTGGGCCCTCAATAAGCCTTTCTCAGTTTCACCCAGCAGTCCTTTCAAAACCACACAGGAGACATTCCATGACATTCAAAACTTCCTTGCTGGCAGCCGCCGCTGCCCTGTCGCTCAGCGCCCATGCCGTCGAGTTCCGCTCGGCCGACATCCACAACTCGGACGACTACCCCACCGTGGTCGCGGTCAAGCACATGAGCACGGTGCTGGACAAATTGTCGGGTGGCAAACACAAGATCAAGGTCTTCAACAAAGGCGCTTTGGGGACTGAAAAAGAAACCATCGACCAGGTCAAGATCGGTGCGCTCGACCTGGTGCGCGTGAACGTCGCCCCCATGAACGGCATTTGCCCCATGACCATGGTGCCCACCATGCCTTTCTTGTTCCGCTCGGTGGAGCACATGCGCCATTCTCTGGATGGCCCCGTCGGTGCCGAAATCCTCAAGAGCTGCGAGGCTTCAGGCTTTGTGGGCCTGGCTTTTTATGACAGCGGCGCACGCTCGATTTACGCCAAGAAAGCCATCAAGAGCGTGGCCGATGCCAAGGGTTTGAAGATCCGCGTGCAGCAGTCCGACCTGTGGGTGGCGCTGGTCAGCGCCATGGGCGCCAACGCCACGCCCATGCCCTATGGCGAGGTCTACACGGGCTTGAAAACCGGCCTGATCGATGCGGCTGAAAACAACATCCCCTCGTTTGACACCGCCAAGCACGTGGAAGCCGTCAAGGTTTACTCCAGGACCGAGCACTCCATGGCCCCTGAAATTCTGGTGATGTCCAAAGTGGTCTGGGACAAGCTGCCCGCCAACGAGCAAGCCATGATTCGTCAGGCCGCCAAGGATTCCGTGGCGGTGGAGCGCAAGGCCTGGGACGAAGCCGAGAGCAAATCGCTGGCCAACGTGAAGGCGGCGGGTGCCCAGATCGTGGAAGTGGACAAGAAGTCGTTCCAGGCCGTGATGGGCCCGGTCTACGACAAGTTCATGACCACGCCCGAGATGAAGCGTGCCATCAAGGCCATTCAAGACACCAAGTGATGGGCTGAACCTTTTGTGCATTCCCTGTGCCCCTGGTTTGCGCCAGGGGCAGGAGCTTTTTCATGTTCACCAAATTTTGTGCGACCGTCTCCAAGATCTGTCTGGTCTTGGCCGTGATCGGCCTGATTGCCGTGATCCTGTGCGTGCAGTGGCAGGTCATCGGTCGCTATGTGTTCAACGACACACCCACCTGGGCAGAGGCCTTGGCGATGTTGATCGTTTTGTTTGTGACGGCCTTTGGCCTGGCCGTGGGGGTGCGCGATGCGGGCCACATTGGTCTGGAGTCGCTGGTGGTTTTGCTGCCCGAAAAATGGCAGCACCGCATTGAAATCCTGATCCACGCCCTGGTCGGGCTGTTTGGATTTTTGATGGTGCAAGGCGGCTGGCTCTGGGCCTCTGCCAAGTGGGGCGAGAAAAAGCCCATGCTGCCCGTGCCCGATGGCATCGACTACGTGCCTGTGATGATCGCGGGCGCTTTGATTTTGCTTTTTTCGATTGAACACATCGTGGCGCTGTTGCGCGGTGAAGTGGTCGAGCCAGTTTGGGAATAAGACCATGGAATTGACTGTCCTTGCACTCAGCTTCACGCTGTTGCTGATCCTGGGTGTGCCGGTGGCCTTTGCCATTGGCTTGTCCTCTGTGGCCACCATCATGGCGGCCGGTTTGCCGGTGGCCATGGTGTTTCAAAAAATGGTCGGGGGCATGCAGGTGTTCTCCTTCCTGGCCATTCCATTTTTTGTGTTTGCCGGTGAGTTGATGCTGTACGGCGGCATTGCAGACCGCATCGTGCGTTTTGCCAACAGCCTGGTGGGCCATGTGCGTGGCGGTCTGGGCATGAGCAACGTGATCGGCTGCACCATTTTTGGTGGCGTGGCCGGCTCGCCACTGGCCGATGTCTCGGCCATGGGCTCGGTCATGATCCCGCTCATGAAAAAAGAAGGCTACGACGCCGACTACGCGGTGAACGTGACCACGCACGCGGCTCTGGTGGGGGCCATCATGCCCACCTCGCACAACATGATCATCTTCACGCTGGCCGCTTCTGGCCTGGCTTCGGTGAGCGTGCTGGGCCTGATCTTGGCTGGCCTGGTGCCCGCGATCATCTTGACGCTGTGCAACCTGGGCGCGGCCTACTGGGTGGCGGTGCGCCGTGGCTACCCGATCCACGGCAACTTCCCGGGCTGGCTCGAAGTGTTCAAGGCCTTTGGTGCCGCATTGCCCGGCCTGTTTGTGGTGGTCATCATTTTGGGCGGCATCTTGTCGGGGGCCTTCACGGCCACCGAGTCGGCCTCTATCGCCGTGGCCTGGGCCTTGTTTGTCACGGTGGTGGTTTACCGCAGCTTGACGGTGCACAACTTTTTGAAGGCTTGTGCCAAGGCCTGTAAAACCACGGGCGTGGTGCTCTTGCTGATTGGCATCTCCAACGCCTTTGGTTATTTCATGGCCTTGTACGAGGTGCCGCAGATGACAGGCGATCTGATGCAAAAAGTCAGCAGCAGCCCGTGGGTCATTTTCCTGATGATCAACATCTTGCTGTTCATCCTGGGCACCTTCCTGGACATGGCGGCCACCATCCTGATTTGCACCCCGATCTTCATGCCGATTGCCATGCACTTTGGCATGGACCCGATGCAGTTCGGCATCATGCTGCTGATCAACTGCGCGCTGGGCCTGAACACCCCGCCGGTGGGCTCGGTGCAGTTTGTGGGCTGTGCGATCGGGGGCATCTCGGTGGGGCAGGTCATGCGGACCATTGCGCCTTTTTATGGCGCCTTGACCCTGGCCATGCTGCTGGTGACCTATGTGCCGCAGTTCACGCTGTGGTTGCCGAACCTGCTCAAGTAAAGCTGCGCCATGTCCCTCGCCATCCGCCACGTCCGCGTCACACCCATCGCATTCCGAGACCCGCCCTTGCTCAATGCGGCGGGCATCCATGAGCCCTGGGCGCTGCGTTCGATCATCGAGATCGAAACGGCTTGCGGACGCGTGGGCATCAATGAAAGCTATGGCGATCTGCCCATGCTCGATGCGTTGGCCAAGGCAGCGCCTGCCTTGCAAGGCCTGTCGCCCTGGGACCTGAACACCATGGAGCGGCGGGTTGCCGCGCTGGTCGCGCCCGCCCCAACCCGCTCGGAGTTTTTGGGCGAACAAATCTCGCTGGCCCCGGGCACCCATGTGTCCAAGACCGTGGCCAAGGTCATCAGCGCTTTTGAAGTGGCCATGCTCGATTTGCAAGGTCAATTGGCCGGTGCCCCGATCGTGGACTTGCTGGGCGGCGCGGCACGCGATGCCGTGCCCTTCAGCGCCTACCTGTTCTACAAGTACGCCGAGCACATCGACAAGCCTTATGCGCCTGACCCCTGGGGCGAAGGCATGGCCCCTGCGCAATTGGTGGCACAGGCGCGTCGCATGATTGAACAGTACGGCTTCAAGAGCATCAAGCTCAAGGCCGGCGCTTTGGCGCCGGAGCAGGAGGTTCAGGGCCTGTTGGCGCTGGCCCAGGCTTTTCCGGGTGCACCGCTGCGCATCGACCCCAACGCCAACTGGAGCGTGGCCACCAGTCTCAAAGTGGTAGAGCAGCTGCGCGGCGTGCTCGAGTATTACGAAGACCCAGCCCCCGGGCTCGATGGCATGGCCGAAGTGGCCCGTCAGTGTGACGTGCCCCTGGCCACCAACATGGTGGTGACCGACTACGCCGAATTTGCCAAGAACGTGCGGCGCGGCTGCCCGGTGCGCATCGTGCTGTCCGACCACCATTACTGGGGCGGCTTGCGCACCACGCAACAACTCTCGCGCCTGTGCCAGACTTTCGACATGGGCCTGTCCATGCATTCCAACTCGCACCTGGGCATCAGCTTGACCGCGATGACGCACCTGGCCGCATCGGTGCCGCACCTGGCCTATGCCTGCGACACGCATTACCCGTGGCAAGACGACGAGGTGGTGCAGGGCGGGCGTCTGAAGTTTGAGGACGGCAGCCTGCGCGTGCCACGCACACCGGGTCTGGGCGTGACGATTGACCGCGAAGCCTTGGCCCGTCTGCACGAGAACTACCTGCACTGCGGCATCCGCAACCGCGATGATCTGGGCCAGATGCGCAAGTACGACCCCACTTTCACGGGCCAACAGCCCCGCTATTAACCCGTTTCTGACAACCCGAATCTGAACCGACCATGAATGCACCCTTGCGACCCCTGGCCATCCGCATGCACCCGGATGACAACGTGGCCATCATCGCCAACGACGGTGGCTTGCCTGCGGGCACCGTCATGCCCGAGGGCCCCGCTGCAGGGCTGATCCTGCGTGACAAGGTGCCGCAAGGCCACAAGGTGGCCTTGACGGACATCGCGGCAGGCCAGGCGGTGTTGCGCTACAACGTGCCGGTGGGCTACGCCCGCGAAGCGGTGGCCGCCGGCAGCTGGGTGCACGAACGCTTGCTCGACATCCCACCCGCACGCGAATTGCAAGGTCTGCCCATGGCCACCCAGCCTGCACCGGCCTGGGCACCGCTGGCGGGTTACACCTTTGAAGGCTATGTGAATGCCGATGGCTCGGTGGGCACGCGCAACCTGTTGGCCATCACCACCACGGTGCAATGTGTGGCGGGCGTGGTCAAGATCGCCGTGGAGCGCATCGAGCGCGAACTGCTGCCGCTCTACCCGAATGTGGACGGCGTGGTTGGGCTTGAACACGGCTACGGCTGCGGCGTGGCCATCGATGCGCCCGGCGCCGAGATCCCGATCCGCACGCTGCGAAACATCAGCCTCAACCCGAACTTTGGCGGCGAGGTCATGGTGGTGAGCCTGGGTTGCGAAAAGCTCCAGCCGAGTCGCTTGTTGCCCCCGGGCAGCTTCCCGATCCACGATGCCCGCGAAGCCGAGCAGGGCCCCGACCTGGTGTGCCTGCAAGACGATGAACATGTGGGCTTCATGTCCATGATCGACGACATCGTGCAGCGTGCCCAAGCCCATCTGCAGCGCCTGAATGCGCGCCAGCGCCAGACGGTGCCCGCCAGCGCGCTGGTGGTGGGTGTGCAATGCGGTGGCAGCGACGCGTTTTCAGGCGTCACCGCGAACCCGGCCGTGGGCCACATGGCTGACCTCATCGTGCGTGCCGGCGGCACCGTGATGTTCTCGGAAAACACCGAGGTGCGCGACGCGGTGGAGCAGCTCACGCGACGCGCCGCGAACGCGCAGGTGGCGCAAGACATCGTGCGCGAACTGGGCTGGTACGACGCGTACCTGGACCGTGGCCGTGCCGACCGCACGGCCAACACCACGCCCGGCAACAAGGCGGGTGGCTTGTCCAACATCGCCGAAAAAGCCATGGGCTCGATCATCAAGAGCGGCAGCGGGGCGATTGCCAGCGTGCTCGCACCGGGCGAGAAACTTCGGCCCGATCAAAAAGGCCTGGTCTTTGCCGCCACGCCCGCCAGCGATTTCATCTGCGGCACGCTGCAACTGGCCGCTGGCATGAACCTGCACGTGTTCACTACCGGGCGCGGCACGCCTTATGGCCTGCAGGCCTGCCCGGTGATCAAGGTGGCCACGCGCAGTGACCTGGCGCGGCGCTGGCATGACCTGATGGATTTCAATGCGGGTCAGATCGCCGATGGCACCATGACGATCGAAGAGGCCGGCCAGGCCTTGTTCGAGATGCTGCTGGCAACCGCCAGCGGCAAGAAGACCTGGGCCGAGCAGTGGCAGTTGCACAACGCGCTGGTGCTGTTCAACCCGGCCCCGATCACCTGATTTCAACGCACTATTTTTTTCAACGAGGAGACAAGCATGAAAACAAGCAAACGTTTGGCCATTCAGGCCCTGGCCATCGCGGCCTTGGGCGCGAGCGCCCTGGGCCAAGCCTGGGCCCAGGCCGACTACCCGAGCAAACCGATCAAGCTGATCGTGGCTTTCCCGCCCGGTGGCACCAGCGACGTCATGGGCCGCCTGATGGCCGAAGAACTGGGCAAGGTGCTCAAGCAGCCGGTGGTGGTGGAAAACATCGGCGGTGCGGGTGGCGTGGTGGGCACCGACCGCGCCGTCAAGCTGCCGGCCGATGGCTACACCATCATCCAGACCGGGGTGGGCCAGAACGCCGTGGCGCACGGCCTGGACCCCAACCTCAAATACAACTCGCTGACCGATTTCATCCACCTCACGCAAGTGCATTCGGGCCCCAATGTGCTCTTGGTGCACCCTTCTTTGCCGTTCAAGACGGTGAAAGATCTGGTTGACCACGCCAAAAAGAACCCGGGCAAGCTCGACTATGGCTTCACCCACGCGGCCTCGGGCCACATGGCCATGGAATTGTTCAAGCAGACCACCGGCGTCTTCTTGACTGGCATTCCTTATCGTGGCGGTGGCCCCATGCTGAACGATTTGCTGGCCGGCACCGTGCCCATGGTCTTTTTGAACCAGGACGTGGCCCTGCCCCACATCAAGGCGGGCAAGTTGCGCGCCCTGGCCGTGACCAGCAAGGAACGCAATGCGCTCTACCCCGATGTGCCGACCATTGCCGAATCCGGTTACGCGGGTTTTGAAGCCCTGTCCTGGTCGGGCCTGTCGGTGGCCAAGGGCACACCCCAGCCCATCGTCGACAAATTGGAAGCCGCCATGGCCCAGGCCATGCAGTCGGCGCATTTCCGCCAACGCCTGACCTCGACCGGCTTTGTGATCCCCGCGTTGGGCAGCAAGCCCTACACCAGCTTCGTCAAGTCGGAGCTGGACCAGTGGACCCGCGTCATCAAGACGGCCGGCATCAAGCCGCAGTGAGGACCAGCGAACATGCCTGATGCCATCACCTGGCTGCGCGTGAGCGCCTGCACCTTGCCGCTGGCCAACCCGATCAGCGACGCCAAGGTGCTGACCGGCCGCCAAAAGCCGATGACCGAAATCGCCCTCTTGTTCGTTGAGATCAAGACGAAAGACGGCGCCGAGGGTCTGGGCTTCAGCTATGCCAAACGCGCGGGCGGGCCGGGTCAGTTCGCACATGCCCAAGAGATCGCGCCGGTGCTGCTTGGTGAAGACCCGAACGACATCGCCAAGCTCTGGGACAAGCTGTGCTGGGCCGGTGCTTCGGTCGGGCGCAGCGGCCTGTCGGTGCAGGCGATAGGCGCTTTCGATGTGGCGCTGTGGGACATGAAGGCCAAGCGTGCAGGATTGTCCCTGGCCAAGTTGCTGGGCACGCACAGGGACAGCGTGCGCTGCTACAACACCTCGGGCGGTTTTCTGCACACGCCGCTGGATCAGTTGCTGGTCAACGCCTCGGCCTCGGTGGCCAAGGGCATTGGCGGCATCAAGCTCAAGGTCGGTCAGCCCGATGGCGAGAAGGACATCGAACGCGTGAGCGCAGTGCGCCAGCACCTGGGCGAGCGCTTTCCGATCATGGTTGACGCCAACCAGCAGTGGGACCGGCCGACGGCGCAGCGCATGTGCCGCCGCCTGGAGCCCATGAACCTGGTCTGGATCGAGGAGCCGCTGGACGCCTACGACCACGAAGGCCATGCCGCGCTGGCCGCGCAGTTCGACACCCCGATCGCCACCGGCGAGATGCTGACCAGCGTGCAAGAGCACTGGGACCTGATTCGCCACCGCGCCGCCGATTACCTGATGCCCGACGGCCCGCGTGTGGGCGGCATCACGCCCTTCCTCAAGATCGCGCAACTGGCCGAACATGCGGGCCTCATGCTGGCCCCGCACTTTGCGATGGAGCTGCACATCCACCTGGCCGCCACCTACAAGACCGAGCCCTGGGTTGAGCACTTTGAATGGTTGGAGCCGCTGTTCAACGAGCGCATCGCCATCCAGGATGGCCGCATGCTGGTGCCGACTTTGCCCGGCCTGGGGGTGTCGCTGAGCGAGCAAGCCCGCCGCTGGACCACGGCCAGCTTCGAGGCCTCGGCATGACCGATTTGTCACAGCGCTCGGTTGTTTGTGGGAGGACGCCCCTGCGGCCGAAGCTTGTTTTTTTACGTTAACTTTTGAGTCACATGTCTTCACTTCAATCTTTCAATGCCCGCACGGGCCAAGCCACTGGCGCGGCGCTGCCGGCCACCACCAGCGCCGAACTCCACAGCGCCATCGACCAAGCCGCCGAGGCTTTTGATGGCTGGCAAGCCAGCGACGGCGCCACGCGCGCCAACTTGCTGAACGCCTTGGCCACAGCGCTCGAACAAGACCGCGAGAAACTGCTCGAGTTGGCCGACACCGAAACCGGCCTGGGCCTGCCACGCCTGAACGGCGAGTTGGACCGCACCGCCTTCCAACTGCGCCGCTTTGCCAGCATCGCGCAAAGCGGTGGTGCGTTTGCGTTCACCGATGACCCGGCCGTGGCGGGCGCGCCGCCAGCAGGCCATCCGGCCATGATGCGCGTGCGCGTGCCGCTGGGCCCTGTCGCCATGTTCTCGGCCAGCAACTTCCCGTTCGCGTTTTCGGTGCTGGGTGGTGACACTGCCTCGGCCCTGGCCGCCGGTTGCAGCGTGGTGGTCAAGGCCCACTCGGGGCATTTGCACACCTCGGCCCGCGTGCACCAGTTGGCGCGCCAAACCCTCGCTGCGCTGGGCTTGCATGCAGGCCTGATCCAGATGGTGCAAGGCGCGGGCAACCAGGTGGGCGTGGCGCTGATCCAGCATCCCAAAATTTCTGCCGGCGCTTTCACGGGCTCCACCCGTGGTGGATCGGCCCTGCGCGATGCGGCACGTGCCCGTCCGCGTCCGATCCCGTTTTACGGTGAGCTGGGCTCCATCAACCCGGTGATCGCCACCGCCGAGGCTTTGCAAAAAGGCGGCGACGCTTTGGTGCAAACCTTGGCCGGTTCCATCACCCTGGGTTGTGGCCAGTTTTGCACCAACCCCGGTTTGCTGGTCTTGCAGCGCAGTCCCGAAAGCCAGGCCTTTGTGGCGGCACTGACCGAAGCCCTTAAGGCCATCCAGCCGCACGCCATGCTGACCCGTGGCATGCGCGAAGCGCTGGATGCGGGCACCGCCAAGCAGTTGGCCGCCGGTGCCAAAGCCTTGTTGCACAACCCCGTGGCCGACATCTGCCCCAAGCCTTTCCTGGCCGAAGTCGATGCCGCCACCTTCATGACCGAGCACCAGCTGCAAGAAGAAGTGTTTGGCCCGGCCAGCCTGATCGTCTGGACCGATTCGGTGCAACAAACCTTGCAGGTGCTGCAGACCGTGGGCGGCACGCTGACTGTGACTTTCTGGGGCGCTGAGCAAGACACGCCCGAAGTGCGCCGGCTGGTGCGCGGCGCGACCGCGATTGCGGGCCGTGTGCTGTTTGCCGGTGTGCCCACGGGTGTGGCGGTCACCGCCGCGCAGCAGCACGGCGGTCCCTGGCCCTCGTCCACCGAGCCCATGACCACATCGGTGGGCGATGCCGCGATAGACCGTTTCTTGCGCCCCGTTTCGCTGCAGGACATGCCGGCCTGGCTGGTGCAGCGTCAGGGCCGTCCTTGCTGAAAAGAAAGACCACCATGACTTCACACGCGACACCCGTCGTCACCGCCATGCGCGTCATCCCCGTGGCCGGGCGTGACGGCATGCTGCTCAACCTGAGCGGCGCACACGCGCCGTTTTTTACCCGCAACCTGCTGGTGCTGACCGACAGCCTGGGCCACACCGGCGTGGGCGAAGTGCCCGGCGGCGAAACCATCCGGAAAACCCTGGAAGACGCCCGTGAACTGGTCATTGGCCAAGCACTGGGCAACCACCTGGCCGTGTTGCAGCGCATGCAGCAAAGCTTTGCCGACCGCGACGCGGGCGGGCGCGGCCTGCAGACCTTTGATTTGCGCACCACGGTGCACGCGGTGACGGCGGTGGAGTCGGCCTTGCTCGATTTGCTGGGCCAGTTCCTGAACGTGCCCGTGGCCGCCTTGTTGGGCGAAGGCCAGCAGCGCGACGCGGTGGAGATGCTGGGCTATTTGTTTTATGTGGGTGACCGCCAGAAAACCGACTTGCCTTACGCGAGCGAACCCGATGCCGACAACGCCTGGTTTCGCGTGCGCCACGACGAGGCCATGACGCCCGAAGCCATCGTGCGCCTGGCCGAAGCGGCCTACGAACGCTACGGCTTTAACGACTTCAAGCTCAAGGGCGGCGTGCTGCGCGGCGAGGAAGAAGTTGACGCGATCCGCGCGCTGCACGAGCGCTTTCCACAAGCGCGCATCACGCTCGACCCGAACGGCGGCTGGTCGTTGAAAGAAGCGATCCGACTGATGCGCGACATGCACGGCGTGGTGGCTTATGCCGAAGACCCCTGCGGCGCCGAGCAGGGCTTCAGTGGCCGCGAGGTGATGGCCGAGTTCCGCCGTGCCACCGGCTTGCCCACCGCCACCAACATGGTGGCGACCGACTGGCGCCAGATGGTGCATGCGCTCTCGCTGCAAAGCGTGGACATTCCGTTGGCCGACCCGCATTTCTGGACCATGGCCGGCAGCGTGCGCGTGGCGCAGACCTGCCGCGACTGGGGCCTGACCTGGGGCTCGCATTCCAACAACCACTTTGACGTGTCATTGGCCATGTTCACCCATGTGGCCGCTGCTGCGCCGGGCAAGGTCACGGCCATCGACACCCACTGGATCTGGCAAGACGGCCAGGGCCTGACCCAAGAGCCGCTGCAGATCGTCGGCGGCCTGGTGCAGGTGCCCAAGAAGCCGGGTCTGGGCATCGCGTTGGACATGGTCAAAGTGGAAGCCGCACACCAGCTGTACCTGCAGCACGGCCTGGGCGCGCGCAACGACGCGCAGGCCATGCAGTACCTGATCCCCGGCTGGACATTCGACAACAAGCGGCCTTGCATGGTGCGCTGAACAGCCTTCGCCCGCAGGGGCGGCCTCCCACAAAAGTCAAAGGCCTTGTGGGAGGCAAGAACCCTGTGGGAGCGCGCCTGCGCGCGAATGCGCTTGGCGTCGCTCACCGACTTGCCTCTCAAGCAAAGCTGTCGCCCATGAGGGTGTTGAACCAGGTGTTCATCTGCCGGAAGTTGCCATTCGAAATGCTGGCCGCCTCCGTGGCCCTGGCGTTGGCGGTGAGCCCACCATTGGCCGCCACCACCATCTTGCGGGTGACGGGGTCGTATTGGTAGACCGCTGTGAGCCAGGACGCGGTGGACGCCGTGATGGGTGAATAGCAGGCGGAGTTGGCCACCGGCGCGCTGTCGGGCTGCAGGCCGCCGAGGATGCGCAGGATGGCATCGGCGCAGATTTTGGCTTCCTGGTTGGCCACATGGCCGGCTTTGGGCAAGCCACAGCTGGCGGCATCGCCGATCACATGCACAGCGGCCGCGGCCGTGGATTCATAGCTGAGCACATCCACCACGCACCAGCGGCCATCGGGCGCGCCGTTGGACACGCTGTTGTTCAAACCGGCGTTCGCCAGCCAGAGCCCGCTGGCACTGCCAGCGGCGCGCTGCGGTGGGATCGGGTTGACCACATGCGCGTTGATGCTCACGCTGGCACCCAGCTGATCGCTGTAGCGCACGACCTTGGTGCTGGCGTTGATCTGGATGTTGCTGACCCCTGGTCGGTAATCGATGACCCCCGCGTGGAGGGTGCTGAAGGCATAGGTGAAGCTGTCCACTTCCGCCTGAATCGAGGCGTTCTCGTCCAGCACGATCACCTTGGAGGCGGCGCCCTTATAGGTCTTCAGGAAATCGGCCACCAGGCAGGCGCGCTCGTAAGGGCCGGGCGGGCAGCGGTAGGGCGCTTTGGGGATGGTCATCACAAAGAAGCCGTTGTTCGGAATCGCGGCCAACTGGGTGCGCAGCAACTCGGTCTGCGGACCGGCCCGCCAGGCATGCGGGGTGTTGTTTTCGTAGTCCGTCTGCGTCAGGCCATAGGCATCCATGAAGTCAATGCCGGGCGCCACGATCAGGCGGTCATAGGCCAAGGTGCTGCCATCCGAGAGGGCCAGCGACTTGGCGCTGGTGTTGAGGCTCTGGACCCTGGCTTGCTTGACCACCACGCCGTATTTGCTGGCCACGCTGCTGTAGCCGTAGGCCAGGCTGCTGACCGTTCGGCTGTTGTTGAGCACCAGATTGCTCATGATGTTGGAGGTGTAGGTGAGGCTGGGTTCGACCAGGGTGACCTGGACGCCCGTGCCGCCCCACAGGCGCAGGTATTTGGCCGCCGTCACCCCCGCCATGCCGCCGCCCACGACGACGATGCGGCCCGTCAAGCCCGTGTTGGCCGGCGCATAAGTGGTGTTGTCGCCGGTGGCGTATTTGTGATCGTCGTCGTAGTCATCGTGGCTGTCGTCATCCGTGTGACCGAGGATGGGGATGATGCCGGTGGACATGGCGGCGGCGGCCAGCATCAGCATTTTGCGGCGAGAGGGCGTGTGCTTGGTGTTCATGTCGGGTTCCTCTGTGATCACTGTTGCTGCAGGTAGGCGATGATGGCGTCGAGCTGGGCGCTGGTGTAACCCTGCGCATGGGCCGTCATGATGGAGCTGTTGGCGGCGCGGCCCAGGTACTCCCTGATTTCCGCCGCTTCGTGGCCTTGAATGGCCTCAAAACCACCCTTGCCCCCTGTGCCATGGCACTGGAAACAGTTGGAGGCCAGCAGCCGACCTGCGCTGCTGGCTGGCTGGGTGCGTGTGGTGACCGTGCTGCCCGTGAGGGTTCGAATCGTGTTCACCGCCGCAGTGCTGTCGCTGTTTAGGGTCAGCTCGTGGTAGGGGCGCGAAGTGGTTTTTCCGTGCTCTTCATCGAGCTTGTCTGCCGCAGCAGACAGGCTGTAGTTGTGGTCAGACTCCATGCGTGTGCGCACTTCGTCCATGGCCCGCAAGGCGGCTTTGGCACCATCGTGCCCGGCAGAATCGAGCCCGGTTCTGACGGACTGGCTCACGGCGGTTGCCAGGGCTTGTGCGGCGCTGGCGCTGCTCAGGTTCACGCTGGCCACCAGCTGGCCCACGTCCACCGCGCTGGTTTGAGCGCGGATGGCGCTGGCCAAGGCCCGAATCACCCGCTCTTGCGACTCGTGCGAGGACTCGCCCGTGGTCGCGTTCGCGCTGGCCAGCATCTGGATCGAGCGTTGCAACGTCACCGCCGTGGTGTAAAGACCGGGCTGGCTGGCCATCGCCGCCACGGGGTCTGTGGCGAGTTGGTCCACATTCAGGCCCAGGGCATTGGCCACTTTCTGTTTGGCGCTGGCCACATCGTCCGCCTCGCCGTGCGCCACCATGGCGTCGACCAGCGTGGTCAATGGCGTCACCACCTGCCCTTGGCTGGCCGACTCCACCGGGGCTGTGAGCTTGCCCACGAAGGCAAAGCCGGTGTCTGAATCCACCCCCCCAGTGACGACCACCGACAGGCCCGTGATGCCGCCCGTCACGCTGCTGTAGTCCAGCGCGTAACGGCCGTTGAGGCCAGTGGTGGTGGCCGGCTCGCCCGTGTCCTGAACACCGTTCAGGTTCAGGTCCAGAAACACGGTGGCGCCTTGCAGATAGCCGTCAACGGCGACGCCGGTCAGCGTGTTGGCAGAAGCCAGTGGCCCCGACCCACCACCGCCGCCGCCGCAGGCGGACAGCAAGACGGCGCTCGCGGCCATGGCGAGCATGGACAATTTCTTCGGTTTCAATGGGCTGGATGGCATGGTGTTCTCCTGGTTGGGGTCTTCGGTTTTCAAGGTCTCCGGGTCAGCGCTGGTCGGTAGCGTTCACCTCTATGGTCAGCATCAAGCTGAATTCAACGTGAACGTTCAACATGAACAGTGCACATGTTGCGCATGCTCAAAGCACAGCCCACAGGCCAAAGCCAGAGGCGCACAGCAGCAGGGCGATGGCCAGGCCGGTGCGCGGGTGGGTGATCAGGTCCGGGCCAGGGCCCGCCACGCGCCCGCGCCAAATGGTCCAGGCCAAGTTGCTGCCCCGCAGGGCGCTGATCAGCAGCAGCAACCCCAGGTGCGAGAACACCAGCAGCAGCATGGCGTTGGCACTCAGCTCGTGCAGATCTTCCAGCAGTTCGCTGCTGCTGACATAGACCACGTGGCCACTCCACAGCATGGGGCCGGCCAGAAGGAGAAGGCCGGTGGTGGCCAGCAGCAGGGGAAAGTTCTGGGCGACCTTGCGGTGGGGGGACAACACCTCCTCCGCGCTGCGCAGCGAACGCCAATCTGCCCAGCCGTTTTTGAGTTTGTTTCCCAGCGAAGACCAGCGCACAGGGCGCGGGCCGAAAAAGCCGTAGAGCAGGCGAAAAACCAAGAGCACCACCATGCTGTAACCCAGGGCGGCATGGACTTGGATGAAGCGCTCGCCCTCGCTGCTCAGGTAGGCACCGATGAAGCACAAGGCAAATGCCGCATGGAACAGGCGTGTGGGCGCGTCAAAGACCAGGCGTTGGCGCAGGGTGGGCATGGCAGGCTTTGAGGTGTGGGACGGATGGGTTGGCATTGGCATGGCTGGGTGGTGCTTCAGGTGGTTGCAGTGAGGGGCTCAGCGGGCGGGCGTGGGCAGGCGCAACTCGCGTTCGCCGAAACGGCCGTTTTCGGCCTGGGTGTGGCAGGCGCTGCATTGCGCGGGACTGCGCACACTGCTGTGGCGCCAGAGTTCGGGCCGGACCTCGCGGTGCTCGCGCACAAACCAGTCGGACAGGGTGATCCGGTCTTGCGGCGGTGCGTTGCGCACTTTTTTGTAGGTTCCGGCCTGGCTTTGCAGCCACTGCGTGATGGCTTGCACCTGGGTCGCGTCCAGGCTGGCGTCGCTGCCGTAATGCGTCCCCAGATGGGTCATGACGCGCTGCCAGGATTCGGCGGGCAGCAGCGCCGGCGGGTAGGCGGTGTGACAGGCGGCGCATTCCTGCGTGTAAGCGGGCAGTGCCCGCTGGGGGCTCAGGTCGTGGCTGCCTGCGCAGGCCAAGGCGGTGCCCAGGCACAGGCCAAGGATGACGGTGGTTCGGAAGGTCATGGGGGTGCCTGCTCAAGATTTCAAACTGATCAGCCAGGCCAGCACATCGGCTTTTTCGGCGGCTTGGCATTCGCGGCCTACCACGTCCTGGCAATTGCGCCGAAACCATTTGTCGACGCGTGCTTGGTCGGTGAAACTTTTCGGGTTGAAGGCCGGGGCCAGCGGGAGCAATGACTTTCCGGTGCGGGCATGGCGCCCGGCTTGTGTGGGGGGCTCGCCGTGGCAACTGGCACAGGCCCACTCGCCGCCATGTTTGTTGATGAAAAATTGCCGGCCGAGTTCGGCGTTGCCGCTGCGCCCTGCTTGGACAGCGAAACGTTCGAGCTGCGCGGCTGGCTGCGTGTCTGCGGCCAGGCAGGGGCTGGCGATGAGCAGCACCAGCAGCATGGGTGCCAGGCGCTTGTGCGCGTGCATGGTGACCTCCTTCATGTCTTGGGTTTGGGGCAATGTAGACAAGGCACATGAACCCAATATGAATGCACAGCGGCGCAGTCGGACATGCTTGCAGCCGCTGCGGCAGGCACTAAACTGCCCGCATTGCGAGACCACTGCATGAAACTTTTATTGATCGAAGACGAGTTGGCTTTGAGCGAGGCTTTGAGCAGCCTCTTGCGTGCCGCGGGCTACGCGGTGGACGCCGTGGCCCTGCTGCGCCATGCCGATGCCGCCATCCAAGTGAGCCGCTACGACGCCTTGCTGCTCGACCTGTATTTGCCCGATGGCGATGGCCTGTCGTGGTTGCGCCGCTGGCGCGCGGCGGGCCACACCGAGCCGGTGATCATCCTGACCGCCAGGGACCAGGTGTCCGACCGCATAGCGGGTTTGCAGGGCGGCGCCGACGATTACGTGGTGAAGCCCTTTGATGTGCAGGAATTGCAGGCGCGGCTGGGCGCGGTGTTGCGCCGCGCCCAGGGCGCCGCCAGCAGTTGGCTGCAAGTGGGGGCGCTGGCACTGGACCTGCAAGGGCATCGGGTGTGCGTGGGTACGCAGCAGATTGAGCTGACCGCCAAAGAGTGGGCCGTGCTGGAAAAGCTGGCCACGCGACCTGGGCAAATCGTCAACAAGGAGGCGCTGGACCAGGCCCTCTACAGCTTCGATGACCTGGTGGGCAGCAACACCCTGGAGGTCTACATCAGCCGCATCCGCAAAAAAATCGGCAAAGAGCGCGTGCAGACGATTCGCGGTCTGGGTTACCGCCTGGTGATCGAGAAAACGCCATGAAACCTTACAGCCTGGTTCGACAATTTGTGGGCGCCACCTTGCTGACCTTGCTGGTGCTTTGGATGGCGGTGGTGGTGTCGGTGGCCTGGGTGGTTCGGCACGAGACCAATGAAATTTTCGATGGCAGTTTGCAAGAGACCGCGCAGCGTTTGTTGCCCTTGGCTGTCGCACAACTGCAAGCGCACGCACACGCGCGCGACGATCAAAAGGACGACGACAAAGAGGACGATGACGAAGATCACGTGCTGGAGACCGACGAGGGCGCGCTCGAACCCGCGCAGCACGAGGAGTACATGGTCTACCAGGTGTTTGACGCTGCCGGTCACCTGCTCTTGCGCTCGCATGCGGCGCCTGCGGCGCCTTTGACAGCCGATCTCCAGCCGGGCTTTCAGCGCGCAGGCCCTTACATGGTGTACATCGAGCGCAGTCGCAACGGGCAATACCTGTTGGCTTTGGCCGAATACGCCAGCCACCGCAGTGACACTTTGCTGAGCACGCTCAAATACCTGCTCATGCCCCTGCTGGTCTTGTTGCCCCTGTCGGCGCTGGGTATGCTGCTGATCGCGCGCCGCGCAAGCCGGCCCTTGCGCTTGCTGACCCATGAGGTGGCACGCCGTGGCAGCTCTGACCTCCAGCCGGTGGCCACAGCGCATCTGCCCAAAGAGCTGCTGCCTTTGAGCGACACCCTGAACCAATTGATGCAGCGACTGAAGTCGGCGCTCGAAGCGGAGCGCCATTTCACCGCCAACAGCGCCCACGAGTTGCGCACACCCCTGGCGGCGGCGTTGGCGCAGCTGGATGTGCTGGCGCAAAGTCTGGACCGCAGTGAGCAGGTGCAGCGCCTGCAAACCGTTCGTCAAATGCTTGAGCGCTTGCAGAAGCTGAGCGAAAAATTGCTGCAACTCGCGCGCGCCGAATCGGGCATTGCCTGGCGGCGTGACGAGGTTGATCTCAAACAGCTCTTGACCATGCTGTGCCGCGACCACCAGTGGCGTGCGGACATGCCCATCGCGCTGCACTTGCCCGATGCGCCGCTGGTGGTGCAAGGCGATGTGGATGCGCTGGGCATTGTGCTCAACAACCTGCTGGAAAACGCGATCAAGTACGGCACGCCGACGCAGCCGATCCGGGTCATCGCCAGCGCCCATCCTTTGCAAGTGCGTGTGATCAACGACAGCGAGCCCTTGCCGCAGGCCACGCTGGCGCGCCTGCACGAGCGCTTTTTCAGGGTGCGCCCGGACAGCCGTGGTGCGGGCTTGGGCTTGTCGATCGTGCGCGCCTTGCTGGCGCCCACCAACGTCGAACTGCAGCTGTACTCGCCGGTGCCAGGCGAGCCGCGTGGGTTCGAGGCGCGCCTGGTCTGGCGAGACAGACCTGGCCCTCACGCTGGTTGATGCAGCCACTTACCCGCATGTGAAAGCGGGCAAGATCAAACGGATCGCCAATGTGCATGAGCACGGCCGAGTTTGGCAATTTCGGATTGCGCCCCATGTCGGGGCTGAAGCCACCGACAAGATAGAAGACACCGACCTGCAAGATGGAAGACATCGACCTGCGGGACATCTTGTAGGTCGGAGCTTTAGCTCCGACAAATGGTTCCACTCTTCCTCGTGAACGACGAGAAGATCGCGCAGGAGTGGGTTTTCTGCTCGTTGCATGGATGGGGCTGAAACTCAGCCCTCATGCCCGAAAAACTTCTTCCGCCATGTTGTTCTGCTTCTCCTTCACCGTCTGCCAGCTGGGCATGTGACGGTCCAGCGTTCGATAGAACTTGGGGCTGTGGTTGTGGTGCAGCAGGTGACACATTTCATGGAGCAGAACGTAATCGATGCACTCGCGTGTCGTAGCTTTTTCCGTCGGTGGCAGTTATCCGGAATTTCCGGATAACTGAATCCTCTAGCAGTTCGCTGTCGGCAAAGACCTTTGCGCTTCGATACCGCCCTTGCCAGCGGCCGCAACAAAGGTCAGGTACTCGGCCGCAAATGGGCGTGTCATGTCAATGCCCTCATCACCAAGCCCACCACCACGCACATGCCCAGCACTTCATAAACACTGCGTTGCTTTTTGATCAGCAACCATGCCGCTACGCCGGTGAGCGCAAAGGCCCAAAGGTCGGGTGGCATGTGCCAGCCGCCGGGCAGCCAGGTCTGGCGGGCAAACACCCCGGCCAGTTGCACCATGACGCCAATCACCGCTGCCGTGATGGCTTGCAATGGCCCTTGCAGGGATGGCATCTGGCGGGTGGATTCGACAAAAGGACCGCCGGCCAGAATGAACACGAACGAGGGCAAAAAGGTGAACCAGGTCACGACACAGGCGGCGATGATGCCGCCCAGCACAGGGTAGCCGGTGACGGCTTGGCTGTGTCCGCCCAGAAAACCCACGAAGGCCACGACCATGATGAGCGGCCCCGGGGTGGTTTCGCCCAGCGCCAGGCCGTCCATCATCTGGGCGGCCGTGAGCCAGCCGTAGTGCGAGACCGCGGCCTGCGTGACAAAGGGCAGCACCGCATAGGCGCCGCCAAAGGTCAGCAGCGCAGCCTGCGTGAAAAAGCCGCCCATGCGGGTGAGGGTGTGGTCACCGCCCAGCAGCCAGGCCAGTGCGCCCAGCGTCACCCCCCAAAGGACTGCGCCTATGGCGCTGGTTTTGATCAGGCGCGCATGGCTGTAGCGCGTGTGTGCGGGCGCGGGGCTGTGGTCGTCAAGCCAGGCCAGTCCGTCTGATGCGGGCGTTGTCTGGGCCGGTCCGTGCCCAGAATTGGCCACGGGCAGGGCGTGTTTCTTTTGCATGTGCCAGCCCGTGAAGGCCGCCGCCGCCACGATGAGTGGGAAGGGCACGGCCCAGAGCATGCCCAGCAAGGACAAACTGGCCACCCACCAGAGCCAGCGCGTCTTGAGTGTGCGCATGCCAATGCGGTGCACCGCCTGCAACACCAGCGCGGTCACGGCGGGCTTGAGTCCCCACAGCAGCGCCTGGCCCCAGGGGTGTTGACCCCACACGGTGTAGGCCCAGCTCAGCACGATCAACAGCACCAACGACGGCAGCACAAACAGGGCCCCGGCCGCAATGCCGCCGCGTGTGCCGTGCATCAGCCAGCCGGTGTAGGTGGCCAGTTGCTGTGCTTCGGGGCCGGGCAGCAGCATGCAGTACTGCAGGGCATGCAAATAGCGTTTTTCAGAAATCCAGCGGCGGCGCACCACCAGCTCTTCGTGCATCAAGGCGATCTGGCCTGCGGGGCCGCCAAAGCTGACGCAGCCCAGCCAGAGCCAGAACTTCAATGCCTGCGCAAAGCTGACCGGGGCCGGGCGTGTGGCGCTGTTGGGGGAGGTGCTCATGAGGCGTTCCAGTGTTCGCGAAAGGCCTGGGCAAAGGCGGGTGTGCCGCTGAGGCTCAGGCTCAGCTCCACGCGTTCGTCGGGGCCGGGTGCGGGACGGATGTCCAGCGTTTGTTGTGCGGCGTGCCAGTAGGCTTGGGCTTGGGCTGGCGTGTTGTGCTGGTTGTGTGCGCTGTGCAATTGAACTTGCAAATCAAAATCCCAGTCGGCCCCTTCGTCCAGCGGGCCTGGGCCTTGCGGGCTGAAGCGGCTGGCCCAGACCAGCAGCTGCGTCACCTCGTGCAGCAAGGCCGTGGTGTGGCGGGCGGCGGGGTGCGCCAGCGCATCCCAGCAGACCACGCCGTCGGTGTCTTCACTGCAGTCGAATTCCAGAAATTCCAAATTCATCGTGTTCATTTCATCCAGTCTGGTGATTGTCGCTGTGCGTCTGGGCTTGTCTCTTTGAATACATAAAATTCTGATTCTGCTTAAATTTTGAGCAATAAACAGGGTTTTAGGGGTTTTCTGTATACAGGCTTGGCGATCTTGGTGGTTTAATCCGTCGATCGATGGATACGTGACGACTGCCGGGCCGGATCACCAACACACACTTTCATGAGCACATCACCCGTTCGCGCTGCTGACTCCGATTTCGCCGAAGAAGGCGGCTCGCAAGCCGTCAAGGCACAGCAACGTCTGCGTGAATGGATTTTGGCGGGCGATTTGCCGGGTGGCACCCGCATCGCCGAACTGGCCTTGGTGGAACGTCTGGGCATGTCGCGCACCCCCATCCGCGCCGCATTGATGCGGCTGGGGCAAGAGGGGCTGCTCGAGGCTTTGAGCAGTGGCGGTTATGCCGTGCGCACTTTTTCTGAGCGCGAAGTGGCCGATGCGATTGAGTTGCGGGGCACGCTCGAAGGCTTGGCGGCACGCTTGGCGGCCGAGCGGGGCGTGCGTCCGGCAGTGCTCCAGCAAGCCGGGCAGTGCCTGGACCAGATTGACGTGCTGTTGCGCCAAAGCGTGCTCGACGACGACAGTTTTTCGGCCTATGTGCGCTTCAATGGCCAATTTCACAAGCTGTTGTCCGAGATGGCCGACAGCGCCGTGCTGGCGCGTGAGATCGAGCGCGCCTCCAGCTTGCCCTTTGCCTCCGCCTCAGGGTTTGTCGGCGTGCAAGCCCACAGCCCGCATGCCCGCGACATGTTGATGGTGGCGCAGCACCAGCACCGGCAAGTGCTGGACGCCATCGCGCAGCGCGAAGCCGGGCGTGCCGAGGCTTTGATGCGCGAACACTCTCGGCTGGCGCGGCACAACCTGAGCCAAGTCATGCAAAACCCTCAGCAGTCGGCCATGCCGGGGATGCAGCTGATCCGCTCACCGAAAACCGCCACGCTTTCCCAACGGTAAATTTTTCAACCCTGCTTTCAACACCTGGAGACCTGCATGCAAAAACGATTTTTCCTTCATGCCTTGGCCTGTGCTGCCCTGGCCGCCAGCGCCAGCACCGCCATGGCGCAAGACAAGTTCAAGATCGGTCTGATCTTGCCCATGACCGGCCCGTTTGCCTCGACCGGCAAGCAAATCGAAGCCGCAGCACGTCTGTACATGGCGCAAAACGGCGACATGGTGGGGGGCAAAAAAGTCGAGCTGATCGTGAAAGACGACACCAGCGCGCCTGACGTGACCAAGCGCATTGCGCAAGAGATGGTGGTGAATGACAAGGTCAGCGTGCTGGCCGGTTTTGGTTTGACGCCGCTGGCGTTTGCCACGGCACCGATCGCCACCCAATCGAAAACCCCGTTGGTGGTGATGGCGGCCGCGACGTCCAGCATCACGCAGGCCTCGCCTTTCATCGTGCGCACCAGCTTCACCTTGCCGCAAGCTGCGGTGGCCATTGCCGACTGGGCACCCAACAACGGCATCAAGAAAGTCGTGACCCTGGTGTCCGACTATGGCCCCGGCATCGATGCCGAAAAATACTTCAAGGACCGCCTGATCTTCAACGGTGGCCAAGTGCTCGACACCTTGCGCGTGCCCATGCGCAACCCCGACTTTGCGCCCTTCCTGCAAAAAGTGCGTGACCTGAAACCCGATGCGGTCTATGTGTTCGTGCCGTCAGGCGCAGGCGCTGCGTTGATGAAGCAGTTTGCCGAACGCGGCATGGACAAGGCCGGTATCAAATTGATCGGCACCGGTGACATCACCGACGACGACATCTTGAACAGCATGGGCGATGTGGCCAACGGCGTGGTCACTTCGCACCACTACTCGGCCTCGCACAACTCGGCCCTGAACAAGAAGTTTGTGGCGGCCTTTGAAAAAGCCAACAACGGTCTGCGCCCCAACTTCATGGCGGTGGGCGGCTATGACGGCATGCGCGTGATTTATGAAGCGGCCAAAGCCACCAAAGGGGCTGGCGGCCAGGCTTTGCTGGACGCCATGAAGGGCCAGGTGTTTGAAAGCCCCCGGGGTCCGATGTTCATCGATGCGCAAACCCGCGACGTGGTGCACAACATCTACATCCGCAAGGTGGAAAAGGTGGGTGGCCAGCTCTACAACCAGGAATTCGCGACCATCAAGGACGTGAAAGACCCCGGTAAAACCAAATAAGTGAGCGGCCATGTGCAGGAGCGCGGCCCTGCGCGCGAATGCTTCGGCCGCAGGGGCAGCCTCCTACAAAACCGAGCCTTGTGGGCGCGCGTTCCTGCCCATTTTCATTCACGCTGTCCAGCTCTCACGAATCAGAAACGCATGACATGTTGACCATTCTTTTCGACGGCATTGCTTACGGCATGCTGCTTTTCATCTTGGCCGTTGGCCTGTCCGTGACCATGGGCTTGATGAACTTCATCAACCTGGCGCACGGGGCCTTTGCCATGGCGGGGGGGTATTTGACGGTGGTGCTGATGCAGCGCTGGAACGTCCCCTTCTTGTGGTGTCTGCCCCTCGCGTTTGCTGGCGCTGCCTTGCTGGGCGCTTTGCTGGAGCGCACGCTGTACCGGCACATGTACCGCAAGCCGCATCTGGACCAGGTGTTGTTTTCCATTGGCCTGGCCTTCATGTCGGTGGCCAGCATGGATTACTTCATGGGTTCGCAGCAACAGATCATGCAGTTGCCCGAATGGTTGCGCGGACGCACCGAGCTGTGGAGTGGCGGGCTCTTCGAATTGGGCATGGGCCATTACCGTTTGTTCATCATTGCCGTGTGCGCGGCACTCACGGTGGGCCTGCAATTCATTTTGGCCAAGACCCGCTTTGGCAGCCGTCTGCGGGCCAGTGTCGACGATGCCCGTGTGGCCGCTGGTCTGGGCATTCGGGTGAACATGGTGTTTGCCGCCACCTTCGCGGTGGGTTCGGGCCTGGCCGGCCTGGGCGGGGCCTTGGGGGCTGAGGTGCTGGGCTTGGACCCGACCTTTCCGCTCAAGTTCATGGTGTACTTTTTGATCGTGGTGGCCGTTGGCGGCACCTCGTCGATCACGGGCCCTCTGTGGGCCGCATTGCTGTTGGGCATTGCCGATGTCGCGGGCAAGTACTACATGCCCAAGCTCGGGTCCTTCATTGTGTATTCGCTGATGATCGCGATCCTGATCTGGCGTCCGCAAGGGCTGTTTGTGCGCAAAGGAGGTCGCTGAGATGGATGCGAGTCAACAACTTTTATCCCTGTCCCGCATCCGTGGCTGGGAGCCGCTGGTCTGGCTGGTGGCCTTCGTTTTGCCGTTCGTGTTTCCCGGCCATGCGCTGATCGTCAACGAGGTGGCCATCGTCGCCCTGTTCGCCGTGTCGCTGGACCTGGTGCTGGGTTACACCGGCATCGTGTCGCTGGGGCATGCGGCGTTTTTGGGCTTTGGCGCGTATGCCTCGGCCTTGTTTGCCAAGCACGTCATGCCCGATCCGCTGGTGGGCTTGTTGGTGGGCATCGCCTGTTCGACGGCTTTGGGCGCTTTGTGTTCACTCACCATCTTGCGCGGGACCGATTTGACGCGCCTCATGGTCACGCTGGGCATGGCACTCATCTTGATGGAACTGGCCAACAAGCTGGACTGGCTCACGGGCGGTTCGGACGGTTTGCAGGGCGTGGTGATGGGCCCTGTCTTGGGCCGATTCGAGTTCGATCTGTACGGTCAGACGGCAGCCTGGTATTCGCTGACGGTCTTGTTGCTCCTGTTCGCGCTGGCGCGGCGGTGGGCCCATTCGCCCTGGGGTGCCACGCTGATGGCGGTGCGCGACAACCCCTTGCGGGCCATGGCCATTGGTATTCCGGTGCACAACCGTTTGGCGGTGGTCTACACCGTGGCCGCCGCTTTGGCCGGTGCAGCCGGCGCCTTGATGGCGCAGACCACCGGGTTCGCCTCGCTCGATGTGTTTGCTCTCGAACGCTCGGCCGACGTGGTGCTGATGCTGGTCATCGGCGGCGTGGGCTGGTTGTATGGCGGCGTGCTTGGTGCGGTGGTGTTCAAGCTGCTGCACGACGTGATCTCCGGCATCACGCCGCAGTACTGGACGTTCTGGATTGGGCTGTTCCTGGTCGTGCTGGTGATGGTCGGGCGCGAACGCCTGATTCGCCCCTGGCTGTGGTTTGGTCGTGCTGCCGGTCAGCAAGGTGGTGCCCAATGAAGCCAACGCTTGTGACCCCTCCCGTCGTCTTGAAGGCCCAGGGCCTGGTCAAACAGTTTGGCGGCATCACCGCCACCGACCATGTGGACCTGGAGCTGCGTCTGGGCGCACGCCACGCGCTGATTGGCCCCAACGGGGCAGGCAAGACCACGCTCATCAATTTGTTCACCGGCGTGCTGCCGCCCACTTCGGGCCGCATTGAGTTGCTGGGTGAAGACATCAGCCAATTAGCGCCCCACCAGCGCGTGCGCCGTGGTCTGGTGCGCACCTTCCAGATCAACCAGTTGTTTGCCAGCATGACGCCGTTGCAAACCCTGGCCATGGTGGTTTCGCAGCAACGGGGCTTGGGCGGGCGCTGGTGGTCGGTGCTGGGGCAAGACCCGGCGGTGGTGGCGCGTTGCGAAGCGCTGCTCGAGTTGTTCCGTTTGACCGAGGTCATGCATCAGCGCACCGAGTTTTTGGCTTACGGCAAGCGCCGTTTGCTGGAGATGGCGATTGCGCTGGCCTGCGAGCCCAAGGTCTTGTTGCTGGACGAGCCGGTGGCTGGCGTGCCAGCAGGAGAGCGTGAAGAGCTTTTGCAAACCGTGGCGGCTTTGCCTGCCGAAGTCTCGGTTTTGCTGATTGAGCACGACATGGACCTGGTGTTTGAATTTGCCGACCGCATCACTGTGCTGGTCAATGGCGCCGTGCTGACCGAAGGCACGCCCGAAGCGATTGCGGCCGACCCGCAAGTCAAGGCGGTGTACCTGGGGCATGGCGAGGAGGTGGCCCATGGCTGAATTGTTGAGAGTGGACAGCTTGCGTGCAGGCTATGGCGAAGCGGTGGTGCTGAACGACATCAGCTTGTCGCTGGGCGAGGGTGAAACCCTGGCGCTGCTGGGCCGCAACGGCACCGGCAAAACCACCTTGATGGACACGCTGGCCGGTGCCACGCGCCAGCATGGTGGGCAGATTTTTCTGGCTGGCCAGGCGTTGCACACCATGCCTTCGCACGAGCGGGCTGCGGCGGGCATTGGCTGGGTGCCACAAGAGCGCAATATTTTCAAATCGCTCACCGTGCACGAAAACCTGACGGCAGTACAGCGGCCCGGGCGCACCGGAGGCGGGCATCGCGCCTGGACGCCCGAGCGCGTGTACGAGATGTTCCCGCGCCTGGCCGAGCGCAAAGCCAATCTGGGCACACAGCTGTCGGGCGGCGAGCAACAGATGCTGGCCGTGGGGCGGGCGCTGGTGCTCAACCCGCGCCTGCTCTTGCTCGATGAGCCCCTGGAGGGACTGGCCCCCATCATCGTGGAAGAGCTGCTGCGCGCCATTGCCCGCATCACCCGTGAAGAAGGCCTGTCGGCCATCATCGTGGAGCAACACCCGCAGGCCATTTTGCGCATCAGCCACCGGGCGGTGGTGCTGGACCACGGCAACGTGGTGCACGCCAGCGATGCCGACACCTTGCATGAAAACCCCGAATTGCTGGACCGCCTGCTGGGCGTGGCCCGCAAACTTTGATTGATTTGAACCAAGTACTGAAGGAGACGAACATGTTCATTAAAAACACTTGGTATGTGGCCTGCTCTCTGGCCGATCTGAACGCGCTGGGCGACAAGCCTTTGGGCCGCACCATTTGCAACGAGCAAATGGTGTTCTTCAAAGACGCAGAGGGCAAAGTGGCCGCGGTGGAAGACTTTTGTCCGCACCGTGGAGCCCCCTTGTCGTTGGGCAAAGTCTGCAAAGGCAAGCTGGTCTGTGGCTACCACGGGCTGGAGATGGGCTGCGACGGCAAGACCGTGCACATGCCCGGTCAGCGCGTGCGCGGCTTTCCGGCGGTCAAGAGTTATGCCGTGGTCGAACGCTATGGTTTTGTCTGGGTCTGGCCGGGTGACCAGAGCCGGGTCGATGAGGCCAAAATGCCGGTGTTCGAATTTTTTGACAACCCGGCTTGGGCTTATGGCGGCGGGCTGTACCACGTCAAGGCCGATTACCGCCTGATGATCGACAACCTGATGGACCTGACGCACGAGACCTATGTGCACTCGAACAGCATCGGCCAGCCCGAGATCGACGAGACGCCTTGCAGCACGTCGGTCGATGGCGACAAAGTCGTCTTGCAGCGCTTCATGGATGGCATTCAGGCGCCGCCCTTCTGGCAAATGGCCATGAGCGCCAATGGCCTGGACCCGCAAGCCAAAGTGGACCGCTGGCAGATCTGCCGCTTCAGCCCACCCAGCCACGTGATGATCGACGTGGGCGTGGCCCTGGCGGGCAAAGGGGGCTTTGGTGCGGCACCCGAGCACAAGGCCTACAGCGTGGTGGTGGACTTCATCACGCCCGAGACCGAGACTTCGCATTGGTACCACTGGGGCATGGCCCGCCAGTTCAAACCCGAAGACACGGCGCTGACCGACAAGATCCGCACAGGGCAAGGCGGCATTTTTGGCGAAGACATGGAAATGCTGGAGTTGCAGCAGGCCAACATCACCAAGTGGCCCGAGCGCAAGCTGCTGATGCTCAACATCGATGCCGGTGGCGTGCAGGCACGCCGCATCATCGACCGTTTGATGGCCGAAGAAAACAACGCTGGAGACGCGGCATGAACGACACCGACCTGACCCAAAGCCCCCTCGCGGCCGATGGCAGCTTTGAAGTGCAATTGCAAAAAAGCGGCCAGATCCTGCGCGTCGCCAAGGACCAGTCCATCCTGAAGGTGTTGCAAGACGCGGGGCACGACGTGCCGTTCTCCTGCTCGGAAGGCATCTGTGGCACCTGCCTGACCAAGGTGGTGGCGGGCACGCCCGACCACTGGGACATGTTCTTGACCCCCGAAGAACAGGAAGCCAACGACCAGTTGCTGATTTGCTGCTCGCGCAGCCAGACGGCGCGGCTGGTGCTGGATTTGTGAAGCAAAAACGCGTTTAAAGCCCGGCGTCCAGAGACGCCGAATGGGTGCGTAACCAGTCTTTGAGGGCTGCGTCAATGCGGGTCTGCCAGCCATCGCCCGTGGCCCGAAATGCCGATGACACTTCGGGCGACAAACGGATGGTGGTGGGCACTTTGCGGGCTGGCTTGGTACTGCCTACAGGCCGACCGGCGCGTCGTGCCTGGATGGCAGAAGGCGTGTGACTGGCCGCGATGACTCCTTTTTTTGCTTGGTCCACCGAGCGCAGTAGCGCGGCCTCGAATTCGCGCATTTCCCGGTCCACGGGCTCCGGGTTGGTCGTTTTGGTTTTAGGCATCGAATCGCTCCTTCAGTTTCAGCAGCAGTTCAGGACGCAGCTTGTCAAATTTGGCTTTGGCGTAGACCAACAAAAGAACGATTTCTCCATTGGCCAAGTGGTTGAAATAAATCACCCGTGCACCACCACTTTTTCCCATACCCTGCCGTGTCCAGCGAACTTTTCTCAGAGGTCCAGCCCCGGGGATCACAGCACCAGACATCGGGTTTTCGCTGATCCATCCAATGAATTCAAACCGCTCTGCGTCTGACCAGACTTTGACCGACCAAGCGATGAACTCCGGTGTTTCGTGGACCGTGAACATAATTAATTGTACTAGCAATAAATTATTTTGACGAAGGCTTGGTCACGCCAGGAAAACACGTTGTTCAGTGCGGGTTGCCGTGCCAAAAACGCCATGGGTTTGATCCGGTGGGTTTTACCGTCGTTGCTTTGGGTGCCCATCATTGCCATTTCAATGGTTTTTTTGTTCGTTTTAAAGTGAGTAATTACAACAAATAAATCATCAAAAACAATTCTTATTTTTCGTGGCTTTGTTATTCGCGCTGTCAAGGTGACAAAACCTGCTCTTCGTTGGTTATCGCGAGTGTGTCTATCTGCTGGTCGTATCTGTGTGTTTTTATGCCCCAGTCATGTCAGACAATCAACGCATGTCTCCAACGGTTCTGACCGGTCCATTTGAATGAATTCCACCTTCGACATCCTGGGCATCACCGGCCCGATCTACCTGGCCATCGCGCTGGGCTATCTGTCCACCCGACAAGGGGTGTTTGCCAAAGCCGACATGCAGGTGTTTGGCAAGTTCACCATCAACCTGGCCTTGCCTGCTTTGCTGTTCAACGCGCTGTCGCAGCGCAGCGTCGGCGAAATCCTGAATGCCCACTACCTGCTGGCTTATGCCCTGGGCTCGATGGTGGTGATTTTGGGCGGGCTGTTCTGGGCCCGCCAAGTCAAAGGCCATGGCCTGAGTTACAGCAGCATGATGGCCATGGGCATGTCGTGCCCCAACAGCGGTTTTGTGGGTTATCCGATCATGTTGCTCACCTTCGGTCCGGTGGCTGGCGTGGCATTGGCGCTCAACATGGTGGTCGAAAACATGCTGCTGATTCCCTTCCTGTTGGCGGTGGCCGATTCAGACGGGGGCCGGCCCGGTCAGTGGAAGCAGGTCTTGTGGCAAACACTCAAGAACCTGGTCATGAATCCCATGATTTGGGGCATTGTGGGTGGCTTCCTTTTTTCCCTGTCGGGCTGGACCCTGCCCGCGCCGTTGGGGCGCACGGTCAATCTGTTTGCGCAGGCCAGCGCGGCTTTGTCGCTGTTTGTGATCGGTGGCTCGCTGGTGGGCCTGCAAGCCAAGGGCCTGAAGGGGCCGGTCACACAAATTGTGCTGGGCAAATTGTTGGTCCACCCCTTGGTCATGTGGGGTGTGCTGGTGTGGCTGGTGCCCGTTGCCGATCCGGCTTTGCGTTCGGCCGCGTTGTTGACCGGTGCCTTGCCCATGCTGGGCATTTACACCATTTTGAGCCAGCGCCATGGCCACGGCGCCATCAGCGCCGCCACCTTGCTGGTGACCACGGTGGTGTCATTTTTCACGCTCAGTGGTTTGCTGTGGGTCTTGCAGCACCACGCCTTTTGAGCTGTGCCCAAGCTGCACTGCGGCGGAAGTATTCGCGCGCGGGGGCGCGCTCCCACAGGGTTCAGGGGGTTTTGTGGGAGGTCGCCCCTGCGGCCGAAGCTTGTTTTTTCGCAGGGTCTGTGCCGGAACTCGAAATGTTGTCGGACCTGAAGGTGCCGACCTACGGGGCCGACGGGGCCTACGGGACCAACCATTCCTTGCTGACCTCGGTGATCAAGGTCAGTGTGGCTTGTTGCGTCAGGGTGGTCGGACGCAAGGAGCTGACGGCGGTGGTCAGCTGGATGGTCAGGCTGGGGTCGGACACCTGGCGCACGGCAAACGCTGAGGGGCGCACCGAGCGCATGACCGCGTTGCGCGACAAGATGGCGTAGCCCGCGCCATCGGCCACCAGGTCGAGGATGGCGCTCACGCCATCGATTTCGAGTGCAATTTGTGGGCGGCAGCCAACCGCGGCCATCTCGGACTCCACATGCATGCGGATCGCGTTGGGTCGGGTCGGAATGACCAAGGGCAGGGTGGCCACTTCTTTCAGGCCGATGGGGGCTGGGGGTGGGTCTTCCTGCAGGCCCGGCGGGCGCGGTTGCACCAGCAGCAATTCTTCTCGCACCAGCGGGCTGTGCTCGATGCCTGGCACCTGGCTGGGGTTGTAAAGCACGGCAATGTCCAGGCGTCCGTTTTGCAGGTTTTCCTGCATGGCGCTGGACAGGCCTTCGCTGATAGACAGCTGGGCCTCGGGCATTTTCAGGCGGAACGCCCGGGTCAGCGGCACGGTCAGCACACGCGCCACGCTGGGTGGCAGGCCCAGCGCCACCCGGCCCGTCAGGCCTGAGCGCACCCGGCCCAGTTCTTCACGCGCCCGCTCGACCTGGTGCAGGATGCCCCGGCCATGCTCCAGCAGCAGTTGCCCGGCTTGGGTGGGCGTGGCGCCGCGTCCGTTGCGCACCAACAGGTTTTGTCGCAATTCAACTTCCAGCAGCCGCACCTGGCGGCTCAGGGCCGGCTGGGCAATGTTCAAAGCCTGTGCCGCGCGGGTGAAACTGCCCAGTTCGGCCACGCGCACAAAGTATTCCAGCTGCTTGAGGTCCATGGGATCCCTTTCTGTTGTTGCAATTTTGTCATAGCCATGGCTTGGTTATGTGAATTTGTTCTAGCTGGTAGATGGCCGAGGGGCTGGGTGCTGAGGACGTGCGCCTGCACAATCAGCCAATACCACCCACGCAGGAAATCGCCATGAGCCAAACCAAGCCCTTGATCATCGACGTGCACGGCCACTACACCACCGCCCCCAAAGCGCTGGAAGAATGGCGCAACCGCCAGATTGCCGGCATCAAGGACCCCGCGTCCATGCCCAAAGTGTCCGAGTTGCACATCAGCGACGACGAACTGCGCGAAACCATCGAGACCAACCAGCTGGCCAAGATGAAAGAGCGTGGCTCGGACATCACCATCTTCAGCCCCCGCGCCAGCTTCATGGCCCACCACATTGGCGACTTCAATGTGTCGTCCACCTGGGCTGCGATCTGCAACGAGCTGTGCTTCCGTGTGGCGCAACTGTTCCCCGACCACTTCGTGCCTGCGGCCATGCTGCCCCAGTCACCGGGTGTCGATCCGGCCACCTGCATCCCCGAACTGGTCAAGTGCGTGGAGCAATACGG
>ERZ1292633.38-Hain-H41-02um-R1-38-length-185081-cov-15_pt1 | contig 185081 bp, 172 predicted proteins | sample MGYA00564406_ERZ1292633 | MGnify/ENA primary metagenome ERZ1292633 (study PRJEB36523, sample SAMEA6512639) | groundwater metagenome | collected 2019-01-08 | study: AquaDiva: Metagenomics assemblies of 32 groundwater samples
AGTTCCATCGGCTGGAACTGCTCGAGCATCGCCGCGTAGCCGATCTTGGTCATGGTGCGTGGGCGCTCCCTCGATCCTGGGCCGGAGCCGCGTCGACCCGGCGCGATCAGGATAGCCGGGAAACGACCGGCCAGCCTCCGCGCAGCATGACCTCGCGAACGCGATCGTGGGGCAATCGGTGGGCGGTGACCCCATCGATCCCGGTCATCGTCTCGGCCGCGACGAGGGCGTTGACGATCGCCTCCTCGGTCGCTTCGATGGTGGCGAGAAAGAGCGGGTCGATGTAGACGTCGGACAGCATCCGTAGCTCGACGGTCGCCCGCGGGTCCTGCCTCAACTCCGGCTGCGGGATGTCGCGATTGCCGGTGGCGAAGCAGATGAACAGGTCGCCCGACGTGTGGCCGCCCGTCCCGCCGACTCGGGCGATCCCCAATCCGGCCCGCTGCGCCAGCCGGGCGCACTGATGGGGCAGCAACGGGGCGTCGGTCGCGATGACGACGATGATCGATCCGGAGCCGCGGCCCGGACCGCCGGGCGCGACACCCGCCGGCGGCAGCGGGTCGGGCGACGCGATCTCCGTGATCGGGATGGCCTCGCCGACGCGGACGCCGTCGATCCGCAGGAGATCCCGACGGCCGTAGTTCGCCTAGACGAGCACGCCGACCGTCCAGCCACCCTCGTCGGGTCCGACAACGCGCGACGCCGTCCCGATGCCGCCCTTGAACTCGTGGCAGATCATCCCCGTCCCGCCCCCCACGTTCCCCTCTGCGACGGGTCCGGGGCGCGCGTCGCCCAGGGCCGCGTCGAGATGCTCAGGACGAACATGGAAGCCATTGATGTCGTTGAGTGTCCCGTCGGACGTCTCGCCGACGACCGGCAATGACCAGAACCTCTCGCTGCGCGAGTGGCGCTCGGCGGCATGCCGGACCAGCGCGTCACGGACGACCCCCACCGAATGCGTGTTGGTGATGGCGATCGGCGACACAAGCTTGCCCGCCTCGCGGATCCACTCAAGGCCGGTAAGCTCGCCGTTGCCGTTGAGGGTGTGGCAGCCGGCGAAGATCGGCTCGGTGAAGACATCGCCGTCGTGGGGCACGACCACCGTCACGCCGGTCCGCACCGGTCCCTGTCCGACGACGAGCGGCCCCTCGCCGGAGATCAGGGTGGTGTGGCCAACGCGCACACCGGCCACGTCGGTGATCGCGTTGAGACGGCCGGGACGGCCGATCCCGAATCGGATGCCGAGATCCCGCGCGCGCATCCCGTCGATGCCTAGTCTGGCAAGTCGGAGCTGGCGATTTCGACGCCGTCGATCCGCCCGATCTCCTCGACCACGGTCAGGGTGTTGGCACCCGGCCGTGCCCGAATCTCGAACTCGGCGTCGTAACGGCCCTTGCCCAATCGTTCGGTTCGGACGCCCAGGATCTCCAGTCGGCGCGCAGACAGCAGTCGGGTGATCTCGGCGAGGGCCTCGAGCCGCTCCATCGTGACCCGCACGGTTGCGATCGCCTTGTCAGCGTGATGAAGCCGCTCCGCGATCCGGTTCAGGGGCCACAACGAGAAGACCACGATCGCGGTGCCGACCACGGCGATGAGATATTGGCCGGTACCGGCCGCCATGCCGATCGCCGCCGTCGCCCACAGGCTGGCGGCGGTCGTGAGGCCCCGAATGCTCGGGCCGTCCTTGATGATCGCACCGGCGCCGAGGAAGCCAATCCCCGACACGATCTGCGCGGCGACCCGCGATGGGTCGAGCTTGTCCGGGGTCGCGAACGCGCTGAACCCATGGATCGAGAGGACCGTGAAGGCGGCCGCCCCCACGCTCACCAGGAGGTGCGTGCGCATCCCGGCGGGATGGCCGTGGATCTCCCGCTCGACGCCCACCGCGGCGCCGAGCGCGGCGGCGATGAGGAGGCGGAAGGCGAAATCGGCCTGGATGGCAAGCTCGGTCACCTGTCCATCGTACTCATCGCGAGGACCGGCCGGAAGGACGCCCCGTCGATCTTCTGGCAGGATGGGCCGCGATGAGTCAATCCAGACCCCGCCAGGGTGCGGTCCGCCGCGGGCGGGGATCTTCCAGTCGTCGCGGCCGCCAGTCCACCGGCGGCTTCCTCGCGCTGATCCTCTACGCGCTGCTGATCGGCCTGGGCGGCATCGGCGCGATCGCCGTTGTCGGCGTCTATGCCTCGTCGACGACCGGCCTCTACGATCCGGGCGCGCTCGAGCGGATCGAGTTCGCCGAGGAATCGGTGGTCTACGACCGGACCGGCCAGGTCGAGCTTGCCCGGTTCGGCGAGTTCCAGCGCGAGGTCGTGACGTTCGACCAGCTGCCCTCGGCGCTGATCGACGCGACGACCGCCGTCGAGGACAAGAGCTTCTGGACGAACCCCGGCTTCGATCCGGCCGCGATCGTGTCGAGTGGCATCGATGCCATCCGGGGCAATGCTCGTGGCGGATCCACCATCACCCAGCAGCTTGTCCGTCAGCGCCTCCTCGATCCGGAGCTGGTCCAATCAAAGGGCCGGACGTTCGAGCGAAAGCTCAAGGAAATCGTCCAATCGATCCGGCTGACCAACGCCTTCCCTGGCGAGAAGGGCAAGCAGCGGATCATCACCGCGTACCTCAACCAGAACTTTTACGGCAACAACAGCTACGGCGTGAAGGCCGCGGCCAACAACTACTTCAACAAGGAGCTGGACGAGCTCACGCTGGCCGAGGCGGCGATCATCGCAGCACTGCCGCAGTCGCCGTCCAATTACGACCTTGTCCGCAACGCCGTGGTCGCCACGGACGGCTCCCTCGTCGTCCCTCCTGATTCGGACATCGTCCAGCGCCGCAACCGGGTTCTCGAGCTGATGGCGGCGGGACGCACCCCGCTGTCTGGCGATCGCCATACCGCCGCGGACTTCACCGCGGCGGCACGCGAGCGAGTGGTCCTTGCCCCCCAGGCGGCGGAGCCCTGGACGGCGCCGCACTTCGTGTGGGCCGCACGGGCCGAACTGACCGAACGGCTGTGCGGCGCCGACACCTCGACCTGCCCGACCCTGGAGCGGGGTGGCTTCCGGATCACGACGACCCTCGACCTGCGGCTCCAGGCGATCGCCGAGAAGTGGGTGATGGCATCGGCCATCGTGCCCCACGCCGAGGACCCCGAGGCGGCGGCGGCGGCACTCGGCATCGAGTACGCGAAGTGGATCGCGAACCTCGTCGACAAGGATCTCCACAACGGCGCCCTCGTGGCCCTCGACTACGAGACGGGACAGCTGGTCGCCTATGTCGGATCGGCCGACTACGGCTCGAGCCTGGCCTCGCCGCAGTTCCAGCCCCAGTTCGACGTGATCGGCAACGGCTGGCGACAGCCCGGCTCGGCCTTCAAGCCATTCAACTACCTGACCGGCATCGACGACCGGAAGATGACCGCGGCCTCGATGCTTCTCGACGTGGGGACCGACTTCGGCGGCGGCTACACGCCTTCGAACGCGGACAACCTGGAGCGCGGGCCGGTCCGCGTCCGGACGGCCCTCCAGTTCTCGCTGAACATCCCGGCCGTCAAGGCGATGGCCGTGAACCAGCCCGATCACGTGTTCAGCCGCTCGAAGGACTTCGGGATGACCTTTCGCAGCACGAACACGAATGCCGGCCTGGCCCTCGCGCTCGGCGTCCAGGAGGTGCGGCCGGTCGACCTGGTGACCGCCTACGGAACGCTGGCCAACGGCGGTCGACGGATCGACCACACCACCCTCCTGCGTGTCCAGGATCGGGCAGGAGCTGACGTGCTGCCACAGTTCACAACACCGCCGGGCGAGCGCGTCGCGAGTCCCGAGGCGGCCGGCATCGTGACCGACATCCTGGCCGGCAACACGGATCGGCGGATCAATCCGATCTGGGGTCGCTTCGCGCTCACCGATGCCAAGGTGCGCCGCCCGGCGACGCTCAAGACAGGGACGAGCAACGACGCCAAGGATCTCAACGCCTACGGGTTCATCGCTCCGCCGCAGGGTGAAGGTCGGGCCCTGGGTGAGTACGCCCTGGCAGTCGGTGTCTGGAACGGGAACTCCGACAACTCTGTCGTGTCGACGCCGGAACACCCGCTGTTCTCGATCGATGTCTCGACCCACGTCTGGCAGAGCTTCCTCAACGAGGCGACCGCCGGTTGGGCGGTGAACGAGTTCATCCGGCCACCGGGTCTCAGCGCCGTTCGGGTCGACCCGTGGACCGGATTACTGCCGGGACCGGACGGCCCGTCGATCACGGAGCTGTTCATTCCGGGCACCGAGCCAACGCTGTCGATCGGGATCGACGGCGGCGTGTGCGGGGCAGCCATCCTGTCGGCGACGGGATTCGAGAGCCAATTCTCGAACTGGCTGGCCGCTGATCTCGCCTGGATCGAGCGGGCAAAGCAGGGGCCCGGCGTGCGCGGCGGTCCGGAGCGCACCAAGACCGCGTACTTCTTCAACAACTCGTATGCCCCGTACGGCAGGACGTGGGGCCCGCTCCTGGGCGCAGCTCCGTGCCAGGAACCGCTGCCCAGCTGCTTCGATGTCCCGACCCCCGATCCCAGCGGGATCGTGCCTTCGTTCGAATTGCCGTCGCTCGATCCCGCGGCATCGCCGATCCCGCCGTGCACCACGCCGGAGCCCAGCGTCGAACCGTCGCCGTCCGCCGAGCCGTCGCCCGAGCCCAGCCCCACCGATCCGCCCCTGGCGACGCCGGCCCCGAGCGTGCCGCTGCCGACCCTGCCGCCGCTGCCGAGCATTCCGCCGCCGAGCGCGGCGCCAAGCGCGACGACCAGCCCACCGCCGGCCCCGTGATGTGACCCGGGAAACGGACCGAGGCCGGCGCAGTGACGGCCTCTGGCGCTGATCCGTTCAGGCCCCAGGGGCCCACATTCAAGCGGTGATGGTCTCCATCGAGCCGATCACGCTCATCGCGCGTTCCGGATCCGATGTGCCGATGGCAACCGTCACGTTGCCGTTGGCCATCCCGGTCGGGATGGCCAGCTCGACGTTGACGCCGGCATCCGCAAGCCGCCGCGCCAGTCCGGCAAGCCCGCCGGCTCGATTCGGCACCGACGCGGGGACGATCTCGATTTCGCGGTACGGGATCCCCGCTCCGTCGAGTGCGGCCCTGGCGCCGGCCTCGTCGTTGGGAATGAAGGCAAATCCACCGGTGTCGCCCATGGCGAAGCCGGCGCCCGTTGCCAGATCCACGCCTCGGGCGGCGATTGCCTCGGTGACGTCGGCCAGGCTCCCCGGCTGGTTGACGAGGGTCACGATGAAGGCACGCATGAACCACCTCCGGTCGATCCTCGGCCCGTCGACGGGCCCGGCAGTCCGCCAGGGCGGGTCAGAGTCCGCCATTGTACGCCCGCGGGATCCCGGCCCCGAACCTTCCGGCACCGGAGCGAACGACGCGGACGCGACCAATCCGCTGCCCAGATCGGCGATCTGAAGGTCGACGCGCAGGCCGTAGGCCGCCGCGGCGGCGGATAGGGCGATCTCGAGCGTCGCCGCCGAAACCGATTGACCAACGGCCGCGATGACCATCCCGCGGAGGCCCGCGAGGTCCTCCGCGGGAACCAGCATCTGCGCCTCGAAGGGAATCCCCGCCCCGGCCCAGTACATCCCCAGGAACGCGGGCGACGGCCGACCAGTCACCTCGTCGCCACGGGACTCACCTGGAAGCGCGCTCGTCCGGCTACCTCGGGTATGGACCGTTGCTGCTGCTGGCGAAGACGGTCGCAACGGTCATCAGGGCCGACAGGGCCGAGCTGAAGATGGCCGACAGGACGATGCGTGAACGAGCAAACCGGGTCATGACGACTCCTCCTTGACATCTCGGCCCGGCCTCCCGGGTCGATCGCTGCCACGGCTGGTACCGAGGCTTTGCAACGCGATGGCCGGGATGCTACGCTTGCAGCATGCGAATGTCAAGTATTGCTAAACATCAGCGCGCGGGATCCGGCTCGGCCCTCTGCCGAGCGATCGGCGACGAGCTGCGCGCGCGTCGACTCTCCAACGGACTGACCCAGTCGGAATTGGGCCGGCCGATGACCAGGGCCTATGTCTCAGCGGTCGAGCACGGCCGGGCCGTGCCGTCCCTGCCGGCCCTGGCCATCCTCACGGACCGGCTCGGGACCCCAATGGACGAATTTTTCGAGGGGGTTCACAGGCGCATGACCGAGGTGTACAATCGCGGGCATGAATACCATCCAGACCCGCCGAACCCGCCATCGCGTCGTCGTTGACGACACCCCACTTGCCCGCGCGATCGGGCAACGCATCCGCCAGGCGCGGCTCGCCGCCGGCCTGACGCAGCAACAACTCGCCGGGGAACGGTTCACCAAGGCCTACATCTCGGCCCTCGAAAATGCCCTGGCCAAGCCGTCCATGGCCGCCCTCAACTATCTCGCGCCGCGCCTCGGGACGAATGCCTCAGCGATCCTGGCCGACCCCGGCGCCGCCTGGGGCAGGATCGAGGTCGACCTGAACCTGGCCGCCGGGCAATGGGCGGAGGCGGTTGACGGATATGTCGGCCTTCTCGAGGTCGCCCAGGAGCGCGGGGCCCGGGCCGAGCTCCAACTGGGACTCGCCGAGGCGCTGTGCCGCCTCGACCGGCCGGCGGAGGCGATCCGGCCGGCGACGGAGGCGAGCGCCGCGTTTGCCGACCTCGGGCGCGAAGCCGAGCGAGCGTGGGCAGACTACTGGTTGTCGTCAGCGCATTACCAGCAGGACAACCCGGATGAGGCTCGCTCTTTGTTGCGCGCGATTCACGACCGGATCCGCGCCGGTCTCGCCGTCCAGGCGGATTTCGCGACCCGGGTCCTGATTGCCCTCGCGATGAACGAGACGGGCCGCGGCGAGATCGCTGCAGCGATTGCCGATCTCGAGGAGGCTCGCTCGCTCGCGGCCGACCTCGACATCCAGCGTCGAGGCACGATGCTGGCCAGCCTCGCGCGGGCCTACCAGGGCGCGGGCGATCTGGAAGGTGCATTCCGGGCGGGAACGCAGGCTCATGCCCTGCTGCGCCAGGCGGAATCGGAACTCGAGATCGGTCGCGTCGAGAATGAACTCGCCATGACCTATCTGGCCGCGGGCAATGCCACGAAGGCCGGCGAGCTGGCTGCCAAGGCCCGCAGCACCGCGGAGGCACGCGGCGACGTCCGCCTGGCCTCGCACGTCATCGACACCCAGGCCGTCATCGCCCTGAGCACCGGCGATGCGGACATGGCGCTTCGTCTCGCCGACGAGGCGCAAGCCATGGCCCAACGAGCCGGCCACGCTGCCGTAATCCTCGACGCGTCGGTGACGCGCGCCAGGGCGCTCGCGGCGCTCGGACGACACGATGAGGCCGCCGCCGCCTTCGCCGGGGCGGCCAGGGCCGCCGAGCATGCTCCGCCGTCGCGTCGGAGGGCCATCCTCACCTCCTGGGCCGAATCGCTGGCGGCACTCGGGCGCCACGACGAGGCATTTGCCCTGGCCCGGCAGGCGCTCGCCACGCACTGATCACGGACGCGGTGGACGGACCGGCGATCCAGCGCGGAACACCGCAACGGCGTCTCACGTTGACGCCGATCGCGTTCGATCTGATCCTGGCGTTGAGTCAGGTCCGTGGCGGCCTTCGGCTGTCGGACCTGGCCCACATCGTCGGTGCGCCGGTCAGCTCGGTCCAGGCGAGCCTGCGCATCCTGTTGGCCAACGGCATCGTCGACCGGCTGGGCGACGACCGGGTCGTCTATCGCCTGCGCCCTGGCCACCCGGCGCAGGCCGCCCTCGTCGATGTAGCCGCGGTCCTCGCCGAACCGGAACACGTCATCGGGATCGTTCTCCGAGCGAATCCCTCGGTCAGCTTTGCGTCGATCGATCGACAAGGGTTCGTGTTCGCGACCTCCGACGATGCCGACGCCGCGGACATGAGTCGGCTCGACCGGGCGATCGGGGCGGTGCGCGCCGCGCGCAACGCGGCACCGGCGCTGATGCAGCTGCGTGGCGCGGAGTTTGGGCGGCTTGCACGGGTCGATGTCGGGCTCGTCGCCCGGCTGGTCAGCGCCGTCCGCCTGAAGGGGCACCTCCCGATCACGCATTCCCCTTCGATCAGCGGCTGACCCGCCGATCCGGCGGCCCGACACAGGACCGTCACGTTGCGCGACCATGATCGCGACGTGAACGACAACGCCCTTCGCCTGCCTCGTCCCAGGATCGTGGGCGGCCTCGCCGGGCTCGCCGCCGGACTTGCCGCCCTTGCAGCCAGTGAACTCCTGGCGGGAATCCTTGCCGGCGCGCCTTCGCTGATCCTGTCCGTGGGCCGCCTCGTCATCGACCTTCAGCCACCCGGCGCCAAGGAAATCGCGGTGAGCCTGTTCGGGACCAACGACAAGCTCGCTCTCGAGGTCGCGGTCGTGATCGTCGCCCTGGCGGCGGCTGCCGCTCTCGGGGCCGTCGCGACGCGCTGGTTCGTCGCGGCCGCGTCAGGATTCGCCGCGTTCGCCGTCCTTGGCTTCGTCGCAGCCGTCCAGGATCCATCGAACTCGACGACGCTCGCCGGGATCTCGGCCACGGTCTCCGCGGCGGTCGGCATCCAGGCCCTGTCGTGGCTGGTCGGACCCACTCGCGCATTCGGACCAACTCGCACGCCGGGCTCGACGCGCCGAGCGGGAATGCCCGAGTGGTCACGCCGCGGGTTTCTGCTGCGCAGCGGCGGACTGGCCGCCGCGTCCGTCGCACTGGGCGTCGGTGGGCGAACCCTTCTGGAGCAACAGCGAGCCGACGCGGCCGCCGTCGCCGTCGACCTTCCCGTCGCCGACGTCAAGGCCATGCTCCCGGCCGGCGCCGAGCTGGGCGTTGACGGAGTGACCCCGATCGTCGTCCCGAATGCAGCGTTCTATCGCATCGACACCGCGCTGCTGATCCCCCGGGTGAACCTGCACAGCTGGCGGCTGCGCGTCCACGGCATGGTCGAGCACGAGGTGAGCCTCGACTTTGACGAACTGACGGCCCTGCCCGCGATCGAGCAGTTCGTGACGATCGCGTGCGTGTCGAATGAGGTCGGCGGACGGCTCGTCGGAAACGCGAAGTGGTCGGGCGTCCGGCTCCGTGACGTCCTCGCGCTGGCCGGTGTTCTCCCCGGTGCGACGCAGCTGGTCGGGCGCTCGGTGGACGGCTGGACGGCCGGGATGCCGACGGCCTGGGTCATGGACCCGTCGCGGGAGCCGATGATCGCCGTCGCGATGAACGACGAACCCCTGCCGGGCGAGCACGGGTTCCCCGCGCGACTGATCGTTCCCGGCCTGTACGGCTACGTTTCGGCGACGAAGTGGCTGGAGCAGCTCGAACTGACGAGGCTCGAGGCATTCAACGGCTACTGGATCCCGCTCGGCTGGGCCAAGGAGGCACCGATCCTGACCCAGTCCCGGATCGACGTCCCGCGCAATGGAGCATCCGTCTCGCCGGGGCGAGTGGCCCTCGCCGGCGTGGCCTGGGCCCCCGATCGGGGGATCTCGCGCGTCGAGGTGGCCGTCGACGGTGACTGGCGTGAAGCCAGGCTGTCCAGCCCGATCTCCGACGCGACGTGGGTCCAGTGGCGCCTCGATTGGGACGCGACGCCGGGTCGGTACGAGATCGCCGTCCGAGCGACCGATGGTGCCGGCGAGGTGCAGACCGATCGAATCACCGCACCGGCTCCCGACGGCGCCCGCGGCCACCACACGATCACGCTTCGAGTCGCCTGACGGCGAGCCGATCCGGGCGAATCCGGTAGAGTCGGGACCATGAGTCGACGCCAATTCATGTTCGAGGCTCCGGATCGGTTCGTGACGGGCACCGTGGGCCTGCCCGGACAACGGATCTTCTACCTGCAGGCCCGAACGGCGGGGCGGATCGTCAGCGTCAGTCTCGAGAAGGTCCAGGTCGCCGTTCTCGCCGATCGACTCGGCGCGTTGGTCATCGAACTCGCGGAGCGAGGGATCGGAGCCGAGGCGGCAGAGCCCGTGGATCCCGACATGGAGCCGCTCGATGAGCCGATCAACGAGGCATTCCGAGCAACGAGCCTGACGCTCGGCTGGGATCCGGCCAGTGAGCGGTTCATCGTCGAGGCGCACGCCCTCCCGATCGAAGAGGACGGCGATGAGGACGAGGAGCCCGAGAGCATCGCGAGTGCGGCGGACCTGCCGCTTGGACCCATCGACGAGGAGGACGACGCCATCCTCCGTGTCGCCCTGACGCCCGAGGCAACGCGATCGTTCGTGGAACGGGCCGTGCGCGTGCTCCGCTCGGGGCGTCCGCCGTGCCCGCTGTGCGGTGCGCCGCTGGAGGCTTCCGGTCACATCTGCCCTCGTGGCAACGGCCACTACGTGAACTGAGTCGCCGGCGCAGCGCCTCCGAACCGGACATGCCGGGCGGCGCAGAGGCCGACCCGGCTGTGCAGGCCACCCCGGCCGCGCAAGCCGGCCCGATTGCGCAGGCCGCCGCCGCCTCGCTCGACGTCATGCGGGTGCTCCAGGACGGGCGGCTCGATCTGGTCGGGCGGTTGTGGGCGTCGACGAACCAGGCAATGCTGGGCACGGTCGTCGAGGCCGGTGGGGGCGACGGGACGCCGGTGACGATCGAGGTCGTGTACAAGCCGACCGCCGGCGAGCGGCCACTCCACGACTTCCCCCCGGGCACGCTGACCCGGCGCGAGGTTGCCGCTTTCCTCGTCTCCGAGGCGACCGGCTGGGGGATCGTGCCGCCGACCGTGCTCCGAGACGGCCTGTTCGGCGAGGGCATGGTCCAGGCGTGGGTCCACCCCGATCCCGACGCGGACGTGATCGCCATGATCGTCGGCGACGACGAGCGGCTGCGCGCGATCGCCGTCTTCGATGCGATGATCAACAACACGGATCGAAAGGGCGGCCATCTGCTACCGCTGCCCTCCGGGCACGTCCATGGCGTGGATCACGGCGTGTGCTTTTCGCCCCAGCCCAAGCTGAGGACGGTGCTCTGGGCCTGGCGCGGGCTGCCGCTGTCGCCGATTGAGCTGGCGGTGATCCAGCGGGTCCGCACCGAGCTCGACGGAGCGCTCGGTGGGAGCCTCATGTCGCTCCTGACCCGGTACGAGGTTGCCGCGACGATCGAGCGCGTCGACGCCCTGCTGCGGGATGGGCGCTTTCCCGAGCCACCAACGGACTGGCCGGCCGTGCCGTGGCCGCCGTTCTGAGCGCACCTGCATCGGGCACCATTGCACGATGATCCCGAACGACCACCCATGAGCCCGCTGCGCGGGCTGCGGAAGCGTGGCACCGAAGGAGCTGAGCGCCAGGCGGCGGCACCCAGCTGGAACGCCTGGGCCCCGGAGCGCGGGGCCCCGGCCCTGTCCCCCGCTGCCAGAGCACTCCTGGCGGCCGCCATGGGCGAGGGTCGCCCGCACCGCGATGCCCGGCTTGCCGACATCGTGTCGTCAGTGGCGCCAGGTCGGCTACCGGCCCATCCAGGCGTCTCCGATGATGGCGAGGATCGCGTCCGCCATGCACGCGGCCAGAGCTTCCCCGACTGGGTCGCACGGCGGAGCGGACGGATCGGCGCGGTCCCCGACGCGGTCGCCCGACCGGCCGACGGGGCTGCCGTCCGCGACCTGCTGCAATGGGCCGCAGATCATGGCGCCCAGGTCATCCCGTACGGTGGTGGTACGAGCGTTGTCGGTGGGGTCACGCCGACCGACGCCTCGATCCCGACGCTGGTCGTCGACCTCGTCGCACTGTCCGGCCTGCGTCGTCTCGGCGCATCGAGCGGGCTGGCCACCTTCGGGGCCGGAACGCGTGGTCCGGCCCTCGAGGACGCGCTGAACGCGCGCGGCTGGACCCTCGGTCACTACCCGCAGTCATGGGAGCGGTCCACGCTGGGAGGGTGGGTCGCGACCCGATCGGCCGGCCAGGAGGCACTCGGCTACGGCCGGATCGAGGACCTGTTCGCCGGCGGCACGCTCGAAGCGCCGGCAGGCACCCTCGAGTTGCCTGCGCATCCGGCCTCCGCCGCCGGCCCCGACCTTCGCCAGCTGGTCCTTGGCTCCGAGGGTCGGCTCGGGATCCTCACCGACGTGACCGTCAGGGCCGTGCCGGTCCCCCAGGCCACGACCATGACGGCGCTTTTCTTTCCGACATGGGAAGCCGCCCTGACGCTGGCCCGCGACGTCGCCCAGGCACGATTGCCACTGGCGCTCCTCCGAGTCCTGTCGCCCGCGGAAACCGAGGTGACCCTCACGCTCGCCGGTCGATCGGCCCGGCTCGGCCTCGTTGCGCGCTACCTCGACCTGCGCGGCGTCGGCGCCGGGCGCTGCCTCGTGCTCGTCGGGTTCGCCGGCCGGCGGCGGCTCGTCGAGGCGGCCCGCCGCGAGGTCTCGGACTTCGCCCGGACGCACGGCGGGGTAGGCGTGGGTGGAGCGCTCGCGTCCGCCTGGCGGCGGGGCCGATTCCGCTCGGCCGGCCTGCGTGACAGCCTGTGGGCGGCCGGGTACGGCGTGGATACGTTCGAGACCGCGACGGACTGGCCCCGGCTGTCGGCCCTGCACGTGGCGATCGAAGCGGCCGCCGATGCGGCCACGCGCTCATCTGGCGAGCGCGCGCTCGCATTCAGCCATGTCAGTCACATCTATCCGAGCGGAGCGAGCGTGTACACCACGGTGATCTTCCGCCTCGCCGACGACCCGGACGAGACCGTGGCGCACTGGGACGCGCTGAAGGCGGCGGTGAGCCGGGCCATCGTCGACCACGGAGCAACGATCAGCCACCAGCATGGGGTCGGCCACGACCATGCGCGCTACCTCGAGGCGGAAAAGGGTCAGCTCGGCATGCAACTCCTGCGCGACGCCGCTCGGCGGCTGGACCCGACGGGCGTGATGAACCCCGGCGCGCTCCTGGCCAGGGAGTGACGGCGCGATGAGCCCATTCGGCCGCCCTCCGCCCGGCGCGGACCGGGTCCTTGCCCTGGACGTCGGCACGCAGAGCGTCCGGGCCCTCCTGTTCGATCCTGCCGGCACCCTCATCGCGGCCTCACGCGTCCCCATCGAGCCGTACGTGTCGCCCCATCCCGGCTGGGCCGAGAACGACCCGGCGATCTACTGGGAGGCAATCAGGGCCGCGTGTCGCGGGCTGTGGACCGATCCGGCCGCCCGTCCCGACTCGGTCGCCGGGCTGGCGTTGACTGCTCAGCGGGCAACGATCGTCGTGGCCGATCAACACGGGACGCCGCTCCGGCCGGCGATCGTCTGGCTGGACCAGCGCAGGACCGAGGGGTTGCCGCCGCTCGGGGGCCTGTGGGGCCTTGCCTTTCGGGCCCTCGGCGTCCGCGACACCGTGGCCGCCTTCCAGGCCGATGCCGACGCGAACTGGATCTCGCGGAACGAGCCGGAGGTGTGGAGCGCCATCCGGCAGTACGGGCTGCTGTCGGCGTGGCTGGTCGCACGATTGACCGGCCGATTCGCCGATTCGAGTGCGTCCCAGGTCGGCTATCTCCCGTTCGACTTCAGGCGCTCGACCTGGGCGGCGAAGCGCGACTGGAAGTGGCAGGTCGCCCCGTTCGAACGGGATTGGCTGCCCGAGCTCGTGCCACCGACGGGGATCCTCGGTCAGCTGACCGGTGAGGCGGCCGCGGCCACGGGTCTTCTTCCCGGCCTGCCAGTCGTTGCGGCCGCGGGCGACAAGCAGTGCGAGGCGCTGGGAGCGGGTGCTCTCCCACCGAACGTCGCCGCGCTCTCATTCGGCTCCACGGCCACGATCGCGACGACGCAGCGTCGCTACGTGGAGGCGATCCCCCTCGTGCCGGCCTTCCCTGCTGCGCTGCCGGGGGCCTGGTCGACCGAAGTCCAAGTCTATCGCGGCTACTGGATGGTCGAGTGGTTCAAGCGCCAGTTCGGCGCGGCCGAGCTGGCACAGGCGGTCGATCGAGGCATCGCGCCCGAGGCGCTGTTCGATGAGCTCGTTGACACCGCCGGGCCAGGTTCGGCCGGACTGGTGGTCCAACCATATTGGTCGCCCGGCGTCCGCCGGCCGGGACCGGAAGCGAAGGGCGCGATCATCGGGTTCGGCGACGTCCACACGCGAGCCCACGTCTACCGCGCCATCCTCGAGGGACTCGCCTACGCGCTGCGTGAAGGTGGCGAACACATCGCGAAACGCACCGGGGTCCCGATCACGGAGTTGCGCGTCTCCGGCGGGGGTGCGCAGTCGCGGGCGGCCGTCCAGCTCACCGCCGATGTCTTCGGGCTGCCGGCGGTCGTGCCGCACACCCACGAGACCTCGGGTCTGGGTGCTGCCATCGACGCGATGGTCGGTCTCGGGATCCATCGAACAATCGAGGACGCGGTCGCCGCGATGACCCGCGTGGGCCGCGTCCACGAACCGGATCCAGCAACCCGGGCGCTCTACGACGACCTGTACGGCCGGGTCTACAAGCGGATGTATCCCCGGCTTCGGCCGCTCTATGCGGACCTGCGGCGGATCCTGAGCGGCTAGGCGCGGACCTCCTCGCGCATGAACCGGACGTAGGCGGCGGCGAAACACAGGACGGTCAAGGCGAGGAGCACGACGACCTGCGGCCAGACGAGCAGGAGGCTCTGGTCGAGCGACAGGAGCGTCGGGATCTGCTGCTGGGCCTGGATCGCCTGGCCGATCGTGGCCGGCGAGGACGACTGGGTCAGCGACGGATTCAGGAGCACGACCGACGCTTCGTTGTAGAGCGTCGTCGGCAGCAGGCGGAGGATGAACGCGCGGAGCTGAAGGGTGGCAATCGCCTGATCGGCGGTCAGCCCCGCGGATAGCGGCGCGATGAACGCCAGGAGCAGGTTCGCGATGAACTGGCCGAACATCGCAATGAGCATCCAGACCCCGAAGCCGACGAGCGCCGACGTCGCCGCACGACGGACGACCACCGACAGCAGCAGACCGAACGCGAGCCAGAGCGAAACGTAGACCACGGTCACACCAAGCCACAGGACAAGCCGCACGACCTCGGACCATTCGGGAACGATTCCGAGGCGGAGCAGGCCCACGCCGGCGATGATCGCGACGACCGCCACGAGCACGAGCGCGATGACCGCGAGTGCCGCGGTGAACTTGCCGTTGATGATGTCGTCGCGGTGGATCGGCTGCGAGACGAGTCGCGGCAGCGTCCCCTCGGCTCGTTCGCCGTTGACGGCGTCGAAGGCGAACGCGATCCCGAGCAGCGGCGCCGCCAGGGCGACGAACGACTGGACGGTCACGTTGAGGTTGAAGATCGACACGTCCTGCGGGCCGATCACGAACAGGGCGAGGAAGACGGCCTGGGCGCCGCTGACCTGGGACGCGAGGCTGCGGATCTGTTCCGCGGCCAGGAACAGCGGCACACCGGCTGCAAGCCCCAGGATGATCAACAGGATGTAGAAGCGGACGCTGAGCAGGTGATCGGCGAATTCCTTTCCGGCGACGATCCTCCAGCCCCCGCGCGGCGCGATCGGGACGGCGCTCACGACGCGGTTCCCGTCGTTCGTGGCGCGGCGGCGGCGATGCCTGCCCGGTGCACCGCCTCGCGGTAGATCTCGCCGAGCGAACGCGTCGACGATCGGATCGACGACAGCCGCAGACGCTCTCCGGCGGCGGTCGTCAGGATCGCCTCACGGACGCTGCCGACCGAACTCCGTGGGTCCACGTGGACCGTCCAGGGTTCATCACTGCGGTCGGACCGTGTCACCGACGTCACGCCGGGTACGCCGGCGAGCGTCGAGGCCACACGGTCGGCGACGGCGGGGTCGGCGACGCCTTCGAAGGACACTTCCACCTGCGCCGATCCGTCGCCGAACGTCGTCGCCAGCTCGGCGACCGTGCCGACTCCGATCAATCGCCCAGCGGCGAAGATGCCGACACGATCGCAGACCGACTGAACCTGATCCAGCAAGTGGCTCGAGAGCAGGATCGTCACCCCGCGCTCGCTGACCAGGCGCCGGAGGAGATCCAGGATCTCGACGACGCCGATCGGATCGATCGAGGTGGTCGGTTCATCGAGGATCAGGATCTCCGGGTCCTTGACGAGCGCGTCGGCGATGCCGAGGCGCTGGAGCATGCCCCGCGAGTAGGTTTCGGCCGGGGTGTCGGCACGATCGGTGAGGCTCACCTGTTCGAGCACCTCGTCGAGGCGCGCCTCGGCTTCGCCTCCGGACAGCCCATTGAGTCGCGCCGTGTAGCGCAAGTTCTCGCGACCGGTCATGTCGCCATAGAAACCGACGTTGTCCGGCAGGTAGCCCACTCGGCGCTTGACCTCCAGCGCCCGTCGCGCGGGATCCAACCCCACGACCCTGGCCGTCCCCGATGTCGGCTCGCTGAGTCCGAGGAGCATCAGGATCGTCGTCGTCTTGCCGGCCCCGTTCTGGCCCAGCAACCCAAAGATCTCGCCCCGGCGGATCTCGAGGTCCAGGGCGTCGACGGCCGTCAGGTCGCCGTAGCGCTTGGTCAGGCCGCGGGTTCGGATTGGAGGAGGATCGCCCGTTGTGGCCGCGGCCACACCGGTCGCCGCCGGCGCGCTGGCTGGCTCGGCTCCGGGCGCCCCGCCCGCGGCCATCAGCGTCGCCCGTAGCGCTGGAACACCCACCACAATCCACCAAAGACGGCCACGATCAGCGCCACTCCCACAATCCCGAAGAAGGGTGAGGTCTCGACGGTGACGCGGATCTCGCGAGAGGCGTTTGCGAGGTCATTCGAGGCGCGAAAGCTGACGACATAATCGCCGGCGATGGCGTCCGTCGAGGGGACGATTCGCGCTGTGACCGTGGCCGATGCGCCGGCCGCGATGGTGTCGATCGTCTCGGACGGGTCGAACTCCACGGTCCAGTCCGACGGCGTCGTCGCACTGAGCGTCATCAGCTCGAGGGGGGCGGTGCCGGTGTTCTCGATGACGAGCTGCTGCTCGATCGTCTCGCCGGCCGATCCGCGCGTGCTGAGGCGCTGATCGGGCGTATTCAGCGCCACCGAGTTCGTCCCGGTGATCTCGACGACCAGTTCGGACGAGACGGAACGGGAACCTGCAGCAACGTCGACCGTGATCGGGTACGTGCCGGCCGCGACGGCCTGCGGCGGCTGGACCGTCACCGAGATCGCCGATGTCGCGCCGGCTTGCACGATCGCGCTGGCAGCCTGGGCCTGTCCCGTGAGGGTGGCCTGGACGTCCCATCCGGTCGGCCCGATGGACGTCGCGGCGTAGGTCAGATCCTCGGCCGTGTCATTCCGGAGCGTCAGGTTGAACGTGAACCGGGTGCTCGACGGACCGCGCAGGTTCGGAAAGTCGGTGGCGAGCGTCACGTCGCCGCCGGCGTCGATGCTGACCCTGATGTCGAGCGGCAGTTCAGCGCGCAGGGTCCCGGACGTCGCGCGAACGGTGAGGCGGGTGGTGCCGGCGGGGGCAGCGTCGGGGATCGTGACGTCGAGGCGCACCTCGGCCGGCTTCCCGGCCTCGGTCAGGACGGCATCGACCGCGAACCCGCCGCCGCGGAGCGTGGCGGACCAATCGGACGGCGCCCCGTCCACCGCGAGTGCCACGCGCTGAGCCGCAGCCGTGGAAACCGAGATGCTGAAGTTCGCCGTTGCCCCGGGCGAAACCGAGATCGCCGGGTACGGGGTCGTCAAGCTGAGGTCCTCGACCGCGGCCGCGACCGGCGCGCTGGAGAGCACGGTCAGGGCCAGGACGGCACCGAGCGGAAGCAACCTCGTCCGTCGCGTGGATCGTGCGGCCGCCCTCGGGCCGTTCGAGACGCGAGACCCAATCGACCTACTCGTCACAGAATTCCTCCCAGTCCAGGCACGATGAAGCGCTCGGGCACGCTCCCGGGCCGTTCGGTGGTCGAATCTGCCAAGAATTGGATCCGAGAACAACCAAGGCGAGATTCACGATTGATTGTGACTTCTGAACCGGACGCGCGTCATCGATCCGGCGCCCTCGCCCAGGCCTCGACGAAACGCTCCTAGATGTCACGTTCGATCGTATGCGACCGCGACCGCCGCGTCAGGGCAATCGCGTCGCGCGGCGCCATTCCGCTCTGGACGAGCAGGCATCCGACGGCCGTCCCCGTGCGGCCGAGGCCGCCGCGGCAGGCGACCACGACGACTTGCCCGGCGCGGATCCGGGCGATCACGTCCGTGAGGGCGGCGTGGAAGGCCGCGGGGTCGGCCGGCACATGCATGTCCAGGACGGGGTGACGGATCGTCTCGATCCCGGCTTCGGCGAGTCGGTCGACGATCTCGGGTACCCGAGCCTCGCTGAGCTCGTGGTCCTCGACGAGCAGGAACAGGGCATCGGCACCGTGATCGCGCAGGCGCCGCGCATCGGCGTCCACGTCGCGCCACCACATCCCCGTCCAGCCGTCGCGCTGTTTGCCGGGCAGGAACGTCATCGCGAGGCCGCCCGGCGCGTCGGCCAGGCCGGGGACCGTCGCGAGGGCCACGGGATCGATTCGCAACGGGTCGGTGGTCGACGTCTTCCAGCCGTCGGTCGCGAGCAGACGACCCACGATGGGCGATGCGACCGAACGCCCGCGCATTCCGCGCAACCAGTCGTGCGGGATCCTGTCCAGGCCCCAATACGCTCCCGCCAGGCCACCGGCGATCGCCGCCGTGGTATCGGTGTCGTGCCCGTAGCGGATGGCCCGTTCGATCGTGTCGCGATAGTCCGAAGCGCCGGCGAAGGCCTCCCACGCCGACCAGAAGCTGTCGGCGACGTAGCCGCGACCGGCTCGGCCCGGGTGAGCAAGAAGCGCGTCGAGCGCCGTGCGGTCGTTTGTGGCCGCGGGATCGCCGGCCGCGATGCGCTCCTCGATCACTCGCGTGAGTTCTCCCCTCCCCCAGGCGATCGCGTCGGATCGCTCCGGCTGGCCGCGGATCAGCTGTCGCGCAGTCAGCACGTACAGCGCGCAGGCCATCCCCGCGAGCCCATGGCCGTGCGTGACCCGTGATGCGCGCGCCGCCCAATCCGCAAGACCACCGACGGCCAGATCTCGGCCCACGAGGGCCACGGCGATGGCGCGCATGAGCGAGCCGTTGCCGTTGTCGCGGTCGGTGCTCCCGCCCGCCTCCTGCGCCGGCGTCCCGGCCCGGATCCGTGCAAGTGCGGCAGCCGTCGCATTGCCGATGTCGAAACGACCCTCACCATCGGGCGTATAGCGGCCCCCGTCGGCCCAGGCCAGATAGCGCTGGCCCTGGTCCTCCGGATCGAACCGCCCGGTCAGGAGGGAGTCGAGCAGGGCGAGCATCATGGCGCCGTCGTCGCTCCACGTCCCGGGTGCGACCGCGTACGTGCCGCGCGCCCCGAACTCGACCGGGCCGATCTCCTCCGGCGACCGGAACTCGTAGGGGACGCCGACCGCGTCGCCGACCAGGTGGCCCCACACCGCGCCGGCGAGCCGCAGCGGCAGGAGCGGTTCCGGCGGAACGCCGTCTTCGATGGGCTGGACCATGGGCGCCATGATGACGGGTGTTCGTGACAGACTTGCAGGGCAGTCCATCCGGGAGCACCATCCATCGCGATGAGCGGTGAGCGCTGGTCGTGGGCGAACTCGGCGGCCGGCCGTCTGTCGTTCATCTCGGACGTCCTCCGTGGCGAGGATCCCGAGGCCTTCGGCCGGGCGATCGAGCGAAGGTCCTGATCGGTCGACCGATCGTCACGGTTGACAGGTTCGCCCGACTCGTCCATCCTCGGGGAGACCGATGAGTCGTCCGCAGGTCTGACGCATCGAACCAATCGCCCATCACGCGACGGTTCGACTCGCTCCCGCGAACACTCGACGGTCCCATGACATCGCTCGGCGGCGCACCGCGCCCAAGAGCCAGGTGCTGCACGGCCAGACAACAACGGCCAGGTGCGGCAAGAAGGACAGATCCACACAACATGCTTTCGCGAACCACGACCACGGCCCTCGCGGGCCGCTCCAGCACCATGCGTCGGCTCCGCCGCCGCAGCGCCTCGGCCCAGGCCAATCAGCCGTACTGCGGCACGAACGGCTGCGCCAGCTTCCTGGATCTCGATCCCACGGCCGGCATCGCCACGTGCCGCCAGTGCGGCTTCCGTCGGAGCCTCTCCCGGGCCCACTGAGTCGCGCCGGCCGCACCAGCCGCGCCAAGCGTGCCTGTCGCGCCCATCGCGCCTGATCGGCGCCGATCCCACCAAGTTGGCATGATGGGTCCCCACCACAGCACACGGAGACCCATGACCGAACTCGCCACGCCGACCGTCGACCGAGACCGCCTGACCACCCTCATGGAGGCGGAGACCGCCGACTTTGTCGCCCGTCACCCGAGATCTGCCGCCCTCCACCAGCGCGCCCGCGGCTCCCTCCTGGACGGCGTCCCGATGAACTGGATGGTCAAGTGGGCGGGCCCGTTCCCGTTGTTCGTCGACGAGGCGAGCGGCGCGCGGTTCTCCTGCGTTGACGGCCACGAGTACGTCGACCTGTGTCTCGGCGACACCGGCGCGATGGCCGGCCACGGCGCGGCACCGACGATCGCCGCCGTCGAGCGTCAGCTTCGCCGCGGGATCACCCACATGCTCCCGACCGAGGACGCGATCTGGGCCGGCGAGGAACTCGGGCGCCGGTTCGGGCTCCCCTACTGGCAGTTCACGCTGTCGGCCACGGACGCGAACCGGTTCTCGTTGCGGATTGCCCGCCAGATCACCGGTCGGTCGAAGGTCGTCGTCCACGACCATTGCTACCACGGGTCGGTGGACGAGGCGATCGCCGTGCTCGACGAGCAGGGCCAGGTCGTCCCGATCACCGGCAACGTCGGGCCGCAGGTCCATCCTCGCGAGACGACACGGGTCGTCCATTTCAACGATCTTGACGGCCTCGAGCGGGCGCTCGAAGACCGCGACGTCGCCGTCGTCCTCATCGAGCCGGCGCTCACCAACGTCGGGATCGTCCTCCCGGAGCCGGGCTACCTCGACGGTGTCCGCGAGATCACCCGCAGGACCGGCACGCTCCTGATCATCGACGAGACCCACACGATCTGTGCCGGCCCCGGCGGGATGACCGGCCGGGACGGCCTCGAACCCGACATCCTCGTCATCGGCAAGACGATCGGTGGCGGGATCCCGGTCGCGGCGTATGGGCTGTCGGAAGCGGTCGCGGCGCGGATCCGCGAGCAGTCGGCCCTCGAGGACGCGGACGTCGGCGGGATCGGCGGGACGCTGGCGGGCTACGCCCTGTCGCTGGCCGCCGTCCGGGCGACCCTCGGCGAGGTCCTCACGGACGAGGCGTTCGAACGGATGCTGCCGCTCGGCGAGCGCTGGGCGGCCGGCGTGGACCGGGTGATCCGCGAGCGCGGCGTGCCGTGGCACGTGACCCGCCTCGGGGCCCGCGCCGAGTACCACTTCATGGCGACTCCGCCGCGCAACGGCGCCGAGCAGTGGGCCCATTCCGACCCGGCCCTCGAGCGCTTCCTGCACCTCTGGGCGATGAACCGCGGCGTGCTCATGACGCCGTTCCACAACATGGCCCTGATGTCCCCGTCGACCACCGAAGCCGATGTCGACCGCCACACCGAGGTCTTCGCCCAGGCGGTCGACGCGCTGGTCGGGTGGGCAGGCGATCAGGTAACGCCGGACAAGTGCCCAGGGTCATGCTGGTGCGGTGGTAGTCGTAACTGGTCCTCGCTAGACATCATGATGCCTGGTGCGTAGACTTCATGATGTGAGTACCAGAACGACGCTGACCCTCGACGACGACGTCGCCGTCGGGATCGAGCGAGAGGTGCGCAGAACCGGTCGTCCGATGAAGGCCGTCGTCAACGATGCACTGCGCGCCGGCCTCGAGCGGGGTGGTCGTTCGGTCGTGTCTCCGTTCCGTGTCGAAGCTGCCGACCTCGGGCTTCGCGAGGGCCTCGAGATCGACGACATCAGTGGTCTTCTCGAGCGAATCGAAGGCAGCCGGCATCGATGATCCTCGTGGATGCGAACGTGCTCATCTACGCGTACGACCTCGGCAGTCCGCGGCAGGCGCAGTCGGCGGCCTGGCTGGAGCGGACACTGAGCAGCGACGAGGACGTCCGCTTCCCGCTCACGACGCTCCTCGCCTTCCTGCGGATCACGACGAACCCGGGCGTCTTCGAGCGGCCCCTGACCGCAAGCCGGGCGATCGGGATCGTGAGCAGCTGGCTGGCTCGTCCGAATGTCGCGGTCGCCAGCACGACCGATCGCCACTGGGAGGTCCTCGACGCAACGGCCGAGGCGGGGCAGGCACGTGGCCCCTTGTTGATGGACGCCCATCTCGCGGCTCTGGCCAGCGAACATGGCGCGACGCTCGCCACGACGGATCGGGACTTCGCGCGCTTCCCTCGACTGCGCACGATCAATCCGTTCACGCGGTGAACACGAGCTCCTGGTGAGTGTCGGCACCCTGGCTGTCATGACCCCCGGCCACGTTGGCGGAGCGGACAACCAGGTGCTGGTCCGGCGCTCCCCGTTGGGCAAGAAGGCCGCTCGCGCCGCGATCGCCGTCGTCGGCACCAGCGCCTTGCCCAGTCACCGAGCGAGTGCCACGGGCACTCCCGACCCGTCAGGGCAGGCGAAATCGTCGCCTTGGCCCTTCGCCAAAGCTTCGTCGATGATGCTCGGCGACAAGGGCACGGTTCCAGTCGACAACCACGTCTCCTTCCCCGTTACCGGGTCGGTGATGAGCTCCTTCAAGGTCGCGGGATCGACGGCCTCGGAAGTGTCAGCCCCTCGCTCTCGGAGGCTTGGGCGTTCATGGGTGCGGCATCTGCTTGCGCGGCCCCCGCGATGGTCGGCCGAAAGGCAAGACTGATGGCAAAGGCCACGAGCGCGACGAGCAACATCGTTGTCAGAAGGCGCGCCAGCTCCTGGCTTCGCGAGGTGCCCGACACGGTGTCCATGCTTCACTCGCCTCCGCGCCAGCAAGGTCAGTGGTTGATCGCGTAACTAACTTGCAGGACGGACCTCTTCAGCCTCACTGATCTCGTTCTCAGCGTGAACGTCGGCGTCGTCGCTGACGATAGGAACTGGTCGAGCTGGCGTCAACGCCGTCTCCGGCAACAGGGTCCCGGTGTCATCGAAGAAGCGCAGACGACTTGCCGCGACGTACTCGGGCACGAGATCGATCCCGATCCAGCGTCGACCCGTCCGCTCGGCGGCCCAGCCGGTCGTCATCGAACCGCCGAAGATGTCGACGACGAGATCGCCCGGATCGGTCAGGAACTTGATGAACCACTCCGGAAGCTGCACCGGGAATCGTGCTGGGTGGAGCTTCAGGCCAGCCTCGGCGACACGGGCAAGATAGCGGCCGTTGCTGTCGTTGTTCCCGAGCGTGAGCACGTTCCCCGGGATCGCACCGCCGTGATCCTTCTGGAACGTCGCCTTGGCCAGATGACCGCTCGGGCGCCTCATCGGCCGGAAGCCACGCTCGATCAACCGGACCATGTCGTCGGAATACCGCACCAGGACATTGCGGTTCGAGGCCTTTGGTCGCTCGGTCTTCGACAGCCACCAGCACGGCTCGACGCTGTCCTTGACCCGGATGCGCTGCACGTTGACCCACTCGGCCGGCGTCGGCATCTTGGCCGGGTTGTACCAGTAGACCTCCTGCGCGAGGTGCAGGCCGACCTCGTCGACCAGCGCGATGAGCAGTCGGAAGTGGTACAGCGAGCGAACCGGGTGCCCCTTCCTCCAGGCCCCGCCGATGTTGACCACGAACGACCCATCGTCGGTCAGGACCCGGCGGACTTCGTGGGCGAACGGCAAGAACCACGACACGTAGGAATCCTGGCTTTCGTTGCCGTACTCCTTCTTGAACTCCAGCGCGTACGGCGGCGACGTGATCACGAGGTTCACGGACGCATCCGGCATCGCGCGGAGGAGCTCGAGCGAGTCGCCCTCGTAGACCGCGCCCCGCCTCGTCTCGTAGGCGGGCCTGTGCCCAGGAATCGCGATCACAGCAGCTCAGTCATGTCGGGCGTCCACGGAGTGGTCAGGGGTTGAGGGATCACCTGGATGACCTCCAGGTACCGATCGTCCGAGGCCAGCGTTCGAAGGTCGTCGATGCGGGCGAAGATGTACGCCCACTCACTGGTGCGGTTGTAGAGGCACACGGCAAGGATGTCGAATTGGTCGGCACGGTAGTAGCGGCTCATTGGATCGCTCTTGCTCGCCCTGGTCTTCTGTGTTTCCGCCCGGAGCAGCCCCGTACCCGATCGAACGTTCTTGGCCTCGACGGTGATCGGCGCCCCACTCGGCAGCCAGACCACGAAGTCCGGCAGCCCGTCGAGGTCCTGCCATTCGTACCGGTCGATGACGCCGCGCACCTGGAGCCCATCGAGATATCGTGCCGCGAACAGCTCTGCGAGCTTGCCCTTGAGATCGGCCCGCGCCCGGAACCCGTTCTCCAGCGCGTCGAGAATGTCGCGCGCCGACGCGTTGAGCATTCGCTCGACCGGGTGGCCGATCGAGTTCGTTCGACGGCCCGGGCCCGGATCCACGTACTTGACGGCTTCTGGATCCGGAGGTCGGTCGTCAGGCACGGTCCGATTCTACGCCCGACCGGATGTCGGGGGTGGCCGCGACTGCTGCGGGGCCGGGTGTCCCAGGTTCAGCGATCATCGCCGATGTCATGGATGGCGCCTGCAACGCGTGCCATCCAAGCTGGCATGACACCCCGTTAGCATTGCGGAAACGCGGCCGGACGGGTCGTGCGAGGGAGGACGCGTGCAGCTCGTCGACGGCCAGCTCATCGTCAGCGCCAGCGATCTCGTGGGCTTTCTCGAATGCGATCACCTCGTCACGCTCGAGATGGAGCGGACCCGTGGCGAACGCGAGAAGCCGTTCCGTGACGATCCCCAGCTCGAGCTCATCCAGAAGCGCGGCTATGCGCACGAGCAGGCGTACATCGCGCGGCTGCGCGCCGAGGGCCGCGAGGTCCAGGAGATCGATACCGGCGACCTGAAGACACCCGAACAGCTTCGGGCGGCCGAGGCGCAAACCCTCGCGGCGATGCACGCCGGCGTCGACGTCATCTTCCAGGCCACGTTCTTCGACGGGCGCTGGCGCGGGCATGCCGACTTCCTGATCCGTCGCGACGATCGGCCCTCGAACCTCGGCTCGTGGAGCTACGACGTCGCCGACACGAAGCTGGCGCGGCGGGTCAAGGCCGCGGCGATCCTCCAGATGTGCGTCTACGCGGACCTCCTCGAGCGCCTCCAGGGCATCGCGCCGGAGACCGTGTCGGTGGTAACGGGCGACGGCGTGGCCCATCCGCATCGGCTCGATGACTACGCGGCCTACTACCGGGCGGCGAAGACCCGCTTCGAGGAGCGAGTCGCGGCTGACCAGGCCGTGGCGGGCGCCGGGAACGACGCCGCGGGAAACGACGCCGCGCCCGAGACCTACCCGGAGCCCGTCGACCACTGCCGGGTCTGCCCATGGTGGAGCGTCTGCGTCGACCGGCGACGCGCCGACGACCACCTCTCGATCGTGGCGGGTGCCGCACGCACCACCCGGCGAAAGCTCGTGGATGCGGGGGTCCCGACGCTGACCGCGCTCGCCGAGCTGCCCGAGGACACGAAGGTCGCGAAGATGACGCCGCGCGTCCTGACCCGGGTTCGACGCCAGGCGGCACTCCAGCTCGACCACAAGCGCACCGGGAACCTCAGCTACGAGCTCATCCCACCCGACCCGGACCAGCCCGGTCGTGGTCTTGCGGCGCTGCCCGAGCCGTCGCCACTCGACGTGTTCTGGGACATCGAGGCCGACCCGTGGGCGATCGAGGACGGCCTCGAGTATCTCCTCGGCTACGTCGTCATCGATGCCGGCGAGCCGGCGTTCCACGCGCTCTGGGGCCACGATCGCGAGGGTGAGAAGGCGGCCTTCGAGGCCTTCATCGATCTCGTCATGGAGCGGCTCGCGCGCGACCCGGCGATGCACGTCTACCACTACGGCGGCTACGAGTCGGGCGCGATGAAGCGGCTCATGCAGCGCCACGCGACGCGCGAGGACGAGGTGGATGCGCTGCTCCGCGGCAAGGTCCTCGTCAACCTCTACGACCACGTGGTGCGCAGCGGGATCCGGGCGTCGGTCGAGTCGTATTCGATCAAGCAGATCGAGAAGTTCTACCTGCCCGAGCGCGAGGGACCGGTCACGAGCGCGGGGTTCAGCGTCGTCGAGTACGAGCGCTGGATGGAGTCGAAGGATCCGTCGATCCTCCAGGGGATCGCCGACTACAACCGCGACGACTGCGTGTCGTGCCTCGGGCTGCGCGACTGGCTCGAGGGGCTGCGGGTCGAGGCGGCGGCGCTCTACCCGGATGGCGTGGTGCCGCGGCCGGGGCCCGAGGAGACGGCGCCATCGGAGGCCGTTTCCGCGAAACGCGCCGAGACGCGGGCGCGCGAGGACGCGCTGCGGGCCGGGATCCCGGCGGACCGCGCCCTGCGCACGGAAGAGCAACAGGGTCGCTGGCTGCTTGCGGGCCTCCTCGACTGGCACGAACGCGAGGCGAAGCCGCAGTGGTGGGACTACTACCGACTGCTCAAATCATCGATGGAGGACCTCGTCGCGGACGGGTCGGCGCTCGGCGATCTCGAGTTCGTGGGCGACTTCGGCGCGATCAAGAAGTCGCGGATCCACCGCTACCGGTTCGACCCGGCCCAGGAGTTCAAGCTGAAGGTCGGCGAAAGCCCGATCGATCCCGCGACGGGCCAGGGCGCCGGCACGATCCTCGCCCTCGACGTCGCCGTCGGGACGATCGACCTGAAGCGGACCGGCGGCGCTCATCCGCGCGCGCTATTCCCGGGCACGCCGTACCGAACGGACACGATGCGATCGTCACTCGGGCGGCTGGCGCATCACGTCATCGAGCACGGGATCGATGGCGCGGGGTTGCATCGGGCCGCCCGCGAGTTGATCCTGGGGCACCGACCACGGATCGCCGGTGATTCGGGCGAGGGTCCGCTCGTCGCGGAGGGCGAATCGTCGCTCGAAGCCGCCGTGCGGATCGCGACCCGTCTCGACGGCAGCACCCTCGCCATCCAGGGTCCTCCCGGGACCGGCAAGACCTGGACAGCGGCCCGGATGATCCTCGCGCTCGTCCGGGAGGGCAAACGGGTCGGTGTGACGGCCCAGTCGCACAAGGTCATCGGCAACCTGCTCGAGGCGGTCGCCAAGGCGGCCCGTGAGGTCGGCGACGCCGTTCGCATCGGCCAGCGCGCCGATGCCGAGGACGGGACGGCCGCCCTGGAGGATCTGATCATCTTCAAGGACTCGGGGGCGGCGGTCGGTGGGATCCGGGCCCGGGACGTGGACGTCCTCGGTGGGACGTCATGGCTCTGGGCGCGCGAGGATGCCGAAGCTGCGGTCGACGTCCTGTTCGTCGACGAGGCGGGCCAGTTTTCACTTGCGAACGTCTGCGCCGTGGCGGCCGCCGCCGATTCCCTCGTCCTCCTCGGCGATCCGAACCAGCTCCCGCAGGTCTCGAACGGCTCGCACCCCGAGGACGCAGAGGCGTCCGCGCTCGAGCATCTCGTCGCCGGCGCGAAGACGATCGCCCCCGACCGCGGGCTCTTCCTCGGCACGACGTACCGCCTGCATCCCGCCGTCAACGCCTACGTGTCAGACGCGTTCTACGAGGGCCGCCTCGAGACGGCACCGAAGACCGCGATCCAGTCACTGGCCGCCGGATTCCCGATCGGCGGCGTCGGGATCCGGCATGTTCCCCTGGAGCACAGCGGCGCGGGCAATCGCTCACGCGAGGAGGCGGCCTGGGTCGCGGCCGCGATCGCGGCGCTCGTCGGGAGAGCCTGGACGGATTCGGACGGCCGATCGCGCAAACTCGAGGCCAGGGACGTTCTCGTCGTCGCTCCCTACAACGCGCAGGTCGCAGAGATCCGCGCCGCCGTCGAAAAGCGGCTCGGCGTCGCGCCGAACGTCGGGACGGTCGACAAGTTCCAGGGCCGCGAGGCACCGGTCGCAATCTATTCGATGACCTCATCGTCGCTCGACGACGCGCCGCGCGACTTCGGGTTCCTCTATTCGGGCAACCGCCTCAACGTCGCGATCTCCCGCGCCCAGGGCCTCGCCGTCCTCGTGTGCGAGCCCGCGCTCCTGCGCGTGGCCTGCCACTCGCCCGAGCAGATGCGCCTCGTCAACGCCCTTTGCCGGCTCGTCGAGGTTGCTGCGGAGCAGGGCGAGAACAGCTTCAGCGACCAACGACGCACCGCCCCGGAACCAGACGAACCGCTGACGCTGGGCCTCGTTTAGAGGAGATCGCAGCGCAGGCGATCCGATGGCACCGTCCTGGCCGCCGCTGGCGGTCAGCGACCTGCGCACGGTGGTGCTGGCGACGAGGTCACGGACGAACACGTCGCCCCGGCTGTTCGTGTCGCCGCTCACGAGGTTGGAGGCGGTCGAGTGGAAGCCGACCCGGGTGCCGTCGGTCGAGAGCGACGCGTCGTTGCTGCTGTTGGTGGCCTGGACACCGGCCGTGCTGACCGAGACGCGGATCGTCTGGCTCGTGGCGATGAGCCGGACGAAGACGTCCTCCCTGGCGTTCGTGTCGCCGCTCACGAGGTTGGTCGCGACCGACTCCCAGACGATCCGCGAGCCGTCGCCCGAGATCGCCGGATCGGTGCTCAGGCCGGTCGCCTGGACGCCGGCACCCGAGACCGATACGCGGATGGTCGTGGTGGTCTGGCGGTCGTGGCGGAAGATGTCGGTCAGCGCGTTGGTGTCACCGAACATGGTCGAGGTGGGGGTGGGTCGCGCAGACGAAGCGCAGGCCGGTCTCCCCGAAGGCGTCGATGACCGCGGATGTGGGATGGCCTGCGTCGGCGACGCATCTACGGGAGCCATGCCGCCCAATGTGCGACGAATCAAATCTCGTCCCGGGGCCTACTCAAACGGTCGAGCTCGATGCGATACTTCCGAATGAGGACCTCGGCCCTCTCCTTGAGTTCAGTCCCACGGCGCACGATCTCCGCAGCATCGTGTTCCTCGTCGTGCGCGATGCGGCGCAAGATCCCCGTGTACGCCTCGACGTAGTCATCGCGGAGGGACGACCACTCCTCGTCGGGTTCCTTCAGCTTCGACATCTGCTTGACGACGCGGTCACCAACGGCGATCGTGCGCGACTTCCACGCTCGGTACGCCTCCAATGTGGGCGGATCTGGATAGGCGGCTAGAGCGGCGTCGATTTGCTTCTTGTACTGGAAGAAGCGTCGATCGAACTCCCACTCCCGGCTCCGGAACCCGAACTTGATCCGCCGCGCGATGCCCGGGGGCAGTCCCTGCGCAGCCGCCCCCACGACGAAGAGCGTCAACAGCAGGATAGCGTCGCCAGCGCTCAGCCGAACGATGACCTGTGGCCACGAGCCGATGACGCCGAGGACCATTGACCCGAGCCCTATCGCCGTGACAGCGACGAACGCCACGCGCCCGGTTCGGCGGAATCCGACGAACCCCATGGCCGCAAGCGTTAGGAACAAGAGATCAGCTGGGACGCGCCGCCGGTGCCCAACGCTGCAACCACCAAAAGACATGTAGCCGAGACCCCGACTCCGATAACGACAGTAATACCCCCGGGGGCGGTAGCGAGAATAGACCATACGCAGCGTCCTGATGGGTCAATGTGAGTGGTCGGATTGTTCGTCACGTAGCTGTATCGGTTGAGGCTCAAAGGGGAGCTGCCGACGCCGGCGAAGGGGTCGCGGCTCGCGAACCGCCCGATCGACGGGTCGTAGTAGCGGGCGCGCAGGTAGCTGAGGCCACTGGCGTCGAGCGGCTCGCAGGTGTAGCGGAAGGGGGAGCCCGAGGCCCCGGTCGGGGCGGTCGGTGTGCTGGACCTCGACTGCTGTGCCTGCCCACGGCATGGGCGAGGCCGAGACCCGAGACGTACTTGCGGGTCCCGTCGTCGATCGTGACCGGCAGCCCCGCGGCGACGTCCGACACACAGCGGGTGACCGGTCCGGTCCCGACCTGGCGGCTGAAGCGGACGACGGTCGCTCTCGTCAGCCTGGCACCGCCCGACCCTGTACGAGGAGCCCGCTTCGGGTCTCGATCACGAACAGGCTGGCTCGACCTGTCGAGGGGTCCACGCTGTGGCCTCGGATGATCCGAGGGCTGGCCTCGTCGATCTCCAATCCGTCCCAAGCGAGGCGTTCCGACACCCACAGAACGCGGACTCCGTCAGTAGCCGCGATCGAGATATGGTCCGCCACGACGAGCAGGCCGGCTTGGGCGATCGTTGCGATCTGACGTATCGGGTAGCTCGGCAGCACCTGAAATTCCTCAGGATGATCGACCGATACCAGATAGCCCGTTCCCCCCGCGACCACGAGGAGCGACGCCGAAGCGGGCGTCGGCGCCCAGGTCGACAGCGACCCGTCGCCCGGCTGGAAGTTCCCAATCCAGCTGCGGCTCGAGCCTCGTCTGACGCGGACGATGAAGCCCTCGGAGTGAGTCGAAATTCCCGCTCGTGCGAAGGCCAGCGCTTCCTCCGAGCCCGGCAGGCCCGGAAGCACCTCGACGAGATAATCGGCCTCGAAGCTCATTTCATCGGTTAGGGATTTGGCTTGAAGAAGCGATGCACAATTGTCTCCACGCCGCCGCCGTCAGACACGCGCACACCGATCTCGTATGTTCCCTCGTAACCGTTTGCGAAACCGCGCTGCGTGTACACGACATACGTGTCGCTCACGACCACCCGCTTGCCCTCGAAGATTTGGGCATCCAGTGACATCGGGAAGTTATGAAAAGGTCCGGGCTCTTGGGCCATACGCGCCAGAACTCGAGCCGAGTAGATCCTTTCAACCGCGGCAGGCACTCGTAGGGCCTTCAGGAGCGTCTTGCCCGCCCACTTGATCGCGTCGCCTAGCCCCGGAATAATCGCGGTGCCCGACATTAGGCCGTTCGGAACGTCGCCCTCGCACAAGTAGATCGCCGCATCAGCTGCGTCAAGCCACGGGAATAGAATCCCTCCACCGGCAAGAGCGCCGTGGGCCTCGCCGCCGCAGCCGAGGACCTTCGACTTGCCACTTGCGCCACCGCCCGGCCCGCCTCTGGGACCAGGGGACACCAGTCCCGACGGATCGGCATACGTGGTCGGGTTGTTCGTCACGTAGCTGTAGCGGTTGAGGCTGAGCGGGTGCCCGGTGAACCCCGCGAACGGGTCGCGGCTCATGAAGCGCCCGATGGACGGGTCGTAGTGGCGGGCGCGCAGGTAGGTCAGGCCACTGGCGTCGAGCGGCTCGCCGGTGTAGCGGTAGGGCGAGCCCGAGGCTCCGGTCGAGCCGGTCGGGACGCCGAACTCGTCGGTCCGGTAGGTCGCGATGACGGCACCCGTGCCATCGGTCAGCGCGCGGATCGAGCCCAACCGGTCGGCGTGCTGGACCTCGACGGCCGTGCCCGCCACGGCGTAGGCGAGGCCGAGGCCCCAGACGTACTTGCGGGTCCCGTCGTCGATCGTGACCGGGAGGCCGGCCGTCGGATCGCTGACATAGCGGATGAGGGATCCCGTGCCGACCTGGCGGCTGAAGCGGATGCCGTCGCCGTCGTAGGTCGAGGTCTCGCTGATCCCGGCGACGGTCGCCGTCCGCACGCGGTTGGCCTGGTCGTAGGCGAAGGTATCGCTGCCGCGGGCGGTCGTGGCCCCGGTGGCAGTGACGCTGATGGCCGTGGGCCCGGCGGCGCTGATCCGGTCGGCCCGGTCGTAGGTGTAGGCGGTGGTCGAACCGGACAGGACCCGGGAGGTCCGGTTGCCGATGGGATCGTAGGCGTAGGTCCGGGCGCCGTCGGGTCCGGCGACCGAGGTCAGGCGGTCCAGCCGGTCGTAGGCGTAGGTACTCGCGTCGAGGCCCGGGCCGCGGACGAACACGTCCTGCGCCGCATTCGTGTCGTTGGCCACGAGGTTGGTCGAGTCGGACTCGAAGGCGACCGTCTGGCCGTCGGCCGAGACCGACGTGTTGCGGCTGGTGTCGTTGCCCTGGACCCCGGCGGTGCTGACCGACATCCGGGTGACGGTCCCGCTGGCGAGGTCTTTGGTGAAGATGTCCTTGCGGTTGTTGGTGTCGCCGCTGATGAGGTTGCTCGCGAGCGAGTCGAAAGCGATGACGGTGGCGGAGCGCGACAGCGACGGTTCGGCGCTGGCCTTGTTGCCCTGGGCACCCGCGGCGCTCGTGGAGACCCGCGTCGTGACGCCGCTGGCGAGGACGTGAATGAACACGTCGGTCTTGGCGTTGCTGTCGCCGGTGACCAGGTTCGAGGCATCCGACTCGAAGGCGACGGCCGTGCCGTCGCCACTCAGGGCCACCTCGGCACTCCGGCCGTTGCCCTGGGCGCCGGCGGTGCTCAGCGAGACCCGGACGGTCGTCCCGGCGGCCACGTCGCGCAGGAACGCGTCGCGCTGAACGTTGCTGTCGCCGCTGACCAGGGTGGTGGCATCGGAGTGGAAGGCGATCCGGTTGCCGTCGTCGCTGATCTGGGGGTCGTCCGAGAGGGCGTTGCCCTGGGCGCCGGCGGTGCTGACCGAGATGAGGATCGTCGTCCCGGTCACGGTGTCCTTGCGGAAGATGTCCTGCTGGGCGTTGGCATCACCGGAGACCAGGTTGGTGGCGGAGCTGCGGTAGGCCACGTAGCGGCCGTCGGCACTGATCACCGGGTCGTGGCTTGAGCCGTTCGACTGGGCACCCGCGCTCGACGTCGACACCCGGCTGATCGCGCCGGTCTGGAGGTCCTTGCGGAAGATGTCCCAGGCCGTCCCGTTGGTGTCGTTGGCCACGAAGTTGGACGCCTGGCTCTTGAACGTGACGTAGCGCCCATCGGCGCTGATCGCCGAGTCGTCGGACTGGGCGTTGCCCTGGACGCCGGCGGCATCGACCGACGCACGGATCGTGGTTCCGGTCATGCGATCGTGGACGAACACGTCCATCACCCCGTTGGTGTCGTCGGCGACGAGGTTCGAGGACGTCGAGCGGTAGGTCACGAAGCGGCCGTCGGCGCTCAGGTAGCTGTCGTCCGACACGCCGTTGCCCTGGCCGTGGGTGGTGCTCTCCGACACGCGCGTCGTGGCGGCGCTCGCGGTGCCCCCGCCGGCGACGCCAAGGACGTTGCCGAGCGCATCGAGCGAATAGTGGCGCTCGTCGATCGTGAGCAGCGGTCCCGCGTGCACGACATCGCTGAGCCGGCGCGCGTTGTCGTAGCTGTACGTGGAGAGGGTCCCGTTCGGGTTCGTCGCGGTCTGGACAAGGCCGTCGGCGAAGTACGTGTAGCCGACCGTGCGGCTGGCCCAGTCGGCGAGACCGCTCATCCGGCCGGCCTTGTCGAAGGTGTAGGTGACCGCGGTCGCGTCGGGATAGATGAGCCTGGTCCGGTTGCCGTCGCGGTCGTAGCGGTAGCCGACCGTCCTGGGGCCGGGGGTCGTGACCGAGAGGAGCCGGTCGAATTCGTCGTAGGTGTAGGTCGAGGTCCCGGTGCCGTCGACCATCGAGGTCCGGTTGTTGTTCGCGTCGTAGGTGTAGCTGACGTCGGGGGTGGCCGGGTCGCTGTAGTTCATCGACGTCGGTCGGTTGAGGAGGTCGTAGGCCATGGTCGTGGTCCGGCCGAGCTGGTCGGTCGCGACCGCGAGATTGCCGTTCGCATCGTAGGTCGAGGTGGCCACCAGGGTCGGGCTCGTCGTCGGCCACGACGGGTACTGCGTCTCGCGCCGGACCAGGCCGCGGCCGTCGTGGACGTAGTCGACCACCCGCTCCTGGGCCGCGTCGCCCTTGGCCCGCGTGGTCCGGGTCATGTTGCCCCCCGCGTCGTAGGCGTACTCGGTCGTGATCGCGTCGCCCGGGGGTGAGGCAGGATTGGACCAGACCGAGGGGCTCTCCTTGACCTGGAGGAGCCCGTCACGATTGTCGTAGGCGTAGGTCGTGACCTGTCCGTTGGCGTCGATCTGGACGGTCCTGTTGCCGACCTCGTCATAGCGGGTCTCGGTCACGAGCTGCGCGCCGCCCGCGGCCGGGGCCGGCAGCTTCACGAAGCGCGGGCGGTCCTCCCTGTCGTAGACGTACTCGGTCCGGTGCTCGGCCGGAACGCCGCCCGCGGCATTGCCGAGCGGGCCGACCGAACTCGTCAGGCGGCCGACCGGGTCGTGGTCGTACGTGGTCTTGTTGCCGAGCGCGTCACTGGTGCTCTCGATCAGACCGGCCCGGGTGCCCGTCCCGAAGTACGTGAATGTCGCGGCAAAGGTGTAGTCCGGCGACGCGGTGGTATTCCCGCGGGGCGGGATGATCCGGGTGACCTGCCCCGGGTTGGCGGCATCGCCGTATTCGTACTTGGTGACTGCGCTCGTGGCTCCGCTGTCGGGGTCGGTGTAGCGGCTCGTCGTCGAGAGGAGCCTCGCTCCCGCGGCGTCGTAGGCGAGATCGGTCGCGAAGTCGACATCGAAGGCGGCCAGGTTCGTGGAACAGGAGACGCTCGTGCCCGACGCGACGCCGGCAGGGGCGACGGTCTGGGTGACGTTGTTCGTGGCGTCGTACGCGATGAGCGTGACCGGGCGGTTCGCGCCGGCCGTCGGCGCGGGGCCGATGATCCGCGTCAGGTTGCCGCGGCTGCCGGCGATCGTGGCCCCGGCATGGCTCCGGTCGTAGCAGAACTCGGTGGTGTTGCCGCGCGGGTCGGTAACCGACGCCCGGAACCCCGTCACCTCGTAGGCATAGCTCTCGGTCAGCGTCTCGGTCGAGCTGGGGCGGGTCACGCGCGAGGTCAGGAAGCCCTGGGCGTTGTAGGTGTCGACCATGGTCGGGCTGAAGGTCGGTTCGAAGGACGTCGACGGGTTGGTGACGGTCGTCACCCGGGTGCCGTCGCCGTTGACGACGTACCCGAACGTCGTCGTGGCGCCGGTGAGCAGACCCTTGGCGTCCTTCTGGGACGTGACCCGACCCTGGGCGTCGTAGACAAGGGTGAGCGCCACGTTGCCCCGGGCATCGGTGATCGTGGCGAGGCGCGACGAGGTCCCGTCGTAGCCCAGGGTCGTGACCTTGCCCTCGCGATCGGTCACCTTCCACAGGCGGCCGTTCGCGTCGTACTGGTAGCCGACCGTCCGGGCCGGGCTCGCCCAGTCGGTCACACTCGTCAGAAGACCGTTGGTGTAGGCGAGGGCGAGGGAGCCGCGTCCGGCCGGGTCCGAGATCGATACGAGCTCGTTCTGGGCGTTGTAGCCAAGGGTCGAGGTGTTGCCGTACCGGTCGCTGATCGCGCTCAGATTGCCGCTCGGCCCGAAGACCAGGCGGGCCTGGGCCTTGTCCGTCAGCGTGAACGTGCCGTCCGGGTTGCGGACGAACACGCTCGTCGCGGTCGGCGGTGGGCTGAACGTGCCGTCCCCGTTGGCGACGTACCGCTCGGTCCCACCGTCCGGTCCCACCACGAGCTGGTCGTCCGTCCCATCGCCGGGCGAGCGCAGCCGGGCCGCGTACCCATGCGTCCAGCCTTGCCCGAGGACGGTGCTGCGCGTGTCCGCGCTGTTGTAGGACCGCGAAAACACGGGGGCCGGGCCCCGGCCGGCGATGGCCAGGTCCAGGAAGGTGTGGCGGAACGCGCCGCTGTAGGTCGACACCGGATCGCCGCCGGTCCCGCCGTTCCGCTCCGGGTCGGTTCCGGGCGGCGCCGGCTCGACCGGCTGGGTATCGCTGAAGAGGACGGCTTGTGGAACCACGACGAGCCCCGTCGCACCGGGCGGGGTCCAAGACAGCACGACGAGAGCGTCTCCGCCGCAACATTCGAAGAAGGGCAGGCTGACGGTGTGGAGGCCAGCGCTGAGCGCGACGGTGTTCGAGACTTGCTGGGGCGGATGGGCGCCGCCGTTGTTGACCACCAGGGCCCCGTCGAGGCTGAGAGTGGAGCCGTCGTCGGAGTAGAGGGCGAACGTGTAGGTTCCCGCGACCTCGGCCAGGAGCGATCCCGACCAGGCGATGCTGAAGTCCGCCGAGGGAATCGGATGACCGCCCGCGCCCCAGTTGAAGTCGATGGTCGGGTCAACCCGCTCGAGGCTGGGCGTCCCGGACCAGGTGAGGTTCGGGTAATAGCGCCCGAGGAGACCATCGCCAGCGGCGTGCGTCGCGGGGGCGGAGATCTCGTCCGTCTCGGGTGGCCTGATGGCGGCGCGCGTCAGGGCAGGGCTGACCACGTTCGACTGGACGATCGTCAGGATGGCGACCAGAACTGCGATTCCGCGGTGTGGTCGAACACGATCGCGCGCCATGATCATTCCCTCCCAGCGATCATGAGAACGGCACGAACGCCCGCGCGCCGGTCCCCTCCATCTCGACCACACGAGGTCGCGGACGCCACGGTGCGTGTCCCGTGCCGGCGCGTCGGCCGGTTAGTCCGAGAACCATAAGATCGACAGAGAGTCATCCACAATCGCAGGCGTCCCGAGTGAATCGAGCGCGATCTCGTTTGACGAGCGCTCTTCGGGTTCGGCCCCCGCCTCATGGGCTTTGCCCCTGGCCCTGCCGCTTCCGATCCATCGCTTGCCCCCTCGGATGATCGTCAAGGACCCGCATCGGTCGACCTCCGATGATCCCCGTCAACGCTACTCGACGGTTCGCGGGTATGTCACTAGGCGCAACGCCCTAACAGCGGACGTGGCCGGCCCGGAAAGTGATGCCCTGGCCAGACCCGATCAAGACGTCTTCGCCGGGCGCATCACCCAGGTCACGATCGTCCGCGCGCAGTCGGCCACCTGGGCGAGCGGAACGCTTTCGTCCGCCGCGTGGGCAACGGCGACGTCGCCCGGCCCGAACATCACCGTCGGGGTGCCGCCTTCGTTGATGAGCAGGCGCATGTCCGCACCGTACGGCTCACCGAGGAGCGCCGGCCGGCGGCCGAGGGTGTCCTCGACCGCCTCGGCCATCGCGACCGGCAGCGGATGGTCGGCGGCGACGCGTGCGGACGAGAACCGGCCGCCCACGATCTCGACGGAGGCCGGGTGGTCCCGCAGGAAGTCGTCGCGGGCGCAGGCGCCCTCGATGCATGCCCGCAGATCGGCCTCCGCGTCGCGCCAGGTCTGGCCGAGGCGGACCCCGTAGCGGCCGTCGGCCACCACCCGATCCATGACGGTCGACGCCCAGTCGCCCCCATGGACGATGCCGATGATCGTCGGGTACGGGAGACCCAGCGCGGTCATCAGCGGGTCCGTCTCGGACGCGTTGCGGGCGGCCTCGTCTCCCTCGAGGGCGCGGCCGAGGACCTGGAGCTTGTCGAGGGCCGAGACGCCCTCGCGGCGCATCGACGCGTGCGCTGCCCGCCCCGGGACGGTGAGCCGGAACGTGATCGCGCCGGCATGGGCGATGACGACATCGAGGTTCGTCGGCTCGGTGATGAGCGCGACATCGCCCGTGGCACCGGCGCGGATCGCCGCGAGCATCCCCTGCCCGCCGTCCTCCTCCGAGGGAACGAACGCGGCGACGATCTCGCAGTCGAGGTTCTTGTCGGCACCGCTCGCCACCAGCGCGCGCAGTGCCTCGAGGATCGCGACGACGCCACCCTTCATGTCGCACGCCCCGCGGCCGTACAGGTTGCCGTCCCGGACCTCGCCGGCCCACGGGTCCACGGTCCACGTCGCCGGATCCCCGGGCGGCACGACGTCGACGTGCCCGACGAGGACGATCCGTCGCCCCCCGGGCCGTCCAAGTCGCCCGATCACGACCGGAAGATTCGTTCGCGGCACCTCCGAACCGGGCCAGTCCGGGTCGGCCATCGCCACGGCCGGGTCGACGTCGATGCGCTCCACGCGCAGGCCGATCCCGGTCAGGCGTCGCTCGATCTCGGCCTGGACGGCATCTTCGTGCCCGGTGACGCTGCGGATCGCGACGAGGTCGCGCAGCTCGGCCTCGATGCGATCCGGGTCGACGGTCCCGACGGCGGTCCGTTCGGCCTCGGTCAGGCTCAAGGTGTCAGCCGCGCAGGATCGGTCGGGTCATGCAGGTCGGCCCGCCCGACCCGTTGACCCCGATCTCGCTCGCGGGGTACGTGTGGACCTCGCAGCCCGCCTTCGCCAGTGCCGCGCTTGTCACCGGGTTGCCCTCGGCCAGGATCAGCACTCCCGGCCGGACGGCCAGGACGTTGCAACCCAGGGTCGGGAACTCGTCCTCGGGCACCTCGATCATCCGGATACCGAGATCGCTCACGAGTTCCCAGAGACCCATCGGGAGGAGCGGCAGGTACACGACCGCGAGATCTTCGGCCACCGGCGAGATGACCGACAGGAGATGGATCAGCTCTGCCGGTCCCTTCCAGTACGGAACGTCGAAGACGCGCACGTCGCCACCGACGATCTCGGCGAGTTGGCGGACCCCGTCGGAACTCGTCCGGAGGGTGCGCCCGATGCACAGCAGGTCGGGCCGGAGCCAGAACGTGTCGCCGCCCTCGATCGTGCCGGGCGCCTCGATCCGTCCGAGGGTCGGGATCCCCTCGTCCTGCATCCAGCGTTCGAGGATCGTCTCCTCCCCCACCCGATTCGGCTTGCCCGGCCGGAGCGGAATCGCGCCACGGTCGGCGACCAGGATGGGATCGAAGGTGTAGACGAGGTCGGGGTCGTCGGTCTCGATGTCGAGGACGTGGACGGTCGGACCGAGAGAGGCAAGCGTCTCGGTGAACGCGTCGTGCTGGCGTCGGGCGAGGTCGAGGTCGACCGGGTGGAGGAAGCCGTGCGCCGGCTCGTCGAACGCGCGCCCGAACGCGGAGCCGGGGCGCTTCACGAGCACCTCGCGGAGCGGCGCCGTCATGCTCTGCGCGCCGTAGCGGCGGGCGGTCATCGTCATGTTCGGCAGTCTACGGCACGGTGTCGTCCGCCCGGGATCCGGGGCACGGCGCTTCGGTGCCGAAGCCCGGGCTGGGCCCAGGCTCAGGACCCTGGCTCAGGGCCCCGGCGATCGTCGAAGCCACGCCGTGACTGGGAGTCAACACGAGGTCCGCCAGGCCGCAAACCACGGCGCCCACGCCGGTCAAGATGCCCGCCTGCGGTGCTCAAAGTGCCCAGAACGTGACTCGGAGTCACCGAAACGGCGCGATTCGGGCCGGCCGAGGTCCGCTCGGCGGCAGAAGACAGGAATTGCGCAGGCCCCGAGTCGTCGGTGTTGACTCGGAGTCACATCGACTGGCGACGCCCGGAGTGCGCAGGCGGGCGACGCGCGCGACTGCGAAGGCGGGCTACGGCACCGGCTGGGCTTCCCCCGGTCGCGTCTCGAGGCGTAGGCTATCGTCCATGTCCGGCTACGCGGCCACGTCTGTTCTGCGCGAAACGTCCATCCACGCGGGCCGCGCGCTGCAGGCCGACCGGAGCTGGGCCGACGGTGATGTCGAGCTTGTCGGCGCCCTGGGGGACGAGCGCGACCTCACGCCACCGCCGATGTCCCTGGAGGACCGGATCCACTACCTCCGCGAGGCGTGGTCGCAGACGACCTTCTACCTGTTCGACCCGGAGAGCTGGCGCTAAGGTCGATCCGTGGCCCGCGGTCGGGCCGCCACCCACCCTACGACGACCTGTCATCCAGATCGAAACCGGGCGGCAAGGCGTCGCGCAGCGTAGCGATCACTGCCGTTGGATCGCCGGAAGCCGGACCACGGAGAACGAGGATCCGACTGATGGCCGGGGGATCGCCGGGTGCCGGACCTCCCGCGTCGAGCGCCGCCCGCGCGGTCGCCGCGACCGCCGTGTCGCTTCGGACGGTCAGGCCGTGGTACACGGCGATGACGACGGCCGTGGCGAGGGCGCCGATTGGCGTCGACAGCTCGGACACGGGATTTCCCGGCAGCAGCACGCCCAATGCCGTTGCGAACAGCCGATAGAGCACGAGCGCGAGCGAGCCGATCGAGGTGATGAGCGCGGCCCCGAACACGATGAGCAGCGCGACCCGGCGCGTCGTCGAACGTGCCTCGGCCGTCGGGTCGGCGGCGCGGCGGATCCGCAGCCGCGCCCACGTCCAGGCCCAGAGCGTGAAGCCGAGGAGTGCGAACGGCAGGTAGGTCCCGACCTCGAATTTCCAGGCATCGCCGATGGTCCGGTCCCCGCCGAACACGACGTCGATGGCCAGCCCGAAGAGCCACCCGAGGCCCACGGCGCCAAAGGCCAAACCGACGGTCGATACCCCGTGGAGGTCGAGTCGAGCCGCGGTCGCCGCCCCGGCAGCGCCGGGCACGGGCCCGGCAGCCTCCGCTCGCATCCGGCGATGGTGGAACCACCAGGCGAGGCCCCACGGCACGGCCGAGGCGAGCGGCACCAGGATCGCCGTGGCGAGGTCGCCGCGCCCGGCGGTACCCGCGGCGTCGCGGGCCCCGAGCAGCAGCGGGATGCCCGCGCCAAGGCCGGCGCCAACGAGTTGGACGGCACGGGCGGCTGCGATGACGATCACGCCGACCAGGTAGGCGAGTCGCAGGCGCGCCTGGCGCTCACTGGGTCCGCGCCACCCGGTGTCGGCCATCGATCGGGCGGCGAGCCACAAGTGCACCATCCAGAACGCCCCCCAGGCCACGAGCTCGGCACCCTTGTCGACCAGCTGGACCAGCCGGGCGTCTCCCGGCGGGAGTTCGCCGAAGTTGTTCACCTCGCCGAAGTTGTTCACATCGATCGATGGGGCGGTCGCGATGGAGATCAGCGTGCCGACCGCTTCCGCCGCGATGACGAGCCCGACCAGCGACGCCCCGTACAGGTAGACCCGCGGCCACCAGGCGGCCGCTCCGAACAGCGGCCCGACAGTGACGTCGGCGCGCCGGACGGTCGCGTGGTAGGCCCAGACGAGCCCGCCGATGGCGAGCAGGGCGGCAGCACCCGATGGGTCGTTGCCGACACTGCCGTACCACTCCGGTACCTGGACGTTGATGACGATGTGCAGGACCGACGCGAGGAGGTCACGCAGCGCCGCCGCAACGCTGAACGCGGCGACGGCCAGCACCAGGGTGAGATAGAAGGCACGGATCGGAGAACCACGTTCCGCCTCCGTACCATCACGCCCCGGGCGCAGGGCACGGCCGACGAGGAACCAGTGGATGGCCCAGACCGGCAGGCCCACGCCCACCAGGGCCGCCGCGACGCTGAGCTGCTGCCGATCTGCGTCCACGAAACCCGATAGAAGTTCGCCGCGCCCGATGCCCGCCTGGTTGAGCAGGATGTCCAGGAGGATCAGAAGCCCCGTTGCGAGGACTGCGAGGGTGATCCCCGACATCGCGTAGAGGTACAGGCGTCGCACGGTGGCCATGACGGCTCCTAGTAGGCCCCGGGTTCTTTGTTGAGAGGAGCCGGGTCCAGCCAGACGAGCGGCTCAACGAGTTTCCACGAGGTGCCTTCCCGAACCACGGCGACTGACCGGCTGGAGCGATAGGTATTCAGGCTGAGCCCCGTGCCGTAGACCTCCTCGACGGTCAGGTTGACGGTGACTCGATCTCCGCTCCCCCGGGTCCCGGCAATGAAGACGCTGCGCCTCGCCGCGTCGGGGCCTTCCGTGTAGCGCTGAACCTCTGCGAACACTGGCCGATAGTCAGCAAACGCGAGTTGCTTCTGTGCGTCCGCCGAGAACCATGCATAGGCGGCCGCCGGGTCGTTCGCGTCCCACGCCTGCAGGTATCCCTGAACCGCTGCTTCGGGGGAATCAGGCGGGTAGTCGACGGGCGCGCGCTGATCGGCAAGGACGACGATCAAGACCGTCAGACCGAGGATCGCGACGATCCCGGCGACGATCGAGGCGAGCGTCCGCTGGTTTGCCATGTGTCCAGCCTACGCGCGCGCCCAGCGAAATGCGTCTCGATCCCGCACGACGAGAGCCTATGCGCGGTCAGACCCCGACCGCGCCGAAGCGATCGGCCCTGAGGTCCCGCGGGACGTCGGCCGCCCTGCCCAGGACGAGGTCGGCGACGAGACGCGCCGAGGCCGGCCCGGTGGTGATCCCCCACGGGCCGTGGCCCGAGCAGACAAAGAGGCCGTCGATGCCGGGGATCGCGCCGATGAGCGGCCGACCGTCCAATGACGCGGGCCGGGCGCACACGCGAACCTCGCGGATCGGGGCGTCGGCGATGGCCGGGACGAAGCGCGCGCCGCGTTCCAGGATCGGCTCCACCCAGGCCGCCGGATCCGGCTCGTCCTCGAGGAACGTGGACCCGACCACCGACACCCCGCCGGCAGTCACGAGGCTGTAGCCGACCGACGATCCGTGCCCGCCGCCATCGTCGCCCGGGTCTGTCGCCGCGTCCGTGGCCAGCGCGACGTCCATCTCGGCCTCCTCCATGACGTGCCGCGGCGGGTCACCCAGCAGGGTTTCGACAACCACGCCCCACACCCGACGGATCGGCCGCCACACGCCGGTCGGATCCACGACCGCGGGCGTCCACGGACCGGCCGCCACGATCACCGCGTCCGCGGGCTGGACCCTGCCGTCCACGGACACTCCGAGACACCGGCCAGCGTCGATCGCGGGCACGGCCGACCTTCCCTGGCGGATCGCCGCACCACGCCGCTCGGCCAGGTTCGCCATCGCATAGGTCGGGGCGGACGGGACGACCGGGAACCCGATCCCGATCAGGCAGGCGGCGATTCCATGCGCGATCGCCGGCTCGAGGCGGCGCACGTCCTCGGGATCGAGCGCCTCGGGCGCCAACATCGGATGGAGCGCGCCGAGATCAGCGGCAAGGCGTCGGGCGAGGTCGATCGACGGGGTGACGAGCAGCAGCCCGGCGGGCGTGGCGGCAAGCCGGAAGCCCACCTGGAGCGCCTCGTCATCGAGCGAGCGGTAGATCTCGACCGTCTCGCGGTACAACGGCACGAGGGCCGGATCGAACGGATGCTGGACGACACCCGAATTTCGCCCCGACGCACCGGCGGCGATCGCCTCGCGCTCGTAGACGACGACCCGCGCCCCGGCTCCGGCGAGGAACGCCGCCGCGGACGTCCCGACGATCCCGCCGCCGATGATGGCGACGTCCACGCTCAGGCCGTCGACGTCGGCGCGGTGGCAGCACCCCGCGACGCGGCGATCCGGGCCAGCGCGTCGAGCAGGCGATCCACCTCCGCCTCGGTGTTGTAGTGCGTGAGTCCGATGCGGACCACGCCGCCCGACTCGGAGCGACCGAGCCGCTCGAGGAGGCCCGTCGCATAGAAGTCGCCGTCCCAGACCGCGACCCCCTCGCGCCCGAGCGCCTCGGCCGCGGCTCGCGGGTGGACACCAGCGACCGTCAGGGCGGCGGTCGGCGTACGCGCCTCGAAGCGACTGGGCTCGGTGATCCCGTATTGGCGCACTCCGTCGATCTCGGACAAGCCGGCGGCGAGGCGCTGGTAGAGCCCCATCTCATGGCCGCGGATCGCCTGCATCGCTGCCACCAGGCGTTCGCGGCGAGGCGCCGTCGCAGGGGCCCCGCCGTGGGTCACGCCCACCTCGGCCAGGTACTCCACCGCGGCGAGCGTCCCTGCAAAGCCCTCGTGGTTGCCGGTGCCGGTCTCGAAGCGGTCATCCGCCGGCCGCACCTTGTACGCGGGCAGGGCGTCGAGGATCGCCGCCTTGCCGTAGACCACGCCCAGGTGGGGACCGAAGAACTTGTAGACCGAACAGGCGAGGAAGTCGGTGTCGACGGCGCGGACATCGATCGCGAGATGCGGTGCCGCATGGACGGCATCGACGTAGGTCCAGGCTCCCGCAGCGTGGACGCGCCGCACGATGTCGGCGACGGGGTTGATCGTGCCGACGGCGTTCGAGGCCCACCCGAAAGCGACCAGGCGCGTCCGCGGCGACAGCAGCCCGTCGAGATCCTCGATGTGCAGGGTGCAGTCCTCGAGCCGCGGCTCCCAGGTCCTGATCACCAACCCGCAGTCGGCGGCGATGGCCAGCCACGGCGCCACGTTCGCATCGTGGTCGAGGCCGGTAACCACGATCTCGTCGCCGGGCGCGAACGTGGCCGCGATCGACCGGCTGAGGTGGAAGGTCAGCGTGGTCATGTTCGCACCGAACTTGACCTCGCCCGCGTCCGCGCCGATGAGGTCGGCGATCGCGCCATGGGCTGCATGATCGATGGCGTCCGAGCGCTCGCTCGTCGCGAACGGACCGCCGTGATTCGCGTTCGAGGTTCGGTAGTAGTCGCCGACCGCGTCGATGACCCGCTGCGGGACCTGGGTACCGCCGGGTCCATCGAAGAAGGCCATCGGCCGGCCGTGGTGCTCGAGAGACAGGGCCGGGAACTGGGCGCGCAGCGCGTCGACGTCGAAGGTGGTCATGGCCGCGATGCTACCCGGTCCGGCACACCCGCCGTCGACCGCTCGATCCCTGCGGTGCGTCGCCGTGACCATGGTGGTCCAGCGTACCGGCGATGGCGAGGCCGAGCAGCTGCGCCAGGAGCAGGCCGCTCGCGGCCAGGTCGTATCCCGAGAGGAGGACGATGGCCGCCCCGATCGCGAGTCCAAGTGACCGGCGATGGAGGAGCGGCAGCCCACCGGCCGCGAAGCCGATCGCGATCGCCACCAGCGGGACCGGTACCGCACCGGCCAGGCCGATGCTCCAGATGGACAGGACGCCCCACATCGACGGCGCCCGCCAGGCCATGACCACGACAAACAGGGCGGCCGCGAGTCCCAGCAGCACGAAACGCCCGCGAGCCGGCTCGGGCCTCCCGGATCGGACGAGCCCGCCGCTCCCGACCAGCAGTGCGCCGGCCACGAACGCGAGCTGCCCGACGGCGGCGAGCGTGAGGCCGAGTGAACCTCCGGACGCCGCCGCGACGCCGGAGAGCTCGACGGCGCCACTGATCGCCGCGAACCCGACTCCCGCGGCCAGCCCGATCACCCCGACGCGCGCGACGATCGGTCCTCGCGTCCGGCCGATCCGAACGGCCGCCGCGACCGCGACTAGCGCGACGACCACCTCGAGGACGAGCGCCACCTCGACGCGCGGCGGGAGGACGATGAACGCGAACCCCGCGAACGCGACGACCGCAATCGCGGCGAGTGTCGCCGCGTCGAGTGGCCGGCGCCTCCGCCCGGCGTCGACGAGGAGGACGCCGAGCACGACGAGGCCCACGAGCGGGACCGCGGCATCGGTCGCGGCACCGATCCTCCCGAGCACGCCGCTGGCCGTCGCCCACGGCTCGCCCTTCGGGACGAAGATCGCAAGCCGGACCACGAAGCGAGTGACGACCAGGTCGAGAGCGACCGCGACGAGGAGCAGCCGGGCCAGCCAGACCAGCGCCTGGGCGTCCCCGAGCGAGACCCGGGCACGGGCCCGTTCCACCGCCGGCACACCGACCGTCACCTAGGGACCGCCTCCCCCGTCGGGCCTGCCGTTCGGCCAACCCAGCCCGGCGTCCGGCTGGCGCAGCCCGTACCAGACCATCACCCCGGACATCCCCAGTGCCAGCGCGAGCATGACGAGGAACGGCCAGATGTCGAGCAGACTGACCGGCGCCGGTTCGAACGTGAGCGCCAGCCACGTGGACACGGATTTCTGGCCGTCGCGATCGCCGCGGCTGCCGTCCCAGACGGCGAACGCAACCGTGGCGGCCGCGGACCCCGGGCGAAGCGCGGCATCGTTCGGATCAGCGGGAGCAAGTTCCCGGGACATCACGACACGCCAGCGGCCGTCGCGGAACTCGGAGGCGCCGTGGACGTTCTGGCCGCCGACCGACTGCGACGTCAGCGACCCGAAGCCGACCGCGTTGAGATCCTCCACCGAGCTGACCAGTGTTGCCGCGGAGCGCAGGTTACCTGCGGCGCGCCCGGCTCGGGATCCGTCGATCGCGAACGCGTCGTCCGTGCCGGCCGAGGGGAACGCGACGTCATCGGGCATCCCCGGGTGGACGTCGCCGACATCGCGCCTTCCGGCGAGATCCGCGGCCCAGTCGGCCTTCCAGTGCCAGAGGTTCAGCCCGCCGGCCTGCTGGCCCATGCAGATCGAGGTCCCGCTCCCAAGGGCGAACTGGATCGCCGCGGCATCGCTGAAGGACTCGACCGCGAGGACCGATTCGTCCCTGGTCGCGTCGTCCCACTCGAGGAGGATGGCGATGCGCGTGTCGTCGACCAGCGAACGGACGCGGATGGACGCAACCGTCGGTTCCATGAGCTTCGGCGGCGTGACCGGCTGGCCGCTGAGGACGATCTCGGCCGCCCGTGCGCGGTCCCAGGCGGCATCGAACGGTGCGTCGACAGGGAGAGGTCCCTCGACGCGGTCTGCGAAGACGGTGGTCCCCTGGGCGCTCGTGACCGGCACCCCGAGGATCGACAGGACAAGCGCCAGCGCGAAGGCACCGATTCCGAGGCCATGTGCCGGCGACATCGAGCGACGGCTCATGCGGCACCTCCCAGGTGCCCTGCGAACCGGTAGCGGTCCGAGCATCGGCCACACAGTCCGAGTTCCGGCAACCAGTCGGGGTAGTCGGCCGAAACGAGCACAGCGATGGGGTGCGCCGGCACGCCGACGTCGTCGCTCGGGAAGCGGCACAGGGGGCAGCGATCCGGACGCGGCAGGCCGGGATCGCCGGGGAACGTGGCGGCGACGAGCTCGATGGGTCGAGCGGCCCAGGCCAGCAGCTGGGCGAAGGTCGGGAGCGGTCCGTCCCAGAGGGCTCCAAAGACCGCATCGACCGTTTCCGGCGCGACGCCGGACAGGTCCGCGGCGAGGCCTTCGCGATGGTGGCCGATGACGGACACGTCGACCAACAGGCCCGCCGCCGCGAGGCGGGCATCGACGATGACGTCCCACAGCCGGTGGAGCCGCGCCTGGGTCCCTGCGGCGATGCGGCCGGCAGGCGTCTCCTCCCAGCCGGGGACGTACCCGAACGCCGGATCGATCGTGTCCTCGGCGTGCCCGAGAGCATGCCGGGCCCACGCGAGCAGGCCGTCGGTGTCGGCAAAACGGGAGCCATCGATCCGGATGCCGAGATGCCTGCCGCCCGGTTCCCAGGTGACGCCTTCATCGTGGAGCCCGCGCGCCTGCCCAACCAGAACGATGCGGACGCGCTCGGCGACGGGGGGCCGCTCGGCGATCGCCAGGAGGAGCGGTTCGGACAGCCCGAGCCGCTCGAACTCGCCCTGCGCGAGGCGGGAGAACGCCGTCTCTCGGGCCGTCTCGCCGTCGAGTTCGTAGATGGCATCGGTGCGTCGCCGGTGCTCGGTGAATGCATCGCGCCGGGGTTGGGCCGGGCCGGCGCCGCGCCCACCGGCGCCGCGCCCACCGGCGCCGCGCCCACCGGCGCCGCTCAGCACGCGCCAGACCACGGCCTCCGCGAATGCCGGGTCGACATGGACCACCGCCCGGCCCGGGGCACGCGGCATCACGATCCGCTCCCGGGCGGGGCGAGATCGCCCGCCTCGACGTCCACGCCACACTCGAACGTGAACCCGTCCGGCTCCTCCAGGATCGGGACCAGGTCGTCCGGGTCCAGCACCACGGGGAGCGCTCCGACCGCGAGCGCATGCTCGCCGAGGATCGTCGCCGCGACCGCGGCGGCCGCCGCGTAGCCGCTGCCGGGCGCCCTCATGGCGATCTGGGCGGCGAACGCACGGACCCAGCGGGCGGGGTGGTCCTGGAGGAAGTCGCGGGCGGCCCGGCGACACAGCTGCCGGCGATCATCGTCGTTGCCCGCGACCGCCACCGCCTCCTTCAGCGCGAGGAGCGCAAGGAACTCCAGTTCGCACGCAAGGTGGTCGGGTCGCTCGCCGCCGGCGCGCGGCCGCACCCCGAAGGCCTCGTAGAAGCCCTGGATGTCGCCGAGCTCCTGGCTCTGCCCGAACACGTGCCGACGACCGAACTCCGTCTCATACGGCGGGCAGCCGTGAGCGACCACGTGCCCGAAGATCGCGCGGTGCTCGGCCGAGCGCTCCTCGCGATGGGCGATGCGTCGCAGCTCCGACCACGTGTCGTCGGCGACCGAGGAGCCGAGGCGACGTGCAGCCGATCGGAGGATCCGCAGCTCCGGCCGGGCATCGATCTGCGGATCGTCGGGATCGCGGAAGAGCGCGGCGAGTTCACGGTAGACATCGGATCGCGCAAGCGCGCGTTCCAGCGTCTCCGCATCGGGGGTCCGTGTCGGCGTCGGCGTTCGTTCCATCGTCAGATCGAGTTGGGATGCGGCGCCGACCGCTGATGGACCGGTTCCTCGACGCTCAGGCGGACCACCTCGCGTCCGATCTTGTCGAAGCCGATGACGGTGTCGTCGTACATCGCCCATGGCTTCCCGTCGATCTCGTTCTCGAAGACCTTCGGACCCTCCTCGATCTCGTACCGGAAGATCACGGTCTCGCTGGCGCGGAACAGCTGGAGGACGGCGAGGAGTTCGCGCGACGGTGCGCGATAGCGCGCGATGGCCTCGTCGACGCCCGGGCCGAACATCTGACGCAGGTACGGCCTCGGTGCCCAACGTGGCGGGATGTAGAAGCCGTTCGGCTCCGTCCCGAACTGCGGATAGAGCGGCAGCGCCACCTTCTCATGGCGGACGAGGAAGTTGATCGGGTTCTGCCGGTCGTCCGCCCAGGTGCCGTCAGGATCGATCGGGACCAGGCCCTGGAGGCGGATCCGGCCCGGGCAGGCGGCCATGCAGCGGGTCTCCATCGGCACGCCGTCGCTCAGTGGATCGGCGCCCTCGAGGCGCGGGTAGCAGGCGACGCACTTCTCGCTGACCCGCGTGGACGGCCGGTACATCGACTTCTTGTAGGGGCACGCCTCGACGCACTTGCGGTATCCCCGGCATCGTGACTGGTCGATGAGGACGACGCCATCCTCGGGCCGCTTGTAGATCGCCTTGCGGGGACAGGCCGCGAGACAGGCCGGATACGTGCAGTGGTTGCACAGGCGCTGGAGGTAGAAGAAGTACGCCTTGTGCTCCGGCAGCTCCGCTCCCGCAGCCTCGAGCCCGAGGCTGCCGGGCGCCGGCCGACCGGCGGGCCCGACGTCCTCGAAGATGTTCGGCGCTCGCCACTCCTCGTCGGCCGGCAGGTAGCCGAGCGCCTGCTGCGTCTGGGGCTGCTCCCGGGCCGCCGCCTCGAAGATCGTCATCCCGTCGTAGGAGCCGTACGGGGCCTCGGCCCCGGCCGCAGCGGCGCCCCACGTCGGGTCGATTCCCGCAGCCTCGTGAGCCCCGTCGAGCAACTCGAGCAGCTGGACGTCCCAGTGGTGGGGGTAGCCGCCGTACGGCTTGGTCTCGACGTTGTTCCACCACATCGCCTCCTGGCCCTTCGAGAAGGTCCAGGTGCTCTTGCAGGCCATCGAGCAGGTCTGGCAGGCGATGCAGCGGTTGATGTTGAACACGAACGCGAACTGCCAGTCCGGATGGTGCTCCGGGTACGGGTACGTCATCGAGCGGCCGAGCTGCCAGTTGCGGACGTCTGGCATCAGGCTCGAGCCTCCCGGTCGTCGGGGTCGGGGCGCCGCCACCGGACCCGGGTCTCGGCGATGAGGTCGCGCACCCAGCGCTCGCCGCGCCGCTGCCAGATGACGTGGAGGCCGGCGTAGTACGGCGAGCGGAAGTACGCGAGCAGCCGCCGGTCGGTCCAGCAGTCGCGGACGAACTCCTCGATGAAGGACCCGGCCATCTCGTCGAAGGTCGGCTCGTCCACGGGGACCGACACGGCCACCAGTTCGAGCGGGTCGTCGGCCTCGGCGACCTTCGCGGGCGCGGTTGCCGATCCGGTCGGATCGAGCATCGGGAGCTGGCGGCCGGTCATCGCCGCGACCTCGGTCCGAGGGAGCCCGAAAGGTAGCGGCGCATCACATCGGACTCGCCGCCGGGCGACATCCCCGTGGTGCCCGGCTTCCAGCGACCCTGTCCGCCGAGCCCGCCCGGCTCTGCGCGGGTCACCTTGACGAGGGTCTCCTTGGGGACGGTGTTCAGGGCGTGGTTGTCGTTCTCGTAGCCGAAGACGAAGCCGGTCGCGTCCTTCGCCTTGTGGAACAGGTTGTCGGTCTGGTGCATCGGCATGGACCAGTCGCGGGTCACCGACTGCTGGCTGCCGTAGCGCAGGTTCGCCTGGTAGCCGGTGCCCTCCGACAGGGCGCGTCCGTCGGCCCGCGATTCGTGTGCCTTGACCGAGCGCTCCGTCGCCTGGAATGGGCCGTGCTTGGTCATGACGATCCCGCGCGGGTACGAGGGGTTGAACTTCGCCCGGAGCATGAAGCGCGCGACGCGATAGAACGGATCATCGGGCTTCCAGCCGACGTACGGCCGGTCGGCAGGGTTCGCGTCGACATAGACGTAGTCGCCGTCGTCGATCCCGAGCTCCCGCGCCGTGTCCGGATGGATGTGCAGCTGGTGTTCACCGACCCACGGCGAACGCGGGTCGGCGCGGTACGGGTCGGCGAAGTTGGAGTCCCAGAGGAGGCTCCAGTCGCTCGTGCTCCAGCTCGAGTGGACCCGGTGGCGCGTCTTCGGGGTCAGGCAGTACAGGTCGTAGCCGGCGTCCCAGAGCGGGTTGTTCGTTGCCTTGACCGCGGACCATGGCAGTCGCACGTTCCGAACGGTGCGCTCGTCGGCGTCCATCGCGTCGGGCGGGATGCCGTAGTCCTCGGGTCGGATCAGCGGGTTCGAACTGACGATCACGTTCGGCAGATAGGGCGTCGCTTCGGGACCCTCGCGGTGGACGATGAAGTTCTCGCCGTACTCGAGCGCCTCGGGGATGTCGCAGTAGCTGTTCAGGCGCCCGGTGTCCGTGAAGAACGGCAGGCTCTCCGTGACCTGCTCCCAGAAGGGGATCCGTGGATACGTCCGGAACAGCATGAGCGCGGCGCCCGGTTCGCCGTACTTTCCGGCGAGGATGTCGTCGAGACGGTAGCCCTTCGTGGTGATCGAGGCGTCGAGGAGACGCTGGATGTAGACATCCTCCTTGCCTTCGAGGATGAACTTCCAGTAGTCGGCGAGCCGCGAGTCGTCGAGTTCGTCGCCGAGCGCCTTCGCCTGGTCGGCGAGGATCCGCGCGTCGTCGTGAGCCTCGTACAGCGGCTCGATCCCGTCCTTCGCTCGACCCCAGACCTGGAGGAACGGGTTCGAGCACGACGCGGTGATCTCGTGGGTCTGCGACTCCATCCAGGACGTCGCGGGAAGCGCGATGTCGGCGTACTCGACCGACGAGGTCATCTCGATGTCGGTCGTCGCGATGAGGTCGATCTTCGGGTTGACGTTGCGGATCATCTCGTAGTGGTGCTTGGCGTTGTTGAGCAGGTTCACGTTCGTGAACCAGAGCGCCTTGGTCGGCGTGGGCATGTGGGTCGAGCCGGTGAAGACCTTGCGGCCGAACTTCGGGGTGTCCACGATCAGCGGCCGGTCGCCGTGGTTCCAGTACGCGGGCTCTTCACCGTACCCATAGAGGTGGGCCTTGACGTCCGCTCCGGAGGCCGCTTCATCGAGGTTGGGCTCGAACGGATCCTCGGCGATCCAGCCCTTGAAGCCGGGGCCGCTGTCGGGGTGACCCTGGAACAGGGCGCTCTTGTAGTTGCCGGCCCACGTGTAGACACCCGCTCCGGGCTGGCCGATGTTGCCGGTGAGCATGAACGGCAGGTGGATCGCCCGGTTGGCAAGGGTGGCGTGGAACCAGTGGTTGACGCCCTCGCCGATATGGGCAGACGCCGGACGGATGCGCGCGATGTCGTCGGCCAGGCGGACGATCAACTCGCGCGGGGACCCGGTCATCTCCACAACTGAGTCGAGATCGTAGTCCTCGAGATTGACTCGGTAGGCCGACCAGGTGGTCGTCGCCTCGATCTCGCGCCCGTCGACGAGCCGAATCGGGCCGGTCCAGTCGAGCGCCGGTGACAGTCCCGCATCGGCGACGTGGTCTCCCACGTCGTCCCTGGTCAGCGGCCTGGGCGACCGCGACCGCTCATCCCAGACGACGAAGTCCCCGAGGCGCTCGTACTGCTCCCGCGTGAGCCCCTGCATGGCGAAGGACGGCCCGTCGTCACGCAACCCCTGCTGGTAGCCGGCGAAGACCTCGTCGGCCCGCAGGCGTCGACCGGTGTCCTCGCGGATGAGGAGCGGGAGATCCGTGAACCGCCGGACGAACTCCGCGTCGTACTGGCCCCGGTCGATCATCAGGCGGGTGATCCCGAGGAACAGCGCGGCGTCGGTCCCCGGCCGGATCGGGATCCAGTAGTCGGCCTTGGTCGCCGGCGGGCTGTACTCGGGGGTGATCGTGACGATCGTGCCGCCCCGCTCCATCGCCTCGATGAAGAAGTGCGAGTCGGCCATCTTGTTCTCGACGAGGTTCTTGCCGATCTGGATCGTCAGCTTCGAGAAGCGCAGGTCGTTGAAGTCGACGTCGGCGGCCTGGAGGCCGTGGACGAACGGCATCCCGGGCGCCTGGTCGCCGTGCCACGTGTAGTTGGACCACAGGCGACCGCCCCTCGCCTCGTCCGGACCGACACCTCGAAGATCCGCGTCGAGGAGGGCCATCATGTTCGCGAAGCGGTACATCCCGTACTTGCCGATGACCCCGAGCAGGCCCATCCCGCCGCGGAACTTGAGCGTCCGGGTGCCCGCGCCGCCCATCGCGTCGAGCATCTCCGCCGGATAGCCCTCGGCCTCGAGCCGCGCTCGCCCCTCGTCGCCGGAGTACGTCCGCGCGATTGCGACCAGGGCCTTCGCCATGTATCGGTGAGCCTCGTCCCAGGAAGCCCGGACGAGCTCGTCGCCGCCGCGGTCGTCGAACCGATACTTCGAGCGCAGTTCGTGCGTGAGTGCCGGGAAGCCGTCGTCGGCCCACTCCCGCCACCCCTTCCGGATGAGCGGGTACTTCAGGCGGAACGGCCCGTAGACGCGGCGATGGACCTGGTAGCCCTTGGCGCACCCGCGCGGATGCCAGGCGGCCGTCGCCGTGTTGCCGTCGAGGTCCGCGTAGCGCGACACGTCGTAGGCCTGCGCGGTCCGCATGACGACACCGTTCCGGACGAACGCACGGAGCCGGCACGAGTGGGTGTCGTTCGGGGAGCACACGAACGTGAAACTGCGGTCGTAGCGGTACTGGTCGCGGTACACAGATTCCCAGCCACGATCCGGGTAGGCCGCGAGGGGATCCGCCACGTCCACCGGCTCGAGGAGCGCGAGCGGCGATCGACCAGATGCCGCGAGGAAGGCCGCCAGCCCGACCGTACCGCCGCCCGCCGCGACGAGGAATTCGCGACGTGTGATCCGCCGCATCTGCTCGCACCCCTCCGCTCTGACATCCGCAAAGAACGATGAGTCGCGCGCTTATAGTAATGGCTGTGTCGAGTCGGGACCAGGCGTTGGCGCGCGCCATGCCGCGGGGCCGGCGCGGCAGACGTGCTCTCGCGGCCTACGGATCGCGGTCGGGCGGATCGCGGTCGGGCGTCGCCTGGTGCACTCGGGGGGCATGCGCCCCGGATGTGCGGCTCCCCGTCAGTCGCGACTGCTGCTCGATCTCCCAGTCGGTCCTGGCCAGACCGGCGAACGACGTGCCCGCGAGCTGGTCGCTCAGTGCCACGGTTGCGGCCGTCCAGGCGTCATGGAGCGCGCACTTCTCGGACCAGTAGCAGGGGCCGCTGCGCATGAGGCACTTGTCGCTGCGGATGGGACCCTCCGCGGCTTCCACCACATCACGAAGGGAGATGCGGGCGGGTGGCCGCGCAAGCTCGTACCCACCGGCCCGTCCGACGGTCGATCGCGCGATCCCCCCCTCGACAAGCGCCCCGAGGATCTGGGGCAGGTACTTGTCGGGGATGTCCATGGCCGTCGAGATGTCACGCCGCCGCTGGCGACCGGGGTGCCGGGCGAGATGGAGCACCGCGCGGACGGCGTAGTCGCCGCGGCTGCCGAGAACGACCCGCAATCCTCAGATGCTCCCTTCCAGGCCGAACCGCGCCAACCTGCTGATCCTCTACGCGGTCAAGCGAATGGCAAGTATAGGACTTGGTGATTGCGGGAGGGAAGGCGCCGGGCTCCTCGGGGCGAAGTCGACCCCTGTCAGGCGCCGAGCCGGCCGCGGACGATGCTGACCATGAGGTGCCTGACGGAAAAGGCAACATCGCTGTGCGCGGGATCGATTGTCCAGGTGTTCATCGGTGACGTGGGTGCTCCTCGGTGGGCGCTGCGTGTAGTTGACTGCGCAACGATATACCCAGATTGTTGCCTTGTCAACTATCGGATGGACGGGTATGATGCCCGCCATGTCGAGCAACATGAGCGTTGGCAGCGAGGTCGGCGGACCGGCGATTGCTGCCCCGCTCCGCCCGGGCGACCCGCGCCTCGCGTCCTGGCGCGCCTTCCTCATGGCCCATTCCAGGGTCTGGCATCGGCTGGACGAGGACCTGCGCCAGGAGCACGACCTGACGCTCCCCGAGTACGAATGCCTGCTGTTCCTGGTCGAAGCACCCGATCGCCGCCTGCGAATGCGCGAGATCGCCGACCGGGTCCTGCTCAGCAAGAGCGGCGTGACGCGAATGGTTGATCGCCTGGTTGCGGACGGATTGGTCGAGCGGACGTCGTGCACGACCGATGCACGCGGCGCCGAGGCGAGCCTGACGATGGCCGGAGTCGGCCGCCTTCGGGCGGCCTCACGGACACACCTGAAGGGAATCGACGACTACTTCCTGTCGGTCCTCGATCGCGACCAGCTGGCCGTCATCGAACGAGCGATGGCCGCGGTCGACGCGCGGGCCGGCTGACCGCGGTCGATACCGGGGGCCTGGCCGTGACCGCCGGACGCCTCCTCGTTGGCACGAGCGGGTTCGCCTATCCGGGCTGGTCGCCGCGGTTCTACCCGACCGGCCTTCGCGCCGACGGCCTCCTTGCTCATTACGGCCGGCACTTCCCGGCCGTCGAACTCAACAACACGTTCTATCAGCGTCCCGCCGAGGCGAAGGTCAGAGCCTGGCTGGCCGCGACGCCGCCCGACTTCCGGTTCGCCGTCAAGGCCCAGCGCGGGGCGTCGCTGCGGGCCATCCTCCGAGATCCGGGCGACTCGGTCCCATGGCTGACCGAATCGCTGATCCCGTTCGGCCCGCGCCTGGGTGCCGTCCTGTTCCGCGTACCGGCGGAGGTCACCCGCGACGACTCGCGCCTGGCGTTGCTGCTTGGACGGTGGCCGACGAACATCCCGCTCTGCCTGGAGTTCCAGGATCCATCCTGGCACGTCGACGAAACGTTCCACGCGCTCGAGTCCGCCGGGGCCGTCCTGTGCGCCACGGAGCTCCCTGAAGCCGATGAGCCGCCGGTTGTCCGCCGGACGGGGCCGTTCCTGTACCTCCGGCTCCGTCGGCACGACTACTCCCCCGAGGAACTTGCCGCCTGGGCGTCGCGCCTCGAGCCGTTCCTGGTCGACGGGATGGACGCGTTCGTCTTCTTCCGTCACGACGACGTGGGACGCGCAACGGACTTCGCGGATCGCCTGAGGACCTCGGTTGGGCAGTCGGTTGCGGGCGTCTGACCGGCAGACGCGGCGGGGGCCGATCCGGCCGGCTCGACTAGGATGACGGGGATGCAGGCCCTTCGAGCACGTGCCGACCGGCGGATGCTGACGGCAGTCGTCGTCGCGACGGTCGTCGTCGTCGCCGTCTCCATGCTGATCGGCCGGGGCTCACCGGGTCCATCGGGGGCATCGCCCCCGTCGACGCTGACGGCTGGCTCGACGTCGACACCCGGTTCGACGTTGACGCCCGGTTCGTCGCCGTCACCTTCGCCGACAGATGGCGCATCGAGCGGCACGAGTCCCTCGTCGATCCCCGGAGCAACGCCGAGCCCGACGCCGAGCGCGACGCGGATCGCGGCGCCGACCCCGGCCCCGACTCCAGCCCCGACCGCGGCGCCGACACCGCCGCCAACGGCCGCGCCAACCCCGACGCCGGCCCCCACGGGCTTCGACCCGGCTCGCGTCGCCGTGAGCCTCACCACGGTCGCAACGATCGGCGGCCGGCCGCTGGCCGTCGTCAACGCCGGCGACGGGAGCGGTCGCCTGTTCGTGGCCGACCAGAACGGGCGGATCTGGATCGTCCGCAACGGCGCGGTCGTGGCGAACCCGTTCCTCGACATTGCGTCGCTCGTATCGTGCTGCGGCGAACGCGGCTTGCTCGGGGTCGCCTTCCATCCGAAGTACCCGGCGGACCCCCGCGTGTTCGTCGACTACACCGACACGAGCGGCGGGACGGTCGTGTCGTCCTTCTCGGTTCCCGCGGGAACCCCCGACCAGGCCGATCCCGCAAGCGAGGTGGTCATCCTGACCATCACGCAGCCGTATCCGAATCACAACGGCGGCGCCCTGGCGTTCTCGGGCGGCCTCCTCCACATCTCGACCGGCGATGGCGGCTCCGGCGGTGATCCGGAGGGTTACGGCCAGCGCCTCGACACCCTGCTCGGCAAGATCCTGCGGATCGATATCGACCAGACATCGGGTGCAGGGAACTACGCGATTCCGGCCGGCAACCCGTTCGCCGGCCAGTCCGGAGCTCGCGCCGAGATCTGGCTGACCGGCCTGCGCAACCCGTGGCGCATCAGCTTCGACCGGGCCACCGGCGACCTGTGGATCGGTGACGTCGGGCAGGGTGCCTGGGAGGAGATCGACGTGAACCGGGCGAATGCCGGGGGAGGTGCCAACTACGGCTGGAATCGGCTGGAGGGCGACCACTGCTATCCGAGCGGCAGTTCCTGCAACAAGAGTGGGTTCACCCCGCCGATCGCCGAGTACGACCACGCTGGCAGCCGGTGCACGGTCATCGGGGGCGTGGTCTATCGCGGCTCGGCCTCACCGCTGCTCCGCGGTGGGTACCTCTTTGCCGACTACTGCTCGGGCGAACTCTGGGCGATCGTCGCCGCCGGTGGTGGGACCCAGGCCCCGGTGTCGGTCGGGAGCACCGCCTTCGGGTTGGCGGGCTTCGGAGAGGCGGAGAACGGCGAGGCCTATGCGGTCAACGTCGAGAACGGACGCCTGTACCGGGTGGTCGGCTCCGCCCGCTGATTGGGCGCGTCCGATTACGAAGCGGCGGGTTCGGCGGGTGTCTCCTGGGGGCGTGGCGCCGGCGGCTTGACCGGACGGAGGTACAGCCCGAGGATCACGACGAGGTAGGCGACGTGGACGACGAGCGTCGTGACCTCCGGCGTGGCGCTGTAGCCGAAGATGGCCCGGAGGAACTGGCCGATCCCCTCGCCATGCGGCAGCGTCGCGCTGATGTCGAAGGCGATCGCGGTTCCAAACCCGATGACGCCGACCTCGATGAACTCGTGGACCGCGTGACTGAGGAGGCCGGCGGCGATGAAGATCAGGGCGACGCCCGTCCAGCGGAAGAAGGCGGCCAGGTTGACCCTGCGACTGCCGCTATAGAGCCCCCATCCGATGATCGCGGCGACCGCCAGTCCGGCGACCGCACCGACGAAAATGCTGCTCGCCCCGGCGTCGGCGGAGTTCGCCTGGCCGACGAGGAACAATGACGTCTCGAGACCCTCGCGGATCACGGCCGTGAATGCCAGCAGGCTGAGGCCCCACGCGGTGCCCTCGGTCAGGACCCGATCGACGGCAGCCTGGAGGTTGCCCTTCACCGACATCGCCTGGCGGCGCATCCAGAAGAGCATCCACGTAACGACAGCCGCCGCCACGAGCATCGTGGCGCCTTCGAAGATCTGCTCGTAGGGTTGCTGAAGCCCGCCGACCGTCACAAAGAGGGTGACGCCAACGACGAGACTGGCGGCCACGGCGGCCAGCGTCCCCAGCCAGATCTTGGCGGCGTGCCGGCCGTTGCCTGTACGAACGAGGTAGGCAAGGACGATGGCGACGATCAGGGCGGCCTCGACGCCCTCGCGAAGCCCGGTGAGGAACCCACTGCTGAACGCGCCGGCGACCACCTGTCGAGCACTCCTCTTCGCTCTGCTGCCGGACCAGTCCGGGCCGGGTCTTCCAGGCCAATCCGGGTCCGATGCACCGGCGCATCGGACCGGTCGCGGTGCATGGTAAATGGACCTTCGTCAGATGGTCAAGCGCACCTGAGTTGCGGTCGAAGGCGCGCTTGACCCACGACCCGGACGGGCGGGATCAGACGCTGAAGGGGCTCACCCGGTCGGGGTCGATGTCCAGTTCACGGATCGCCGCCGCCGCCTTCGCGGCGGGGAGGTCTCCGGCGCGGGCCAGCTCGGACAGGGTGGCGGCCGCAATGTGCCGGCCATCGATCTCGAAGAGGTCGCGCAGTGCCTCCCGCGTGTCGGATCGCCCGAAACCGTCCGTCCCCAGCGCGGTGTACGACGCGGGAAGCCAGCGCGACACCATGTCGGGCAGGGCGCGCATCCAGTCCGTGGCCGCGACGATGGGGCCGCCGGCGGTGCCCAGGATCCGGGACACGTACGGGACGCGCGCTGCCTGGTCCGGGTGGAGACGATTCCAGCGTTCGACCTCGAGCGCGTCGCGACGCAGCAGCGGGAACGAGGGCGCCGAATAGACCTCGGCCGCGACGCCGTATGTCTCGGCCAGGAGATCCCGGGCCGCGAGCACCTGCTGGAGAATGGCTCCCGATCCAACGAGCCGCGCACGCTTCGCTCGCTTGCCGAGCGCAGGCGCCTCGGCGAACCGATAGACGCCACGGAGGATCCCCTCGTCGATGCCCTCGTCCTGGGGCTTGCTGGCCTGGAGGTAGTTCTCGTTGTAGAGCGTGATGTAGTAGAAGACATCCTCGCCCTTGCCGTACATCCGATCGATGCCGTCGCGCACGACGGCCGCCAGCTCGTAGGCGTACGCCGGGTCGTAGGCGCGAACGTTCGGGATCGTGGACGCGAGGACGTGGGTATGTCCGTCATCGTGCTGGAGACCCTCGCCGGTGAGGGTGGTCCGGCCTGCCGTCGCGCCCATGAGGAACCCCCGCCCGCGCGCGTCGCCGAACTGCCAGATCTGGTCGCCCGTCCGCTGGAACCCGAACATCGAATAGAAGATGTAGAACGGGATGACCGCGAATCCGTGCGTGGCGTACGAGGTCCCCGCCGCCTGGAGGCTGGCCATCGAACCGGCCTCGGTGATGCCCTCCTCGAGGACCTGGCCGTCCGTCGCCTCGCGGTACTTCAGGATCAGCTCCGAGTCGACCGGGTCGTAGCGCTGCCCGTGCGATGCGTAGATGCCGACCTCGTTGAACAACGGGTCCATGCCGAACGTCCGCGCCTCGTCCGGGATGATCGGCACGATCCGCGAGCCGAGCGCCTTGTCGCGGATCAGGTTGCGCAGGATCCGCGCGAAGACCATGGTCGTGGACGCCGGTGTCGTGCTCCCGGCCGCGAACTCCGCGTCCACGGCGGGCGCCGGCGCAGGCAGCGGCTTCGAGCGGACGACCCGCCGCGGTACGGCGCCGCCGAGGGCCTTGCGCCGCTCCATGAGGTACTGGACCTCTTCGGAGTCGGGGCCCGGATGGTAGTACGGCGCATCCTTGAGCTTCGCGTCGGGGATCGGCAGCTCGAGGCGATCGCGAAAGATCGTCAGCTCCGTTTCGGTGAGCTTCTTCGCCTGGTGCGTGATGTTGCGGGCCTCGACGCCGGCACCCAGCGTCCAACCCTTGACCGTGTGGGCCAGGATGACCGTTGGCGCCCCGACGAACTCCGTCGCGGCCTTGTAGGCAGCGAACACCTTGCGGTAGTCGTGACCGCCGCGCCGCAGCTTCGCGAGGTCGTCGTCGGTGAGGTGCTCCACGAGTCCGCGCAGGCGCGGGTCCGGACCGAAGAACTTCTCCCGGATGTAGGCGCCGCCGGCCACCGAGAACTTCTGGAACTCGCCGTCGACGGTGTCGTTCATCTTCTCGACGAGGACGCCGTCGACGTCGCGGGCGAGAAGCTCATCCCACTCGCGGGCCCACACGACCTTGATCACGTTCCAGCCGGAGCCGCGGAACACGGCCTCGAGCTCCTGGATGATCTTGCCGTTGCCGCGGACGGGGCCGTCGAGCCGTTGGAGGTTGCAGTTGACGACGAAGGTCAGGTTGTCGAGACCCTCGCGCGCGGCGACGTGGAGGGCGCCAAGCGACTCGGGTTCGTCCGTCTCGCCGTCGCCGAGGAACGCCCAGACGCGCGACTGCGACGTGTCGAGCAGGCCGCGGTTCTGGAGGTAGCGGTTGTAGCGGGCCTGGTAGATCGCACTGATGGGGCCGAGACCCATCGAGACCGTCGGGAACTCCCAGAAGTCGGGCATGAGCCGGGGGTGCGGGTAGGAGCTGAGGCCCTGGCCGGGCACGGATTCGCGTCGGAAGTGGTCGAGCTGGTCTTCCGTGAGGCGCCCCTCGAGGAAGGCGCGCGCGTAGATCCCCGGTGCGGCGTGGCCCTGGAAGAAGATCTGGTCTCCCGCCATGTCGCCGTCCTTGCCGCGGAAGAAGTGGTTGAAGCCCACCTCGTACAGGCTGGCCGCGGATGCGTAGGTCGCGAGATGCCCGCCGATGCCCGAGAAGCGATTGTTGGCGCGCAGGACCATCGCGGCGGCATTCCAGCGGATGATCCGGCGGATGCGCAGCTCGACCTGCTCATCGCCGGGGAAGTACGGCTCCTGCTCGGGGCTGATCGTGTTGATGTAGCGCGTCTGGGTCAGCGGTGGCAACCCGACGTGGAGCTGGCGGGCGCGCTTGAGCAGCTTGTACGTCAGGAATCGGGCGCGCGTCTCGCCACTGCCCTCGACGACCTGGTCGAAGGAATCGAGCCATTCGCTCGTCTCGTCGGGGTCGATGTCGGGGAGCTGGTGCTTGAACTGGTCGAAGTACATCGGGGCTCCGTGGGCGATGGTTCAGGTGGTCGCGACGACGCGCAGGGTGGTCGGCAATATCCTGGGGATGAGCATGGTGTCGAGGGCGGGATCCGCGCGGTACTTGGTGATCAGCGCCGCGCTGCAGCGCTCGACCGTGTCCGAGTCGGTGGCGGCCTCGACGCGCCCCGTGATCCGCCGGCCGGCGACGTGGAGCGCCACCTCGGGATGCGCGACGGCCTCCCGGTACCAGCGGCCGGCGGTGCCGTTGACGGACCGGATCAGCACGTCGCCGCCGTCCACGACGACCCAGATGATCGTGCGGTGGACGGCCCCATCGGCGGACCGGGTCTCGATCATGACTTCCTCGCTGCCCGCAAGCAGGGCGCGGTCATCGGCGCTCAGGTTCACGGCGGGAAGGGTAGACCATCGTGTCGCAGGATGGACCGGCACGAGGGTTGCCGTTGGGTTGCATCGCGTGTCGCGCGGGTGGGCTAGAGTCGATGGGTGACGACCTACGATCGACGGACGGCCCTGCTCGTCGTCGATGTCCAGAACGACTTCGCCGACCCAGGTGGCGCGCTGTTCGTGCGCGGCGGCGATGGCCTGGTCCCGATCGTCAACCGGGCAGCCTGGGCCGCGGTCCGCGCCAGCGCCTTCGTCGCCTATACCGCCGACTGGCACCCGGAACGGACGCCCCATTTTGCCATCGACGGCGGGATCTGGCCGGTCCACTGCGTCGGCGGCACGTGGGGAGCTGCGTTCCATCCCGATCTGGAGGTCGTCGGGCCGTGGGTCCGCAAGGGAACGACCGGCGAGGACGGCTATTCCGGGTTCACCGTCCGAGATCCGGAGAGCGGCGAAGAGCGGCCGACCGAACTCGCCGAGCTGCTGCGGGTTCGTGGCATCGAGCGTGTCGTCGTGTGCGGCCTCGCGACGGACTACTGCGTCCAGGCCACGGCCCTCGACGGGCGGCGCCTGGGGTTCGAGGTCGAGCTGCTGGACGACGCGGTGGCGGCCGTCGAGCTGGCACCGGGCGACGGCGCGGCCGCGATTCGCGCAATGATCGAGGCCGGCGTGGTTCTGGCGCGGGTCGCCGAATCATGATCCGCGGCCTGTTCCGGCTCGGCCTCCTCGGGCTCGGCGGTAGCTGGCTCATCGATCGCTGGCTCGCGAACCGCCCGGGTGCCGACGGGCTCCGCCTCCCGATCGTCTCCGAGGTCGACATCGACGCTCCGATCGAGGCGGTCTGGGACGCGATCGCCGACATCGAACGCCAGCCGGAGTGGATGCACGACCTCAAGGCGGTCAGGGTGCTCACGGGGCTACCCGTCGGCGTCGGCACGCGGGCGATCGGCACGGTCCGCATTCTGGGGATCAGCGTCGAGGACCCCATCGCGATCACGGAGTTCGATCCACCATCCCGCTACGCCATCGAGCACCAGGGCCTGTTCGAGGGCACGGGTGTGATCGAACTCACGATGCGCGGCAACGAGACGCATGTGCGCTGGACCGAGATTCTCGTCCCACCGATCCTCCCCCATCTCGGCGCGATCATCCAGCGACCGATCCTCGGCGCCGTGTTCCAGGCCGATCTCGAGCACCTGAGGGATCTCGTCGAGTCCGGCGGCATCCGGGCCGTGACCGACTCGGACACCTGAGCGCGGCATGCAGATCCACCTCGTCGACGCCACGTATGAGCTGTTCCGCGCTCACTACGCCCCGCGTCCGGCGGTCCTCGGCCACGACGGCGTCCCGCTGTCGGGCGTGTCCGGGCTCGTGGAGCAGCTGATCTACCTGCTCCGTGACGAGGGGGCGACCCATGTTGCGTGCGCCACCGACCGGGTGATCGAATCGTTCCGGAACGATCTCTATGCGGGCTACAAGTCGTCGGCCGGGATGCCGCCGGAGCTCCTCGCCCAGTTCCCCATCGCCGAGGCGGCGATCGAGGCGCTCGGGATCGTGCTCTGGCCGATGGTCGAGTTCGAGGCCGACGACGCGATCGGCGCGGCGTGTGGGGTCTTCGACGGCGCCCCCGGCGTCGAGCGGATCCTCGTGTGCACCCCGGACAAGGACATGGCCCAGCTCGTGCGCGGTTCCGCGGTGGTCCTGTGGGACCGCCGGCGCCGGATCGTCTACGACGAGGCCGGAGTCATCGAGAAGTGGGGCGTGCTGCCGGCATCCATCCCGGACTGGCTCGCGCTCGTCGGCGATTCATCGGACGGCTTTCCGGGCCTGCCGGGCTGGGGCGCCAAGTCCGCCGCCGCCGTGCTGTCCCGTTACGGGTCTCTGGAGGACATTCCGGCGCGCGCTTCCGCGTGGGATGTCTCGGTCAGAAGCGCGCCAAGTCTCGCGGCGACGCTCCGCGACCAGCTCACGGATGCACTCCTGTACCGCTCGCTGGCTCATTTGCGGACCGTCTCGGACGGCGTGCCGATCAAGCAGTCGTCTCCCGAAGAACTGCGCTGGAACGGTGCCCCGCGTGAAACATGGCAGGCGTTCTGCGACGCATGGGGCCTCGCCGCCCTGCGGAACCGCCCGCACCGCTGGCGCGAGGCCTGAGCTGCGCGCCCTCCGCCGAAACGATGCTCAGTTCACGGAGTTCAGCCCGCTGCTCGTCAGCAGGTCGATCAGATGACGCGGCACCGGGCCCAGTTCCCGGGTCGCCGGCCCCGCCTCGCCGTCCGGCCAGTCGGGCGGAAGCGGGATCGTCGCCCACGCGACCGACCCGTCACGCCACTGCACGGCCACCGCGACGACCGGGCCCCCGAGCGGCCCGTCGGCGGCGCACGGGACATCCGGCGCACAGGCGTCGGTCGCGACGATCGCGGCCGGCTCATCGGTCCGCCCGAGCGCGACGGCGTCGAGGCCGATCTCGAGCAACGTGTTGCACTCCAGGAGGGCAATCCCTCCACACTGGGCGGTCCTCGTCTGGGCGCCCAGGAACCCGCAGCCGCCGAGCGCGACCGTGGCGGCCAGCGCCAGGCCCGGCCATCTCAGGGACCGTCGTCGACCGGGCCTTCGAACGACGTCCCGCCTCATCGGACCAGGTCGAGAAGAGCTTCGTGGTGCGCTGCGGGAGCCGCCAGGATGCCGATCGATTTGGGGCCATCCGCGACGTTGAACCACGGCCCGCCGGCCATGTCGGTCACCGTCGCCCCGGCACGTTCGGCGATCAACCCGGCAGCCGCGATGTCCCAAGCCGAGAGGCCGCCCTGCTGGATGAACGCATCGAACCGCCCGTTCGCCACGTAGGCCAGCGCGAGCGCGGCGGAGCCCATCGAACGCGACACCCGGACGGCACGCCGAATGCCGCGCGCCCGGGGCGCGACGCGAGGTCCTCCCAGGGCCATCGAGACGACGAAGTCGGAGATGCTGTCCTTGTCGGAGGCCGTGACCACGACGGCGGCAACCCCGGTCCCGGTCTGGACCCACGCGGGCCTGTCGACGCTGGCCCCGAACGTCTCGTCGCGCGTGGGATCGTGAATGACCCCAACCGCCGGCACCCCATCCGCGACCAGCGCCACGGACACGCAGAAGAACGGAATCCCGTTGGCGTAGTTGATCGTTCCGTCCACCGGATCCACGATCCAGACCCGGCCCTTCCCCGAGGTTGGCGCCTCGCCTGCAACCGCGTGGTGCTCGCCGGTCTCCTCGGCGAGGATGGCGTCGTCGGGGAACCGCCCCCGGATCGCATCGAGGATCAACGCCTCGGAGAGGTGGTCGACCTCGGTCACCACGTCCTTGGCCGACTTGAAATCGATCCGCTCGACCCGTTCGTAGCGCTCCATGAGGAGGCGCCCAGCCCGGCGCGCGATGTCATCGGCAAACGCCAGCTCCAGGGCGAACGTGCCGCCGAACAGGGCCGTGAGGTCACCCGCGGGCGCGGGCGTCGTCGGCATGGGCGTGGATGGCACGTCGATGGTGGTCATGGGCCGCTGCACTCCACGACGAGGGGCCGCGGCGATGCGCCGAGCTGACGGATCTCCGTCTCGAACGTGAGCGTTTCGCCGGCGGCAATCCGCGGCGTCAGGACGTACCCGGAGGCTCCGCCGAATCGGGCGGCCGGATCGGTCACGCGACAGGTGGCCTGACCCACGCTCGACCCGTGGTTGTCGACGCTGAGCGTGACGGCCAATCCGGCGTCCTCGCCGCGCACGCCCACGACCCGGCCCTCGAACGGACCGATTCCCGAGAGGGACAGGCGAGCGAGGAAGGCAAGGAGCACGACGGCGCCGGCAACGCCCAGCAGCACGGTCCCGTGCGCCTGCGACGAGGCCGGTTGCGCGAGCCCCAGCGGGTTGCAGGTCTCGCACAGGGCGGTGCTGAGGGTCACGGGAGCGCCGCAACGAAGGCAGGCGTGCGTCGGAGCATCGGGGGCATCGCGCGCGTCGGGCGCATCGGGAGCAGCGGGCGTGCCGGACGCCGATCCCGGCTGGGTCGTATGGGTGGATGGGGTCACGATGTCGGGATGGTGCCACGAACCGGGCTCACCAGCGCTGGGCGGCCTCGACGAGCGCCTCGACATCCCAGGTCGTCCGGGCCGTGACCGTGACCTCATCGGCTCCGAGCGCCCGCCACCGCCCCAGGGTGCCCCGCGGATCGGCGATCCACGGGCTGGCGCGCAGGGCGTCCTGGCCCGCTCGCCCACTCCCGAAGCCGACGAGGACGCGCTGTGACCCCCGATCGCGCCCTGCCTCGGTCAGGGCGTGGCGATAGAGCGGTTCGAGGGTCTCGAAGGCGTCGGCCTCGGCCGCCCACCCATCGCCGACCCTGGCGGCCAGGCGGACGCCGGCGGGCGTTCGGCCACCGATGAGGATCGGCGGCGGCGGCACGGGACGGGGATACGCCCAGGCGCCATCCAGCGGGTAGTGCCTGCCCTCGAGGACCGCCGGACCGCCCGCCCACAGGGACCTCAGGACGGCAACGGCCTCCTCGAGTCGAGCGGCCCGCTCCGAGGCCTCCGGAAACGGGATCCCGTACGCGGCATGCTCGGCCGGCCCGCCACCGATCCCGATCCCAACGACGAGTCGCCCCCCGCTCACCTGCTGAAGCGTCGCGGCCATGCGGGCCAGAACGGCTGGGTGACGGTTCATCACGTTGGCGACGAAGGTGCCCACCGTCGCCCGGCGTGTCACCGCGGCTGCGGCGGTCAGGATCGTCCACGCCTCGAGGACCGGCGTCGTCTTCTCGCCGCGCGACACGAAGTGGTCCCAGCACCAGATGCCGGCGTACCCGGCGTCGTCCAGGCGGCGCGCGCTGTCGAGCCACCAGGCCGCGTCCACGCCGATGGGCCCGAGCGTGACCCCGATCGGCAGGCGGTCGGTCATCGGTCGGTCATCGGTCGGTCAGCGGTCGGCCGTCGACCGGCTCACAGCCCGGTTTCGAAGATCCGGATGTCGTTGGGGGACATCGCGTGGCCGTCGCCACGCGTGAACTCGAGCGCGGCCCGTGCTCCGAGGGCATCGAGGTCGGCTGGGAACCGGGCAATCATGTCCAGCACGACCTTCTGGATCCGCTCGGCATTCTGCTCAAAGACCTCGAGCACGCTCATCGCATTGACCACCTCGGTGCCCTCGTGAACCCCGGCGTCGTAGTCGGTGATGAGCGAGATGTTGACGACGGCCATGCCCAGCTCGCGGCACAGGTACGCCTCCGGGTACTGGGTCATGTTGATGACCTCCCACCCGGCATCGCTGAACCACTTCGATTCCGCCTTCGTCGAGAAGCGCGGACCCTGGATGACGACCACCGTCCCCCGCTCGTGCACCTCGATCCCGTGTTCGCGGATGACCTGGATGGCCAGCGCCCGCAGCGTCGGGTCGTAGATCTCGGCGGCGGAGACGTGCGACGAGATGGGCCCGTCGAAGAACGTGTCCTCCCGTCCGGTCGTCCGGTCGACGAACTGGTCGGCGACGACGAAATCGGTCGGCTTCACCCCCAGCTGGAGCGAGCCGGCGGCGCACGGGGAGATGACGGCCTTGACCCCGAGCGAACGCATCGCCCAGACATTGGCCCGGTAATTGATCTTGTGCGGGGGGATCGTGTGGCGGCGGCCGTGCCGAGGCAGGAAGGCGACCCGGCGACCACTCACTCCGGCAAGGAAGAAGCTGTCCGAAGGCGGGCCATAGGGCGTGTCGACCTTGACCTCCTCGACGTCGTCGAGCAGCGAGTAAAAGCCGGAGCCTCCGAAGACGCCGATCTCCGCCCGGTCCGTCATCGCCGCTGCCTCCTTCGCATGTTGATTCGCCGACGACGAGAGTCTAGCCGGGTGCGGCGCCGGGGCCACCGATCGTCGATCGAGTCGTCGGGGCGCGTAGCATGAACGCTGGCCAACCAGTCGCCGAGAGGATCCCGATGACCGACGTCCGACCGTCGCCGCACCCGGCGGCGCGGCGGCAGACGTGAGCGAGCCGGCACGCGACCCCGACCAGGTGGTCGAGCTGGCCGACTGGCGGCGCCGGGTCGCCGACCTGTATGCGGCGGTCCGACGCGAACCCGAGGATCGAGCGGTCGACGGGTGGGAACGGTGGCGCGCCGAACGGCAGCGCCTGTATCGGGAGCATGCCCAGTCGCCCGTTCCGGCGGCATCGCGGGAAGCGTTCGCGGCACGCCACTGGCCGTACGACGCGGCCCTTCGTTTCCACGTCCGCGTCACGCCGGACGAGTCGGGTCACGAACCGGTCGGCCTGGCGCTTCCCGTCAGCGACGGCGCGACCATGCACTTTGGACGCATCGGCTGGCTCGAGATCCCGTTCGCGGCCGGACCCCGCCGCCTCGACCTGTACTGGATGGCCGGGTACGCGGGCGGACTGTTCCTGCCCTTTCGCGATGCGACGAATGGGACCGAGACGTACGGCGCGGGCCGCTACCTGCTCGATGCCGCCAAGGGCGCCGATCTGGGCACGGATCCCGAGGGTCGCCTCGTCATCGACTTCAACTTCGCCTTCCAGCCGTCCTGCGCGTTCGACCCGCGCTGGGCCTGCCCCCTGGCTCCACCGGAGAACTGGCTCGACCTGGCCGTGAACGGCGGCGAGCGGATCGCCTGATCGAGGCCCTCGGCTACCATCTGCTCATGACCGTCGAGCAGGCGAGCGCTCTCCAACCCGCGCATCGGCTCTTCCTCGACGCGCCGCGGGTTGCCGTCGTGGCAACCGTCGGCGCGGCCGGCGACCCTCGCCAGTCGACGGTCTGGTATCGGCTCGAGCCCGACGACACCATCCTGCTGAACAGCCGCGTGACGCGCCGCTGGTCGCAGGACCTCCGCCGCACCGGGCGCATCTCGCTCGCGGTCCCCGATGCCGCCTCCGGCTACCGCTGGCTCGGCCTCGCATGCAGGCTGGTCGCCACGGACGACGACCTCGAGCGGGCACTGGCCGACATCGTGGCGCTCCACCGCCGCTATCACGAGGGCCTCGCCGGGCCCGAGGTCGAGGCCGACTACAGGGCGCACGCACGGATCTCGTTCCGCGTCCGCGCCGCCCGGGTCCACGATCACCTCGGGGACGCGTGATCGACGCGTCGGGACCCACGGTGCCGGTGCGCTTCGGTGCGCAATTCTGGTCGCAGGCCACCGGTTGGCCGGCCCTGCGCGACGCGGCGCTGCTCGCCGAACGATCCGGCTGGGATTCGATCTGGACCTGGGACCATCTCAACGCGATCTTCGGCCCCTCGGATCAGCCCATCCTCGAGGGCTGGAGCGTCCTCGCCGGACTGGCCCCCCTGACGGGCCGGGCCCGGCTGGGCCTCATGGTGGGCGCCAACACCTTCCGGAACCCGGGACTCACGGCCAAGCTGGCAACGACCCTCGACCACCTCTCCGGCGGTCGAGCGGTGTTGGGCATCGGGGCGGCGTGGTTCGAACGCGAGCACGAGGCCTTTGGGATCGAGTTTGGGGCAGGGTTCGGCGAGCGCATCGATCGCCTGGAAGAGGCCGTCGGCCTGATCCGCCGGTTGCTCGACGGCGAGATCGTCACCCACGAAGGACGCTTCTACCGGATGCACGATGCGATCTGCGCACCCCGGCCCATCCAGGACCACCTGCCGATCCTCATCGGCGCGTCCGGGCCGCGCAAGGGGATCCCGCTGGTCGGCCGCGTTGCCGACGGCTGGAATACGAACGGATCGGTCACCGATGCGGAGACGCGGCTGGCCATCCTCGAAGCGGCGGCCACGGGCGCCGGTCGCGACCCGAAGTCGATCGAGCGGACGATCTCATTCCCGATGGTGATTCGCGACGATCCAGCCGACGCCCGGGCGGCGTTTGCCGGCCTCCTTGCGCACAACGGCAGCACGAGTGCCGGGCCTGGCACTCCCCTCCTCGGTCCTCCGGATGGCATCGCCGACGCCCTTCGCCCGTATGTCGAACTGGGGTTCGGAACGATCATCATCCGGCTGCCGGCGCCGTACGACGGCGAGACGATCGAACGTGTGGGCGAGGTTGCAGCCCGGCTGGAAGGGCCCGCGGAGGCCGGCCGGCGATGACCCGGGTCGTCCTCCTCGCCGGCGGGGTCGGCGGCGCAAAGCTGGCCCACGGTCTCCAGGCTCACCTCAGCGGCGACCTCACCGTCGTGGTCAACACCGCTGACGATTTCGAGCGTCACGGCCTGCTGGTCTGCCCGGATCACGACACGGTCATGTACACCCTCGCCGGCATCGACAACCGCGACTGGGGCTGGGGCATCGCCGGCGAAACGTTCGCCGCGGCCGAGATGCTGGCGCGATACGGCGAGGAGACCTGGTTCCGGCTCGGCGACCGGGATCTCGCCACGCACGTGGTGCGCACGATGCGCCTCCGCGACGGCGAACGACTCACGTCCGTCGCCCGCCACCTCCAGCGCGGCCTGGGGCTGGGCCCAACGATCCTGCCGATGTCCGACGAGCCCGTCCGCACGGAGGTGCGAACCGACGAGGGCTGGCTCGAGTTCCAGGACTATTTCGTGCGGCGCCACCAGGAGCCGACCGTTCGGGACGTGGCGTTTCGTGGCGTCGCGGACGCGCGAGTCACCGACGAGGTTGTGGACGCGTTCGCGCGGGCCGAGGCGATCATCGTGGCGCCGTCGAACCCAATCGTGTCGATCGGCCCGATCGTCGCCGTGCCGGGACTCCTCGACGCGATCCACGCGGCTCGCGGCCGCGGCGTACCGGTCACGGCCGTGTCCGGGATCGTCGGCGGTCGCGCCCTCAAGGGGCCGGCGGATCGGATGCTGGCCTCGCTCGGCCACGACGTGTCGGCGCTGGGCGTCGCCCGCGTCTACGCCTCGTGGATCGACCGCTTCGTGCTCGACAAGGTCGACGCGGACCTCGCCGCGCCGATCTCGGCGCTGGGCCTCCGAGCGATCGTGACCGACACGATCATGGCCGACGACGCCGGGCGTGCCCGTCTCGCCGGCGAGCTGCTGTCGATCCCCGGCTGACGCGGCGTACGATTCAGCACGTGTCCGTCAGCGCCCTGATCCCGATCGGATCCCTGGAAGCCGCCAAGTCGCGCCTCGGTGCCGTGCTCGACGCGGAGGAGCGGCGCGAGCTCGTGTTGCGGATGCTGCGGCGAACGGTCGGCGCCTGCCTCGCGACCTCCGGGATCGACGAGACGATCGTGGTGAGCCCCGACCACGTGGCCCTCGCGGAGGCCGAGCGTCTCGGGGCGCGTCCGCTCCGGCAGATCGCCGGCGGTCTCAACGAAGGCGTGCGTCAGGCACGAGACGACGCCATCGCGCGAGGAGCGACCGCCGTTCTGGTCGTCCCGGTGGACCTCCCCCTCGTGACGCCGGACGCGCTCCAGGCGGTGGTCGAGGCGATGGACCCTGAGGCAGTCCCCCCGGAGCCACTCGTCGCACTGGTCGCGGACCGCCACGGTCGCGGCACGAACGCACTGCTCATTGCGCCACCCGACGCCATCGATCCGTGCTTCGGCGGAGACAGTGCCGCCGCGCATCGTGCGGCGGCCATGACGGCAGGCGCCCGCCTCCTGGACCTCGCTGGACCACTGGCCGTGGACCTCGACACGATGGATGACCTGCTGCTCGTCGAGGACCTGGCCCCGGACCTCCTCCGTGCCGGCTGAACCCGGCGGTTCGCTCGCCATCGTAGCGCTCGAGGGGATCCCCGAGGTGCGGCTCGGAGACGATGTCGGCGCGATCGTGGTGGACGCAGTCCGGCGGACGCCGGGCCTCCTGCCGCTGCTTCCGGACGACGTCCTGGTCGTGACCCAGAAGATCGTCTCCAAGGCCGAGGGGGCCACGGTCGACCTGACCAGCGTCGAGCCGCGGCCCGAGGCCGTTGCCTTCGCCGAGCGCTGGGATCGCGACGCCCGCCAGGTCGAGGTCGTCCTGCGCGAGGCGCGGCGGATCGTGCGGATGGCCAACGGCGTGATCATCAGCGAGACGGCTCACGGGTTCGTCTGCGCCAACGGCGGGATCGACGCGTCGAACGTCGGCCCCGGGACGGGTGACCTGGTGACCTTGCTCCCGGTCGATCCCGATGAATCAGCGCGGCGGATCCGGGCGACGATCCGCGATTCACTGGGCGTCGACGTCGCGGTCGTCGTTTCCGATTCATTCGGCCGGCCGTGGCGCTGGGGCATCGTCGACGTGGCGATCGGTGTCTCCGGACTGGCGCCTCTCGAGGATCTCAGGGGCACCCCCGACCACGACGGCCGGACGATGCGTTCCACGGTCCGGGCGGTCGCGGACGAGCTCGCATCGGCCGCCGAGCTGGCCCTGGGCAAGTCCGCCGGGCGACCCGTTGCCCTGATCCGGGGCAGCGCCGTTCGTCGCGGGGAGGGCTCGATTCGCGAGGCGCTGATCCCGGCCGAGGCCGACCTGTTCCGCTGAAGGTGCGGTTCGGGCGGCTCCGCGGCCGCGTGGGATACGCTCACCCACAGCGCATCCGCAGGAGCCTCACGTGAAGGTCGGCCTCCAGATCTCGTCGTTCACCTGGCCCGGCGGCCCCGAGGCCATCGGGCCGACCCTGGCGCGCGTCGTGCGAACCGCGGACGATGTCGGGTTCGATTCGATCTGGGTGATGGATCACTTCTTCCAGATCCGTGGACTGGGCGTCCCCGAAGACCCGATGCTCGAAGGGATGACGGCCCTCGGGTTCATGGCGGCACATTCCGAGCGTGCCCGGCTCGGCCTCCTCGTCGGTGGCGTCCACTACCGCCAGCCCGCTCTGTGGGTGAAGGCCACGACGACCCTCGACATCCTGTCCGGTGGCCGTGCGTGGCTGGGCATCGGCGCAGCCTGGAACCAGGAGGAATCCAACGGGCTGGGGTTCCCGTTTCCACCCATGGCCGACCGCTTCGAGATGCTCGAGGAGACGCTCCAGATCGCCCACGGCATGTTCAGCGGCGAGCGCGGAACCGAAGCGCCTTTCGAAGGGCGCCACTATCGGGCGACGCGGTTGCTGAACGGTCCGCAGTCGATCTCCCGGCCGCGCCCCCCGATCATGATCGGCGGTGGTGGTGAGCGAAAGACGCTGCGACTGGTGGCCCAGTACGGCGACGCCTGCAACGTGTTCGGCGGGCCTGAGACGATCCACCACAAGTTCGAGGTCCTGCGCGAGCATTGCGCCGCGATCGGTCGCGACCCGGATGAGATCGAGCGGACCACCCTGGTGAGCGTTCGCGTCTCGGCCGACGGGCGGCCCGGAACATCGAGCCCGGCCGAAGTCGTGGATCGGCTCGGTGAGCTGTCGGATGCCGGGGCCCAGCACGTGATCATGGCCGTCCGCGACGTCTGGGAGCCGGGTCGGCTCGAATTGCTGGGCAGCGACGTGCTGCCCGCGCTGCGCGTGCTATGACCTCGCGGACCGTGAGCAGCAATACTCCCATGGGGTATCGAGTGATGGTACGATCGAGAGCACGCGAGACGGATCGACGCCGCGTTGAGACGAGAAAGTCAGGACGATGACCGACACAGAGAAGACAGCACGCCCCGATCCCGCCGCGTCCCCCGATGCGCCCATGACGACGCCCGCCGGGGCCGACGCCTTCGCCGGTTTCGCCATCGACTTCTCGCGAGATGAGGGTGTCGCGGGAGCGGGCGTGGCGGTTGCGTCCACCCCGGCCGCCGGCGTCCCGGGGTCGGCATCGGCAGAGTCCGGCGGACGAACCGAGGCGAAGGTCCTGATCATCGGGTCCGGGCCGGCCGGCTTGACGGCCGCAATCTATGCCGCCCGCGCCGACCTCGCCCCGATCGTGCTCGCCGGCTCCGCTGCCGGCGGCCAGCTCATGATCACGAGCGACGTCGAGAACTATCCGGGCTTTCCCGAGGGCATCCAGGGTCCGGAGCTGATGGCCAAGTTTCGTGAGCAGGCCGAACGGTTCGGCACGCACATCGTCGACATCGATGTCGATCGGGTGGACTTCTCCCGGCGGCCGTTTCGGGTCTGGGCGCGAGGCACGGAATATCGCGGCGACGCGGTGATCGTGGCCAGCGGCGCATCGGCCCTCTGGCTTGGCCTGGACTCGGAGACCCGGTTACGGGGTCGAGGCGTGTCCGCCTGCGCGACGTGCGACGGGTTCTTCTTCCGCGGCGAGGAGGTCGCCGTCGTGGGCGGTGGCGACACGGCACTCGAGGAGGCCACGTTCCTGACCCGGTTCGCGACGAAGGTCCACCTCCTCCACCGCCGCGACGCGTTCCGGGCGTCCAAGATCATGATCGACCGGGCGAAGGCGAACGACAAGATCGAGATCCGGACGAATGTCGAGGTCGACGAGGTCATCGGCACGGCCAAGGTCGAAGGGCTGCGCCTCAGGGACACGAAGACCGGCGAGACGTCCCAGGTTCCGATGGGCGGGCTGTTCATCGCGATCGGCTACAAGCCCAACACGGACATCTTCCGGGGTGAACTCGACGTCGACGAGAAGGGCTACCTCGTCGTCGAGGATGAGACACGCTCGAAGATCGACGGCGTGTTCATCGCGGGCGACGTCCACGACCACCGGTACCGGCAGGCGGTGACCGCGGCGGGCGACGGCTGCAAGGCGGCCATCGATGCCGAGCGCTGGCTCGAGGCGATGCACGCCCAGGAGGCAGGGATCGGCTCGGCCGGAGCCACGAAGGCCGCGACGGCCTGAGCGCACAGCTCGTGGGATGCCTACCCGCGACTAGCGGTGCCGAGGGGCACCGTCAAAGGGCTCCGCAAGGCGTCCTGCAAGGTTCATACCGGTACTATCGTCGCCCGACTGGGAGTACCGTCAGCTGCGTCGCACCACACGCCACCTTTCGCCTATCACCGGCGGCGCCTTCGCCACGCCGCGACGAACCTCTGCCGGCCAGGCTATGACCGAGTTCGCCCTGGTGATCCCGATCCTGATCATCCTGTTCGTGGCGATCGCCGACTTCGGACGCATCTTCCAGACCGGGATCACCCTCGAAGCGGCGGCCCGCAACGCGGCCGAGGCGACCTCCAGCGCCTATCTTGCCGCCCCGCCCGGCCCTCTCGACTCGCCTGCACCGGTCGCCGTAGCTGCCTACTACCAGGGCCTGCATCAGATCGCCGCTCGCGCCGTGTGCGCTGAAACGAGAGGGTTTCCAAACTCGAACTACGACACGGCGACTACGGACTGCCCCGGGATGCCGCTGATCCAGGTTTGCATCCACGATGGACAGGACAGCGAATGCACGCTCGAGCACTACGGGCAGGTGCTGCCGACGCAATGCACCGACCTTGCCGTTGCGCCGACCAATGCGACCGAACCTGGGTATCGCTGGGTCGAGGTTCGAGCTTGCTACCGATTCACGCCGATCGTCACGATCCCGTTGTTGCCACTCGGCGAATTCTGGCTGCAGCGCACGCGGATGTTCGACATCCCGTGTTATTTCGTCCTTGGGAACCAGGCATGTGGCTGATCGTCCGCCCCCACCCGGCGATCGACCGCCCACGCCGAGGGCAGTCGCCGCGCGGGCAGGCGATGACCGAGTTCGCCCTTATCCTCCCGGTGTTCGTGCTCGTCCTGTTCTCGATCATCGTCTTCGGGTTGTACGTGTTCTACAACCAGCAGCTAGCCAACGCGGCCCGGGAGGCCGCTCGCTACGCGGCCATCCACAGCTCAACGGCCCAGTGCCCGACGGTATCGTGGCTCGATCCCATTGACACCATCAAGCCGTCCTCCTACTTCCGCTGTGACGCCCCGCAGACCGGCTGGCCGCGGATGGTCGGGGCCGGCCGATCCAGCATCTGGGGCGTTTCGCCGGGACTGGTCGAGATCACTGCGTGCTGGTCGGGCTTTGTCGACCCGACCGGGAACTTCGACGCGCTGCCGAACCCGCCGAACACCTTCGTGGATTGCCGGATCGGCGGGATCGAGCCACACAAGAACCTCGCGTCGATGCCCTGCCCACCCCCCGCTCCGATGCTGTCGGTGCAGGCGCCACCCGGTGCGGATGGGGACGACAAGGCAAGCTCCACGGCCTTTGCCAACGGCATCCACTATCAGACAACCGTCACCGTATATGCATGTTTCCAGTGGAACCCACCGCTCGCTGGGTTTATCGTCATCCCTTCACAGGTGACGATGCGCGCAGTGGTCACCGAGGCGATGCAGCGTCAGCAGTGAGGAGCCATCCGATGACTGTTCGTGGCGAACGGGCCAGCGCCTCCGGAGGCCAGGTTCTCGTGATCTTTGCGGGCGGCCTGCTTGCCCTCCTGGCCATCACGGCGCTCGTGATCGATCTTGGATTCGTGTTCATGATCGGTCGTCAGGCCCAGAACGCCGCTGATCCGGGGGCCATTGCCGCCGCTCGCTACATCCGCTCGGGGGCCACGCCCGACACGGTCATGATGACGCGCTCGGCCTGCTTCTACGCGCGACAGAACGGGTTCTTCCCCGGCGCCGCCGACAACACCGGGTGCGTGCCTGCAAACGACCCGGCCGGGACGACCCTGACCGTCAACTATCCGCCGTCGAGTGCCGCCGGGCAGTTCGCCGGGCGCCAGGGCTTCGTGGAGGTCACCATCGCGCGTCCGCACCGGTCCTTCCTGGCCGGGATCGTTGGCCTGCCGGTCATCCCGGTGGCCAAGGCGGCGGTCGCCGCCTTCAGCGACGGTGACTCGAACTCGAACTCGATCATCGCCCTGCGCACGACCGCGTGCGGCGGCAATCCCGCGGGCGGTGTCTCAGGCAGCGCCCAGGTGACGATCACCCCCGTCTACGACCCCCTCACGGGCCTGCCGTATGACGGCGGTTATGTCCACGTCAACTCGACCTGCGGCACGCCCCCGAACACCAACGTCAACGGGGTCTGCGGCAACGGCGAGGGCAGTGGCGGCCTGAAGATCGATGGCGGCGCCAGCCTGTCGGCGCCGCATGTGTACGTCTCAGGAACATGTATCAACAACAGCACTGTGCCGTTCACCTCGCCGCTGACGGAGGGTGCGGTCCAGATCGGGGATCCACTGGCCGATCTCGTGCCGCCGGCGCCCGGCTCCCTGCCGGCCGGCCAGTGCGGGGTCGGCGGCCCGTTCACCGCGCCGACGGGATCCGGTTCCGGCGGCTGCAACTTCAACTCGGCCGGGATCGTTCAACTCCAACCGGGCACGTATTACGGCGGCTGGCGGATTGGTACCAGTGTCCAGCTGAAGCTCGCACCTGGGATCTACATCATTGCCGGCGGGGGGATCTCGCTCTTGGCAGGCGGCACGATCGAGTCGGTCGACTCGCTCACGGGGGCGATCGCGCCCATCCTGATCTTCAGCACCGACAACCCGAGCGCGTCCTGCCCGAGCGGCGGGTCCGGTTGCCAGGACAATCTGGACTTCAACGCGTCGTCCACGCTGAAGGTCCGCGGGATCGACAGCGGACCCTACAAGGGGATCCTGATCTGGCAGGACGGCGACGGCAGCAAGCCGACGTCCTGGGTCAAGATCGGTGGGCAGTCCACTCTCAATATCGCGGGCACCATCTATGCCCCGAAGGCGCAAGTCATCCTCGTCGGAGGATCCTCCGGGACCGGTATCGCCGCAGTCCAGATCATCTCCTGGGAGTTCGACATCGGGGGCAACGCGGCGCTGTCGATGCCCTATGACCCGAAGGAGCTCTACCAATTCGAGCAGAAGGGGCTCGTGCGCTAGTCGCGACCCCTGAGCGCGCCGCCCGCCTCGGGGCCCCGATCGGGGGTTCGTGGTAGCGTCGGCGGCCCATGAGCTTTCGAGGCCCGTTCCACGGCGCGCCCCCCGTTTCGACGCCGGTCCCGCCCGAGCGCCGCGGGCGCACGATCCGCCGGATCGTCGCCTTCTTCGGCCCGTATCGCGTCCAGGTCGCCATCGTGCTTGTCGCGATCCTGGCGACCAGCCTGTTGGGTCTGATCAACCCGATCCTGCTGAAGCTCCTGATCGACGACGCGATCCCGAAACTCGATTTCGGCCTGCTCAACCTGTTCGTGGGTCTGATGATCGCCGTGCCGATCGTGTCCGGGCTCATCGGCCTCGGGCAGTCGTACCTCAACAACGTGATCGGCCAGAGCGTCATGCAGGACCTGCGGACGGCGCTCTACGCCCATCTCCAGCGGATGCCGCTGCGCTTCTTCACGGAGACGCGGACCGGCGAGATCCAGAGCCGCCTGGCCAACGACGTGGGTGGGGTCCAGGGCGTCGTCACCGACACAGCGAGCTCGGTCACGGCCAACATCGCGATCGCCATCAGCACGGTCATCGCGATGATCGTCATCGACTGGCGCCTGACGGTGCTGTCGCTCGGCCTGTTGCCGTTCTTCATGTACCTCACCTACCGGGTCGGCAAGGTTCGCCGGGAGGTCAGCGGGCTGACCCAGAAGTCGCTCGCCGAGATGTCGGCGCAGACCCAGGAGACACTCAGCGTGTCGGGCATCCTGCTGTCGAAGACGTTCGGCCAGCAACAGGCCGCCGTCGGCCGATTCCGCCAGCTGAACGCGGAGCTCGCCGGGTTGCAGGTCCGCCAGGCCATGGTGGGCCGCTGGTTCTTCATGATCATCGGCACGATCTTCTCGATCACCCCGGCGTTCGTGTACTGGCTGGCGGGCTACCTCGCCATCGGCGGCGATCCGACGGCGCCGACGATCGGCGACATCGTGGCCTTCACGACGTTACAGAGCCGGCTGTTCTTCCCGTTGGGCCAACTGCTCAGCGTGCAGGTCGAGATCCAGGGGGCCTTGGCCCTGTTCGACCGGATCTTCGAATACCTGGAGATGGATCCCGAGATCAAGGACGCCCCCGACGCCGTCGACCTGGAACCCGCGGCCGTCCGCGGCAGGATCCGATTCCGTGATGTCGCCTTCCGCTATCCGACGCCACCACCAACGCCACCGGCGGCAGGCGCGGCAACCCTCGACCAGGGTGCCGAGCCAGATGGCCCGAACGGGATCCCACCGGCATCCCCCGACGCTGCTCCCGTGCCCGTGGCCCTGCCGTTCGGCGTCGAGGGCCTCGATTTTGTTGCTGAGCCGGGCCAGCTCGTCGCCCTGGTGGGCCCGTCGGGTTCAGGCAAGACCACCACGACCTACCTGATCCCGCGGCTGTACGACGTCGAACGCGGCGCGGTGGAGATCGACGACCGCGACGTCCGACAGGTCCGCCTCGAGAGCCTTGGGAGAACGATCGGATTCGTGACCCAGGAAACGTACCTGTTCCACGCGAGCGTTCGCGACAACCTGCGCTATGCGAGCCCGGATGCCACGGACGGCCGGCTCGAGGCCGCCGCGCGGGCCGCGGCGATCCACGACCGGATCACCGAGCTGCCCAACGGCTACGACACGATCGTGGGCGAGCGTGGCTACAAGCTCTCGGGTGGCGAGAAGCAGCGGATCGCCATCGCGCGGGTCCTGCTCAAGGACCCCCGGATCCTCATCCTCGACGAGGCCACCTCGGCGCTCGACACGGTGAGCGAGCGACTGATCCAGGCCGCGTTCCTGAGGCTCATGCAGGGACGCACGACGATCGCGATCGCCCACCGGCTGTCGACCATCCTGCGCGCCGACCTCATCCTGGTCTTCGACCGGGGGCGAATCGTCGAGCGCGGGACGCATCGCGAGCTCCTCGCGGTCGACGGCCTCTACGCACGGCTGTATCGCGAGCAGTTCCTGGGCCATGAGGGCGCTGAGGCGGAGGTCGCGGCAGGCGCTTCGTAACGGCCTGGCGTCGGTGGGAACACCGACGGAGGCGCGTCGCCGGACCGCTCCCACACGGTCTGGCGCATGATGGCGACGCCATGAACCTGCGCGCGCCGATGGCCCGGATCCTCGCGGCCCCGATCCGTACACAGCTGCTCGGGCTGGCGGTCGCCGTTGCATCCGCTCCGAGCTGTGCGTTCCGCTCGTGTCAGGGGCGCCCACGATCGGCGTGATCAACATCGAGAGCACCGACGTGGACGCCTACAGCGAGGACGATCAGCGCCTCATGGAGATCGTGGCGGCCCAGATCTCGGTGGCGATCCAGAAGTCGCAGCTCCTGACCGAGCTGCGAGCGCACGCCGAGGAACTTGAAGCGCGGGTCGCCGAGCGGACGGCGAAGCTCCAGGATACGAACGAGCAACTCCAGGCGTTCGCCTCGAGCGTCTCGCACGACATTCGGGCGCCACTCCGGGCCATGCGTGGGATGGCAGCGGCGTTGATCGAGGATCACGCCGGCGAGATGGCCCCGGAGGCGCGCCAGCTGGCCGATCGAATCGTGGGTGCGGGAGCGCGCATGGACCGGTTCATCTCGGACCTGCTCGCCTACAGCAGGCTCAGCCGGGACGAGATCAAGCTCGGCAGCGTCGACCTCGATCGGGTCGTGCGCACGGCGATCAACCAACTGTCGGCGACCGTCCAGGAGAGCCACGCATCCATCACCATCGAGGGGACGCTGCCCGCCGCACGCGGCAACCGGACCGTTGTCCTCCAGGTCGTGGTCAACCTGGTCTCGAATGCGCTGAAGTTCGTCGAGCCGGGGACACGGCCGGAGATCCACATCCACGCCGCCGAAGGCAGCGGCGAGCGGATCAGGCTCATCGTGGACGACAATGGCATCGGCGTGGACGAGGAGCATCGTGACCGCGTGTTCCTCATGTTCGAGCGACTCCACGGCGGCGAAACGTATCCGGGGACGGGAATCGGACTCGCCGTGGTCAAGAAGGGCATGGACCGTCTCGGCGGGCGGGCCGGAGTGCGGCAGCCGATTCTGGATCGAGCTGGCGAAGGCGAAGGGAGCGCAATGACGGATCGATCGGCGCCCGTCCTGGTCGCCGAGGACGATGCCAACGACGTCCTCCTGTTGCGCCGCGCCTGCCGCAAGGCACGGCTCATCAACCCGCTCCAGGTCGTCACCGACGGCGACGACGCCATCGCCTACCTGCGCGGGGACGGCGAGTATGCCGATCGCGATCGCTATCCCCTTCCGGTTCTCCTCCTGCTCGACCTCAAGATGCCGCGTCGATCTGGTTTCGAGGTCCTGGAGTGGCTGAAGGCCGAGAGCCCCCTCAAGCGCTTGCCGGTCGTCGTGTTCACGTCGTCGCGTGAATCCGTAGACGTGCAGCGCGCCTACGACCTCGGCGCCAACTCCTACCTCGTCAAACCGGGCTCGCCGGACGACCTGATCCGGATGGTCCAGTCCCTGGACCTGTACTGGATGATCTACAACGAACCGCCGGATGTCGACGCCTGACCATGACCCACGAGGCCGTCCGGATCCTGCTGGTCGACGACAACCCGGATGACCGCCTGCTCGTTGCGCGGGAACTCAAGCGCGAGTTCGGCGCCGTCGACATTGACCAGGTCACCGATCAGGCCGGCTTCGACAGCATCCTCGCGGGGGACCCATTCGACGTCGTCATCACCGACTACGCCATCGGCTGGACGGACGGCCCGAACGTCCTTCATGCCGTCCGCGACCAATGGCCCGACGCCGCCGTCGTCATGTTCACCGGGACCGGCAGCCGGGAGATCGCGGTCGAGGCGATGAAGGCGGGCCTGACCGACTACCTCGTCAAGACGCCCCGGCACTTTGCGCGGCTTGCCTTCATCGTGCGCGCCGCGGTCGACCGTCGCGACCGCTCGGCCGATCTTGTGGCCGCCGAACGAGCGTATCGCGGACTGTTCGAGACCGTCCCCGTCGGCATCATGCGGAGCGCGGCAGACGGGCACCTGATCGACGCCAACCCCGCGGCGATGGCCATCTTCGGCTACGACGACAGAGCCGAGTTCGTGAAGCAGTTGCCGACCGACCTGCTGGCCGATATCGACCTCTCCTGGATCCTCGAGGGAGTGACAGAGGACGGAGTCCTGCGATCCATGGAGGCGCGGACCCGGCGGCGGGATGGCACGTTCGGCTGGGTCAGGATCGCGGGTCGCGCCCTCCTGGCCGGGGACGGGACCATGCTCGAGATCGCCAGCACGCTGGTGGATGTCACCGAACAGCGCGAAGCCCAGGCCGCGCTCCAGCAACACGCCGATGAACTCGAGGCGCTGCACCAGACCGCGCTCGACCTCATCGAGCGACGCTCGATCGACGACCTGCTCGGTGCGGTCACGACGCGGGCGGCGCAGCTCGCGAAAACGGAGAACGGCTTCATGTATGTGGTCGAAGAGGGCGGCCAGACCGCGGTCAGTGTCGTCGGGGTCGGCTCGTTCACGAACTACGTGGGCCGCACGATCGCGCGCGGCGAGGGAATCTCCGGCCAGGCCTGGGAGCACGCCAGGGCGATGGCCGTGTCCGACTACGCGACCTACGATCACGCGATCGCCGATCTCATCGATTCGCCGGTCGGGCTGGGGCCGATCGCCGCCATCCCGCTGGTCGGCGAGACCGGCGTGATCGGGATCCTGGGGCTCGGCCGACCGGACGGACCGCCGTTCGACGAGGACGACCTCGCCATCCTGGGCCGCTTCGGGCAGCTCGCGACGCTTGCCATCGAGAGCGTTCGCCTGACCGCCGCGGCGGAGGACGAGCTCCGTCGGCGGACGGAGGCCGAGGCGGCGCTTCGTGCGGCCGAGCTTCGATTCCGGACCCTCGTGGAGCAGCTGCCCGCGGCCGTCTACCTGGACGAGCTACGCGATGGGGTGCCGGTCACGATCTACGTGAGTCCGCAGATCGAACGGATCGTGGGCTACCCTCCGGACTTCTTCTACGAAGGCCTTGAACGCTGGACGAACCTGGTCCACGAGGACGATCGTGCGGACTATGTCGAGCAGCTGACCAGCGGGGAAGATCGCGGCCCGTTCCAGTCCGAGTTTCGGATGATCACCCGCGATGGCCGCACCATCTGGGTTCACGATGCGTGGGTGGCGATCGGTCCGCCCGACGGCCCGGCCGAATTCCTCCAGGGGGTCATGACCGACGTCAGTCACCGGCACCGGCTGGAGCGTGAGCTGAGCCAGGCGGTCAAGATGGAGGCCGTCGGGCGGCTGGCCGGTGGGATCGCCCACGACTTCAACAACCTCCTCACGGCCATCGGCGGGTATGCCACCCTCCTGGCCGCGGAACTGGAGCCCGGCGACGAACGACGCGGCGATGCCGACGCCATCGTGGCCACGACGGATCGTGCGGCCGCCCTCGTGCGCCAGCTCCTTGAGTTCAGCCGGCCGCACACCGAGGCACCCATGGTCGTCGAGCTCAATGCCGTGGTCTCCGAGGTCGACGGCCTGATCCGCCGTCTGCTTGGAGCCGACATCGAATTCGCGACGACGCTCGGTGCGGGCGTCGGCTACGTGCGGGTCGATCGGTCTCAGATTGAGCAGGTCCTTGTGAATCTTGTGGTCAACGCCCGGGACGCGATGCCCGAGGGCGGCGTGCTGACCATCACGACGTCGCGCGAAGTCGTCGCGCCGGAGGCCACGCGTGCGCTGGGACTCGCCCGCGGGACGTATGCCGTCCTGGCCGTTCAGGACACCGGGCTCGGCATGGACGAGGCCGTCCTGGCGCAGGTCTTCGAACCGTTCTTCAGCACGAAGGAGCCCGGGCGCGGCACCGGACTCGGGCTGGCGACCGCCTACGGGGTCGTCACCGCCGCAGGCGGCCTGATCGATGCGTCGAGCGCCGTCGGCGAGGGCACGACGTTCAGGATTCGCCTGCCAGCCGTGCCGGCTCCCGCAACAGCCGACGTGCTCGACGCCCACGATTCCAGCCGGGGCCGCGGCGGCACCGAGCGCATCCTGGTCGTCGAGGATGACGACGCCGTCCGCCGACTGGCAGTGCGCGGACTGTCGTTGGCCGGGTACGTCGTGCTGCAGGCGGCGAATGGCGCGGACGCGGTTCGCGTCGCCGCCGAGATCGACGCTCCGATCGACCTGATCCTGTCCGATGTCGTCATGCCGGGCGTGCGCGGCGCGACCGCCGTGGCAGACGTCCGGCGCAATCACCCGAAGGCCCGGGCGCTGTTCATGACCGGCTATGCGGACGCCCGCTCGCTGGCCGATCTGCGCGACCCGCTTCTCCAGAAGCCGTTCACGCCGCGCGAACTGCTGGAGCGAGTCCGGGAAGTCCTCGACTCCCCTGCCTCCGCCCTCGACGGCTCATGAGCGCTCGATCGGCGCGGTTCGCGCCTTCGCAGGTCAAGACCATCGAGGTGCTTCTCGATGGCGACATGCGCTACGAGGCAACAACCGGCTCCGGACACATCGTCCTGGCCGACAATCGCGACGGCAACATGGCGCCGCGGCCGACCGAACTGGTCCTCGTCGGGCTTGCCACGTGCACGGCCATGGACGTCATCTCGATCTGTCGCAAGAAGAGGCAGCGGGTCGAGCGCTACCGGGTTCACCTCCGCGCGGAGCAGCGCGCCCAGTATCCGCAGGTGTTCACGCGGATCGATCTGATGCACGACCTCGAAGGGCATGCACTGTCCGAGACGGCCATTCGTCGCTCGGTCGAACTCTCGGCCACCAAGTACTGCCCGGTGAGCGCGATGCTGTCGGCCGGAGCGACCGAGATCCATCACGCCTATCGGATCTCCGATCCACGCGACCCGGCGACCCTCCGCGAGGCAGAGGTCATCGTGACCGGGCCCAACCAGCCACCGGACGTGGTCGTCTAGCGGGACCGTAGCGCCTTGTTGCATGAGTATGCATGTTCATGTATAGTCATGCGGATGTTGTCCGCGGTTCTCCCGCCTTCGATCCGTTGTCCGGGCCGGCCTCCCGTGAGGGGCCGAGCGCGCCGGTGAGCGCGCGGCTCGATCGACGGGCCGGGGCGGCGGTTGACCGGCGGCCTGCACCCGGAGTCCGGCTGCGCGTCGGCGTGATCGGGGCTTCGGGCTACGTCGGCGGCGAGCTGATCCGGCTCCTGGGCCGGCATCCTCACGTTGACCTGGCGGGTCTCCAGGCGCGAGGTCGCGAGGGAACGGCGCTGGCGGACATCCACGCGCACCTGACGCCGCTCGACCTGACCGTGGACGCGGCGTTGGGCGATGGACCGCTCGATGCGGTCTTTGCCGCGTTGCCCCACGGCACCGGTGCCGACGCGCTGCCCGGGATCGCGCGGGACGGGACGACGGTCATCGACCTGGGGCCCGACTTCCGCCTCCGCGATCCTGCCGATTACCCGCAGTGGTACGGCTTCGTCCACCCGGCCCCGGAGCTGCTGGCGATCGCGGTCTACGGCCTGCCCGAGCTGCACCGGGACGCGCTGACGGCCCTTGCCGACTCCCCCGTGGCGATCGTTGGTGCTCCCGGCTGCTATCCCACGACCACCCTGCTGGCACTCGCCCCCCTGGCCCGGGCCGGCCTGATCGCCGACCTTGTCGTGGATGCCAAGAGCGGGATCTCCGGCGCCGGCCGTGAAGCCAGGGCAGCCTCGATGTTCGGTGAGGTCAACGAGAGCGTGCGCGCCTACGGGCTGGGCGGCCACCGCCACGTCGCCGAGATCGAGCAGGAACTGGCCGCGGTCGGCGCGGCGGCCGGGATGGCCCCGGAGGCGAATCCCGGTGCCGTCAACGTGGACTTCCTCCCCCACCTCGTCCCGATGACCCGCGGGATCCACGCGACCTGTCACGTGCGGACCACGCGCCCGGTGAACCAGGACGAGCTCGACGCGCTGTACGACCACGCGTACCGCGATGAGCCCTTCGTCACGGTCGTCGGTGAGGCACCTGCCACCAAGCACGTCCTTGGCAGCAACCATGCCCTCGTCCACGTCCGCCACGATCCGCGCAGCGGACGCGTGATCGCCATCGGTGTGACGGACAACCTGGTCAAGGGCGCCGCCGGGCAGGCCATCCAGGCCTTCAACGTGGTCCACGGACTGCCCGAGACCGCCGGCCTCGAGCAGCTGCCACTCTTCCCATGACCATGGTCGCCGACACCTCAACGCTCATGCCCCTGGTCCTGGAGCTACCGATCCCGGTCCGGAACGCCATCCTTCCGTCCGGGTTCGTCGCCGGCGGCACGACCTGCGGCATCAAGGCGAGCGGCCGCCCCGATCTCGCGGTCATCCTGGTCACCGGCGCAGCGGCTGCCACCGCCGCGGTCTTCACGCCCAACCGACTCCCGGCCGCCCCCGTGCGCCTGAGCCGCCGCCACCTCGAGGCGACCGAGCCGGCCGGACGCGGCGGCTACGGTTGGACGCGGGCCGTGATCTCCACGAGCGGCTGCGCGAACGCGGCGACCGGACCGGCCGGCGATGCCGACCAGGCCGACGTGGCCGGCCTGCTGGCCACCGCGCTGAGCCTTCGTTCCGAGGAAGTCTTGACGATGTCGACCGGCGTGATCGGCACCCGGTTGCCGCTCGACCGGGTCGCGACCGGGATCGTGGAGCTGGTCGGGCGAATGGGCACGGGCGGCTCGCACCTGCTCGACGCGGCTGAGGCCCTCCGAACGACGGACTCGGCGGTCAAGGTCTCCACCGTCACGATCGATCTGCCGGCGGCCGACGGCGGCGGAGTGCGTGAGGTGCGCATCAGCGGCATCGCCAAGGGGGTCGGCATGATCCACCCGCAGATGGCCACGATGCTTTCCGTCTTGCTGACCGATGCCGTCATCGACCCCCGGACGCTTCACGGGATCCTCCGTGTGGCCGCGGCGCAAACATGGAACCAGTTGTCGGTCGACGGAGACACGAGCACCAACGACACCGTGTTCGCCCTGGCCAGCGGGGCCGCCGGGATTGCGGCCGTGACCCCCGGATCGCCTGCGGCGGCCACGTTCGCGGCGGCCGTCCACGCCGTGGCCCGCGATCTCGCACGCCAGCAGGCCGCTGACGGCGAAGGAGCGACCACGCTGATCACCTGCCAGGTCTCGAGTGCCGTCGACGATGCGGACGCCCGGGCGATTGCCCGGTCCGTCATCTCGTCGAGCCTGGTCAAGGCCGCCGTCCACGGGCGCGACCCCAATTGGGGGCGGATCGCCGCCGCGGCCGGGAATGCCCGGCTCCCCGGGGCCGCGATCCTCGAGGCCGCCGGCCTGGATTCAGCCGCAGCCGCCACGCGGGAGGGCGACGCGGCAGCCGTCGACGCCGACCTGCTGCGGATCGCCATCGCCGGACACGCGGTGTTCGACGGGCGAACCGGCGGTCCGCTCGACTTCGATCGCCCGGCTGCCCGGCGCGACATGGACGGGCCCGAACTCCTGGTGCGCCTCGACCTTGGTCTCGGTACGGGACGCGGTGAGGCATTCGGATGCGACCTCAGTGAAGCCTACGTTCGCGAGAACTCGGAGTACACGACGTGAGTGAAGTGCTGGTCATCAAGCTCGGTGGAACCACCATCGCCGAGCAGCGCCACGTCCTCGACGAGATCGCCGCGATCGCCCGACGCCGGCCGACGGTGCTGGTCCACGGCGGCGGCCGGAGGATGACCGAATGGATGGATCGGCTCGGAATGACCGCCACCTTCCAGGGCGGCCTTCGGATCACCGACGCGGCCGCGCTCGAGGTCGCCGCTGCCGTGCTTCGCGGCGTGATCAACAGCGAGCTGGTGGCCGGCCTGCGCGGGCTCGGCGTTGACGCCGTGGGGCTGTCGGGAGTCGATGGCGGCCTGCTCATCGCGGAGCGAATCCCGGAACTCGGACTGGTCGCCCACGTCGTCGGCCTCCGCCGCGATCTCCTGGATTCGATCCTCGTGGGCAACCAGGTGCCGGTCGTCGCGCCCCTCGCCCGAGACGAGACCGGCACGGTGTGCAATGTCAATGCCGACGACGTGGCGGCCGGCATCGCGGCGGGTCTCGGTGCGCGGCAACTCGTCCTGTTGACCGACGTGGACGGTGTCCGCGGAGCCGATGGCGAGCGGATCAATCACCTCTCGGCCGGTGAGGCAGAGGCGCTCATCGCGTCCGGTGTCATCGCGGGCGGCATGGTACCGAAGGTCCGGGCGGCGCTGGCCGCGCTGACCTGGGAGGGTACCGAGGCGATCATCGCCGACGCCGGCGTTCCGGGTGCGCTCGACCGTGCCATGTCCGATCCGACGTTCGGTACGCGAATCGCCTCGGCTCGTCCCGCGGAAATCGGCAGCCGATGAGCGCCTCGAAACACGCCAGGCAGCGGATCATCCGTGAAATCGTCGCTCGTGACGCCATCGCCAGCCAGGCCGCGCTCGCGGAGCGATTGGCCGTCCGCGGGTTCAACGTCACCCAGGCCACCGTCAGCCGCGACATCGCCGAGCTGGGACTGGTCAAGGCAGCCCGTGCTGCCGGACACGTGTACGTGTCACCGGACGATCTCGCGGCGCCGGCGGGTCCCTCGTCGAATGAGCGCCTGCGTCGAATCCTCGCCGATGTCCCGGTGACCGTCGGGCGCAGCGGCCTCAGCCTCGTCCTCACCGGGACGCCGGGTACGGCCAGCGTCGTGGCCCAGGCCATCGACGAATCGACGCTGACCGAGCAGGAGGGGACGCTGGCCGGCGATAACACGCTGCTCGTCCTGTTCGCCGACGAGGCGCGCCTTGTGCGCTGGCTCGCCCGATTTCGTGAGATCCAGGGGCTGCCGATTCCCGGCGCGTCCCCCGTTACGCCCTTGTCGCCCGTGGCACTGTCGGAGGTCATCCCATGAAGAAAGTCGTCCTCGCCTACTCGGGCGGACTGGACACGTCTGTCGCCGTCGCCTGGCTGCAGGAGCAGTTCGGAGCCAACGTGGTCACCCTCACGGTCGACGTGGGCGGTGGCTCCATGCGCGACGGCGTCGAGCGCCGGGCCATGAGCGCCGGGGCGTCGCGGGCGTACGTGGTCGATGCCCGCGAGCGCTTCGCGACGGACTTCGTCTGGCCACATCTCCAGGCGAACGCCCTGTACCAGGGTGCGTATCCGCTGGCGACCGCTCTCGCCCGGCCGCTGATTGCACAGCTCCTGGTGGAGGTCGCCCGTCGCGAGGGTGCCGATGCGGTGGCCCACGGTTGCACCGGCAAGGGCAACGACCAGGTTCGCTTCGACGTCGCCGTCCACGCCCTCGACCCGGGACTCGAAGTGGTGGCCCCGATGCGCGTGGGCATGGGCCTGTCGCGCGAGCAGTCGATCGACTATGCCGAGGCGCGCGGCATCGAGATCCCGATCACCAAGTCGTCGCCGTATTCGATCGACGTGAACCTGTGGGGCCGCTCGATCGAGACCGGGGTCCTCGAGGATCCCTGGACGGCGCCACCGGCCGACGTCTTCCAGTGGACTGTGGACCCGTCGGCGGCACCGGCACCGGTGGAGGTGGTCATCGCCTTCGAGGGGGGCGTTCCGGTTGCGATCGATGGCGAACGGCTGGACGCGGTCGATCTGATCGACCGGCTGCACGCGCTGGCCGGCGCCCATGGCGTCGGGCGGATCGATCACGTCGAGGACCGTCTCGTCGGCATCAAGAGCCGCGAGATCTACGAGGCCCCGGCGGCGGTCGTGCTGCATACGGCACACCGTGCCCTCGAGGGGTTGACCCTGACCAAGGACACGCTCCGGTTCAACCGGTTGGTGGCCGATGAACTGGCCCGACTCACGTACGACGGCCTGTGGTTCAGCGCACTCCACCGCGACCTGCGCGGCTACATCGCGTCGTCCCAGCGCGTGGTCTCGGGCGAGGTCCGGATACGGCTCGACCACGGCACTGCCGTCCTGGTCGGCCGTCGATCGCCGCTGAGCCTGTATGACAAGGACCTCGCGACCTACGACGAAGGGGACGCCTTCGACCACGCCGCTGCCGTCGGGTTCATCGAGATCTTCGGCCTTCCGCTGCGCGTCGAAGCCGCTCGACACGGGGCGGTGGGCAAGCACCACGGCGCCGCCTGGGCGTGGACCGAACCGCTCCTCGAGTCGCTCCCCACGACCGTCGCCGATCCGGCCACTGCGCCGGCCTGACGGTCCGCGCGGACGGCTCGTGGCCGGTCAGCCGGCGACGACGCGCGTCTGCGAGGCTCGGAGGTGCGCGTACCCCGGCTTCACCACCTCGTTGATGATTCGCAGGCGCTCGTCGAATGGGGCGAAGGCGCTCTTCATCGCGTTGATGGTCAGCCACTCCATCTCGCCGAGGCCGATTCCGAACGCCTCGTCGAGCGCCGCGAACTCGCCCGACAGGCTCACATTCGACATCAGGCGATTGTCGGTGTTCACGGTCACGCGATAGCGCAGCCGTCGAAGCAGGTCGATCGGATGCTCGGCGATCGACGCCACGGCGCCCGTGTGAACGTTCGAGGTCGGGCACATCTCGAGCGGGACGCGGCGATCGCGCACGAAGGTCGCCACCGGCCCGAGTTCGATCGAGCCGTCCTCCCGAACGGTGATGTCGTCGACGATCCGTACGCCGTGCCCGAGTCGCTCGGCCCCGCACCACTGGAGCGCCTCGTGGATCGACGGGAGCCCGAAGGATTCCCCGGCGTGAATCGTGAGGTGGAAGTTTTCGTGCCGGATGTGATCGAAGGCATCCAGGTAGCGCGTCGGGCGGTAGCCGGCCTCGGGACCTGCCACGTCGAATCCGACCACGCCCTCGTCCCGCCAGCGAACGGCCAGCTCGGCGATCTCGACCGAGCGCTCGAACTGGCGCATTGCGGTGATCAGGGTACGAATCGTGATCGGCTGGCCGGCAGCGGCTGCCCGACGCTCCCCTTCGAGGAATCCGTCCTGCACGGCCCGAACAACGTCGTCCAGCGACAGCCCGCGCTCCACGTGGAGTTCGGGAGCGTAGCGGACCTCGGCGTAGACAATGCCGTCGGCCGCGAGATCTTCGGCACACTCGGCGGCGACCCGGGCCAGCGCATCGCGCTCCTGCATGACCCCGACGGTGTGGGCGAACGTCTCGAGGTAGAGCTCCAGTGACTTGCGATCCGCGCCGCGCCGGAACCAGACGGCCAGGTCGGCCGTGTCCGTGGTCGGCAGGTCGGGGTAGCCAAACTCGGCGGCGAGATCGACGACCGTGGCCGGGCGGAGCCCGCCATCGAGATGGTCGTGGAGAAGCGCCTTGGGGGCCCTGCGGATCGTGTCGATTGTCAGCATCGGGTCCTCGGGGGGCTCGACCGGCGCGAGCGCTCGTGGCCAGGATGATCGGGGCGGTTTCGCCGGATGGTACCCTGCCGCGGATCGAGCGAGCCAGCGCACGGAGGAACCGATGGGGATCGTCGCACGCAAGTCCGGCGGCGGCGTCCAGCTCGAACTGGAGCTCGAACGCGGCGATCTCATCCCCGGCCGGCTGGTCCCGGGTGTCCTTCGCCTCCTGCCGGGGAGTCCGCGTGAGATCCGCGGAGCCTTCGTGACGCTCGTCGGGACGGAGCACTGGAAGCACGAGGTCACGGACCGCGACGCGAACGGCACCACGCGGACGCGGATCGTTCGCGAGGAACGGGAGTTGCCGCGCGTTCCCGTGGAACTGCTCGGATCCACGGCCCTCGGCGGCGCGGAGCGCAGGGACCTTCCGTTCGAGATTCCGGTCCCGGGTCTCGGGCCGCCGTCGGTGGCGGCCGATGTGTGCGGCGTGACATGGACCCTGGAGGCGAAGCTCGACGTCCCCGGCTTCGATCCGGGGATCGCCATGCCGGTCACGATCCACCAGCCGACGGCGCTCCTGCGGGCCGGTGTCGTTCCGCTGGACCAGTTCGCCCTGTGGCCGTCGGCGGATGCCACGGCAGACGGCCTTCAGTCCTCGATCTCGCTGGATCCCGTGCCGCTCGATCTCGGTGGGCCGTTCACCGGTCGGCTGTCCCTCGAGACCGACGGGCGGTACGAGGTCCAGGAAGTGCGCCTCGAGCTTCGAGTTCATGCCGAGGCAACGGTCTCGTCCGGGTTGCGGGAGGAAATCACGATCTGGAGCGCCGCGGTCCTCGGCGCGGGCCGGCTGCCCCCGGGCCGCCAGGAATTCGAGTTCGCCGGCGAGCTCCCCGAAACGGCCCTGCCGACGGCGACCCTTCCGCACGGCAGAACGAACGCCCGAATGCATGTGATCGTCGCCCGGGCGTGGGCCCGCGACCCCCACCTGGTCCGCGACGTGGCACTGGCGACGACGACCGAGGTCTAGCTCGCCCTCGGTGGATCGACGACGCTCAGCGTCCTCGATCGGTCAGCCCCGTGCGGCCTCGGTGGTGAGTCGCGTGCGCGCGGCGGCGAGGGCCGCGGCAACGCGGACCGGAGCCGTGCCCCCGATGACATCGCACGACGCGAGGGCACCGTCCAGGCCGGCCCCGTCCCGCACGATCGCGCCGATCTCGGGATCCGCGGCCAACGCGAGGGCGGTCGGCTCTTCGACGGCCGCCCCAAGGACGTCGCGGACCAGCCTGTCGGGTACGGCAGCGAGACCGATTCCGGCGTTCTCGGCCGCGGCCACCAGCGTGCCGACGATGTGGTGGGCCGTCCGGAACGCCACGCCGCGCCGGACGAGCGCGTCGGCGACGGCCGTCGCCGTCGTGAATCCCTCGGCCGCGGCCGCACGCATGCGGTCGTGGTCGATCGTCAGCGTCTCGACGAGGCCGGCCATCACGCCGAGCGAGGCCTCGTACGTCGCGACGGCATCGAACAGCGGGGCCTTGTCCTCCTGGAGGTCGCGCTGATACGCGAGCGGCAACCCCTTGAGGAGTGCGAGCATCCCTGCGAGCGCCCCGATGACCCTTGCCGCGCGGCCCCGGACGAGTTCGGCCGGATCGGGGTTCTTCTTGTTCGGCATCATCGAGGAACCCGTCGAGAACGCGTCGGCCACCCGCACGAACCCGAACCGCGGGTTCGACCACCACGTGATCTCCTCCGCGAGTCGCGAGAGGTGCACCATCCCGAGCGCGATCGCGCCGAGTGCCTCGACGACGAAGTCGCGGTCCGACACGGCGTCCAGCGAATTCGCCGTGACGCCATCGAAGCCGAGTTCGGTCGCGGTCGCCTCGCGGTCGAGCGGGAAGCCCGCGCCCGCGAGCGCTCCCGCCCCGAGCGGCGAGAGGTTCGCGCGCCGGCCGGCATCGGCGAGCCGGCCGCGATCGCGCTCGGCCATCTCGACGTACGCCAGGAGATGGTGGGCGAGAAGGACGGGCTGGGCCGGCTGGATGTGCGTGGTTCCTGGCAGGACGGCGTCGCCGTCGCGCTCCGCCAGGGTCACGAGGGCTCGTTCGAAGGCGACGAGAGCGTCGTCCAGCGCCCCGAGGCGCCGTCGGAGCCAGAGCCGGAGGTCCGTCGCAACCTGGTCGTTGCGCGACCGACCGGTGTGCACCTTGCCGGCGAGCGGCCCGATCCGCTCGGTGAGCGCTGCTTCGAGGTTCATGTGGACATCCTCGAGCGCCGGGTTCCAGGAGATCGTCCCCGCCTCGACGTCGGCGCGCAGCCCGTCCAGGCCCGCCACGAGCCTGTCGACCTCGTCGGTGGTCAGCAGTCCGGCGCGACCAAGCCCCCGGACGTGGGCGATCGACCCGAGGAGGTCGTCGGCGGCGAGTTCCCGATCGAGATCGATCGAGCGCGTGAAATCGGCCATGCGCTGGTCGCTCGACCCCTCGAACCTTCCGCCCCACAGTCGCATGTCGCCTCCGTCACGGCTGGAGGCCCCATCGTAGCCTCTCGCCGACTCAGGCAGGCGCACGCCGCGCCGACTGGATGCGCGACCACTCGTGTTTCGACTGACGCGGCAGGTGTCCGATCAGGAAGCGGCAACCTCGCCCGCGCCGGCTCGTCCATCCAGCGACCGACCGACTGCGACGCCGACTGCGGACGCCGCACGCAGGTCCTCAGCAGCCTGCTCGGCCGTCAGGTCACGCTGCGTCTCGGCGAGCAGTTCATAGCCGACCATGAATTTGCGCACGGACGCGCGCAGGAGCGGTGGCAGGAAGTGGGCGTGCAGCTGCCAGTAATCGTCGGCGCCGCCGGAGGGCGCCTGGTGCCAGCCCATTGAATAGGGGAATGAGAGTCCGAACAGGTTGTCGTAGCGGGCAAGAAGTCGGATGAGGATCGCCGCGAGCGAGTCACGCCGCCCGTCGTTGAGGTCGGGGAGCCGCGACGCCGGATGCCGCGCGACGAGCAGCGTCTCGTATGGCCACGCCGCCCAGAACGGCACGAGCACGAGCCAATCGTGGTTCGCCTCCACCACACGCGGTCCATCGGCCTCCTGGTCGGCGTAGTCCAGCAGCAACCGGCGGCCGGTCGCCTCGTGGTGCCGGCGCTGGGTCTCGTCTTCCTTGGCTGCTTCCCGGGGAAGGGCGGTGCCGGCCCAGATCTGGCCGTGGGGATGGGGGTTCGACGCGCCCATGATCTGGCCACGATTCTCGAAGACCTGAACCCAGGGATACATGGCTGCCAGCTCCGACGTCTGATCCGCCCACACGTCCACGACCCGGCGGACCGCCGTTACCGGCATCCCGGCGAGCGTCAGGTCGTGGCGGCGGTCGAAGCACAGGACGCGACATGCACCGGCCTCCCCTTCCGCCCGGAGCAATCCGTCCACCATGCGATCGGTGGGCGTATCCGGGCGGAGTGCCGAGAAGTCGTTGGTGAAGACGAACGTTTCCGCGTAGTCCGGGTTGCGCTCGCCGTTGGCTCGCACGTTGCCTGGACACAGGTAACACGAGGGATCGAACGTGGGGAGCGGGTCCGTCGGCGCGGTCTCACGACGTCCCTGCCATGGGCGGTGCGTGCGGCCGGCAGAGACGAGGATCCACTCGTTGATGAGGGGGTTGTGACGTCGATGGGGCTCGGTGCGCAACCGCTCGAGCAGCGCGTCGGCCGATTCCGGCGAGTCAGGATCAGACGACATCGACCCGCGCCGCCTCCGTGCGCGCACCCGCGGTCCTGCCGGAAGCTACCGCGTCGTCCGGGCGCATCCGGCCGAGATCTACGATGACCAGATCACGCACCTCGTCGGCCAGCACGGCCGCAGCGTCGGGAGAGAGCCCGTCGTCGGTGATGAGCGTATCGGCCTGGTCGAGACGGGCGATCGAGCTGATCCCGATGACGCCCCACTTCGTGTGGTCGGCCAGGACGACGAGCCGGCGACCGGATTCGACGAGCGCCCGGTTCGTCTCGGCCTCGAGGAGGTTCGGGGTGGTGAACCCGGAATGAGGATCCATCCCATGCACGCCCATGAAGACGAGGTCGACATGGATGGTTCGGAGCGCCGCAACGGCGAACGGACCGACGAGGGCGTCGCTCGGCGTGCGCACGCCTCCGGTCACGATGATCGTCTGGTCCGGTCGTCCCATTCGATAGAGGACGTCCGCCACGGGCACCGAGTTCGTGACGACCGTGAGGCCCTCGACGTCCGTGAGGCGGTGCGACAGGGCGTACGTGGTCGTGCCCGCGGAGAGGGCGATCGCCATGCCCGGAGTCACGAGCTCGACGGCGGCCGCCGTGATCGCCCCCTTCTCGGCGAGCTGGAGCTCGGACTTGACGACGAAGCCGGGCTCGAAGAGGGAGCTTCCCGCGGTGGCCGTGGCGCCACCGTGCACCTTTTCGATCAGCCCCTGCCGGTCAAGGATCTCGAGGTCGCGCCGAACGGTCATGTCCGATACGCCGAGGTCGCGGGCAATGTCGGCAACGCGCACAGCCCCGTCCTCGCGCACCCGCTCGAGGATGTAGGTCTGACGTTGGCGTGCGAGCATCTGTCCTCCAGCGCCGGGCGACGCGGTGGTCCGCGGTCGAGCCGTTCCCCAAAGATTGCCCCACGATTGCACAGAAGTCAACGTGGCACTCGCGCAGAACCGCGTCTCGATCATGCGAATTCCCTTGACATTGCCCCCCTGCGCGGGCAGACTCATGTGCGGTCATGTCGGTTTGTGTTCACATTGACCGGCCGGCAACCCCCGTTGGAGTGACAGTGAGGAGGAGTCGTTCATGGCACATTCAGGAGTCCCGCGGGTCGAGGCCGATGAGGTCGCGGCGCCGAGGATCGTCCGCCGCATGACCCTGACCCGGGCGGCCGTGGGTGGGGCGATATTCGCCCTGGTCGTTGCCGCATGCGGCGGCGCGGCCAGCCCGGCCCCCAGCACCGCGCCCGGGACCACGCCGGCGCCGGGCGATACGCCCGCGGCGTCCGTCTCGCTCGGCGAGACCAGCCTTGGCTCCAACGAGAGCGACGAGCAGCCGAAGGCCGCCGTCCAGAGCCTGGTGGATTACTGCCAGACCTCGACGGGTGCGTCGATCAAGGTGAACGTCAACGACCACAATACGTTCCAGAACCAGATCTCCAGCTACCTGCAGGGCACCCCGGACGACATCGTCAAGTGGTTCGCCGGCAACCGCCTCCGCTTCTTCGCGGACCAGGGCCTGCTCTCCCCCATCGACGACGTCTGGGCCGAGGTCGGATCCAACTACTCCGACGCGTTCAAGGTCGCCTCGACCGGGAACGACGGCAAGCTGTACTTCGTCCCGAACATCAACTACCCCTGGGTCGTGATGTATCGCAAGAGCGTCTTCACCGAGAAGGGCTATGCCGTCCCGACCACCCTCGCCGAGTTCAAGACCCTCGGTGACAAGATGCTGGCCGATGGAATCGCCCCGCTCGCCTTCGGTGACCTCGACGGCTGGCCGGCGATGGGCACCTTCGACATCCTCAACATGCGCCTCAACGGTTACGACTTCCACGTCGGCCTGATGGCCGGCACGGAGAAGTGGTCCGATCCGCGCGTCAAGGCCGTGTTCCAGCTGTGGGCCGAGCTGCTCCCGTACTTCCAGGCCGGCGCGCCCGGCCGGACGTGGCAGGACGCAGCCAAGGCGATGATCGTCGACAAGACGGCCGGCATGTACTTCCTCGGGACCTTTGCGGCCCAGCAGGCCCCGACGCCCGCGGACGTGGCCGACATCGGCTTCTTCCCCTTCCCGACCTTGGGCAACCAGTACGACAGCGAGAAGGCGATCGACGCCCCGATCGACGGCTTCATGCTCAGCGCCAACCCGAAGAACCCCGAGGCAGCCAAGGCGTTCCTCAAGTGCGTGGCGACCGCCGCGGCACAGAAGATCTACACCGCGACCTCCGCGGGTGATGTCGCCACGGTCAAGGACGCCGATACCAGTGGCTACAACGACGTCCAGAAGGCCGCGGCGGCGATCATCGCCGACTCCGGCCGGATCGCACAGTTCCTTGACCGCGATGCGCGGGCCGACTTCGCCGGTCCGTCCGGCATGCAGGGGTTCCTGCTGAGCTTCCTCAACGATCCCAAGCAGAACCTGGACACCTTCCTTGGTGGCATCCAGTCCTACTACGACTCGCTGCCCCCGCAGCAGTGAGGCCATCCACGCGACGGTAGACTCCGCGTCATGAGCAGCACGCGCACGCCCGCCCCGCCGACCGGCGGGGCGGGCGTGCGCCGCTCCGGCCGCAAGTTCAGCGTGCTGACCGGCCAGGACCGCGTGGTCCTGGGGTTGATGGTGGGCATCCCCACGTTCATGGTCGTGTTCTTCGTCATCATCCCGATGATCGCCTCGACGATCCTGTCGTTCACCCAGTGGAATGGGATCGGCGGATTCGCGGCGATCAAGTTCGTCGGCCTCCAGAACTACATCGACCTGGTCACGGTTTACATCCCGTTCTTCCCCGCGCTGACTCACAACCTGATCTGGCTCGGGTTCTTCCTGTTCATCGCGACCCCGATCGGGATCTTCTTCGCGGTTCTTCTCGACAAGGAGATGCGGGGGACGCGCTTCTATCAGGGGGCGCTCTACCTGCCGGTGGTCCTGTCGCTGGCGATCGTCGGGTTCATCTGGCAGCTCCAGTACGCACCCGAACAGGGCCTGATCAACAACGTGCTTGGCACCACTCGCCAGGACAACCTCATCAGCTGGCTAGGCGACCCCAGCCTGAACCTGTGGGCCGTGCTGGTTGCGGCCAGCTGGCGGCACGTCGGCTACGTGATGATCCTGTACCTGGCCGGCCTCAAGTCGGTCGACCCAACGCTCAAGGAGGCGGCCGCGATCGACGGTGCCGGCGAGGTGGACACGTTCCGGCGTGTGGTCTTCCCGGTCATGCGCCCGATCAACATCGTGATCCTGGTGATCACCGTCATCGAGTCCCTCCGCGCATTCGATCTGGCCTTCATCGTCAACAAGGGCCTGAACGGACTCGAACTGCTGTCCACACTCGTGACCAACAACATCATCGGCGAGACCAGCCGGATCGGATTCGGTTCGGCGATCGCGGTGGTGCTCCTGGTGGTTTCCGTGGGGCCCATCCTGTTCTACCTCACGCGCGCACTCCGTGAGGACAACCCGTGAGGGCGATCGCGGAGCGGCTGGTCGAGACCCGCGCGTCGGATGCGGGACGCCGGACGAAGCGGATCAAGCGGACCGTTCTTCACGCGTTCCTGATCGTCATGAGCCTGGTCTGGCTCTTTCCCCTGGCATATGCCGTCTACACGTCCTTCCGCCCGTTCGCGGAGACGGCCAAGCTCGGCTACGTGTCGCTCCCCCAGCACCTGACGTTCGACAACTATGTCCACGCCTGGGTCCAGGCGGACCTCCCGAAGTTCTTCCTCAACACGGTGATCATCGTGGTCCCGGCCATGATCATCGTGCTCTTCCTGGCCTCGATGATGGCCTTCGCGGTGTCGCGTTACAGCTTCCGGTTCAACGTCGGCCTGCTCCTCCTGTTCACCGCGGCGAATCTCCTTCCACCGCAGGTGATCATCACGCCGCTGTTCCGGATGTACCTGGCCTTGCCTCTCCCCGATTTCCTGAGTGACAACGGCCTGTTCTACGACCAGTTCATCGGGATCATCGCGATCCACGTTGCCTTCCAGATGGGCTTCTGCACCTTCGTGCTGAGCAACTACATGAAGACGCTTCCGAAGGAGCTCAACGAGGCGGCCGTTGTCGACGGCGCTTCGGTCGCCCGCACCTTCTTTCAGATCATCCTGCCGCTCACGCGCCCGGCCCTCGCCGCCCTGGCGACATTGCAGGCCACGTGGATGTACAACGACTTCTTCTGGGCGCTGATCCTGATGCGGACCGGTGACAAGTACCCGATCACCTCGGGGCTGAACGCGCTCAAGGGCCAGTTCTTCACGGACAACAATCTCGTTGCCGCAGGCTCCATCCTCGTCGCGCTCCCGACCCTGATCGTCTTCCTGGTCCTGCAGAAGCAGTTCGTCCGTGGCCTGACGATCGGTTCCACGAAGGGCTGAGTCGCCCGGGCATGTCCAGCACCCCACCCTGGGCCGACCCGGGACTCGTCTCGCGATCCCGGCTGCCGATGCACGCGGTCCCCCATCCGGACCGGCTGGACCTCGACGGGACATGGCGGTTCCAGCTGCTGCGGCGGCCCGACGAGGCGCCCGGACAGGAGTGGGGCGAGGCCAGGGTTCCCGGTTGCTGGACGATGCAGGACACCTGGGACCGCCCGATCTATACCAACGTCCAGATGCCGTTCGGCGGCGGGCCGCCGGTCCCCCCGGACGTGAACCCGACAGGCGTGTACGAGCGCACGTTCCAGGTCCCCGAAGCGTGGGACGGGCGGCGTGTCGTCCTCTCGATCGGCGCGGCCGAGAGTCTCGTGATGGTACTTCTCAACGGGGTCGAGATCGGACTGAGCAAGGATTCGCACCTGGCCGCTGAGTTCGACGTGACCACGTCCCTGCGGGCCGGCGCGAACGAGCTTCGATTGACGGTCGTGAAGTGGTCGGACGCGACGTTCATCGAGGACCAGGACCAGTGGTGGCACGGCGGGATCACCCGCTCGGTGACGCTCTATGCGACAGAACCGACGTACATCGCCGATCTCGTGGTTGGTGCCGAGCTGGGTCCTGAGCGGAGCGGCGGAACGCTGGACCTCACGGTGACCGTGGGTTGGGCGAACGCCTTGCCGGAGACGGGTTGGCACGTGCGTGCGGACCTGATCGGGCCCGATGGAGGACACGTGACCACGCTGGATGGCGTGGTACCGGCCGGTCCAACACCCGGCCGCGGCTCACACGCGGGATGGTTCGCCGGTCCCCCGGTCCGCGGCGAACTGGATGTCCTTGGCGAGGGCGCCGCCGGGATCGATCTCGACCCTGACGAGGAGACCGCGCGCCGGAACGCGCTGCACGCCGCAGTCTCGACGGCAGGCGTCGTCCGAATGACGGCGCGTCTCCCATCGGTCAGCCCGTGGTCATCCGAGAAGCCGGCGCGGTATCGCCTCGACGTCTCGCTGGTCGGCCCCGATGGGCGGGAGGTCGAGCGAGCCACGACAATGGTCGGGTTCCGCACCGTGGAGGTCGTCGGCACCGAGCTGCTGATCAACGGTCGTGCCGTCCTCATCCGGGGCGTCAACCGCCACGACTTCGATCCGGCCACGGGGCGCGTCGTCACATACGAGGACATGCGGGCCGACCTGATCACGATGAAGCGATTCGGCTTCAACACCGTCCGGACGTCTCACTACCCGAACGATCCCCGCTTCCTCGACCTGGCGGACGAGCTGGGCCTGTACGTGATCGATGAGGCCGACATCGAGTCCCACGCCTTCTGGGGTTCGCTCTGTGACGATCCCAGGTACCTCGGGGCGTGGGTCGATCGCGTGTCGCGGATGGTCATGCGGGACCGGAACCATCCGTCGGTGATCGCCTGGTCACTCGGGAACGAGTCCGGGTACGGCGCCAACCACGACGCGGCCGCCGCGTGGGTCCGGCGAGTCGATCCCAGCCGGCCACTCCACTACGAGGGAGCCATCCGCTTCGACTGGACGGCGGGAGAGGCCGTTACGGACATCATCTGCCCGATGTACCCGTCGATCGCGGCTCTTGTGAGCCACGCCACCTCGGGACGCCAGCGCGGGCCGCTGATCATGTGCGAGTACTCGCACGCGATGGGCAACAGCAATGGGACCCTGGCCGAATACTGGGACGCGATTGAACGGACACCCGGCCTGCAGGGCGGCTGCATCTGGGAGTGGCGCGATCACGGGTTGGACCAGCGCCTGCCCGACGGCACGACCCGCTCCGCCTATGGCGGTGACTTCGGCGATGAGCCCAACGACGGCACGTTCTGCATCGACGGGATCACGTTCCCGGACCGGAGTCCGAAGCCGGCCCTCTGGGAGCACGCAGCGATCGCATGCCCGGTCCGGATCCTCGCAACACCGGACGACCTGGCGGCAGGGATCGTCGAATTCGAGAACCGCGCCGACTTCCTCACCCTCGAATGGCTGACGGCCACCTGGGACCTCGGGGACGACGAGGGCAGCGTGGCAGCCGGGACCGTGGCGCTCCCGCCGGTCCCTCCCGCCGGACGAGAGCGTGTCGCGCTCCAGGGTTGGGCACCGATCGAACCGGGCGCGCCGGAACGCTGGTTGACCATCACGCTCCGGACCGCCCGCGATGCACCGTGGGCCCCGGCCGGGTTCCAGGTCGGTGCAGCGCAGGTCCGGATCGATGCGGCGAACGCAGCGGTGAGCACGACCGTTGGCAGGATCGGCGGCGCACTCAGGCCGGCGACTCCACCGGCCAGGGCCACCGCGACAACGTCGCCGGATGCGCCGCTCGACGATGCGGGCGTCCTCCGGTTGCCGGGTGTCGCCGAGGGTCCCTGCCTCTCGTTGTGGCGGGCTCCGACCGACAACGATCGCATCGCTGGCCTCGCCGCGACCTGGGCGAGATGGGGAGTGGACCGCCTCGAGCGGCGCGTCGTCTCGATGGATCGACTCGAGGGCGGTGGCGTTGTTCGGCTGGCCTGGCGCACCGGCGCCGGGCTGGAGATCCCGCATGAGCAGCACTTCACCGTCCGCTCCGATGGCGCGATCGCCGTGGAGGAGACCATCGAGATCCCGCCCGAGTTGGCGGACCTCGCACGCGTCGGGACGCTCCTTGAGATCGAGTCCGGCTTCGAGGCGTTGACGTGGTTCGGACGCGGGCCGCATGAGACCTACCCGGACCGACGCCGTGCCGGCGCGATCGGCCGCTGGACATCAACCGTGACCGAACAGCACGTTCCCTACGTCCGACCCCAGGAGAACGGCGGTCGTGCCGACGTCCGTTGGCTCGAGCTCCGGCAGTCGGCCGGGACCGGCGTCCGGATCGCGCTCGATCGGCCGCGCCAGGTCTCCGTGACGCACTTCCGGGCGGAGGACCTGGCAGCCGCGACGCACCGCGAGGAGCTGCGGCCTCGCCCCGAGACGATCGTCCACCTCGACGCGGCCCATCGCGGCCTCGGGACCGCGAGCTGTGGACCCGATACCCTCTCCGACCACCTCGTCTCGGCCGGGAAACACACCTGGACCTGGACGATCTCCTCCATTCCAGCGAGGACCTGATGCCGATCACCTGGCACGAACCGACGCGACAGCTCCATCTGCACAACGGCCGGCTGAGCCTTGTGCTGGCCGTGCTGGAGAACGACTGGCTCGGGCAGCTCCACGTGGGAGCTCCGCTCGACCCCCAGGCAACGTATCGGCACCTCGGGCCAGCCGAGTTCCTGGGATTCACGAACCGTGTCGACGAGCCGGTCGGCCTGGCCGTCCCCACGGCCGGGAGCGGCGACTTCCGGATCCCGGCCCTTGTCGTCGAGCAACCCGACGGCTCCGCGGTCCTCGACATGGCTTACGCGGGCCACCGTATCGTGACGGGGAAACCGGATCTCGAGGGACTCCCGTCGACGTACGTGGAGGATCCGTCGGAGGCCGCCACGGTCGAGATCGACCTTGCCGACCCGGTCGCCGGCCTCGAGGTGACGCTGGTCGTCACCATCTTCGAGGATCGGCCGGTCATCGCGCGATCGATGCGGCTCCGGAACGCAGGGACGGGTCGGCTGATCGTCCGGACGGCCATGAGCGCGTCCGTCGACCTGCCCGACGGGCCATGGGACCTCCTCGGGTTCAGCGGGGCGTGGGGTCGCGAGCGCCACCCGCACCGTGCCGCGCTCCTGCCCGGGCGCCGAGCCGTCGGCAGCCTGCGCGGCGCTACGGGCCACGAGCATGACCCGTCGTTGTTCCTGCTCCGTCCGGAAACCGACGAGACGCGAGGCGAGGGCTTCGCCCTGTCGCTCGTCTATTCGGGCAACTTTCTCGCCGAAGCCGATGTGGGATCGCGCAGCACCACCCGGATCAGGATGGGGATCCATCCCGACGGATTCGCCTGGACGCTCGAGCCCGGCGCCACATTCACGACGCCCGAAGCGGTTCTGGCCTGGTCAGGTGATGGCATCGGGGCGTTGAGCGCCGCTCTTCACGCCTTCTACCGGGAACGGCTCGCCCGCGGCGTATGGCGCGATCGCCTCCGACCGATCCTCCTGAACAGCTGGGAAGGTGTCTACTTCGACTTCGACCACGCGAGGCTCCTGGACATGGCCCGGGCCTCGGCAGACCTCGGGGTCGAGCTGTTCGTGCTCGATGACGGGTGGTTCGGCGAGCGTGATCACGACCGGACGTCGCTCGGCGATTGGGTCGTCGACCGGCGCAAGCTGCCCGACGGGCTTGCGCCACTGGCGGCGGACGTCGAGGCCCTGGGAATGTCGTTCGGGTTGTGGATCGAACCCGAGATGGTCAGTGTCCAGAGCCGGCTCTTCGCCGAGCACCCCGAATGGGCGATCGGAATCCCGGGACGCGAGCGGACGGAAAGCCGGCATCAGCTGGTGATGGATCTGTCCCGGCCCGAGGTCGTCGATCACCTCGAGGTGGCGATCGGAGACGTCCTCTCGAGCGCGGCGATCAGCTACGTCAAGTGGGACATGAACCGAAACATCACGGAGCCATTCGGTGCATCGCTGCCGGCGGACCGGCACGGCGAGTTCTTCCACCGCTACATGCTCGGCACGTACGAGCTGTGGCGTCGCCTGACGACGCGCTTTCCCGACGTCCTGTTCGAGTCGTGCGCCTCGGGCGGAGGGCGGTTCGACCCAGGGATGCTCGCGTTCGCGCCGCAGGCCTGGACGAGCGACGACACCGATGCCATCGAGCGCCTCTCGATCCAGTGGGGTGCGTCCCACGTCTATCCGCTCAGCTCGATCGGGGCCCACGTCTCCGCGGTACCGAACCACCAGGTCGGACGCGTCACCCCGCTCGCGACCCGGGCCGCCGTGGCGTTCTTCGGGGTGTTCGGCTACGAGCTGGATCCCCGAACCCTGGGCGACACGGAGCGCGCCGAGATCCGCGGCCACATCGCGTTCTACCGCGAGCATCGCGAGATCTTCCAGCGCGGCCGATTCATCCGCCTGCGGAGCCCGCTCGGCGGTGACGATGCGGCATGGATGGTGGTGGCGGAGGACCGGATGACGGCGATCGTCGCCCATTACCGGATCCTGCGACGACCCGTCGCACCGCCCGACCGATTGCGACTCCGCGACCTCGATCCCGGTACCGTCTATCGCGTTTCTGCATGGCCCGGTCCGACGCCGGCGGCTTCCGTTCGGCGTGGCGGCGACCTGCTGATGGCGGTCGGGCTCGGCCTGGTGCCAGAGGACCCGGCCACGGGCGTGCCCGACGGGGACTTCGCCGCCCGGCTGTACGTCCTCAGCGCGGACTGAGCCGCGGACTGTTCGCGGATCAGCCCGGGGTCGACAGGAACCCGGCTCCGTCCACAGCATCGACGACGAAGACCTGGGGCATGAGGCCCGTCCGTGCCGGATAGTCGCGCTCAACCGCGGCCCGCAGTTCATCGGCACGGCCGCGCTCCACGAGGTTGAGCGTGCATCCACCGAATCCGGCTCCCGTCAGCCGCGCTGCGACGACTCCCGGGGTCCCTGCCGCAATCACCACGAGGGCGTCCAGCGCCGGAGAGGAGACCTCGAACAAGTCGCGAAGCGAGGCGTGCGACGCCGCGAAGAGGCGGCCGACGGCTTCTCGGTCGCCGGCCTTGAGTGCCGCCTCGGCGTCGAGGACGCGGAGGTTCTCCGTCACGACGTGGAGCGCCCTGGCGTGGGCAACCTCATCCATGTGAGTGCGATGACGTTCCAGCATCGAAAGGTCAACATCACGCAGGGACGAGATACCGGGCCCATGGGTTGCGATCGCCTCGACGGCGCGAGCGCATTCGGCGCGGCGGTCGTTGTAGGCCGAGACCTCCAGCCGCCGCGGGCTGCCCGAGTGGCACACGACGAGTTCGAGATCCACGGGAATCGGCACCGCCTCCCAGTCGAGTGATCGGCAGTCGAGTCGCAGGGCCATGCCCGCGCGACCCATCGTGACGGCGAACTGGTCCATCAACCCGGACTGCACGCCGACGTAGTCGTTCTCGGCTCGCCGAGCCGTCCGGGCAAGTGCCATCGGTTCCAGCGCTGGACCATCGGGACCGGACAGCGCCCAGGCCGTCGCCAGTTCGATCGCTGCGGACGACGAGAGCCCCGCGCCGGGGGGCAGGCTGCTCGCGAGCAGGCCCCGGAACCCGCGTAACGGGAGCCCCGCCTCAGTGAGTGCCCAGGCCGTCCCGGCCACATAGTCGATCCACTCGCCGCGACGCGGGCCGGGCGAGGCAACGACGAACTCGCGTCTCTCTCCGGTCGCGTCCAGGGTCAGCTCCACGCGGCCGTCGTCGGTCGGGATGAAGGCGATGCGGATCTCCAGGTCGATGGCGGCCGGAAGAACGAACCCCTCGTTGTAGTCCGTGTGCTCGCCGATGAGGTTGACACGGCCCGGCGCCCGCACGACGCGAACCCGCTCCGCCTGGGCACGTGCTGCTGGATCCCGTTGAATGAAACGCTCAGGCAGCGACTCGAGCGCGGGATGGGACGTGTCGGACATCCTCGGAATCCTATCGGGTCCCTGCATGTGACACGGGGTCACGTGCCGATTCGCCTTCGAGATCGCGCTCGTCGGGAAGTCGCGGCACGTCCACGACGTCGTGGCGATCCGGCAGCGCCCGCCACATCACGACGATCCCGACGGCGACCACGAGCGCCCCGCCGGCGAACAGCGGAACGTGCCCGCCGACCGAGTAGCCCGGTTTGGCCTAGCAGGTTAGGCCAAGGAGGGCTATCATCCCGCGGTGAGCCGCGCGTCCCGAAGCACTTGGCTGTTGTTCGTTGCCCTGGCCGGCATGTGGGGCTCGAGCTATCTCTTCATCAAGATCGGCGTGGAGACGATCACGCCCCTGACGCTCGTCGCGGGACGGTTGTTCTTCGGCCTGGTGCTCCTCCTCGCCGCGGTCGGGATCGCACGCGAGCGCCTGCCTCGCGAGGCCCGGATCTACCGGCACCTGATCGTGATGGCCGTTCTCAACATCGTGATCCCGTTCTTCCTGATCACCTGGGCCGAGCAGACGACCGACAGCGCGCTCGCCGCGATCCTCAACGCGACGGTCCCGCTGTTCACGATCGTCTTCGCGGCGAGCTTCCTCCACGACGAACCGATCACGCTGAATCGGGCCGTGGGGCTTGCCGTCGGGTTCGTCGGGGTCGTGGTGATCATGTCGCGGAACCTGGTCCTCGACGACGGGAACATCGCCGGCGAGATCGCGCTCATCGGCTCGTCCATCTCGTACGGGATCGGCAACGTCTACAACCGTCGCAATGTGCGCGGACTGCGGCCCATGATCCCGGCGCTCTTCCAGGTGGGGTTCGCGTTCGCGATCGTGACGGTCCTCGCGTTCGTGTTCGAGCGCCCGCTCGAAACGCCGATCACACGCGATGGCCTCTTCGCGATCATCTGGCTCGGAATTCTCGGGTCGGGGTTTGCCTACCTCGCCTACTTCCGGATCCTCGGCGAATGGGGTGCGACACGGACCTCGATGGTCGCTTACCTCCTGCCGATCGTCGGGATCACGCTCGGTGTGGTGGTCCTCGACGAGTCGGTCGATGTGCGCGTGCTGGCCGGCACGGCCCTGGTGATCGGCGGCGTGGCCCTGGTCAACAGCCGGTTCGGCGGCCGCCACCTGATCGGCCGCTCGACTCCCGCACCCTGAGGCTGGGCCGGCATCGGCGCCGGTGGCGATCCAGGTCGGACCGACCCCCTCCGCCACCGTACCGACCCCCTCCGCCACCGTACCGACCCCCTCCGCCACCGTACCGACCCCCTCCGCCACCGAATTTCTTGCAGACGTTCACCCCGGGAATGTTATCCACGGTTTCTACCGCCCCTGAGGGCTGCGGGGCCCGAACCCCCGCACGAATCCGGTCCCGGCTTGCCCGCCACCGGCGGCGGGGCACCGATTTCGGTGGATAACGTTCTCCCGGCGGCAGAGTGCGAGGAACCGGGGGTCGTCGGTGGTTCCGCGCCCTGACCCGTGAGCGCCCGGCCACCCGAGCGCCCGGCGACCCGAGCGCCCTGACCCGTGAGCGCCCGGCCACCCGTGAGCAAAGTTCCCTAACTCGCGGCGATCACCACGGCGCCGATGACGATCAGGGTGGCCGCCGCGACCCGCGCCAACCCGTCGCGTTGAGAGGCGGCCTCACGCATCCGGAACGCGCCCCAGCCCGACGCCAGCACGATCGCGGACTCCCGCAGCGGCGCCACCACGGAGAGTGGGGCGAGGCGAAAGGCGACAAGGATCAGCAGGTACTGCACCACCGCGATCGCCCCGCCCAGGGCTGAGCGCTTGTCGCCGGCGAGGCGAGCGAAGATCGACTCGATCCCGCGGCGGTGCGAGTACCGCCAGCGGAACGTCGTCCAGCCGACGAGTGTGATGGCCGCGAAGAACTGGAGGATCGCCGCGTAGATCCACGGTTCCACGAGGCGCACCCCCACGCGGTCCACGGCGGAGTACGTCGCCACCAGGACCCCGGTCGCGATCGCGAACAGGACGCCGCCCTCGACCGCGTGGCCGCGCATCACGGCGCGAACGATCTGCCACGGTCGCTGGAGCCAGAGGAAGCCCACGAGCAGGGTACCCAGCCCCGCGTAGCCGAGAGGGCTCAGCCGCTCGCCGAGGATCAGGATTCCCGCCCCGACCGCGAGCAGGGTCGCCGTCCCGCGCGCCAACGGGTAGACGATCGACAGGTCGCCGCGCCGATAGGCTGCGGCGAGGAATGCGAAGTAGACCGCCTCGAGCACGCCGGACACGATGCCGAGGCCGAGGGCCTCGGGCGGGATCGGGGGCCGGTCGACCAGGAGCCATGCGATGGTCGCGCCCGGGACCAGCAGGATCGCGCCGGCCGCGGTGGCCACGGTGGCGCCACGGAGCGGATCGCCGGACGTCTTGAGCAGGACGTTCCAGGTGACATGGAGCGTCGCCGCGCCCAGGACGAGTGCGAGAACGAGCGGGTCCACGACGCGCCGTCAGTCCCGGGTCGCGAAGACGGTGGTCGCGAGGACGGTGGTCGCGAGGACGGTGATCCCGACGACGGTCGGAATCGCTGCCGGCCGCGGGGGCTCGATCAACCCGCCACCGCGGTCGGCGGAGCAGCGACTCGACCGGGCCGTGCCCACGCTGGGGTCAGCGGCCAACGTCGCGACGGCTCATGCCCAGCGCCGCGAGCGCGACCCCACCGAACGCCAGTGCCATACAGAGGACGAGCCCGAACCCATCGAACTCGCCCAGGATCGGGCGCCCGAGATGCTGGTTCAGCGACAGGCCCACGATCGCGTCGGGAAGCCGCAGGATCGTGCCGAGCAGGTCGAGCAGGTAGAACCCGATCGTCAGGCTGACGACCACGACCGCGGCGATTCCCGGCCGGACCAGGCCGCCCACGGCCAACCCCACGCCGGCCACGGCCATCCCGTACAGGCCAAGCACCGAGACCCCAAGAGCCAGGCCGAGGCCATCCTCGCCCTGGATTCGTGCCCCGACGATGATGCCGAGGTCGATGATCAGGGTCATGATCGCAATCGCCGCCATCACGCCGAGGGAGCTCCTGATCGCCCACTCGGCCCGACTCACCGGCGCCCCCATGACCATCTCGATCCGTCGCTCACCCTCGTCCGACGCCCATCCGGCGACGAAGAACGCTGCGGCGAGTCCCACGAGGATGATCGCCTCGGAGAAGTAGGCGAGTTGGAGGAAGCCGCCCACCGAGAGGATGTCGGCGTCGGGGAAGAACCGCTCGATCATCTCGATGACCTGCGGGATCTGCGACAACTGGGCCACGAACTCATCGGCCGAAGTCGCCAGGACGACGCCGTAGAGCCCGAGCGCACCGCCCCACGCGAGCGCCGCAGGCAGCCGCTCCCCGAGCGAGCGCGTAAAGGGCCCCATGATCCAGGCGTCGAGTCGCGGGACGACCTGGCGTCCCTCGCTGGGTACCAGCAGGTCGCGCCGTTCGAAGACGACCACACCCACGGCCAGGACCGCCGCGACGATCGCGGCCAGCAACCCGAGCGCCGGCCAATCCCATGCACCGGCGAGCGGTCGATGGCCGGCCGTCAGGTCGAAATAGGACAGCGGCCGGATGGCATCGAAGGCGGGGACGAGATCGCCATAGCCGTTGACGATGAAGCTGACGAACAGCACGAGCGCCCCGACGCCGATCGCAGAGCTCCGTCCGACAATCGGGGCGACCGCGAACGCCACCGAACCGGGAACCAGCGTCGCCACGAACACCCACGCCGCCTGTCCCAGCGCCGCCTCAATGCCGAGCGAATCGCCCGGGAGGGTGCCGAATGCCACGACCGTGATGAACGTCGCGATCGCCAGGATGAGCACCGCGATCGCCAGCGCCACGAGGTGCGACCCGAGCTTCACGATCGCCAGGCGACGCCGCCCGATCGGGCCGCCGGCCAGGACGTCCAGGCTGCCCCGCGCGAGCTCACCGGCGAGCGTTCCCGACAGGGCGACGATGGACCAGATCCCGACCATCACGGGCACGAACCCGAACATCCGCCACGACAGGAAGCCGCCCAGGGTCTCGATCCGGATCGGCTCGCCGAGCATGCCCTGGAAGACAGCTGGCAACCCCGACATCTGGGCTGCCAGCGCCGCACGCTCAATCGCGGTGTTGTATTCAAGGGAAATCTGGGACCCGGTGATCAGGACGAGGATCCCGAGCAGGACGCCGATGATCAGGGCACCGCGGCGGCTGTCGCGCAGGCCCTTTCCGAACACGGACCCGAGGCCCATGATTCGGGCGATCACTGACGGCTCGATGGTGTCGCCCGAGGCGGCACCGGACGCGGCGACGGCCATCGCCGGCCCGGTTCGATCAGGAGCGGCCACCGACAACCTCTCGGCTGCTCGCGACCTCTCGCCCGTACTCGCTCAGGAAGATCTCCTCAAGGCTCGGCTCGCGGCTGATGAAGTCGGTCAGTTCGAGGGCGGCAGCGGCCTTCACGACCGGGGCGATCGGCCCGGACACGAGCATCCGCAGCGTGTGCCCTTCGGCCGACACGTTCGACACGCCTTCGATCGCCTCGAAGATCGCCGACGGCACCGGGCCCGGAAAACGCAACTCCACCTCGTGCGCCGAGAGGTCCCGGAGACCGGCCACCGAATCCACGCGAACCAGGCGTCCCTCCCTGATGATCCCGGCGCGATCGCCGACACGCTCGATCTCGCTGATGATGTGCGACGAAAGGAATACCGTTCGGCCCTCGGCCTTCGCCTCGAACATGAGCGCGTTGAACGTCTGCTGCACCAGCGGGTCAAGACCGGCCGTCGGCTCGTCGAGGATGAGCAGCTCGGGTCGATGCTGGAGGGCGACGACGAGCCCCACCTTCTGCTTGTTACCCTTGGAGTACTCGCGGAACCGACGCGACACGTCGAGGTCCAGGCGCTCGACGAGCTGGCCCTGGTAGGCCCGATCCACCCCACCGCGGAGATTGGCGAAGTAGTCGATCGTCTCCGCCCCGGTCAGCCGGTCGTAGAGCGTGAATTCGCCCGATAGGTAGCCGATCCGTCGGCGGATTGCCACCGGGTCGACGGTCGTTTCGATTCCGAACACCTTGGCGCTGCCCGATGTTGGTCGGATGAGGTCGAGGAGCACCCGGATCGTCGTCGTCTTCCCGGCACCGTTGGGGCCCAGGAACCCGAAGATCTCGCCTTCGTGGACCTCGAGATCCACCTCGTCGATGCCACGGTGCTCGCCGTAGCGCTTCGTCAGGGCACGGGTCTCGATCACGGCGGTCATCCGGTCATTCCCTCATCCCGCTCGTGGCGTGCGTACGGTCGAGCATGAGCGGGTCCACGTGCTCGAAGCCAACGATGCGTTCAGGCGGCGCTCTCGGTCTCACCGTTCGCGCGCCGCACCTGGCGAGCAACAGCGGCGAGGTGCTCGTCGACAATCGCGCCCAGATCACGTCGACCAAGGCGCACGAGGACGGCGGTCAGCCGGCTTCGCGCCGAGATCGCACCGACGTGGACGACGCGCGTTCCACCTGCGACGGGCTCGAGGCGCCAGGTCCAGTCCGTCCGGATCGATGGACTCTCGACCCTGAGCCAGAAGGTTGCGGCTGGGCGCGCCTCGACGCTCGTGGCACGTCCGGCTTCACTCAGCAGTCCGATTCGAATCCGGGCCGGTCGGTGCGACCCTGCGGCGGGCCACGATGCGCCGACCGGAACTCCGAGAGACGCCTCGGGGATCATGTCGCCGCCCCGGGCCGGATCGACGAGCGCCCGCCAGACCTCGTCGGGCGTGGCATCCACGAATACCCGGCGCTCCTCGAACCGCCCCGATCGCGCCCCAGGGGCGATCGTCGGGTGGAGCTGGCGCGTGCGCACCGCCATCCTCAGACCCCGATCGGGTGCCAGACCGTCTTCATCTCGAGGAAGGCGGCGATCCACTCGGGGCGCTCGGCGGCGCGGTCGTCGGTCCAGTCGAAGCGTGCGTCGGCGACGCCGCGCGGGCGCCGTGCGATCCGCTTGACGCTCTCGGCGGCAGCGAGATCCACGTCCGTGCGCAGCGCGTCCGGCACGCCCCACGTGTCGAGGGCATCGACGTCCACGTGGGCAGCCAGGACCGGTACGAGCTCGTTCTTGAGGCCGGTGATGACGTTGACGACCCCGCCCGGCACGTCGGACGTGGCGAGGACCTCGCTGAGCGTCACGGCGGGCAGCGGCCGCTTCTCGGACGTGATCAGCACGACGCTGTTCCCGGCGACGAGCGGCGGCGCGAGGCGGCTCACCAGACCCAGCAGGGACGACGTCTCCGGCGCGACGATCCCGACCACGCCCGTCGGCTCGGGGATCGTGAAGTTGAAGTACGAGGCGGCCACGGGGTTGGATGAGCCAAGGACCTGGGCGATCTTGTCGGCCCAGCCCGCGTACCAGACCCAGCGATCGATCGCGCGGTCGACGAGCGGTCGCGCGCGATCGGGACGAAGGCCTTCGGCCGCGGCCACTTCCTCCACGAACTGGTCGCGGCGGCCCTCCATGAGCTCGGCAACGCGATACAGGATCTGGCCGCGGTTCATGGCGGATCGTGCGGCCCAGCCGGGAAACGCCTGCCGCGCGGCACGGACGGCGTCGCGGAGGTCCTTGCGCGACCCGCGGCAGGCGTTGGCGAGCGGCGTGCCGTCCTTTGCGCTCACGAGATACGAGCGGCCGCTCTCCGTGCGCGGGAACGCCCCACCGATGTACAGCTTGTACGTCTTGCGGACCTCGATCCGCGGCGCCGCTGCCCGGTCCGCGGCCTTCTGGACGGCCCGCGACGAGACGCGCGCCCGGGCCGCGGCTTCTCCCTTCGGTTGAGGTGTTCGGCTGGCCACGATCAGCGGTCCTCCAGGCGGACGTAGGCGTGCAGCCCGTGCATCCCACCCTCGCGGCCGTAGCCGGATTCCTTGTATCCACCGAACGGCGAGGTGGGATCGAACTTGTTGAACGTGTTCGCCCAGACGACGCCGGCCTTCATCTTCGTGGCCATCGACAGGATCCGGCTCCCCTTCTCCGTCCAGATCCCGGCCGACAGGCCGTACGGCGTGTTGTTCGCCTTCTCGACCGCCTCGTCCGGCGTTCGGAACGTCAGCACGGAGAGGACCGGCCCGAAGATCTCCTCCTGGGCGATCCGGTGGCTCTGCGCGACGTTCGTGAAGAGCGTCGGCCGGAAGAAGTAGCCGACCTCCGGGAGGTCGCAGGCCGGCTGGTAGAACTCGGCGCCCTCGGCCTTGCCCGACTCGACCAGTTCGGTGATCTTCTCGAGCTGGGCCCGTGAGTTGATCGCGCCGACATCGGTGTTCTTGTCGAGCGGGTCGCCGACGCGGATCGTCGACAGGCGATCCTTGAGCTTCTCGATGAGCGGCTCGACGATCGATTCCTGGGCGAGCAGGCGCGAGCCGGCGCAGCACACCTCGCCCTGGTTGAAGTAGATCCCGTTGACGATGCCCTCGACCGCCTGATCGAGCGCCGCGTCCTCGAACACGATGTTCGCCGCCTTGCCGCCAAGTTCGAGGGTCAGGCCCTTGTCGGTGCCGGCGACTCCCCGGGCGATCTTCTTGCCCACCTCGGTCGAGCCGGTGAACGCGACCTTGTCGATCCCCGGATGGGTGACGAGGTGCATCCCGATCGAGCCGGGCCCGGTGAGGATGTTGACGGTCCCGGGCGGGAGATCGGCCTGGCGGCAGACGTCGGCGAACAGAAGGGCGGTCAGCGGGGTCGTCGAGGCCGGCTTCAGGACGACCGTGTTGCCGGCAGCCAGGGCCGGCGCGATCTTCCAGGCCAGCATGAGCAAGGGGAAATTCCACGGGATGATCTGGGCAGCGACGCCCAGCGGCCTCGCGACCCGACCCGGGAACGCATAGTCGAGCTTGTCCGCCCAGCCCGCGTAGTACCAGAAGTGCGCGGCGGCCAGGGGGACGTCGACGTCGCGCGACTCCTTGATCGGCTTGCCCGAATCCATGCTCTCGAGGACGGCGAATTCGCGGCTCCGCTCCTGGAGGATCCGGGCGATCCGGAAGAGGTACTTCGCCCGCTCGCGGCCGGCCAGCTGGCCCCAGCTGTGGCGCTGGGCCTTGCGGGCGGCGCGAACGGCGCGATCGGCATCGGCCGGTGTCGCCTTCGCGACCTGGGTGAGCGTCTCCTCGGTGGCCGGGTTGACCGTTCCGAACGTCTCGCCGTCAGCGGCGTCGACCTCGCGGCCGTTGATGAACAGGCCGTAGCGATCCCTGATCGTGACGATCTCGCGCGACTCGGGAGCCGGCGCGTACTCCCAGGGGATCGCCTGTCCATCGCCCAGCCCCCACGACGATGGGGCGTTGTCGCTCCCGATTCGCTGGAGTTTCGTCTCGCTTGTCACATCGGGCATCATACCGTTCGACGCTTGAGTGGCCACCGACGGGAGGGATCTGCCATTCGCACGCTGATCGGCATCGTCCTTCGCCTTCCCCGATGACGTCTCCCGCCTGGACGTTTGCTGTTGCGGCCGTGCTCATCGCGGTGGTTGACTGGGTCGCCGTCGTCCGGCTTGATCTGCGGACCGAGCGATTCGCCAAGCCCGCCGTCATCGTTGCGCTGCTTGGTGTCGCTGCGAACCTGGAGCCGAACGTGGTGGGCGCGCGTCCGTGGGTCGTCGCCGCGCTCGTGGCCTCGCTCGCCGGCGACGTCCTGCTGCTGCCGGGTGGGCGATTCCGGGCTGGGCTCGCGGCCTTCTTCCTGGCCCAGGTCGCGTACCTCGGCTCATTCGTTCAGTGGCCCCTGGAGGTCGTGGGGGCGCTCATCGGCATGATCGGCGCGGCCGTTCTCTACGCGGTCGCTGGTCGTCGGATCGCGGCGGGTGCAGCGGCCACGGACCGAGCGACGGGGCTCGCGGTGATCGCCTACCTGATCGCGATCTCGGCGATGGCGGTCGCAGCGACCGCGACGCTCGCCCCGGCGCTGGTGGCCGGCGCGTGGCTGTTCGTGGCCTCCGATGCCGTCCTCGGATGGCGGCGCTTCGTCGCCGATCCGACCGGTGCCGCCCTCGCGTCACCGTTGTCCCGTCTGGCGGTCATGGTCCCGTACCACGTCGGTCAGACCCTCCTCGTCCTGTCGCTCGCGATCTGAGCCGGCGAGTCCGGCGAGCCTGCATCCCGAGCGTATTGTTCGCGCATGGACCGCATCCAGCGCGCCCGCTACCTTGCGCGACTCGAGTTGACGATCGCCTTGCTGGCCAGCGGGGTCACCGCCTTCCTGTTCTTCGCGGCACCGAGCTTCTTCGGCAGCCCGATGGATCTATCCGACGAGCCCCCGCCCTTCCTCACAGGGCAGATGGTCACGAGCGGTTTCGGGATCGCTGGGATCATCTTCGGTCTCGTCTGGATGGTCCGGATCTACCGCGCCGATCCAGAGCCGGATCAGCGCAACTGGCTGTACCGCTCCCGATAGGCCGCGCCCAGGCCATCCTCGCAGCGACGCAGACTCGCAGCGCCAAGGCCATCCTCGCAGCGACGCAGAAGAGTTCGCCGGTCCGTGACGGAATCGCGCCCATCGAGCCCAGGTCCCCATCGAGCCCAGTTCCGTAGCTCGCACACGCCATAGGCGTGCTATCGCGCGGATCTGGCCGCATACGGGCCGTCTCACGCCGCTCGCGAGTGAGGCGTCTCGCTTCAAGCCCGTTTGCCAGCCTTCCGAGCTCCGCTACACCTCTACTGCGTAACGCGCCTCGCGGCGTAACGCGCCTCGCGGCGTAACGCGCGTCTCTACCGCGCAACGCGCGTTACAGCGTGCGGCGCGAGAGGCAGCCATTGTCGCAGCGACGCCGAAGAGCGGGCCGCTGGCCCGCTCTTCTGACCTCGTGGCCCGCTCTTCCGACTTCGATGCTGTCCGGCGATCGAGCCGGCGGCCGTGTCCTACTGCGGGATCAGCTCGCCCCGGTGCGGCCGGCCGGAGTCGTGCACCGTGGTCGACTGGGAGGTGGCGCCGCCGCGCCGCGCGCCCGCCTCGATCTCCCACGGTGTGGCCGGTGCCGGTGCGATCTGGACGCCCGTCGAGAACTCTGAGGTCCGGGTCGTGATCTCCGGGACCACGACAATCGGCACGGGGACAGCCACGCCGGAGCCCGTAGCCGGAGTGGCGAACGGGTTCGATGCGGCGATCTGGCCGACGACAGCGGCCGCACCGAACGCTGCGGCGAGCACGAGTGCGGCCCTGGCGGAGCCGAGATTGACGGTCGCCTGGCGCTGGGTCTGGAGCATCGTGTGCCTCCTTTGGAGCCTCTCGCGACCCGGCTTCTGCACCGTGATCGAGTGAGCGAACGATGCGCCCGGCGTGCGTTCCTCACCATCTGCCGCGCGACGCGGCACCTGGCGTCTTCGTCAACGCATGGTTGAGGGGCGGGCGTCTGTCGCGGTGTCGCCGAGGCGACCATCCGCTCCGACCACCGGGAACCGGGCGATCAGTTGCCGGGGGCTGCGAGCGTGCTGCCGACGAGGATGCCGCCGGCCCAGTAACCGCCCGTGGGACCCGATGGGAGCAGATCGAAGGTCTGCCCGCCGCCGTACGCGACAAGGTCCGCGGTCGTGACGCGCCCGCCGTCGAGTGCATCGCCGGTTCGAAGGTCGCCGGCCGTCCGGCCATCGAGGAGCGGATGACCGGGCGAAATGAACAGCTCGCGACCGTCATCGAGCACGACGTGGACGACGTGGTGCGTCGCGGGAGCGGTCACGCTGCCCACCTGGAGGATCGTGGCCGCGACACGGATCCCGCTCTCGTCCACAGACCAGACCGGGTCGCCGACGGGTAGGTCCTGGACCGCGCGAGGCCCATCCGGCGTCGAGATCAGCGTCCCGCGGGCGAGGCAGATCGGGCAGTTGAGCGGCCCCGAGTTCGCCTGTTGCTCGACCGTGATCGTCCCGAGCGCGTCGACGATCCCGGCAGTCCGGAGCCCCTCGGCCGCGCCCTCCGCCATCGTCGTGATGTCGAAGCGGAACCGATCGTTGCCGATGGGCTCCAGGACGATGGCGTTGAGCATCTTCCATTCGGTGTAGATCGCGAGCACCTGGTCGGGCGCGTACGCGGGCCCCTGCGGGATCCCGAGCCGGGCGAGGATGGCGACGAAGGTGGCCGTGTCGGCCTCGACTTCCGGGAAGCGCTCGGCGGCCCGCGCGGCGATGTCGTTGACGCCAACCGGATACATGTCGGGATCGCAGAAGCTGAGCGGGCCGAACCGATCGAGCAGGACGTACTTGAGCTCGACCGCGGCCAGCGCCGTTGGGGTCGGCGTGGCGCTCGGCCCGGGCGTGCCACCAGGATCCGGTGTTCCGGAGGGCCCTGGCGAAGCACCGGCAGCGCAAGCCGCGAACACGAGCGCAGCACCGAACACCACGGCCGCGACGGATCTCGTGTCCAGCGTTCGTCGGCGGTTTCGAAGGATCATGCGAGCAGCATGCACTGGGCCATGACGCTCCGTCTGGAAGACCGGTTCCCTGCCCCGAGCGGCTCCATGGCGCTGCACGTTGCGACAGCGCTGCACGTTGCCTCTGGACATCGGCGCCGGCGCCATCTATCCTTTACTCATGGTCGACAAAGTAAAGCATACGCGCAAGCGCGGTCGAACACGGATCAGCGCGAAGAACCAGGTCACGCTGCCCGTCGATGCCCTGGCGCGCGCGGGACTCAAGATCGGTGATCGCCTGCGCGCGGACGTCAGTGGGCCGGGAAAGATCACGCTCGTTCGAGAGGACGATCCGCTCGATCGATTCGCCGGCGCCCTGACCGACGCGTATCCGGACGGCTATCTCGAAGAACTGCGACACGAGTGGGACTGACCGTCCTGGACGCTGGGGTCCTGATCGCCGTCCTCAACGCGAACGACGCTCATCACAACTCGGCTCGTCGGGCGATCGCGTCCGCACGCGATCGTGGCGACCGTCTCGTGCTGCCGGTTTCGGCGTATGCCGAGCTCCTTGTCGGGCCCCTCCGACAGAAGCCGGCAAGCGATGCGGCGGTCGACGAGTTCCTCGAGGCGCTCCCGGTGTCGATCGAGCCGGCCACCCGTGAGATCGCCCGAGCGGCCGCCGAGCTCAGGGCTCGCCATGGTGGCCGCCTCCGACTTCCGGACGCTCTCGTGGTCGCCACGGCGATCGAACTCAAGGCAGACCGCGTGCTCATGACGGACGCGCAGTGGCCCGACCTGCGCATCGTGGTCGAGATCATTGCGACGAACGATTGATTCAGGGGGCCGACCGAGTGGTCAGCGAGACGGACTCGGAAGCGATTCAGGGACGGGCTTGCCCGTCCAGTCCTGAAGATAGACGAACCCGGTTCCTTCTCTCGCGGACTCGGCCGCAACGAGCCATCGCGCCTTGTCGGTCTGGGGAATCCGTTCGCCGTTCTCGTCGAAGGCGTTCGGGCAACACACCCAACGGCCGTCGTAGACGATAACCCACACTTCGGTCCCGTCCGGGAGCGCCGAAACCTGTTGGGCAGGGCGCATCGACGTCAGGACGGGGCCAAGCGTCGTCAGCCAGATCCGGGCTCGGTCCACTCGTGCGCCTGCCTGATTTCCGATCCGGAATACCTCGTCACATGTGATAACGGTCAGCGGCCAGTCGCCGGCTGCACATGAGGAGGCGGGTCCGATCGGCGCGTCACTTCCGGATAGCGGGGAAGGCGCGCGAACGAGCAGGGCAACCCCGCCGATCAGGACAAGCGCAACGACGAGACCGAACGGCGCAACCGATCGTTTTGTGCGCGTTCGGGCGCGGCGCTCGATCCCGATGTGATCAGCATCAGGGATTGGTCGTCTACGTGCGCCGCTTGATGGATCAAGACCCACACCCGACATACGCGCCCAAGCTCACGTGGGTTCCCCAGGAAGCTGCCATTGGCGGGCAGCCAGATCCCTGTCAGTCGAGCGTGAAGTGGTCCGGGCCCTGGTAGCGGCCGGTGCGCTCCTTTTCGATCTGCATCAGCACGTCGTTCAGGAGCGATGAGGCGCCGAAGCGGAACCAGTCGGGGGACATCCAGCGCGGCCCGAGCGTCTCGTACAGGACGACGAGGTACTGGATCGCCTCCTTGGCCATGCGGATCCCGCCGGCCGGCTTCATCCCGACCTGGCGGCCCGTGGCCTTCTCGAAGTCGCGGATCGCCTCGAGCATCACGAGGGTCACCGGGAGCGTCGCGGCGGGGGTGACCTTGCCGGTCGAGGTCTTGATGAAATCGGCACCGGCGGCCATCGCCAGGACGCTCGCGCGGCGAACGTTGTCGTACGTCTCGAGCTCGCCGGTCTCGAGGATGACCTTGAGGTGGGCGTCGCCGCAGGCCGCCTTGATGTCGATGATCTCCTCGAAGACCGTTCGATAGTCGCCCGACAGGAACGCCCCGCGGTCGATGACCATGTCGATCTCGTCCGCGCCGGCCTCGACCGCGGCCTTCGTTTCGGCGATCTTGATGTCGCGGAAGGTCTGCCCGCCCGGGAACCCGGTGGCGACGCTGGCGACCTTGACCGACGACCCGCGGAGGGCCTCCTTCGCGTCGGCGACGAGCGAGGGATAGACGCAGATCGCCGCGACCGACGGGATCGTCGGGTCGCCGGGCTTCGGGGTCTTCGCCTTCTGGCACAGCGCGCGAATCTTGCCCGGCGTGTCCTTCCCCTCGAGCGTGGTCAGGTCCATCATCCGGATCGCGAGATCGAGCGCCCACAGCTTCGACGCCTTCTTGATCGAGCGGCGCTTGAGCGAGTCGACGCGCTCCTCGACCCCGACCTGGTCGACGGCGGTCACTCGGCCGAGGATGCTGCCGAGCGGCCCGGGTCGACCGCCGGTCCACGACGAAACAAGCTCGTTGGCACGCTCGCGGGCAAGCGTGTCGGGCCTGGTGGCGGTCATCGGACGCGGTGATTTCGGCGGCGGTTCATGGGACGGAGAGGATACTCTTCTCGGCGGCAGCTGACCGCCCGGGGAGTGCGCAGTGGCGCAGTTCTTCGGGAGCCTGAGAGGAGCGCGCCATGGAACCGCGGGACATCGTCCAGGCAGCCATCGACGCCTACCACGACCACGACCTGGATCGGTGCCTGGGCTTCTACGCTCCGGACGTCGTCGTGAAACGAGCCGACGGCACGATCCTGATGGACGGCGCCGAGGCGGTCAGGGCGCGCTACGCCAAGTCGATGTCGGACCATCCGAACCTTCACTACGACATTCCCAATCGAATCGCGCTCGGTCCCTACGTGATCGACGAGGAACGGGTGACCGGCTACGCCCCGGGCGGGCCGGATGTGGTGCGTGCGGTGCTGGTCTACCGGTTCGCCGGCGAGTTGATCAGCGAGATCCTCATCCTGACCTGAACGTCGCCGCGCGCTCCCGCCCCGCTAGCGAGCGGCTCTTGAACGTGCCTTTCTGAGGTCCTTGATCAAGAGAGTGAGGTGGAACGGGTCGGTCGGTGACTCCTCGAACTCGGAGTAGTTGAGATAGAACGCCTTCGCCTGTGCCGATTCCGCATGGATCAGGAGCGCACGAACACCGATTGCGCCCGCAGCTTGTTCGACGCGGCCGAGCGCATCGGTGAGGAGCGCTGCGCCGAGGCCCCTGCCTTGATGGCGTACGTCCACGGCCAGTCGTGCGAGGAGGACGACCGGGATCGGATAGCGCCCGGCGCCTTTGCGAAGTCGCTCCGCGGCGGCTTCGTGCTGGACCTGCGATGCCGCCAAAGCGTAGTAACCGACGACGTGGTGGGCGTCAGTTTCGAGACTGACGAAGACGCGGCTGGTGCCCGCGGATTGCGCGGTCAGGGCGTACTTGACCAGCCACTCCGTCAGCGAGGGCGATCCGCAATCAAAATGGTCGACGTCATGATCCCGGGTCAGTACCGCCGGACGTGTATAGCCCCCCATGCGGAGAGGCTGCTACTTGTCGAAGAGGGGCTGAGCCGAAAGTCGTTCGCGAAGTCGCGGCTTGTCCACCACGGGACGATCAAGTAGATCCACAAAGGCGGCAAACGCCTCGTGATTCAAGCTAAAGACCGAACGATCGGCGAGAACGTCCTCAGCGCGCGCAGTCGCCGCATCCAGGATGAAGTCAGTGAGGGTTGTCGATTCCGTGCGGCTCGCCTCGGAAAGCAGCTTGCGCTGCGCCACGGAGACACGCACCGTAATGCGCTCAGTCTTACTCGTCGTTGCAGGCGGCGCGAAGCGGCGTCCCGTGAGCGCCGCATCTGTCGTCATTGCCAATCACCTAGAACGTACGAACAATGTGCGCACAAACTACCGCTCGTGATTGCGACTGTCAATACGCTGCCCAGCGGCTGCCTGTGAGTCACCTCACCGGCCGGCGCGCACCTTCGGGAGGGGCGGCAACCGCCGGCCGCCCTTCAGTAGGAAGTGCTCGAACCAGGCGCGGACCTGGACCATGTTCTCGACGCGGCGGAACGGCGTGCCGGATCGGGTGAGTTCGTGGGTCTCGTCGGGAACGCGCAGGAGTCTCACGGGTCGACGCAGCGAGCGCAGGACCGTGAACAGCGCCTCGGCCTGGGCGATCGTCGTCCTGATGTCCTTCTCCGAGTGCTGGATGAGCAGCGGCGTGCGGATATTCGGTGCATGCGAGAGTGGCGAGATCTCGTGGAAGTACGCCGGGTCCTCCCACGGAGTCCGCCCGAATTCGACGTTCGCCCATTCGCCGCCGCTGATGTCGCCGGTCAGAAAGAGCGTGGCCATGTCGCCCACGGACCGGCAGGTCATCGCGGCGCGGAAGCGCTGGTCGTGGCCGACGATCCAGGTCGTCAGGTAGCCACCGTACGAACCGCCGGTGACACCGAGCCGGTCTGGATCGGCGAGGCGGTCGGAGACCAGGGCATCGATGCTGCCGAGGACGTCGGCCATCGGGCCGGGGCCCCAGTCGCGCAGGTTCGCCTCGTTGAAGTCGCGCCCGTAGCCCTCGGAGCCGCGCGGGTTCGTGTAGTGGACCGACATCCCGTGGCCGGCGAGGACCTGAAACTCCCAGATCGGCGCCCAGCCGTAGAGCGTGTGCGGGCCGCCGTGGATCTGGGTGACCGTGGGTTTCGGTCCGCGTCCGCCGGCCGCGGGGATGAGCCAGCCCTGGATCTCGCGGCCATCGACCGTGGTCCTGCGTTCGATGGGCTCGCGCAGTTCGAGCTCGGCCATGACGGCGTCGTTGAGATGGCTGACCGGTCGAAGGGCCGCCGAACCGACCGCGCCGGAGCCCGAGGCCGCGCCGGAGCCCGAGGCCCCGCCGGAGCCGGGGGCCCCGGCATCCAGCACCTGGACTTCGGGGGCTGACGTCGCCGTCGATCGGATCATCGCGATGCGCGCGCGAGCGCGGCCTCGAGCCGCAACGTCGACCTGATCGAAGGTCGAGATGTAGTGCCGGTCTTCGGTCATGCGCTCGACCCGACCGTCCGTGGTGGCGAGCCGCCACAGCTCGTACGACCCGCGGATCGGGGCCGTGAAGGTGATCCAGGCGCCGTCCGCGGATGGGACGAGGGCCGCACCCTCCCCCACGGCCACGTCGCTGTTCATCGCGGACCCCGGCATCAGGTCGTGCTCGCCCGAGAGGTTGCGACCGCCACCCTGGCGGGCATCGCGGCCGTCGGCGGCGAAGAGCCAGATATCGTTCCGGTACGCGTTGGCGGGAAACCGACCACCTACGGTGGCGATCGACTTCCCGTCCGGCAGCCAGGTCGGGACGAAGAAGAGCGAATCGGGGCCGCCGGTGACCGTCTTGCGGGCGGCGGTCCGCACGTCCACGACATCGATATCCGATCGCCACACGAGATCGCGATCGCGCCGTCGCTGGACGGTGAAGGCGATCCGGCGACCATCGGGCGACCAGGCGGGATCTCCCACCCCGCCGGGCGTCTCGACGAGGAGCCGCGCGGCACCGGTCGCGACGTCCACGATCCACAGCCGCGCCTCGTGGCCGGCGATGAAGCCCGCGCCGTTGAACTGGTAGGCGAGACGATCGAAGTAGCGGTAGTCGCTCAGCGGCGGCTTGCCCGGTTCGGCCGGCCGCAGCGTCCCCCGAAGGCGGGCGTCGTCCTTGCGACTGGCCCCGCGCGAGGCGGACAGCACGGCGAGCTGGGTGCCGTCCGGCGACCACGCGAACGCATTCACGCCGCGGGGCAGATCGGTCAAGCGACGTGCCTCGCCGCCCTCGCCGGGGAGCAAGTGGACCTGGACGCCGTCCTCCCGTCGCTTGGCCTCTTCAGGCGGCATCGGCTCTTCTTCGACCACCGAGCGCCGGTCGGAGAGGAAGGCAACGATGTGCCCATCGGGCGAGAAGCGCGGATGCGTGTCGTGCTTCGCCCCGAGCGTCACCTGGCGGGCCTCGCGTGAACCATCGGTCGGGGCCAGCCAGATGGCGTGGCGGTAGCCATCGAAGCTCGGCGCGACCGACTGCACGACGAACGCGACGAACGCACCATCGCGCGAAAGCCGCGGGTCCGTGGGCACGCGGAGGCGGTAGAGGTCCTCGGGCGTCGGGGCGCGGCGAATCCGTGAGGCACGCGTCGCGGGAGCGGCGGGCTTGTCGGGCACGTGGGTCTCCGTCCTGTCGGGCGGTGGCGCCGCCATGTCCTGCCGGGCCCTCGGAGCGGGCCGCAGACGACGCGGCAGAGTCTAGCGGCTACCATCGAGCCGCGATGACCGACCAGCTCACCCTGCGGCTGGACACGGACCTGCCGAACCTCCCCGAGGGGCTCCGGCCGATGCTGGCGCGTCCGCTGGCCGAGCCGTTTGACTCTGCACATCACCTGTTCGAGCCATCGTGGGGCGGGCTTCGCGCGCTCGCATTTGTGGGGCCGGCGGAAACCCAGGGCGGCGGCGGCGTCCGGATCGTTGACGTCGAGGGTGTCGATCGCACCGCCGCGTTCCCCGAACTTGCCGGTCTTGCCGTCCGGGTCGATGCGCGGTCAGCGATCCTCGACGGCGAATTGGTCGTCGTGGACGCGATGGGTCGGGCGGATGCGGGCGAACTCGCGAGGCGGCTGGACGGCGCGGCCGGTCGGCCCGTCGCCTACCTCGTGTTCGATCTGCTCCACGTGGACGGCCGCTCGATCCTGTCGTGGCCGCTCTCGCGCCGCCGCGAGACCCTCCGGCGGATCCTCCATGCGGGCGACGAGGTGGTTGCCGTTCCGGCGATCCCGGGCGAGGGTCGGGCACTCCACGACGCGGCCGTCGGCCAGGGAATCGCCGGAATCATGGCCCGACAGACCGCTGGCCCGTACCTGCCGGGGATCCGCAGCCGACTGTGGCGGTTCATCGCGGCCGGCGTTTCAGGAAGCGGCTCTTTGCCCGAAGAGGCCGCGGACGCGGCTGCCGTGGATCTTCCGGCGCCGTCGTCCGGCGCCGCGCCGGTCCTCGCGCTGATCCGACGGCTTCCCCTCGACGACGGCGACTTCGGATGACCACCGACGAACGCCGACCCTGGGCGTTGATCCTGGGCGCCTCGAGCGGCATGGGCGAGGCGACCGCCGGCGCGCTGGCCGCGGCTGGGTACGACATCTGCGGCGTCCACCTCGATCCCCGCTCGCGACGAGCGCACGTCGACGAGATCGCGGAGCGGATCCGCGCGTTGGGGCGGACCGCACTCTTCCTGAACATGAATGCGGCCGACGACGCCCGGCGATCCTCCGCGATTGCGACGCTCGCCGATCGGTTCGCGGAGATCCGTGCCGAAGGCGGGCGGCCACATCTTCGTGTCGTCCTTCACTCGCTCGCGTTCGGCTCGCTCGCGCCGTACATCGCCGATAGCGGATCGCCGGCCATCGATCGGCGAAAGATGGAGATGACGGCCGACGTCATGGCCCACAGCCTCGTCTACTGGGCGCAGGACCTCTTCGCGGCCGGCCTCCTCGAGGATGGATCGCGGATCATCGCGATGACGTCGGAGGGATCCAGCCTCGTCGTGCCCACGTACGGCGCGGTCTCGGCCGCGAAGGCGGCCCTCGAATCGCATGTTCGGCAGCTGGCGCTGGAGTTCGGCCACCGACGGACGGGCATCACGGTCAACGCGATCCAGGCCGGCGTGACGATGACGCCGGCACTCATGAAGGTGCCGGTCCACGACCAGATCATCGAGATGAGCCGCCGGCGCAACCCCAGCGGGCGGATGACCACGACCGAGGACGTGGCGCGGGCGATCGTGGGTCTGGCGAGCGATGCCTTCGGGTTCGTGAACGGCGCGGTGATCCCGGTCGACGGCGGCGAGGCGATCACGCACTGACGTGTTGCGCGGGCGCGCAGCGGCGCATGTTGCAGCGGCGCATGTGCGGCGGCGCATGTGCAGCGGCGCATGTGCAGCGGCGCATGTGCAGCGGCGCATGTTGAGCCCCTGGTCGCGTGTCCATCCGGGACCGGCCCGATCCTGCCAGACGACACTCACCCGAGCGTTCGGCTCACACCGAACGCAACGATCCCTGCCAGATGTTCGCCCCAGTGCCGTATGACAGGGTCTGCCCGTCACCCACGCTCAGAGCAACGGCGCGTGATGCGGAGAGCGCTCCGCGATCCGGCCTGGTGCTCATACGAGTAGCGTCTGTCAGGATCGCCCGGTCCGCGCCGGTTCGGTCCGCGCCGGTTCGCGCCCGGTTTGGTCCGCGCCGGTTCGGTCCGCGCCGGTTCGCGCCCGGTTTGGTCCGCGCCGGTTCGGTCCGCGCCGGTTCACGCCCGGTTTGGTCCGCGCCGGTTCGCGCCGGTTCGCGCCGGTTCGCGCCGGTTCGGTCCGGCCTCGCGGTTCCGGCCTCGCGGTTCCGGCCTCGCGGTTCCGGCCTCGCGGTTCTGCGCGGGGAGGACGGCGCACCGGGGGGAAGGCGCGCCGGCGGCGCGGAGCATCACTGTGCAGTCAGTTCGTCCAGACGCAGGTCGTCCCAGATCCCCTCGATGTCGACGCCGACCGGCTGGAACGGAAAGTCGCGGAACGGTTCGGACGGTCGATAGCTGCCGTATGGTCGGCTGCAACCAGGGGTGCCGCCGGCGCTCGGACAGCCGTTCGTCATGAACGGCATCCCGCTCTCGACCGCGGCCGATGCGAGCTCAACACCGCCGCCGAGCCCCACGAGTGCGCCGTCCGAGTCGAACCGGAACTCGGACAAGGCGACGTCGTTCTCCTCGAGCAGCCACTTCGCGAGCTGGATCCGGCGCCAACGGACGAGCGGAGACTTCGGCCATTCGCCCATCCGCGAATCGGGTTCGGGGTTGAAGCAGAACAGGTACGAGAAGATCTGTTCGCGCTTGAGGTCGTCGAAGATGCGCATGAGATCGAGATCCGTCTCGCCGATGCCGACGAGCGTGTGGCAGTTGATCTTCCACGGGCCGTATACCCGCCTCGCCGCGTGGATCAGCCGCCAGTACTGGTCCCACTTCAGCCCGCCGCCCGCCGGTACGTCCTTGCGGTGGCGAACGAACACGTCCTCGGTGGCGGCGTCGAGCCCGAACCCGATCATGTCGACGCCGGCGTCGCGCAGCGCGACCAACCGGTCCTCGTTGAGGGTCGGCGGGGCAACGAGGACGGACAGCGGTACGCCGGTCCGGGCCGTGATCCGCTTCGAGATATCGAGCGTGTCGGGGTACGAGCGCTTGTTCGTCACCATCGAGATGCACAGCCGCGTCATCTGCTCTTCGTAACGGACGACGCGATCGACGAGATCGTCGGTCGGCACGATGGGCCACTCGACGCGGATGAACGACTTCTCGTCGTAGTCGCCGGGCCGTGAGCGGCCGAGGCCGCAGTAGCCGCAGTCCGAGCGGCAGCCGTCCTCGTAGTTGAGCAGCAGGTTGATCCCACCGAACGCGAAGTCGCGGGCGAACTTCCCGGATCGATACCGAAGCGCCAGCGCGCTGGCCATGCTGATCCGGACGAAGTCGGGGCTGGCCTGGAACGGGTCGAGGGGTGCCGGCACGCCGTGGGCCTCCGACCCATGGACGTGCGGGGTCGCGGGCGACAGGACGGGGAGTTCGCGCAACGTCATCCGGCGCTCCTTGCTCGCTTCGCGTTGTCGACGGCCTTCACGATGACGGCGGCGAGGGCCGCGCTCTCGAGATGGGCGACACCGAACGATCCGACCTCGGCATCGACCGCGGCCTGGATCGTGGCCGGCTCGGCCGGCGCCCACTTGAGGCGCGATTCGAGTCGCGTGACGGTGGTCGGGTCGGCGAAGAAGTCGCCGGTCACGAGGATGCTCTTGATCGTGTCGCCGCTCAGGGCCGCATAGACGCGGAGCAGCCCGCCGGGCGTCTTCGCCATCGCGTGACCGACACCGGCTCCGGCGGGCCCGAAACAAGCCCCGACGAGCGCGGCCCTCGACTGGGCACGGGGATCGCCGTCGGCGGCCTCGAGTCGGCGCTGATCGATCCATTCGGTCGTGTCGTACTTGGTGCGAACACGCTCGTCGATGGCGGCCAGCTCATCCGCGGTGAGCGGCGCCTCCACGAGCTCCGCGCCGAACCGGCGCGCGTATCCGGCAGCAACCGCCGTCCGCATCTCGTCGATGCTCACGCCGCGGCCGGTCGCGCGTCGCACGGTCGTCGTTCGATCGGCGACGAAACGCAGCACCTTGTCCGAGATCTTCTCGGCCGGGATCGACAGGAGGCGCAGCATGAGCGGCACGTCGAGATCCACGAGCAGGCTCGTGTGGAAGAGCATCCCGCCGCTGGCGTCGCGGCAGACACCGAGCCCGGCGATCTTGCGTCCATCGACCTCGAGGTCATTCTTCGGCCGGAAGCGGGCCTCGAGGCCGACCGATTCGAGCGCGTCGAGGACACCGGTCGACAGGTACGTGTAGAGGTGGGCCGGGAGACCCGGCAGGCCGGGTCGATCCGCACTGAACGTCAGCGCGACGCCCAGCTGGTCCCGCCCCATGAGGATCGCACCGCCGCCGGTGGGTCGGCGATTGACTGAGACGCCGGCCCGGTCGCATTCGTCGAGGCGGACCTCGGTCGCGACATCCTGGAACCGACCCACGAGGGCGCAGTGCGACTCGTAGGTGTACAGGCGAAGCGTCGCGTCGAACGCGTCGCCGCCCCGGTGGTGACCCATGAGCCACTCGTCCGCGGCCAGCCCAAACGACGCGCTCGCGCCGTCGTCGACGATGAGTCGCCACCGCTCGGTCATCGATGGGGCTCCATGCTCAGACGCCCCAGGTCAGCGAGCAGCAGTACTCGTAGAACTTCGGGTCGAGGCCGCTCGCCGTCGCGTACTCGACGATCCCCTCCGCGGGGAAGGCGATCCCGTTGAGGCCCATGTCGATGGCGGCCCGGTCCAGCTGGATCTTCATGTCGCCGCCGGGGCGGGCGCAGCCCAGCATGACCCGCGTCGTGGGCATCGCCATGCGGGCGGCCCGGAAGAACGCCGTGGTTTCGTCGAGCGGCGGCGGGGTGAGGTTCGCCATCGGGGTGCCGAAGACCGGCATGAGGACGACGAGGATGAGGGCCGAGACCGGGTAGCGGGCGATGATCTCGAGCGCACGCTGCTCGCCGAGGAACCGGCCGAAGTGCAACCCGACGACGATGTGCGGCAGGGTCATGAGCTCATGCCGGGTCAGCCGCTCCAGCGACTCCTCGAAGTCTTCGACCGTCGCCTCGAGGTGGTAGACCTTGGAGATCGTCTCGTCGGCGCCCATGATGTCGATCATCGCCCCGTCGATCCCGGCCCAGGCGAGGCCCGCCGCGGTCTCTTCGCTGACGAGCCCCGTGTGGCAGATGATCTTCATCCCGAGCTCGTCCTTGACCCGCTTCATGTGCTCGACGTGCTTGAGCAGCGGGACCTGGCCGTTCTTCATCGAACCGCCGCTGACGAGGACGCCCTTCGTGCCGGTCTGCTGAAGCTCGGTGCACAGCTCGTACAGGTTCTTCGCGGCCTGCAGGCTGATCATCGGGTTGAGAACCTTCGCCACGCAGTGCTCGCACTGGAGGGCACAGGCATCGCCGGTGACGCTGATCGGGAGCCAGGCGCGAGGATTCGTCTGCTCGAAGGCGTTGGTCCGGTAGCGCTTCAGGCCCGGGGCGTGGAAGTTGACATCGTCGGGGAAGTGCTGTTGTCGAAGGAGGAAGGCGTCGGACCTCTCGGTGGGAGGGGCCACCGGGGCAGCGAGCGGAGCCGGTGGCGCGCCCGTGCCGGCGGCGAAGACGGCAAGCGGCGTGCTCACTCGGCGAGGACCCCTTTCAAGCGGAACTCGCGGACGCGGGCTTCGAACCAGGCCTCGATCTCGGTGGGGTCGGTCACGAGGTGGTCGAGCAGTTCGCCGTCGGCGAGTTCGAGTTCGACGAGCCAGCCCCCCTCCAGCGGGTCCTCATTCGCGAGGCGGGGTCGGTCGAGGACGGCCTGGTTGACCGCACGGACGGTCCCGGCCACGGGACTCAGGATCGGCCCGACGTACTTGCCCGCCTCGACGCTGCCGAGTTCCTGACCACGGCTCACGGCGGTGCCGGGGGCGGCGAGCTGCATGAACGCCAGATCGCCGTTCATCTCCTGGCCCAACTCGTCGAGGCCGATTCGCACGAGGTCGCCACCGCGCGATTGGACCCACAGGTTCGTGTCGCGTTCGTAGGCGCGGTCGGTGGGGGCGCTAAGGCGCCTGGCCTGGGTCACCGGGTCGCTGCCCGGGATCGGCACCGAAGATCCATGGCGAACCTCACCCTTCCGGCCGCGTCGCAATCGCCAGCAGTTCGGCGAGTCGCAGCCCGACTGTGGTGCCTACTGTACCTGCGACGAGGTCGACGATGCCAGGTTCGGAGGAGCGACGACCGACGAGCGCCGCCGCCATCTCGCGCAGTCCGTCGTCAGGCGCGAATCGAACGGCCTCGATGACGCCGTCATCGGCGGAGATCGACGTCCGGATCGAGCCTGCGCTGGACTCCCAATCGAAGAACGCATCCCAGCGGCGGGCCCGGATCTTGACTCTGCGAACCGGTGACGGCCGGGCAACGGTCCGTTCGTATCCATCGCGATGCAGCCAGTCGGGCGATACCAGCCTCTCCTCGGTGGCTCGGATCAACTCCTCCTCCCGCTGACTCAGGCGGCCGACCTCGAGCGGTTCGCCGGCCCACGCCCCGTAGGCCGCTCGCAACTGGCGCGCAACCTCGTCGTACGTGGGAACCGTCCCGAGTTCGCCACGAATCGACGTCACCCAGCGGCGCATGCTCGCTTCGACCCATGCCGCGGCCGTCGAGTCCGGCAACCGGAGGATGCCGGCCATCGCCGCGTGATCGACGTCGAGAATGACGTTGCCGACCAGAACCACGGCGTCGCCGATCGATGCCATGCCGGTCCCGCTCAGCTTGCGGCCGTCCACCGCGAGGTCGTTGATTCCAAGACGCTCGGCCACGACACCGAGGGCGCGATAGGCCACCGCCGCGGGCGCCAGCAACTCGGCGTACGCACGATCGACGGACATCCGCACGTGGCGCTCATGGACGACGAGCTGGAAGAACACCTGGTCAGCGTCCAGGTAGACCGTGCCGCCACCAACTCGGCGCCGGTACACCGGCAGGCCGTGCGACGCACAGAAAGACAGGTCCACCTCGGCCTCGAGGTCGCGATGAAAGCCGACGGAGACGTACGGGTTGGTCGGAAAGAGGATCGCCAGCGTGTCCGGCCCGCCCGCGCTGACGCTGTCGCAGAGGGCGTGATAAACGGCCTGGCTGCGCAGCCCGCTCACTCCTCCGAGATCGAGGAGTCGCAATCGCATGATCGAGTCGCTCCCCTCCTCCGGAAGGTCTCAGATGCGGCGAACGACCCCGATGACGGATCGCAGACCGGGACGTTGCCCGTAGAGCAGAACGCCCGCGGCGTACACGCGCACCGCGAACGAGGTCATCGCCGCGACGGTGGCGATGAGCAGTCCGAAGGCCAGCGCGATCTCCCACGGCTCCACCCGCGACACCGTCAGCCGGGTGAGCATGACGAACGGACTCCAGAAGGGCACGAACGAGGCCAGACGGACGATCGATCCGCCCCCACCGGACAGGGCCATGATCGCGATCAGGTAGCCCCCGATCGCGACGAGGCTCAGCGGCAGGGCGATGACCTGGAGATCTTCCGGCCGCGCCACGAGCGACCCGGCGGCCGCGTACACGAGGGCATAGAGGGCGAAGCCGAGCACGAAGAACGCGAGATACGCCACCAGCAGGCCCGGCGACAGGGCGACGAACGACGCGCCGAGCGACTCGCTGCTGCCCAGCACGAAGCTCGCGACGCGGTCCTGGAGGGCGAGGGCCAGCAGCGCCGGAACCAGGATCCCCACGAACTGGGTCAGGCCGGCCGCGCCGATCCCGAGGATCTTGCCGATCACGAGTTGACGGGCGGACGCAGCGCTGACGATCAGCTCCATCACCCGGCTCGACTTCTCGGCCACGACGCCCGCTGCTACCCACATGCCGTAGATCACGACGGTGATGAAGATGAGCACGATGAACACGATTCCGACGACCCGCCGACTGGCGTACTCCGCCCCACCAATCGGCTGGCCCCCGGCATTGGGACCTGTCGCGGCGACGACATCGAGGGTCGGCAGTTGAAACTCCGGACCGCCCGAGAGGTCCTGGCTTCCGGTCCAGTCGAGGATGGCCACCGCGAGCGTTCCGACGCCGATCAGCTGCGTCCGATCGGCCCCGACGCCCTCGCCGGCGTGGAACGTGAACGAGAGGCGTCCATTCGGGGCTCGCTGGGCGACCAGGGCCGCGTCCAGCGAGCCATCGACGACGGCACCGACCGCCGCGTCGGCGGTGGCGGCGCGCGTGAAGACGTACGCGTCGGCGCCGCCCGCGGTTGAACCCAGGACGCCGCTCATGATGGCGATCGCCCGATCGGCCAACGCGTCATCGGAGGCGACGACACCGATCCGCGTCGAGCTGCCCGAATCGACGAGGCGGACCATGATCGGCGAAAACGCGAGGAGCACGGCGAGCGCAGCCAGAAGTGCCGTCGACAGGTGAAAGAGGCGGCTTCCGACCTTTTCGCCGTACTCACGTCGGGCGACGATGAGGGCGTTCGGGAAGAGCGGTTCGTTGCGCGGATCGACGGGATCCGGAATGGACCTCACGCGGCCGACTCCTCGGCCGGGGCGAGCGTCATCTCGTCGTCCAGCGGTCGCCCGACAAGATCGAGGAACACCTGCTCGAGGGATGGATCGGCGATCTCGAAGTGATTCACGCGCGCCCCATGGGCGATGGCCGCAGCCAGGATCTCCTCGGGCTCGACGCCGGCATCGAGTTCGATCTCGGAGCGGTCGATGCCCGGGCGGATGATCCGGGCGCCGGGGATCGTCGCGAGCCACTCGAGGCGGTGGTCGCCCTCGACCGAGAGGCGAATCATCCTGCGGCCCGTTGCGCGGCGAACCTCGCGGATCGGGCCGCCGACCACGACGCGACCGCGGTCGATGATCGCGACCGATTCGCACATGGCTTCAACCGTGTCCATCTGGTGGGTCGAGAAGATGATCGTCTTGCCACGATCGCGCAGCTCCAGGAACGCTTCGCGCAGGAGCGCGACGTTCACGGGGTCGAGGCCGGTGAACGGCTCGTCCATGAGCATCACGTCCGGGCCGTGCAGCGAGGCCGCCAGGAGCTGCATCTTCTGCTGGTTGCCCTTGGACAGCTCCTCGGCTCGCCGGTCGGCATACTCGGGGACGCGGAACCTGGCCAGCCAGGCGCGGGCTTCGCGAATCGCCTCGTCGCGCGGCATGCCGTACAGCCCGGCGAAGTAGACGAGCTGGTCGAGGATCTTCATCCGCGGGTACAGACCGCGCTCCTCCGGCAGGTATCCCCAGGTCCGCCTCGGCAGCGACCGATGGTCGGCACCGTTCCAGGTGATGCGGCCGGCGTCGGCATCGAGCACGCCGACAACGATCCGCATCGTCGTGGTCTTGCCGGCACCGTTCGCGCCGAGGAACCCGAAGATCTGACCGCGGGGCACCTCGAAGGTGAGGTCGTCCAGTGCGGCGACCGACCCGAATCGCTTGGACAGACCGTCGATCATCAGGGACATCGCAGCGGAGGATATACCGGGACGGCGATGGGGCCATGACCCGTTCGTCCGGTGTCAGGCCACCCACGTTCGGGGACGAATCGTCCGGACTACCTCGCCGATCACCGCCGGTCCCAGCGCCACAAGCGCGACGAACAGCCACTCCACGCCGCTGAGCGGAACGGCACGGAAGGCGTCCGCGATCGGCGGTACGTACGGGATGATCACCTGGATCGCGATGACGACGACACCGGCGACGAGAAGGAACGTATTGCGCCCGATCCGGCGCAGGGGCAGATGGAGACTGCGGTTGGCATAGGCACGCACCACCTGTCCGCACACGAGGGCCGTGAAGGCCAGCCAGCGGGCATGATCGAGGTTTGCGAGGTCGTCGGGCCCGTGAACGTTCGCCAGGAGGAGGACCAGGGCCGCGGCGGCGCTGAGACTGCCGGCCACCGCGATCCTGCCGAGCAGGCCGAAGGGAAGGAGCGTGGTGCCGGCGCGCCTTGGCGGCCGGCGCATCAGATCGGGCTCCGGTGGCTCACGCTCGAAGGCAACCGACGCCGACAGGTCGATGAACAGCTCCAGCCACAGGATCTGGATGGGCAGGAGCGGCTGCCCGAATCCCGCGAGCGTGGCCAGGAGGACGAATCCGAGCAGGGCGACGTGGGTGGAGATCAGGAACACGAGGCCCTTGCGGACGTTGTCGACCATCCGCCGACCCTCGCGCAGCGCGTCGACCAGGGTCAGGAACGAGTCGTCGCCGAGGACCAGGTCGGCCGCCTCGCGTGCCACCGCAGTGCCACTTCCCATGGCGACGCCGACGTCGGCGCCGCTCAGCGCGGGGGCGTCGTTCACGCCGTCGCCCGTCACCGCGACGATCCGCCCTGCGGCCCGCGCGATCGCCACCAGGCGTCGCTTGTCGGACGGCGTGGAGCGGGCGACGACCTGGAGGCCGGTGATGCCCGCGGCCAGGCGCTCGTCGTCCCACGCTTCGAGTTCGCTCCCGAGAACCACCCGATGCCCATTCAGCCCGGCCTGGCCGGCGATCGCGGCTGCCGTCGCCGGATGGTCGCCGGTGACGACCACGACCTGGATGCCGGCGCCCCGCACCTCGCCGAAGGCGTCGGCGATCCCGTCGCGGATGGGGTCTGCAAATCCGATCGCCGCCCGCGTGAGCCACGGCTCGATTCCCCGTCGCGTGGCCAGCAGGACCAGGCGTTCGCCGCGGGCCGTCCCGATGCCGACGAGCGAGGTCCAGGCCGCATCGGAGTGCGCTGCCCGAGCCGTGCCCGCCGGGGAGCCGGCAGCCTCCACGGGCCGGTCGACAACCCCAAGCACGGCCTCGGGAGCGCCGAGAAGGAACTCCTGGAGCCCATCACCATCTCGAACCGTCGTCGATGTGTACGGCCGACCGTCGCCCGCCGGAGAGGACGTCACGAGCAGGGCGGCGTCCAGATCCGGATGACCGTCGAGCGCCTCGATCGCACGACCGAGCGCGGCGCTGAACGAGCCGACCGCCGCGCCGTCGCCGCGCCCCCACGCGTCGTCTTCCGCACGCAGGGCAGCGCCCAGAAGCGTGAGCCGTTCCAGCCGGTCCTCGACCTCGCCCACGGGCGTTGCCACGGTCGTCACCTCGAGCCGATTTCGCGTGATGGTCCCCGTCTTGTCGGTGACGACCAGATCGACCGCACCCAGCACCTCCTGGGCATTCAGGCGGCGCACGAGCACTCCACGGCGCAGGAGGCGGTAGGCGCCGAGACCGAGGATGACCGCCAGCAGGATCGGCGGTTCCTCGGGAATGGCCGCGATGGCCGCCGAGATCCCGGCCAGGAGGTTGGCGCCGGCGTCCTGCCCGCGCGCGAACCCGAGGCCCGTCACGATCGCGATCAGGCCGATCGCGACGACCAGGGCGATGCGCACGAGCCGGTCGAGTTCGCGCTGGAGCGGCGACCTGCGGCGCTCGCCCTCGCCCAGCCCGAGCGCAATCCGCCCCAGCTCGGTGGCCGGTCCCGTGGCGATGACGATCCCCTCCCCGCGCCCGGCCAGCACGCTGGCCCCCGCGTAGCCCACCGCCCGCCGGTCGGCCAGCGGCGTGTCCGGTGTGTCGGCCATCACGCTTGCCGGTTCCGGCACGGACTCGCCGGTCAGCGCGCTCCGATCGAGCACCAATCCGTCGCATCGGACGAACCGCACGTCCGCCGCGAGCACGTCGCCGCCCCGAACCAGGATGACGTCGCCGGGCACGAGATCGGCCGCGGGCCGTTCAGCCACCCGGCCGTCGCGACGGACGCGGGCCGTCGGCGCCGAGGCCTCACGAAGGGCGTCCAGTGCCCGCTCCGCGCGAATCTCCGTCACCACGTCGGCACCGACGATCGGCAGCAGCGCGGCCAGGATCAGCAGGCCGTCGCGGACTTCGCCGAGGGCGACGGCGCCGATCCCGGCGACCGCGAGGAGCAGGATGAACGGCTCCGTGGCGGCCTCGAACACGGCAGCCAGCGGCCCACGACGACCCGCGGCTTCGACGGCGTTGGGCCCATGGACGGCTCGCCGGCGGGCGACCTCGCCAGGAGCGAGGCCGACGGCGGAATCCACGGCCAGCGCCCGGGCCACAGCCTCAGGGGAGTGAGATCCCGGGCGCTCGAGGACGAACTCCGCATGGGCGCCGCCACGGGCCGCGGCGGCGCCAGGATCTGGTTCGGGCATCGCCATCCATGATGGCCGAAGGGGGGGCCCGGCGCGTGGGCCGAAGGTCATCTTACGGGACCCCGCCCCTCGCACCGTACAATCGGGCCATGAACACGAGTACCGCGCCATCGCCCATCGTCCCGCTCACGATCCACGCCGATCGCACCGCCGGGAGGCTCGAGATCGGCTGGCAGGACGGCCACGCGACGGTGCACGAGTTCATCCCGCTGCGCTGGCTCTGTCCGTGCGCCCACTGCCGCGGGGAGGCGGGCATGCCGGGCTGGCTGGATTCGGCGCCGACGCTGACGGCCGAACAGACGCGCATGGTCGACATCCAGCTCGTGGGTTCGTATGCCGTCGCCCCGACCTGGGGCGATGGCCACCACACCGGCTATTACACCTACGCCCTGCTCCGTGAGCGCTGCCCGTGCGCCGCCTGCGCAGGCCGGCGGGCGGCGGCTCCGCCAAACGGTCCGCAGGCGGACCGCCACCCCGACCACGCTGCACCCCCGGAGGAATCACGATGATCGTCGTCACGACTCCCTATGTCGCCGGCATGCGCGTCGCCGAATCAAAGGGTCAGACCTTCGGCCTGGTCGTCCGCAGCCGAGGAATGGTCGGCAACCTCGCGGCCGGCCTGCGCTCGCTCGTCGGCGGCGAGATTCATGAATACACCCAGCTCCTCGAGGACACCCGACGGCAGGCCATCGACCGCCTCGTCCAGAACGCGACGCTCATGGGCGCCAACGCCGTGCTGTCGATGCGCTTCGATTCCTCGGAGATCGCCGGGACGATGTCGGAGATCGTGGCGTACGGGACGGCGGTCGTGCTGGTCCCCGACGACGCGGCGCCGGTCGAGCTCGAATAGCGTGGTCCTCCTCGTCGTCCGTGGCGCAGTCGTCGTCGTGGGGTTGCTGAGCGTCCTCGGCGGCTTCGCCGGAATCGCCGCGGGTTCCGAGGCAACCGTCGGTGGCCTGTGGGGTGTCGGCTTCGGGCTGGCCATCATCGTGCTCGCGCTGTTCGAACGCGGGCGCTACCGTTCGGCGGCATCCGAGCGCGACACGGGCCCGGTGGGTCCCGGTGGTGGCGAGCTCGGCGGGCAGCCGGTCGAGCCGCGGTTCCGCCCCACGGATGAGGTGTTTGTCGACCCGGTCAGCGGCCATACCATGCGCGTCCTCATCGATTCGCGCTCTGGTGAACGTCGCTATGTCGCCGAGGGCTGAGCGCCTCATGGCCGCCGTCGACCGAGCCGTGAAGAAGGGGTCTGCCTCCGACCGCTCCGACGGCGGCAAGGATGCGGCCGTCGATGGCGGGAAGGGTTCCCCGGCGGGCGTCCTCGATACCGGAATGGGCAGCGTGAAGGCCGCGGGGCGAGCGCGGTCGGGTCGGCGCCGATCGAACGGCGTGCCCTACCTGAACCGCGAGCTGGCCTGGCTCGAGTTCAACGCACGGGTCCTGCACGAGGCACGCGATGAACGCAATCCCCTCCTCGAGCGAGTCCGATTCCTGACCATCTTTGCCAGCAACCTGGACGAGTTCTTCCAGGTTCGCATCGCCGGGCTGCGGCGCCAGGTCCGCGCCGGCTCGTCGTCGACGTCGGCCGACGGTCGGACCGCGGCCGAGCAGATCGAATTGGCGCGGACGCGCGTCCTCGACCTTGTTGCCGACCACAGCGAGATCTATTCCGACCTGCGCCGGCAGCTCGCCGCCGAAGGCGTGGAGATCGTCAAGTACTCGGCCGTGCCGGAGCACCACGCCCACCTTCGTGAGCGCTTCGTCGAGGAGATCTTTCCAGTCCTGACGCCCCTTGCGGTTGACCCGGGGCATCCGTTTCCGTACATCTCCACCCTGAGCCTGTCGATTGCCGTCGGCCTGCGTGAATCCATGACCGGCGAGCGCCGCTTCGCGCGAGTCAAGGTGCCACCGGTCCTTGCCCGGTTCATGGAAGTCGACCTCAACCGGTTCGTCCTGATCGATCAGGTGATCGAGGCCAATCTCGACCTCCTCTTCTCGGGGATGGAGATCGTCGACCACCACCTGTTCCGGGTGACCCGCAACGCCGACCTCGCGATCGAGGAGGACGAGGCGGACGACCTGCTGCTGGCCATCGAGGAGGAGCTCCGACGGCGAAGATTCGGCGAGGCCGTCCGCCTCGAGGTGGAGCGCTCGATGCCCGCCGCGACACGCGACATCCTGCTGCGCGGGATCGGCCTCGGGCCGGAGGACTGCTTCGAGGTCCGGGGCATGCTCGACCTGACGGGCCTGACCCAGATCGCCGACCTGGACCGGCCGCACCTCAAGGCTCCACCATGGGTGCCCGTCACGCCCGCTCGGCTGATGCCACCGGACGAGGACGAGCCGGCCGACGTGTTCGCGGCCATCCGGGCCGGTGACATCCTCCTCCACCACCCGTACGAGAGCTTCGCCGCATCGGTCGAACGGTTCATCGCGCAGGCGGCCGACGACCCGGATGTCCTCACGATCAAGCAGACGCTGTATCGCACGTCGGGCGACTCGCCGATCGTGCGGTCGCTCATCCGCGCCGCGGAACGCGGCAAGCAGGTCGTGGTCATGGTCGAGATCAAGGCACGCTTCGACGAGGAGGCGAACATCGTCTGGGCACGCAAGCTCGAACAGGCTGGTGCGCACGTCGTGTACGGCCTGGTGGGACTCAAGACGCACTCCAAGACGGCGCTCGTGGTACGTCGCGAGGGCGCCGGGCTGCGCCGGTACGTCCATATCGGAACCGGGAACTACAACTCCCGGACCGCGCGGCAATACGTCGATCTCGGGCTGCTCTCCTGTCGGCGCGAGCTTGGTGCGGATGTGACCGACCTGTTCAACGTGCTGACCGGACTGTCGCGCCAGACCGAGTACCGCCGCCTGATCATCGCGCCGCACGGTCTGCGGCAGCGGTTCCTCGAGTTGGTCGAGCGCGAGATCGGCCACGCGGGGGCCGGTCGGGCGGCGCGCATCGTGCTCCAGCTCAATGCCCTCGTCGACGGTCCCAGCATCGAGGCGCTCTACCGCGCCTCCCAGGCAGGCGTCGAGATCGACCTCATCGTGCGCAGCGCCTGTTCGCTCGTCCCCGGCATCCCGGGAGTGTCGGAGCGCATCCGCGTCCGCTCGATCGTCGGCCACTTTCTCGAGCATGCCCGGATCTGGGGGTTCGGCAACGGCGGGATGGCCGAGTGGTACATCGGTTCCGCCGACCTGATGGATCGCAACCTGGACCGGCGCGTCGAGGCGGTCGTGCCGATCGAGGACGGTGAGGCGAAGGTGCGGATCTCCGAGATCGTCGACATCCTGCTGGCCGACGACCGACGGGCGTGGGCCATGGATCGCCGCGGCAGCTGGTCTCGGGTCGAGGACGCGCTCGGGCGACCGGGCACGATCGACACCCACCGCCTCCTGATGGAACGCGCGCTCGCCTCGGGCAACGCGAGCCCGCATCGCCCACGCGCCGGGTTCGGATCGCTGGATCCGCGCGCGTGATCGGACGGGACCAGGTCGAGGTCGAGCTCAAGTTTCGCCTCGCCAGCGCCCGAGCAGGCGCCGCTCTCCTCGAGACCCCGTCCCTCGCGGGACTCAGACCGCGCGGCCGCCCGTCGATCGTGCGAATCGAGGACCGCTACATCGACACGGCGAGCGGCGCGCTGCGCGCCGCCGGGTATGCCGCGCGCCTCCGCGGCGGTCCCGACGGCGTGCTCCTTTCGATGAAGTCGACGGCTCGCCGCGACAACGGGCGAGTCCACCGACGTCACGAACTCGAGGGCCCGGCCGACGCATCGCTGGCTCCGACGACGTGGCCGCCGTCAGAAGCCCGAACGCTCCTCATCGGAATCTGCGGCAAGGCTGCGCTCGTGGAGTTGCTGACGCTGCGCCAGCTGCGGCGCCGACTTGAGTTCGGGAACGGCTCCTCGACGGTGGAACTCAGCGTCGACGAAGTCCAGGTGGTGGCCGCCGGGCGGATCGTGGATCGATTCGTCGAGCTGGAGGCGGAACTGCTGACGGGCGATGCCGTGATCCTCGAGGCTCTCGGGGAGGCCCTTGCCGCTGCTCGCGGCGTGACCGAGGCCACGGCATCCAAGCTCGACTCGGCGCTCGCCGCCATCGGGCGTCTCCCGCCCGACGCGGCGCCGAGCGACCCGACACACCAGCCCGACGGGCCCGTCCCGGACCCCGCTGACGCCGCGCCTGACGATGCGGGCGTTGTGCCGGAGCTGCACCGACAACCCGGCAAGTCCGCCGAGCCACGCGCTCCCGGCATTCGCGCCGACGACACGGTGGCCGAAGCCGGCCGCAAGGTCCTCGCGTTTCACCTGGGCAAGATGCTGGCACGCGAACCCGGCACGCGATCGGGTGACGTCGACGAGCTGCGCCAGATGCGCGTCGCGACCCGTCGCATGCGAGCCGCGTGGCGGGTGTTCGGCTACGGGTTTGAGGCGCCCGCAACGCGCCGGCACCGCTCGCGCCTGCGCCGCGTGGCAGGCCTGCTGGGCGCCGTCCGCGACCTCGATGTCCTGCTGGAGGGCCTCGCAGCCTACCGTGGTGACCTCCCATCGGGCGAACAGCGCGGCCTCTACCCGCTCGCGGCGGCGTGGGAACGGCGACGAGAGACGGCGCGCCGAGCCCTCCGGCGTGAGCTCGACGGCGACCCGTATCGCCGCTGGGCCGACGGATACCTTGCGTTCGTCCAGACCGAGGGTCTGGCGGCGCGCGCGACCGGGCCGACCGAGCCACAGCGGATCCGCGACACGGCCCCCGCCCGGATCTGGTCGAGTTTCGCCGGCGTTCGCGCCTACGAGGGCGTCCTGCGCTGGGCCGACGTCGCGACACTCCACGAGTTGCGGATCGCAGGAAAGTGGCTGCGCTACACGCTTGAGTTCCATCGCGATGCCCTCGGATCGGATGTCAACGGCCTCATCGCCCGGGTCACGTCACTCCAGGACCACCTGGGGTTGCTCCACGATGCGGACGTGGCCGCGGATGTCGTCCGAGCGTTCCTCGGCGGCCGAGGAACCTCGCTCAGCGAGGCCGAGCGGGCAGCGATTGGACGGTACCTCGGCGATCGCGAGCGACAGGTCGAGGGGATGCGGAGGGGCGTGCTGCCCGTCTGGCGCGGCGTGGCCGGGCTGACGTTCCGCCGTCGGCTCGGGCGCCTCGTGGCCGGCCTGTAGGGGGACCGGACGTGCACCTGTTCGCGATCGGACTCGGAGGCTTGCCCGGCGCCATCCTTCGCTACGCTGGAGCATGTCGACGTACTGGCCTGTCGCGCTCGATCCGGATGGACCGCGGAATGATGGTCGACCCGACGCCGCTGCGTCCGTTCCGACTGGCCTGGACGACCATGTCGTGGACCCCACCTGGTATCGAGCGAGTGTGATGGCGTCGCCGATCCGTGTTCTCTTCGTGTGTACCGGCAACTCCGCACGCAGCCTGCTTGCGGAGGCCGTCCTGCGCCAGCGCGGCGGCCCGGGCTTCGAGGTCCACAGTGCCGGCACGTCGCCCCGGGGGGTGAACCCGTTGACCGTCAGGGTCCTCGAGGACGCCGGGATCGCGACGGTCGATCTCGCGTCGAAGGGTCTCGACTCCTACCTCGGCGAGCCCTTCGATCACGTCATCACCGTCTGCGACGACGCGCGGCAGGTGTGCCCGGTCTTCCCCGGCGGCGCTCCCACCCGGCACTGGAGCCTGGTCGATCCGGCTGCGGTCGAGGGCCCCGAGGAGGGGCGGCTGGCGGCATTCCGGGAGACGCTCGAGCTGATCGAAACCCATATCGCAGGATTCCTCGTCGAGGCCGCCGCCGCGAACGTCAGGAGTGCCTCCTCGTGATCGAGCTGCACCTGCTGCGCCACGCGGACGCCGGCGATCCGGCGACGTGGCCCGGCGACGACGCGGACCGGCCGCTGTCCGCCAAGGGCCGGCGCCAGGCGGCTCGCCTGGGCAATCTGCTGGCCGGAGCGGGGTTCACGCCCGACGCGATCATCAGCTCGCCGAAGCTCCGGGCCCGGGAGACCGCCGAGACCGTCGCCACGGCGCTCGGCGTCGATGTTCGGGTGGATGACCGCCTTGGCGGTGCGCTCGACATCGGAACGATCGCCGGCGTGATCAAGGATGCCGGCGGCCCTCGACGGCCCGTCCTGGTGGGGCACGATCCCGACCTGTCCTGGCTGGCGTCGGAGCTCACGGGCACGCGGATCGAACTGCGCAAGGGGGCGCTGGCACGGATCGACGTGGAGGTTCCGTTTGACGGATCGGGCACCATCCGCTGGCTGATCCCGCCGGGATTGCTCCCGGATCGCTGAACGGTCAGGCGACCGGCTGGACCACTGGGAGGCTCGGGCGGGCCGCGCGCGATCCACTCGTGACGCCGTCGCCAGCCCCGCCGACCTGGAGCGAGCCGACGATCGCCCGCAGGCGGTCCACAGCCTCGGGAGCGAGGCGATAGATGATCCAGGTCCCGCGTCGCTCACTGATCACGATGCCTGCCTCGCGAAGCACCCGCAGGTGGTGCGAGACCGTTGGCTGGGCAACGTCACAGCACGCGCTGAAGTCGCAGGCGCAGACTTCCCCGTCGGCCGACAGCTGGCGGACGATCGCAAGACGGGTCGGGTCGGCCAGCGCCTGGAGCATCGTCACGTCGGGGCCGGCGGTGCGGATCATGCCGCGACTATATCGACTGTCCTGGATATTGACAACCATCAATATCTCGCATAGCGTGGCCGACACGTAGCGTGGCCGACGTCACGAGCCGCCCGCGAAGGAGCACCCAGCCATGAGCGTCGAGTCCCCCATCCACGACCAGGTCCGGGCCCGCTATGCCGAGGCCGCCCTGGCCGCGGGCGTCGGGACCACCGATTCGGACGCGCAGTCGTCGTGTTGCGATCCGGCCGGCAAGGCCGTCTTCGGGGGTTCCCTGTACGACCCTGCCGAGCTCGCCGGCGTGCCGGCTGCGGCGGCACTTGCCAGCCTCGGCTGCGGCAATCCGACGGCGGTCGCCGCGCTGCGACCCGGCGACGTGGTCCTCGATCTCGGGTCGGGCGGCGGAATCGACGTGATCCTGTCGGCCAGGCGCGTCGGGCCGACGGGTCGGGCGATCGGCATCGACATGACCGATGAAATGCTGAACCTTGCCAGGCGCAATGCGGCCGAGGCCGGAGCAACCAACGTCGAGTTCGTGCGCGGCACGATCGAAGCCCTGCCGCTCGACGACGCCAGCGTGGACGTCGTGATCAGCAACTGCGTCGTCAACCTGTCCGGCGACAAGGGAGCCGTGTTCGCGGAGATCGCCCGGGTGCTTCGGCCCGGCGGCCGCATCGGGATCAGCGACGTCGTGGCCGATGACACGCTCTCCCCGCTCGAGCGTGCCGCGCGGGGCAGCTTCACCGGCTGCATCGCCGGAGCCCTCTCCTTCGGAGAGTACCGGGCCGGGCTCGCCGCCGCCGGGTTCGACGACGTGGTCATCGACGCGACCCATGCCGTGGCGGACGGCCTGCACGGGGCCACCGTCCGGGCCGTCAAGCCACTCGACTGGCGCGGCGTGGACCGGGTCGCTCTTGCGACGGCCGTCCCGGATCCGATCACGGCGATTCCCATGATCGCGTCCGAAGCCGAGGCCTGCGGCTGCGGCTCCGGCGGGTGCTGCTGACCGCTGCTGCTAGGCCGCGCCGCCTCGATCCAGCGCGGTCGCTTCGGCGCAGATCGCGACCACCCCGAGACGGGTCAGGCGGCGGTAGGTCGATGGTCTGCGCACGGTCCACGCGGCCAGATCGAGGCCGGCCGCCGCGACCCGCGCCGCGGACCCAGGATCGATCGCGCGCCAGTCGGCCGAGACGCCTGTGCAGGCGAGTTCCACGGCGAGGGCTACCGTCGCCGGTTCCAGGTCATCCACGTTGAGCCAGCGCGGCCATGCCGGTCGGCTCGAGGCCACGGCTTCAAGGGTCGAAGGCTCATATGACGACACAACGGCGCGGCTGAGGCCTCGATCGCTCGAGCGCGCCGCAGCGATCACCTCGACGGCCGCCGGTCCCGGATTGCCCTTCAGCTCGATATCGAGAAACACGTCGCGCGGCACGCCCGCGAGAACGGCGGCCAGGTCGGGCACCGCAAGTTCGGCGAGTGCGGCCGCCGTGAGCTCCGCCACTCGCTCAGGCCTGCGCTGGACCCGGTCCAGCGTCTCGTCGTGAACGACGACGGGGACGCCGTCGGCCGCGATCCTCACGTCGAACTCGAGGCCGTCGCATCCGGGGACGCGCAGGGCGGCGAGGAATGCCGGCAGCGTGTTCTCGGGGGCCCGTCGCCAGTCGCCCCGGTGGGCCAGGCGGAGCGGCCGCGTCATCGCCACGGTCAGCCCAGATCCAGGTGAGCCGACACGCCGATGTGATCGGAGGGATAGAGCGTCGGATCCCCGACGGCGGAACGGTCGAACACGAGTCGGCATGACTCGGTGGTGGCCGCACCGCGAACCCAGATGTAGTCGAGGCACTCCGGACTCCCGTCCGTGTCGATCATCGGGCCCTGGATCCCGGTCGGCCACGTGACTGCCGGCTCCGTTCCGTTTGCCTCCGCGTACGCGGACCGAAATCCCGCCCCGAGCATCCGCCCGTACGTGGTCTCGGCCGGATCGGCATTGAAGTCGCCGACGACAACCTGGACGTCGCTCGGCGGAGCCTCGTCCAGCCAGGCCAGCAGCAGCCGAGCCTGGTCGTCACGCGCCGCCTCCTCGGGTCCGGGGTCGTGCAGATGCGTGACGGTCATCAGCACCCGCCGCCCCGCGGCGGAGGTGACCACCACCCGGTGAGCAGCGCGACGCAGGCCCAGGTCGAGTCGCTCCGGGGCCGAGGCCGCGAGCGGCTCGCGGACGAGCAGGCTGTTGCCGTACTCGGGGCGTCCGGCCCAGCCACGAATCGCGTCGTAGCGGGCCGCGCCGGCCGCGCCGATCAGACGATCCTGCTGCAGCGGATACACCACCTCCTGAAGACCCATGAGGTCCGGCTGAAGAGCCGCCATATCGGCGAGGAGCAGGGGCAGGCGTTCCGCCCACCGATCGGCCAGGTTGCGGATGTTCAACGTCGCGACGTGGAGGTGATCGACCACGGACGGGAGGTTCCTTCAACTCGAGGTTTGAGAGCAGAATGGCACAGCACAGTGCGTCGCGGTACGCTAGGAGTGCACGTTCAACCCCAGGTGTGCGGAGGTCCCATTGCGCCTGCGCCTCATCCCCCGCGATGTCCGGTTCTTCGATCTGTTCGTCGACGATGCCGCGAACGTCCTGGGCGCGGCTCGCCTGCTCGAAGCGATGCTCCGCAAGTACGACCTCATCGAGAAGCGCGCCGGCGAGATCCGCGACGCCGAGCATCGCGGCGACGAGATCAGCCATGACATCGGACATCGACTCGAGAGCACGTTTGTCACGCCGTTCGACCGCGAAGATATCCATGCCCTGATCTCGGGTCTCGATGACGTCCTCGACTACGTCGAGGAGGTGGCCGACATGTTCGTGCTCTACCGGATCGCCGAGCCGTCCCCCGTCGCGATCGAGATGGCGTCCATCGTCGTCCAGCAATGCGTGCAGATCCACGAGGCGCTGGGCCACCTGCAGGGCTTCCGCGGGCTCGAGAAGTACTGGATCGAGGTTCATCGGCTGGAGAACGAAGGCGATCGACTCGCGCGCGCCGCGATCGCCGACCTCTTCGGCAGCGGCTGGGATCCGATCGAGATCATCCGCTGGAAGGATGTCTACGCACTCCTCGAGACAACGATCGACAAGTGCGAGGACGTGGCCAACATCGTGGAGCGGATCGTCGTCAAGCACGCCTGAATTCCGCCGCCGGTGAGGCGGCCCGGGGGATGCACCCGTGAGCTTTCTCGACAAGGCACGCCATGCCGCCGAGCAGGCGACGAGCCAGGCCAGGGCGATGGCCGACCAGGCGCGTGAGGCGGCCGGCGAGGGGGCGCAGCACGCCGCGGAGGCCGCCCATCGAGCGCAGGCAACATTGAGCGACCCGGCGACCGCCGACAAGGCACGCGCCGCCCTGGGCCGCGCCCGCAAGGGCCTCGCGACGGCGATTGACCGGATCGATCCCAACGTCCTCGCCGATGTCGTCATCCGCGCCACCGCCCTCCAGGAGCGCACCAACCGTGCCTTGCGGGCGAAGGGCTCTGCCTACCGGATCGCGGAGATCTCGATCGGTGCCAGCATCCCGCCATCGGTCACCTTTGCGATCCACCGGATCGACGATGCCGACGATCGCCCGACCGGCCAGGAGGTCCCGGCGGCAGAGCTCGCAGACGGGCTGGCGTCGACTCCCGTCGGGGAGGTCCAGGGCCTCGATGGATCGAGGCTCAGCGAGTCCGCGGTGGTCGATCCGGGCGATTGACGCCCCCCGCGCGCGGGGGGCCTGCGTTCGCCGAGGGGGCCAGGGGATCGCCCGTGCCCTCGCGCCATGCGGCGGTGAGCGACGCGAACTGGTCCGCCCCAAACGCGTGACGCAGGACGAGCGCGTGGGCCGTCCGAGCCAGCGACGCTCGCACCCTCCGGGAAGGCGCAGGCCATCGCTCGCCGACGGCTGCCGTCGCGTCCCGGGCGGCCAGCACGCTCGACACCCGCAGGGCCTCGTTCTCGGCAGGATCCAGGTCCGGCGGCCAGGGCAGGACCGCCGACAGGACCGCCCCGCCGCGGGTGTCCTCGAGGCCCTTGAGGTCGGCGCCGCCCAGCCGTCGCGCGCGGTCGACGAACGCGCTGACGGCGGCGGTGTTGGGGCCATAGCGCGGTTGGCCGACCGCCGCGTCCCAGGCGCGCGTCAGGCGCTCGTGGGCGCGTTCACGAAACGGTTCATCGAGATGCTCGTCGAGAAACTCGCCGAGCACCAGGTCGTGGGCGGCCCCCAAGACGGCATCACGGCTGTGCCCGCGAGCCCAGACGGCGGGGGCGACGCGATCGCGAACCTCGGCCTCGATCGCCTCGACGGCGGCGAGGCGCTCCGGCAGGAGGAAGCGGCGGATCGCAGCCACGAACGCCAGGGGCGGCGATTCCGCGCACGCGAGCCGGTCGAGTTCATCCGCGCTGAGGGTCGCGACCCGCTCGAGAAAGCGCCGGCGACGCTCCGAGGCATCGAGGACCGCGTGTCGTCGCGCCGACGTCCGCCAGTCCGCTCCACGCGGCGCTCGAGGCGGGATTCCCAGACGGACCGAGCCTGGACGGCGCTCTGCGTCGTACCGGGCACGGAGTTCCGCATCGCCCAGCCAGTCGTGGGCAACATTGATCCGCTTTGCATGCTCCAGCCCGTCGTCGCCGGCGACATCGGGGTGGTGGCGCTTCAACAGCGCGCGCCACGCGACCTCGATCGCCTCGGCGCTGGCGTTGGCCGGCACCTCCAGCCGGCGGTAGAGATCGTCGTCGGGAAGCGGGGCCGGACGTTGGCGAGGCGACATGATGGGCTCGGCGCCCCGTCCCGGCGGCAGGCGCCGGCGGGTCAGACCGCCGTGAGTTCGCCCGCCGGCAGGTCACCGGCAGGCAGGCCTTCGGCCAGGAGGCGCTCCACGTCGGCGACCGGGACGGTCGAGCGCGTCGCGGTCGCGCGGCGGGTCACCTCGACCCCACCCGCGGCCAGGGAGCGTGGGCTCACGGTCAGGATCCAGGGCATCCCCAACAGCTCGGCATCCTTGAACTTCACGCCGGGGGACTCGTCGCGATCGTCGTAGAGGATCTCGCGGCCCGCAGCGGCCGCGATCCCATGCAGGCGATCGGCAACCTCGGCTACCTGCGGCTCCTTCGTCGCCCCCAGCGCCACAAGATGACCGGCATACGGCGCCACTTCGTCCGGCCAGGCGATGCCCTTGTCGTCGTGATGGTCCTCGACGACGCACGCCACGGCCCGCCCGAGTCCAATGCCGTACGAACCCATCACGATCGGACGGCGCTCGCCGTCCTCGCCGAGATAGGTCGCGTCGAAGGCCTCGGTGTATTTCGTCCCGAGCTTGAAGATGTTGCCGACCTCGATGCCGTTGCGGAGCACCACCGGGCCGGCGCACTCGGGGCACGGATCGCCGTGGCGGGCGTTGGTGATGTCGGCGGTCACGTCCGCCGAGTAATCGCAACCCGCGTTCACGTTCCGGGCGTGGTACCCGACGCGATTGGCGCCGGCCACCAGGTTGGGTGACCGCGCCACCAGGTCATCGACGACGATCGTCGTGTCGTGGGCGCCGATCGGCGAGCCGTATCCCGGTTCCATGCCGGCCGCCTTGATCTCGTCCACGGTCGCCGGACGGATGCCGCCGATCGCCCTGACGGCATTGACGAGCTTCGTCTCGTTGACCTCGAAGTCGCCGCGCACGATCGCGGTGATCAAGCGGCCGTCGCCGGTCGTGAAGAAGGCGGCCTTCGCGGTCCGGTCCTCGCCGATCTCGAGGAACCGCGCGAGGTCGGCAATCGTGGGCGTGTCCGGCGTGGCCACGTCCTCGCGAGGCAACGGCGCCTCATCGGGTGCTGCCGGCTTGGGAGCGACCGCGACCTGGCGGTTGGCCGCGTAGCCGCACGCCTCGCACAGGACGAGCACGTCCTCGCCGGCGGGATTCAGGACCATGAACTCGTGGGCGAGACTGCCGCCCATCATCCCCACGTCGGAGCTGACCGCGATCGCGTGCAGACCGAGGCGCTCGAAGATCCGCGTATAGGCGGCGTGATGCTTCCAGTAGCTGACGTCGAGGCCGGCATCGTCGCGATCGCAGCTGTACGAATCCTTCATCACGAACTCGCGCACGCGGATCAGCCCGCCGCGGGAGCGTGGCTCGTCGCGGAACTTGGTCTGGAAGTGATAGACGAGAACCGGCAGCTGGCGGTAGCTCTGGACAAGATCGGCGAGAAGGCCGGCGACGACCTCCTCGTGGGTCATCGCGAGGACCATGTCGCGATCGCCGCGATCCTTGAAGCGCGCCAGCTCGGGACCGACGTCCGTGTAGCGGCCGCTGCGTCGCCAGACATCCGCGGGATGGACGACCGGCATCTCCATCTCCTGGCAGCCGATCCTGTTCATTTCTTCGCGAATGACCTGCTCGACCCGCTGATTGACGCGGAACCCGAGAGGCAGGAGCGAGTAGATCCCGGATCCGAGCTGACGGACGTAGCCGGCACGGAGCAGGAGGCGATGCGACGGCATCTCGGCCTCGACGGGGTCCTCGCGGAGCGTCGCGAAGAAGAGTTGGCTCAGGCGCATGGCCCGAAGGATAGCCGGACGGGCGTACGACGAGCGCCGGAGCCCGACGTTCGGCCGGCGCCCGACGTTCGGCGAGCGGCGCCGTCGGCTGCTAGCCTTGCCCCGTGCCCGAAGGATTCACCCTGCTGCTGGTGGCGGTCCTCGGGCTCGCCGTTGTCTTCGACTACATCAACGGATTCCACGACACCGCGAATGCGATTGCCACATCCGTGTCGACCCGCGCGCTCAGCCCGCAGCGCGCGATCGCCCTGTCGGCGACCGCAAACTTCGTCGGGGCGCTGAGCGGGACCGCCGTCGCAAAGACCATCGCGTCGGGGATCGCCTCGACACCGGATGGGGCGGAAGGCCAGATCATCGTGGCCGCCGCTCTCATCGGTGCCATCACCTGGAACCTGATCACGTGGCGGCTCGGCATCCCGAGTTCGTCGAGCCATGCGCTGATCGGCGGGCTCATCGGTGCGGTCGTGGCCTGGGGTGGAACCGATCCGCTCAAGGCCGACGGCATCGTGAACAAGGTCATCATCCCCCTGGTGTCATCACCGATCATCGGGATCATCGTCGGGTTCAGCCTGATGGTCGTCATCCTGAACGTGTTCCGTCGGGCGAATCCGCGCCTCCTGAACGAGCGCTTCCGTCGACTCCAGATCCTGTCGGCCACCTACATGGCCTTCGCCCACGGTTCCAACGATGCCCAGAAGACGATGGGGATCATGACCCTTGCCCTCGTGGCCGCGGGGGTCCTCGCCGAGCCCGTCGTCCCGCTCTGGGTCATCCTCATCGCCGCCTCGGCGATCTCGCTCGGAACCGCGGCGGGAGGATGGCGAATCATCAACACGATGGGTCAGCGCGTGGTCAAGCTGGATCCGGTCCACGGGTTCGCCGCCGAGACGACGGCGGCCACGATCATCTTCGGCGCCTCGCAACTGGGCGTTCCCGTCTCGACGACGCATGTCATCTCGAGCGCGATCATGGGCGTGGGCTCCAGCGAGCGGTTGTCGGCTGTGCGCTGGGGCGTCGCCGGCAACATCATCATCGCGTGGGTCCTCACACTCCCCGCATCGGGTGCCGTGGCGTGGCTCGCCTGGGAGATCCTCAGCCGGATCCTCTGATCAGTCGGGCAACGGCGGCGTCGAGGCGCGCCAGGGTCCGGTCGCGACCAAGCGCCACCAGCGTATCGAAGAGCGGCGGCGTGGCCGTCCGCCCCGTCGTGGCCACGCGGATCGCCATGAACAGGTCGCCCGCCTTCCAGCCCTTCGCCTCGGCGAGGGCGCGCAGCGGCGGCTCCAGTTCCTCCGCCTCGTAGCTGACGGCGCCCACGGCAGCGATCGTGTCGCGCGCGGCGCGGAGGCCGGCAACCGTGGTGGCCGAGTCCCAGCGCTTGGGAACGATGACGGCGGGATCGACCTCGACGCGATCCACGAACAGGAAGCCGATCAGCTCGCCGACCGCCCCGAGGGTCGGGAGTCGCTCCTGGATGACCGGGACCAGCACGAGCACCTCATCGTCGGTCGGCATCCGGTCGATCCGTCCGGCCTCGAGGTCGCGAGCCAGGAACGGCCGCAGGCGATCCACGAGTTCGTCGGCGGACAGGCGTCGGATCCACTGCCCGTTGAGCCACAGGAGACGCTCCCGGTCGAAGACGGCGCCGCCCTTCTGGACGGCGTCAAGGTCGAAGCGCTCCTGGATCTCGGCGAGCGAGAAGATCTCCTCCTCGGTGCCCGGGGACCAGCCGAGGAAGGCGAGGTAGTTGACGATGGCTTCGCCCAGAAACCCGTCCGCAAGGTACTCCCCGACCGCGGTCTGGCTCTTGCGCTTGCTCATCTTGGACCGGTCCGGGTTCAGGATGAGCGGCAGGTGGGCGAACCGCGGCTCGTCGTAGCCGAGAGCTCGCAGGAGCAGGATGTGCTTCGGCGTGTTCGACAGGTGGTCCTCGCCGCGGATCACGTGCGTGATGGCCATGTCCGCATCGTCGACGACCACGGTGAAGTGGTAGAGCGGCGTGCCGTCGGCGCGCGCGATGACGAGGTCGCCTCCCAGAGCGGATCCGTCGATCTCGACCCGGCCGCGGACCAGGTCGTCGAAGGCGACGGGGCCGTCCGGGATGCGGAACCGGAGCACCGGCCGGCGGCCCTCGGACTCGAATGCTGCTCTGTCCTCGGGGGTCAGCGCGGCGCAGCGGCCGCTGTAGCGTGGTGGGAGGCGCGCGGCTTCGAGTCGCTTGCGCTCCGCATCGAGCTCGTCGGGTGTGCAGTAGCACGGGTAGGCCTGGTTGGCGGCGCGCAGCCGATCGGCCGCTTCCGCGTAACGCTCCAGGCGCGCCATCTGGCGATACGGTCCGTAGGGTCCCCGGTCCGGGCCGCCATCGGGATCCGGGCCCTCATCCCAGTCGATCCCCAGGTCGCGCAGGCCGTGCAGGATGTCGCGCTCGAATTCAGTCGTGCTCCGGGCAACGTCGGTGTCCTCGAGGCGCAGGATGAACGTGCCCCCGTGGCGGCGCGCGTAGAGCAGATTGAAGAGCGCCGTCCGGGCCGTGCCGATATGGAGTGGGCCGGTGGGACTCGGCGCGATGCGAACGCGGACGGTCGGCATCGGCGAATCGTAGCAGCGGGAGGCATCCTCCCCGCGGTCAGGCCGTCGATCGGGCCGTCGGCACCTGGTGAAAGAGGCCCGGGTCGGCCTCGCCGGGAAGGACGCGGATCAGCGACGCGGGCCTGAGCCCGAGCGTCGCCCGTCCGAACGGTCCGTCCAGGGTGAGCGAATCGAGGGATTCCGACCTGGCCAGGATCGTGACGTGGGCGCCGGGACGCAGGCCGCGGGCCTCGAGGTACGAGAGCAGCCCGGCGTCTTCTTCGGCTTCCTCGGTGATGCGATAGACCGTGGCGCGTGCACCGGCCTCCAGGTTGCTCAACCGCTCACCTGCTGGGCGACGTCGCGCGGTCTCCGCGTCGATGGGGTTGCCGTGCGGGCAGGTCTCGGGGTGGCCGAACAGCTCGTCCAGGAGCGCCTCCACCCGCGGCGAGATCGCCGCCTGGAGCCGCTCGGCCTCGACGTCGGACTCGGCCCAACCCAGCCCGACGACCGTGGTGAGCAGCCACTCGCACAGGGCGTGGCGCTTGAAGATCGTGTCCGCCGCGGTCCGGCCGGCCGGCGTCAGGCTCAGTTCGCGCCCGTCCGCCTGCCCCACCAATCCGTCGAGACCGAGCCTGCGGAACATCTCGCTGGCAGCCTGCGTGGTGACGCCAAGCCGCCGAGCCACCTGCGCCGCCGTCACGCGCGACTCCGTGCCGGTCATGACCCGCAGTGCAAGGAGGTATTCCTGGGCGGCGCTCGAGAGGTCGGACCGGCTGTGTCGACGCGTCATCGCGTCATGGTACGGGAGGGGTGATGTCGGACCGCCGCGAGTGGCGGACGAAGGCGATGACGACGCCGGCCAGCCATGCCGCGGCGAGGCCTCCGAACAGGAGCGGCATGGACACGTTCGCGGTGTCGCGGCCACCGCTCGTCAGGATGATCGTGAGCGGCGTCGCCGCGATCAGGGTTCCGTAGGTGCCGGCCGCGGCGATCCGGGCCGCCGCGGGAAGGATCAGGAAGGCGGCCAGCGTTGCCGCCTGGAGAAGCCATGCCCACGCCGTGGAGGTATCGGCGCAGCTCACGGCGAAGCGGGTGCACCCGGTCAGCTCACCGACGAGCAGCGCCAGGGTCAGGCCGATGGGCGGCCAGGCGACAAGCGCCGTCCGCACCCTGCCCGGCGAGCGCAACCGGTCGAGCACTCCGGCCGCGATGCCCGACGCGCCACCAGGAGCGAGCGGTCGATCGCCGGGGGCGGAGCGATCGCCGGGGGCGGAGCGATCGCCGGGGGCGGAGCGATCGCGATCGGACGCTGGCCCCGACGCCGGGGATCCATCGCGGGATGGCGTCGGGGAGGTCCCCGACGCTGTGTCGAAGGAGGCGGGCGCCGCGCGATTGGCCGCGGCGGGCCGGGCCGCGGCGGGCCCGGCCGGGTCGGCACCGTCGGCACCGTGGTCGTGCGAGTGAGTCCCGCGCGCGGTGGCGTCGTCTGCACGCTCTCCCTCCTCGGCGAGATCGGGCCCGGCCTCATCCGGCGCCGCGCTGGTTTCGTCGGCGAGAGGATCGACCGACGGGCCCGAGCCCCCGGCACCACGCCGGGCACGAGCCTGGTATTCGGGGCCGTGCTTCCGTGGGTCGGCGTACTCCTTCGGATTGAGCGTCCAGTAGGTACCGCTCGACGGTCCGTACCACGACGCACCGCCCCAGGCCGGATCGAACGCCTCCGCGTCCGCACCGTCGTAGGTGGTCGAGCCGAGCGTCGCGCCTCTGCGCCCCCCACGTCGCGAAGGGCCTCCTGGCGTGCCGCCGTCGGGTCCAGGGCCGGCCCCCGGGGTCGCGCCCGGCCGGGTGCCCGGCCGAGCCGAACCTGGCGTGCCGGCGTCGCTCGGGCGCGACGAGCGTCGACGCCAGGTTTCGCGGGTCGCCCTGGCGCGCTCAGGATCGGCTCGCCATCCCGGGGCCGGTGGGCCGGGTGGGTTGCGGCCGGCGCCGCGCGGCGGTGGCTTGCCCTCGACGATCTGCTCGTAGGCCGCCTGGATCTCGAGGAACCGGGCCAGCGCGTCGGGCCCGGCCGAATCGGGGTGGTTGGCCTTGGCCAGCCGCCGGTAGGCGCGCTTGATCTCGACAATCGGCATGGTTGGCTCGACGCCGAGGACGCGGTACGGATCGGGGGCCATCGTGGGTCGCTTCGGAAACCGTCGCGCAGGGTCAGCCGGACGAGCCGGCCTGGGAGGCGGGCGGCATCATCGGATCAACTCGCCGACCGGAGCGAGCTCGAATGAAACGATCGCCTCGGCGCCAACTCGCCCGTGCGGGTCGAGCGTCACTGGTCGGTGGTAGCGCCCGAGGACCCGCAGCGCCTGGCCATCGAGGACGCCGGCCTGTCGAAGCGCCTCGACCGTCGCCGCCCAGGTGCCCCGATCGTAGCCGTCGCCGTCCTCGATCTTGAGGGCCATGCCCGACGGACCCTCCGGGCGGCCGTTGCGCGGTCCGGCGAGGATTGCGAGGCCGCGCAGCGCCTCCATCCCGCCCTTGGAAACGAGGCGGCCCGGAAGCGCCTTCATCAGCGACGTGTCGAGTCGATCGCGGCTGCCGGCGACCATTTCCGGCTCGGCGAGCATCGAATCGCGGACGATCCGGAGCGGCTCGGCGACGGACCGACGCGGGTCGCGCGCGGCGATTGCGTCGGGGTCGGCGAGGAACGCGTACGCGCGGGCGATCTCGCGGAGCGGGAAGGCGTAGGTGTTCACGCCGCAGCCATCGATTGCGGTGATCAGGCGATCCGGGGTCGTGCCGAAGGCCCGGGCGACGGCGCTGCGATACGCGACCTGGGACGGATGGTCGTCGTGCCAGTAGTCGGCTGGATCCCAGCCCCGGAGCTTCGAGAGGAGGAGCGACACCGTGTGCTGGCCCGAGCACATGTGGCGGATCGGCGATGCCTTCTCCCCATCGCGGGCCAGGCGCGCCGCGGTGAGTGCGTCGAGTGGCATCCCCTCCGAGCCCGTCGCCAGGAGCGACTGCGACAGGTTTGCCCGGCGCAACATGCCCTGGAGCGTTCGGACGTGGAGATCCTCGCCCGAGTGGCTGCTGGCCATGATCGCGAGCTCGGATGGGACCAGCTCGAAGGCCTCGATCCCCCCGGCCTCAATGAGGGCGACGAGGCCGAACGGCTTGGCGCACGACCGAAGTGTGACCAGCCGGTCGGGATCGCCCAGAGCACGGACGACGCGGCCCGCGGCGTCGACCTCGACGATGTCCCCGCGGTGGACGCTCTCCTCGATGCCGTTGCGTACCTGGCGGACGAGGATCGGCGGCGCGACCGCGACACGCGCCCTGCCCGCGGCGGCAGCGGCCCGAGGTCCCGAACGGCTCTGACGTGGAGCGGCGGGTGCGGTCATGGGGTCGGATCCTTGCGGCAATCGTCGGCGCGGGGTCAGCCATCGGAGCATACCCCGCGACCGAAAGCGCGGCGTCCTCTGACATGTCCCGTGGCGTCGTCCCGCGCCCCAGGGCGAGCCCCCGGCCGGTGCTAGCATTGGCGTTGAGGCAGCCACCCAGAGCAGGGCACCGAGCGTCACGTTTGGTGGTCCCGAATCGCCGCTGAGCGCCGGAGGTTCACATTGACGGTTCCGTCCACTCTCCACGTCTCGCAACACCCGGCGGTCCTGCACAAGCTGGCCATCCTGCGCGACCAGGCGGTCGAACCCAAGAAATTCCGCGAGATCGTCCGCGAGCTGTCCTGGCTGCTCGGCTATGAAGCACTGGCCGATGCCCGGGTGCGGCCCTTGACCGTGCAGACGCCACTCGAGGAAACGCCGGCGCACCAACTGGCCGACCGGATCGGGCTGGTGCCCATCCTCCGTGCGGGCCTCGGGATGGTCGACGCGATGCTGGAGCTGATGCCGACCGCCCAGGTCTGGCATCTGGGCCTCTTTCGAGACGAACGCACGCTTCGACCGGTCGAGTACTACAACAAGCTCCCCGATTCAGCCAATGTCGACCTGTGCCTCATCCTGGACCCGATGCTCGCAACCGGCGGCTCGGCGACCGCCGCGATCGAGGTGCTCAAGAAGTGGGGCGCCGTGCGCATCAAGCTGGTCAACCTGATCGCGGCACCGGAAGGCGTCGCGGCGGTCACCGCCGCCCATCCCGACGTCGAGATCTACTGCGCCGCGCTGGACCGCCAGCTGAACGACAGGGGCTACATCATGCCCGGCCTCGGCGACGCCGGTGATCGCCAGTTCGGGACCGGCCACTCGGGCTGATCGCGGTCTTCGCGATCCGTCCCGACGCCGTGCGTCGCCGTAGCGCAATGAGTTCGTGGCGTACAACCTCGACCGGTTCCTCGTGGCGCAGCAGGGCGCCTACGACAGCGTGGTCGCGGAGTTGCGCCGCGGGCACAAGACCGGCCACTGGATCTGGTTCGTCTTTCCGCAGGTAGCCGGGCTCGGGCACAGCCTCATGTCCCAGGTGTTCGCCATTGCCTCGCTGGACGAGGCGCGCGCCTATCTCGACCACCCGGTGCTGGGGGCGCGCCTGCGCGAATGCGCGGGGATCGTCCTCGCGACCACGGGACGGACCGCGGTCGAGATCTTCGGGTCGCTCGATGCGCTGAAAGTCCGCTCGTGCATGACGTTGTTCCACCGGGCCGCGCCCGACGAGCAGGTGTTTGCCGAGGTCTTGACCCGCTTCTACGACGGCCTCCCGGACGAGGCCACGGACGTGCGACTCGGACGACCGTGAGCGGAGCGTCGACCAGGTGGCACGCCATGGGCTAGCCCCCAATGTGAACGGCCGGCCCCGCGGGGGGCCGGCCGTTCGTGTGTGCGGAGTGAGCGGGCGGCGGGTGCCGCCCAACGATCGGCCTAGTTGCCGCCCGCGGTGACCTCCACGCTACCCTTCGTGAACGTCTCGCCCTTCACGTCCATCGCCGCATCGATGCCGGCGAGGGCTTCCTTCCAGATGTCGGTGACGTACGGCGCGAGGCCCGGGTCGGTCTTGATGATCCCGGTCGTGAGCGACACCTTGACGGTGTCCGCCCAGCTGATCGGGTCGACCGAGCCGATGCCGGCCGGTGACGGCCAGATCAGGGCGTTGATCTCGTTCATCATCCAGGCCTGGTGACCGGAACCGAGCGTGCTGCCCGCGTCGACCGTGTACTGGATGCAGTCGTCCGGCTTGTCCCGGCAGTAGATCCAGCCATTGAGCGACGCACGCACGAAGCGGACGGCGATGTCCCGATTGCCGGGAGCGTCGAGCCAGGCCTGGCGGACGAACAGCGCGTCCTGGAGCATGCCGACGCGATAGTCGTTCCAGTTGATGACGCTGAGATCCGACGGCTGGTAGAGGTTGCCCGTGGCCGGGTTGATCGCCTCGAGGACCTGGGCGTATTCGTTGTAGATCATCGCCTCGGCCACGTCGATCTGCCGGTTGAGCAGAAGCGACATGTCGAACGGCTGGATGACCTTCTCGTAGTCGGTCCCGGCGACGAATCCCTCGGTGAGGGCGCCGGCCGTGACCTCGAACTCGTTGCCGAAGTCCCAGACGCCGATCTTCTTGCCCTTGAAGTCCGCCGGACCACCGATCCCGGAGTCGGCCCACGACACGGACAGGGTGCCCGAGCGCTGGAAGATCTGGGCAATGTTCACGAGGTCGGAGCCCTGCTCGCGCGCCTCGAGAACCTTTGGAACCCAGCTGATCGTGAACTCGGGGCCGTCGGGCGCGGAACCCGCAACCTGCGGGATCACGTCCGGACCACCCGGGATGATGTTGACCGTGAGCCCCTCGGCGGCGAAGTAGCCCTGCCTCTCTGCTGCAAAATAGCCTGCGAACTGGGCCTGCGGGACCCACTGGAGTTGCAGGCGGACGGTCGCCGCGGCCGGCGTGCTCGGCGCCGGGGTATCGCCCGGGGCCGTTGATGCCGGAGGCGTCGCGACAGGCGTCGCGGGCGCCGGCGTCGCGGCGCCGGAACACGCGGCGAACGCGATCGACGCAGTCGCGGCGAGCCCAAGAATGGATCTGATCTTCATCGGTTCCTCTTTCGTGCGTCAATCCCCGACGATGTCGGGGCTCCTCCTACCATCGGCCCGCGGGCCGGACTGGCGGAACGATACCGCCAATTGGCGTAGCCCACCACCGTTTTTCGGGCAATCGGTGCAACGTCGGCCGGTTGCGCTCGATGTGGCGGTGATCGCGTCAGCGCGAATCGATGCCTCGGACGGAGCTGTGCCACGGGATCGCCAGGCGTTCGATGACGCTGATCGCCAGATACAGCGCGATGCCGGTGCCGGCCATGAGGAAGATTGCGGCCCATGTGACGTCGTAGCGCAGGGCGCTTGCGCTCTGGACGACGATCCGCCCAAGGACGAACGAGGCCCCGCCGAAATACTCCCCGACCACGGCGCCGATCAGGCTGAGAGTCGTGCCGAGCCGGAGTGCCGTGAAGAAGTAGGGCAGCGCGTTGGGGATGCGGACCTTGCGCAGGATGGTCCACTCGCTGGCCGCGTAGGAACGCATGAGTTCAACGGCAGCCGGCGGGACCTGGACCAGGCCCCTGATCACGTTCGCCATGACCGGAAAGAACACGAGCACAGCGGCCATCATCGCCTTCGACAGCGGGTTCAGCACCCCGAACCAGTTATTGAACAGCGGAGCGAACGCGATGATCGGGATCGCGCCGGCGGCCACGGCGATCGGCAGGAGCACGCCACGGGCCGTCACCCAGCGGGACGAGATGAACGCAACCACGACGCCCACGACCGTCCCGATGGCGAGCCCGCCCAGCGCCTCGAGCAGCGTCGCCGCGGCGGATGTCGAGAGGGCGAACCGACCGCCGGCAGCCCAGTTGTCGCGAAGCGCCGCGAGGATCGCCGATGGTTGCGGGAGGATGAATGCCTTGAGCGCGAGGGCGCCGACGATGAGCTCCCAGGCGACCAGCACGCCGACGAAGACAACGGCAGCCGGCAACAGATCGATGGCGCGCCCGCGCCAGCGCCCTCCACCCGCGGCCCGCGGACCCATCCGATCGCCTGCACCGGCGGTCGTCACGGTCACCCGACGCCATCCTCGGCCCGAACCCGGTCCAGGCTACCCGTTCCACTCCCACCGGCGGACGCGCCATCCCGACCAGCCTGACCGTCGCGAAGTGCCTCGCGGACGTCGGTCACCAACGCGAAGTAGTGCGTCGACTCGCGGGTCTCCTCGTTTCTCGGCCGGGGCAGATCCACGTCGATGATCCTGGTGATGCGCCCCGGGCGAGCGCTCATGACGACGACCCGTGACGACAGGAACACCGCCTCGGGGATCGAGTGGGTGACGAACACAACGGACGTCCCGGTCCGCTCCCAGATGTCCAGGACCTCGGAGTTCATCCGCTCGCGCGTCATCTCATCGAGCGCTCCGAACGGCTCGTCCATCAGGAGGATCGATGGCTCGAACGCGAGCGCCCGGGCGATCGCCACCCGTTGCTGCATGCCACCCGACAGCTGGTACGGGTAGTGCTTGAGGAAGTCGCCGAGCTCCACGAGATCGAGCATCTCGCGGGCCTTTGACGTCCGCCGGGCGGCGTCCCAGCCCATGATCTCGAGCGGCAGCCTGACGTTGTCCTCCACCGTGCGCCAATCGAACAGGACGGGCGCCTGGAAGACCATCCCGTAGTCGCGGGCCCGGCGCGCATCGCCGGCCGTCTTCCCGCCGATCGCAACCTCGCCACCCGACGGATCGATCAGGTCGGCGATGATCCGGAGGAGCGTGCTCTTGCCGCATCCGGACGGCCCGATGAGCGAAACGAACTCGCCTCGTCGGATCTCCAGGTCGATCCCGGTCAGCGCCGTCGTCGTCTGGTCGCCCACGTGGAAGACCTTGTCGACGCCGGTCAGGCGAACGACGGCTGGGGCTTGCGCAGAGGTCATCGGTTGCGGTTCTCCCTCACGTGGACTCAGCCCTGGGCGTCTGCGGGCCGGTCGCGCATGAGCAGCACCTCCGCGCCGCGGACGAGCGCGAAGAAGCCGATCCCGAGCGCGGCTGACACGACGATCGCCGCCCACAACTTCTCTGGACCGGTGATGTAGTACTGGTTGAAGGTGATGATCGCCCGGCCCAGACCGTCGTTGATCCCGCCCGGACCCTCGCCGATGATCGCGCCGACGATACTCGCCGTGGCTGCGATCTTGAGCGCGGTAAACAGGTACGGAAGCGATGCCGGAAGGCGCAGCTTCCAGAAGATCTCCGAGCGAGAGGCGGCGTAGGACTGCATCAGCTCCATGGCCCTCGGATCGAACGCGCGCAGGCCGCGGATCATGGCGATCGTGACGGGGAAGAAGGTCAGATAGGTGGCCACGATGACCACCGCGGCCACCGAAGGGCCGACGGCAAAGACGATCATGGGGGCGAGGGCGACGATCGGGACGGTCTGGCTGGCAACGACGTACGGCACGACCGCCCGCTCGAGCAGGCGCGAATGGACGAAGAGGGTCGCCAGGAAGAGGCCCAACGCGGCCCCGAGCAGGAACCCCAGCGCCGCCTCACGCCAGGTGTACAGCGCGGTTCCGATGAGGTACTGGGCGACGTTCTGATCCGCGTTGCGCTGCCACGGCTCGAAGAACGTGAGGACGATGTTCCAGACGTGCGGCAGGTTCAGGTCGTTGGCAAACTGCCAGCGGAACGGCGGGTCGTGGAGCACCGGCGCACCAGGCAGGGCCAGCGGTTCCCGCCAGGGGACCCCGCCGAGGAACTTGACGCCCTCCCACACCAGCGCCACCCCGAGCAGGACGATGCCGCCGACGACGACTCCCCGGACCCAGCTCGGTCTCGCTCCGTCCCCCGTCGAAGGCGGCCGCGTTGCAACGGTCGCCATCGGTCAGGTCTTGACCGCCTGGTCTGCGATGTCGAGGGCGCGGTCGATGATGTCGAAGCCCTCGGCAAGCTGCGCATCGGTGATGCACAGCGGTGGGTTGGTGTGAATCGAGTTGTTGGCGATGAACGTGTAGAGGCCGTTCTTCCGGAAGAACGCACCGACCGCCTTCATCTCGTCGCTCGTCCCGTTGAACGGCGTCATCGGTGTCCACGGATCCTGGCTGCGAACGAGGTCGAGGATTCCGAACAGGCCGAGGTTGCGATGCGCCCCCACCGATGGGTGCTTCGCGGCCAGGCGCTCGTGATGGGCCCGCATCACCGGCCCAAGGCGGGCCGCGTTCTGGATGAGGCCGTCGTCTTCGTAGACCTGGATCGTCGCCAGGGCTGCGGCCAGGCTCACCGGATGACTGCTGTAGGTGAGGCCTCCGTAGAACATCTTCGTCTCGAACGCCTCGGCGATGTGATGACGCATCGCCACCGCCCCGAGCGGCAGGTACGAGGAGGTCAATCCCTTGGCCATCGTCATGAGGTCGGGGACGACGTCCCAGTGGTCGACGGCGAACCAGCGGCCCGTGCGACCGAAGCCGGCCATGACCTCGTCGCAGACCATCAGGATTCCGTGCCGGTCGCACAGCTCCCGGACGCCCTTGAGATAGCCGTCGGGCGGGATGAGGATGCCGTTCGTGCCGACGATCGTCTCGAGGAAGATCGCGGCGATCGTATGCGGCCCCTCGTACCGGATGACGTCCTCGAGGCCCTGGAGCGCCTCGGCCGCCGGGAGCGGTTCCTTCTCGCCCCAACGGTGCGTGTCCGGGTAGCGCACGACGCCCACGAGCCCCGGCTCGTTCGCCCAGCGGCGCGGGTCGCCGGTCAGCGTCATCGCCCCCATCGTGGCCCCGTGATAGGCGCGGTACCGCGCCAGAACCTTCGTCCGGCCGGTGAAGTGGCGGGCGAACTTGATCGCGTTCTCGATGGCCTCGGCGCCACCCAGGGTAAAGAACACCTTGTCGAGGTCGCCGGGCATGATCTCGGCGAGCTTTGCTCCGAGCCGCGCTCGTGGCTCCGTCGTGAAGCCCGGGTAGACGAACTGGAGGCGGGTCGCCTGTTCGGTGATCGCTCGGACCACCCGTTGGTCGCCGTGGCCGATGTTCACGGACATCAGCTGACTGTTGAAGTCGAGGATCCGTTCGCCTTCGGGGGTGTAGAGGTACACGCCCTCGGCACGGTCGATGGCGATCGGGTCGAGCGCCCCCTGGACGGACCACGAGAAGAACGTGTGGGCGCGCGAGAGGGCGACGATCTCGGCGCTCGACATCGCAGTAGAAGGTTCGACGGCCATGCTGGGCTCCAGTTCGGATCGATCGGATGTGTCGGCGATTGTGGCAGATGGGACCCCTCGTTGGCCACCGGGATCCGCCCCGCTGCCGCGCGATTGGCACCCGGTGTACCCTCTGCCTTCTGAACATCGAGACACGTTGAGAGGGACACGATGCCGCGAATCGTTCGAGGGGCGCTCCTGCAGGCCACCTGGACCGGCGACAAGGAGTCGATGATCCAGAAGCACGAGTCGGCTGCCCACGACGCCGCCAGGCAGGGCGCCCAGGTCATGCTGTTCCAGGAGTTGTTCTACGGCCCCTATTTCTGCCAGGTCCAGGATCCGCAGTACTACAGCTATACCGAGTTGATCCCGGACGGCCCCACGACGAAGCGGATGCAGGATCTGGCGAAGCAGACGGGCATGGTCCTGGTGGTGCCGATGTACGAGGAGGACGCCCAGGCCTCCGGGATCTACTACAACACTGCCGCGGTCATCGATGCCGACGGGTCGTATCTCGGCAAGTACCGCAAGACGCACATCCCGCATGTCAAGGGGTTCTGGGAGAAGTTCTACTTCCGCCCGGGGAACATGGGCTATCCCGTGTTCGAGACGGCGGTCGGCAAGGTCGGCGTCTACATCTGCTACGACCGGCACTTTCCGGAGGGAGCTCGAGCGCTCGGCCTGAACGGAGCCGAGATGGTGTTCATCCCGTCGGCGACGTCACGGGGCCTGTCGGAGTACCTCTGGCGGATCGAGCAGGTCAGCCACGCGGTCGCGAACGGGTATTTCGTCGGAACGATCAACCGGGTCGGAATCGAAGCCGACATCGGCGACGACGACTTCTACGGCCAGAGCTACTTCTGCGACCCGCGTGGCCAGTTCATCGGAAGCGTCGGCGATCCGTACAAGGAGGAGCTGATCCTGCGCGACATGGATCTCGACGTGGTCTCGCAGGTCCGCCAGACCTGGCAGTTCTATCGGGACCGTCGACCCGATGCCTACGGGGATCTGGTCCGGCCGTAGCCAAACCGTTGGGTCGGCCGCTTGGAGGAGGGCGGCCGAACCAACCGGTTACGGCGGCGATCGACGATCGCGGCGGACCCGATCCAGGAGGTTCCACCGATGCAGTTCGGATTCACGATCAAGCCGGATCACGCGATCGAACGAACGGTCGCTCTCGCGGTGCAGGCCGAGTCTGCCGGTTTCGACTACGGCTGGGTCTTCGACTCCCACGTGCTGTGGCGCGATCCGTATCCCCTCCTGACGCTGATGGCCCAGGCGACCACGACACTGCGCTTCGGAACATGCGTGACAAATCCCGCCACGCGCGAGCCGTCGGTCACCGCGTCCACCCTGGCCGTCCTCGATGAGCTGTCCGGCGGTCGGATGGACCTGGGGATCGGCCGCGGCGACAGCGCCCGGCGAGTACTCGGCAAGCCACCGACCACGATGGCCACGCTCGAGGAGGCGATCGGCGTGATCCGGGACCTCGTGGAGGGCCGGACCACGACCTACGAGGGCACGGAGCTCTCCCTCCCGTGGACCGGCAAGTGGAAGCTCCCCGTGTGGGTAGCCGGCTACGGGCCGATGGCCCTCAAGATGACCGGCCGGATCGCCGACGGGGTGATCCTCCAGCTGGCCGACCCGGATCTCATCCGCTGGTTCGTCGGCCAGGTCCGCGAGGCCGAGGCGGCAGCCGGACGTCCTGCCGGATCGGTCAAGGTACAAGCAGCAGCGCCGGCCCACATCGGCGAGATCGGTGACTGCCGCGACCGAACCCGCTGGTTCCCGGCGCTCGTCAGCAATCACGTCGTGGACCTGGTGAACAAGTATCCCCGCGATGAGCTGCCGGAATCGCTCACCGGATATGTCCGCGACCGGACCGGGTACGACTATCTCCACCATGCCGAGGTCGGCTCGTCCAACGCCGGCTTCGTCGGCGATGACGTGACCGACCGGTTGTGCGTTCTCGGCTCCGTCGACGATCACCTCGTGAAGCTGCGCGACCTGGCCGCGGCGGGCGTCGACCAGTTCAACATCTACCTCATGAACGGTGACGAGGAGCAGGTGCTCGAGATCTACGCACGCGACATCATCCCGAAGCTGCGCAACGTGGCCGCGGCGACCACCCCGGGGTGAGCTCAGAACGCCGACTGAACGCCCGCTGATCGCCGCATCCGCCACAATGGAAACGACGACCCCGACGCCTCATCAGGAGGACCGATGCGCACCCTGATCACGAACGGCACGATCGTCACCGCCGACGGGTCGTATGACGCCGATGTCCTGATCGACGGCGAGACGATTGCCCAGATCGGCCGCGACCTCGCGGGTGCCGGCCCAGGCGCCATCGCCGACGACACGATCGACGCATCGGGCAAGTACGTCATCCCCGGGGGTATCGACGTGCACACCCACATGGAGCTGCCATTCGGCGGCACGTCGGCCAAGGACACGTTCGAGACCGGCACGCGGGCAGCCGCGTTCGGCGGGACCACCTCGATCGTCGATTTCGCCGTGCAGTCGCGCGGCAAGTCGTTGCGCGAGGGGCTCGACGCCTGGCACGCCAAGGCCGAGGGCAACGCGGTCGCGGATTACGGCTTCCACATGATCATGAGCGACGTCAACGACGACACGCTCGCCGAGATGGACGGCCTGGTCGCCGAGGGCGTGCCGGACTTCAAGCTCTTCACGGCCTACCCGGGCGTCTTCTTCAGCGACGACGGCGCCATCTTCCGCGCCATGCAGCGGACCGCGAGGAACGGCGGCCTGATCATGATGCACGCCGAGAACGGCCTCGCGATCGACGTGATCGCCCAGGACACGATCAATGCCGGGATCACCGACCCGATCGGTCATGGTCTGGCCCGTTACTCCGTGCTGGAGGGCGAGGCGACAAACCGGGTCATTCGGCTGGCCCAGGCGGCCGGCGTCCCGGTGTACATCGTCCACCTCTCGGCACGGGAGGCCATGAACGCCGTCCGCCAGGCGCGCGACGAAGGCCTGCCCGCGTTCGCCGAGACGTGCCCGCAGTACCTGTTCCTGTCGCTCGACGACATGGGCAACGGGTTCGAGGGTGCGAAGTACGTCTGTTCGCCGCCTCTGCGCCCCGCCGACCACCAGGTGGAGCTCTGGCGCGGTCTGGTCAAGGACGACCTCCAGGTCGTCTCGACGGACCACTGCCCGTTCGACTTCGAGGGCCAGAAGGATCTCGGCCGCGGCGACTTCCGCAAGGTCCCGAACGGGCTACCCGGCGTCGAGGACCGGATGGACCTGCTCCACGATGGCGGGGTGGTGGCCGGGCGGATCACCAGGGAACGCTGGGTGGCGATCACCTCGACGGCCCCGGCCAAGCTGTTCGGGATGTACCCGCACAAGGGTGCCGTGGCGGTCGGCTCCGATGCCGATCTGGTGATCTACGACCCGAACCGCAAGCGGACCATCTCGGCGGCGTCGCACCATATGAACGTCGACTATTCGTGCTACGAGGGCCGCGTCGTGCAGGGCGCATCCGACGTCGTGCTGTCGCGCGGCTCGGTCATCGTCCGCGACGGCCAGTTCACCGGCAAGAAGGGCCACGGCAAGTTCATCAAGCGAGCGACGGCCGACTTTGCGCGAATGGCCTGACCGGCCGGCCACCGTGCCGGGCGCGGCCACCGTGCCGGGCGCGGCCGCGATCCGAGCGGCCACCGTGCCGGGCGCGGCCGCGATCCGAGCGGCCGGTGCGGGTCGCCCCGACATCGTCATCCTCGATGGCGGGCTGGCCACCGAACTCGCTGCGCGAGGCCATGACCTGACCCACCGGCTGTGGTCGGCACGACTGCTGATGGACGAGCCGCAGGCGATCGAGGATGTCCACCTCGCCTACTTCCAGGCCGGCGCGCGGGTGGCCACCACGGCCAGCTACCAGGCCACCATCCCCGGGTTCGCGACGGCCGGGATGGATCGCGCAGCTGCGCTGGGGGCGATCCGGCGCAGCGTGGAGCTTGCCGGTCGGGCCGCAGACCGACACGCGTCCCTGGCCGGACTGGACCGCACCTCCCTGGTCGTCGCGGGCTCGGTGGGCCCGTACGGGGCGATGCTGGCGGACGGATCCGAGTACCGAGGCGACTACGATCCGGGGCGCGCCGTCCTGCGCGACTTCCACGCGCCGCGGATGGAGGCGCTGCTCGAGGCCGGGGCCGACCTGCTGGCGCTCGAGACGATCCCCACGGTACGTGAGGCCGAGGTGCTGGCGGGCCTGGTGATCGAGTTCGGCGCCCGGGCATGGCTCTCGTTCCAGTGCCGCGACGGCCGTTCGACGGCCGCCGGCGAACCGATCGCCGAAGCGATGGCCTCCGCGACCGGGCCGGCGTTTGTCGCGGTCGGGGTCAATTGCACCGCGCCCCGCCACCTGGTAGCGCTGCTCGAGGCGGCAGCGTCGGCTACCGATCGGCCCCTCATCGCCTACCCGAACGGCGGCGACCGGTGGGACGCCCAGGCGCGGGCCTGGGTCAGCGACGCTCCGCACGGCCCGCCGCTCGACGATGCGCCGGACTGGGCCGCGGCAGGTGCGAAATGGATCGGCGGCTGCTGCGGAACGGGACCGGCCGACATCCGCAGTCTGGCGACGCTTCTCGACGATTCGCGCTGATCGGCGCTGAGTCGCGCCGATTCGCGACGATTCGCGACGAGGTTCGCTCCGCCAGACGCCTGCCATCACGGTCGAGTGCCGGGGATTGCCGAGCCCGGACCCGGCGTCATCCCGTCATCGACGGCGCCAGGCGAAGATCCGCGTCGCAGCGACATCGCACCACACCAGACCGAGCTCACTCGGTGGTTCGCGTCCAGCGCTGAGCGAGCGAACCCAGTGCTCGCTCGATGCCGGGAAGCGGGCCCCGAACACCTCCGGGTAGCGCGCGACCAGCGCTCGATTGCGGGTCGTGGCGCGCACGACCCAACATGACGCCACCAGGTACGGTCGGTCCCCGCCGAATACCAGGGCCAGATCGGCGGCCTCCGCCAGTTTCCGGTTCGTGCTCCGCACCGCGGCGCCAAGGTCGCCGATCGTGTTCCAGCACTCGACCAGGAGAAGCCGCCGCTGGACATCACTCCGAAGGCCAACGTCGGCGGAGCGAGACGGATCGGCCGGGCGGGTCGCCAACTCGAACCCTCCGCGGTACCCCGCGATCCGGCCGATTCCGAGGACCAGTTCCTGGATGCGGAGATGTGCGGCGTCGGCGGGTCCTTCCGCCGGGTCCCGCGTAACGTCAAGCATGAGCCGGCGGTCGACGACGGCAAGCGCTCGCTGCCAGACATCCACGGAGAGGTTGGCTCCCCGACCTCGCTCCATCATGCTGATCGTCGATTGGACCACGCCGACAACGGCACCGACCTGCGCCTGTGTCAGGCGCCGTCGCCTTCGCGAAGACCTGAGCTCCCCGCCCAGGCGTGCCAGGTGCTCGAGGTTGCGTCGGGCGGCCTCCGCGACCAGTTCCGGGCGCCTGATCCTGCTCATATCGCTCCCATGATTGCCGGGAGCGCTTCACCCGCGATTAGCCGGCGGTGCGGCACGCTTATGGGCCACAGACCCGTGTGGCATGCATGGGAGCGATCGATCGACGGATAGCGCGAGAGAGTTGGCGTCCAATGCCCATCCCTGTGCGCACGGCAGCGATGGGAGCGATGCGGTCGCTGGTTGAGGCGATGCGCCGCCCAGGACCCCGCCCCTACCGCGCTGCGTCACGGGTTGCGCGCTGCGGCGCCGCCCAGGACCCCGCCCCTACCGCGCTGCGTCACGGGCCGCCCCTACACGCGCTGCGGCGCGGCGCCGCGCCGCCCCCACCGCGCTGCGGCGCACCCCGCCCCCTACCGCGTGCGCGGGAAGCCCAGGTCCACCTTCGACGTGGCGGGGTCGGGCCAGCGCGAGGTCACGACCTTGCCGCGGGTGTAGAAGTTGATCCCTTCCGGCCCGTACATGTGGGTATCACCGAACAGGGACGACTTCCAACCACCGAAGCTGTAGTACGCGACCGGCACCGGGATCGGTACGTTGATCCCGACCATGCCCGCGTTCACCTCGAACTGGAACTGGCGGGCGACCCCGCCGTCCCGGGTGAAGATCGAGGTGCCGTTGCCGTACGGGTTGTCATTGATGATCGCGACGGCGTCGGGATACGTCGGGACCCGGACGATCTCGAGCACCGGCCCGAAGATCTCGTTGCGGTAGCACTCCATGTCCGGTGTGACGTGGTCCAGCAGCGAGACCCCCAGGAAGAATCCCTGGCCATCCTGGTACAGGACGTGCTGCCGCCCATCGACGACGAGATCGGCGCCGGCCGCCTGCCCGCTCGCGATGAACGAGGCAACCCTGTCGCGATGCTCGCGCGTGATGAGCGGGCCCATCTCAGCTTCGGGATCCGAGCCGGGGCCCACCTTGACCTTGGGGAGTCGGGCGCTGATCGCCTCGACCAGGGGGTCGGCAACGTCGCCGACGGCCACGACGACGGAGATTGCCATGCAGCGCTCCCCCGCAGATCCGTAGGCAGCGGACACCGCGGCATCGGCCGCCATCCCGATGTCGGCATCGGGCAACACGATCATGTGGTTCTTCGCCCCGCCCAACGCCTGGACGCGCTTGCCGTTCCGGGTCCCGGTCTCGTAGATGTACCGAGCGACCGCCGTGGAGCCCACGAACGACACCGCGGCAATGTCGGGGTGTTCAAGAATCCGATCCACTGCGACCTTGTCGCCGTGGACGACATTGAAGACGCCGTCCGGGACACCGGCCTCCTTGAGGAGTTCGGCCAGGTAGTTCGAGGCCGATGGATCCTTCTCGGACGGCTTCAGGATGAAGGTATTTCCGCAGGCGATCGCGTTCGCGAACATCCACATCGGGACCATGGCCGGGAAGTTGAACGGGGTGATGCCGGCAACGACGCCGAGCGGCTGGCGGATCGAGTAAACGTCGATTCCGGTCGAGGCCTGTTCGGTGAAGCCGCCCTTCAGCAGCTGCGGGATCCCGCAGGCGAACTCGATATTCTCCAGGCCGCGGGCGACCTCGCCGAGTGCGTCCGATGGGACCTTGCCGTGCTCGGCGGTGAGGTGCGCCGCGATGTCCTTGCGATGCGCGTCGGCCAGGTTCCGGATTCGGAACATGATCTCGGCCCGCTTGCCGATCGAGGTCGCCCGCCACGCGGGGAAGGCATCGGCGGCGGCACGAACGGCACGATCGACCTCTTCGACCGAGGCGAAGTCGACCGAACGGGTCTGCCGGCCCGTGGCCGGATCGAACACCGGTCCGGATCGCCCGGACGTGCCTGCGACGAGACCCCCACCGATCCAGTGATTGACCCGCGGGTAGGTCGTGGGTGCCGGGCCGGTGCCGGCCCGTGGTTCAGCAGTCTGGGTCATCGTGGTCCTCTCATCCGCGTCGTGCGCTCGACATGCTACCGCGTCACCCGGTCCGCGATCAGAATCTCGGCCGACTCGCCGGGTCTGGCCAATCGGGCTCGAGGGTGTCGCCGACGCCCTGCCTTGCTGCTGCTCCGCGCTCAAGCCGGTCGGCAATCGAGCGACCCGCCACCAGGACGAGCGCGCACCCGAAGGCGGTGGCGATGGCGATGACCTGCGCCGCATTGAGCCCGGCCCAAACCGGTGCGTCCCGCCAGGTGACGGCAACGGCCACGCGCACGATCGCCCAGAGACCGATCGCCACTGCAAGGACCCGACCGTCGCGGCTCGCGAACGCCCCGCCGGCGAGCATCCCGCCGAGGACGACCAGCACCACGGCAACGAGCACCGCCTCATAGACCTGCGCGGGGTGGGACGGCAGCGACGGCGCCAGCGACCCCCACGGACCCGGCCCGACGTAGCTCGTTGCCCACGACAGGTCGGTCGGCTGCCCCTGTCCGTCGCCGCTCAGCACCTGCGCCACTCGGCCCCCGGCCAGCGCCAGCAGCGTCGGCAGCGCGGCAACGTGCGCCCATCGACCGATCGGTGCCTCGAGCAACCTCGTGACAAAGGCTCCGCTGGCGATCCCGCCGACGACGGCCAGCCCGAGCCCGAGACCTCCCTGGCCGGGATCGACAATCGCTCCGGTCGTGGCCAGGTAGTAGTCGAGGTGGGTGAGGACGTACTCGACCCGCCCGCCGATGACGGCTCCGGGCACGACCCCGAGCACGATGAACAGCAGGTCGTCGAGTCGGAGATGACCACGATGGGCAAACGGACCCGGATCGGAGCCGTGCGCCGGCGTGGTGGCCGCGATCCGTGCCGCCAGCAGCAGGGCGCCCGCCACAACAGCCGCGAGGACGAGCGTGGACATTCGCACCGAGGCGTCGCCGGCACGAACCAGTGGATCGAAGTCGAGGATGAGGACGGCAGTTGGCACGGTGAGCGGCAGTGTAGCGAGTGTCGCCTTGCAGACATGCATCCTGTCCACTGGGCGAATGACCGTGGGGGCCAATCTGGGCACGATGAGGTCCGCCGACGTGACTGCTTGGGGGCAGACATCGTCTCGAGGTCGTGGGGAATCGTCGAGACCGGCTACTCGCCGGCGATCGGGCCACGGGGGGACGGGCCGATCGCCGGCGCGCGCATCGAGGGGTGCGCCACGAGGCGATTGATGAGGCAGACGCGGATCTCGGTCCGGTTGTTTGGCCGGATCGAGGCGACCAACGGGAACATCGTCGTGCGGCTGCCCGGCCGGCAGACCCAGGCGCTGTTCGCCCTGCTCTGCCTCGATCGTCGGCCTCGTTCGCGCGAGGCCCTCGCCGCGGATCTCTGGCCCGAGGCATCGAGTTCATCGTCGGCGTCGCTTCGCCAGGCGCTGTGGCTCATCCGCAGCGGGCTTCTCTCGGCCGGCGTCGACCCGGACGAGGTCCTTGACATCGACCTCGACACGATCGCCGTCCGCAGCGCGGCCATCGACGTCGACGTCGACCGGTTCGATCGTCACGTGCGTGCAACACCCCGCTGTCCCGAGGCCGCGGTCGCGCTGTACCGGGGGGACCTCGTCGAGGGGCTCGGACATGACGTCTTTGCCACGGAGCGCGAGCGACTCGCCGATGACTTCGAAGACATGCTGTCCCTTGCCGCCCGGCAGCAACTCGCCGACAACAACATCGAGGCGGCACGGGAGACCGCGCAGCATCTCCTGGCCCGCGACGGCTTGCGCGAGGAGGCGCACGAGGTGCTCATCGCGGTCCACGGCGCGACCGGGACGCGCTCCCAGGTGGTGCGCCAATATCGCCACCTCGTGGACATCCTTCGTCGGGAACTGGATGTCGAGCCGCTCCCGGAGACCGTCGCGGTGTACCGGGCGGCGCTCGCCCGAACCGTCGCCCGCTCGATGGACGCGGCGATCCTCGACGACTACGAGCCGAGCCGGCCGATCCTCGTCGCAACCGGCTGAGCGCAGGACGTCGCCGGGTCGGCAGCGCGTCCGGGTCGGCAGCGCGTCGCTGCGGCGCCAACCGGCCGCGACCTCCCGGGGCCGAGACGGGCGAAGCCCCGGCCAATGCCAGGGCTTCGCTGCTGCTGTTCAGGCCCGTTCGGGGCCCGTGTCACCGACCGAACGTCAGCCCGGATTAGGGGCCAAAACCTGGATTACAGGCCAAAGTCGGCGAGCCAGTCGAGGTCGTCGGCGCGATCCACGCGATACACGCCGCCGGTCCCGGCGCAGTTGCCGTTGATCCCGAACGATGTGACCCCACCGACGACGTTGGACCTGCCGACGAAGTTCGGCCCGCCCGAGTCGCCAAAGCAGGTGCCGCCGGTATTTGCGTTGTTGGACAACAGGAGCGAGAAGTCGCCCGTGAAGCCGGGGACGTTGATCTGGTCCAGCTTGGGATAGGCAACCATGCGAACGCGGACGTTGTGCTCCTTCCACGCTGCGGCGTCAGGAAAGGCCATCTGCAGCCCGTAGCCGACGGCGGTGAATGTCGTGTTTTGCGTGCCGCGGCGGGTCTTGAGCGCGTCGAGCTGGTTGAGTGTCGGCAGGGCGCCGTACTCGCTCATCACGATCGGGGAGTCGAGGACGACCACGCCGAGGTCAAAGAGGAAGAACGCGTCCGGGTTGAACTGGGGATGGATGTACGTCGTGCCTCCGACATCGCCGGTGAAGGGATAGCCGTTGGCCGGGATCCCGCTCTCGACGTCCGCGGCGAACCAGATCTGGGCACGCGCGGCGGGCGCCTCGGTGCAGTGGCCCGCGGTCAGGAACACGGTCGACGACATCAGCGTGCCGCTGCACCGCCAGAGCGGCGTGCCGCTGGCGTCCTGCGCGACCATCAGGCCGACGTACGGATGGCCCGATCCATCGAGGGTGCCGTCGGTGATGGCGGCCGCAGGACCGGCGAGCGCACCGACCAGGAGCAGAGACGTCACGACCATCGCCACGGTGGCTCGTGACCTCGAGAAGAAGCGCATGTGTCTTGATCCTCCGCCCGGCGTCGATTCGGGATCCGCGCGAGCGGTCGGCCGGGCCACCTCGGGCGCAGGTTGGACGGGGCCGTCTGGGGCGACACCCGTCAGACGACGATGCTACGAGGTGCCGGCGGATCTGTCTCGCACCGAGCCAGCGCAGACAGGATTGGTGGTGACCGAGCGCACCGCGTTATCAGTCGCCGAGCTTGCCGACGAGTTCTCGCACGGCGGCGGCAGAGCGGTCAAACGAAGCCTGTTCCTCGTCCGTCAGGTTCACCTCGAGGACGCGTTCCAGGCCGCCCGAACCCAGGACCGCGGGTACTCCAACGAACAGCCCCGTCGTCCTGAACTCCCCCTGGAGCAGGATTGCGCAGGGCAGGATGCGTTTCCGGTCGCGGAGGATGGCGTCGACCATCTCGAACGTCGACGCGGCGGGAGCATAGAACGCCGACCCGGTCTTGAGCAGGGCCACGACCTCCGCCCCGCCGTTCGCGGTACGTTGGCTGAGCGCTGCCACGCGTTCCGGCGACAGGAGCTCCGTGATCGGGATCCCGGCGACCGTGGAGTAGCGGGGCAGCGGCACCATCGTGTCGCCGTGGCCGCCCAGCACGAAGGCATGGGTGTCCTCGACCGACACCCCGAGCTCCTGGGCGATGAACGTCCGGAAGCGGGCCGAGTCGAGCACGCCGGCCATCCCGAGGACGCGCTCGCGCGGGAAGCCGGACGCCTGCATCGCGACATGGCACATCGCGTCGAGCGGGTTGGTGACGATGATCAGGATGCAGTCGGGGCTGTGGCGCACGGCCTGCTCGACGACGGCCCGAACGATTCCGGCGTTCTTCGCCAGGAGATCGTCCCGGCTCATCCCTGGCTGGCGGGCAAGCCCGGAGGTGACGACGACGATGTCCGACCCGGCCGTAGCGGCGTAGTCGTTGGTGCCAACGATTCGCGCGTCGTGGCCAACGACCGGTGCGGCCTCGGCAAGGTCGAGTGCCTTGCCCTGGGGCAGGCCCTCGACGATATCGACGAGCACCACGTCGGCCAGCCCGGCCTCGGCGATGCGCTGTGCCGTGGTGGCGCCGACATTGCCGGCGCCGATGACGGTGACCTTGTTGCGGGCCATGCTCGAACCGCTCCTTTCGGGATCGAAGGTGGTGGGTCTATTCGACTCGGGGGCCTGCCGACCGAACCGCGGCCGACACCCCGTCGGCGTAGCCGGCGAAGTTGTCGGCGAACATCCGCGCGAGTCGCGCGGCCATCTCGTCATACGCTGCCGGGTCCGCCCAGGTGGTGCGCGGTCGCAGGACCTTGTCGGGTACGCCGGGAACCTCCGCCGGCACCTCGACGCCGAAGATCGGGTCGGTCCAGGTCGGGATGTGGTCGAGGTCGCCGTTGATTGCCGCGCGGACCATTGTTCGCGTGTGGTTGATGTTCATCCGCTCGCCGGTCCCGTACGGACCGCCGGTCCAGCCGGTGTTCACGAGCCAGACCGGGACGTCGTGCCGCGCCAGTCGCTCGGTCAGCATGGCGGCATATTCGCCGGGGTGGCGGGGCATGAACGGCGCCCCGAAACATGCCGAGAACGTGGCCTTCGGCTCCCGCACCCCGATCTCCGTGCCGGCCAGCTTGGCGGTGTAGCCGCTGATGAAGTGATACGCGGCCTGGTCCGCGCTGAGCTTGCTGATGGGCGGCAGGATCCCGAATGCGTCGGCGGTCAGGAAGACCACGTTCTTGGGCTGGCCCGCGATCCCCGTCGCGTCGGCATTGCCGATGAAGTTGAGCGGGTAGGCGCCCCGCGTGTTCTCCGTGATCCGCTCCGAATCGAGGTCCAGCTGGCGGGTGACCGGATCCACCTCGACGTTCTCGAGGATCGTCCCGAAGCGCTTCGTCGTCGCGAAGATGTCCGGCTCGTACATCGGGGAGAGGCGAATGGTCTTGGCGTAGCAGCCACCCTCGAAGTTGAAGACGCCGTTGTGGTCCCAGCCATGTTCGTCGTCGCCGATCAGGCTCCGCGTGGGATCCGCGGACAGCGTCGTCTTGCCGGTCCCCGAGAGGCCGAAGAAGATGACCGAGTCGCCTTCGGCGCCGACGTTCACGGCGGAGTGCATCGGCAGCGCACCCTCGTCGGGCAACAGGTAGTTCATGACCGTGAACGCGCTCTTCTTGATCTCGCCCGCGTACTCGGTCCCGACGATGATGATCTCCATTCGCCGCAGGTGGACGAGGATCGCGGTCTCGCTCCGCGTCCCCTCGTGCGCGGGGTCCGCCTTGAACGACGGCACGTCGATGATCGTGAAGTTCGGCTTGAAGGCACGCAGGTCGCGAGCGGTGGGCCGGCGGAAGAGATTGCGGGCGAAGATGCTCGCCCAGGCGGTCTCGGTGTACACACGCAGCGAGCGGCGATGCGCCGGGGCGGCCCCGATGAAGCAATCCTGGGCGTACATCGGGCGGTCGGCAACGTAAGCCATGAGCCGCGCCCGGAGCCGGTCGTAGTACGCCTCCGAGATGGGCCGGTTGACCTCGCCCCACCAGATGCGGTCGTGGCTCCAGGGCTCATCGACGAAGAACTTGTCCTGCGGCGAGCGGCCGGTGTGCTTGCCGGTCCGCACGACGAGCGGGCCGTCGGCGGCGATGACGCCCTCCCCCGCACGAACCGCGTCCTCGTACAGCGCGGCGGTCGACAGATTCACCCGGAGTGGCGTCCCCAGCGTGGCTGCCGGTGCGCTCGTGGCTGACGGCTCGGAGGTGGGTGACTGGGTCATCGTGCGGACTCCTGGGCGCGGCGATCTTCGATCGACCGGCCGCGCGTACCGCCGGGTCGAGAGGGATCCCGGGCGGAGTCGGCTTTCGCAGTCAGGTGCCGTCTATCGTACCACCGGGCCTCTGTCGAGGGTTGCGGTTCGGTATCGAAGCGAGCCGGGTCCGTGCCTCGTCCAGGTTCGCGTCAGGGTCCAGGTTCGCGTCAGGCCTGTTCGAGCGCCTGGGCGATGTCGGCGATGAGGTCGTCGATGCCCTCGATGCCGACCGACAGGCGGACCAGCGCGGGATCGACCTCGAGGGCCGACTCGGCAACCGACGCGTGCGTCATGACCGCCGGGACTTCGACCAAGGATTCGACGCCGCCGAGCGACTCGGCAAGCGTGAACACCCGCGTGGCCTCGCAGAACGCCACCGCCCGCTCCGCGCCCGGCCGGCCGAGGGGACCGCCGTCGCCGAGAACAAACGACACCATTCCGCCGCCGCTCGCCATCTGTCGCGCCGCAACAGCAGCGCCCGGATGAGCATGTGCGCCATCGGCCAGGCCCGGGTAGATGACCCGTGCCACGTCGGGCCTGCCGGCAAGGAACCGGGCGACTGCGGCAGCGTTGGCGGCGTGGCGTTCCACCCGCAGGTGAAGCGTCCTGAGGCCGCGCAGGACGAGGAAGCAGTCCAGGGGTCCAGGCACGGCGCCCATCGCGTTCTGGAGGAACCGGAGGCGCGCAGCGACCGCCTCATCGCTGGTCACGGCGACGCCGACCACGGTGTCGGAGTGGCCGGCCAGGTACTTCGTCGCCGAGTGAAAGACGATGTCGGCCCCGAGCGCCAGGGGGCGCTGGATGGCCGGCGAGGCGAAGGTGTTGTCGACGACGATCAGGGGCCGGCGTCCGCCCTCTGCCGCTCGGCGCGCGACCGTTGCAGCCACGGCCGCGATGTCGACGATCTTGAGCCGCGGGTTCGTCGGCGTCTCGAACCAGACGAGGCGCGTCCGCTCCGAGAGCGCCTCCCAGAGCGCATCCTGGCCCGATGCCAGATCGACGTACGTCGCCTGGACACCGCTCGATGCGTGGACCTGTTCCAGGTACCTGAACGTGCCCCCGTAGACATCGTCGCCGACGACAACGTTGTCTCCCGGCTGCGCGAGCTGGGCAATCGCCGCTGTCGCGGCCGAGCCGGAGGCAAACGCAAACCCATGCCGCGCGCCCTCGAGCGTCGCGACGGCTCGCTCGAGGCGCTCCCGCGTGGGGTTCTGCGAGCGCGCGTATTCGTAGCCGCGGGTCGGTCGCCCGACCGCCTCCTGGCGATAGGTCGACGTCTGGTAGATGGGAGGCGAGACGGCGCCCGTCAGCTCGTCCGGTTCCTGCCCGGCATGGACGGCGAGGGTGTCGAAGGAGCGTTCGGGGCGGGGATCGACGTTGTCTTGCGGCATGCGTCCATCATCGCCGACCCGGAGCGGTCTTGACAGCACCAACGGGCGGCGAGATCACATCCGCGCCGCGGGCGCCCAGGTCCGATGGGTTGCGCCTTACCCTCGGCGGCGGGCGAGGAACTCCAGCAGGTCCAGCTTCGTGACGACGCCGGTCGCACGGGTCGCACCCAAGACCACCACCGCGGGAGCCCCGTCGCGCAGGAGTTCAAAGGCCTCGTCCAGGGCAGCCGTCTCGGCGATCGTCGGGAGCGGGCGATCCATGACCTCGCCCACGGTCCGCTCCACGACCGTCGGGTCGCGGTAGGCGCGCTCCAGCAGCCCCTTCTCGCTGATCGAACCGACGATCGATGCGACGGCGTCGTCGGGACCCTCGCTGACGGGCATCTGGCTGATCCCGTACCGCTCGAGCGTCTCGATCGCAGCGGCCACGCTGTCGGTGGTTCGGGCGAGGACGACCGGCGGGATCTCGGCGCCGTGGCGGGCCGTGAGAACCGCCCGCACACGATCCGGTTCGGTTGCCGAACCGAGGAGGCCGTTGGCGCGCATCCATTCATCGTTGTAGAGCTTCGAGAGGTAGTTTCGGCCGCTGTCCGGCAGGATCACGACCATCACCGCAGCGTGGGCAGGCGGCCCGCCCGACGACTCCAGGGCCATGATCCGGCGACTCTCGTCGAGCGCGGCCACGACCGCCGTCCCGCACGACTCCCCGGCCAGGATCCCCTCCTCGCGGGTGATCCGGCGGGCCATGGCAAACGCGTCACGGTCCGAGACGCGCACCCAACGATCCACGACGGACGCGTCGTAGGTACCTGGGAAGAAGTCCTCCCCCACCCCTTCGGTCAGATACGGCCGCGCGACATCGCCCGACAGGACACTGCCCTCGGGATCGGCCCCGACGATCTGGATGGCCTGGTTCCTTGCCTTCAGGACCCGCCCGATGCCGGAGATCGTCCCGCCGGTGCCGGCGCTCGCCACGAAGTGGGTGATCCGACCCGCCGTCTGCTCCCAGATCTCGGGACCGGTCGTGGCCTCGTGGGCCCGGGGGTTTTCCATGTTCCAGTACTGGTCGGGCTTGAACGCGCCGGGAATGTCGCGGGCCAGCCGGGCCGCCACGGAGTAGTAGGACTCCGGCGACGCGGGGTCCACGTTCGTGGGACACAGGACGACCTCGGCGCCATACGCCCGGAGGAGCGATTGCTTCTCGCTCGATTGCTTGTCGGCCATCACGAAGATGCAGCGGTAGCCCTTGAGTGCGGCCGCAATCGCCAGCCCGTGGCCGGTGTTGCCCGACGTCGGCTCGATGATCGTCCCGCCCGGCTTGAGCAGACCCGCCTGTTCCGCGGCCTCGATCATCGGCAGGCCGATCCGGTCCTTCACCGAACCACCCGGGTTCATCGTCTCGAGCTTCGCGAGGATGAGCGGCTGCCCCTCTTCCGGCCCGAGGTCGCGCGTCACCCGGGTGAGGCGGACGAGGGGCGTGCGGCCGACGAGATCGAGGATCGATTCCGCGTAATCCATCTGTCGCGAGGATAGCGTCCCTGCCGATCCCTCGGGCCCCGCCCGGGTGGAACTTGGCGCGGCGGGTCCGCGCTCGCCGGGAAAACACTCCCAGTCATGAGATCTGGCGATAGCAAGCGTGACGGGTCGCTGATCCTGACGTTCCAGGTGCCGTGCCACGCTGGCCCTGGTCAGATTCGATTACCCGGGGTAATGGTGTGCGTGGACGCGGCGGCGATACCGGTACGGATCGCTGCCGGAACACATCGGCGCTAGTGAAAGAGCCGGGTGAGTCCCTTCCAGACCCTTCGGTTGCCGGCCATCCGCTCCGCATCGCGACACGCGGCCGCGACCGCCTCGATGGTCAGCGCGTGGAGACCCAGCGTCACCCGGCGTGCGACATCGCGTTCGTCCGGGCTGCCCGGCTGGGGCGTCGGTGCGTCCGGCGGCTCCCCGGCCAGGTCGCGCCAGGATGTCGCCGGCAGCACTCGAAGGAGGATCCGGCGACCCAGGTACAGCTCGTGGGCGCCGCCGAGGACGAGGGGGACGAGCGGAGCCTCGCTCCGCACGGCGATGTAGCCGATGCCGCCACCGAGCGGCCGCGCCCGATCCACGGGCACCGCCGGTCCGACCTCGGGAAAGAGGGCGAATACCCCGTCTGCCGCGAGGATCCGTCCGGCTGCGTCAAAGTGCGCGTCGACCGCCTGGCGTCGACCGCCCGGCCAGATCGGCACGACGCCACCCACCAGCGCGAAGGCCCAGCGTCGCCACCGGCTGCGAAACATGGCCCGCCCGTCGCCGAACCAGGAAACGCGGGGCTGGAGCGGCAGGGCCAGCGTGACCACGAACGGATCGATCCACGTGCGGTGTGGCAGCCCCGCGGCGATCCAGCCCCCTGCGGGGCGACCGTCGGCGGTTCGCGGCAGATGCTCGGTCCCCTCGACGCGGATCCGGATGCCGAGGGCGGCGGCGATCAGGCGGCAGCCGCCGAGCAGGATGCGGAACGCGGCAGTGGCGCGCACCACCGGCGCGCCATCGGCTGCGGGTCGTCCCGCCGAAGCGGCCCACGAGCCCTCGTTTGGATCTCGAAGGCCGGCCATCGTCAGTCGGTCGTCGCGCGATCCAGCCGGCCGGGACGGAGCAGCAGCCAGGTGAGGCGGCGACGGAGGCGCCGAGGATGGTCCGGCGGGTCCAGCGTTCCGGGGTGAAGCTCCTCGACGACGGGCCCGATCCGAGCAGCCAGCGCAGCAACGACGGACCTGGCGAGGTCCAGCTCCTCCCTCGAACCGGTGGCCGGCAGCCGGCCGTCCCAGTGCGGGCCGAGCAGATCGGCTGCGGTCGTCGGTGGCAGCACCCGGGCGGCCATCCGTTTCCCGAGATACAGGTCCTCGGTGCCGGCCATCGCCAGCGGCACGATCGCCGCCCCGGTGCGCAGCGCAATCAATCCGGCGCCGCTCCGGAAGGGCCCGATCCGACCCGGAGGCCCGCTGACCGTCCCTTCAGGCATCTGCACGAAGACCGCGCCGGCGGCCAGGACGGCCTGGGCTGAGGCAACGTGTCCGTCGATCCCGACCCCGCCCCGCCAGACCGGGAGCAGGCCGCCGAGGCGTCGGATCAGCCACTCGCGCCACGCTGCCGTGAATGTCGACGGGCCGCTGCCGAGGAACCACGCCCTTGGCGAGACCGGCAAGGCGTGGACGGCGACAAACGGATCCATCCAGCCCCGATGCGCCGCGGCAACGAGCAGGTAGCCACCGGGCGGCAGCAGCTCGCGTCCCTGGACCGTGACGCGGAAGCGAAACCCGCCGAAGATCACGAATCGGACCATCAGCCGCACGACTCGATAGAACCACGACGCCGCAGCCTCGGGTGGGCGACCGAGCCAGGCCAGGCCCTCGAGCACGCCGCCGCGCGCGTCGGCCATGGCCTGCGGCGACAGCCTCCCGGCCGGAATTCGGGACGGACGCTCCGGCGCCGCCTCGGGCATGTCAGGACCGGACGTCGGACTCGTCGGCAGGCCCGGGATCGGGGTCGGTGGCAACGCGCATCTCGAGCCCGTCGGCGTCGGACCGATCGGCCGGCCGGCCCGGGCGATGGCGCAGCGCGAAGGCGAGGAGCGCGCCGCCGATGAAGACGAGCGACGCCAGCTGCGCCGTCGGAATGCCGCCGACCAGCCAGTTGTCGGAGCGCAGGGGCTCGAGCAGGAAGCGCACGATTCCATACCACACGAAGAAGGTGATGATCAGGTCGCCCGGCCGGAGCCGGTCACGGAATCGACGCCCGATCCACAGGAGTGTCACGGCTCCGATCAACCCGGACAGAGACTCGTACAGGAACAGCGGCTGGAAGGCGGTCGACGCGAACGGATAGAGATCGCACGGGTAGGCCGGAATCCGATTCTGGCACTCGATGGCGACACCCCACGGCAACGTCGTCGGCGTCCCGTACAGCTCCTGGTTGAAGAAGTTGCCGAGCCGCCCGATCGCCTGCATCACGAACAGGGCCGGCGCAACGATGTCCGCCCAGGTCCAGAACGGCAATTCCTTCCAGCGGGTGTAGAGCACGACGGCCAGGAGCCCGGTGGCGAGACCGCCGTAGACGCCCAGGCCGGAGTACGGCGGCAGGACGATCCGCAGGAGGTCGTCCTGGTAGAGCGCCCACTGGTCGATCACGTGGTAGGCGCGACCGCCGATAAGCGCAGCGATCGCCACGACGATCATCCCGTTCCCGGCGATGTTGGGGTCTTGGCCCATCCGTTTCGCCTCGCGGACGAGCACAGCGTAGGCAGCGGCGAGACCGAGGGCATAACCGATGCCGTACCAGTACACGGGCAGCGGGCCGAGCTGGATCGCGATCGGATCGGGGGTGAAGGTGATCATGGCCGGCTGAGTGTATCCGTGTCTGTCGGTGGGCGAGCGCACAGCGCGGTGACCCCTCCGACGCAGAGCCCTCGGCGATCCGGCCCGAGGCGAGTCGGATGCCCTAGACTGGCCCGCGCATGGCTCCCATTCTCCTCACCTGTGCCGCGCGCGCCCCGGGATGATCGCGGAGTTCGACTGGTGGCTGCTCTTCGTCGGCCTGGTCGTCGGCGCGGGCCTCACCTGGCTGGTCGTTGCCGAATCGCGGCGCCGGGACATCGATCTCGACGAGGCGGAGCGGGCGAGTGAGGCAGCCTGGATCGCGGAACGCCTGACGGCGCCGCGACGGCGCGTGGACGTCGCCCTGGTCGAGCAGGTTCTGGCCGAGCACCGTGGCTACCTGGCCGGTCCACCGCCGGATCCGGCGCCCATGCCGCCCCGATCCTCCGGGACAGTCGAGGAGCGCCGCGACGTCTCAGAAGACGCCACTGAGGACGGGATCGTCAACTAGCGACGGGCCATTGGCGTCGACGAGCGAGATTCCGAACCGGCTGCCCGGCTGGACTTCGGCCAGCGCCTCGACCGGGCCGGCCCAGTAAGCCAATCCCCCTCCGAAGAACATTCGCCCCACCGCCCGACGACTGCCCGACACGTCCATCCAGCAGCGGTACTCCTTGCCGGCCGGCGGTTCGGCGAGATCCGACACGACCACGACCAGATCGCCGGTGCTCCGGGCAAAGAGGATCGTGCCGTGCGCGGGCTGGCCTGAATCACCGCGAAGCACGACCCACGACGCGTCGGACTCGGCACCGACCCGCATCGACCACGACGAAACGCGCGCGAGGGCGGCGACGGCCTGGTTGGCGCGCTCGATCGCGGCCGCCTGGCGGACCAGTTCTTCGTCCCGCTGCGCCGACACCGCGATCGCGGTCCCGATGACCGCGATGAGCACGGCCGCAATCGCTCCGAGGGTGCGCAGCGACCGCCGGGGCCGGGTGGCCGGCCCGATCCGGTGCTGTGCGGCGAGTCCGCCGGTGGGCGCGCCCGGGGCCGCGCCGGCGACCGCCGGATCGCCGGCCTGGGCATGGCCGGCATCATCGCCGCGGGGCCGACCGACCGCCGCCACACGCGTGAGGGTCCGTTCGCGAAGGTCCGCCGACGGCAGGTCGCGAACGGCCTCGCCGACAAGATCGGCAAGGCGGCGGGCCCGAATCAGCTCGACGGCGCACGGACCGCACTCCGCAAGATGGCCGGCCAGGCGCGCGGCCTCCGCGGTGTCGCCGGCCATGAGCCGTTCGAAGCCGCCGGGCTCGACAACCGCCAGCTCGATGATCTCCCGCGCTTCAGCGTGGTCCATCGATCATCTCGTCACGTCCTCGGGAATGGGCAGCGGTGCGGCGGCGGCCACGTCGGGCGTGCCGAGAATCGGGCGGAGGGCTTCGCGGAGACTTGCCAGGGCACGCCGTGTCCGCGTCTTCACCGTCCCCAATGGCCACCCGAGCCGCGTGGCAATTTCGGACTGCGACAGCTCGTCGCGGTAGGCAAGCTCGATCACCGTGCGCTCCGCTGCCGGCATCGCGCCGAGGGCGCGAGCAACGGCGTCGCGGGCCTCGGCCGCCTCTGCGGCTGCCTCCGGCCCGGGTTCCGCGCGGGCACCGCCCACGACGGTGCCGGATTCGACGGTCCGCTCGAGCACGAGCGTCGGATCGGCGCCATCGTCGCCCACGGAGGACAGCGGAACCAGCGCCGGCCGTCGGCCCGCCGCACGGAGCCGATCGATGGTTCGATTTCGGGCGATGGCGTGGAGCCACGTTGCGAGGGACGCGACAGTCGGATCGAACAATTCCGCGCGGTTCCACAGGGCAAGGAACGTCTCCTGCACCACCTCTTCGGCGATCTGGCGATCCGAGGTCATCCGGCGGGCAAGCGCGTGGATCGCGATTGCATGCCGGTCGTAGAGGCTGGCGAGCGCATCGTGGGACCCTGCTGCCACCTGGGTCACCAGCGCAGCCTCGGCCTCGCGTTCTGTTCGTCCCTCCGTCACGGGTTACGCCTTTTCGGTCCCATCGGTTTCGCGGACCAGGTGGAGCGGCCGCCCTTCGAAGGCCGTCGAGAACACGACGTCGGTCTCGGTCGTGAAGACGTGCTGGGTCGACTGTACCTTGCGGATCACACGCTCCAGGTCGAGGTTGTTGCGCGCCCGGATCTTCAGGATGTAATCGGCCTGGCCGGCGATGTGATGGCACTCCTCGATCTCCGGGATCGTGGCGAAGTCAGCCGTCAGGTCCGCTGCCGCCGTTCCGGGCGCCATCGTGATCCAGGTGAAGGCGACCACGCCGTACCCGACGGCGTCCGGATCGACGCGGGCGCCATAGCCGGTGATCACGCCGCGCGCCTCGAGCTTCTTGATCCGCTCGTGCGCAGAGGGTCCGCTGATCCCGATCTGCGCGCCGACCTGGGCGTACGTCCGTCGGCCGTCCCTCTGCAGGATCTCGAGGATCCGCGAATCGAGCTGGCCGCTTCGATCACGCTCACCACGTTCGCTCACCGAGGATCGTCCATGCCGTCTGGACTCATGGTCTGTTAGGCCTCACGCCGTTGACGAGCCGATCTGTTAGGCAGTATGATGCTCGAACAGGTCAACGATTGTCGGGCCGGTCGCATCGGGCGACGGGATCCAGCGGGATCCGCGGCAGTCGCGCGCAACAGGTACACCATGATCGCCAACGGCTTTGGGCTCCTCGCACTGTTCTCGCTGATCGGACTGCTGTTCGGCGACGACCGGCGCTCGGCGTCCGATCCTCGCAACAGCCTCGAATTCTGGACTCGCGACGGGTACGGCGCCCGCCGCTGACGGCACGACGCGAACCCAGCCTACTCCACGAAGCCTCCCGATCACGGGGGGCTTCGTGGCTCCCGGCGCATCACCAGGTTTCTGCAGGACGACGAGCAACGGCGGGTACGGCGCCAGCCGGCAGGTGCGCCTCGAGACAGGTCACGCCGCCCGTGCCGACGACGGCATCGTGTCGGGTCCCGGCCGGAAGGTCCAGGCGATCGCCAGGGACGAGCGCAAGGGTGTCGCCCGATCCTGGCACGCCGAATCGAATCGATCCGGCGGCACAGACGATCACCTTGTCGTAGGCGTGATCGTGCGCCGCGTACCGATCACCCGAGCCGTTCGACCATGGCCTCGGGTCGAGGCCTTCGGAGCGGAGCCGATCGGTGAGCGTCGCCCCGAAGTCGACCGTCACCGCATATCCTCGTCGTCGCCGGGCGAATGCGCGTCGAGCGGGCCGGCCTCCGGTTCGGCGAGATCGGGCGCCGCCGAACGCCAGGCCTCGTCGGCCTCGCGCGGATCGCGGGCGAGCGACCCGGCCGTCACGAGAACGGTGATGGCGAGGAGGACCGCGGCCCCGAGCGCCGCCGGAACCGGCCAGCGGAACCACAGGAGCAGATACGCGGCCAGGCCGACCCCAACCGTCCCCGCGATGATCACGTCGCGCCACGTCGTCGCCATGGGTCAGCCGATGGTGACGCCGATCAGGCGTCCAACCACGTACGTGACGGCCGCAGCGCCGAGCCCGATCCCGACCTGACGCAGTCCCGAATACATCGTGCTTCGGCCGGTCAGGAGACTGACGCCGGCGCCGACGGCGAACAGTGCGGCAAGGCTCAACCCGAGCGACGCCGCGAACACGAGGGCACCGCCCTGGCCCGTGAGATAGGGCACGACCGGGATCGCGGCACCGATCGCGAACGCCAGGAACGAACCGCCCGCCGCACCCCACGGCGAACCAAGCTCATTGGGATCAAGGCCGAGTTCCTCGCGGACGAGCGTGTCGAGGGCCTTCTCGGGATCCCGGAAGATCCGGGCAGCGATGGCTGCGGCTTCGTCGTGGGTGAACCCCTTGGAGCGGTAGACGGCCGCCAGCTCGGCCTGCTCTTCCTCGGGCATTGCCTCCATCTCGGCACGTTCCAGCTCGATCTGGCGGGTGAACAGCTCGCGCTGCGATTGCATCGAGACGTACTCGCCGGCGGCCATGCTGAAGGCACCCGCGAGGAGCCCGGCAATCCCCGCCAGGAGGACGAACCGGGGAGCGTCGGTGGTCGCCCCGGCCACGCCCATGACCAGCGCGAGGTTCGAGACCAGCCCGTCAGACACGCCGAAGATGACCGCCCGAAGCGTGCCCGACCGGCTGGATCGGTGCCACCGTTCACGGTCGCCGATATCCGTGGGCCGGGTCGTCCGCTCGGCCTCGGCGACGCCGTCGCGGCCCTCGAGGTGTTCGAGCGGGAAAATCGGGGCGGCGGCGCGGTCGCGTTCGAACGAGCGTTCGCGTTCGGCGGCGCGGTCGCGTTCGGCGGATCGCTCGCGCTCCGACGAGAGCCGGCGCCAGATCTGGGCGTGCTCCCGCTCATCGGCGGCGATGGCTGCAACCTCCGGCGACGTCTGACGCTCGTAGATCGCCTCCTCGTCGCCCTCCAGGGCCTGGACGAGCTCGGTCACCGCGTGGGTCCCGAAGAGCCGGGCCATCAGGATGATGAAGCGGACACGGAGCCCCGGCGCGCTCGGGCGTGGGACCAGCACGCCCCGCTCGCGGAGCTTCGCCGCCCAGACCTCGGCGTGGCGCCGCTCGTTGGCGGCGATCTGGCGGAAGGCCGAAGCGCGACGTTCGTCGGTCTCGAGACCGGCGAGCCCTTCGTACAGGACGATCGCGTCGCGCTCCAGCTTCAGGTTCTTGAGACTGGTCACCGGGTCGACCAGGTTCTGACGCGCACGGGCGGACTTGGAGGTCGTCATCCCCAGCATCGTAGCCGAGCCCGCGCGATGGGTTGAAACGGGGACCGACGGGCGGACCCGACGCTACACTCCGACGATGCTCGCCATGCTGGTCAGGTGACTTCTCTGCCGCCTCTTCGCTACCTGACCGGCGACGACGTGCGCGCCGCGATGCCGCCGATCGAGGAGCGATTGGCTCACGCCGAACGGACGCTGGTGGCGCTGGCGACGCCGGGCGGCTCACAGCTACCGCCCAAGATCGGCATCTACCCGCGCCCGGAGGCTGCGTTCGTGCACGCGATGCCGGCCCACCTGCGCGGTACGGACAGCGGGGACGACTTGGTCGGGATGAAGTGGGTCGCCGGATTCTCGACGAACAACGCGATCGGCATCCCGTCGATCCATGGCATCGTCGTCCTCAACGACCCGCAGACCGGGGTACCGACGGCCATCCTCGACGGCGGGCCGATCACGGCCGAGCGGACGGCGGCCGTCTCGGGCGTCGCGATCCGGCGGTTCGCGCCTCGGCGGTCCGGCGCTACAGTCGTCGCCCTCGTCGGGGCCGGCGTCCAGGGGCACAGCCACGTCCCGGTGCTCGGGCACGTGCTGCCGGGGCTTCACCTGCGGATCCACGATCCGAGCGCCGACCGAGCCGTGTCGCTCGCGGCCTTCGCGCGGGCAACCGAGGGGATCGCCGACGTCACGACCACCGACTCCGCTCGGGACGCCATCGAGGGCGCTGACGTCGTCGTCACGGCGGCGTCGTTCACCACGCCCGAGCGACGCCAATCGATGACGAACGACTGGCTCGGCCCCGAAACGCTGGTCGTGCCGATCGATTACGCGACCTACTGCGCCGCCGAGGTTGCTCGGGACGCCGCGCTCTTCCTCGTCGACGACCGTGCCCAGTTCCTCTACAACCGCGACGCGGGACAGTTCGACGGCTATCCGGACCCCGGCGCGATGCTCGGCGAGGCGATGATCGCCGGCACGGCTCGACCGGCCGGGCGGGTCGTCGTCACCCACCTCGGCGTCGGCCTCGCGGACGTCGTGTTCGCAGATGCGATCCTTCGTCGGGCTGCCGAGCGCGGGCTTGGCATCGACCTTCCCCGCTGACGCGGACCGAAGATCGCCGGTCACGCGCCCGCGAACCCTGTTTTATCTGCGTGGGAAGTTAGGCCGTGATGTGCCACACGAGGTG